>JAESFZ010000035.1_pt1 | contig 577886 bp, 546 predicted proteins | sample 9269561 | NCBI WGS metagenome assembly JAESFZ01 (sample SAMN14515552, study PRJNA621657) | algae metagenome | isolation source: Tildeniella nuda ZEHNDER 1965/U140 and co-occurring heterotrophs from wet... | place: Switzerland: Stansstaad, Zurih | collected 1965-01-01 | reverse complement strand
CTGATCGAGTTCTACCGCTCGCCGGCGCGGCTGCAATGGTCGCCGACCGGCACCAACGTGCCGGACTATCCGAAGCTGGCGCAATTGTGGTGGCAGGCGATCGGCGACGCCTCGTCGGGGGCCAAGAGCGCGCAGGAGGCGATGGATTCGCTGTGCGCCGAGCAGGAGAAGGTGCTCGGCCGCCTCGAGCGCGCCGGCGTGCTCGGCGACATCGGCCCGAAACTCGCCGACGAGCACGACCTCGCCTACTGGAACGCCGAAGCCGTCAAGGCCGGCAACCTCGCACCCCAGCTCAAGATCGACAACGAGAAGGAAAAGCCAATCACCGTCAACTACGACGAACTGGTGAAAAGCTGGTCGAAATAACAGCTTGCTGGAGGAAGCGGGGGGCTCGGGCCCCCCGCTTGCTTGCCAAAAGGGTTTGCACCCATAATGTATCCGGCGGAGGTGCCGACATGCCGGCTGAAAAGCGGACACCCGAGGGTGCGTACAACGCGATGATCGACGCGCTGCTCAATGGGCAGCGGCGGACCGTCATGCATCTCGAGACATTGGCCACGCGCGTCGACCAGCTGACCGGGGAGATGGTCAAGTTCTCCCGCAACCAGATCCAGTTGCGGAGCGATGTTGGCGACATTCGCGGCGAGATAGGCGAATTGCGGGCTGACGTCGATCGCCGCTTCGAGGCGATCGACCGGCGGTTCGACGCGATCCTGGCGCGCCTCGATGAATCGGATGCGGCGGCGGACAAGAATGCGGACGATATCCGGAAAATGCGCATCGAACTCACGAGCCAGTACAACGACATTCTCAATGCCCTGCAGTCCGGGCACCAGGCGAAGCTGGACATCGACGAGATCAACGCGCGGCTGGACGAACTGGAACGGCGCGCCGGTCTCAAATAGCCATTCTCCCTCCTCCAAAATGCTTCCTCGCCTGCGGCGCTCTTCGCCACGGCCGCTCTCGACAGGTGTTTGATGTCCAGCTTCATCCTCGCCATCGACCAGGGCACCACCTCCTCGCGCGCCATCGTCTTCGACGGGGCGATGAAGCCGGTCGGCATCGGCCAGAAGGAGTTCACCCAGCATTATCCCGCCTCCGGCTGGGTCGAGCACGATCCCGAGGAAATCTGGTCGAGCGTCGTGGCGACGGTGAAGGAAGCGCTGGGCAAGGCGAAGCTGACGGCGGCGGACGTCGCCGCCATCGGCATCACCAACCAGCGCGAGACCGTCGTCGTCTGGGACAGGGCGACGGGCAAGCCGATCCACAACGCCATCGTCTGGCAGGACCGCCGCACCGCCGCGCTCTGCGCGAAACTCAAGCGAGAAGGGCTTGAGCCGAAATTCTCGAAAAAGACCGGGCTGCTGCTCGATCCCTATTTCTCCGGGACCAAGCTCGCCTGGCTGCTCGATCACGTGAAGGGCGCGCGCCGCCGGGCGGAGAAGGGCGAGCTGCTCGCCGGCACCATCGACAGTTTCCTCGTCTGGCGGCTGACCGGCGGCAAGGTGCACGCGACGGACGCCACCAACGCCTCGCGCACGCTGCTCTACAACATCGCCGAGAACCGCTGGGACGCGGAACTTCTCGACCTGCTGGGCATTCCGGCCGCACTGCTGCCGGACGTCAACGATTGCGCCGACGATTTTGGAATCACCGGGAAATCACTGTTTGGCGCCGAGATCAGAATCCTCGGCGTCGCCGGCGACCAGCAGGCCGCCACCATCGGCCAGGCCTGTTTCGCGCCGGGCATGATGAAGTCGACCTACGGCACCGGCTGCTTCGCCCTGCTCAATACGGGAAGCGACATGGTGCGTTCGAAGAACCGGCTGCTTACCACCATCGCCTACCGCCTCGACGGACGGACGACCTATGCGCTGGAGGGTTCGATCTTCATCGCCGGCGCGGCCGTGCAGTGGCTGCGCGACAGCCTGAAGATCATCGAGAAGTCGCAGCACAGCGGCGATCTGGCGGCGGAGGCTGACCTCGCCCAGCAGGTCTATCTCGTGCCGGCCTTCGTCGGCCTCGGCGCGCCGCACTGGGATGCGGAGGCGCGGGGCGCGATCTTCGGCCTTACGCGCAATTCGGGGCGGGCGGAGTTCGCGCGGGCCGCGCTCGAATCGGTCGCCTACCAGACCCGCGACCTGCTCGACGCCATGCGCAAGGACTGGAAGGCCGGCAACGGCAGGACCGTCCTGCGCGTCGACGGCGGCATGGTCGCGTCCGACTGGACCATGCAGCGGCTGGCCGACATCCTCGACGCGCCGGTCGACCGGCCCACGGTGCTGGAGACCACGGCGCTGGGCGCGGCCTGGCTCGCCGGCTCGAACGCCGGGGTGTGGCCGGCGGCCGAAAAATTCGCGGAATCCTGGGCGCTCGACCGCCGCTTCGAGCCGGCGATGGAGGCTGCCGTCCGCCACGCCAAGCTGAAGGGCTGGCGCGATGCCGTGCGCAGGACGCTGACGCGCGGCTGATTTTTTTGGGGCGATCCTGCCGAAAACAGTATGGTTCCGCCTCGGAACTTGCGGAAACCGGGAGAAAAGGTTCCGTCGTTTCGAGCAAAACGGAGATGCTCCGGCAAAGAAAAACCCGCGCCGGTCGTCAGCGCGGGTTTTTCGTCACAGCGGAACAGTCGCTCAGCTATAGGGCGAGAAGCACTGCTGGCGCGGGCCATTGTAGGGCTGGAACGTGTTGTCGTAGGCCCGGTACGACCGGTAGCGGTTGTAGCACCACTGGGTGTGGGCATCGCCACCGTCGCGATAGACCTCGCGGGCAGGCGCGTTGGCGATGGCGCCACCGATAAGGGCGCCGGCAACGAAAGCGGCGGCCGGATACCAGTAATCGCCATAGCGGCGATAGCCCGGGCGATAGTCCCGGTAGCCGCGATAGCCGCGATAATAGCCGCCACGATCCCGGCGGAAATCGCGGCGGGCCTCGCGGCGGTCACGCCGCCACTCCCGGCGATCGCGCCGGAATTCCCGACGATCCCGCCGGAATTCCCTGCGGTCGCGGCGCCATTTGCGGGCATCCTGCACCTTGACGACGTCGCCGTTTACCTCGGCCCCGGCCTTGGGCACATAGGCCGGCGCGGCGCCGGCCGGAAGCAGGCCCGTCACCGTCACCGCCAAGGCGAGGGCGGTGGCGCAGAGCCCGGATAGGAATTTCTTCATGACGATCTCCTCATGAGGACGTTTTCTGTCCCTTTCGGCCGAAAAACGGGACGGCCGGCGCTTTGTTCCGCCATGGCAAAACTCTTCGTTGAGGCCGAACTAAGGCGGCAACGGCCAATCTACACCATTGCTGCACGCCGCAGTATCCCATTCCCGTTGGTGCAACCGCGGGTTTGTATGTGGCGCAGGATCGTGTCCGCGTCAAATCGGACATGGCAAGAGAGCCTGGAGGCAGGGCGTTCGCCGCGCTCACGCGGCCTCGTTCCGATAGACGAAATAACGGTCCTCGCGCGTGCCGGCCGGCAACGGCAGCGATCGCGCGCCGGCGAGGTCGAGCGGCAGGTCGGAGAGCACGATGGCGCCGGGGGCGAGCGCCGGCGGCAGCAGCCGGCTGACCAGCGCGCTCATGGCGGTGTTGTGGGCCTCGCCATAGGAGCCCAGGTCGCTGTGGGCCAGCACCACCTGACCGGCGAAACGCGCGGCGGCGGCGGCGAGGCGGTCGCCGATATCGCCCAGCAACAGCCGGTCGGCCGGCGGCGTGCAGTCGGCAAAACAGTCGACCTCGCGGTCGAAGACATAGATGTCGCGGCCAGGCAGGTGGCTGCGCAGATGGTCGTAGGTGCGGCCGTGCCCCAGCCCCATCTCGAAGACGATGCCGGGACGGTTCCCGATCTCCCGAAAAGCCCAGCCGAGGCAGCGGTGCTGGGCTTCCAGCCGGAACAGCAGTCTTTCGAGGCGCGTCGGCTCCGGCATCGCTGCCTCCATCTGCAAATCAGCAGGGATCATCAGCATGGCGGCGATGCCCGATCAAGCGCTTGTGATCTATCTGAACAGGAGCATCGCCGCCAAGGCGCCCGCCAAAGCGATCAGCAGCAAATCGGCCGCCCAGTAGAGGCGCAGCGCCTGGCGGATGTCGTCTGCCTTCGCCTCGCGGCGGCCGCCCTCACCCATGACCGCGTCCTGGACGGCGACCCCGCCATAGACGCGCGGGCCGGCCAGCGCCAGGCCGAGCGCGCCGGCCATCGCCGCCTCCGGCCAGCCGGCATTGGGCGAGCGGTGCTTTTTCGCGTCGCGGCGTAGCGCCCGCCAGGCGGCCGCGGCATCGGCGCCGGGCACCAGCAGGGCGGCGGCAACGATGAGCAGCGCGGTGAGGCGCGAGGCCGGCAGGTTGACCACGTCGTCGAAGCGCGCCGCCGCCCAGCCGAACGCCTGGTAGCGCGGCGTGCGGTGGCCGATCATCGAATCGGCGGTGTTGGCGGCCTTGTAGGCGGCGCCGCCGGCGAGCCCGCCGACCGCCAGCCAGAAGCTAGGTGCGACGATGCCGTCGGAGAAATTCTCGGCAAGGCTCTCGATCGCGGCGCGGCTGACCCCGGCCTCGTCCAGCCGCTCGGGATCGCGCCCGACGATTTTCGACACCGCGGCCCGCCCGCCGGGCAGTCCGTCGCAGTCGAGCGCGTCGGCCACCGCCTTCACATGGCTCGCCAGGCTGCGCTGGGCGATCAGCGTGCTTGCCAGGATGGCCACGCCGACGATGCCCAGCGGCAGCGCCAACAGCAGCGCCTCGACGGCATAGGCGAATGCGGCGGGGATGCCGACGAGAAGCGCCAGCGCCACGCCGCCGAGAATGCGGCGGGCCGTGTCGGAAAGGGCGGGGCGGTTCAGGCCGCGATCGAGCAAGGAAATGAGCTGGCCGATCCAGATGACGGGATGGCCGATTGCACGGACGATGCGGTCGGGGTAACCGACGGCGAGTTCCATCAGAAGCGACAGGAAGGCGAGCAGGGCGGACATGACGCTTGCGGGAAGGATCGGACGGGTGGACGACCACGGCGGCAGCCTGGGACGGGCGCACGCGCTGTTTCCGCACGCGCCAAAACCCTGGGTCGACCTGTCGACCGGGATCAACCCGCACTCCTATCCGCTTTTCGACCTGCCCGCCACCGCCTTCACCCGCCTGCCGGAGCCTGGCCGCCTCGCCGAACTCGCGCGCATCGCCGCCACCGCCTATGGCGCGGCCGGCCCGGCGAATGTCGTTGCAGCGCCCGGCACGCAGATCCTGCTGCCGCAGGTGGCGGCACTTGTGCCGCCCGGCCGGGCGAGGGTGCTCGGGCCGACCTATGCCGAGCACGTCCGCGCCGCCGCGCTCGCCGGTCACGCGGTCGAAGGGGTGCGCGACATCGAAGCGCTCGCCGGGGCGGATCTTGCCGTCGTGGTCAATCCCAACAATCCCGACGGACGCATCGTCCAGCGGGACGTCCTGCTCGATCTTGCCGCCGCCCTGGCGCGGCGCGGCGGATTGCTGGTCGTCGACGAGGCCTTCATGGATGTCGGTCCCGCCGAGCACAGCCTTGCCGGCGATGTCGATACGCCCGGTCTGGTCGTGCTGAAATCCTTCGGCAAGTTTTTCGGCCTTGCCGGCATCCGGCTCGGCTTTGCGCTGGCGGAGCAAAGGCTTGCGGACCGTCTTGAAAGCGCGCTGGGCCCGTGGGCGGTGAGCGGGCCGGCGCTGGAGATCGGCATCCGCGCCCTCGCCGACCGCGACTGGCAGCACGCCATGCGGGCACGGCTGCAGGCAGAAGCGGTGCGGCTCGACGCGCTGCTCGGCCGCTTCGGCATCGCCGTAGCGGGCGGAACCTCGCTCTACCGCTTCCTCGATCTGCCGGAAGCCGGCGGCCTCTTCACCGTCCTCGGCGGGAACGGTATCCTGCTGCGCAATTTCTCCTGGAGCCCGGCCGCGCTGCGCTGCGGCCTGCCGGCCGGCGAGGCAGCCTGGGCGAGGTTGGAGCAGGCGCTCGCCTTGTGGAAAGATGCGGGTGCAAAAAGGATGAAGGAATTGCGGCCGTGATCTATGTCTGCCCGCTGTCGCGCATCGACGAGACCGTTTCGGCCTGCGGCGGAGGCTGGCTCCTGTCGCTGCTGGCCGAAGGCACCGGCGTGACGCGGCCAGCGTCGATCGCCGCCGAGCGCCACCTGCATCTGTCCTTCCACGACATTGCCGAGGCGCAGGAGGGGCTTACGCCGCCCGGCGAAAGTCATGTGCAGGCCGTGCTCGACTTCGCCCGCGGCTGGGACCGCAGCAAGCCGCTGGTCGTGCATTGCTACGCCGGCATCAGCCGCTCGACCGCCAGCGCCTATATCATCGCCGCCGCGCTGGCGCCGCACCGCGACGAGGCCGAGCTTGCCGCGACGCTGCGGAAGCTGTCGCCGTCGGCCACGCCCAATCCGCGGCTGATCGCGCTGGCCGACCGGATGCTCGGCCGCGACAACCGCATGGTGGAGGCGATCCGCTCGATCGGCCGCGGCGCCGAGGCGTTCGAGGGCGTGCCGTTCCGTCTCGACATCGACGCGTGAGCGCCGGCCGCCGATATGGCGGTGGTTGCGCTCGGCGGTTGCGGAACGGATCAGGAGATGCAGGTCGCGAGCGAAGCGGTACGCACGTCGCGCAGAAGCCGCACGAATCCGTCGGCCTGGTGCTCGGCGGTCAGCCGGCCCTTCTCAGCCGTGGCGATCGAGGCGTCGCCGACCACGCCATGCGGGTTCAGATCCGTGGCGATCCAGGCGAAGGCATGCGTGCCGGTCTGGCGCAGCAGCGCGAACTCGCCCTCGGCGCGGGCGACGCTGGAGACGAAGTTTTCGGCCTTGCCCATGTCGACGAGGTCCGGCCGGAAATGCAGCATCAGCGAGGTCTCGACGTCGCCGCCATGGATGCCGTGGCGGTCCTCCAGCTCGGTATACATGCCGGCCGGCCGGCCGAAGCGCTGCCAGCTCGTCTTCACCGCCAGCATGTCGAAGCGCACGCGCAGCTCGCGGGTGACGATGCCCATCACCTCCTCGTTGCCGCCATGCGAATTGACGACCACCAGCTTTTTGACGCCGGCCCGCGCCATGGAGGCGCCGAGTTCGGTCCAGGCCTCGATCAGCACCGGGGCCGGCAGGGTGAGCGTGCCCGGCGCGTATAGATGCTCGTTCGACTTGCCGACCGCCTGGACGGGCAGGATGCGGATGTCGAGATCCTCGGGCAGACGGGCAATCAGCGTCTCCAGCATGCCCTGCATGATGGTGGTGTCGGTCGACACCGGCAGATGCGGCCCGTGCTGTTCGATCGCCGCCACCGGAAGCACCGCTATCGTCGCCTCCGGATCGATCGAGGCGTATTCGGTCGTGCGGTAGTCGCCCCACCAGACGCGTCTGCTTGCTGTCGTCACGGCCAACCTCATCGACATGCCGGTCTCGCTCAGGCGAGGTCATAGGCCAAGCCGGCGGCTTTTGTAAGGGTGCGGCGATCCCTGGCGTTTCCTGCCGGCGACGGCGCCCTATCTTGGCGTGGGAACGGCAACGTCACGGGAGGCTGAGATGACTGCTGTCTGGCTGGGAGCGCTGCTGGTCGTCGCCGGCGTCATCTACATGGCGTGGGCCGCGACGCGGCGCGGACGCATGAGCGATCCGCATCCGACGCCGACCGGGACCACGCTGGAGCCGGCGCGCCGCGGCGTCGGCTTTCTGGGCCTTAAGCCCAACTGGCCCGGCGTGCTGATGATCGCCGCCGGCGCGATCCTGCTGTTGGGCGGGCTGCTGTAGCCGCTTGTCAGCCGGCGGCAGTCACCTCCACCTCGACCTTGAACTCCGGCCGGGTGAAGCCCGCCACGATCATCAGGGTCGAGGCCGGCGCCGGCTCGGCGAACAGCCGGTCGCGGACGTCCATATAGGGCCGCATGTGGGCGCGGTCCGTCACGTAGGCGTTGATGCGCACGATGTCTCCCAATCCCATTCCGGCTTCCGCCAGGATGGCGGCGATGTTGGAAAAGCAGAGCTCGGCCTGCGCGCCGGCATCCTCCGGCACCACATCGTCGGCGCCGATGCCGAGCTGGCCCGAGCACAGCACCAGCCGCTTTCCGGCCGGCACCTCGACGCCATGGCTGTAGCGGGCGAAAGGCGGCCGGATGCTCCTGGGGAGAAGGTGCTTCAGCATGCCGACCTCCATAGTTCCGGCGACCCGATCGTTGCGGTGCCTAGCGCAGCCGCTTCGGCTTGGGATCGGCGAGCTGCCCGGCGAGCCTCTTGTCGAGATAGTCTGCGCATTCGTCGATCAGCAGCTGCGGATCGTTGGAGAAGAAGTGGTTGGCGCCCGGCAGCGTCTTCTGCGTGATGGTGATGCCCTTCTGCGTGTGCAGCTTGTCGACCAGCGTCTGCACATCCTTGGACGGCGCGACCTTGTCGGAATCGCCGTGGATGATCAGCCCGGACGACGGGCAGGGCGCCAGGAAGGAGAAGTCGTAGGTGTTCGGCTGCGGCGCGACCGAGATGAAACCCTCGATCTCGGGACGGCGCATCAGCAGCTGCATGCCGATCCAGGCTCCGAACGAATAGCCGGCCACCCAGCAGCTCTTGGAATCCGGATGCAACGACTGGATCCAGTCGAGCGCCGCGGCTGCGTCGGACAGCTCGCCCATGCCGTGGTCGAATTCGCCCTGGCTGCGGCCGATGCCGCGGAAGTTGAATCGCAGCGTCGTGAAATTGCGCTTCTGGAAGATGTAGAACAGATCGTAGACGATCTTGTTGTTCATCGTGCCGCCGAATTGCGGATGCGGATGCAGGATGATCGCGATCGGCGCGCTCTTCTCGGTCGAGGGCTGATAGCGGCCTTCCAGGCGGCCCGCGGGACCGGCGAAAATGACTTCGGGCATTCCTTACTCCACACTCCGACTTTGCCGCCGACCGCCGGCGACAACCGGGCTTCGGCCTTGACGCGGGGGGCGCGTCTACCTAAAAGCTAGTTTAGAACCGTTCAAAACTGACAGACGGGCAATTTGTCGGGTAGATAGGATGTCTTGCGGCGCAAGTTCAAGGAAATTGCGACGCGATCCGATTTGCCTGATCCAAGCCGGGTGACGATGGCCGAGCCGCGAGCCTATCTCGACTACAATGCCAGCGCGCCGCTGCTTGCCGCGGCGCGGGCGACCATGCTTGCCGCGCTCGACGGCGCCGGCAACGCCTCGTCGGTGCATGCCGAGGGCCGCGCCGCGCGGCGGCTGGTCGAGGCGGCTCGCGCCGACGTCGCCACGCTTGTGGGAGCGAAGGCCGAGCATGTCGTCTTCACCTCCGGCGCCACCGAGGCGGCATCGACGCTGCTCACGCCGGACTGGCGCATGGGACGCAGCCCGCTGCGGGCATCGCACCTTTATGTCTGCGCCGCCGATCACCCCTGCATCCTCGCCGGCGGCCGCTTTCCGGCGGAGCGCGTCAGCCGGATCGGCGTCGACGGCAACGGCGTGCTCGACCTGGCCGGACTGGCGGCCGCGCTTGCCGCGCATGACCGCCAGGAGGGATTTCCGCTGGTGGCTGCGCATGCGGCCAACAACGAGACCGGCGTCATCCAGCCGATTGCCGAGGCCGCACGGATCGTCAAGGCCGCTGGCGGCGTTCTCGTCGTCGATGCCGTGCAGGCGGCGGGGCGGATTGCGCTGGATATCACGAACAATTGCGGCGACTTCCTCATCCTGTCCGCGCACAAGATCGGCGGCCCGAAAGGGGCGGGAGCCTTCGTCGGCGTTTCCGACCTGATGATGCCGGTTCCGCTGGTGAGCGGCGGCGGCCAGGAAAAGGGCTTTCGCGCCGGCACCGAGAATATAGCGGCGATCGCCGGTTTCGGCGCGGCGGCGCGCGAGGCCTTTTCCGGGCTCGACCGCATCGACGCCGTGCTGGCGAAGCGCGAGCGGATCGAGGCGGCGATCCTCGCAAACGTGCCGGACGCGGAAATCTTCGGACGGGCGGCCGAGCGGCTTGCCAACACGGTGTTTTTCGCCATACCGGGCGTCAAGGCCGAGACGGCGCAGATCGCATTCGACCTCGCCGGGATCGCGGTTTCGGCCGGCTCCGCCTGCTCGTCGGGCAAGGTCGGGCCGAGCCATGTGCTGAAGGCCATGGGCGTCGAGCGGCCGGAAGGCGGGCTGCGCGTCTCCATCGGCGAGGCGACCGGCATGGCCGAGATCGAGCGCTTCGACAAGGGGCTGGCGGCCGTGGTTGCGGCGCGCCGCAACGCCGCCTCGCGCGCCGCCTGAGCGCGCACGTCCTGGACTTGCGACACGATGGCCTTGGCCCGTGAATGTCGCGCCGGACACACTATATGAGGGCTACGCCGCCTGGCGGTGCCATAGTTTGAAAACGGTCGGGCCTTTAACCCGGCATGGATGGAGAACGCGATGCCTGCTGTGCAGGAGACGATCGAGCGGGTCCGCAAGATCGACGTCGATCAGTACAAATACGGATTCGAATCGATCATCGAGGTGGACAAGGCCCCCAAGGGCCTGTCGGAAGACATCATCCGCTTCATTTCGGCCAAGAAGGACGAACCGGACTGGATGCTCGAATGGCGCCTCGGCGCCTATCGGCGCTGGCTGACGCTGGAGGAGCCGACCTGGGCGCGCGTCGACTATCCCAGGATCGATTTCCAGGACCTTTATTATTATGCCGCGCCGAAAAGCCAGTCCGGCCCGAAGTCGCTGGACGAGGTCGACCCGGAGATCCTCAAGGTCTACGAGAAGCTCGGCATTCCGCTGAAGGAGCAGGAGATTCTCGCCGGCGTCCGCAAGGAGCCGAATGGCGAGGACGTCGAGGCCGGCGACAATGTCTACAAGTCGGGCCGCGTCGCTGTCGACGCCGTGTTCGATTCGATCTCGGTCGTCACCACCTTCAAGGAGGAGCTGGCCAAGGCCGGCGTCATCTTCTGCTCGATCTCGGAGGCGATCCGCGAGCATCCGGAGCTGGTGAAGAAATATCTCGGCTCGGTCGTGCCGGTCACCGACAATTTCTACGCGACGCTGAATTCGGCGGTGTTCACCGACGGCTCGTTCGTCTTCGTGCCGAAGGGCGTGCGCTGCCCGATGGAGCTCTCCACCTATTTCCGCATCAACGAGAAGAACACCGGCCAGTTCGAGCGCACCCTGATCATCGCCGAGGAGGGGGCCTACGTCTCCTATCTCGAGGGCTGCACGGCGCCGCAGCGCGACGAGAACCAGTTGCATGCCGCAGTGGTCGAGCTGATCGCGCTGGACGACGCCGAGATCAAATATTCGACGGTGCAGAACTGGTATCCCGGCGACGCCCAGGGCAAGGGCGGCATCTACAATTTCGTCACCAAGCGCGGCGACTGCCGCGGCGACCGCTCGAAAATCTCGTGGACGCAGGTCGAGACCGGCTCTGCGATCACCTGGAAATATCCAAGCTGCATCCTGCGCGGCGACGATTCCCAGGGCAATTTCTATTCGATCGCCGTGTCGAACGGCTACCAGCAGGTCGACAGCGGCACCAAGATGCTGCATCTCGGCAAGAACACCAAGAGCCGCATCATCTCCAAGGGCATCGCCGCCGGCTTTTCCCAAAACACCTATCGCGGCCAGGTCAACGTGCACCGCAAGGCGGAGAACGCCCGCAACTTCACCAATTGCGACTCGCTCTTGATCGGCGACCGCTGCGGCGCGCATACCGTGCCCTACATCGAGGCGAAGAATTCTTCCGCCAAGCTGGAGCATGAGGCGACCACCTCGAAGATCTCCGAGGACCAGAAGTTCTACGTGATGCAGCGCGGCATCCCGGAGGAGGAGGCGGTCGCGCTGATCGTCAACGGCTTCGTCAAGGACGTCATCCAGGAACTGCCGATGGAGTTCGCCGTCGAAGCGCAGAAGCTGATCGGCATCAGCCTCGAGGGAAGCGTGGGGTGATTGGTGCCAAGCTCGTCATTCCGGGGCCGCGAAGCGGAACCCGGAATCCAGAGCGTGAAAGTCGAGGACAAGATGCGCATTCGGGTTGCAGATAGCTGGACTTGGCACGGCGCGCTGGATTCCGGGTTCCGCTCCGCGGCCCCGGAATGACGGAGGTGAGGGGCAACCGCGGACAGTTAAGCCGTGCTTGAGGTCATAGCTGCACAGCGAGGTCGCTGGAATAGTCAAGTGAATGAAGCTCGTCATTCCGGGGCCGCGGAGCGGAACCCGGAATCCAGAGATGTGAGGCTGAAGGTTTTGGCCGATGCGACGAAAGATAGATAAACGCGTTGGCGCGCTGGATTCCGGGTTCCGCTTCGCGGCCCCGGAATGACGGAGTGGCGGCATGTCAGGATGGGTCTACATCATGGCATCCAAACGAAACGGAACGGTCTACATCGGCGTGACGAGCGATCTGCAGGGACGCGCCTACGAACATCGAACGTCTGCGCAATTCGGTTTCACGAGCAGATATGGTTGCAACCGGCTGGTTTGGTATGAACGGCATGACAACATCATCGAGGCGATAGCCCGCGAGAAGGAACTGAAGAAATGGCGGCGATCCTGGAAGCTCTATCTGATTGAGGGTTTTAACGCCGAGTGGGATGACCTTTTCGAGACGTGCTACGAGCGGGACAACCCATCTGATGCGATCAGAGCGAGAGGCTGAGGCGCGTCATTCCGGGGCCGCGCAGCGGAACCCGGAAACCAGAGCGCCGAAAGGGAACAGAAATACGCATAAGTGCGACAAAGGCGGTCGCATGCTGTTGGATAACTGGACGAAGGCCACTGCGCTGGATTCCGGGTTCCGCTACGCGGCCCCGGAATGACGGAAATGGATAGCGAAAGACAAGACCAATGCTTGAGATCAGAAACCTTCACGCCCGCATCGCCTCGACCGGCACGGAGATCATCCGCGGCCTCAATCTCACGGTGAAAGCCGGCGAGGTCGCCGCGATCATGGGGCCGAACGGGTCGGGCAAATCGACGCTGTCCTATGTGCTCGCCGGCCGCGACGACTACGAGGTCACCGAGGGCGACATCCTCTACAACGGCCACTCGGTGCTCGAGATGGACCCGGCCGAGCGCGCCGCCGCAGGCATCTTCCTCGCCTTCCAGTACCCGATGGAGATCCCGGGCGTCGCCACCATGGAGTTCCTGAAAGTAGCGCTCAACGCCCAGCGCAAGGCGCGCGGCGAGGAGCCGCTGAAGGTGCCGGACTTCCTGAAGCGCGTGAAGGAGGCGGCGGCCTCGCTGGAGATGGACATCGCCATGCTGAAGCGGCCGCTCAATGTCGGCTTCTCCGGCGGCGAGAAGAAGCGCGCCGAGATTCTGCAGATGAAGCTTTTGGCGCCCAGTCTGTGCGTGCTCGACGAGACCGATTCCGGCCTCGACATCGACGCGCTGAAGATCGTCGCCGATGGCGTCAACGCGCTGCGCGCTCCCGACCGCGCCTTCCTGGTCATCACCCACTACCAGCGGCTGCTCGAGCACATCGTGCCGGACACCGTGCACGTCCTCTACCGCGGCCAGGTGATCAAGTCGGGCGACAAGACGCTGGCGCATGAGCTGGAGGCCAACGGTTATGCCGGGATCATCGAAGAGGCGGCATAGGTGTCGATCATGAACATGCATGCAACACCGCAGCGCACCCAGGCCGAGACGGCACTCGTCGAGGCGTTCGCCGCGCGCCTGTCGGAACTCCCCGGCGACGGCGCGGTCATGGTCAAGCGCGACGACGCCATCGAGGCGATCAAGGACGGCCTGCCGACCCGCCGGGTCGAGGCCTGGCACTATACCGACCTGCGCCGGCTGCTGACCACGGTGCCCGACCACGACCCGACCGCCAATCCCAAGCCGCTGGCGCCGGTGGTCGAGGGTTCGGCGGTTCTCAGCCTGCTCAACGGCGTCGTGCGCGGCAAGGCGCCGGCGCTGGACGGCGTGACCTTCCAGAACCTTTCGGACAAGCTGACCGACGGCAGCTTTGCCCAGGCGCTCGACCCGCTGGACGCGGACGACGCCATCGGCTTCCTCAACACGGCCTTCGTCAGCGACGGCTGGTTCGTCGACATCGCGCCCGGTGCGAAGATCGAGGCGCCGATCGAGCTGCAGAACTTGCAGGCCGGCGGCCAGACGCATGTGCGCCTGCCGGTGCGCGTCGGCGCCGGCGCCAGGGCGACCATCGTCGAGCGCCAGGCCGGCAGCGGCGCCGCGCTCGCGTCCTCCGTCAGCAATCTCTCGGTCGGCGACGGCGCCGACGTCGTCTGGCTGATCGTGCAGGAGCAGCCGGAGACGGCGACCCATCTGGCGCAATTCAACGCCGAGCTCGGCAAGGACAGCAGGCTGACGCTGTTCGTCATGAATGCCGGCGGAAAGCTGGTGCGCCAGGAGATCCGGGTGAAGGTGGCCGGTGCGGGCGCCGACTTCCAGCTGCGCGGTGTCAACCTGCTCGCCGGCGACGGCCACACCGACGTCACAATGGTGCTCGACCACGCCGCCGCCAACACCGGCTCGCGCGAGCTGGTGCGCAACGTCGTCACAGGCAAGGCGCGCGGCGTCTTCCAGGGCCGCATCAACGTGCACCAGCTTGCGCAGAAGACCGATGCAAAAATGGCCTGCAACACGCTGCTGCTTTCCGACGACGCGGAATTCTCGACAAAACCGGAGCTGGAGATCTTTGCCGACGACGTGCAGTGCGGCCACGGCGCCACCGTCACCGAGATCGACCGCAACCACCTGTTCTACCTGATGGCGCGCGGCATCGACGAGAAGACGGCGCGTGGCCTGCTGGTGAAGGCCTTCGTCGCCTCGGTCATCGAGGAGCTGGACAACGAGGCGCTGGTCGATGCGCTGGAAGCGAAGCTGGACACCTGGTTCGCCGAGCATGGCTAGCCTGCCGACATCGCTCGACCATTGCGTCATCCACGTCTCCGACTGGGAGCGGGCGCGCAAATTCTATGTCGACGTCATCGGCGCCGAGGCGATCCCGCGCCAGGGCGGCTACATGTTCCGGCTGGGCGACCGCCAGCTCAACTGCCATGGCAAGGGCGTCACCGCCGACCCGGTGGCAAGACTGCCGGTCCAGCCGGGAAACAGCGACCTCTGCTTCCGCTGGCACGGGCCGATCGCCGATGCCGTCGTCCACCTGAACGAGCAGGGCGTCGCGATCGAGCTCGGCCCGGTTCCGCGCTTCGGCGCGTCAGGCGACGGGACCAGCGTCTATTTCCGCGATCCCGACGGGTCGCTGATGGAGTTCATCAGCTACGACGGGTGACCGTCGCGGCATCGATTTGACCGGCAGTTTGCCGCGCGGGCGGGCCGGCATTGGGCAGAATGCGTATGGACCAGAAAGTGACTTCAGCACCCTACGACGTCGAGGCGATCCGCCGCGACTTCCCGATTCTTTCGCGAGAAGTCTACGGCAAGCCGCTGGTCTATCTCGACAATGGCGCCTCGGCGCAGAAGCCCCAGGTGGTGCTCGACACCATCCAGCACGCCTATGCGAGCGAGTACGCCAACGTCCATCGCGGCCTGCATTTTCTGTCCAACGTCGCCACCGACGCCTATGAGAAGGCCCGCGAAAGCGTCCGCCGTTTCCTCAACGCCGGCAGCACGGAAGAGATCGTCTTCACCTCCAACACGACGGCGGCCATCAATACGGTCGCCTACGGTTTCGGCATGCCCAACATCGGCGCCGGCGACGAGATCGTGCTGTCGATCATGGAGCACCATTCCAACATCGTGCCGTGGCATTTCATCCGCGAGCGGCAGGGCGCGAAGCTCGTCTGGGTGCCCGTCGACGACCTCGGCGAGCTGCATCTGGAGGATTTCGAGAAGTCGCTGACCGAGCGCACGAAACTGGTCGCCATCACGCACATGTCGAATGCGCTGGGCACGATCACGCCGATCAAGGAGATCGTCAGGATCGCCCACGCGCGCGGCATCCCGGTGCTGGTCGACGGCAGCCAGGCGGCCGTGCACCTGCCGGTCGACGTGCGCGATATCGACTGCGATTTCTACGTCTTCACCGGCCACAAGGTCTACGGCCCCTCCGGCATCGGCGTGCTCTACGGCAAGAAGCACATGCTGGAGGCGATGCGCCCCTTCCAGGGCGGCGGCGAGATGATTTTCGACGTCACCGAGGACACCGTCACCTACAACGACCCGCCGCACCGCTTCGAGGCCGGCACGCCGCCGATCGTCCAGGCGATCGGGCTGGGCGCGGCCCTCGATTATATGGATTCGATCGGCCGCGACCGCATCGCCGCGCATGAGGCCGATCTCAAGGCCTATGCCCATGAACGGCTGCGCGCCATCAACTCGCTGCGCATCTTCGGCGACGCGCCGGACAAGGGCGCCATCGTCTCTTTCGAATTGCAGGGCATCCACGCCCATGACGTGTCGATGGTCATCGACCGGCAGGGCGTGGCGGTGCGCGCCGGCACCCATTGCGCCCAGCCGCTGTTGAAACGCTTCGGCGTCACCTCCACATGCAGGGCATCGTTCGGCATGTACAATACCCGCCGGGAGGTGGATATTCTGGCCGAGGCGCTGGAAAAAGCGCGAAAATTCTTCGGGTGATGACCATGGAAGACGCTGCCGCTCCGACTACCGCCGAAACCGAACCCGGCGCCGACGTTCCGGCGGCGACCTCGGCCATTCCCGCCGACGAGCTGGCGCGCATCACCGACGACATCGTCTCGGCACTGAAGACCGTCTACGACCCCGAAATCCCGGCCGACATCTACGAGCTCGGCCTGGTCTACAAGATCGACATCGAGGACGACCGCTCGGTGAAGATCGACATGACGTTGACCGCTCCCGGCTGCCCGGTGGCCGGCGAGATGCCCGGCTGGGTGCAGGACGCCGTCAGCACCGTCGAGGGCGTCTCCGGCGTCGACGTCAACATGGTGTTCGACCCGCCCTGGACCCCCGACCGCATGTCGGAAGAGGCGCAGGTGGCGGTGGGGTGGTATTAGGCCCATTGTAGGCTGACATCGGAGGGGCAATGTCGGACGAAACGCCTCCATCGGCTGCGGTCGTTGTGAGATGGGGCGATGATGTCATCGACGCCCTGGATGAGCCGTCCAGGTATCACGCGGAGATAGCGGCACTTCCTGCTGCGATTGCAAATGTCATCTGCGTGGAGTTGCTGGACTGGCAGGTTCGGAACGGGGGCTTCCATCAGTACTTCTTCAACTCGTATGGGATCACGATAAACGGCGCGATCCGTGGGTTTGAGGCTATGGGACTGCCGCAGTGCGCGGAAATAGCACGGGCAGCCCGCGATCGGTTTGGGCAATCCTTCCCTGAGGATCGAGGGGATCGCATTGGCTGGGTTGGCGATGTGGGCCATCGGAAGACGATGAATTTCGACGAACTGGATGGGGCGTATTATGCGCTTGATAGGAAAGAGATTTATGCTGTTTTGGATTTATACGCTACCGCCGCGATGAAAGGCCGCCTGCAATAGCTTCACCTTGCAAACAGGTTTTGGCCCGACGAGGACGGACCGACCGCCGTCAGTCCTCCGGCTCGACGAGTTCCTCCACCGGCATTTCCAGCGCCTTGGCGAGTCGCATCCACAAAGCGACGTCGCCCGTGCGTTTCCCGTTCTCCAGGTCGGAAAGGTAGTTCTGCGCGATGCCGATCTGGGCTGCGAGCTGTACCTGGGTGAGACCGCGAAACTTCCGCCAGAAGGCGAGGGAGGATGGTGCTTCGGCGAAAGCCAGGGCCTGTCCCGGCGTGAGGCCGGGCACCTTGCCGCGGCGATAGTCGGCGAGCGCCTTGGCATGGTCCGCCGCATCGCGCAGTGATTCCAGCTCCGCACGCGGCAGGATTGCCATTTCGTCGCCGCCGGGTGATGTGAAGTAGACGATCTTGTTCATCGATCCTGCTCACTCATAGACGGAGCCTCGCGGTCCGATCCTGGTCACGATGATCTCCGTGGCGGTTTCCTCGAAGACGATGCGATAGTCGCCGATCCGCAGGCGCAGGGCCGTCGATCCGGCAAGCGCCTTCACATTGTTGGCCTGCCCAGCGGGATCGACCGCATAGGCCTCGATCTTGGCAAGCAGGCGCGCCGCTTCGGTTCGGTGCTTACGCAGCGCCTTCGCCGCCGGAGGCAGGATCACCACGGCCTTCATGGCTGTATTTATCGCAATTCGCGATGTTTCGCAATTGGACCAAAACGCTGCAAACCGTGGGGAACTTGCGCCGGGGCCGAATCTTCACCATCTTAAGGACAGACAGTTTCCGCGGGCCTTTAACCCGCGCGAGATGGAGAATGCCGAATGGGACGTTTCGCCGTCATATCCCTGACCGACCAGGCAGCACACCGCGTGCGCGAGATCGTCGACACGCGCGACAGCGCCACGGGCATCCGCCTCGGCATCAAGAAGGGCGGCTGCGCCGGCATGGAATACACGATCGATCTGGTGACCGAGCCGAAACCGGGCGACGACCATGTCGAGCGCGACGGCGCCCATGTCTATGTCGCGCCGGAGGCGGCACTGTTCCTGCTCGGCACCGAGATGGATTTCGAGACGACGACGCTCAGGACCGGATTCACCTTCCGCAACCCGAACCAGAGTTCGGCTTGCGGCTGCGGCGAGTCGGTCGAGCTGAAGCCCGCCGACCTCAAGGCGCTGGCCGAGGCGCGGGCGTCGGCCTGAAATCCAGACGCAGCTTACTCGGTTCCGTGGCCGAGTCCTGCCGCGGCGGCAGTGGAAAAACTTACCTCGGGCATTCCATCGTCAGCATCTGTCAGGATTATTTCCTGAAATCTATCCCCGCTCCTTCGGACGGAGCGATCATTGCGCCGCCTGTATCGGAAGGAGGCGGCGGTGGACTGGGATGCGGGATCGGCGCGAGGAGATAAAGCAAACTGTCCCGGGACGAGCCCGGCGTTTCCTGCGGCAATTTACGCAATACGCCGCAACGGCTTGCATTTCCGGCATTCCCCCTCTATATGCCGCGCCATTCCACACACGGACTTTGGTGTCTGTCCGGGAGAAATCCGGCGGAGACCTCCGGTGGCGAGCGGAAATCGTTCCAATCGCCTTTGTCCGTGGAGGCCAACCGGAAAGGACCTTTGAATGGCTCTGCCTGATTTCAGCATGCGCCAGCTTCTCGAAGCTGGTGTTCACTTCGGCCACCAGACCCACCGCTGGAACCCGAAGATGGCGCCCTACATCTTCGGCGCCCGCAACAACATCCACATCATCGACCTGTCGCAGACGGTGCCGCTGCTCGACCAGGCGCTGAAGCAGGTGTCCGACGTCGTGTCGCGCGGCGGCCGCGTGCTGTTCGTCGGCACCAAGCGCCAGGCCTCCGACATCGTTGCCGACGCCGCGCAGCGCTCGGCCCAGTATTACGTCAACTCCCGCTGGCTCGGCGGCATGCTGACCAACTGGAAGACGATCTCCAACTCGATCTCGCGCCTGCGCAAGCTCGACGAGCTGCTGGCCGGCGAGGGCAGCGGCTTCACCAAGAAGGAGCTGCTCAACCTGCAGCGCGAGCGCGAGAAGCTCGACAAGGCGCTGGGCGGCATCAAGGACATGGGCTCGACGCCCGATCTGATGTTCGTGATCGACACCAACAAGGAGGCGATCGCCATCCTCGAGGCCAAGCGCCTCGGCATCCCGGTCGTGGCGATCATCGATTCCAACTGCGATCCGGACAAGGTCGACTTCCCGATCCCGGGCAATGACGACGCGGCGCGCGCCATCCAGCTCTACTGCGACCTGATCGCCAAGGCTGCGATCGACGGCATCGCCCGCCAGCAGGGCGCGTTCGGCGTCGACATCGGCGCTGCGGAAGAGGCTCCGGTCGAGCCGACCCTGGAGGAAACGCCCTCCGAGGGGCCGGCCCAGGCCTGAGGCCTCTCCACGGGCTCCGCGGAGCCCGCCCGCCACAAACTGGGCACGCTTGTCGTGCCGGCGTCAGGCGCATCGTCGATACTTCGATGGTGCGCCAGCGCATTTTGAACGAAGAGGCAAAGATGAGCATTTCTGCTGCACAGGTTAAGGAACTCCGCGAGATCACCGGCGCGGGCATGATGGACTGCAAGGCGGCGCTCGCCGAGACCAATGGCGACATGCAGGCCGCCGTCGACTGGCTGCGCGCCAAGGGCATCTCCAAGGCCGACAAGAAGGCCGGCCGCACCGCCGCCGAGGGCCTGATCGGCATCGATTCGGGCCTGCGCGAGGCGGTCGTGGTCGAGGTCAATTCGGAGACCGACTTCGTCGCCCGCAACGTCGCCTTCCAGGAGATCGTCACCAACGTCGCCAAGGTCGCGCTGGCTTTCGGCCCGGACACCGACGCCGTTGCCAACGCGAAATATCCGGGCTCCGACAAGTCGGTAGCCGAGACCATCAAGGACGCGGTCGGCACGATCGGCGAGAACATGAGCTTCCGCCGCGCCGCAAAGCTGTCGGTGCCGCACGGCTCGGTCGCGACCTACATTCACAACGCGGTGGCCGACGGCCTGGGCAAGCTCGGCGTGCTGGTGGCGATCGAGACGGCCGGTGATGCCGAAGCCGCCAAGGCGTTCGGCCGCCAGGTGGCGATGCACGTCGCCGCGACCAACCCGCTGGCGCTCACCGCCGAGGAGATCGATCCGGCCGTGGTGGCGCGCGAGAAGGCGATCTTCACCGAGCAGGCGCGCGAATCCGGCAAGCCGGAGAACGTCATCGAGAAGATGATCGAGGGCCGCATCCGCAAGTTCTACGAGGAAGTCGTGCTGCTGAAGCAGGCCTTCGTGATCAATCCCGACCTCACCGTCGAGAAGGCGCTGAAGGAGGCCGAGAAGGAGATCGGCGCGCCGGCCAGGATCAGCGGCTTCGTGCGCTTCGCGCTCGGCGAGGGCATCGAGAAGGAAAAGTCGGACTTCGCGGCGGAAGTCGCGGCGGCCGTCAAGAAGTAACGTCCGGAACACCGGAGCCGTTCCGGGAGGGGCCGCATGCTTCGCGCTGCGGCCCCTCTTTCGTCTTCGGCGCCCCGCCGCGCCACACCGTGACATCGGCGCGGCGCTCCTGTATCGGAACAGCCCGGCCCGCCCGTGACGGCGGAGCCAGGCGCGAGCCCGGCGCCTTCCGGGGGCGGAGGATGCCAGATGCCTTCATACGAGCTCCTGCTCGCCTTCTTCGTCACCACGGCCATCTTCGCCTACATCCCCGGGCCGGCGATGCTTTATGCCGCCGCGCGCACGATGGCGGGCGGGCGCGTGGCCGGCCTGATGGCGACGCTCGGCATCCATCTCGGCTGCTATGCGCATGTCTTCGCCGCGGCGGCCGGGCTGTCGGTGCTCTTCCATGCCGTGCCGCTGCTCTACACCGCCGTCAAGATCGCCGGCGCCGCCTATCTGGTGTGGCTCGGCATCAGCCAGTTGCGCCGCAAGGTGCAGGGCGACGTCGACGTGCCCGCGCTGCGGCCGGCCTCCGGCCGCCGGGCCTTGCTCGAAAGCGTCCTGGTCGAGGTCCTCAACCCGAAGACCGCGATCTTCTTCGTCGCCTTCCTGCCGCAGTTCATCGACCCCTCCGCCGGCCTGCCGATCTGGATGCAGTTCGTCATCCTGGGCACGATCGTGAACCTGATGTTCTCCTCGGCGGACGTCGTCTGCGTCTTCCTGGCCGGCGCGCTGGTGAACCGGCTGAAGCGTTCGGGACGCGTCCAGCGCATGGTGCAGTGGGCCGGCGGCGGTCTGCTGGTCGGCTTGGGCGTGCATCTGGCGCTGCAGAGGAACTGATCGCGCGAGGCGGGCGGATGCAACGCCCTGTTAAATGCGTCGATGCCCGACGCGCGGGCCACCGTGACATCGCGACTCCCTTCGTGTATCCGGAAGCCGCACGCACCCTTCGGTCCTGGCGGCGGACGGGGTCGGTTGGACGGTCCCGGCGCGGCGGCCGGATTTGCGAGACATTTTGAGGATTTGATGGCCAAGCCCCTTTATCGACGCGTCGTGCTGAAGGCTTCGGGCGAGGCGCTGATGGGCGAGCAGCATTTCGGCATCGACGTCTCCGTCGTCGACCGCATCGCCTCCGACATCGCCGAGGCGCGCGCACTCGGCGTCGAGGTCGGCGTGGTGATCGGCGGCGGCAACATCTTTCGCGGCGTCGCGGTGGCGTCCAAGGGCGGCGATCGCGTCACCGGCGACCACATGGGCATGCTGGCCACCGTCATCAACTCGCTGGCGCTGCGCACCTCGCTGGTCAAGATCGGCGTCGACGCGGTCGTGCTGTCGGCCATCGCCATGCCGGAACTGTGCGAGAGCTTCTCGCAGCGCCAGGCGACCGCCTACATGAACGCCGGCAAGGTCGTGATCTTCGCCGGCGGCACCGGCAATCCTTTCTTCACCACCGATTCGGCCGCGGCGCTGCGCGCCGCCGAGATCGGCGCCGACGCGCTGTTCAAGGGCACCCAGGTGGACGGCGTCTACTCCGCCGACCCGAAGAAGGATCCGACCGCCGTCCGCTACGACCGCATCAGCCATGCCGAGGTGATCAAGAACAACCTCGCCATCATGGACACGGCGGCAATTGCGCTTGCACGCGAAAACAACATCCCGATAATTGTGTATTCGATCCACGAAAAAGGCGGGTTCGGCGAGATTCTGACTGGCGGGGGTCACTGTACCGTCGTCGCCGATTGAGGTGCCGGCCGCAAGATCGACAGTGGATCAAGGAGTGAGACGATGACCAACGGGGCGAATTTCAACGACATCCAACGGCGCATGGACGGCGCGGTGGCCGCTTTCAGATCCGACCTCGCGTCGCTGCGCACCGGCCGTGCCTCGGCCAACCTGCTCGATCCGATCACCGTGTCGGCCTACGGCACGACCATGCCCATCGCCCAGGTGGCGACGGTCTCGGTGCCCGAGCCGCGCATGATCTCTGTGTCCGTCTGGGACAAGCAGATGGTCGGCGCCGTCGACCGCGCCATCCGCGAATCCAATCTCGGCTTCAACCCGATCATGGACGGCACCACGCTGCGCATCCCGCTGCCGGAGCTCAACGAGCAGCGCCGCAAGGAACTGGTCAAGAAGGCCCATGAATATGCGGAGAACGCCAGGGTCGCGGCCCGGCACGTGCGCCGCGACGGCATGGACCACCTGAAGAAGGCGGAGAAGGACGGCGACATCAGCGAGGACGATCACCGCAAGCAGTCGGAGCGCGTCCAGAAGATGACCGACGACACCATCTCGACGATCGACAGCCTGCTCGCCGGCAAGGAAGCCGAGATCATGCACGTTTGAGGCGCTTCTCGGGGAACGGGCCTGAAGACGATATGACTACGCCCGCGCATGTCGCGATCATCATGGACGGCAACGGCCGCTGGGCGAAGGCGAGGGGCCTGCCGAGACTTGCCGGGCATCGCGCGGGCGTCGAGGCGCTGCGGCAGGCGGTGCGCACCGCCTCGGACCTCGGCATAGGCTGGCTCACAGTCTACGCCTTCTCGTCGGAGAACTGGTCGCGCCCGCAATCGGAAGTGAGCGACCTGCTCGGCCTTCTCAAGCTGTTCATCCGCCGCGACCTCGCCGAACTGCACCGCGCCGGCGTGCGGGTGCGGGTGATCGGCCAGCGCGACGACCTCCAGGCGGACATCCGCATGCTGCTGGAGGAAGCCGAGACGCTGACGATCGCCAACCGGGCGCTCAACCTGGTGATCGCCTTCAACTACGGCAGCCGCGACGAGATCGTGCGGGCCGTGCGCAGGATCGCGGCCGACGTGGCCGATGGCAGGCTGAGCGCCTCGGCCGTGACGCTGCAGACGGTGTCGGCGGCGCTCGACACCAGCGGCATACCCGATCCGGACCTGGTGATCCGCACCAGCGGCGAGATGCGGCTTTCGAACTTCCTCCTCTGGCAGGCCGCCTACAGCGAGCTGGCCTTCCTGCCGTGCTACTGGCCGGATTTCACGCCCGAGCTGTTCAAGGACACGCTTCGCCAGTTCGGCACGCGCGAGCGCCGCTTCGGCGGGCTCGTCGAGCGCGATCCCGTCTCCAGCAGCGCGTGACCGCGGGATGAGCAACCTGCAGCTCAGGGTGATCTCGGCGATCGTGCTCGCCGCCGTCGTGCTCGCCGTCACCTGGTGGGGCGGGCTGCCCTTCCGCCTGCTGTCGGCCTTCATCACGCTCGCCGTCTTCTACGAGTGGTCGCGCATGGCGCGGCCCGCGACGGCTGCGGGCTGGCGCATCGGCGGGCTCGGCTTCCTGCCGGAAGCCTGCGTCCTGGCTTTTGCGGTCGCTCTGGTCGCCGCTCTGCCGGGCCTCCTGCTGATCGGCTTCGTCGCGGCGCTGGGCGTCCTGCTGGCGGTCCTGTCGGCGATGCGCGTCGGCAATCAATGGGAGAGCGCCGGTTTCGCCTATGCCTGCCTCTCCGGCCTGTCGCTCGCCCTGCTGCGCGGCGGCGATATGGCCGGTCTGCTCGCGATTCTCTTCCTGTTCGCCGTCGTCTGGTCGACGGACGTCTTCGCCTATTTCGTCGGCCGGGCCGTCGGCGGCCCGAAACTCGCCCCGTCCATTTCGCCAGGGAAGACGCGCAGCGGCGCGCTCGGCGGCCTCGTCGCCGGCGTCGTGGCCGGGCTGGTCGTCTGCCTGGCCGTGGGCGTCGCCTCGCCATGGCTGCTGGTGCTTGTCGCCGCGCTGCTGTCGATCGTCTCGCAGGCCGGCGACCTGTTCGAATCCTGGGTCAAGCGCCGGCACGGGGTGAAGGATTCGGGCTGGATCATCCCGGGGCACGGCGGCGTCATGGACCGCGTCGACGGCCTCGTCGCCGCGGCCTTCGCGCTTTACCTGATCGGCTGGCTGCTGGGCGGCGCCGACCGGCCGGCACAAGGGCTGTTTCCCGGATGAGGCATACTGGATTAGCTGCGGCGAGGCGCCGCACAGTCTTTGATTTGCCGCCATCCCGCCGTAGAAGGGCGTCGGAGCGGCGGGACCGGTCCGCCAACGAGGGCATGACTTGAGCGCGTTCTTCTCGTCCATCTTCGGCTTCGAGGGGATTCTCCTCGGCACCATCGTGCCCTTCCTGTTCGTGCTGACGGTGGTCGTGTTCGTCCACGAGATGGGCCATTACCTCGTCGGCCGCTGGTGCGGCATCGGCGTGCAGGCCTTCTCCATCGGCTTCGGCCCGGAACTGTTCGGCTTCAACGACCGGCGCGGCACGCGCTGGAAGCTCTCGGCGATCCCGCTCGGCGGCTACGTCAAATTCGTCGGCGACATGAGCGTCACCAGTTCGCCGGACGCTGACGGGGAGAAAAACCTGTCGCCGGAGGAGCGGCGAATCGCCTTCCACACCCAGCCGGTGTGGAAGCGCGCGGCGACCGTCTTTGCCGGCCCCGCCTTCAACTTCCTGCTCACCATCGCCGTCTTCGCGGTCATGTTCGCCGCCTACGGGCGCGACGTGCGCGAGCCCATGGTCGCCCAGGTCAACCCCGGCAGCCCGGCCGCGAGCGCCGGCTTCCAGCCCGGCGACCGGTTCGTGTCGATCAACGGCCGGCAGATCGAGACCTTCGACGATGTCCGGCGGATCGTCTCCGGACGGGCGGGCGATACGCTCACCTTCGTCATGCTGCGCGACGGCAAGGACGTGACCCTCATGGCGACGCCGCAGATCGTCGAGCAGCAGGACGCGCTGGGCAATGTCATGAAGGTCGGCGTGATCGGCGTGGTCAACGACGAGCAGCTCGGCCAGCCCAGGCATATCGACTACGGCCCGGTCGAGGCCATCGGCGCGGCGGTGAGCCAGACCGGCCATATCATCGCCGCCACCGGTCAATTTTTGAAACGGTTTGTCGTCGGGCGTGAGGACAAATGCCAGCTCGGCGGCCCGGTCCGCATCGCCGACATGGCCGGCAAAGCGGCGAAGGCCGGCTTCGAGTGGCTGGTCCAGCTCGTCGCCATGCTGTCGGTCGGCATCGGCATCCTGAACCTGCTGCCGATTCCGCCGCTGGACGGCGGCCACCTCGTCTTCTACGGCTACGAGGCCGTGTTCCGCCGTCCTGTGCCCGAGCGCATGATGGAGGCGGTCTACAGGACCGGAATGTTCCTGGTCCTGGCCTTCATGGCTTTCGTGTTCTGGAATGATCTGTTCGGATGCTGATTCCGTGGGGGAAATCAATGCGAGAAACGCGATGTTACGGTCTCGTTTACCATGAGCGCCGATTGGCGTGACGCCAATGTCACGGCCGGGTGCGAAGTAAACGGCGGTTAACCAGAAGCCTTGCGTATAGGGAAAATCCGGTTAATACCGTAAGCGCAAATGTCCGCGACGTCCGGTTTTCTCGCCGTGGGGACTACGAGAAAAAGGTAATTTGAGCCCGATGAAGGCAGTTTCTAATTTTCTGGGCGCCGCGTCCGCGATTGCCCTCTCAGCGGCGGTCGCCGTTCCTGGCGCTATCGTCGTCCAGCTTGCTGCCGTCCCGGCCGCTTATGCGGCCGTGGTGAGCAGCATCGAGGTTCGCGGCAACCAGCGTGTCGAAGCCGACACGATTCGCAGCCAGACCGGGATCACGTCGGGCAGGTCGTTCTCGAATGCCGATGTCGACGAGGCGGTGAAGCGGCTGTTCGCCACCGGCTTGTTCTCGGATGTGCGCATCAACCAGGTCGGCTCTACCCTGGTCGTCCAGGTTTCCGAGTACCGGGTGGTCAACCAGGTGCTCTTCCAAGGCAACAAGAAGATCAAGGACGCCGCCCTGACGGGCGCCGTGCAGCTCAAGCCGCGCGGTACCTTTACGGACGCCGCGATGGAAGCCGACGCGGAAGCGATCCGCGACGCTTATCGCCGCATCGGCCGCGACGACGCCACGGTGACGCCGCAGGTGATCGATCTCGGCGACAACCGCGTGAACGTGGTCTACACCGTGCAGGAAGGCGACCGCACCAAGATCGCGGCGATCAATTTCGTCGGCAACAACGCCTTCGGCGACCGCCGGCTGTCCGACGTCATCGCCACCAAGCGCTCGACCTTCCTGTCGTTCCTGCTGCGCGACGACATCTATGACGAACAGCGCCTGCGCGCCGACGAGGAGCTGCTGCGGCGCTTCTATTACAATCGCGGCTACGCCGACTTCCAGGTGATCTCGGCGATCGGCGAGTTGGACGAGGCGTCCAACCAGTACACCATCACCATCACCGTCGAAGAGGGCGCTCGCTACACCTTCGGCGACATCTCCATCGACAGCACCATCCCCGACGTGGACACCACCAAGCTTCAGTCGCTGGTCACGACGCATAGCGGCGACGGCTACAGCGCCAAGAACGTCGAGGATTCGATCATCGCGCTCACCGAGCAGATGGCCGGCCAGGGTTACGCCTTCGCGCAGGTCACCCCGCGCGGCGACCGCAATTTCGAGAACCACACGATCGCGGTCACCTACGCCATCGATCAGGGCCCGCGCACCTATATCGAGCGCATCGAGATCCGCGGCAATGCACGCACCCGCGACTTCGTGATCCGTCGCGAATTCGACGTCAGCGAGGGCGACGCCTTCAACCAGGTTCTCATCCAGCGCGCCAAGCGGCGGCTGGAGAAGCTCAACTTCTTCGAGCGCGTCGACATCTCGACCGTGCCCGGGTCCGAGCCGGACCAGGTGGTGCTGGTGGTCGACCTGGTGGAGAAGTCGACCGGCGAACTGTCGATCGGCGCGGGCTACACCACGGGCGGCCAGACTCCGGGACCGTCGGTCGAGGGTTCGATCACGGAGCGCAACTTCCTCGGCCGCGGCCAGTTCATCCGCTTCGCCGCGGGCGTGGGCCGCCGGTCGCGCGACTTCACCTTCTCCTTCACCGAGCCGTATTTCCTCGGGCGCCGCATCGCGGCCGGCTTCGACATCTTCCGCCAGACGCGCACCTACGACGACTACCAGAGCGAGACGACCGGCGCGACCGTGCGCTTCGGCCTGCCGATCACCGAGGCGCTGACGACGCAGACGGCCTACACCTTCGCGCAGGAGAAGTACGAGTTCCGCGACAATTGCGATCCGGAAGACGGCGATCCCAATCCGTGCGACGTGTCGGAGGCAATCGTCGACGGCATCGACAACAGCCCGTGGAACAAGTCGTCGATCTCGCAGTCGCTGATCTACAACACGATCGACGACATGAAGAACCCGCATTCGGGTATCTATGCCAACCTGACGGCCGAGTTCGCCGGCATCGGCGGCGACGCCAAGTACATCAAGCTGACCGGCCGCGGCTCCTACTACAAGACGCTGTCGGAAGAGTATGACATCGTCGGCCTGGCGGTCGTCGGCGGCGGCTACATCACCGGTTACGGCAGCGAATCGGATCTGCGCATCTTCGACCATTTCCAGGCCAACGACCGCATGATCCGCGGCTTCGAATACAACGGCATCGGTCCCTACGATGCCGATACCGACGACCATCTGGGTGGCACCACCTACTTTAACGCCTCGGTCGAGGCGCAATTCCCGGTGCCGGTCATTCCGGAGAGCTTCGGCCTGCGGGGCGCCGTGTTCGCCGACGCGGCGACGCTCTACGGCAACGACATCGGCAATGATGACGTCGAAGTCGCCGGCTCGAGCATGAAGTGGCGCGCGTCGGTCGGTGCGGGCCTGATCTGGGCGTCGCCCTTCGGTCCGCTGCGTGTCGACTACGCCCTGCCGGTGGTCAAAGAGGACAACGACCAGGAGCAGAACTTCAACTTCGGCATCTCCACGCGCTTCTGAAGCAACGAGCGGTCCGGGCACCTGTGCCCGGACGCAAAGGCCTGCATGTCCGAAACCGAATTCTTCGCATCGGTGCGTCGCTACTCGGCATCTGAGATCGCGACGCTCACCGGCGCCGAGATCAAGACACCCGAATTGGCGAACGCCCTGGTTGACTCCATTGCCGCCGCGGCCACCGGCGGCGACGGTGCGCTGGTGTTCGTCGAGGGCAAGCGCAACGCCGCCCTGATGGACGGGCTGCGCGCCGCCGCCATCCTGTGCACGGCGGACGTGGCCGAGCGTGCCCCGGGGGGCATTGCCGTCCTGGTGACGCCGCGGCCGCAATATGCCTTCGCCATGGTCGGCCGGCTGCTCTATCCGGAAGCCGCGTCGCCGGTCGCCATGACCGGGGAGACCGGCATTTCGCCCGCGGCCCATGTCGATCCTGGCGCCCGGCTGGAAGCAGGTGTCGTCGTCGAGGCCGGCGCGGTGATCTCCGCCGGCGTGGCGATCGGGGCGGGTACGATCATCGCTCCGAACGCCGTCGTCGGCCGCGACTGCAAGATCGGCCGCAACTCCTATGTCGGGCCGAACGCCGTCGTCCAGTATGCGCTGCTCGGCGACCGGGTGATCGTGCATGCCGGCGCCAAGATCGGCCAGGACGGGTTCGGCTTCGCCATCGGCAAGGCCGGCCCCGAGCGCATCCCGCAGATCGGCCGCGTCATCGTCCAGGACAATGTCGAGATCGGCGCCAACACGACCATCGACCGCGGCGCGCTCGCCGACACGGTGATCGGCGAGAACACCAAGATCGACAACCTCGTGCAGATCGCCCACAACGTGCGCATCGGCCGCAATTGCGTGATCGCCGGGCTGTCGGGCATTTCCGGCTCGGTGACCCTCGGCGACAATGTGATGGTGGCGGGCGGGGTCGGCATCGCCGATCACCTCAGCATCGGCACGGGCGCCCAGCTTGCGGCCCGCAGCGGCTTCATGCATGACGTTCCGGCAGGCGAGGTGTGGGCGGGCTACCCGGCAAAGCCGATCGGCCAGGCGATGCGCGAGATCGCCACGCTCGGCAGGCTGACAAAGGCTAGGGCAAGGAAGCAGGACAATGGCTGAGGCCGTCACCCTCGAGGCGATCGACATTCTCGGCGTGCTGAAGCTCCTGCCGCATCGCTATCCGTTCCTGCTGGTCGACCGCATCATCGCCATCGACGGCGACAACTCGGCCGTCGGCATCAAGAACGTGACCTTCAACGAGCCGCACTTCCAGGGCCACTTTCCCGGCCAGCCGGTCATGCCCGGCGTGCTCATCATCGAGGCGATGGCGCAGACGGCAGGTGCCATCTGCATCCGCAACCGCGGCTCCGACAGTCCGTCGATCGTCTATTTCATGACCATCGACAACGCCAAGTTCCGCAAGCCTGTCGTGCCTGGAGACCGGCTGGAAATCCATGTGAAGAAGCTCAAGCAGCGCGGCACCATCTGGCGCTTCGCCTGCGAGGCGCTGGTCGACGGGGCGAAGGCGGCGGAGGCCGAGATTTCCGCCATGATCGCCGGCGCGGCCTGACCAAAGAGATCATGACCGAAACCTTCATCCATCCCCTTGCCGTCGTCGAGTCGGGCGCCCAGATCGGCGCCGGCGCCGAGATCGGCCCGTTCTGCCATGTCGGTGCCGACGTCGTGATCGGCGACGGCACGAAACTGATCAGCCATGTCGTCGTCGCCGGCGCCACCACGATCGGCCGCGACTGCACGATCCACCCGCAGGCGGTGCTCGGCGGGCCACCGCAAAGCACCGGCCACAAGGGCGGGCGTACGACGCTGACCATCGGCGACAACTGCATCATCCGCGAATTCGTCAGCATGAACACCGGCACCGATTTCGGCCGGGGAGCGACGACCGTCGGCAACAACGGCCACTTCCTCGCCTATGTCCACATCGCGCATGACTGCTCGATCGGCAACAACGTCACCCTGACCAACGGCGTGACGCTTGCCGGCCATTGCGAGGTCGGCGACTTCGTCGGCATCGGCGGGCTGACCGCAATCCACCAGTTCGTGCGGATCGGCAACAACGCCTTCGTCGCCGGCGGCTCGATGATTCTCGGCGATATCGTTCCCTACGCCATGGTGGGCGGCAACCGCGCGGTGCTGCGCGGCATGAACGTCGTTGGCATGAAGCGCTCCGGCGTGCCGCATGCCGAGGTGCTGAAGCTGCGGCTGGCCTACAAGACGCTGTTCGACCGGTCGCGCACGCTTGCCGAGAACATCGAGATCACGCGCGCGAAATTCGCCGATTCTCCCTATGCGATGCGGGTGGTCGAGTTCATGCTGGCGCGCGGCAAGAGGCAGTTCACGCTCCCGCCGCTGAAAGGCGCGGCCGATGACGACGCCGACGGCCAGGACTGAGACGCCGTCCATCCAACTCGGCTCCGGCGACAAGGTCGCGGTGGTGGCTGGCAGCGGCCGGCTGCCGGTGGAGGTTGCCGAAGGCCTCGCCCGCCAGAACCATGCGCCGCTCGTCGTGCTGGTGCGCGGCGAGACGGACCAGCGGGCGGCGTTTGCACCCTTCGAGAGCATGGAGATCGGGCTCGGCGAGTTCGCCTCGGCGCTGTCCAGCCTGAGACGGCGCGGCATAACCCATATGGTGCTCGCCGGCGGCATCGGGCGCCGGCCCGCCTGGCGTGAGTTCCGGCCCAGCCTGTCCCTGCTGCGTCATCTGCCGCGGGCGCTTGCCGCGCTGCGGCGCGGCGACGACGGCCTGCTGACCGTCCTGATACGCACCATCGAGCGGGAGGGCATCAAGGTCGTCGGCGCCCATGAGATCGTGCCGGATCTGCTCGCCGTCGAAGGGCCGATGAGCCGCGAGAGGCCGCGCGCCGCCGATTGGCCGGATATCGACGCCGCCTATGCCGCGGCGCGCGCCATCGGCGCGCTCGACATAGGGCAGGGCACGGTGGCGATCGGCGGCCGGGTGATCGCGGTCGAAGGCATCGAGGGCACCGACGGACTGCTGGAGCGTGTGAAGGCCCTGCGCAGCCACGGCCGGCTCGCCGGCAAGTCGCGCGGCGTCCTGGTCAAATGCGCGAAGCCCGGGCAGGAGCTGCGCGCCGACCTACCGGCGATCGGCCCGGCGACGGTCGACATGGCGCACGCCGCCGGCCTCGCCGGCATCGGCGTCGAGGCCGGGCGGGCGCTGGTCCTGGATGTCGGCGATCTCGTCGAGCGCGCCGACGCACTCGGCCTGTTCGTGGTCGGCCTGCCGCGGGAGCGCACGCCATGAATACGCGCCCGCTGAAGATCGCCGTGATCGCCGGGGAGGAGTCCGGCGACCTGCTCGGCCACGATCTTGTCGAGGCGCTGCGGCGCACCACCGGCAGGGATGTCGCGCTTGTCGGAACCGGCGGCCGCCATCTGCAGGAACTCGGCCTGCGCTCGCTGTTCGACGCTTCCGAGATCGCCCTGATGGGCATCGGCGCCATCCTGCGCGACCTGCCGCGACTCGTCCGCCGCATCGGCCAGACGGCGCGCGCCATCGTCGCCGAGCGGCCGGACTGCCTCGTCACCATCGACAGCCCGGAATTCGCGCTGCGCGTCGCCAAAAAGGTCCGCGCCGCCGATCCGACCATCCCGATCGTGCATTATGTCTGCCCGTCGGTATGGGCATGGCGGCCGGGCAGGGCACCCGCGATGCGTCCCTATGTCGACCGCATCCTGTGCCTGCTCCCCTTCGAGCCGGCCGAGCTCGAGCGGCTGGGCGGCCCGCCCGGCACATTCGTCGGCCACCGGCTCGCCACCGATCCCGGCATCCTGACCGCCGCGCGGCTGCAGGCGGGCCGTATGGTTTCGCCACCCGGCGAGCCGCGCAACCTTCTCGTGCTGCCGGGCTCGCGGCGCAGCGAGGTCGGCCGACTGCTCGCCCCGTTCGCGGACACGCTGGCGCAGCTTCGCGCCCGCGGTCACCGGCTGAACCTGCTGCTGCCGACCGTGCCGCACGTCGCCGAACGGGTGCGCGACGCCACGTCGGGCTGGCCGGACCGCCCCGAGATCATCCTGGATGCCGAGCGCAAATGGCAGGCTTTCGGCGAGGCGGACGCCGCGCTCATCGCGTCCGGGACCGTCTCGCTCGAGCTGGCGCTGGCGGGCGTACCCTTCATATCCTGCTACAAGCTCGATCCGGTCGGCCGTGCGTTCCAGGGCTTGGTCACCGTCTGGTCGGCGTCGCTGCCCAACATCATCGCCGACCGGGTCGTCGTGCCGGAGCACTACAACCAGTATGTCCGCCCGCTGCATCTGGCGCGCGAGCTGGAGGGCCTGTTCGCCGACACGCCCCTGCGCGCCTGGCAGAAACAGGGCTTTGCCGAAGTCGCGCGGCGCATGCGCACCGACAGGCCGGCGGGGGAGCTGGCGGCGGAAGTGGTGATGGAACTAGCGAATAGGGAATAGTGAGTAGCGAATAGGGAATAGTGAGTAGCGAATAGCGAATAGGGAAGAGAGGTGGCCCTATTCCCTACTCGCTATTCGCTTCTTACCGTTTCGCAATCGGCACGAAATCGCGTTCCGCCGGGCCGGTGTAGAGCTGGCGCGGCCGGCCGATCTTCTGCTGCGGGTCCTCGATCATCTCCTTCCACTGGGCGATCCAGCCGACGGTGCGGGCGACCGCGAACAGCACGGTGAACATGGTGGTGGGGAAACCGAGCGCCTTCAGTGTGATGCCCGAATAGAAATCGATGTTCGGGTAGAGCTTCTTTTCAATGAAATATTCGTCTGTCAGCGCGATCCGCTCCAGCTCGATGGCGACGTCCAGCATCGGGTCGTCCTTGATGCCGAGCTCGCCGAGCACCTCATGCGTGGTCTTCTGCATGATCTTGGCGCGCGGATCGTAGTTCTTGTAAACGCGGTGGCCGAAGCCCATCAGGCGGAACGGATCGTCCCTGTCCTTGGCGCGCCCGATGAATTCGGGGATGCGGTCGACCGTGCCGATCTCCGACAGCATGTTGAGCGCCGCCTCGTTGGCGCCGCCATGCGCCGGCCCCCACAGGCAGGCGATGCCGGCGGCGATGCAGGCGAAGGGGTTGGCGCCCGACGAGCCGGCCAGCCGGACCGTCGAGGTCGAGGCGTTCTGCTCGTGGTCGGCATGCAGGATGAAGATGCGCTCCATGGCGCGCGCCAGCACCGGATTGACCTTGTATTCCTCGCACGGCACGGCGAAGCACATGTGCAGGAAGTTGGCGGCGTAGCCGAGGTCGTTCTTCGGGTAAATGAAGGGCTGGCCGATATGGTACTTGTAGGCCATGGCGGCAATCGTCGGCATCTTGGCGATCAGGCGCACCGAGGCGACCATGCGCTGGTAGGGATCGGAGATGTCGGTGGAGTCGTGATAGAAGGCCGACAGCGCGCCGACCACGCCGCACATGACTGCCATCGGATGGGCGTCGCGGCGGAAGCCGGTGAAGAAGCGGCTCATCTGCTCATGCACCATGGTGTGGCGCGTGACGCGGTGGTCGAAATCGTCCTTCTGCGCCTTGGTCGGCAGCTCGCCGTAGAGCAGCAGGTAGCAGACTTCCAGGAAATCGCTGTGCTCGGCCAGCTGGTCGATCGGATAGCCGCGGTGCAGCAGCACCCCGGCGTCGCCGTCGATGAAGGTGATCTCGGATTCGCAGCTTGCCGTCGACGTGAAGCCGGGGTCGTAGGTGAACGCGCCGGTGTCCTTGTAGAGCGAGGCGATGTCGATCACTTCAGGCCCGACGGAGCCCGGTCGAACCTTCAGCTCGTGCGTCTTGCCCCTGAATTCCAGCTTCGCTGTCGATTCGGTCATGCGGATACCCCTTTGTTTAAGGTCGGGATAGCGGCGGCTGGTCGCCGCCACGTGGATGCCGGCTTGAGTGCGGTTCACCCCGCTGTCCAAGCCGTATCCGGGAGCTTCTGAAGGCGGCGGCAATGTTGCACCGCAGCAGAAGGGTTGCAATGGCCCTTGATGAGGCCAGGGAAGGACTAATCGATTTGATCTCCGATGCGTGCCAAACTCTCTTCTCGACCCAGCACCGCCAGCACGTCGAACACGCCCGGCGAGGTGCTGCGACCGGTCAGCGCGGCGCGCAAGGGCTGCGCCACTTGGCCGAGCTTCACGCCCTGCGCGGTCGCGAATTCGCGGATGGCCGCCTCCGTCGACTGCGCCGTCCAGTCGCCGGCGACGCCCGTGAGCGCGGCCCAGGCGCCGGCCAGCACCGTGCGCGGGCGCTCGCCGAGCAGCGCCACCGCCTTTTCGTCCATTGCCAGCGGCCGCTGCGCGAACAGGTAAGTAGCGCTGTCCGCCAGTTCGACCAGCGTCTTGGCGCGCTCCTTCAATCCCGGCATTGCCGCCAGCAGCTTTGCCTTCTGCGTTTCGTCGATCCCGGCCGCGAGCGGGCCCGAGGTCGCCAGATGGGGCAGGGTGGCGACCAGTGCCCCGGTCAGCTCCGCGTCATCCATCCGGCGCATATAGAGGCCGTTCAGCGCCTCCAGCTTCTGGAAGTCGAAGCGCGCCGCACCGCGGTTGACGTCCTCGATCTCGAACCAGCGGACCATGTCGCCGATCGACATGACCTCGTCGTCGCCATGGCTCCAGCCGAGCCGCGCCAGGTAATTGAGCAGCGCCGCAGGCAGGTAGCCCATGGCGCGGTATGCCTCGACGCCGAGGGCGCCGTGCCGCTTCGACAGTTTTGCGCCGTCGGCCCCATGGATCAGCGGGATATGCGCCATGACCGGTACCTCCCAGCCCATGGCGTCGTAGATGACCGTCTGGCGGGCGGCGTTGGTCAGGTGGTCGTCGCCGCGGATGATGTGGGTGACGCCCATGTCGTGATCGTCGACCACCACGGCATGCATATAGGTCGGCACGCCGTCGGAGCGCAAGATGATGAAGTCGTCGAGATCCTTGTTGGGAAAGCGCACATCGCCCTGCACCCGGTCGCGCACGACAGTCTCGCCGTCGCGCGGCGCCTTGATGCGGATCGCCCCCTTGACGCCGGCAGGCGCCTCCGAGGAATCGGCGTCGCGCCAGCGGCCCTCATAACGCGGCGGCCGGCCCTCGGCGCGCGCCTTCTCGCGCATGGCCTCCAGCTCGGCCGGCGTCTCGTAGGCGTAATAGGCCTTGCCCTTGGCCACCAGCTCCTCGGCCACCTCGCGGTGGCGCTGCGCGCGGCCGAATTGCGAGATCGGCTCGCCCTCCCAGGTGAGGCCGAGCCAGGTCAGCCCGTCGAGGATCGCCGCCGTCGCCGACTCCGTCGAGCGCTCGCGGTCGGTGTCCTCGATCCTGAGCAGCATCGTGCCGCCGGTGTGGCGGGCATAGAGCCAGTTGAACAGCGCCGTGCGGGCTCCGCCGATATGCAGATAGCCGGTGGGCGAGGGGGCGAAACGGGTGACGACGGGCTTGGACATCGGCCTCTCGGCAATGCGCTGCCGCCGCCCGGCAGTCCCGTGCGGCGGATGCGTGGAAATCGGTCGGCGTTCATGTAGCATAGAAGGTCGGGGGCGCAAGGCCGGAGAAAGCCGGCAGGCTTACCTTGGCGCCGGGGTGGAGCCATGGCGGACACATCCGGGGGCGACTGGGACGAGCGGCTTCTGCTGCGCGGCGCAAGCCAGCCGCCGCAGGAGGTGGCCGCGGTCGCACCTTTTCCGCGCCTTCCCGTCAACTCGCGGCCGACCGGACGACCATTCCTCATCATCGCCGGTAAGGCACGGACGGCGCTTCCGATGGCATTCCATGCCGCGGAATCGGCCGCCACGCTCGAGGTCGAACGAGGAACCCTCTTTCTGCTCGTGCCCGTCTTCCTCGCCGTTGGTGCGCTCCTCTATTTCCAGATTCCCTTTGAGCCCGACGGCCGCCTTTTGCTGGCCGCGACGGCGACCTTGATCGCGGCGATGACGTTCGGCCCTCGTGCCGCCGCATGGCGGCTGCCCGTCCTTGCGGTGCTGCTGGTCTGCCTCGGCGCGCTGTTGGGAAAGGTAGAGACCTGGCGCGCCGGGACGGCCATGCTCGGTGGCGAAGTCGCCACGCGCGTCAATGGCTATGTGACTGGTCTCGACCGGCTGGCCAATGGCCGGGTGCGCCTGACGATCGACGTCGCGTCGACCGAGCGCCCGCAGTTGCGCTACGCGCCGCAGCGTATCCGCGCCACGGCGCGCAAGCTGCCCGAAGGTGTCGCGGTGGGCTCGACGGTGAGCGGCCTGGTGCGGCTGCGCCCGCCGTCGGGACCGGTGCGGCCCGGCAGCTACGACTTCTCCTTCGAAAGCTATTTCGACGGGATCGGCGCGAGCGGCTTCTTCATGAGCGGGCCGGAGCTTGTCTCCCCGCGGACCGCGAGCCTGGCCGGGCGGTTCACGGCAGCGCTGGAGAACATCCGCAACCGGATTGCCGAACGAGTCCGCCAGCGGGTCGCGGGGGCGGAAGGGGAGATTGCCGCGGCGCTGATGGTCGGCGTGCGCGCCGGCATCCCGGACGAGACCAGCGAGGCGCTGCGGCGCACCGGGCTCTATCATGTGATTTCGATCTCAGGCCTGCACATGGCGCTGGTCGCCGGCGTCGTCATCGGGGCGCTGCGCGCGGGGATGGCCCTGTTTCCGGGATTCGCGTCGCGGCGGCCGGTGAAGAAATACGCCGCCGCGGGCGGCCTGGCGGCGGTCGCCGGCTACCTCGCCATCTCCGGCGGCGAGGTCGCGGCGCAGCGCAGCTTCCTGATGCTGGCTGTGATGCTCGTGGCCGTGCTGTGCGACCGCGCGGCGCTGACCATGCGCAATCTCGCCATCTCTGCGATCATCGTGCTCGTGCTCACGCCGCACGAAGTGGTCGGCCCGAGCTTCCAGATGTCCTTCGCCGCGACCGCGGCGCTGGTCGCTGCCTATGCTTGGTGGAGCGAGCGGCGCAACGCGGAGGCGGGGACCATGTCGGCGCAGCGATCGTTCGCGGCCATGGCGCTGCGCCGGACCGTCGGGATAGCCGTCGGGCTGTTCGTTACCTCGCTGGTCGCCGGCCTCGCCACCACGGCCTACGGCGCCTACCACTTCCAGCGCATCGCCCCGCTCAGCCTCGGCGCCAACCTGGTGGCCATGCCGATCGTCTCGGTGGTGGTGATGCCGGCGGCGGTCCTTGCCGCCGCGGCGATGCCGTTCGGATTGGACGGACCTTTCCTCGATCTGATGGGCAAGGGGATTTCCGCGATGGTGGCGGTGGCCGAGTGGTTTTCACGGCGCTCGCCGGTGGATGCGGTCGGCCTGATCTCGGTTGGTTCCGTGCTGCTGCTGACGCTCGCCCTGGTGATTGCCACGGTCGCCACCACATGGCTGAGGCTGGCGGCACTTCCCTTCGCCCTTGCCGGCCTGCTGACGCTCGACAATGTCGGCCCGCCGGATGTCCTGGTTTCCGAGGACGGCGCCCTGGTCGGACTGCTCGACGCGCAAGACGGGCTTGCCGTCAACCGAACGCGCGCCAACGCGTTCACTGCCCAGAACTGGCAGCGGGCTCTCGAGGGAAGGGCGGTGCACAAACCACAACGCATCGTCGAGCGGCCTGGGCCGACCGCCGACAAGCGCGAGACCGGCGGAAACCGGCCACGGCAGGGCGACCCGATCGACGATGTCCCGCCGGCCGCCGCACGGAACGAAAAAACGGCCGGAAGCGAGACGGACGGGCCAACCCTCGAATCGATCGCGCTTGCCGCCCGCGACGGCGGCGGCTTCCTGTGCGGGCCTGCCGGTTGCGCCGCGCGCCTTATGTCGGGGGCGGTCGTCGTCCACACCGCAGATGCGGAGGAGGCCCGGCGCGCCTGCGCCTTCGCTGCCGTCATCGTGCTCGACGACGCGGCCGTTCCGCTGAAATGCGCCGATGAAAGACTTGCGGTGGTGACGAGGCGCGACCTTGCGCGCTCGGGGAGCGCCGCCGTTTTTCTCACGCCCGGCGCGGGACCGCCGCAAATCGACTTCGCCATCGGCCTGCCGGAGCGGCCATGGCACGGCCATCGCGTCTTCTCACGCGAAGCACGCGGGCTGCCGCCCTATCGCCGGGGCAAGCAGGGCAAGCCGCAGGACCCACTGGCACCCGCCGGAACGGACGTGCCTGCGAGGGCAGCAACGGATAGCCGAGCTGCCACTGCCGACAGCGATGGCGTGGACCGCGTCCCGATCGTTCCCGATTCCTCGCCCAAACCGTCGTCCGGTGCCGATGCCGGGGAGACCTCCGGCCGGCCCTGAGGTCCGCCCGCCGAAAAATCAGTAACGCCGGATCAGGCCGACCAGCTTGCCCTGGACCCGTACGCGGTCCGGCCCGTAGATGCGCGTCTCATAGGCGGGGTTGGCCGCCTCCAGCGCAATGGAGGCGCCCTTGCGGCGGAAACGCTTCAGCGTCGCCTCCTCGTCGTCGACCAGCGCCACCACGATCTCGCCGGGGTTGGCGGTGTTGGCATTGCGGATGATCACCGTGTCGCCGTCGAGGATGCCGGCCTCGATCATCGAGTCGCCCTTGACCTCCAGCGCATAGTGCTCGCCGCCCGACAGCATTTCCGGAGGGATCATGATGGAATGCGTGCGATGCTGGATGGCGTCGATCGGCACGCCGGCGGCGATGCGGCCCATGACCGGGACGGAGACGCCGGGGCCGGCCTCGTCGTCGTTGCTGGCGACGGGCGCCCGCGCCGGCTCGGCGGGACGCTTGCCGAGGCTGCCTTCGATGACGCTGGGCGAGAATTTTCGCGCGGGAGCGAGCCCTGGCGCGATCGTATCGGGCAGGCGGATCACCTCCAGCGCGCGAGCCCGGTTGGGCAGGCGGCGAATGAAGCCGCGCTCCTCGAGCGCGGTGATCAGACGGTGGATGCCGGATTTCGACGCCAGGTCGAGCGCCTCCTTCATCTCGTCGAAGGAGGGAGGAATGCCGGACTCCTTCAGCCTCTCATGGATGAAGAGCAGGAGTTCGTATTGCTTGCGCGTCAGCATCTTGGCCCCATCCGGAATCGCGTCAAAACAAAACCAGAACAAACACTATCTGTTCCATTTGTGTTCCGCAACCGCTAAATGTCGGGTTAACGGACCGCGACAGGGGCACGATGGCTGAAAAATATTATGTTTCGGCGTCTTGTCGGTGCCTACACCGCACGGCAAGCAGAAAGCGTGGTAAAACGCCCCATTACTTCCGGCAAAGACGGCGGGGGCCGTCGAAAGGCTGGAACGTGCAGTCGGACGGCGTGAAGCTGCGATAGGCCCTGGCGCAGGCAACGACGTTGCAATCGGGGCGGGCCGGCGTCCCGGCAACCGAGGACGTGGTGATCCCGTCGATGCCGGCACTGTCTTGCGGCGGCGGAGGGACCGAAACCATCGACGCCAAATGCAACCGTCCGGCCGGCTGGCTGTCGAACACCCCGATGCTGGCCGCATAAAGCGCCAACGCCGTGGCTGCTACGACAGTCGCCAGGGAGAATACGACGGCTCCGCCGATCTCCGGTCCATCGTTCTGTGACCTTCGGTAACGCACCTGCGACCAACTGTCATCGGCACGCGGCAGTTCCACCGCTCGTAAACAATTGATGCCGTCGCGTGACCCGGGAGCGGACCGATGGGCCATCGGCCAGAAATCCCGGAAATGGGGCATCTTTCCGGGCGAGCGATCAATGCCAGCCGGGATGGCATTTCCATGCGGGCCGTATCGATTTTCGGAAGGAGTGGCTCCCCGGGCCGGATTCGAACCAGCGACCAACCGGTTAACAGCCGGTTGCTCTACCGCTGAGCTACCGGGGAACAGGTGCTCGTTCAGCAACGCGGCTGGCTATAGCAAACCCGTTTCGGCTTTGCAAAGCGCCGTTGGGCATTTTTTTGATCGATTTGCTGTCCTATGTGAACGGCGGAGCACGCGGAATCGGGGAATGCGGCTGGCGGAGGCCGTCGCGACCGAAGACTGCGACGCAAAACGAGACGGTCGATGGACGGAAAACCGCAGCACAAGGAAAGGCACCGGCAGGCGCATCGGACGATCTCCGTTTTTGGTCGCGAGCTACGCATGCCGAAGTCGCGCCCCTTGCGGATCGCGATCGGCGTCCTGCTCATCGTCGGCGGCGTGCTCGGCTTCCTGCCGATACTGGGCTTCTGGATGGTCCCGCTCGGGCTGCTGGTGCTTTCCTACGAGTTCGCCTCCGTGCGCCGTGTGCGTCGCCGTGGTGCGGTCTGGTGGGGGCGGCGGCGACGGCCTTGAGCGGAATTCCGACAGAGCCTGACCCGGCACGGGCTCGAATCACCGCGACGGTCGCGGGTCACGGTCGGCCGGCGCGGTTTCCTTGCCCAGCCGGCGACCCGGTCACGCCCTCTCAAGCCGCTGCTCGGGAGGGCTTTCCCGGACGAATCCAGCGGCGGATGCGGATTTAATCAGGTGATGCGAAAAAAACACGTCGGCCACCCCGTTTCGCGGAATGATGTGAAAGGGACGCTTTCCCTGCAGCGCTGTCACTTGACCCGGCCCGGTCGGTTAACCTATTGAGCAGGCACAGAACGCATGGCGGTCTGGCCTCGTGGCGGAGTGGTTACGCAGAGGACTGCAAATCCTTGCACCCCGGTTCGATTCCGGGCGAGGCCTCCATCGCTTTCGGCGCCCCGCCTGCGTCGACGCCGTGCGTTTCGATGAATATGCGCCCCGCGGCGCTAGGAACGGACCGGTTCGACATGGAAGCAGACTACGCCCAGCGCCGGATACGGATGGTCGACGGCCAGCTGCGCACAACCGACGTGAACAACCAGGCGCTGCTCGCCGCCATGCTCACGGTGCCGCGCGAGGAGTTTCTCGACAAAGCCAAGCGCAACCTCGCCTATATCGACGAGGACGTGGAGGTCGCTCCCGCGCAGGGCGGCAATCCTCCGCGCTACCTCATGGAGCCGTCGCCCTTCGCCAAGCTGGTGCAGCTTTGCGACATCGCGCCGTCGGATTTCGTGCTCGATATCGGCTGCGGCACCGGCTATTCGGCCGCGGTGCTGTCGCGGCTCGCCAGTTCCGTCATCGCCCTCGAAGCCGATTCGATGCTCGCCGATCTGGCGTCCGAGAATCTCACGCGGCTGGGTTTCGACAATGTCGCGGTCGTGCGCGGCCCGCTGCCGGAAGGCTACGGCGCCGAAGCGCCCTACGATGCGATCCTGGTCGGCGGATCGGTCGACCAACTGCCCGAGGCGCTGTTCGCGCAGCTCAGGGAAGGCGGGCGGCTGGTCGCGGTCGAAGGCCGCGGCAACGCCGGCAAGGCACGGCTCTATTCCAAGTGGAACGGCGTGGTCACCGGCCGCAGCGTCTTCAACGCGGCAATTAAGCCATTGCCGGGCTTCGAGCGGGCTTATACATTTCAGTTCTGACGCAGTCGGGGATGGTGGCTCGCAGTCTAGAGTAGTGGTTGCAGAACCCTGCCAAAGCGGGGATCGGGCAACGGGTGCGTGGCGGCCGCATGCGCGACCGCTCCGGATAATCCGGGCGGAAGGGCTTTTTGCCGCTGCGGTAGAGGGAAAGTCTGTGCTGTTGTTTCGCAAGTCACTGTTCGCCGCCGTCCTCCTCTCCGCGACCGCGTTGTCGGCCGCGACGGCCTCCGCCGAGACGATTCTCGGCGCGCTGACCAAGGCCTATCAGTTCAACTCGACGTTGAACTCGGCGCGCGCCGGCGCGCGCGTCACCGACGAGAATGTCGCCATCGCCAAGTCCGGTTACCGGCCGACGATCGCCGCCACCGGCAATGCACAGTACAGCTCGAACAAGCTCAGGCGTGGGGGGACTGCGGGCTCCGACCCGCGCATCACCACCGGCTCGTTTGGCATTGAATTGCAACAGACGCTTTTCGACGGCTTCCAGACCAGGAACAATGTCGCCGCTGCGGAGGCGCAGGTACGCGCCTCCTTCGAGAGCCTGCGCAACTCCGAGCAGAACACGCTGTTCGACGCGGCCAGCGCCTATATGGACGTGATCCGCGACCGCCGGATCGCGGTGCTGACGGAGCAGAATCTCGAATTCCTCAACGAGCAGGCGCGTGCCGCCCGGTCGCGCCTCGAGGTCGGCGAGGGCACGCGCACCGACGTCGCGCAGGCCGATGCCAGCCGCTCCTCGGCCGTCGCCCAGTTGAGCGCCGCGCGCGCGCAGGCGCAGGCCAGCGCCGCTGCCTACCGTCAGATCGTCGGCGAGGAGCCGGGCAACCTCCAGGCCGCCGCGCCGCTGGCGAAGCTCCTGCCCAAGTCGGCCGAGGCGGCCTATGCGATGGCCGCTGCGGAGCATCCCGCAATTCTCGCTTCCCAGCATCTCGTCGACGCCGCCGGCTTCCAGGTGAAGTCGGCCGAAGGCGTGCTGCTGCCGCGCATCACCGGGTCGGCGGGCGTGGATACCGGCTATACGAATACTGAACCCTTCCCTGGAAATTCGGACGGTGCCAGCACCTCGGCCAGCATCGGCGCCTCGCTCACGATACCGATCTATACGGGCGGCCGGACCTCGGCGGAGATCCGCCAGTCCAAGGAGACGCTGGGCCAGGCGCGCATCGACGTCGACGTCCGGCGCGACGATGTCCGCCAGGCGGTCACCTCTGCCTGGACGGCCTATGTCGCCGCGCGCGAGAACGTCCAGGCGAACCGCGAGGTCGTCTCCGCCAGCCAGCTCGCGCTGAACGGCGTGATCGAGGAGCGCAATGTCGGCCAGCGCACCACGCTCGACGTGCTCGACGCGCAGGCCGACGTGATCACCGCGCAGATCAACCTCGCCAATGCAGAGCGCGACGTGGTGGTCGGCAGCTACGCCATTCTTTCGGCGATCGGCGCGCTCAACTCGCAGCGGCTCGGCCTAAGAGTGGCCGAATACAAGCCGCAGGAGCACTACAAGGCCGTCAAGGACAAGTGGTTCGGCCTGCGCACGCCCGACGGCCGCTGACGCGCTCCTGCAGGGCGCGCCTCGCGCGCCCTGCCTTGCCTGTTGAAATTCCTGCGAAACCGTCTTTGGGGATTCTCGCTGCCCCCCGCCTCGGCTAGGCTGTTGTCATGATTCGTGGGCTGTTCGTGGGGAGCAGCCCAGGCAACAGGTCACAAAGGCGGCGGATGTGACGATGGCACAATTGGGCAGCGCGCAGCGCGAACCTTCGATGGAAGAAATCCTGGCTTCCATCCGCAGGATAATCGAGGACAGCGATTCGGTCCGCCGCGGCGACGATCCGGTGGTGCGACCCGACAACGACATCACCGCCCCGCAAGGCCTCGCCGAAACTGCTCCGGCTGCCAACCAGGCTTCGGTGATCGCCGTGGAGGCATTCCGGGGTGCTCCGCGCGGCGAAGCCGGGATTTTTCCGGAAGTGCGCGAGACCTTCACGATGGCCGACGTGCAGGCGCAGGTGATGGCGGACCGCGCAGCGGCACGCGAGGTCGCCGAGCGCGCCTCCGAGGCTGCCGAATTCGAGGCGGCGACGTTCGACGAGGCTTCCACTGCTGCTGAAATCGAGCCGCCGGCCACGGCCGGCGACGGTCCGTCGGAAGATAGTGTCGATGCCTGGCGGCTCGGAATTTCCGAGCCGGAGACTGTCGAGGCGGCAGGCGAGGCTGATTTCGACATGGACGACGTCGCCAACGCCGTGCTGCGCGACATCGCGTCGGCGCAGACGCCCTCCGCCGAGGCGGACCATCCGGCGGCGGAGATCGACGAGCCGGACGAGGCTCCGGCCTTTTCCGCCGAACTGGCCCGGCCCGCCATCATTTCCGACCAGACCGAGCGGCAGGTCGCGGCGGCCTTCGGCGAGCTGTCGGAGGCCCTGGCGGCACGCAACCGCAAGAGCCTGGACGAAATTGCGGAGGAGATGCTGCGGCCGATGCTGCAGGACTGGCTCGACAACAATCTGCCGACGCTGGTCGAGCGGCTCGTCCGCGAGGAGATCGAGCGGATCGCCCGCGGCGCCTGAGCCCGGTGAAGGCGTCGGCAACGACGCCTCACTCAGGAAAGTGGCGTTGGCGACAAGCTACCGGATTATCGCCGGTAAAGCACCATTCCGCCGTGGTGGAGCACGCCGTCGATGAAATCGCCGTCCGCGGTGAAGCCGGTGTCGTCCCAATATTCGATGTGGTCGCCGGTCACCTCGTAACGGCCTTCATAGGCGCGTTCGCGGGTGCCGCGCGCCTCGACATAGCGGTTGTTGGGCAGCAGTTCGTGGCGGATGTGACCGTCTTCGGTGACCCACATGCCGACATAGGGGTGATCAGCCGTCGCGGCCGTCTCCTGTGCTGCAACGGGCTGCCCGAGCAGGGCCATTGCGACAAGCGTTGCCAAGGGCTTTTTCATCTTCCGTCTCCCGATGATTGGATGGGGGCAGCGCCGGATGAACCAGCGCTGCCGAACGAGGTTTTTCAATCCGCGCGCGGCGCGTTGTTTTCGACGACGGTCTGGTAGGCGACGAGATCGAGGAAGGCTTCGGCCTCGGCGACGCGGCCGTCCTTCATCCTGAAGATCCAGACGAACTGGTTGGCGTAAGGTGCGCCCGAAGTCGTGGTGGCCGAGCCGTCGAAGCGGACGATCACGGTGTCGCCCGATGCCCAGATGCCATGGACCTCGGGAACGATCGGGGTCGCGAGACGGCTGGTCAGCGGAGCCGCGGCCCGTTCGACGAAATTCTCCATCCCGGCATAGGTGCCGGCCGCCGGTCCCGACCCGTGAATGGTCCACTTTATGTCCGCGGCCAGCAACTCGGCAAAGACATTGCCGCCGGCACGCCAATTGTCGAAGGCCTTTCGCACCACCGCTTCGTTGCGGGTGGCCGTATCCGCCTGATCGGCGCGGGCGGCCGTCGTGGCTATGACGAGAGCCGAAGCGACCAAAAGGGCGCGGAGGGGGCGGGCGAGGGGGTGCGTCAGTCGCAAAGACGTCATCGGTCGGGTCCTTTCTTCGAAGGGGTTAGGGAATGGCCGCGGCCAAGGCCGCTGGGCTGGCACCGCATCAGTTGGCGGAGGCGGTCGGGCGGATGGTGATCTCGGTGGTGTCGACGCTGTCGGGCGCCTCGATCACCTGCCGCACGGCGCGCGCGATGTCGGCCGGCTGCAGGGCGATGGCGCGATATTCGCCCATCAGCGCCCTGGTTCCTTCATGGGTGATGGTCGAGGCCAGATCGCTTTCGACGACGCCGGGATTGACGCAGGTGACGCGGATGTTCGTGCTTTCCTGCCGCAGCCCGTCGGAAATGGCGCGCACGGCGAATTTCGTGGCGCAGTACACTGCTGCCGTCGGCACGACCTGCAGCGCGCCGATCGAGCCGATATTGATGATCTGGCCGCTGCCCTGTCGCTCCATGACCGGCAGCACCGCGCCGATCCCCCACAGCACGCCCTTGACGTTGACGTCGACCATGCGCCCCCATTCGTCCTGCTTTCCGGCGGAGAGCGGCGAGAGCGGCATCACGCCGGCATTGTTCACCAGGACGTCGATGCGGCCCCAGAGATCGAGCGCGGCCTGCGCGAAACCGGCCATGGAGGCACGGTCGGTAACGTCGAGCGCGCGCGCCTCCGCAGTGCCGCCGGCTGCGCGGATCTCGGCCGCGATGGCCTCGACGCGGTCGCGACGGCGCGCGCCGAGCAGCACCTTGCCGCCATGGGCGGCAAGCTCGCGGGCGATGCCTTCGCCGATGCCGCCCGAGGCGCCGGTGACCAGAATGATCTTGTCCATGTGTCTGCTCCCTTTCATCCCTTCACGGGAGAGATGGACCTTTGCGGCTGTCGCGGGTATCTATCCGTTTGTTGACTGGATGGTTAGTCAGGCTTGACGATGAACGTCGACATGAACCTCTTGCCGCTGTTCCAAGCCGTCGCCGAGGAAGCCAATTTCCGCGCCGCCGCCGACCGTCTGGGGGTGACACGCTCGGCCGTGAGCCAGGGCATCCGGAGGCTGGAGGATGGCGTCGGCGTGACGCTGGTGACGCGCACCACGCGCTCGGTGCGGCTTACCGAGGCCGGCGAGCGGCTGCGCGTCGCACTTTCTCGGCCCATGTCCGACATAATGGGCGCGCTGGAACGTGTGGCGGCCGAGGACCAGCCGCGGGGGCTGTTGAAGCTGGCGGTCACCTCGATCGCCGAGACCTTCCTGTCGGGGCCGCTGCTCGCCGGCTTTGCCGAGGCCTATCCGGCCGTGACCATCGACGTGACGGTGACGGACGAGGAGTTCGATATCGTGGCGGCCGGTTTCGACGCCGGCGTCAGGCTCGGCGAGGTGATCGAGCAGGACATGATCGCCGTGCCGGTGACCGGCGACCAGCGCGAAGCGGTGGTGGCGGCGCCAACCTATCTTGCGGCGCATGGCGCGCCGACCCATCCGCGCGAACTGGTCCACCATCGCTGCATCGGCTGGCGGCGCGCGCCCAACGTCGCGCCGCACCGCTGGGAATTCGAGGAGAACGGCGCCGCCTTCGATGTTGCAGTCGAGCCGCAGGTCACCACCAACGATCTTCGCCTGATGCTGCGGACCGCGCTGTGCGGCGCCGGCATCACCTTCGCGCCGCGCGAGACGTTCCAGCCCTATGTGGACAGAGGCGAGCTGGTCTGGCTGCTCGAGGAGTTTTTACCGCCCTTTCCAGGGTTTTTCCTCTATTACCCGCAGCGGCGCAACATGGCGCCGAAGCTGCGGGCCCTCGTCGAGCACGTGCGCCGCTGGAGCTGATAGACGGCTGGAACCGCGGTCATTCGCCGGATGTGCGTCGTCGAAGGGAACTGCCTGAGGCGCTGGCGGTTGACTTGGCCAGACCCTTCCGCTTTAGAGCGGACTTTCCACCAATCGCAGAAGCGCGGGCGCCCCATGCTTGAAAAGACCTATGACGCGAAGGCCGTCGAGCCGCGGATCGCCGAACGCTGGGAAGCGGAGGGCGCCTTCCGCGCCGGCGCGGGCTCCGAGCCCGGCGCCGAGCCGTTCACCATCGTCATCCCGCCGCCCAATGTGACGGGCTCGCTGCATATGGGCCATGCGCTCAACAACACGTTGCAGGACGTGCTCGTGCGCTTCGAGCGCATGCGCGGCAAGAACGTGCTGTGGCAGCCGGGCATGGACCATGCCGGCATCGCCACGCAAATGGTGGTCGAGCGCCAGCTCGCCGCCAGCGGCATCTCGCGCCGGGACATCGGCCGCGACGAGTTCGTCAGCCGGGTCTGGACCTGGAAAGAGCAGTCGGGCGGCTCGATCATGCATCAGCTGCAGCGGCTCGGCGCCTCCTGCGACTGGTCGCGCGAGCGCTTCACCATGGACGAGGGCCTGTCGGAAGCCGTTCTCGAAGTTTTCGTGCGGCTTTACAAGGAAGGGCTCATCTATCGCGACAAGCGGCTGGTCAACTGGGATCCGAAGCTGCTGACGGCCGTCTCCGACCTGGAGGTCGAGCAGAAGGAGGTCGACGGCAACCTCTGGCATTTCCGTTATCCCGTCGCCGACGCCGTCTTCGATCCGGAGAACCCGGCGACCTACATAACCGTCGCGACGACCCGGCCCGAGACCATGCTGGGCGACACCGGCGTTGCCGTCCACCCCGGCGACGAGCGCTATCGCGATCTCGTCGGCCGCGAGGTGGTGCTGCCGATCGTCGGCCGCAGGATTCCCGTGGTCGCCGACGAGTATTCGGACCCGGAAAAGGGGACCGGCGCGGTCAAGATCACGCCGGCGCACGACTTCAACGACTTCGAGGTCGGCCGCCGCCAAAAGCTGCCGGCGATCAACATCCTGACCGTCGAGGCGCGGGTCGCGCTGAAGGACAATGACGACTTCCTCGCCGGCCTGGACGTCACGCCGGAGCGCGCGCGGCTGTGGGACCAACTCGACGGGCTCGACCGCTTCGAGGCGCGCAAGCTCATCGTCCAGATCATGGAGGAGGGCGGTTTCCTCGCCAAAATCGAGCCGCACCGCCACGCCGTGCCGCATGGCGACCGCGGCGGCGTGCCGATCGAGCCCTTCCTGACCGACCAATGGTACGTGAACGCGGCCGAGCTGGCGAAACCGGCCATCGCCTCGGTGCGCGACGGCGCCACCCGCTTCGTGCCGAAGACCTGGGAAAAGACCTATTTCGACTGGATGGAGAACATCCAGCCCTGGTGCATCTCGCGGCAATTGTGGTGGGGCCACCAGATCCCCGCCTGGTACGGGCCGGACGGGCATGTCTTCGTCGAGAAGACCGAGCAGGAGGCGCTGGACGCGGCGATCGAATACTACCTTGCCCTGGAAGGGCCGTGGAAGGCCTGGGTCGAGGACAAGCTGGAGAACTTCAAGCCGGGCGAGATCCTCATCCGCGACGAGGACGTGCTCGACACCTGGTTCTCCTCGGCGCTGTGGCCGTTCTCGACGCTGGGCTGGCCGGACAAGACCAAGGAACTTGCCACCTACTACCAGACCGACGTGCTGGTGACCGGCTTCGATATCATCTTCTTCTGGGTCGCCCGCATGATGATGATGGGCCTGCACTTCATGGACGAGGAGCCGTTCCACACGGTCTATGTGCATGCGCTGGTGCGCGACAAGAGCGGCGCCAAGATGTCGAAGTCGAAGGGCAATGTCATCGACCCGCTCGACCTGATCAGCGAATACGGCGCCGACGCGCTGCGCTTCACGCTGACCATCATGGCCGCGCAGGGCAGGGACGTGAAGCTCGATCCGGCCCGCATCGCCGGCTACCGCAACTTCGGCACGAAGCTGTGGAATGCCACGCGCTTCGCCGCGATTAACGGGGTCGCCCGCAACGACGACGTCTGGCTGCAGGACGCCAAGCTGACGGTCAACCGCTGGATCCTGACCGAGCTGACGCGCGCGGCCCGCGCCATCACCGAGGGCATCACCAGCTATCGCTTCAACGAGGCGGCGGGGGCGGCCTACCGCTTCGTCTGGAACGAGTTCTGCGACTGGTATCTGGAGCTGCTGAAGCCGATCTTCACCGGCACGGACGAGGCGGCCAAGGCGGAGAGCCAAGCGGTCGCCGCCTTCGTGCTCGACGAGATCTACAAGCTGCTGCACCCGATGATGCCGTTCATGACCGAGGAGTTGTGGGCGGTCACCGCCGGCGAGGGGCGGGAACGGCCGACCCTGCTCTGCCACGCCCGCTGGCCGGAGCCGGAGTTCGAGGACCATGTCGCGGCGGCGGAGATCAACTGGCTCATCGAGCTGGTTTCCGGCATCCGCTCGGTCCGCTCGGAGATGAACGTGCCGGCGGGCGCGGTCGCGCCGCTGGTCGTGGTCGGCGCCGACGCCACGACCCGCCAGCGGCTGGTGCGCCACGACGCGGCGATCAAGCGGCTGGCGCGTGTCGACGCCGTGGCGCATGCCGATGCGCCGCCGGCCGCCTCCGCCCAGATCGTGCTCGGCGAGGCGACGATCTGCCTGCCGCTCGGCGGGCTGATCGACCTCGCCGCCGAATCCGCCAGGCTGCAGAAGGAGCTCGCCAGGGTGACCGAGGAGATCGCGCGGCTGCACAAGAAGCTGTCGAACGAGCGCTTCGTGGCCAATGCGGCGCCGGAAGTGGTCGAGGCGGAGCGGGAGAAGCTGGCCGAATACCAGGCGATCCAGGAGAAGCTGGCAACGGCGCTGTCGCGGGTGCGGGACACCGGCGGCTGAACGCGGAACGGTCCGCCGATTCGGCGCACCGTTCTTGCCCGAAAGCTCGGCGCGGCGCCAGAACTTCCGCAAAGTAAGGCGCCGCGGCGCACATTTTTCGCCCGAATGTTGCCACAATGCGACAGACGGGCGAAAAGCGGGGGAATCGGCCGGATTTTCGGCCGCGGCCAAGCGTTTTTCTATCATTTTCAAACGAATCGGCGCCAAAATCGGCCGATTTTCGACCTCTGCGGCAGGGTCTGCGGATAATGCTCGAGGCCGCGCCGCCGCCGGGTGGAAAAACCGAGTTGCACGCCCGCCCGGATTTCGCTCAAGGTTGCCGGGGAGACCCTGGGGAGAGACTTTCAATGAGAAAAACACTTGTGACCGCGCTGGTCGGGGCCGGGTGCGTATCGATGGCTTCCGTCGGTTCGGCACTGGCCGGAGGTCTCGAACGCGGCGGCTACAACATCGACCTTCTGTTCGATCCGTCGCGCTTCGCCGCGGACGCGACGGCGGCCTACATCATGCCGCAGAGGGAGTTGAAGAATGTCCGCGACACCAATCCGCTGGACGGCATCGGATCGAACGGGATCGGCGGCGGCGCGACGGATGGTGTGCGCGACAACGAGGATTACTGGGTTCCGCGCATTGGATTGAAGGTCGGGGCCGCTGAGGCTGTTGACTGCATGATCGACTATTCGCAGCCCTGGGGCGCCCATTCGAAGCCGGGTGCCGACTGGATGGGCGCCAACAGCAACATCGAGACCAAGGTCAACAGCGACAACTACGCCGCGACCTGCTCCTACAAGACCGATCTCGGCAAGGGGCAGTTTCGGGTTCTCGGCGGCGTCTTCTATCAGGAACTGGACGGCTTCAAGGAGCGCCTCGTGCTGCCGGTGCCGACGATCACCGGCACCGACGCGTTCGGTAATGGCGTGGGCCGTCTGGATCTTGCCGCCGACGGTGTCGGCTGGCGCGCCGGTATCGCGTATGAGATCGAGGAGATCGCCTTCAGAGCGAGCCTCGTCTACAATTCCGAGGTCGATCTCGGCGAGGTTACCGGCACGCTCGATCTGACCGAAGTGCCGGGCTTCCTTCAACCCGGCAATCCACTGCTTGGAACGACCACCGATGTGTTCGGCACCGCCTCGATGCCGCAGTCCGTCGAATTCAAAGTGCAATCCGGCATCGCGCCCGGGTGGCTGGCCTTCGGCTCGGTCAAATGGGTCGACTGGAGCGTGCTTCAGTCCATCGTTTTCTGCCCGACGGCCATCAAAGCGGCTGGTATCGACAACTGTACGCGAGCCAACCGGGCGACCTCGCTCGACCTGCTCTATCGCGACGGCTGGACCGTGCAGGCCGGTATCGGCCACGCCTTCACCGACAAGCTGAGCGGCGCCGCCTCTATCACCTGGGACCGCGGCACCTCGACCGGGCTTGGTACGCAGACCGACACCTGGCTGCTCAGCGCCGGCGGCTCCTACACGCCCAACCAGAATCTCGAATTCAGGCTGGGCGGCTCGGTCGGCATCCTGACCAGCGGTTCTTCCGGCGTGGTGGAGAGCGATGGCATCAGCTACGGCACCGACGTCGCCTATGACTTCGGCGACGATCTCGTCAGCGCCGTGTCGGGCAGCGTGAAGCTGAAGTTCTGACGACGGTCCAAGCCCGGCACGCAGGCCATCCGGCGTGCCGGCCTTGCTCGTTACCGGTTGTCCAGTTCCGCGCGCACGAGTTCGAGCCCGCGCCGCGTGATGCGGTAGGGTCCGCTTTCCGACGAGGCGATCGCCCGCTTGCGCTTGAGCTTGCGGAAGAGCGCGAGATCGAGGTCGGGATAGCGCCAGCCGTCGCGGGTCAGGCAACGGATCGCCTCGATCCGTCTCTTCTCGTTCTTTTCGACTTCGATGCGCCCGCCCTGGGCGAGCAGGTGGAGAATGCGCTGTTCGGTGCGCGAAATGTCCATGTCTCAATTCCGTGAAAACCTGGCCAAGCGGCCAAAACAAAAAACCGCGGCCGCAAGGCTTCGCGGCGCGGTGGTTCAGGTTTTCTGCCCTGCCTCTTGAAGAGGTCAGGGCGTTACCGGGACTGAGCGTAAGTGGACATCCACTCTCCATTGGATGCGGCGGACTATAGGGGACATGCCGCCGAAACGCCAGAGAAGCCGCGGGATCAAGGGGCAAGGCGCGGCTTGGACCGGCCAAATGCTTGCGTCACCGGCCGGTTTGCACTAGCGAGATGGCCGGTTCAAAATCACTTCAAGCGTGACTTCCACTTTCCGCAGGCCGGCATGACCATCATCGACACCCGCACGCCCGATCCAAAGCGACTGATCCCCGGCGCCACCGGCGACTGGGAGGTGATCATCGGCCTTGAGGTGCATGCGCAAGTCACCTCCGAGGCGAAGCTGTTCTCGGGGGCATCGACCGCATTCGGCGCGGCGCCCAACGCCAATGTCAGCCTGGTCGACGCGGCCATGCCCGGCATGCTGCCGGTGATCAACGAGGAATGCGTACGCCAGGCGATCCGCACCGGCCTCGGGCTGAAGGCGCAGATCAACCTGAAATCGGTGTTCGACCGCAAGAATTATTTTTACCCGGACCTGCCGCAGGGCTACCAGATCTCGCAGTACAAGCAGCCGATCGTCGGCGAGGGCATCGTGGCGGTGTCGGTCGGGCCGGATTCGAAAGGCCAGTTCGAGGAGATCGAGGTGGGCATCGAGCGGCTGCATCTGGAGCAGGACGCCGGCAAGTCGATGCACGACCAGCACCCGACCATGTCCTATGTCGATCTGAACCGCTCCGGCGTGGCGCTGATGGAGATCGTGTCGAAGCCGGACATGCGCTCGGCCGACGAGGCCAAGGCCTATCTGACCAAGCTCAGAACCATCGTGCGCTATCTCGGCACCTGCGACGGCAACATGGACGAGGGCTCCATGCGCGCCGACGTCAACGTGTCGGTGCGCCGCCCGGGCGAGGGCTTCGGCACGCGCTGCGAGATCAAGAACGTCAACTCCATCCGCTTCGTCGGCCAGGCGATCGACTATGAGGCGCGCCGCCAGATCGCGATCCTCGAGGACGGCGGCAAGATCGACCAGGAGACGCGGCTGTTCGACCCGAACAAGGGCGAGACGCGCTCGATGCGCTCCAAGGAGGAGGCGCACGACTACCGCTATTTCCCCGACCCGGATTTGCTGCCGCTCGAATTCGACCAGGCCTATGTCGACGCGCTGGCCGGCTACCTGCCTGAACTGCCCGACGACAAGCGCACGCGCCTGATCGCCTCGCTAGGGCTTTCCGCCTACGACGCCTCGATCCTCGTTTCGGAGAAGGCGATCGCCGACTATTTCGAGAAGGTGGCGGCCGGCCGCGACGGCAAGACGGCCGCCAACTGGGTGATCAACGACCTGCTCGGCGCCTTGAACAAGGCCGGCAAAACCATTGAAGAGTCGCCGGTTTCGCCCGATCAGCTCGGCGCCATCGTCGACCTGATCAGGGAAGGTACGATCTCCGGCAAAATCGCCAAGGATCTGTTCGAGATCGTCTGGAGCGAGGGCGGCGACCCGAAGGCGCTGGTCGAAAGCCGCGGCATGAAGCAGGTCACCGACACCGGCGCCATCGAGAAGGCGGTGGCCGAGGTGATCGCGGCAAACCCCGACAAGGTCGAGCAGGCGAAGGCCAAGCCGAGCCTGGCCGGCTGGTTCGTCGGCCAGGTGATGAAGGCGACGGGCGGCAAGGCCAACCCGCAGGCGGTCAACGCGCTGGTGAAGGCCAAGCTCGGTATCGAGGACTAGCTTCCGTGTTCATCCGCACCGCCAGCGAACGCGACCTGCCGGCGGTGCGCGACCTCCTGGTCGAGACCTGGCATGCCACCTATGATTCGATCTACGGGCACGAGCGCGTCACCGAGATCACCGACGACTGGCATTCGATCGAGTCGCTGGCGGCGCGCCTGAAACGCCCGAACGGCGAGTTCCTGGTGGCCGACGACGGCCGCCGGCTCGGCGGCATGGCTTTCGCGGCGGCCACCACGGACCCGAAGGTTCTGATCCTCTACCAGCTCTATGTCCGACCGGCTTTCCAGGGCAGGGGACTGGGAAAGCAGTTGCTGCACGAGATCGAGGACAGTTTTCCGGATGCCCGCACGGTTCGCCTGGAGGTCGAACAAGCCAATAGCGAAGCCGTTGCCTTCTATCAGGCCAACGGCTTCCGGCCGACCGGCGATACCGTGAATTGCGGCGGCTCGACCTTCGCCATTCCGGCGCTGGTCTACGAGAAACGGCTCGACTGAGACGCCGTCAGCGGCCGACGACCTTCAGGAGTTTCGTGCGCTTCTTCAGCCAGCGCAGACCGACATAGACCGCGGCGCCGCCGGTGAGCGCGGCAAGCCAGGCCGGGTCTATCGCCGTGTGCCTCTCGGCCAGCACCTCGCGCACCTGATCGAGCGTGAAGAAGATCGCCACGATGGCGAAGAAGCTCGAATATTCGCGCCGGAGAACGTTCTTCAGCGAAAAGGGAAGGGCGGGCGGCACCCAACCGGTCAGGCGCGGGAAGAAGGCGGGAACGCGCGCCGCCCAGTCGGCATAGCGATGCCCGAACTTCTCGCCCAGGAACCTCTCCTCCGTGGCGATGATCCGCTCGTGATAGACCACCTGGAAGAGCAGCATCAGCAGCACGACGAAAACGTCCTGCGAGAACAGGGCAATTGCCGTCATCGTCACCGCGTTGCCGAAGTAAAGCGGATTGCGCGTCAGCGAATAAAGCCCGGTGGTGTTCAGCGTCTCGGCGATCTGGCGCTGGGTGTTGCGGCCCGACGTGCCGGCCGGCACGAAGCCGACGGTGGCGGCACGGATGGCGAGCCCGGCGAAGGCGAGCAGGATGCAGGCGCTTTCGTACAGACTGTCGGCAAGGGCGCCGAAATGCATCTCTATCGGTTCCGGCTGCGTGGCCACGAACAGGAAGATCGGCGCGAAGCCGAGGATCACGTAGCTGCGCCGGCGGAACAGCCAGCTCCCCTGCCGGGCGATCGAGTCGGAGATCATCATTGCCTCTGCTGGTACGGGATCGGATCCCGTTTTGGGGTAACGCCGATTGGCGCCTGAAATCCGGCGGAAGTTTGAGCAAGGTTTTGGCGGCCGGGCTCCACGTCGGGACGCCAAGCAGGCGGCACCTGCCGATTGCGAATGCAACGCAACGCCGCACTTGCAACGCCCGCGCGGCGAGGCCATAACGAGCCTGGTTTTGACGGGCGCAGTCGCGCCGGCGGCCGAGGGACGTGATGAAGAATTTCCTTGCCCAGTTCTTTACCTGGTGGAACGGCCAAACGCTCGGCACGCGCTTCCACACCTGGCGCTACGGCAACAAGGTGGGGCAGGACGAATTCGGCAACACCTATTACGAAGGCGGCATCAATTCCGACGGCCGCACCCGGCGCTGGGTGATCTACAACGGCGTGTCGGAAGCCTCGCGCATTCCGCCAGGCTGGCACGGCTGGATCCATCACCGGGTGGATGTCGCGCCGTCGCAGGAGACATACAAGGCGCGCGACTGGCAGAAGCTGCACGAGCCGAACCTGACCGGAAGCCCCGCCGCCTACCGGCCCAAGGGCTCGCTGGCGCACGGCCTGCGCCGGCCGCAGGTCACCGGCGATTACGACGCCTGGACGCCGGGCGGGTGATCGGGCGCTTCGGTGTCGCCACAATCCGGGGTTAACGGCATGTTGACCTTGACGGCGCGATACGCCAGTCAGGGTTTTCAGGCAGGCACAGTCCGGAATCATCGATGATGACGCTTTTCTCGACCCTGCACGGGGCCAAGCTCGCAGCTTTCACAGCCGCGAGCCTGACGGTGGGCGTCTGTTGCGCGCCGCCCTCGGCGCAGGCCGAGCGCCTCACCAATCCGGTGGCCGAATTCACCGGCGTCGACAAGATCACCGGCCGCATCATCACCTTCGACGTCTATATCAACGAAACGGTGCAGTTCGGCGCGCTGCAGGTGACGCCGCGCGTCTGCTACTCGCGGGCGAAGGAGGAGGAGCCGAAGACCGACTCCTTCGTCGAGGTCGACGAGATCACGCTTGACCGAAAGATCCGGCGTATCTTCACCGGCTGGATGTTCGCCGAGAGCCCGGGGCTCAACGCCGTCGAGCACGCCGTCTATGACGTCTGGCTGAAGAGCTGCAAGCAGAACTCCGACGTGCCGGCGCCCGAGGCGAGCAAGACGAACTGAGTGGGGCGGGCGGAGGGCACAGGAAGAGCGGTGCCAGGCCTCTCTACGGATAAAAACGCGCAGCGCCCCGCAGCGCCTCTTCCAGCATCGTCTCGTATTTGCGCCGCGGCACGTCGATCGCTCCGAACGATTTCAGATGCTCGGTGGTGAACTGCGTGTCGAGCAGCACGAAGCCGCGCGCGCGCAGCCGCTCCACCAGATGCACCAGGCAGACCTTCGAGGCGTCGGTCTCGCGCGAAAACATGCTTTCGCCGAAGAAGGCGCGGCCCAGCGTCACCCCATAAAGGCCGCCGACCAGTTTTTCCTCACGCCAGGCTTCCACCGAATGGGCGTGGCCGATCCGGTTCAATTCCACATAGGCCTCGCGGATGGGTGCGTTGATCCAGGTGGAATGCCTGCCCGCGCGCGTCTCGGCGCAGGCGTCGATCACGCCGGCAAAGTCGGTGTCGACGCGGATGTCGAAGGGATGGCGCCGCACGGTCCTGCGCAGGCTTTTCGATACGTGGAAAGCGTCGAGCGGCAGGATGCCCCGCGCTTCCGGCCGTACCCAGAAGACTTCCGGATCATCCGAGCTTTCGGCCATCGGGAAGACACCCGAGGCATAGGCTTTCAACAGCAGGTCGGTCGGGATGCGATGGCCGGGCGCAAACGGGCGTGCCATGGGACCCAGCGCGTCAGGCGCTCTCCGCGAGATGTTTTTCCAGCCAGTGGATGTCGTAGTCGCCATTGGCGATGTCGCTGTTGCCGACCAGCTCGCGGAACAGCGGCAGCGTCGTCTTGATGCCGTCGACCACGAACTCGTCGAGCGCCCGGCGCAGCCGCATCATGCATTCAACCCGGTTGCGGCCGTGCACGATCAGCTTGCCGATCAGGCTGTCGTAGTAGGGCGGTATGCGATAGCCGGAATAGACGCCGGAATCGACGCGGATGCCGAGCCCGCCGGGCGTGTGGAAATGGGTTATGGTGCCGGGCGACGGCGTGAAGGTGCGCGGATCCTCGGCGTTGATGCGGCATTCGATGGCGTGGCCCTGGAACTTCACGTCCTCCTGCCTTACCGACAGGCCGCCGCCCGACGCCACCCGGATCTGCTCGTGCACGAGGTCCAGGCCCGTGATCGCCTCCGTCACCGGATGCTCGACCTGCAGGCGCGTGTTCATCTCGATGAAATAGAACTCGCCGTTCTCGTAGAGGAACTCGATGGTGCCGGCGCCGGAATAGCCGAGCTCGGCCACGGCGTTGGCGCAGATGTCGCCGATGCGTGCGCGTTCCGACTCGTTCAGCGCCGGCGACAGCGCTTCCTCCCACACCTTCTGGTGGCGGCGCTGCAGCGAGCAGTCGCGTTCGCCGAGATGCACACCCTTGCCGGCGCCGTCGCCGAACACCTGCAGCTCGATGTGACGCGGCTTTTCCAGGTACTTCTCGATGTAGACGGAATCGTCGCCGAAGGCGGCACCCGCCTCGGTGCGTGCGGTATGCAGCGCCTCGACGAGATCGGCCTCGGTGCGCGCCACCTTCATGCCGCGTCCGCCGCCGCCGGCGGCCGCCTTGATGATCACCGGGTAGCCGATGTCGGCCGCCAGCCGCTTGGCCTCGGTCTCGTCGGAGACCGCCCCGTCGGAGCCGGGAACACAAGGGATGCCGAGCCGCCTGGCCGTGCGCTTGGCCTCGATCTTGTCGCCCATGATGCGGATGTGCTCGGCCGAGGGGCCGATGAAGGTGATGTGGTGGGCGGCCAGGATGTCGGCGAACTTGGCGTTCTCCGACAGGAAGCCGTAGCCCGGATGCACGGCGTCGGCGCCGGTGATCTCGCAGGCGGCGACGATCTGGTGGATGTTGAGATAGCTCTCGCGCGACGGCGGCGGGCCGATGCACACGCTCTCGTCGGCGAGCCGCACATGCATGGCGTCGGCGTCGGCCGTCGAATGCACGACGACGGTCTTGATGCCGAGCTCCTTCGCCGCGCGAAGCACCCTGAGCGCGATCTCGCCGCGGTTGGCGATGAGGATCTTCTGGAACATCGGCAACCTACTCGATCACCACCAGCGGCATCCCATATTCGACCGGCTGGGCGTCCTCGATCAGAATCGCGGTGACGGTGCCGGCGCGCGGCGAGGGGATCTGGTTCATCGTCTTCATGGCTTCGATGATGAGCAGCGTCTGGCCTTCGCGTACCGTCTGCCCGACCTCGATGAAGGCCTTCGCGTTCGGCGCGGGCGCCAGATAGGCGGTGCCGACCATCGGCGAGGCAACGGCGTTCTTCGACAGGTCCGCGGCCGGAACCGGGGCGGCAACAGCGGCGGCCGCCGCGGCGGGAGCGGCAGGCAGCGGGGCGGCATAGGCCTGGATCGGCGCGGCGTGGCGGGCGACGCGCAGCTTGAGGTCGCCGAGCTCGACTTCGATTTCGGAGAGATTCGTGTCGTTCAGGATACCGGCGAGATCGCGGATGAGCTGCTGGTCAACATCCGTCTTCTTTGTCGACATTTCGAGACCTTTTCCCTTCTGTTGCCGGCTGCCTAGAGCCGAGCGGCGAGCGCCTGCAGCGCCAGCACATAGCCCAGCGGCCCGAAGCCGCAGATCATTCCCACGGCGACCGGAGCGATCATGGACTTGTGCCGGAACGGCTCGCGCGCGTGGATGTTGGAAAGATGCACCTCGATGACCGGCAACGGCGCGACGGCGCGGATCGCGTCATGGAGGGCGATGGAGGTGTGTGTGTAGGCGCCGGCGTTGAGAACCACGCCGACCGCCTTGTCGGCAGCCTCGTGCAGCCAGTCCACCAGGTCGCCCTCATGGTTGGACTGGCGGAAGTCGACGGCCAGCCCGAGCGGCTCGGCCGCAGCCTTCAGGTCCGCCTCGATCCCGGCAAGCGTCTTGCCGCCATAGATCCCGGGCTCGCGCTTTCCCAGCGCGTTCAGATTGGGACCGTTGAGGACGAAGACCGTTTTCAATCAGCAACACCTTGCACCGGCGCCCGCAGGAATTGCGGCACCGCGACCTCTATAAAGGGCATAGGCCGCCCCGGAAAGAGCGCAAGCGCGTTCTTTCGCTGTCCACAGGCGGAGGAGGGCGTCGGCCCGACTTCGGATCAGCAGGCGGTTTCGAGACAGTCTTTCGCAGCCGCGATCTTCTCGGCCAGCACTTCGCGGCCGAGCGCGCCGAAAACCACCTCATTGCCGACGACATAAGACGGGGTGCCGGTGATCGACAGGCGGTTGGCGAGGTCGTAGGTCTGCTCGAACGCCTCGCCGATCGCCGGATCCTTCATCGCCTCGCGCAGCTTCGCCTCGTCGGCGCCGAGCGAGACCGCGAGCTGGACGGCGCTCGCCTCGGTGGCGCGGGTCTGGGCGGCGAGCAGACGGTTGTGGAACTCGTCGTACTTCTCCGGCATCACCTTCAGAAAGGCCTGCGAGACGATGTGAGCTTTTTGCGAATCGGCTCCGAGGATGGGGAATTCCTTCAGCACGAAACGGACTTCCGGATCGCTCTCGATCAGCGCCAGCATGTCCTCCTGGGCGCGTTTGCAGTAGCCGCAATTGTAGTCGTAGAACTCGACGATGGTGACCCTGCCCCGGGGATTGCCGAGCACCCCGTCATGGGCGGAGTTGAAGATCAGGTCCCTGGAATCCTCGATGACCTTCACATTGGCGAGCTGCTGCTGCTCGCGCTGCTTGGTCTCCAGTGCGGTCTGGACTTCCAGCATCACCTCCGGATTGGCGAGCAGATAGTCGCGGACGATCCTTTCAACCGCCGGACGATCCAGCCCCGGGTCGGCTGCCGCCGCCTGCGGGGCATTGTCGGGCACCGTGTTTGCCTTGCTGCCGGCGGCGAAGCCGACCGCCAGCGCGGCGAAAGCCACGACCACGCCGGTCGCGCCCAGCAGGATTGCCTTGTTCATCGAATCGTTCTCCTGCCGCGGCGACGCGATACGCCTGCCGCTAGCCTCTTTTCTTGCTCGGAATCTTGAAATTGATGATGTCCTGCGCCCGCACCCAGCCGGGCGAGCCGCGCTTCATCTTGGCCTGGGCGCGTGCTGCGAACACCTTCGCGTCCTGATATCTGCCGGCATAGAAGTTGCCCTCTGCGCTGGCGAGGTCGGCTTCCGGGATCTGGCCGAGCTGCCCGTAGGCCTGCGCGAGATAGCGATAGCCCATGGCGTTCTCGCGGTCGCGCTCCAGCCCGGTGTTGATCTCGCTCACCGCCTTCTTCAGCGAGGCGGGATCGCCGGTGGCGATCAGCGCCTGCCCGAGCGCGATGCGCAGGATGCCTGATTTGTAGGAGTCGAGACGCACCGCGTCCCGATAGGCCTCCGCCGCCTGGCCGGGGCGATTGGCCTTCATCAGCACATCGCCGAGCAGCTCGTGGAAATAGGGGTTCTTCGGCTGCGCGCCGACCAGCGCCTCGGTCTTCTTCTGCGCCGAACGGAGATTGCCGTAGAGATAGGTCGCCATGGCATCGCCATACTGGTTGGCGAGGCCTTGCGGCGCCTTGCGAAACAGCCTCGCGGCCGCCGACTGGCCCTGCGTGTAGACGGCGATCTTGGCGCGCATCATGTCGTGGCGCTGCTGCAGGGCAGGCGGGTCCTCGACATCGAAATATCTGCTGCCGGTGGCGAGCGCCTCCAGATTGGCTATGCGCTCGCGCGGCATCGGATGGCTGATCCGGTAGGGATCGACCCGCGTGCCGGAGAGCGACAGCGCGTTCTGGAAGCGCTGGAAGGTCTTGAGCATGCCCTTGGCCGACTGGCCGGTGGCCTCGAGATAGGTGATCGCCGAACGGTCGGCGGTGGTCTCCTCGGTGCGCTGGTAGCCCATCAGGCTGCGCCGCGCCGCCTCGCCGCCGCCCATGACGATGCCGCCGCCGGCCTGGGCGAGCTCGCTGGAATTGGCGGCCGCGCCGGCGGCAATGGCGCCGATGCCGAGCAGGCTAGCGACGATCGCCATGGTTTGCGCCCGCGCGATCTGGTCGCGCAGCCGCTCCTGGTGGCCGCCGGCGAGGTGGCCGGCCTCGTGGGCGATCACGCCGATGATCTCGTTCGGGGTCTCCGACTGCATCAGCGCGCCGGTGTTGATGAACATGCGGCGCCCGGCGACGAAGGCGTTGAAGCCGGGATCGTTGACCAGGATGATATCGATGTTGGACTTCAGGCCCGCCGCCTTGAAGATCGGCCGGGCATAGTCGCGCACCAGCGCCTCGATCTCGGCGTCGCGCACCACGGAGACGTTGCCCTGCGCCTGCGCCGGCATGGTCGCGGCGAGGCCCATGGCGATGCCGACGGCGCAGCCGACGAAGGCCCGGACAGCCGAGCGCAGGACGGGGATTTTTCCGGTTGTGATCATGGCCGCAAGCACTGGTAACCGAGTGGTGGAGCGATGAAAAGGCGATGGGTCGATTTTCCTGAACTTGTGATCCCCACATCAATCGGGCATTTGTGCGGCGCGGCGGCATCGCCGGACGACGGAGCAGACAGCGAATGACAGCACTATCCCGACGCGGCGAGGTCGAGCCGTTCCATGCCATGGACGTGCTGGCGGAGGCGAACCGGCTCAAGGCCGAGGGTGTTCCGGTGATCTCGATGGCGGTCGGACAGCCGTCCGATCCGGCACCGCTTGCGGTGCGCGAGGCGGCCGCGCGGGCGCTGGAGCATGGCCGCATCGGCTATACCGACGCGCTCGGCACGGCAGCCCTGCGCGTGGCGATCGCCGCGCATTACCGCGAGCTCTACGGCGTCGAGGTGGCGCCGGAACGGGTCGCGGTGACGACCGGATCGTCCGCTGCCTTCAACCTCGCCTTCCTCGCCATGTTCGACCCCGGCGACGCGGTCGCCATCGCCTCGCCCGGCTATCCCGCCTATCGCAACATCATGGCGGCGCTCGGCCTCGACGTGGTCGAGGTGGAGATGGAGGAGGCGCCGTTCCTCACGGCCAGGCAGCTCGCGGCGGCGGATGCGCGCAAGCCGCTGCGCGGGCTGCTGTTCGCCAGCCCGGCCAATCCGACCGGAGCGGTGGTGCCGCCGGCGGAGATGGCTGCACTGCTCGCCGAGGCGAGAGCGCTAGGCATCGCCGTCATCTCCGACGAGATCTATCACCGGCTGAACTACACCGCGCCCGACGTCACCGCGCTGTCGCTCGACGACGACGTGGTGGTCATCAACTCCTTCTCCAAATACTACTGCATGACCGGATGGCGCATCGGCTGGATGGTGCTGCCGGAAAAACTGGTCCGGCCGGTGGAGCGGATCCAGCAGAGCCTCTACATCTCGCCGCCTGAGCTGTCGCAGATCGCCGCCTGCGCGGCATTCGGGGCAGGCGCCGAGCTCGACCGGGTGAAGGCGCGTTATGCGTCGAACCGCGATCTGCTGATGCGGCGCCTGCCGGAGCTCGGTTTCGCCCTGGCAGCCCCCATGGACGGCGCCTTCTACGCCTTCTGCGACGTCTCGACCCTGACCAATGACAGCATGGCCTTCGCCCGCCGCATGCTGGCGGAGGCGCATGTCGCGGCGACGCCCGGCCGCGACTTCGACACGCTGCAGGGCAACCGCTTCATGCGCTTTTCCTATGCAGGCAGTCACGAGGACATGGCCGAAGCGCTCCTGCGCATCGAGCGCTGGCTGAAATAGGGGATCATCTTGCCGGAAATCGAAGACGTCCTCAGCGACCTCGCCGCCGAGATGGCGGCGCGTACCGACCGCGGCGATGTCGCCACCTACATTCCGCAGCTCGGCAAGGTCGACCCGAAGAAATTCGGCATCGCGGTCGCCACCGTCGACGGGCGGGTGATCGCCGCCGGCGACGCGGGAGAGCCGTTCTCGATCCAGAGCGTATCGAAGGTTTTCACGCTGACGCTGGCGCTCGGAAAAGTCGGCGATTCGCTGTGGAAGCGGGTCGGCCGCGAGCCGTCCGGAAATTCCTTCAACTCGATCGTCCAGCTCGAGCACGAACGCGGCATTCCGCGCAACCCGTTCATCAACGCCGGCGCCATCGTCGTCTCCGACGTGCTGCTGGCCGGCCACCAGCCGCGCGAGGCGATCGGCGAGATCCTGCGTTTCGTCCAGTTCCTGACCGACGACGACAGCGTCTACATCGACCAGGGCGTGGCAGCGTCGGAGCGGGAGACCGGCTTCCGCAACTTCGCGCTCGCCAACTACATGCGCTCCTTCGGCAACCTGCACCATCCGGCCGAATTGACGCTGGGCGTCTACTTCCACCACTGCGCCATCGCCATGAGCTGCCGGCAACTGGCGCTTGCGGGCCGCTTCCTCGCCTGCGGCGGCCGCAATCCGGCGACTGGCCATTCGGTGATCTCCAGCGAGCGGGCGCGCCGCATCAATGCGCTGATGCTGACCTGCGGCCATTATGACGGCTCGGGCGACTTCGCCTTCCATGTCGGCATTCCCGGCAAGAGCGGCGTCGGCGGCGGCATACTCGGCATCATCCCCGGCGTAGCCTCGGTTGCGGTCTGGTCGCCGGGCCTCAACGCCAATGGCAACTCGCATCTGGGATCGGTGGCGATGGAAAAGCTGGCGCGGGCGATGAACTGGTCGATCTTCTCACCCTGACGCCGATCGTGCGTTTCAGATCAGAAACGCAAAACCCGCGCAGCCGGGCTGGCTGCGCGGGTTTCGTTTCACTGCGATCCGGCTTCAATGAGTGAAGCCAGGATGCCGATCGGCTTATAGAAAACCCCGCCGCTGCCACCAGCCGGATTTTTTCGGCCGGTCGGCCGCCGGCTGCGGTTGCGCCACAGGCTCCGTCGCGACAGGCTCCGGTTCCTGGGCAGGCTCGGCATGCGGCTCGTCAGATGCGGCTTCCGGCTCCGGCTCGGGAGCCTCGGCGGCGGGCGCCGCTTCGCTAGCCTCCGCAGCCTCGGGCTCCTGCTTCTTGCGCGAGCGCCTTGCCGGCTTCTTGGCGGGAGCAACTTCGGCATCGGCCACGGCCTCGCCGCCGGCTTCCTCGGCGGCGGCTGCCTTCTTGCGCGGCGCGGCACGGCGCTTCTTCGGCGCTTCGACCGGCTCGGCTTCGGCCGAAACGTCCTGTTCGGGCACGACAGCGGCAACGGCCTCGGCTTCTTCGACGACTTCGGCCTCCGCAGGTTCGACGGGTCCCTCGACCGCAGACGCCTCCGTGGCCGCCTCATCCTCGGCCTCGCCGCGATGACGACGACCGCCGCGCTTGCCGCGCCGCCGCTTCTTGCGTTCTGCCTCTTCGGCGGCCGACACGGCTTCGTTCACGTCTCCGGTGCCGCCGGCTTCCTCGACCTCGCCGGAGACCGCCTCGTCGTGCGCGGTATCCTGCTCGACGCCCGCCGTTGCTTCCTCGGCATGCGGCTGGGCATCGTGATCGCGGTCGCGTCCGCCGCGCCGCCGGCGCCGGCGGCGCTTGCGCCGGTCGCGCGACTCGCCTTCCGGATGGGAGCGTTCCTCGCTGGGCTCGGCCTCGACGACGACGCCTTCATCCTCGGCCTCGATTTCGTCCTCTTCCTCGAAGGCTGGCTCCAGGGTTGGGCTGACGATGGCGGAGGGAGGGGTCAACGACTTCTCGGCGATGGCGCCGCGGAAGATCGCATAATGCTGCGAGCCGACCGTCTCGTCGGCCTCGATGGTGATGGTCAGGCCGAAGCGTGCCTCCATCTCCATCAGCGAGCTGCGCTTGTGGTTGAGCACGTACATGGCCGTGGAGACCGGCGTCTTGACGACGATGTGGCTGCGCGAATCCTTGAGCAGGAATTCCTCGATCGCCCGCACCACCAGCAGGGCGACGGAGGAATCCGAACGCACATGGCCGGTGCCGCCGCAGTGCGGGCACGGTTTCATCGTCGATTCCAGCACGCTGGCGCGGATGCGCTGGCGGCTCATCTCCATCAGGCCGAAATGCGAAATGCGGCCGAGCTGGATGCGCGCCCGGTCGTTCTTGAGATGATCCTTGAGACGCTTCTCGACCGCACGGTTGTTGCGGTTCTCCTCCATGTCGATGAAGTCGATGACGATCAGGCCGGCAAGGTCGCGCAGGCGCAACTGGCGGGCGACCTCCTCGGCCGCCTCCAGATTGGTGTGCAGCGCCGTCTCCTCGATCGAGTGCTCGCGCGTCGAGCGGCCGGAGTTGACGTCGATCGAGACCAGCGCCTCGGTCTGGTTGATGATGATGTAGCCGCCGGACTTCAGCGTGACCTGCGGCTGCAGCATGCGGTCGAGCTGCGCCTCCACGCCATAGCGCGCGAACACCGGCACGGTGTCGCGGTAGGGCTGCACCACCTTGGCGTGGCTCGGCATCAGCATGCGCATGAAGTCCTTGGCCTCGCGGTAGCCGTCCTCGCCGGCAACATGGATCTCGTCGATGTCCTTGTTGTAGAGGTCGCGCACCGAGCGCTTGATCAGGCTGCCTTCCTCATAGACGAGGGCAGGGGCCGACGACTGCAGCGTGAGCGTGCGCACGTTCTCCCACAGCCGCATCAGATATTCGTAGTCGCGCTTGATCTCGGCCTTGGTGCGGCTCTCGCCGGCGGTGCGCAGGATGACGCCCATGCCCTGCGGCACCTCGAGATCCTGCACGACCTCCTTGAGGCGCTTGCGGTCCTGCGCGTTGGTGATCTTGCGCGAGATGCCGCCGCCGCGGGCGGTGTTGGGCATCAGCACCGAATAGCGGCCGGCGAGCGACAGATAGGTGGTGAGTGCGGCGCCCTTGTTGCCGCGCTCCTCCTTGACGACTTGGACCAGCAGGATCTGCCGGCGCTTGATCACTTCCTGGATCTTGTACTGGCGCCGCATCGGCTTGCGGCGGACCTGCACTTCCTCGAGCGCATCGTCGGCGCCCACCGATTCGATCTCGTGATCATCCGTGGATGTGTCGGCAAGTTCCTCGACCTCGCCGCCGCCCGGCGCGGGCGCCGTCTCGTGCGTCTCGTCGGCGACCGTCTCCACCTCTTCCGACACGACATCGGCCTCGATGGCGGCCGCCATGTTGGATGGCTTGTCGCTGCCGGACCGGTTTTCAGGCTCATCGGCCGGTTCCGGAACCTCGGCCGATTCGAAGGCGGCATCCTCCGCCCCGCCCGCCTCGGCGGAAAGCTCCTCCGCAACCGGGGCTGCATCCTCGTCGCCATCGGCATCTTCGCCGGCTTCGGCCCCGGCGCGCGATGCGTCCTCGCCATTGCGGCCGCGGCTGCGTCCGCGCCGACGGCGGCGCCCGCGGTTGCGTTCCTGGCGGTCCTCGCTTTCGCCGTCGTCATCCGCCTCGTCCTCGGCGGCTTCGGCTTCGGCGCGCAGCAGCGCCTGGCGGTCTGCGACCGGGATCTGGTAATAATCGGGATGAATTTCGCTGAAGGCGAGGAAACCGTGCCGGTTTCCGCCATATTCGACAAAGGCAGCCTGAAGGGATGGTTCGACCCGAGTTACCCGGGCGAGATAGATGTTTCCTTTTAGCTGCTTCTTGTCCTGTGATTCGAAATCAAATTCTTCAATACGGTTACCGTGAACGACGACGACCCGTGTTTCCTCCGGGTGGGAGGCATCTATGAGCATTTTGTTGGGCATTATGTTTTTTCCTGCCGAGCGCACGCCTTCCGCCGCGGGGCAAAGCCTCCGTGGTGAGCAGAATCTGCGCTTCGATCGTATTGATGTCCGCCTGCCGCTGCCGCCGCGCCACGGTGGTGCCGCCCGCCGCCTGATAGGCGCGGTACAGTGCGGACCTTTCCGAGATTGCGCTTCCGACCATTGCTTGCGTTGCGGATCCTCTTGAACCAAGGCCCGGGGAGCCCGGACCAGCTATTTGCTCGTGTCGAGCCGGCGCGAATTTCCTGTTCGCGCCGTTTGCCTTGACGTTCCGAGAGCCGTGGGGACGGCGTCCCGGGACGAATTCTGTGCTGGCCACGCCTGCCCGGACGGAGCTGTCCGGCCGCATTTATCCGACTCCACAGTCTGCCACTAGAACAGCAGACACCGAGCATTGCAGTGTACCAGTCCCGCTTTTATGATTTGACCGTGTTTTAGGCAACCCCGGATTCCGATTGCCGACAAAATGGATGGCGTTCACCGGGCGCGAGGCAAAAAGGCTTGGTTAACCTTATCTGGATACCAATCCTTAATTGAACAGGGCCCGCAGGCGACGGGCCGGGGCAGTTCGTCCAGCGTCGGAACGGGTAGCAGCATGAGTCCAACCGGTCGAGCCAATCGCAGGGCGATGTGCAGCCTCGCGGCGATGCTGTGGGTGGGCGGCATGATTCTGCTGATCGCCATCCTGTCGCCCGTTTCCGGGGCGGCTGCGGCAAGTCTCGGTGCTAAGGGGTTCAAGATGGCCGGCGATGCGACGCGCATGCGCGTCGTGATGCATTTCGATGCCGAGCCGGAGTTGCGCTGGTTCCTGCTGCGCGGCCCGCACAGGCTGGTGTTGGACCTGCCCGATACCCGCTTCGCCTTCGAGCCTAAGGACATGAAGCCGCGCGGCCTCGTCCGGCGGGTCAGCTACGGCGACGCCGGCGAGGGCAGATCGCGGGTGATCTTCGCCACCAAGGGTCCGTTCGTCGTGGAGCACGCAGACGTGGTCGCCGAAGAGGACGGCGCCGGCTACCGGCTGTCCATCGATATCGCGGCGGCCGGGGAGCGGCAGTTCGAGGCGGCGCTGGCGGATCAGGCCGAAGTCACCGGCTCGACCGCCGCGGCACCCAAGGGCAGCCGGGTAGGGGCCTCCGTGGACCGCCCGGCCAAGCCCTTCGTCATCGTCATCGATCCGGGGCATGGCGGCATCGACAGCGGCGCGCTCGGGGTCAACGGAACCGTCGAAAAGACCATCACGCTGGCCTTCGCGCTCGAGCTCAAGGCGAAGCTGCAGGCGGAGGGCAAATACGACGTCCATCTGACCCGGTCGAGCGACCTGTTCCTGAGGCTCGACGACCGGGTGCGGATCGCGCGCCAGCAGGAGGCGGATCTGTTCATTTCCGTCCATGCCGATACCATCAACCTGAAAGGCATCCGCGGCGCGACCGTGTACACGGTGTCCGACAAGGCGTCCGACGCCGAAGCCCAGGCGCTGGCCGATCGCGAAAACCTTTCCGACAAGCTCGCCGGCATCGAGGTCGAGGATGAGAACCACGAAGTCGCGGACATTCTGGTCGACCTCATCCGCCGCGAGACCCACGCCTTCTCCATCCGCTTTGCCCGAACGCTGGTCGGCGAACTGTCCGAGACGGTGGGCCTGATCAACAATCCCCATCGGTTCGCCGGATTCAGGGTGCTGAAGGCGCCGGACGTGCCGTCGGTGCTGGTTGAGCTCGGCTATCTCTCCAATGCCGAGGACGAGGAGCAGTTGCGCAATCCCGAATGGCGCGGCAAGGCGGTGACCTCGATCTCGAATGCGATCGCGGCCTTTGCCTCGGCCAGGGCGGCGGGCGGCTGATGTCGCCGGCGGGCTCGTCGCGAGGTTGCGTTGCGGCTGCGCCACACCCGAACGGTTTCGGCGGAGAAGCCCCGGATGCCCATCACAATGCCGTATTTTGTCTACACGCCGAGGACAATGCTATATTGATGTTCGGGCTCGCCGGTTCGGGTTGCCGACCAGTTGGGAATCAACAAGAACCGCCGGGGCTTGAAGTGGAGCGGAAATGATTCGTCTCATCGGCTATTTCTTCGGGATCGGCACCATGCTGGCGCTGCTGGTCGCCGGCGCCGTTGCGGTCTATGTCGGCGGTCTCTCCAAGGATCTGCCCGACTACGAGGTGCTGGCAAACTACGAGCCGCCGGTGACGACGCGCGTGCATGCGGTCGACGGTTCGCTGATGGGCGAGTTTGCACGCGAGCGGCGGCTGTATCTGCCGATCCAGGCGATCCCGGACCGCGTCAAGGCGGCCTTCCTCTCCGCGGAGGACAAGAATTTCTACCATCATCCCGGCGTCGACGTGGAAGGCGTGGTGCGCGCGGCCCTCGTCTATGCGCGCGGCGGGCCGATGCAGGGCGGCTCGACGATCACGCAGCAGGTGGCGAAGAACTTCCTTCTCACCAACGAGCGGTCGCTCGAGCGCAAGGTCAAGGAAGCGATCCTCTCCTTCCGCATCGAGCAGGCCTATTCCAAGGACCGCATTCTCGAACTCTATCTCAACGAGATCTTCTTCGGCCTCGGCGCCTACGGCGTGGCGGGGGCCGCGCTGACCTACTACGACAAGTCGGTGAATGAGCTGTCGGTCGCGGAGGCCGCCTACCTTGCGGCCCTGCCGAAGGGGCCGTCGAACTATCATCCGTTCCGCTATGCGGATCGCGCGATCGTGCGCCGCAACTGGGTGATCGATCAGATGGTCGACAACGGCTATGTGACGCGCGAGGAAGGCGTGAAGGCCAAGGCCGAGCCGCTCGGCGTGACGCCGCGGCGCAAGGGTACCTACCTGTTCGCCGGCGAGTATTTCACCGAGGAGGTTCGCCGCGAGATCATCGCCCGTTATGGCGAGAACGCGCTCTACGAGGGCGGCTTGTCGGTCCGCACCACGCTCGACCCGAAGATGCAACTGGTTGCGCGGCGGGCGATGCAGAGGGGCCTGCTGAAATACGACACGCTGCGCGGTTATCGCGGCCCGGTCACGCATGTCGAAGTGGGCGGCGACTGGGGCGTGCCGCTGGGCGAGGTCAAGCGCCTGGACGATGTGCCGGAATGGCAGCTCGCCGTGGTGACGGATGTCGGCGCCTCCGGAGTGACGATCGGCTTGCAGCCTCCCCGCGAGGCTTCCGGCAAGCTGTCCGACGAGCGCAAGACCGGAAGCATCGCGAAAGCGGACATGGCCTTCGTCATGCGCCACGTGGTGGACGGCAAGCGGCTGAAGGCGAATTCGCCCGAAGACGTGCTGAAGATCGGCGACGTGATCTATGTCGAGGAGAAGCCGGAGAAGGACGGCTATCTGGTCCGCCAGGTGCCGGAGGTGTCGGGCGGCCTGGTGGCGATGGATCCGCATACGGGCCGCGTGCTGGCCATGGTCGGCGGCTTCTCCTATTCGGAATCCGAGTTCAACCGCGCGACCCAGGCCTGGCGTCAGCCGGGCTCGTCGTTCAAGCCGATCGTCTATGCCGCCGCGCTCGACAACGGCTACACGCCGGCTTCCGTCATCATGGACGGACCGATCACCATCAAGATCGGCACCGAGGTCTGGACGCCCAAGAACTACGACGGCAAGGCGGCCGGACCGTCGACGCTGCGCAACGGCATCGAGCGCTCGCGCAACCTGATGACGGTGCGGCTCGCCAACGACATGGGCATGAAGCTGGTCGCCGAATATGCCGAACGCTTCGGCGTCTACGACAAGATGCCGCCGCACATCGCCATGGCGCTGGGCTCCGGCGAAACCACGGTCATGCGCATGGTCTCGGCCTATGCGGTGATGGCCAATGGCGGCCGGCAGATCAAGCCGTCGCTGATCGACCGCATCCAGGACCGCTACGGCAAGACCGTCTACAGACATGACGAGCGGGGCTGCGAAGGCTGCAACGCGGCCGAGTGGAACAACCAGCCCGAACCTGACCTGGCGGACAATGCCGAGCAGGTGCTCGACCCGATGACCGCCTACCAGATCACGTCGATGATGGAGGGCGTGGTGCAGCGGGGCACGGCGGTGACCGTCTCGGAGCTCGGGCGTCCGATCGCCGGCAAGACCGGCACCACCAACGACGAGAAGGACACCTGGTTCATCGGCTATACACCGAATCTCGTCGTCGGCCTCTACATGGGTTTCGACAAGCCGCAGACGCTCGGCAAGGGCGCGACCGGCGGCGGCCTCGCCGCGCCGATCTTCAAGGAGTTCATGGGCGAGGTGCTCAAGGACACGCCCGTCGTCGACTTCCAGGTGCCGGAAGGCATGAAGCTGATCGCCATCAACCGCAAGACCGGAATGCAGGCGAGCGAGGGCGCCGGCGGCACCATCATCGAAGCCTTCAAGCCGGGCACGGGTCCCGCCGACAGCTACTGGGTGATCGGCATGGACGACGGCGGCCCGGCGGGCGTCGCCGAGAAAATCTCGCCGCAGGCGAGCAAGGCGATCAGCCAGGGCGGCGGCGGTCTCTACTGACCTGGTCCGGCCGCCTCCAGGCGGACGGCAAATCTCATTTCCTTGGCTTTACACCCGGTCGGCGCGTGCCTATGGTCCGCGCCGACCGATTTTCCCACGCAAGCGAGAAGGGCAAGAACACTGCCATGCGTGCAGAGACCGAAAAGCTCGTCGACGAAATCAAGCAGGCCATAAGCCTGCTGAGGAGGCATCTTTGACTGGGATGCCGCTTTAAAGAGACTGGACTACCTCAACAGCCGCGCCGAGGACGCCACCCTGTGGAACGATCCGCAGGAGGCGCAGAAGCTGATGCGTGAGCGCCAGGGCCTCGACGAGGGCATCACCTCGATCAAGCAGCTGACGCAAGCCCTCGAGGACAATGTCGGCCTGATCGAACTCGGCGAGGAGGAGGGCGACGAGGCCATCGTCTCCGAGGCCGAGACTGCCATCCGCTCGCTCTCCGGCGAGATCAAGGCACGCCAGATCGAGACGCTGCTCTCGGGCGAGGCCGATTCCAACGACACCTATCTGGAAGTGCATGCAGGCGCCGGCGGCACCGAGAGCCAGGATTGGGCCAATATGCTCCTGCGCATGTATACGCGCTGGGCAGAGCGGCGGCGCTTCAAGGTGGAAGTGCTGGAGATGCACGACGGCGAGGAGGCCGGGATCAAGTCGGCCACCCTGGTGATCAAGGGCCACAACGCCTATGGCTGGCTGAAGACCGAGTCGGGCGTGCACCGCCTGGTGCGGATCTCGCCCTATGACAGCAATGCGCGCCGGCACACGTCGTTCTCGTCGGTCTGGGTCTATCCGGTCATCGACGACACGATCGAGATCGACATTCCGGAATCGGACGTACGCATCGACACCTACCGCTCGTCGGGAGCGGGCGGGCAGCACGTCAACACCACCGATTCGGCGGTCCGCATCACCCACATCCCGACCGGGATCGCCGTGGCCTGCCAGGCCGAGCGTTCGCAGCACAAGAACCGCGCCAAGGCCTGGGAAATGCTGCGCTCGCGCCTCTACGAGGAAGAGCTGAAGAAGCGCGAGGCCGAGGCCAACGCGACCGAGGCGGCCAAGACCGACATCGGCTGGGGCCACCAGATACGCTCCTATGTGCTGCAGCCCTATCAACTCGTGAAGGACCTGCGCACCGGCATGGAGAGCACGAGCCCGTCGGACGTGCTCGACGGCGACCTCGACGACTTCATGGAAGCGTCGCTGTCGCACCGCATCGAGGGCGGCGCCGGGCAGGTGGCGGATATCGACTGACGGCGATGCCGCGCCCGCCGGTGATCCGGCCGGCGTGGAGTATCTCCCGGCGAAAGCCCGTCGACCAGGTCACGCGGCCTTTCGCACCGCGATGAGCTTTGCGGCGGCAGGAAAACGCCTGCAACGGCCGGGGCCCGTGCAACCCTTCTTGTAAGTAATCGTTAATGCTGGCGGCGCACACTTGCCCTGCGGTCGGCGCGATAGGGTTGCATTATTGTGCACTGCAGCAATGTCTTGCGCCGGCTTGGGAATCGGTCCAGCCTGCAAGGGTTGGTGCAAAAAGCATTGATGGCCGGTTGCGGCATTGGATCAACGCTGACGTCCGGCTGAAAGGGAGACACGTTCCGGGAAGGGGCAAGCCATGCGCTTGATGACCTCACTTCGAAGGAATGCGTCATGCCCAAGACAGCCAAAGTCAACCAGAAATCGGCCCATGCACGGTCGCCCCGCGCTTCGTCCGCCCTCGTTGCTTTCTGGGTCATTGTCGGTTCCGGAGTTTTTGGTGCCGCGCCCGCCGGGGCGCACGATGCGTTGCCGACGGCCGCCCAGCCCAATGGCTGGAGTTATCCTTTCTCCTGTTGCTCGGGCTATGACTGCCGCGCGGTCCCGCAAACGGCGATCAGCGAACGCCCCGAAGGTTATGTGATTCAGGGAACAGGCGAGGTACTGCCTTACCGGGACGCCCGGCTGAAGGATTCTCCCGACGGGGAGTTTCATTGGTGTTCGGTTGCCGGAGCGAATGATTCCCGTACGATCTGCCTGTTCGTCCCGCCGCGCTCCTACTGAGTGCTACGTCTCGACCTCCAGGGAACGTCACGGCGGCAGGTTCGTTAGGCGTTTCCTTCGATGGAGATCGACATGGTCAGGCTCGTGCTTATCGCCGCATTGCTGGGGGCGACACAGGTTCATGCGGCTTCGAGGTTTTCCGCGGCGGACATGAGTTGCCGAAGCCTCCAGCAAGGCATAGCCGCGGACGGCGTGGCGATCGTCTATTATTTGTCGTCCCGCGGCAACCTGCTCTACGGACGCTATGTCCGCAGCCAGCAGTTCTGCGGCAACGCGGAGGTCACGAGCACCAGCTACATCCGAACCGCGGACAGCCGGTCCTGCCCGGTCAAGACCTGCGTTCAATACGACTTCAAGCCGGACTGATCCCGCGCTATCGCAGCCATGCGGAGGCCTTCCCCGGCTGCCGCTCCGGATCGGCCGCGCTCAGCGACCTCGGAACTGCGCCTGCAGAGCAGAGGCAGGCTGGAGGCGGAAAAAACGCGACCCTTGCAGTGCGCGGCGCAATCGGGCACACCGCGCCATCGAAAAGGCAGCCGATAGTCTCGCCCTTTGCCGTGCGACCTGTACCTGCCTTCGCGCCCGAGGAGTTACCATGACCAGCCCCAACCCGATCGTCGCCGTCGGCAACGTCTCCTTCGACAACGCGGCGCCGCTGGCGCTGATTGCCGGACCCTGCCAGCTCGAAACCCGCCAGCACGCGATCGACATTGCCGGCCGTTTGAAGGAAATCTGCGCCGGGCTCGGGATCGGACTGGTCTACAAGACGAGCTTCGACAAGGCCAACCGTACGTCGCTCGGCGGCCGCCGCGGCGCCGGTCTTGAGGCTGCCCTGCCTGTATTTGACGAAATCCGCGAAAAGCTCGGTCTGCCGGTGCTGACCGACGTCCATACCGAGGAGCAGTGCGGCATCCTCGCCGCGCATGTCGACGTGCTGCAGATCCCGGCCTTCCTGTCGCGCCAGACCGATCTCCTGATCGCCGCGGCAAGGACGGGCAAGGTCGTGAACGTCAAGAAGGGCCAATTCCTCGCCCCCTGGGACATGAAGAACGTGGTGGCCAAGGTCACGGCTTCCGGCAATCCCAATGTGCTGGTTACCGAGCGGGGCGCCTCCTTCGGCTACAACACGCTGGTGTCGGACATGCGCGCCCTGCCGATCATGGCCGAGATCGGCGCGCCCATCATCTTCGACGCCACCCATTCGGTGCAGCAGCCGGGCGGGCAGGGCGGTTCATCCGGCGGCGACCGCCGCTTCGTCGAAACCCTGGCCAGGGCGGCGGTCGCCGTCGGCGTCGCCGGTGTCTTCATCGAGACGCACGAGGATCCGGACAACGCGCCATCGGACGGGCCGAACATGGTGCCGCTGGACAAGCTGCCTGGGCTTCTGGAGCGGCTCGTCGCCTTCGACCGCGTCGCCAAGGGCCTGTAGCGACAGGCAGGCGGGCGCTCTCCGTCGCAGGACCGCAAGACGTTCGTTTCGACGGAACCTCGACGGCGTCCGGTCATTCTCCTCCCATCACCAGATGAGGAGTTTTGCCATGACAACAGCTACCGGCCACACGGATGCCATCGCCGCCTCGCGCGTCATCGGGACGGCAGTCTACAACACGTCCGGCGAGAAAATCGGCACCATCCAGGACGTCATGCTCGAGAAGACGACGAACGGCATCATGTTCGCCGTCATAGGTTTCGGCGGCTTTCTCGGCATGGGCGAGAAATACCATGCGGTGCCCTGGTCGGTCCTCGACTACGATGAGGGCCGAGGCGGTTATGTCGTTCCTTTCACGAGAGAGCAGATCGAAGCTGCGCCGGCCGATTCCATCGACGCGCTGACCCGCGGCGACGGCGAAAAATCCCGCAACGCGGCCTACCAGTATTACGGCGTGGAGCCCTACTGGCACTGACCGGCCGTTTCGAACCAAGCGTGCGGCCCCGGGATGCCCGGGGCCGCATTCGTATCGGCCTATGGCAGTGGACAATGGGTGAAACGAGCGTCTTTTGCGGGTTAGTTGGCGCTCGGCCATAATCCTGCCCGCTTCCCGACACAATCGATTAATGGCGTGATAACAGTTTCCCGTTTAGGAAGGGACGGGGACGATTTGTGGCTGCCTGTGTCGTTCGCGCAACGCGAGGACCAGGCGGACGGCACGCAAACGAAGGTGTTGGGGACTTCCGTATGGCTCTTTCGGCGCGCTCGCGTCTCCGCCGCGCAAGCTCAATCACGGTGATCGCGCTTTGTGTCGGCTTCCTTGCCGCATGCGCCGGTCCGCAGCCTCAGCAGGCCGCCAAGAAGACGCGCTCGAAGGAATATTTCCCCGAATCCGTATGGGGCGTTAAGGCCAGCCCGCGCGTCAGCGACAAGAAATCGAACCTGCCGCGCGGCGGCGGCCGCGACCAGACCGGCAAGCCCTATCAAGTGCGCGGCAAGATGTACTATCCGAAGGAAGAGAAGAACTACAAGAAGGTCGGCTATGCCTCCTGGTACGGCGACGCCTTCCACGGCCGTCTCACCGCCAATGGCGAGATCTACGACCAGACCCATCTGACCGCCGCGCATCCGACCATGCCGCTGCCGAGCTATGCGCGCGTCACCAACGTAAAGAACGGCAACTCGGTGATCGTCCGCGTCAACGACCGCGGGCCTTATTCGAACGGCCGGGTGATCGACCTGTCCAGGCGTGCGGCCGAGATGCTCGATTATACGCATCACGGCACGGCCCAGGTGCAGGTCGAATATGTCGGCCGGGCGCCGCTGGACGGCCGTGACGACCAGTATCTCATCGCGTCCTACCGGCCCGGCAACGTGGCGCCCGATCCGTCCGACGGTCTGCCGACCGGCGTGATGATCGCCATGAACGGCTCGACCCCGAGCAACCCGCAGGTGGGGCAGCCCGCAGCCGCCTTTCCGGGCACACTCACCGACGTAACGCCAGCGCAGCGCGCCGAGACGGTGCTGACGGCCAACGTGCCCGGCGAACTGGTGCTGCCGGCCTTCGGACCGATCGCCCCGGAACGGCCGTCCGTCGGCGAGACCCGGATGGCGCTGGCAAGCATGTCCTATGCGCCGCAGGAGAACGTACCGGCTTCGCAAGCCTTCGACGTGCTCGTGGGCAGCGCCAAGGCGCCGAGCGGGAAGGGGCAGGCGGACCGGATTCTGGTCGAGCAGGCTGGCGCCCCGAATCCTGCGGCTTTCGTCATGGCGGGCACCTTTGCCGCTCGAGTCGACGCCGAGCGAGTCCGCCAGGATCTGGCGCCGTTCGGTCGTGCCGTGCTGGAAACCGCCCGCATCGACGGCGTCGAAATGGTTTCGGTCAATCTCTACGAGGACGGCCGCAACTCCCTCGACGACATGCTGGTCGCCGCCTGGCGGAACGGAGCGCCGGACGCGATCGCGGTGCGCGACTGATTTTCCTGGTGCCGTCGCCATCCGGTGCCATCCTGTTTCGCCGACGGTTGGAGTCGGCCGCTCCATCGGGAAAGCGCAGAGTTCTTGAACCTCGTCGCTGGCGGTCTTTCCAGAAAGGCTGGGCAGGATGCGCCTGACATTTCCGGTCATTGCCGCGGCGATCGCGTTGCTGCTGGCGGTTGCGCCGGCGCAAGCGCAGGAACCGTTCGAGACAAAGGCGTCGGAGGCGTTGCTGATCGATGCGGAAACCGGCGCGGTGCTGTTCGCCAGGAACCCCGACAGGCCGGTCCCGCCGGCGGCTCTCGCCAAGCTGATGACGATGGAGGTGGTCTTCCACGCCATCGAGGAAGGCAGGGTCAATCTCGATGACAGTTTTGTCGTCAGCGAGAACGCCTGGCGCAGGGGTGGCGCGCCGTCCGGCGGCTCGACCATGTTCGCCGCGCTCAAATCGTCGATCCGGCTGGAGGACCTTGTCCAGGGGGTCATCGTGCAGTCGGCCAATGACGGCTGCATCATCATCGCCGAAGGCATGGCGGGCGACGAGGAAAAGTTCGCAGCACTCATGAATGAGCGGGCGCAGGCGATCGGCCTGAGCGCATCGACCTTCCGCAATTCCAGCGGGCTGCCGGCGGAGGGCCAGCTCGTCACCATGCGCGACCTGGTTCGGCTCGCCATGCATCTGTGGCGCGCATATCCGCAGTTCTACCGCTATTATGCCCAGCCCGAATTCACCTGGAACAAGATCCGCCAGCGCAACCGCAATCCGCTGCTGACGATGGGAATCGGCGCCGACGGTCTCGGCACCGGCTATACCGACGAATCCGGCTACGGGATCGTCGGCTCCGCCAGCGGCGGCGGCAGGCGGGTGTTTGTGGCGATGAGCGGCATGGAGAGCGACCGACAGCGCGCGGACGAGGCCCGCAAGCTGCTGGAGTGGGGTATGAAGGCCTTCAGCGAGGTCAGGCTGTTCGTGCCCGACGAGATCGTCGGCACCGCGGCTGTCTATGGCGGCGAAAAGGCGGCCGTGCCGCTTCGTGCCGACGGCGCGGTGAACGTGCTCGTGCCCGCCGCGGACCGCAGCCAGGTCGAAGCGCGCATCGTCTACGACGGGCCGGTCGCGGCGCCGGTGGAGCAGGGCGCCCGCATCGGCGTCCTGCAGGTCTGGCTTGGGGACACGCTGAGCCAGGAAGTGCCGCTCTACGCCGCCGAAACGGTGGCGCTCGGGGCGATCCACCAGCGCGCCATGGGCGCCGTCGCCGAACTGCTCACCGGTTGGATGCGATGAGGTCGATGTCCTTGCCGATGGACCTTGCGGTCCGCCGGTTCTAAGAGGGGTTCGGAATTCGACACAGGCAGGCCGGTTTGGCGCGCGGATTGTTCATAACGTTCGAAGGCGGCGAGGGCGCCGGCAAGTCGACGCAGATCCGGCGGCTTGCCGAGAAGCTGCGCCGCAAGGGCTACGACACGCTGGTGACGCGCGAGCCCGGCGGTTCGCCGGGCGCGGAGGCGCTGCGCCACGTCATCCTGTCCGGAGCTGCGGAGCCTTTCGGCCCGCGGATGGAGGCGCTGCTGTTCGCCGCCGCCCGCTCGGATCATGTCGAGCAGGTGATCCGGCCGGCGATCGAGCGCGGCGCGATCGTGCTGTGCGACCGCTTCCTCGATTCCTCCCGCGTCTATCAGGGACTCGCGAACGACGACGACAGCGCCTTCGTTGCGATGCTCGAGCGCGTCGCGGTCAACGGCATGATGCCGGACATGACGCTGATCTTCGACATCGACGCCGAGATCGGGATGCGCCGCGCCGCGGCAAGGCGGGGCGCCGGCGAGGCCGACCGCTTCGAGAAGGAAACGCTGGAGACGCATCGCCGCCGCCGCGACGCCTTCCTTGCCATCGCCGAGAAGGAGCCGGAGCGCTGCATCGTCGTCGATGCCTCCGAGAGCGAGGACGAGGTCGAGCAATTGGTGACCGCGGCTGTTTTCGCCGCGCTCGAGGTGCGGGCGGCGGCTGCCGGTGGCAAACGGGAGGCCGGATGATCTTCGAGCGCATAGCCCCCGAACAGCACGACACGCTGGAAGGCGTGGCCGAGCCGGGCGAGAACCCGGTGCTGGTCGGCCACGGCGACGCTGTGGCGATGATCGCGGGCGCATACGCCGCCGGCAAGCTGCCGCACGGCATCATGCTGGTCGGGCCGCGCGGCATCGGCAAGGCGACCCTGGCGTTCCACATTGCCCATCACCTGCTTCGGCATCCCGTCGCAGCGGCCGCGCCGGACCGGCTGGCCGAGCCGGATCCGGCCTCGCCGCTATTTCGGCAGATCGCCACCGGCGCCCATCCGGCGGTGCTGCACCTAACCCGGCCGTTCAACGACAAGACCAAGAAATTCGCGACCCTGCTCACCGTCGACGAGATCCGCCGGGTCAACCGGTTCCTGTCGATGACCTCGCATGACGGCAGCTACCGCATCGTGATCGTCGACCCGGCCGACGACATGAACACCAACGCGGCCAACGCCCTGCTCAAGAACCTCGAGGAGCCGCCGGTCCGCACCGTGTTCCTGCTGATCGTCCATTCCGCCGGCAGCCTGCTGCCGACGATCCGCTCGCGCTGCCAGGTCGTCCGCCTGCATCCGCTGTCGGCCGAGGAGGTCGAGACGACGCTGCGCCGTCTCGGCGTCGCCCTGCCCGAGAACGCGGCCGCGCGCCAGGCGCTGCTGGAGCGGGCAGGGGGGAGCGTGCGCAACGCCGTGCTGCTGACCGAATTCGGCGGGCTGGAGATCGCCGACACCGTCGATTCCCTCGTCGCGGCGGCGGACCTGGATCTTGCCCTGGCCTACCGGCTGGCCGATGCGGTCAGCGGGCGCGACCACGAGATCCGTCTCGATCTGATGAATGCCCACATGCTCGACCTGGTGGCGAATGCCGCCAGCGCCGCCGCCGCGGCCGGCCAAACGGCCCGCGCCGACGATTTTGCCGGCCTCTGGCAGGAATTGCGCATTGCGATCGGCGATACGGATACCTACAATCTGGATCGCAAACAACACGCGCTGAACATGATCCTGCGTCTGCACGACACGCTTCGAATGTGACGCCGCCCCCCGGCCGGGGTGGCGGCAGCCGTCCCCTTGCGCTATCTCACCCTCCGCTTTCTTCAAGGCTTGGCAACGGCACGCTCATGTCACGCGAAAAATTCTACATCACCACGGCGATTTCCTATCCCAACGGCAAGCCGCATATCGGCCACGCCTACGAGCTGCTTGCGACCGACGCGCTGGCGCGCTTCCAGCGGCTCGACGGCAAGGACGTCTATTTCCTGACCGGCACCGACGAGCACGGCATCAAGATGCTGCAGACGGCGAAGAGGGAAGGCCTGTCGCCGCGCGAACTCGCGGACCGCAACGCGCCGGAATTCAAGCGCATGGCCGAGGCGCTGAACGCCTCGAACGACGATTTCATCCGCACCACCGAGCCGCGCCACTATGCGTCGAGCCAGGCGATCTGGAAGGCGATGGCCGCCAATGGCGACATCTACAAGGGCGGCTATGCCGGCTGGTATTCGGTGCGCGACGAGGCCTATTACGGCGAGGAGGAGACCGAACTGCGCGACGACGGCGTCCGCTACGGCCCACAGGGCACGCCGGTAGAATGGGTCGAGGAGGAAAGCTATTTCTTCCGCCTTTCCGCCTATCAGGACCGGCTGCTGGCTCACTACGAGGCCAATCCCGGCTTCATCGGGCCGGCCGAGCGGCGCAACGAGGTGGTGAGCTTCGTCAAGTCCGGTCTGAAGGATCTGTCGATCTCGCGCACGACCTTCGACTGGGGCGTGCCGGTTCCCGGCGACGACAGGCACGTCATGTATGTCTGGGTCGACGCGCTCACCAACTACATCACCGGCGTCGGCTATCCCGACACGCAGGCGGAGAGCTGGCGCTACTGGCCGGCCGACGTCCATGTCATCGGCAAGGACATCGTGCGCTTCCACGCCGTCTACTGGCCGGCCTTTCTGATGTCGGCGGGGATCGACCTGCCGAAGCGTGTGTTCGGCCACGGCTTCCTGTTCAACCGAGGCGAGAAGATGTCGAAGTCGGTCGGCAACGTCGTCGACCCGTTCACGATGGTCGAGCACTACGGCGTCGACCAGGTGCGCTACTTCTTCCTGCGCGAGGTGCCGTTCGGGCAGGACGGCAGCTACAGCCACGAGGCGATCGTCAACCGCACCAACGCCGATCTCGCCAACGACCTCGGCAACCTCGCCCAGCGCTCGCTGTCGATGATCGCCAAGAACTGCGGCGGCGCGGTGCCCAGGCGCAGAACGTTGGCCGACGCCGACAAGGCCATCCTCGACCAGGCGGAGACGGCGCTCGCCACCGCGCGCAAGGCGATGGCCGAGCAGGCGATCCACGTCGCCCTGGGGGCGATCTTCGGCGTCGTGGCCGAGGCCAACCGCTACTTCGCCGGCCAGGAGCCCTGGGCGCTGAAGAAGACGGATCCGGCGCGCATGGAGACGGTGCTGCATACGACGGCCGAGACGGTGCGGCGGGTGGCGATCCTGTGCCAGCCCTTCATCCCGGCATCGGCCACCAAGCTGCTCGACCTGCTGGCGGTGCCGGCGGATCAGCGCGACTTCGCCCATGTCAGCGATGCGCACGCGCTTGCCGAGGGCACGCCGCTGCCAGCGCCGCAAGGCGTCTTTCCGCGCTATGTCGAGAAGGGCGAAGGCTGAGCCGATGCTGGTCGACAGCCACTGCCATCTCGACTTTCCGGATTTTTCCGAGGAGCGCGCCGCCATCGTGCGGCGTGCACTCGACGCCGGCGTCGGCCGCATGGTCAGCATCTCGACGCGTGTCAGGCGATTTCCGGAACTTATCAAGATCGCTGAGGAATTCGAGGCCGTCTATTGCTCGGTCGGCACCCATCCGCATAATGCCGGCGAAGAAGCCGGAATCGCTGCCGAAGAGCTCGTCAGGCTGTCCGAGCACCCCAAGGTCGTAGCGATCGGCGAAGCCGGCCTCGACTACCATTACGACAAAGCACCGCGCGACCTGCAGGCAGAAGGGTTCCGCACCCACATCGCGGCGGCGCGCCAGACAGGTCTGCCGCTCGTCATCCATGCACGCCAGGCCGACGACGACATCGCCGCAATCCTGCGCGAGGAAACGGGGAAGGGGGCCTTTCCCTTCGTCCTGCATTGCTTCTCTTCCGGCCGCGAACTGGCAAGGACCGGCGTCGAGCTCGGCGGCTACGTGTCGTTTTCCGGCATCCTGACCTTCAAGAATTCCGAGGAGCTGCGCGGCATCGCCCGGGAACTGCCGCGCGACCGGTTGCTGGTCGAGACGGACGCACCTTACCTCGCGCCGGTGCCGCATCGCGGCAAGCGCAACGAGCCGGCCTATGTGGCGCGGACGGCGGCCGTCCTGGCGGAAACCATAGATGCCGACGAAGCTGAAATCGCCGAGATCACCACCGACAATTTCTTTCGTCTTTTCAGTAAGATGCCGAGGCCGGCGGAAGTGGGTCGCTAAGCCGTGTCGGCGCGACTCAGACTGACGATCCTCGGCTGCGGCTCGTCGCCGGGAACGCCGCGCATCACCGGCGACTGGGGCAATTGCGATCCGTCCAACCCCAGGAACCGGCGTACGCGGCCGGCCGCCATGGTCGAGCGCATCGCCGGGAACGGCGGTGTCACGCGCGTCGTCATCGATACCGGCCCGGATTTCCGCGAGCAGATGCTTGCCGCCCAGGTGCAGCGCCTCGATGCGGTCATCTACACGCATCCGCATGCCGACCACATCCACGGCATCGACGATCTGCGCAGCTTCGTGCTCGAACAGCGCAAGCTGATGGACATTTTTGCCGACCAGCCGACGCTGGAGCGGCTGATGCAGGCCTTCGGCTACTGCTTCGAGACGCCGCCCGGCAGTTCGTATCCGCCGATCCTCAAGGCGCATCGCATCGACCATGCAGAGACTGTCATCGTCGAGGGCGACGGCGGCGCGCTTTGCTTCGAGCCGCTGCCGCAGATCCATGGCGACATCGTTTCGCTCGGCTTCCGTATCGGCCCCGTCGCATATTGTCCGGACGTGAGCAATTTTCCGCCGAGCACGGCCGAGCGGCTCGGCGGGCTCGACCTGCTGGTGATCGACGCGCTGCAGTACCGCACGCATCCCAGCCATTTCTCGCTGGCCGAATCGCTGGAGTGGATCGGCCGGCTGGCGCCGAAGAAAGCCGTGCTGACGCACATGCACGTGCCGCTGGATTACGCAACGGTGCTGGCCGAGACGCCCGATCACGTCGAGCCGGCCTATGACGGCATGCTGCTGGAATTTCTTTTAGAATCAGACTGAAGATATGCGTTCCTCAAGTATGGGTGGCGGTTTGGACGAGATCCAGGGCGGCTGGCGCGGCTGCGAAAGTTCCATAATATATCTTATGCGACTTAAGCATGCGCCCGATCGAGGAAGTATGACGGCGTTGCCTTTCGCCAAGCGCGATGGCCGCCTTGATTCGGCAAAGGTCCGTTGTTGAATCCGACCACGCCTTGTAGATTGGGCACATGGCGCTCAAACGGATGGACAATGTAGGAATTGTCGTCGATGACCTCGACGGGACGATCGATTTCTTTCGCGAGCTCGGCCTCGAGCTCGAAGGGCGGGCCACGATCGAAGGAGAATGGGCCGGACGAGTCACCGGACTGGGCGATCAGCGCGTCGAGATCGCCATGATGCGCACGCCGGACGGCCACGGCCGGCTCGAGCTCTCCCGCTTCCTCACGCCGCCTGCCCTCGAGGATCACCGCAACGCCCCGGTCAACGCTCTTGGCTACCTGCGCGTTATGTTCGCCGTGGACGACGTCGACGAGACGCTTGAAAGGCTCCGCAAGCGCGGCGCGCAGCTCGTGGGTGAAGTCGTCGAGTATAAAGACGCTTATCGGCTCTGCTACATCCGCGGGCCTGGAGGGCTTCTCATCGGACTCGCGCAAGAACTGAGCTGAGCGCACTTACTGGAACGCCCGACCGGCTTGCGCAACACGGGCGCCCGCCGAAGCCGGGCAATCGGCCGGACCCCTGCCCGCTAGTCGAGCACGACCACGGCCTCGACCTCGACGAGCATGGGGTCGATTGCCAGCTTGGGAACGGGAACCAGCGTCTGCGCCGGCAGCGCCTCGCCGAACATCTCCTTGACGTTCCTGGTCAACACCTCGAGCTTGGACATATCATGATCGACCACGAAGACCGTGAGCTTGGCGACCTGATCCGGCCTGGCACCGAGTGCGTCGAGGGCGGCGCGCAGATTTGCGTAGGCCTGCTCGACCTGGACGGCGAAGTCGGGCGACAAGCCTCCCATGCTATCCTGGCCGCCCTGCCCTGAGATATAGGCCAGCCGGGCTCCGCGGGGCGTGATCACTGCCGTGCTGTAGCCGTTCGGCGACGGGTCATAGAGGTTTTGCGGATTGACGATGGTCAAGCCGCGATCATTCTCATTCGCTGTCGTCGCGATTGAAATTCCCAGGGTCATGGTGCCGAGCCCTCCGATAAGCATATGCCTGATTGAGCGTGACATGATTTTCTCTTGATGCTGCTGCCGAGCAACACGCCCGCAGCCGGCATTCATCGACCTTCGATCCGTCGGTCCCATGACGACTCGTACGTAGTACCATACGGCATGCGAGTCATCGTATGGTACGATGTACGAGTCAACCGCTCGGCATCGACATTCCTGACGTTGCCTGCCAAAATCGCAGGTATGACCAGCGGGGAAGACGAATGGCAGGCAAACGCGGCGCCCGCAGCAAACGGACGCAACGGACAAGTGGACCGCTCCCGCCCGTGCGCAGTGAACCGCCTCTCTCCCGGCAACGCATCGTCGCCACCGCGGTAGAGCTGCTGGACGCTCAGGGACTCGATGGATTGACCATGCGTCGGCTGGCCGATCGCCTCGGCTCGGGTGTGATGAGCCTGTATTGGCATGTCGACAGCAAGGAGGACGTCTTTGATCTGGCGCTCGATTCAGTGCTCGAATATCGCGGATCGCCGCACATCGCCCAGCTTCACGACTGGCGCGGAGAAATCATTCACGTACTCGAGGACTGGCGCGCCAGCATGCTGCGTCATCCCTGGTCAGCGTCGCTGTTATCGCGCCGGGCACTCGGCCCGAACACCCTCGGCCGGCTGGAGCTGCTGAGCAAGGCCCTGTCCAGGGCCGGTGTAGCCGCCGCGGATATGAACGTCGCGATATGGTCGCTCTGGAACTATGTGATGGGCGCCACCATCACCCGTGCGAGCTTCGAGCTTTCGGACGAGGACAGGGCAGCCGCGCAGCTGCGCCTGGCACGTCTCAGCGAACGCTACGCGGCGATCGAACGCTCCCGGCTGCTGCTGGATGACGATTGGGATGGCACGTTCCGGAGAGGCCTGGGCTTCCTGCTGGACGGCCTCGCACCAGGACAAAATTCGAGCGCGCCATGATGACACGACCAGGATGAGACAAGGGCTGCGGCCGGGGGAACTGGCCGCCGAAACCGGCGCGTCAGTCCGGCAGCCCTGCCTTTCTGAAGCCATCGACAAAATGCGCGAGCGTCGCGGCATCGCGGAACGGTTCGGTGGCGGCCCAGTGGCGGGTTGAAAACTGCGGGTTGGCGACGAGGAACAGTTCCGCCTCGGCACGCGCCGCGTCGAGCCGGCCGAGCTGCGCGAGGCTTGCCGCCAGGAAACGGCGTGAGCTCGTCCGATACGTCTCGTCGCGGCGCAGCGTCTCGACAGCCGCCTCGTAGTCGCCGGCCGCATATTGCGCCTGGCCGAGCACCAGATAGTACCAGCTTGCCGGAAACGGATTCAGCCGGAACGCCTTGCGAACATGCTCGAGCCCCTCCCCGATCCGCCCGGCGAGCACCGTGATGTCGGACAATGCCGCCCAGGCGTCGGCTTCGTTCGGGTCGAGTTCGATCGCTCTGGCGAATTCCGTATCCGCTTCGGCGAAGTTGCGGTCATAGGCCAGCAGATAGGCCAGCACCCAGCGGCAGCCGGCATCGTCGGGATCGAGCGCCACCGCCTTGCGCGCCAGCTCCAGAGCGTCGCCGCGGGCGGCCTCGCTCGGCCCGCCGGAATGCACCCAGCCCATCCACCGGTTCATGGCAAGCCAGCGATAGGCGTCGGCATAGCCCGGATCGAGCGAGACAGCGCGCGTCAGCATCAGATGCGTTTCCCGCGCTGCCTGCGGCGTGTCGTCCATCAGCCTGCGCGCCCGCACGCAGAGGTCGTAGGCCTCGACGCTTTTCGGCCGCTTGCGCGGCGGGGGTACGGCGAGCCGGCCGAGCAGTGCCTCGACGATCCTGGCCGTCACCTCGTCCTGAACGGCAAAAATGTCGTCGAGGCCGCGGTCGAAGCGTTCCGACCATAGATGGTCGCCGCTCGCCGCCTCGACGAGTTGCGCGTTGATGCGCACGCGACCCGCGGCGCGGCGTGCACTGCCGGTGAGCAGATAACGCACGCCAAGCTCCTCGGAGATCGCCCGCACGTCCATCGCCCTGCCCTTGTAGGCGAAGGCCGAGTTGCGCGCGATGACGAACAGGCCGGCGTTCCTTGAGAGATCGGTGATCAGGTCTTCGGTCAGTCCGTCGGCGAAGGCGACTTCGTCGGGATCGTTCCCGAAAGTGTCGAAGGGCAGCACGGCGATCGACGGCTTGTCGGGCAGCGGCAAGGGATTTCGCTTCGCGCCGCCGAGCCGTTCGACGGCGCCGAGGAAGCGATAGCCGACGCGCGGCACCGTTGAAATCCACTCGCCACCCCCCTTCCCGGCTGGGCCGAGCAGCTTCCTGAGCTGCGCGATCTGGACGGTGAGGTTGCCTTCCTCGACGGCCATGCCGGGCCAGGCCGCGTCCATCAGCTCGGCCTTGCCCAAAATTTCGCCGGGCCGACCGACGAGTGCCGCAAGCAGCTTCAGCCCGCGATGGCTGGCGGCAACAGGCACATCGTCCCGGACGAGCGTTCCCGCGTCCGGATCGAGCACGAACGGACCAAAGGCGAAGCGCGATCCCTGCATGCGGCGTATCGTCAGAGTGTCAGATTCACAGGTTGGTCTTCTCCGTGATCCGGGTCAGGCAGCAGCCCTCCTGTCCAGGGGACCAGAGTTCAATCTCATAGTCGAAGCCCGCGGCTTCCAGGGTCGCCTCGTCAAGCGCGGAGGCGCAGTAGAGCAAGGTGATGATTTCCGCTTCGCTGCACCCGGCTTCGACCCATGCGTCCTTGATCGGGCATGCCATCATCTTCACTTCGAGGCATGTGCTGTCGAGCCGCCTGATGTCCGGGCAGAACACCGACCCGTCATCCGGGGATTTCGCAAAACCTCTTGCCATGCACTGGAAATCCCTCGGGGCGCAGCCCGCGAGCGATCTGCCGATGTGAAGTCCGTGGGCGCGGCTTGCACTGCGCATGACGTCCTTGGCCTCATCTTCGCCATAGCGGGCCTTGAGTTCGCGAAAGACCATCAGGTAGGCCGTGCCCCGGTCCTTGATGGCGTCGTACAAGAGTTTGTTGGTTGGCTTGCCGGTCATTCAAGCCTGCCGGACGATGGCGTCGATCGCGTTGACGAGAAGGTGCGCGGCGGTCAGGGCCGTCAGGCCGTCGATGTCGGCGGGCGGATAGAGTTCGACAAGGTCGAAGCCGGCGATGTTCGCTCGCCGGCCGAGGCCCGCGATCAGGTCGATGGCCTGCGTGTAGGTGAGGCCGCCGGGCGTGCGCGCCGCCACGCCAGGCATGATGCCGGGGTCGAGGCCGTCGCAGTCGAGGGTGACGACCACCCGCGCGCCTTCCGGAATATGCCGCAAGGCGGCTTCGGCGCCCCCGGCATGAACCTCCCGGGCGGTGACGAAGCGGCTGCCGAAGTGCCGCGCCGCTTCGATTTCGGTGAGGCGCGCGCTGCCGACGCTGCGCAGGCCGACCTGCACGATGCCGGCGACATGCGGCATCTCGCTCGCCCGCCGCATTGGGCTCGAATAGCCGTAGCGTTCGCCATGCACCTCGTCGCGCCAGTCGATATGGGCGTCGATCTGCAGGATCCAGACCGGTCCGTGATCCGCAAAGCCGGCAAGGAAGGGAATGACCACGGAATCGTCGCCGCCGAGCAGGATCGGCACGGCGGGCAGCGCCAGCACCTCGCGGGTCTTTGCCTCGATGCGGGCCCGGTTGCCGGCGTTGTCATGCATGGTGGTCGCAATGTCGCCGGCGTCGACGCAGCAGATCGGCCCATCGCCGAACAGCGGACCGCCCAGATCGAAATCCCAGTGCCCGACGAGCGCCGCATCATCCTGGCTGGCAGCACGAATGGCGTTCGCGGCCAACGCATGGCCGCTGCTGTCGTTGCCGGGGTAGGTACTGCCGTGACCGGCCCCAAAAATTACCGCGCGCGGCACGCCCCCTTCGGCGAGGCGGTCGGGAAAGCCGAGAAAGGAAGGCAAAGCGGTCATTTTCTCGATGGTTTCGGTTGCGATTTTGCCGATTTCGGTGCGCGAGACTAGCCCGTTTGCAAGTTTTTGGAACTATTTGGGTGAGCTTAATTACGACGCTGCGCACATCCCGCAGAATTCAACCTCTTAGGATCGAGGGCCTCAGCCCTCAAACCACAGGAGGTTGCCATGGGCGGTACCCCTTCCCCGCATCGGACAGCGTGGCATGACGCGCCTGTCGGGTCGGCTGATGTCTCGTGTCGGCACGACGGACTGGCGGCCCTGCGAGGCATCATCGCGATCTGGGACGGACGGATACGCTTGCGCTGGAAGCTCGCGCAGATGTCGAGGGACGATCCCCGTTTGATCGACGACATCGGCCTGACGAGACGGCAGGCCGAGGCGGAGATCGCCAAGCCCTTCTGGCAAGCATAAGGCGGCGCCCGCATGACCGCCGAAGGCACGACATCATCGCGCGAGGATCGCATCCCGTTGGCTGCGATGGCGGGCCTCATCGCGACCGTCACGTTGGGCGCCGTGGCGGCGGGGCTGACCTATCCGCTGCTCAGTTTCATCCTCGAGCGCCAGGGCACCGCGCCCGGCCTGATCGGCTTGTCGGCGGCGATGATGCCGCTGGGCTTCATCGTGTCTGCCTATCTGACACCGGCACTGACGCGGCGCCTGGGGGCGGCCCGGCTTGCAATCGCGTGTTCCCTCCTGGCGGCTGCCACGCTGATCGCGATTGGCTGGACGCAGGACGTCTGGGCCTGGATGCCGCTGCGTTTCCTGCTCGGCTTCTTCAGCAAGCCGTCTTACGTGATCAGTGAAACCTGGCTGATCGCGATCACGCCGGCATCGCGCCGGGGCCGCATCATCGGTCTCTATTCGGCGATCGTTTCGGGCGGCTTCGCCATCGGCCCGCTGTCGCTCGGCCTGGTCGGCACCGAGGGCTGGCCGCCCTTCATCGTCGCCATCATTGCTCTGCTTCTCTGCGGCCTGATCGTGCTTGCGGTCGTTCCGCTCCTGCCCGAGATCCCGCACGACGGCGAGACGACTTCGGTCGGCCGCTTCTTCGCACTGGCGCCGCTGCTGTTGTTCGCGGTTTTCGCCGCGGCCGCCTTCGAGCAGACCCTGATTTCGCTGTTCGCGGTCTATGGCGCAGCACTCGGCAGCTCCGAAAGCCGCATCGCTGCGCTGATCGGCTGCTTCATAGCGGGCGATGCCGCGCTGCAGATATTGCTCGGGCGCATGGCCGACCGGTTCGGCTCTGCGCGGATCATGCTGTTCTGCGTGCTCGCCTCGCTGGCCGGCTGCTTTGTTCTGTCGCCGACCTTCGGCTCGTGGCTTGTCTGGCCGCTCGTCTTCGCCTGGGGCGGGGTTTCGTTCGGCATTTACACCATGACGCTGATCCAGCTCGGCGAGCGTTTCACGGGGCAAGCCCTGATCGCCGGCAATGCGGCCTTCGCATTCGTGTGGGGTGTCGGCGGCATCGTGGGATCGCCCGTCACGGGACTGGCGATGCAACTCATAGGACATCAGGGGCTGCCATTGTGCCTCGGCCTGCTGTGCGGGGCTCTGGCGGTGTTTCTGATGTCGGAGAAACGGCGCGTGTGATCCATGCCCATCGACATTATGCGCGGGGCACGGCGGAAACAAACACGCGCTCCGCGCGTTCGCAATCAGCGACGGGCAGCAACGGGGAACCATGGAAAGGACTTTTTTATGCCCGCCCTCCCCGGTCAACTCGGAAGCTGTTGGTCTTCGACCGCCGCGGCGACGCGTTATGCCCGCCTCGAGGGATCGATGCATGCTGACACCGTCGTTGTCGGAGGGGGAATAGTCGGCCTGACCACGGCACTACGCCTTTGCGAGCAAGGCCGTTCGGTCATCCTGCTGGAGGCGCTCAAGATCGGTGGACAGGTGACGGGCCGCTCGACGGCGAAGATCACGACGCAGCACGCCCTGATCTATCGATACCTTATGGAGACCCTCGGCCGCGAAGCAGCAAAAACCTATGCCGAGGCCAACGGCGCCGGCGCCTCCTGCATCAGGAATTGGATCGACGGCTATGGCATCTCGTGCGACTTCGAGGTCAAGACCGCCTATGCCTACACACATCAGTCGATGCGCCGGCACGAGATAGCGGCCGAAGCCGGGGCCGCGCGCGAGTTGGGGCTGAATGCGGAAATGCTCGGCCGCGCTCCCCTGCCCTTCGCCACCGCGGCAGCTCTGGCGTTTCCCGATCAGGCGCAGTTCAACCCGGCGCGCTATCTGGTCGGTCTCGCCGGGGCTGTCGCCGGCCGCGGGGGGCAGATTTTCGAGAACAGCCGGGCCAGGCTGATCGATGAGGCGAGCCGCTGGCGTGTCGTGACCGACGGTGGCACGGTGCATGCCGAACATGTGATCGTGGCCACGAACCTGCCCGTGAAGAGCCCGATCGGCATGGCGAACCGGACGCAGCCGCGCAGTCATGTCGCGATGGCGTTCCGTACCGACGATCCAGTCATGGTCGACGGCATGTTCATCGGCATTGATGAGCCGACGCGGTCCCTGCGGATGGGCCGCGACGCCGAAGGGCCACTGCTCATCGTGCTCGGCCCGAAATTCGATACTGGGCAAGACGGCGACGTGGCGCGCCGCTTCGTCGAGGTCGAACTGTGGGTCAGGCAGCACTTTCCCGTCGGCGAGGCGGCTTGGCGTTGGTGCAACGAGGACTACGACACGGCCGACCGGGTACCTTTCGCGGGAACGCCTGATCCCGAAAAGGCACCGGGCTTCCACATCGCCACCGGCTTCAACGGCTGGGGCATCAGCAACGGAACGGCAGCCGGCATGCTGATCGCAGACCTTGTCGCGGACAAGGCGAACTCCTGGAAAAACCTCTATAATCCGACGCGGCCTTTTCCGAAGGATTTTCACCGGAACGGCGAAAGCCAGTCGATCGTCGCCAGCGCCGAGGACATCGCGCCCGGCGGAGCAGGCGTCCTCCTGCGAGGCGACGAGAAGATCGCCGCCTGGCGTGACGAGGACGGCAGGCTGCATGCGACTTCGGCGACCTGTACCCACAAGGGCTGCACCGTCACATGGAACAATGCGGAGCGCACCTGGGACTGTCCATGTCATGGTTCCATCTTCGCGGCGGACGGATCGGTGATCCATGGACCGGCGAGAAAACCGCTTCCACCGGCTCAACTGTAGCGAGCCTCCGGCGCAGTCGCCGGCGCTTCGCCAATTTCCTGCCTTCACGAAGAAGTCGGAACGTCGAATCTCCCGAGATGTTCCCGTTCCTTTTCTTCGCCCGCGTTATGGCGAGTTCGCTATGTATCTCTTCCGTAACTGTTAAGTATCGTTTTTGAAACAGTGGAAAACTATGCGCGATAATGCCGAAACAAAGCTCCTTTATTAATGATCATATCGATTATTTTGACAAAGGACTTGGGAAATGTCTATTCTCGACGATATAGGCCATTTCGGTACCGCGTTGCGCGCAGCACGCCGCAACAGGCGGACCTTTCGTGAGATCAACGCGCTGCCGCCGGAGCTCCAGAAAGACATAGGCTGGCCGATGGTGAACGACTCGCCGGCCGATCTGGGGGCTGTCAACTCGCTCTGGCGTACGCTGCGCTGATCGCGGGACGCCGGCCCGCGCTTCGCGTCAAAACCTGCCGGTCTCCCGAAACACCTCGAAGGTGGCGCGGATATGGTCGGCGACAGCCTTCACCGGCGCGCTGGCGTCCGGCGCGACGATCATGGCAAGGCTGTAATTGCCGATCTCCGGCATGCCGTCCTTGGGCGTGAGCTCGACCATGTCGTTGCCGAGGAAGGATCTCGGCAGCGGTGCGACGGCCAGATCGGCCTGGATGGCGGCGCGCTGTCCGGCCGTGTGCGCGCTCATATAGGCGACGCGATAGTTGCGGCCCTCACGGCCGAGCGCCTCGAGAGCCCCTGCCCGCCAGACGCAGCCCTCCTCCCACAGCGACACCGGCAAGGGCTCGCGCATATGGGCGCAGCCGCCCTTGGAGCCGGCCCAGACGATCGGCTCGGTGAGCAGCACCTCGGCGCCGATCGCGCTGGTCTTGTAGGAGTTGGTGAGCAGTGTGATGTCGAGCGCGCGGTCGTCCATGCGCCGGCGCAGGTTGATCGACTGGTCGATGGTGACGTCCACCGCGATCGACGGATGCGACTGGGCGAAACGCTTCAGCACATGCGGCAGCACGCGCTCGCCATAGTCGTCCGGCGAGCCGAGGCGGACCACCCCGATGATGTCCGGCACGATGAATTTCGACACCGCCTCGCGGTTGATGGCGAGCAGCCGCCGCGCGTAGCCGAGCAGCATCTCGCCGTCCGTGGTCAGCGATACCGAGCGGGCGTCGCGGGTGAACACCGAGCGGCCGAGAATGTCCTCCAGCTTCTTGATCTGCATGGAGACGGCCGACGGCGTGCGGAATACGGCGGTCGCGGCGACGGTGAAGCTGCCTGTCTCGGCGATCGCCACGAAAGTGCGCAAAACGTCGAGGTCGAGCAGCGGCAGCGGATGATTGAGCGGCGCGTTCATCGGTGTCGTTCCATTCAAAAAATCTGATCGGAGCAATCACTTCATTTCGTTTGATTGAACCGTAGAAGAGAGCGATAGTCAACATCGTGGACGGCGACAATCTTGTCATCCTGACAATCGCCGCCAATGCGAAGACCGAAATCGAAGTCGAACGGATCGCGGACCGACCGGCCCGCGTCAGCGACCCGGCTTGTCCCGGGTCAACCGAAGGAGGACGTCATGTCTGTCATTTCTGCTCTCGGTCGCATCGCCGCGGAATATCAGGCGGCCCGCAACCGCTATCTCACCGAGCGCCAGGTTCATGCCCTGCCCTACGAGATCCAGAAGGATATCGGCTGGCCGGACCTGTACCAGCGCCGGCCGTCGCATCTGCCGCTCGGCACATGGGCCGGTGACACCGACCGTGTGCACTGAGCCGTGAGCCCCGCCGCCGAAGCGCGACGGCGGGGCCTGTCTCTACCCTGCCCGATTTCCGCGCAGCCATGCTTGCCGTGCATGCCGCATCCCGGGCAAACACATGGCTGGACCGAAACAACGGCAACAGGTTGATTTTCTTGTTCTTTGCCGATCTGATCGATGTCGTTCCCGCGCCCGCATGTCGTTTTTCAAGCGGAGCACTTCGCTTTCCCTGCTTCGACAACAACAAACAATGCCTATATCCGCGCCAGCAAACGAGATGCCCCACTCCTAACAGACCTAGCGAAGGCACCCCGTGTAACTCGACTGCATGGAGCCGTGTCATGACGTTCTTCTCCCGCCTGTTCTCGCGCAATCGCGACATCAACCTGACCACCGCCCTGGAGCGCCAGCGGCTCGACCGCACCATGCCCGGCCAGTCGGGCGCGCTTGCCGCCGCCCGCCTCGGCTTCCTGGTCCGCTAAAGCCGTAGCGCCGTTCTTCTCCTCCCGCGTTTTCGGGAGGAAGAAGCTGCGCGTGCCGCTGAAGGCGGCGAACGCGGCAAGCGGCCTGGCGCAGCACCGTCCCTTGCCCACGCGATACGTGCCTTCCTAGGCGGCCCGCCGGATCATGGGATGTCGCAAATTTTGCTGTCACGCAGCGTGCACATCCATTGACAGTCAAGGGTTTTCCTGATGACGCTGTGCTGATCGCGACATCGGCGTCGCGTCGTCAGGCTCGCGCGAGGAACCCTTGAACGCCGTCAAACATCCGATCAAACGATCGCTTGTCTTCTTCCTGGTCCCCGATTTCACCATGATTGCGTTCGCGACGGCGCTGGAGCCGTTGCGTTCGGCCAACCGCATGCTCGGCTACGACGCCTATCGCTGGCGGCTGGCGAGCTATGACGGCAGGCCGGTGCATGCCTCGAACGGGGTCGAATGCGCGGTCAATACGTCGCTCGACGAGGAGCGGCGCAAGATGGCCGGACCGGATCGGCCGTCCATGGTGGTGGTGTGCAGCGGCATCAATGTCGAGAGCTATTCCAACCGGTCGGCCTTCGCCTGGCTGCGAGAGGAGTACAATCGCGGCGTGGCGATCGGCGGACTGTGCACCGGCGCGCATATTCTGGCCGCCGCCGGGCTGCTGGCGGGCAAACGCTGCGCCATCCATTGGGAAAACCTGCCGGGGTTTTCGGAAGCCTTCCCCAAGGCGAATGTCTTCGCCGACCTGTTCGAGGTGGACCAGAACATCTATACCTGCGCCGGCGGCACCGCGGCGCTCGACATGATGCTCAAGCTGATCGGCGACGACTTCGACGACAACCTCGTCAACCGCGTTTGCGAGCAGGTCCTCACCGACCGCGTGCGCAGCCCGACCGACCGGCAGCGACTACCGCTGCGTGCCCGCCTCGGCGTGCAGAACTCAAAAGTTCTCTCCATCATCGAACTGATGGAGGCGAACCTGTCCGAGCCGCTGTCGCTGATCGAGATCGCCGACCATGTCGGCCTGTCGCGACGCCAGATCGAGCGGCTGTTCCGCACCGAGATGGGCCGTTCGCCGGCACGTTACTATCTGGAGATCCGGCTCGACCGGGCCCGTCACCTGCTGCTGCAGTCGTCGCTGCCGGTGGTCGAGGTCGCCGTCGCCTGCGGTTTCGTCTCAGCCTCGCATTTCTCCAAATGCTACCGCGAGCTCTATTCGCGCTCGCCGCAGCAGGAGCGCGTCGACCGCAAGCAGTTGATCGCGGCGTAGCGGCGCCGACGTTCACCAAGCGGAAAGCCGAAGACCTGTATCCGTGGACGTCCTGCCACGGAGATAGCGATGACGGGCATTGCGTTTGTCGGCACAGGCTTCGTCGCCGACTATTACATGACGACGCTGGTCAACCATCCCGGGCTGCGGCTGGCGGGCGTGTTCGACCGCGCGCCGGCTGAGCTGCGGCGCTTTGCCTCTTTCTACAAGGTATCCGCCTATCCGTCGCTGGACGCGCTGCTCGACGATCCGGCTGTGGAGATCGTCGCCAACCTCACCAATCCGGAAAGCCACTATGAAGTCTCAAGGCGTGCGCTGGAGAAAGGTAAGCATGTCTATTCGGAAAAGCCGCTGGCCATGCGCCACGACGAGGCGGAACAACTGGTGCGCTTGGCCGCGCAAAAGGGCCTGAGCGTCGCCGCAGCCCCGGCCAACGGGCTGAGCGCTGCCCATGCGGCCGTCGCCAGGGCGATCGCCGCGGGCGAGATCGGAACGCCGCGCCTCGCCTATGCCGAGATGGAGGACGGCGCGGTGTTTCGCGACAAATGGCAGAGCTGGCGGTCGCGCTCCGGCGCCAAATGGCCGGGCCTGCACGAGTTCGAGATCGGCTGTACGCTGGAGCATGCCGGCTATGCGCTCACCTGGCTGGTCTCGCTGCTCGGCCCGGTCGCAAGCCTCACCGCCTTCTCCACCCTCGCCTTCGCCGACAAGGGCGTCGGCACGCAAGGCCACGCCATGGGGCCGGATTTTTCCGTGGGCTGCCTGCGCTTCGCGTCGGGCGCCGCCGCCCGGCTGACCTGCGGCCTGGCAGCGCCACGCGACCGCTCGCTCACCATCCTCGGCGACGGCGGCACGATCTTGGTGCGCGACCTGTGGGACCATCATTCACCGGTCTATCTGGAAAAGGCCGGCGCGCCGCGCAGCCTCGCCGATAAAGTGCTCGGCCGCATCGAACGCCGGCTGGCGAACGCCTTACCCCTGAAGCCGCGGCCGGGAAAGCGGCTCAGCCTTCCCCTTGACGCGCGGCGGCCTGTTCTACCGGCATTCCCGTCGCAGATCGATTTCTGCCGCGGCATCGCCGCCCAGGCGGAGGCGGTCGCGCGCGGCGGCGCGCCGTTCTTCTCCGGCGACGTGGCGCTGCACATCACCGAGCTCGCGCTCGCGCTGGCGCTGTCAGATGCCGGCGAGAGGGCGCAGCCCTACGAGGTCCGATCGAGCTTCACGCCGGCTGCGGCGGCTGGCCGAGCACCGTCTCGATGATCTCCAGCACGGCGACGCTGTCCCCGAGCGGCATCCGGGGAGACTGCCGCTCGCCGCGCCGCATGGCATCAATCGCCGCGGCGGTTTCGAACTGAAGACCATTGCCGGGGAAGCGGAAATTTTTCACCTGACGACCTGGTAGCGGCAGCCGCGACAGGATCCTTGCCGCCGGTCCGGATGTCGCCCCGCGCGCGCCAACCAGCGGCCAGTCGCAAATCGTCTGGCCAAAGAGCGTCACCTGCTGAGCCTTCAGGAACGGCGCCTCGATGCGGATCGCGCCGCGACTGCCGAGGATCGTGAAGGTGTTACGGCCATCGCGGTCGAAGCCGCACGAGAGCATCGCCGTGACGCCAGCGAAGGAAAGCTGGAAATCGGTCCTGCGGTCGACACCGGTTCCTGCCGCCCACCAGCGGCCGGACGTTTTTTCAGGGCGGCCGAACAGATCGAGTGCCAGCGACAGCGGGTAGACTCCAAGGTCGAGCGCCGCGCCGCCTCCCATGGCAGGGTCGAAGAAGCGCCCGCCCTTTTCTTCCTTGCGGTAAGCAAGTTCGGCTTCGACATGCCGGACTTCGCCAATCGCGCCGGCTGCAAGCATGCCTCGCACCGCCTCCACAGCCGGCAGGAAGCGCGTCCACAGGGCCTCCATCGCGAACCGATCCGCGTGGGCCGCCGCTTCAACGACGCGTGCCGCGTCGCGGCTCGACGTCGCCAGCGGCTTTTCGACCAGCACCGGCTTGCCCGCCGCCAGCGCTTCCAGCGTCTGACCCGCATGCAAGTGATTGGGCGTCGCGATGTAGATCGCGTCGATAGTCTCGTCGGCCAGCAGCTCGGGCAATGTGGCGCAGTATCTTCGGATACCGGCTGCCGCCATGAATGCCTGCGCCGACTCCTCGCTGCGCGAGCACACCGCTCCTATCCGCGCCCCGGCGACATGCGCCAGATCGGCAGCGAACTGGCGCGCGATCGTACCCGCGCCGACGACGCCCCAAGTAACGGGGCGGGCCGCGACCGTCGCCGCCTTGTAAATGTCCTGATCCTGCATGGCGAACAGCATAAGGCTGTGCGCCTAAGAGAGGATTGACGGGATGAGCAGGTTTTTGGGTCGTGCGTCAGCGGTGCATCGAAGCACTTACCGCGATTCCCACAGATAGGAGCGGTCGCGCCACATCTTCTCGCCGACCTGGCAATCGTAGCCCTTGGTCTCCTGCGCAAGCACGACCGGCAACGCATCGTATTTGTGCACCGGCCTATTGTCCGCCAGCTCCAGCACCAGCTTGCGCCGGATGGCTTCCGGGAACTGCGACCAGTCGTTGACCGGAATCATGAAGGCGCCGGGGCCGCCGATGACGCAGTCGGTATAGTAGCGGTCGAGATCCTTCACATCGTAGACGCTGGTGAAGCCGCCATTGGTCATCAGCGGCAGGCCGTTGATGACGATGCCCTGCTCGAGGACACGGTCGCGGACCAGATCCACCGGCGCGCCCTGGTTGTTCGGTCCGTCACCGGAGATGTCGATCACCCGCTTCATGCCGCGGAAATGGCTCTCCGCGAAAAGGTCGGCGCCGAACTCGAGCGCTCCGGAGATCGATGTGCGCCGGGCGCTGTTCGGCGGATTGGCGGAAAGCTGCGCCACCACCCGCTCGGCGTCGGCGCGCGACGCGATCACCGTCCAGGGCACGATCAGGTGCTGTGTGGTCGAGCCGGCCCATTCGAAATAGGTCACGGCGATCTTGCCGTAGGCGCCGTCGGCGATCGCCTGCAGAACCTCGTCGTCGGTCAGCGCGGTCGCATAGCCGCGGCGCTGGATCTCCAGTTCCTGCGGTGACATGGAAAGCGAAACGTCGACCGCCAGAACCAGCTCGACATCGACGGCTTCCTGGGATTGTGCGACCTCGAAGGGCAGCAGGCCGAAGGCCAAAGCGACGGCTGCGAAGTAATGTCCGGTGCGCGAGGGACGAGACATTTTGGAAAGGTGGCCCGAATCGGCCGGTTTGAAAAGAAAGCGTCGGAAAAGCCCCGGCGCTTTCCCTTCACAATTTCGCGACCGGGGTGTGCTGCCCGTGCCGATCAGCTTCGCGGCTTGAGATTCTCCGGATCGTAAAGCGGCTTGTAGCCCACGCCGGCCACCTCGACCGGAAACGCCTCGCCAAAATACTCGACCGTCAGCTTGCGGCCTTCCTGGCACCAGGCCCACGGAAGATAGGCGAGCGCGATGTTCTTGCCGATGGTCGGGCCGTAGGCGACCGAGGTGGTGAAGGAACGGCGGCCAAGCTCGTCGACCAGCGTCTCGCCGGTTCCGGGGTCGAGCACCGGCATGCTGCCGACGGGATAGCGCGGCACGCCTTTCGAATCGCGATTGTCGGTCATCACCAGCGTGCACAGCATCGCCGGCTGATTTTTCCGCGCGCGATGCTCCAGATGCTTCTGCTTGCCGCGGAAGTCCGCCTCCTTGACCTTCGGGCGTTGCAGATCCGACTCGATCAGGTTGTATTCGGTCAAGAGATCGGCGTTCTGCAGGCGCAGGCTCTTCTCCATGCGGCGCGAGTTGGCATAGGTCTCGACGCCGAAGGCCATGACGCCCGTCGAGCGCAGCGCATCCCATACAGCCAGGCCGTCCTCGTAGCGCATGTGCAGTTCCCAGCCCTGCTCGCCGACATAGGAGATGCGGAAGGCGGTGACGTCCTTGACGGCAATCTTCATCGGCCTGATCGCCGCGAACGGGAAATTTTCCGGCAGAAGTCCAGCGGGATCTTCCACCACTTTCTGCAGCGTCGCCCGCGCGTTCGGTCCCCAGATGCCGATCGTCACGAACTTTTCCGAAACATCGGTGACCGTCACGTCGAACCCTTTGTCCTCGGCGACGCGCTTCACATAGTGGAAATCGCGCGGGCCGGCATCGGCGCCGTCGATCACGCGGCAGCGGTCAGCCATGCGGATAACGGTAAGATCGGCGCGCACCATGCCCTCGTCGTCGAGGAAATGCGTATAGATGCCTTTTCCGATATTGGCATCGCCACCAATCCTTGCCGCGCACAGCCATTCCATCAGTTCGACGTGATCCGGGCCTTCGACGTCGAACATGTAGAAATGCGACAGGTTGACGATGCCGCAGTCCTCGCTCATGGCGAGATGCTCGGCATTCGACACGCGCCAGAAGTGTCTGGCGTCCCATTCGTTCTCTCGCACCGGCACGCGGTTGCCGTATTTTTCCAGGAGATGCTCGTTGGCGGCATAGCCATGGGCACGCTCCCAGCCGCCGAGCTCCATGAAATAGCCGCCGAGCTCCTTCTCGCGCTCGTAGAAGGGCGAGCGCTTGACGTTGCGCCCGGTCGCATAGGGCTCGCGCGGATGGACGGCGGGATTGTAGATTTTCTGCGCCGCCTCGCCGCAACGTCCCTCGACGAACTTCTCGTCCATCTGGTGGGGATAGAAGCGGGAGTAGTCGATCCTGGCGTGATCGATGGAGGTGCGGCCGTCCGTCATCCAGTCGGCGACGAGCTTGCCGAAGCCGGGACCGTCCTTCACCCAGATGGCCACGGCATACCACAGCCCCCTCACCGTCTGGCTCTCGCCGACAGACGGACCACCGTCCGCCGTCACCTGCAGCAGGCCGTTGAAGGAGCGCCGCTCGTCATAACCGAGTTCGGCAAGGATCGGGGTCAGCTCGATGGCGCGCTCCAGCGGCTCCAGAATCTGCTCCATGTCGAGGTCGCGCTGTGAGGGAGACAGCCGTGCCTGGTCCTTTTCCAGCAGGTCGCGCGGATGGCAGAGCCGCGGATTGGTCTCCTCGTAATACCCCCATTCGATCATGCCGCCTTCCGACGTGGTCGGGTCGCCGGTGTCGCGCATATAGGCGGAATTGCCCTGGTCGCGCAGCAGTGGATAGCCGATGTCCTTGCCGGTGCCGGCGAACTCGGTATAGGGGCCGAAGAAGGTGAGCGGATGGTCGACCGGCATGACCGGCAGGTCCTCGCCGGCCATCTCGGCGATCAGCCTGCCCCACAGGCCGGCGCAGACGACGACATGGTCGGCATGGATGGTGCCGCGGTCGGTGACGACGCCCCTGATGCGCCCGTTCTCGATGACGAGCGACTTCGCGGGCGTATTGGCGAAAGCCTTGAGCTTGCCGGACTTTTCGCCCATGTCGACCAGCTTGCCGGCGACGGTCTGGCTGCGCGGGATGACGAGGCCCGCATCGGGATCCCAGAGACCGCCCTGCACCATCGACTCCTCGATCAGCGGGAATTTTTCCTTGATCTCGGCCGGGTCGATCAGCCGCGCGCGCGTCCCGAACGCCTTGCCGGACGAGACCTTGCGCCGGATCTCCTCCATGCGGGCGTCGTCGCCGACACGCGCCACTTCCAAGCCGCCTATGCGGTCGTAATGGCCGAGCTTGTCGTAGAAATCGATGGAATAGAGCGATGTCCAGCAGGACAGGAAGTCATGGCTGGTCATGTAGCAGAAGTCGGAGGCATGCGCGGTCGAGCCGATGTCTGTCGGGATGCCCGACTTGTCGATGCCGACGATGTCGTCCCAGCCGCGCTCGATGAGGTGATGCGCCACCGAGGCGCCCACGATGCCGCCCAGGCCGATGATGACGACCCTCGCCTTAGTCGGAAACTCTGCCATTGCCCGTGCTCCGAGATGTTCTGCAGGCAGACTTATAGGGCCGTGCGGCGCCAAGCGCGCAGCCTGTTTGCGACATTGCTCCGAAGCGGCGCGACTTGGGTGCCGCATCTTGGCGCTACGCGGTCTCGGCGAGCGGCATCAGCGTTTTCGTATTCTCGGCACCGGCCTTCAACTTGAAATATACGGCAATTTGCCGTATTTACGCCGATAATGGAGGCATACGACATGGGTGAGTCCACTATGGAGATGGCGCGGCTCGAGGCGCGCATTCCCGTCGAAACCTATCAGCAGATGCAGCGCGCCGCCAAGCTGCGCGGCATGACGCTGACGGGCTATCTTCTGGCGACCGCCGGGGAGGACGCGCGGCGCGTGATCGAAGAAGCCGAGATTATGCGGCTGAGCCGCGAGGACCAGATCAGGTTCGCCGAAGCCTTGATCACCCCCCCGAAACCCACCGCCAAGTTGGTGCGCGCGGCTGAACGTCATGCCAAGCTCTTCAGGAACCGATGAGCCGCAGTTCCTTATCGAGTCTCTGGGGAAGGAGCATGATCGTTCGCGGTTCGCCTGCGGCAACGAGCGCATCGACGCCTATTTTCGTCAGGCCGTTTCGCAAGACATAAAGCGCCAATACGCCACATGCTTTGTAGCCCGCCCGGCAGATAGCAGCAGGGTGGCCGCCTTTTACACGCTCTCGGCCAGCTCCGTACCGGTCACCGAGGTGCCGGAGCCGCTTGCTCGGAAATTGCCGCGCTATCCGACAGTTCCCGCTATCTTGATTGGCTGGCTGGCTCGCGATCTTGACTATTCCGGGTTCGGCCTTGGGGAAGCGATGCTGTTCGACGCCATACGAACGGTCGCGAGCGCACCCATCGGTGCGCATGCGGTGTTCGCCGATGCGATTGACGATCGCGCGAGTGCCTTTTACCGGTCATATGGGTTCACGCCGCTCACTTCACGGTCTGCGACGTTTTATCTGCCGCTTGCCGCCGCCAAGACGTTGGTGCGATGACCTCTGGCGAGCTCATCGCCATTCACGCAAACGCCCAGACATCCTCGGCATAGAGGCCGACCTTGTAACCGGCGGTCTTCAGCTTGACGACCACCTGGCCGATCTCGTCGGCCGGCAGCGCCCCGACCTCGACCTTGACCATGCCCGGCCGGTAACGCTTGAGATCGAGCTGCTCGAACACCATCCAGTCGGCGCCCTCGCAGTCGACCAGGAAGGCGTCGATGTGCTCGACCCGGTTGCGGTCGAGCACATCCTGCAGCGTATCGCCCGGTACGTCGATGTCCTTGAGATAGGGCGCGAATTTCTCGAAGTTGCCGTCCGCCTCGCCCCAGGCGTTCTTGCCCGACATCAGGTTGGTGTCGGTGATGGAGGAGCAGCCGACGAACTCGATCGGCAGCCGACCGTCCTCGAGGGCGGCGGCGTCGAACGTCTTCACCCGGATCGCGCCCTTGGTCCTGGTCACCGCCACGGGCTCGATGACGAAGCGCTGGGCGTCCGGATAGTTGGCGCGCAGCCGCTGCTGGTTGTACGGAATGGGCTCCACCAGGACGGCCCGCGATCCGGGAATGCGGTTCAGCCATGGCGTCACGTCGTCGAACAGGACGCCGTCGCATGCGCCGACATTGACCATCTGGAACGGACGGCTGTTTCCAAAGCGGGCTCCGAGTGCGGCCTGGGCGAGGAAGCGCGTCCCGCGCAGCGGTGCGCCGCGGTCCAGAATCCCGACGGGGACGGCGAAGGCCGCCATCATGCGCAGGAATTCCAGGAAGATCGAGACTTCGCCGCCGTCCATGACTATGTCCTTATGCGTGCCGTATCGAAACGCGGCTTCCAGATCGCCACCAGCAGGACCGCCATGCCGATGATGAAGACATGGTAGAAGCGGTCGTCGGGCAACGGGAAGCTCGCGAATTTTCCGAGCGCGCCGATCGCCAGAGCGAACAGCATGCCGTTCTGTCGGCTGGTGATCGCCCTGCCGAAGCGGTTGAGCAGCGCCCAGCCGGCCGTGAACAGGGCCAGTAGTGCCGGCCAGTCGCTATGCACCAGCGAGACCACGACGCCGCGCGCATAGCCCTTTGCCATCGCCGCCAACGACAAGTCCGGATGGAAGCCGATCATCGACTTCTGGATCTGCACGCAGGAGAAGTAAAAATGCGCCCACCATCCTGGATGCCCGCCATATCTGGAGATCAGCGCGCAGGCGGCGAAGCTCGCCACGAAGGTCGCCAGCAGCGGCAGGATGCGCCAGCCGAACACCACGGCGGTGACGAGCATCGCAAAGATCAGGATGATGTTGTCCGGGCGGACGAAGACGCTGGCGAACAGCAGCACGCAGGCGAGCGTGTCGCGTCCCCGCACGAAAGCATAGATGGCGGCCAGCGACACCAGTGACAGCAGCATGTCCGGCACCACCGCCGTGGTCATCTGCGCCTGGTCGGCCAGCATCAGCAGCGGCGCCAGCACGAAGGCGCCCTGCAGTGCGTTCTCGCGTGCCAGCCAGTAGAGCGCCAGCGCGCCGACCAGCAGCGACGGGATCACCGAAAGCAGGATGGAGGCATTGGCCAGCCCGACCACCGGCTCCATCAGCCGCATCAGCCAGATGTAGCCGACCTTCACCCGGTACATGGAGAGCTGCGACTGGAAGTCGGCCGGGTTCTCCCACTGGTGCTTGTTGTACGGGTTGCCGTACTGGATCTCGTAGAGCTGCGATTCCCGCGCGCCCTCCGAGATGACCGCCCAGGTCGCGGCATGCAGCTCGGCCGGATCCTGGTAGCGGTCCTCCAGCGCGGTCGCCACATAGGCGACCATGTCCCAGTTGTAGTCCGGCTTGATCACCCCGTAGAGGGCGATGGCCACGCAGACGCAGGCGAAGAAGGCGACCGCCAGCCGGTCGAGCAGCGTCCTGTTCTCTGCAACCTGGGCGAGGTTTTTGCCAAGCCCTGTGTCCAGCGCCCAGATGATCGGCGCCCGCTCGCTCTTTATCATTGCCCCTGCCTCTCCTGCCCGAGGGTTTCTCCCCCGCCTCAGTTCATCTGGCTCTTCACGAAATCCTTGACGATCGAAACGATGCCGCGCGACAGCAGGCTGTCCAGCGCCTCGACGAAGCGGTCGACATGCTCCCTGCCGCAGATGAGCGGCGGCTCCAGGCGGATGACGTTGCGGTTGTATTCGGTGAAGGCAACCAGCACGTCGTAGTCGCGCAGCAGCAGCGACCCGACGAAACCCGACAGCGAGCCCTTCAGCTTGTCGTCAAGCACGCTCACCACCGGCCGCAGCACCATCGGCAGCGTCTGCGAGAAGTCGTGGAACTCCAGGCCGATCATGAAACCCTTGCCGCGCACGTCCTTGATGATCTTGGGGTGCTTGGCCTGCACGGCCTTGAGCCGTTCCAGCAGATAGGCGCCTGTATCGGCGGAATTGTCGATCAGGTGTTCGTCATAGAGCACGTTGAGGCCTTCGATGGCGGTGACGCAGGCCTCGCCGATGCCGCCGAAGGTCGCCATGGCATGGATCATCGCCGTCTTCGGCGTGCCGTAGGCCTTCATGTAGACGTCGCGCCGCGCGATCATGGCGCCCACCGCCGCCTTACCAGCGCCCAGCGACTTCGCCAGCGCGGTGACATCCGGCACTACGCCATAGTGCTCGAAAGCGTAGAAGCGGCCGGTCCGGCCATAGCCGCACTGCACCTCGTCGGCGACCCACAGCACGCCGTACCGGTCGCAGAGCGCGCGGAGCTTCTGCCAGAATTCCGCCGGCGCCTGGATGATACCGCCGCCGCCCTGGACCGTCTCCAGCACGATAACGCCGATCTCCGGATCGCTGCGGAACGCCCGCTCGATCGCATCGATGTCGCCGAAGGGCACGCGCACGGTGTTGTCGGCCATCTTGAACTCGGCGCGGTAGAGCGAGCCGTCGGTGATGGCCAGCACGCCCTTGGTCTTGCCGTGGAAGGAATTCTCTGCATAGACGATCTTCGGGCGCTTCGGCCCGGCGGCGCGCTCGGCGACCTTCACCGCCGCCTCCATCGCCTCGGAGCCGGAGGAGCCGAGGAAGACCATGTCGAGATCGCCCGGCGAGCACTGCGCGATGTTGTAGGCTAACGCCGTCGCATATTGCGACATGAAGGCGATGGCGATCTCCTGCCGCTTCTCCTCCTGGAATTTCTTGCGCGCCTCGAGGATGCGGGGATGGTTGTGGCCGAAAGCGAGCGAGCCGAAGCCGCCGAAGAAATCGAGGATCTTCCGGCCGTTCTGGTCGACGTAATACATGCCCTCGGCGCGCTCGATCTTAATCTTGTGGAAGCCGAGCAGCTTCATGAAATGCAGCTGGCCGGGATTGAGGTGGGCCTTGAACAGGTCGGTCAGCCGGGCGACGTCCATCGCCTTGGCCTGCTCGACCGTCATCAGCGCCGGCTTGGGGATGCCGCCGGGCACCAGTGCCGGGGCTGCGATTGTCGGGCGGGCTGCCGTGTCCGGCTTGGTCATGACGTTCATGGAAAAGACTCCTATTCGGCCGGGACGTGGGTTGCGGCGGGCGCGCGGCCCTCTTTCTTGGCGCGATATTCCGTGTAGGCGGCGATCAGCATGTCCTCGTCGCGGAACTGGGGCACCCAGCCGAGCTGGCGCTCGCCCTTGGAGACGTCGAGCACGCATTCCTCGTCGGCGATCAGATACTGCTCGGGGTCCATGATCGGCATGTTCACGAGGTCGAGCAGGTCGAGCGTGCGCTTCACCGCCCAGCCCGGCGTCGGGACCAGGATCGACTTCGAGCCGGCATGGCGGATGAGGTCGCCCAGCAGCTTTCGCACCGGCGGTGGGTTGAGCGAGCCGAGGTTGTAGGCCTCGTTGGGCACGCCCGCCTTGAAAGCGGCGCGGGCGGCCTCGGCGCAGTCGAACACCGAGATGAACTGGTAGGGGTTCTTGCCTGACCCGATCATCGGCACGGGAAGATTGAAATCGATCAGCTTGAACAGCTTTTCGAGGATGCCGAGCCGGCCGGGGCCGATAATCAGGCGGGGCCGGAACAGCGAGATCGACATGCCCTTCCCGCGCCACACGGCGGCGAGCTTCTCGGTCTCCCATTTCGACATGCCGTACTCGCCGAGCGGCGCGACCGGATGCTCCTCCGTCATCGGATAGGTGACGGTGTGGCCGTAGATCATGTCGGTGGTGAAGTGCACCAGCTTTGGCGCGCCGGCCTTGTCCATGGCGCGGATGATGTTCTCCGTGCCGTGATAGTTGACCGGGTAGAAGAAGTCGTGGCGCTTGGCCCGCACCTGGATCGGCGACAGCATCTTGGCCGACAGGTTGTAGACCATGTCGTCGGCCTTCATGCCGACAGCGGCGACCGACGCCGGGTCGGTGACGTCGCAATGGACGAAGGACGTATGGCGGTAGTGCGAAAGATCGCTCTTGACGATGTCGGCGACGACAACCTCGTGGCCGTCGGCGAGGAGCTTGGGGGCGAGGTGGCGACCGACGAAGCCGTCGCCGCCGAAGATGACGTGTCTCATTTTGAGATCTCACTGGTTTTCAAGGGAGCAGCAGCAAGCTTCGTGCCATCCTCATGGCCGGAACGGTCGCTCTGGGCGATGAGCACCGTGCCGACGCAGATGAGGGCGATACCGGCGATGCGCCAGGCGTTCAGGTCCTCGCGGAAGACGAAGTAGGCGAACACCGCAACCGCGACATAGGCGAGGCTGAGGAAGGGATAGGCGAAGGAAAGCTCGACCTTCGACAGCACGTAGAGATGGGAGGCCATCGAGATGACGAAGATGCACAGCCCGAGGAAGACCCACGGGCTGAAGACGATCTGCAGGACCTTGATGGCCGGGTTGACGCCCTCGAAAGAGAGCGGCCCAAGGCTCATCATGCCATGTTTCAGCATCAATTGAGCGGCGGCATTGGTCAGCACGGTGAAAAGGATGAAAGGCAGGAATTTCATGTCGTTCGCTCTCTTTGTTCGATCCCTACCAGAGACCTGGAAACTTCCCGTGAAATCAGTCGCGGCATTTGACTAGAATTGTCCGCATCTTGGGCTGAACCGTTATTCCGCTGCCCGCGCCAGTCCCTGGTCGCGGTTGCCGAGCCGCATCGCTGTCCTTGCCCAGAATCGGGACAGGAAGGCCGGATCGCGCATGGCCTCCATCTGCCGCCATGCCGGGAACGAAGCCGCGAACGTCTCCGCCGACATGCGCGCGTCCTTGTAGGGGTTGACCGCGCCGCCGGCCGCGACCGTGATGGCGTCGAGTTCACCAAGCAGCGCCAGCGTGCGCGCGCCGCGGTTGGGAAAGTCGAGCGTCAGCGTATAGCCGGGGCGCGGAAACGACAGCAGGCCGGGCGAGGCGATCGCCCCGAACCGTTTCAGGACAGTCAGGAAGGAACCCTGCCCCGCCATGCGTGCAGCCTCGAGCATGGCCGGGATGGTTTCGGCCGCTGCCTCGAACGGGATCACGCTCTGGTGCTGGAACAGGCCCTTCGGACCATAGAGCCTGTTCCAGTTCGCCACGCCGTCGAGCGGAAAGAAGAAGCCCTGATAACCGGTCCTATGCGTGCTGAGATCGCGACCGCGACGCCATCGGTAAGCGGCATTGAACGCGGTGAGGAACGGCCGGTTGAGCACGTTGAGCGGCGGCTGAAACGGCACGGACAGCCGCCTTCCGGCCGTGTCTGCCTGCCTCGCGCCTTGCTTCGCGTGATTGCCGCTGATCAGCAGGCCGCGCCCGGCGCGGCGGCCGGCGGCGAGCTGGTCGATCCAGGCGACGGCGTATTCATTCTCCCTGTCCGCCGCTTCCGCCTGCTCGAAATACTGGGCAAGGCTGTCGAACGGCACCGTCTTCTCGATGATGTCGAGGGATGGCACTCGCATCAGCCGCAGCGAGGCTGACAGGATGATGCCGGTCAGCCCCATGCCGCCGATGGTCGCGGAATAGAGTCCCGTGTTGGTCGCAGGAGTGCAGAGATGCGTCTCGCCGTCCGACGTGAGGAGTTCGATCCGCTCGACATGGCAGCCGAAGGTGCCGCGGCGATGATGGTTCTTGCCGTGCACGTCGTTCGCGATCGCGCCGCCGAGCGTCACGAACTGCGTGCCGGGAACGACCGGCGGGAAGAAGCCATGCGGGGCGGCGTAGGCGATGATGTCGGAAAGCAGGACGCCCGCCTCGGCCGTGAGCAGGCCGGTGGCGACATCGAAATCGAGGATGCGGTTCAGCGAGCGCATGTCGACCAGCGTGCCATCCTCAACCTGGCAGGTGTCGCCATAGGAACGGCCGTTGCCGTAAGGCAGGATGGTGTCCGCACCGCCTTTCCCACTCCGCAGCGCGGCGATCGCTTTCGCGGCGTCGACGACGCGCGGCGACGGCGGCGTGACGCGTCCGAAGCTCGTGCAGGCTGCGGTCATCGGACGAGACCCGCCGCGACCAGCATGACCGCGCCGAGCAGCACCACGATCTGGCTGCGCCAGTCGCGCACGATGAATACCACCGGATCGTCGTGCAGTTCGTCACGCCGCGCCAGTATCCAGATGCGCATGGTAAGGTAGAGCACGATCGGCGCCAGCGGCCACACCATCCAGGGATGCGAGTAGAGCTCGCGCACGGCGGCGCTGTCGATGTAGAGCGCCAGCACCAGCGCGGCGGAGAAGGCCGAGGCTATGCCTGCCTGGGCGACGATCTCCTGATCCTCGGCCCGATAGCCGCGACCGGCGATGCGCTCGCCGGGCACCAGCATCGAGGATCGCAGCTCGACATAGCGTTTCACCAGCGCCAGCGACAGGAAGAAGAAGGTCGAGAAGGCGAGCAGCCAGAACGACACGCCGATATTGGTGGCCGCCGCGCCGGCGAGGATGCGCATCGTGTAGAGGCCGGCCAGCATCAGCACGTCGAGCAGCAGCATGCGCTTGACCGACAGCGAATAGGCGGTGGTGGCGACGAGATAGGCCGCGAGCACGGCAAGAAACAGAACCGGCAGCAGCGCTGCCGTGGCAAAGCTCACCGCCAGCAGCACGACGATGGAGGCCATGCCGAAGCGCATCGACAGGAGCCCGCAGGCGAAGGGCCGGTTGCGCTTGGTCGGATGGCGGCGGTCCAGCGCCAGGTCGAAGCAGTCGTTGAGGATGTAGATGGCCGACGCCGCCGTGCTGAAGGAGATGAAGGCGAGCAGGCAGGACAGCACCATGCCGGGGTTGAAATATTCGTGCGACAGCACGACCGGCACGGCGATCAGGCCGTTCTTCAGCCATTGGTGCACGCGCAGCATCTTCAGGATGGTCTTGAAGGTCGGCTTGGGCGTAGCGATCAGTTCGCAGCCATGCTTGGCCTGCCAGCGCGCCGCGCTGCGGTCGGGCGCCACCACGGCCGCCTCGCGCGCCGCGTCGAAGATTTCGAGGTCGTGCCGGCTGTTGCCATAATAGTCGAAGCCGGCATCGCCATAGGCGGCGACAAGGGCGGCGCGCTTGCGGTGCGAGGTCAGGTTTTCCGCCCCGTCGGTCGCCAGCACGGCATCGAAGATGCCGAGATGCGCGGCGATCTGCTCGGCAAACTTGCGCGGCGTGCCGGTGGCCAGGACGAGCTTGCGGCCGGCGGCATGCGCGGCCTGCAGACGCTCCATCACCTCCTTGCGATAGGGCAGCGAGGCCGCATCGATGTCGATGCGCTTGGCCATTTCCAGCTTCAGCGTGGCCGGGCCCCGGGCGAGCCAGAACGGCACCAGGAACAGGTAGAGCGGGTTCTTGCGCAAGAGCAGGAACAGCCCCTCCCACAACAGATCGGTCGCGATCAGCGTCCCGTCGAGATCAACCGCCAGGGGAACTGCATTCTTGTCGGACCGGGCGTCCATCGGGTCATTTCCGCAAGAGGGGGAAGCGCCATTCCCGGCGCCATGGGAGCGGCTATAGAGGAGCGACCATTAGGGACGGTTAATTCCGGCCGGGCCGGCAGCCGGCGCCGGCGCACTTCGTCGCTCAGGGTTAAGGCACGGAAACCGGAACCGTTAAAAGGCGAGATATCCCGCCGGCGTGGATCGCAGCCGGCGATTGGCGCGCTTGCCGCCCAGCCGGCGGAACGGTCATCCACGGGTGCCCTTGCGTTGCCGCGGCGAACGTCTTAAACGTCCGCCACGCCCGGGGGCGATTAGCTCAGTTGGTAGAGCGCTTCGTTTACACCGAAGATGTCGGCGGTTCGAGCCCGTCATCGCCCACCATTCCCGGTGTACTTCAAGAAATACACGGTCATTCTCCCGTGCACCCCGCTGTGCTATGTCTCAAAACTTGCACAGGAGGGTTTTATGCTTGTCAGTCAGTTCGCCTCGGGGGTTTCGCCGGAATTTTCGCTGGTCCGCGTCGGCAATCAGGTGGTCGCCACGCTCTACTACGGCCTGGAAGGCACCTCCACCTGGAACGGAGACATCACCGCCAGTATCGGCACGTATCAGGCGTCGGCCACTCAGAAAAGCGCGCCGCCGCTTGATCTTGAGTTCTACGCGACGTTGGCCACGGGAATAACCACCGACGGCGCCTTCATGCTGCACGACAACAATGCAGGGATCGAGCTGACCAGGGAATTCACGGTTACGCGCTACACCGTCGCGGGGTCGTTCACCGGGACGAACAAGGCCGACTATGTTTTCGGTTCGACTTATGGCGACACGTTCCAATCCCTTGGTGCCGGTGATGTCTTTGAAGGCGGCATGGGCGACGACCTCTACCGGGTCTACAGCGCCGACGTGCGGATCATCGAGGACGCCGGACAAGGGACGAACGACCGCGTCGCAGCGGGCGTGTCCTATACGCTGGCTGCTGGCGTGGAAATCGAGCAACTGACGACCAACGGGGCGGCCGGAACGGCGGCGATAAACCTGACCGGTAATCTGCTGGCGCAGTCGATAACCGGAAACGCCGGCGCGAACATCCTGAGCAGCGGCGGCGGGCAAGCCGACAGGCTGAGCGGGCTCGCGGGCAACGACACCTACAGGGTCTACAACGCCGCCGACGTCGTTGTCGAAGCCGCCGGAAACGGAACGGCCGACCGCGTCATGGCGGCAGTGAGCTACAAACTGGCGGCCGGCGCGGAGATCGAATTGCTCACCACGAACGGCGTTACCGGCACCGCCAAGATCAACCTGACCGGCAACGAATTCGGCCAGACGATCATCGGCAACGCGGCGAACAATCTCCTGGAAGGCGGCGGCGGCGACGACACGCTTTCCGGCGGCGGCGGAAACGATACCCTCAGAGGAGGAACCGGTAACGACACCTACCTCGTCGACAGTTCTGACCAGATCGGCGAAGGCGGGGTCGGCAATGATCGCGTTATCGCCTCATCGAGCTTCGATATCGGTTCGGACAATGGGATCGAGTGGATGATGACCAGCGATGCAAAGGGCACCGGCGCCATCAACCTCTACGGCAGCAACTCTTCCCAGACCATCATCGGCAACGCAGGCGCGAACATGCTGTTCGGCAGAGGAGGTGATGACATCCTGATCGGTGGAGCAGGTGCCGACAGGCTGGAGGGCGATGTTTCCCCCGGCGGCTACGGAAACGATACAGCTAGTTATGAGACAGCGTCCGAAGCGGTCACAGTCGATGTCTCCGACATGGCCGCCAACACCGGCGACGCAGCTGGCGACGTCTTTGTATCGATAGAGAAAATTATCGGCACGTCGTTCGACGACACCCTGAAAGGTGCAGGCCACATGGAGGCCATCTACGGAGGCGCCGGTTCCGACACGATCGACGCGGGAAAGGTGGGGGCAAACAACCCGAATTTGGATGGCGGTGCCGGATATGATTATATCTATGGCAGCAGATTTAATGATCGTATTCGTCTGAACGCCGACGGCGGCTATGCCGCCGGCGGCCTGGGCAACGATTTCTACCACGTCACCGGAGCGGCGAACGAGGACATAGTCGAGGTAGCCGGCCAGGGCACCAAGGATGTGGTGGCCACGTCGTCCAGCTATGTACTGTCCGCAGATCTCGACATCGAAGTCATGCAGACGACCAACCGCAACGGCACCACGGCCATAAACCTGACCGGCAACCAACTGCGGCAGAGCCAGATCCTCGGAAATGCCGGATCGAACGTGCTCGACGGAAAGGGCGGTTCGGACGTTCTCGACGGAGCCGCCGGCAAGGACTTTTTCGCCTTCACCACCGCCTTGGCCGCGGACAACGTCGACACGATCCTGAATTTCAGTGCCGTCGATGACACGATTCGTCTGGAGAACGCGATCTTCACGGCGCTGACGGTGACCGGACCATTGGCCGCGTCCGCATTCCGCGCCGATACCACGGGTCTCGCGCAGGATGCCGACGACCGCATCATTTACGAGACCACCACCGGCCGGCTGTTCTACGACGAAGACGGCGTGGGCGGCGCGAGCGCAATCCAGTTCGCCGTTCTTAGCGGCACGCCGACGATCACCAACGCGGACTTCCAGGTAATCTGATCGTCCTTGGCCGACGCCGATCGCATACGCATGATGCGGGTGGCTACGGCCGCCCGCGCATGCCAGCGCCTCCAGCCTGAGAAGAGTCTTCAGGCAACGGGATGGTCTCAGGCGTTTCGGGAAACCAACGAAGCGGTACGGGCGCCGAAACTGCCCGGACAAATGCGCCCCTTTTCCTTACGGCCAAAACCGACTAGATAGCGCCAAACTTGCGCGTGGCGGCAGGCTGCGCGACTCTGCACTCTTTCTAAGGAATCGCCGTGTCCACGACATTCGACAAGGTCGCTAACATCATCGCCGAGACGAGCGAGATCGACCGCGAGAAGATCACGCCGGAAAGCCACACCATCGACGATCTCGGCATCGACAGCCTCGATTTCCTCGACATCGTCTTTGCCATCGACAAGGAGTTCGGCATCAAGGTGCCGCTCGAGAAGTGGACGCAGGAAGTCAACGACGGCAAGGTTTCCACCGACGAATATTTCGTCATGAAGAACCTTTGCGCCAAGATCGACGGGCTGGTGGCCGCCAAGGCCGCCGCCTGATCGGCGCCCTGCCCCGACCATGAGCGCGCACGACGTCGTCATCACCGGCATCGGCCTGGTTTCGTCGCTCGGCGAGGGAGCGGAGGCCCATTGGACCGCCCTTTCCGCCGGACCGCCCGCGCCTGTCGTCGATTCGGAGCGCTTTGCGCCGTTCTCCTTCCACCCGCTGCCGGAAATCGACTGGAGCAGGCAGATAGCCAAGCGCGGCGACCAGCGCCAGATGGAAACCTGGCAGCGGCTCGGCACCTACACGGCCGGCCTGGCGCTCGACGACGCGGGCATGAAGGGGGACGAGGCGCTCGTCGGCTCGATGGACATGGTGATCGCGGCCGGCGGCGGCGAGCGCGACGCGGCGGTGGACGCAGCCATCCTCGCCGCTTCGCAGACGCGGGCCGACCGCGAGGTGCTGCTCAACGAGAAGCTGACCACCGAGTTGCGTCCGACCCTCTTCCTGGCGCAGCTCTCCAACCTGCTTGCCGGCAACATCTCCATCGTCCACAAGGTCACCGGCTCCTCGCGCACCTTCATGGGCGAAGAAGGTGCGGCCGTCTCGGCCGTCGACACGGCCTTCGCCCGCATCCGCTCCGGCCAGGCGACGCATGTGCTGGTGGGCGGCGCCTTCCAGTCGGAGCATCCCGACATGCTGCTCGGCTATGAGCTTGGCGGCTACCTGCATCGTGGACCGCATGCGCCCGTATGGCAGCGCCAGGGCATGCCCGGCGGCGGTATCGTCAGCGGCTCCGGCTCGGCCTTCCTCGTGCTGGAGCAGCGCGAGCATGCCGAAAAGCGCGGCCGCAAGGCCTATGCCGAGCTGCTCGCCGTGACGCCGGGCCGGTCGAAACGCGACGCCGGCTACGAGGACGCGCTGGCGTCGATCTATGCGCGGACGGCGAAGGATGCCGAAAACCTGCTCGTCGTCTCGGGTGCCTCGGGGGCTCATGCCGCTACGGCCGCCGAGCAGGCGGTGCTCGCGCGCAACGGCGCCGTGGTGCGCGGCTACTCCTCGCTGATCGGCCACGTGAAGGAGGCGCAGTTTTTCGTGGCGGTGGCGCTGGCAGCGCTCGCCGTCGGCAAGGGCAAGGCCTTTTCGCCGTTCGACGGCTCGGAAAAGCCATTCTCCGGGCCGCTCACCGGAGCGCTGGCAACGACGGTCGGCTATCACTATTTCGAGGGCATGGCGCTGGTCGCCGCCGCGGAGTAAGCGCCATGACGAAATACACGGATCATCTCGGGCGGCCGGTGGTGGCGGTGACCGGCATCGGCGTCGTCACCTCGCTCGGCGTCGGCAAGCAGGAAAACTGGGCGGCGCTGACGTCTGGCCGCTCCGGCATCCATCCGATCACCCGCTTTCCGGTCGACCTCCTCAACACCCGCATTGCCGGCACGGTCGATTTCCTCGGCTCCAGCAATCAGGGCGCGACTGCGCTGACTTACGAGCTCGCCGAGACGGCCGCCGCTGAGGCGATTGGCCAGTCCGGCCTCGCCGGCGCCTTCGACGGCCCGCTGTTTCTCGCCTCGCCGCCGGTCGAGCTCTCGTGGCATTCGCGCTTCGCCATGTACGGCCAGTCCGACGAGCAGGAAGGCTACGCCCGGCTGCTGGCGATCGCCAGCAAGCAGAATGGCGACGTTTTCGATTCGGTGATGTTCGGCGCCGTTGCCGATCGCCTCGCCGACCGGTTCGGCGCCACCGGCCTGCCGATCACGCTGTCGACCGCCTGCGCGTCGGGCGCCACCGCCATCCAGCTCGGCGTCGAGGCGATCCGCCGCGGTGAGAGCGACCGGGCGCTGTCGATCGGTGCGGACGGTTCGGCCACCGCCGAGGCGCTGATCCGCTTCTCGCTGCTGTCGGCCCTGTCGACGCAGAACGACGTGCCCGAGAAGGCGTCGAAACCGTTCTCGAAGGACCGCGACGGTTTTGTCCTCGCCGAGGGCTCCGCCGCGCTCGTGCTGGAATCGCTGGAGAGCGCGCTGGCGCGCGGCGCGAAAGTGCTCGGCGTGCTGGCCGGCTGCGGTGAGCGCGCCGACGATTTCCACCGCACCCGCTCGAAGCCCGACGGCTCGCCGGCCATCGCCGCGGTGCGGGCGGCACTTGCCGATTCCGGGCTCGGCGAGGATCGGATCGACTACATCAACGCCCACGGCACATCGACGCCCGAGAACGACAAGATGGAGCACATGTCGCTGTCGACCGTCTTCGGCGAGCGCATGCGCAGGCTGCCGATCTCCTCCAACAAGTCGATGATCGGACACACGCTGTCGGCCGCCGGCGCCATCGAGGCGGCGTTCTCGCTGATGACCATGCTGGAAGGCGTCATCCCGCCGACCATCAACTACGACAATCCCGACCCTGCGATCGAGCTCGACGTGGTGCCGAACGCCAAGCGGCAGGCCGACGTCTCGGCGGTGCTCTCCAATTCCTTCGGTTTCGGCGGCCAGAACACCTGCCTTGTCATGGCGCGGGAACCCGTTTAGGCGGAACGCTCACTTTCTGTTTTCCGAGCGGTTGCCGTTGCGTTCCTTCGCACCCCCCTCTGTCCTGCCGGACATCTCCCCCGCAAGGGGGGAGATTGGCAGTTTCGCCATCCGCGCCCCGCGTGCCACGCTGGCGATTGGCGAAGCCCATGCGGCCGATACAATCTCCCCCCTTGCGGGGGAGATGTCCGGCAGGACAGAGGGGGGTGCGAAGGAGCGCGAACTTGCGAACCGGCGGACGCCCGCCCAAAGGACGACCCCCTAATGCGCGCACTGCAGCTCATCGAAGACCGCCGGCTCGAGCAGGTCGACATCCCTGCCCCGCCGCCGCCCGCCATTGGCGAGGTGACGGTGCGCATCAAGGCGGTGGCGCTTAACCACATCGACGTGTGGGGCTGGCGGGGCATGGCGTTTGCCAAGCGCAAGCTGCCGCTGACCATCGGCGCGGAAGCTTCAGGCGAGGTGGAAGAAATCGGCCCGGGCGTGGGGGGCATCGTCCCCGGCCAACTGGTTTCGATCTACGGCGCGCGCACCTGCGGCCTGTGCAAGGCTTGCCGGACCGGCCGTGACAATCTCTGCGAGCACGTCGGCGGGGTACACGGCTTCCACCTGGATGGATTTGCGCAAGAGAAGATCAACCTGCCGGCGCGCCTGCTGGTTCCTGCCCCGCCCGGCGTCGACGCGGTCGGCGCGGCCGTCGCCCCGGTTACCTTCGGCACGGTCGAGCACATGCTGTTCGACAACGCAAAACTCGAGCCTGGCGAGACCATTCTCGTTCATGCCGGCGGCTCCGGCATCGGTTCGGCGGCGATCCAGCTCGCCAAGCGCATGGGCTGCACCGTGATCACCACGGTCGGCTCGGCCGACAAGATGGCGAAGGCGACGGCACTGGGGGCCGACCACGTCATCAACTATCGCGAGGACCGTTTTGAGGGCGTGGTGCGCAAGCTGACGAAGAAGAAGGGCGTCGACGTGGTGTTCGAGCATGTCGGCGCCGATACCTGGGCGGGTTCCATGCTGTCGCTGAAGCGCGGCGGCCGCATCGTCACCTGCGGCTCGACCTCGGGCGTGTCGACCCAGATGAACCTGATGCAGCTCTTCCAGCAGCAGATAAAAATCTTCGGCTCGTTCGGTTGCCGGATGGAGAACATGGCCGACGCCATGCAGAAGATGGCCGCCGGTATCGTGAAGCCCGTTATCGACACCGAGGTGGACTTCGCCTCGATCGGCGAAGCGCTGAAGCGCATGGAAGGCCGGGACGTTTTCGGCAAGATCATCCTGCGCGTGGGATGAACCGGCGCGACCGCCTCTACCGTTGGTCGCGCTTATCGCGGCAGGCTGGCCACTGGCTGACCGCGCAGGTGGCGCTCGCCATCATGCGCGTGCTCAGGCTGTTTCCCGCCGACAAGGCGATCAACTTTGCCGACCGCGCCGCGCGCCGGCTCGGGCCGCTGGTCGGCCGCCACCAGGTGGCCCTCGACAATCTGCGTAAGGCTTACCCGGACAAGAGCGAGGCGGAGATCCGCGAGATCGCCGTCGACATGTGGGGCAACATGGCGCGGCTCGCCGCCGAATATGTCTTTCTGGACAGCCTGTTCGACTTCGACGTTCATGCGACGTCGCAAGGTCGTGTCGAAGTGGAAGGCATCCCGTTCTTCGAGAAGATCGCCGTCGAGGACAAGCCCCACATCCTGTTCACCGGCCATCTCGGCAATTTCGAGCTTTTGCCGATCGCCGGCGCCGCCTACGGTATGAAGGTCACTTCGCTGTTCCGGCCGCCGAACAATCCTTATATCGCCAATTTCATCCACTCGACCCGCCGCTCGGCAATGGGCGACCTGATCGCCTCGCGCGCCGGCGTCTCCTTCACGCTGGCGCGCATCCTCGACGAGAACGGCACGATCGGCGTGCTGGTCGACCAGAAATTCGTCAACGGCCTGCCCACCACCTTCTTCGGTCGGCCCTGCGAGACCAGCCCGCTGCTGCCCAAGCTGGCGCGGCAGTATGAATGCGACGTCTATCCGGCGCGCTGCGTCCGGCTTCCCGGCAACCGTTTCCGCCTCGTGATCGAGCCGAAGCTCGAACTGCCGCGCACCGAGCGTGGCCGCGTCGACATCCACGCCACCGCGCAACTGCTGAACGACGTGGTCGAGCGCTGGGTGCGCGAGGACCCCGGCCAGTGGATGTGGTTCCACAAGCGCTGGAAGCTCACCAAGGCAAGTCGCCGGCGGGCCCGCGGCGCGGCATCGGCCTGAGCGAATCGCGGCACGACGGAACAACCGCGCAAAGCGTCCGTTCTTCTTGCGAAGCGCCCACCAAGAGAAGGCCGGCGCGGAAACGGATAGACGGATGAACAAGGAAGCGACGATCGAACGCCTCAGGCCGCGGCGGAAATCTTCCGCCCCGACGATGTGGACACCTTGGGGTCCGCAAAATACCTCCGAGCGCGATGCGCAGGTGGCAGCGACGCGCCGTCTCGTGCGCAAAGTCGAGAAGATACGGCCGGCGAGGCCGTCCCGCCACTGACCCTCAGGCGCCGTAGTAGTTCATCACGGCATGCCGCGCCTCGGCGAAGAACAGCCAGCGCTCGACGAAGACCCCGAGCAGGTGAGACGCAGTCGCGAGGCCGAGGAGCACGGCCGCGGCTGACGGCGCCCCGGCCAAGGCTGCCATTGCGAGCAATAGAAACACGGCGGCAAGCGCCGCGCCGGATAGGAAGGAGAGCCGCGCAAGCTTGGCCGCGTGCTTGCGGGCGATCTTGAAGCCCATCTCCCGCGTAAGGTAATTTTCCGTCATATGCGGCCGTTCGAACAGGCGCACCCGCCCGATGGTGCCGAGGCCGGTAGCCGTCTCGGGTGTGGAGAGCGACGGCATCGCCAGCATGCGCCTGCGCCATGCCGTCTTCGCGGTCCAGGCGGCGAGCGTGGCGGCGAGCGCGCAAAGCGTCAGCACCAGCGTGTTTCCTCCACCCGCGGCCCCCGCCAGCGCGCCCAGGATCGAGCCGCCGGCCAGCGCCAGCAGAAGAAAGCAGGCCGGTGTCAGCGGCGTATGCCACGCCTGCACGGATTTCAGCGACGCATAGATCATGCCGGTGCAGTAGACAGTGATTGCCGCGCCCAGAACACCCAGCAGGGCCGGCAGCGGCAGGTAGCGGTCCTCCACGACTGTTCCCCAGGCCGACCACAGCAGCGGCGGAAAAGTCACCAGCGCCATCACGCCCTCGCGCGACAGCCAGCTCGACCGCCACTGCGACAGCGCCCGCCAGGCGCGCTGCGGATTTCCCAGATGGAGCGTGGAGGACAGCAGCCCGGCGCCGATGAAAACGAGCGTGGCAACGTGAGTCACCTTGGTGGCGATGGCCGAGGGGTCGAGCAGGCCGAGGCCGAGTATGGCGGCAAGCCCGTAGCCGAGCCCGGATAGGGCGGTGAAGACGATGATGGAGAAGGCGGGGTGCATGGCTATGCCACGTGCTGCCTGGCATGTATCGGCGGCGTTGGGCGTTCTTTCGCACCCCCCTCTGTCCTACCGGACATCTCCCCCGCAAGGGGGGAGATTGGCTGGCCGCCTTGGTTTCGCCAATCGTCACCGTAGCAGGACGCGCGGTGTTGCTGAAGCTGCCAATCTCCCCCCTTGCGGGGGAGATGTCCGGTAGGACAGAGGGGGGTGCGAAAGAACGCCCCGCGTCGTCGATACGCACGCAGATAGACACCCATTCAAATCCGGTCCAGCATGCCGTCGAGCCAGGCGAAGAAGCCGGTGGCGCCGGTGGTGTTTTCGGCAAGCAGCGCGCCGGCGCTGGCGGCGAGCGGCTTTCGCGGGCGCGGCGGCAGGTATTTGTTGACCGGGCGCGTGCCCTGCTCCGGCATCAGATCGATGCCGCCGCGCTCGGCAACCATGACCGACACCGCCGAGGACGGATCGGCAAGATCGCCGAAATGACGGGCGTTGGCCGGGCAGGTGCGCACGCAGGACGGCACGCGGTCGACCTCCTGGAGCGTCTCGTTGTAGATGCGGTCGACGCAGAGCGTGCATTTCTTCATGACGCCCGCTGCGAGATCCATCTCGCGCGCGCCATAGGGGCAAGCCCAGGCGCACAGGCCGCAGCCGATGCACTTGTCCTCTTCGACCAGCACGATGCCGTCCTCGCCGCGCTTGTAGGAGGCGCCGGTTGGGCAAACGGTGACGCATGGCGCGTCGTCGCAATGCAGGCAGCTTTTCGGGAAATGCACGATGCGGGCTTCGCCCGCCTCGCCGATCACCTCGCCGCCTTGCGGAACCACCTCGAAGGTGTGGATGCGGTTGAGGAATGCGCCGGTGACGTCCGGACCATAAGGGTTCTGGTCGGACAGCGCTGACCCATAGCCGCCGGTGTTCCACTCCTTGCACGAAACCACGCAGGCATGACAGCCGACGCAGACGTCGAGGTCGATGACCAGGCCGAGCTTTTTGCCGGAGCGTTCGGTGGGGAGGCTGGTCATGACAACCCCTTGCCCTTTGGACGGTTCGGGAAGCGTTTCTTCGCACCCCCCTCTGTCCTGCCGGACAGTCCGGCAGGACAGAGGGGGGTGCGAAGAAGCACCGGCCTCACGAAAGCTGCCTTCCGTGCGCTCACTTCGCCCACTCCTGGCCGTAGCGCAGTTCCGCCGGCACCTCGTCCTTCCGGCGCAATCCGGGGACGGCGGGAAAATGCGGCTGGCTCTCGACACCGGCCTCCGCCTTCTCGATACGCACCCTCAGGTCGTACCAGGCCGCCTGCCCCGTGATCGGGTCGGAATTCGACCAGCGCAGCCCGTCGCCCTTGGGCGGCAGCAGTTCGTTGATCAGATGATTCATCAGAAAGCCCTTGGTCGCCTCTGGCGAGTTCGGGTCGAGCGCCCAGGCGCCGCCGCGCTTGCCGATGGCGTTCCAGGTCCAGATCGTCGAGGAATTCACCGCTTCCATCCGCGCCACCTCGACCTTGATGCGGCCGTGGTTGGAGATCACCCACACCCAGTCGCCGTCGCGCAATCCATGCTCGTCGCAGATCGGGCCAGGAACATAGAGCGGGTTGCGGGTGTGAATCTGCCTGAGCCAGGCGTTCATCGAGCCCCAGGAATGGTACATCGCCGCCGGCCGCTGGGTGATCGCGTGGTAGGGGAATTCTTCCCGGTCGACAGCCGCCTCCTCGAAGGGCCGGTACCACATCGGCAGCGGGTCGAAGGTTTCGAGGATGCGCGCGCGGTGCGTTTCCGGCGCGACCGGCTCGCGCACGCCTTCGGCGGAAAGCCGGAACTTCTGCAGCGATTCCTGGTAGAGCTGGAACGTCACCGGCTGCGGCTGGTCGAAAAATCCCATGCGCACCGCAAAATCCTGGTAGGCCCTGTTCGCGTGCTTGAAGAACTGCGCCTCCAGCGGGATATGCGCGGAGAAGAACGAGCCATTCTCGATGTAGCGCTTGAGCTGGTCCGGATTGCTGGCGCCGCGCCCGGTGCGGTCGCCGTCGCGGCCGCGAAAGCCGGCCAGCGGGCCGATTCCCGGCCGGCGTTCGTGCCGCACGATATAGTCGGCATAGTTTTCGTAGATCGGCTTGCCGCGATTGTCGACGAAGGCCGGCAATTTCAGCCGTGCGCCGAGGTCGAGCAGCACGGACTGGAAACCGCGCACGTCGCGATCGGGTTCGACCACCGGCCAGCGGATGGCATCCTGCACCGCGTCAGGTTCCGAGATCGGTCGGTCGAGCATGGAGATGCAGTCGTGGCGCTCCAGATAGGTCGTATCCGGCAGCACAAGGTCGGCATAGGCGACCATCTCGGAGGCATAGGCATCGGAATAGATGATCTTGGGGATGCGGTATTCGCCGGAAGCTTCGTCCTTGTCCTCCAGCATCTTGATGACGCCGGCCGTGTTCATCGACGAGTTCCACGCCATGTTGGCCATATAGAGGAACAGCAGGTCGATGGGGTACGGATCGCCGGCATGGGCGTTGGCGATCACCATGTGCATCAGCCCGTGCGCCGAGAACGGCGCGTCCCAGGAAAACGCCTTGTCGATGCGGGTCGGGTTGCCATCCTTGTCGATCAGCATGTCCTCGGGCCCGCGCGGAAAGCCGAGATGCGGGCCCGACAACGGCTTGTTGGAGCCGAAATGTTCCGCCTTGCCGTGCGGTGTCGGATGGGCTTCCACCGGCTTCGGGTAAGGCGGCTCGAAGCGGAAGCCGCCGGGGCAATCGATCGCGCCGATCAGCACCTGCAGGAAATGCAGGGCGCGGGCTGTCTGGAATCCGTTGGAATGGGCGGAGATGCCTCGCATCGCATGGAAGGATACGGGTCGTCCGACGAAACCGTCATGGCGGTTGCCGTTCAAGTCCGTCCAAGGCTGGTCGAGGAAGATAGCCTCGTCGAAGGCAACCCGCGCGATCTCGGCGGCAAGCCCGCGGATCACCTCGGCGGCGACGCCAGTCTCGGCGGCGACCGCTTCCGGCGCGTATTGCGCGTCGAGGTATCTTTCGGCGAGAAGTTGGAACGCCGGCACGGCGCGGCGACCATCCGACAGTTCGATTCGACCGGAAAGCGCAGCGCGTGCGCCCTGCGTGCCGAGCGGCACTGCCCGCTCGGTGACGCTCTCGAACACCAGCGGCTTTCCATCCGCGCCGCGCGCGAACAGTCCGTGGTCGGCAGCGCCCGGCTGGTCGATCACCAGCCAGGTGGCGTTGGTGTAGCGCACGATGTAGTCGACATCGATCTTTCGCGCCTTCAGCAGTTCGTGGATCACCGAGAGGATCAGCAGCCCGTCGGTGCCTGGGCGGATGCCGATCCAGTTGTCGGCGATCGCCGAATAGCCAGTGCGCACCGGATTGACCGAGACGAAGCGCGCACCGTTCTGCTTCAGCTTCGACAGTCCGATCTTGATCGGGTTGGAATCGTGGTCCTCGGCCACGCCGAACAGCACGAAAAGCTTCGTGCGGTCCCAGTCCGGCTGACCGAACTCCCAAAAGGCGCCGCCGATGGTCATGATGCCGGCCGCCGCCATGTTGACGGAGCAGAAGCCGCCATGCGCGGCGTAGTTGGGCGTGCCGTACATCTGCGCCCAATAGCCGGTGAGCGACTGCGACTGGTCGCGGCCGGTGAAGAAGGCGAGTTTTTTCGGGTCTTTTTCCCGCACCTCACCGAGCCAGCGCGTCGCGGTCTCCAGCGCCTCATCCCAGGAGATTTCCTGAAACTGTCCGGAGCCGCGCGGGCCGACGCGCTTCAGCGGCGCGCGCAGCCTTGCCGGTGCGTAATGCTGCATGATACCGGCCGAACCCTTTGCGCACAGCACGCCGCGATTGACCGGATGGTCGCGGTTGCCTTCGATATAGCGGATCTTGCCGTCCTTGATGTGCACGTCGATGCCGCAGCGGCAGGCGCACATATAGCAGGTGGTCTTGCGAACCTCGTCCGAGACGGGTTCCGAAAGCGCGACCCTTGGCTTAGCCGGCATTCCCTGTCCCTCGGCCTGGCTGGTCATCCCGACCACGTGCCCGACCATCTCTAACGGGCGAGCCCAGGGAAGAAAATGCTCGAAAGCGTCAATTCATAGCAAATTTTGTATAGACAAATGGCGCACCGTGCAACGGTCGGCACGCCATTCCCCTGCAACGCGAAATTCGAAGATCCGCCATGGCAATCAGTTCGTCACGATGATGCGCGTATTGCCAGGCCCGAACTGCTTGACCAGCTGATAGAAATGCGCGGCATTGCCGGTGGCGAGGCGCACGCAGCCATGCGAGGCCGGGCGGCCAAGCCTGCCGACCGCGCTGGTACCATGGATCGCATAGCCGCCATAATAAAAGACCGAATAAGGCATCGGTGAATTGTCGTATTTTCGCGAACGCCACATCTTGTGCAGTCGAGTCGGCCGCCAGCTTCCACGCGGAGTAATGTAACCCTTCCGCGCCGTCGACACCTTCCAGACATGGACGACCTTGCCGTATTTGCTGATGGTCATGGTCTGGTTACCGACATCGACCTTCGCCACGAGACTTGCCGCGGCGCTCGTTGCCATGCCTGCGGCAAGAAATGCGAGACATATGCTCGCCGCCAATGCAATCCTCTTCATGCGACAACCCCCTGCGCGCCGCTTCCGTTCGCACATCTTCTGCACGCTTCCATGCAACCTTGACAAGAAATCTCCAATCAATTTGTCACCACAGATGGATTCGGCCGATCAATTTCCTGCGAGCAGGCACTACCGAAATCCGTCGACAGCCGCTGCAGGCGGCTTGCCAAGCCCCCGCTTCGCCTGCTGAAATCGCAATCATGACCGACAGTCTGCTTGATGCGGTGGCAGCACGCCGCGACGACCTCGTTTCGCTCACCATAGACCTCGTTCGTTTTCCGACGGTAAACCCGCCGGGCGAAGCGTACCGGCCCTGCGCTGAGTATCTCGGCGAGCGGCTGCGCAGGCGCGGCTTTGCGGTGGAATATCTGCGCGGCGAGGGTACGCCCGGCGACACCGACCGCTACCCGCGCACCAATGTCGTCGCCCGCATCGAGGGGCGCTCGCCGGGCAAGATCGTGCATTTCAACGGTCACATCGACGTGGTCGAGGCCGGCCAAGACTGGACGGTCGATCCGTTCGCCGGCGTCGTGAAGGACGGGCGCGTCTACGGCCGCGGCACCTGCGACATGAAGGGCGGGCTGGCGGCGGCGATCGTCGCCGCGGAAACCTATATCGACCTCAACCCGGATTTTCCCGGCGCCATCGAGATTTCCGGCACGGTCGACGAAGAATCGGGCGGCTTCGGCGGCGTCGCCTATCTGGCGCAGAAAGGCTATTTCTCGAAACCGCGCGTCGACCATGTCATCATCCCGGAGCCGCTCAACAAGGACCGCATCTGCCTCGGTCATCGCGGCGTCTGGTGGGCGGAGATCGAGACCAAGGGCGAGATCGCGCATGGCTCCATGCCGTTCCTCGGCGACTGCGCGGTGCGCCATATGAGCGCCGTTCTCGCCGCCTTCGAGGCCGAGCTGTTCCCGCTGCTCGACACCAAGCGCACGCGCATGCCGGTGGTGCCGGAGGGGGCGCGCCGCTCGACGCTCAACTTGAACTCGATCCATGGCGGCCAGACCGACGACTTCAAGCCGGGTCTGCCCTCCCCCAACGTGCCCGATTCCTGCCGCCTCACCATCGACCGGCGCTTCCTCCTGGAGGAGAGCCTCGAAGAGGTGAAGGGCGAGGTCGTCGCCATCCTGGAGCGGCTGAAGCGCGAGCGGCAGAAATTCGACTACGAGATCCGCGACGTCATGGAGGTGCGGCCGATCATGAGCGAGCGCGACGCGCCGGTGCCCACCGCGCTGGCGCAGGGCATTCGCGCCGTGTTCGACCGCGAGCCGGACTATGTGATCTCGCCCGGAACCTACGACCAGAAGCATGTCGCACGCATCGGCCACATCTATGATTGCGTGGCGTATGGGCCAGGCATCCTCGACCTCGCCCACCGGCCGGACGAATGGGTCGGCATCGACGACATGGTGCAGTCCGCGCAGGTCATGGCGATCGGGCTCGATCTGCTGCTGCGTGGCAAGGCCTGAGATCGGCGAGCCGGCGGGCGCGACCGGCAGACTACCGCCGCGTGAAAAGCGGGAAACCGAATTCCCGCACACCCGCCTTGTCGAACCGAAAGCCGATTTACTCGCGTGGAAAATCACGCTTCTATCCGCAGGCAATGCTTCAGGAGGGAGCCCGGCCGATGAAAGCGTGGACGATTCTTGCCGCCGCAGCAACGCTGACGCTGTTCGGCACAAGCACCGGGCTGGCAGCGCGTACCGATCTCGTGCTGGGCATGCAGCTCGAGCCGCCGCATCTCGATCCGACAGCCGGCGCGGCCGCGGCGATCGACGAAGTGCTTTATGCCAATGTCTTCGAGGGCCTGACCCGAATCGGCCCGTCCGGCGAGGTCCTGCCGGCGCTCGCCGACAGTTGGGCGATCTCCGACGACGGCAGGACCTATACCTTCAAGCTGCGCTCCACAGTGAAATTCCACGACGGCACCGATTTCGACGCCGAGGACGTGAAGTTTTCGCTCGACCGGGCCCGCGCCGTCGATTCCACCAACGCGCAGAAGGCGCTGTTCGCGGCGATCGATACGGTCGAGGTGGTCGATCCCGTAACCGTCAAGGTGACGCTGAAGCAGCCGCAGGGCTCCTTCCTCTACAATCTCGGCTGGGGCGACGCTGTCATCGTCGCGCCGGAAAGTGCCGCCACCAACAAGGAAAAGCCGGTTGGCACGGGGCCGTTCAAGTTCGACAACTGGGCGAAGGGCTCGGCGATCACCATCGTCAGGAATCCCGACTACTGGGGCGAGCCGGTGGCGCTCGATCGTGCCGAGTTCCGTATCGTGCCGGACGCCGCCTCCCAGATCCCGGCGCTGCTCTCGGGCGACATCCAGGCCATTCCCAATGCCAGCATCGGCGACGCTCTGCCGCAGATGCAGTCCGACCCGCGCTTCAAGGTGGTGCTCGGCTCCACCGAGGGCGAGACGATCCTGTCCACCAACAACAAGAAGCCGCCCTTCGACAAGCTCGAGGTGCGCCAGGCGATCGCCCACGCCATCGACCGCAAGGCGATCATCGACGGTGCCTCCTCAGGCATCGGCACGCCGATCGGTTCGCATTTTTCGCCGGCCAACAAGGCCTACGTCGACCTGACCGGCACCTACCCGCACGACCTCGCCAAGGCTAAGGAACTGCTCAAGCAGGCCGGCCTGGAGAACGGCTTTTCGGCGACTCTGAAGCTGCCGCCGGTGCCCTATGCCCGCGACGGCGGCCAGATCATCGCCTCGCAGCTGCGCGACGTCGGTATCGATCTGCAGATCATCCCGGTCGAATGGGCCGATTGGCTGAAGCAGGTCTTCACCGACAAGGATTACGACCTGTCGATCGTCTCGCACACCGAGCCCAACGACATCGATATCTACTCGCGCAAGGACTACTACTTCAACTACGACAACCCGGCCTTCGACAAGGTGATCGAGGAACTGAACCTCACCTCCGACGAGGCTAAGCGCACCGAGCTCTACAAGCAGGCGCAAAAAATTCTCGCCGACGATGCCGTCAACGGTTTTCTGTTCGAACTGCCGAAGATCGGCGTCTGGGATGCCAAGCTGGAGGGGCTTTGGGAGAACTCGCCGATCCAGGCGAACGATCTGACGAAAGTCAAATGGCTCGACTAGCTCCGGCGTCTCCCTCCCTCTCGAGGGGAGGGTGGCGAGCGAAGCGAGCCGGGAGGGGTCGCCGCGGCCGGGCTCGACGGCCCTTCTTTGCACCCCATGCTTCCGCACCGACCCCACCCCGGCGCTTCGCGCCGACCCTCCCCTCAAGGGGGAGGGAGGCGTCGGCGCCCTTATGATCGCCTACCTGGCTCAACGCCTGCTGGTCGCCCTTGTGACCCTGCTGGCGGCCTCGCTCGTCGTCTTCGCCATGCTGGAAGTGATCCCGGGCGATCCGGCCAGGCTGATGCTCGGCATGAACGCCACGCCGGACGCGCTCGAGGCGCTTCGCAACGAGATGGGCCTGAACGACCCCCTGCCCGTTCGCTATCTCGACTGGGTGGCCGGCATGGCGACGCTCGATTTCGGCCGCTCCTACACCTACTCCGTCCCCGTCATCGATCTGATTGTCGAGCGCATCGTCGTGTCGCTGCCGCTGGCGCTGATATCGCTGGCGCTCTCGGTGGTGATCGCCATCCCCGCCGGCGCCTTCGCGGCGCAGCGGCGCGGCCGCGCCGGCGATGCCCTCAGCATTGGCGCGGCGCAGCTCGGCGTGGCGATCCCGAATTTCTGGTTCGCGCTGCTGCTCATCTACCTTTTCGCGGTATGGCTCAGGCTGGTGCCGGCCGGCGGCTTTCCCGGCTGGAGCGCCGGGATATGGCCGGCCTTGAAGGCGCTGCTGCTGCCGGCGGTCGCGCTGGCCCTGCCGCAGGCGGCGATTCTGGCGCGCGTCACCCGCTCGGCGCTGATCGAGACGCTCGGCGAGGATTATGTCCGCACCGCCCGCGCCAAGGGCCTGCCTTTCGGCACCGTGCTATGGCGGCATGCGCTGCGCAATGCGCTCATTCCGGTGCTCACCATCGTCGGCCTGCAGTTCTCCTTCCTGCTCGCCGGCACCATCATCATCGAGAACGTCTTCTATCTCCCCGGCCTCGGCCGCCTGGTCTTCCAGGCCATCACCCAGCGCGACCTGATCGTGGTCGAGGGGGTGGTGATGCTGCTGGTGGCGACCGTGGTCGCCGTCAATTTTCTGGTCGACATCTCCTATGCGGTCGTCGATCCAAGGCTGAGGGCGCGGTGATGGGTGTTGTCATTTTCTCGCGAACAGCTCGCGCTCCTTCGCACCCCCCTCCCAAGGAGGGTCGATGACCTATCTCCCTTCCGCCTTCATCCCCCGCGACGGCCTTTCCGCCTTCCTCGCCCGTGCGCTGGCCAGCCGTTCGTTCATCGCCGGCTTCATCGTCACCGCGCTGATCGCGCTGATGGCCCTCGTCTCCTTCTTCTGGACGCCCTACGACGTGACGAAGCTCGTCGTCGGCGACCGCATGCTGGCGCCTTCGGCCGCCCATTGGTTCGGCACCGATCATTTCGGCCGCGACGTGCTCTCCATGATCATGGTCGGCTCGCGCAACTCGATCGCCGTGGCGCTGGTCGCGGTAGGCATCGGCATGGGGCTCGGCGTGCCGCTCGGCTGCCTGGCGGCGGCGCGCGGCGGCTGGCTCGACGATTTTGTGATGCGCTTCAACGACGTCGTGTTCGCCTTTCCGGCGCTGCTGTCGGCGGTGATGATCACCGCGGTGTTCGGCCCCGGCGCCGTCAACGCCATCATCGCCATCGGTATCTTCAACATCCCGGTGTTCGCCCGCGTCGCGCGCGCCGGCGCGCTGGCGATCTGGCCGCGCGAATTCATCCTCGCCGCCCGCGCCGCCGGCAAGGGCAAGACGCGCATCACGCTCGAGCATGTCCTGCCAAATATCGCCACGCTGCTCCTCGTGCAGGGCACCATCCAGTTCGCGCTCGGCATCCTGGCGGAGGCCGGCCTGTCTTATGTCGGGCTCGGCGCCCAGCCGCCGATGCCGAGCTGGGGACGCATGCTGTTCGACGCGCAGACGCGCATGATGGTGGCGCCGACGCAGGCGCTGTTCCCCGGCCTCGCCATCATGATCACCGTGCTCGGCCTCAACCTTTTGGGCGACGGCGTCAGCGACGCGCTGGATCCGAAGCTGAGGCGGCGGCGGTGAGCCTGCTCGCCATAGAAAACCTGTCGCTGTCGATCGACGAGACGCCGATCCTGAAAGCCGTCGACCTGTCGATCGAGCCCGGCGAGGTGCTCGGCCTCGTCGGCGAATCCGGCTCCGGCAAGTCGATGACGGCGCTCGCCGTCATGCGGCTCCTGCCCGATGCCGCGAAGGCACGAGGCAGCATCCGCTTCGACGGCACCGATCTGCTCAAGGCCGACGAGGCGGCGATGTGCCGGCTGCGCGGCGACGACATCGGCATGGTCTTCCAGGAGCCGATGACGGCGTTGAACCCGGTGAAGACCATCGGCGAGCAGGTGGCCGAGGGCATCCGCTGGCACGCCGGCGCCAGCCGCGCCGAGGCCGAGCAGCGCGCGGCAAGAATGCTCGACCGCGTCGGCCTGCCGTCGCAAAAATTCCCGCTGTCGCGTTATCCGCACCAGCTCTCCGGCGGCCAGCGCCAGCGCGTCGTCATCGCCATCGCCTGCGCGCTCAAGCCGAAGCTGCTGATCGCCGACGAGCCGACCACGGCGCTCGACGTCGTGCTGCAGGCGCAGATTCTCGAATTGCTGCGCGAACTGGTCGCCGAGAACCGCATGGGCCTTCTGCTGATCTCGCATGACCTCGCCGTGGTGACGGAGATGTCGGATCGCATCGCGGTGATGCGTGGTGGCGAGATTCTCGAGACCGGCGAGACGGCCGCGACGCTGTCGGCGCAGGTGCACCCATATACGCGCCAGCTGGCGCTGGCTTCCATGCATGTGCCGGCGGGGCGACGCATTTCCTCCTTCCTTGAGGGGGAAGTGCCACCGAAGGCGGCGGAGGGGGTTGCCGAAGGTTGGCGCGCTGCAGGGAAAACCACGCCGGAGTCTGGGTTCGAAAGCTGGCGCACTGCCGCCCGCACCGCCTCCGGCCCTTCGGGCCATCTCCCCTTCGAGGGGGGAGAGGACGTTGCACCGCTGCTCTCCGTCGAAAATCTCCGCAAGGATTATCCCGGCGCCCGCATCTCGCTGTTTTCCAAGCCGAAACCCTTCCGCGCTGTCGACGACGTCTCCTTCACCCTTGCGCCGGGCCGTTCGACGGCGCTGGTCGGCCGCTCGGGCTGCGGCAAATCTACCCTCGCCCGGCTGGTCCTCGCTCTGGAGCGGCCGAGCGGCGGCACCATCCGGCTGGAGGGCGAGGAAATCACGGGCAAGAGCGAGGCCGAGCTTCTGCCGGCCCGCCGCGCCGTGCAGATCGTGTTCCAGGACCCCTACGGCTCCTTCGACCCGCGCCACCGGGTGGAGCGGCTTGTCGCCGAGCCGCTCGGCCTGCTGAGGCCGGCGCCGGACAAGGCGACGCGGCGCGAGCTGGTCGCCGAGGCGCTGCATCAGGTCGGCATGAAGCCGGACGACATGCAAAAATACCCGCACGAATTCTCCGGCGGCCAGCGCCAGCGCCTGTCGATCGCGCGCGCCATCATAACCCGGCCGAAGCTGGTGGTGGCCGACGAGGCGGTGTCGGCGCTGGACGTATCGATCCGCGCCCAGATCCTCGACCTGTTTTCCAAGCTGAACCGGACGCTAGGCGTCGCCTATCTGTTCATCACCCATGACCTGACGGTGGCGCGGGCCATCACCGACGAGGTACTGGTGATGCATGAAGGCCGCATCGTCGAGCGGGGTCAGACTGCCGCGGTGCTCGACGATCCGCGGTCGGAGGCCGCCAGGGCCCTGGTCGCCGCGGCGCCGGATCTGCGCCGGGCGATCGCGACGAAGATGCGCGAGCAGGGTTGACCGGACGTCCCCCGGTCAGGTCTGATCCTTCACCACGTCCACCGGGCTGAGACCCAGCAGCTCCAGCGTGCGGCGCAGCAGCCGCACCTCCTTTTCGGCAAGCTTGTGGTCGGCCTTGGCGATGTCGGCCATATGGCGGGCAAGCAGCTTGCGGCGGTCGAGGTCGAGCTCCTGGAACAGCGACAGCGCCTGCGTGCCGCTGGTCTCGTAACCAAAATCGTTGAGGAATTCGACGACGCCGTCGATGCTGTTCTCGCCGATGCCGAAGCCCTCACGGCAGATGCGGCGGAAGGTCTCCAGTTCGCTGTCGCTGACCACGCCGTCGGCAAGGATCATGCGGAAGAGCAGCAACAGCTCGGCGGTCAGCGCCGGATCGTCGGCGACCTTGCGCACGCCGGGATCGCCCTCGAAGATCGTCCGCACCCGCGCCAGCAACCCCATCGCCATCCTGCGTTCTCCGCGTGCTTGATGTCGTCCTTCGTAGCGCGAAATCGGCCTTGCGCAAATGGGTTCCATGTGGTCGAAGCGCGCGACTTCGCTAACGCGGAACGGCTTTCCTTTGGTCGACCTTTCTCTCGAGATACTCGCACTGCTGGCGGCGGCCGCCTTCCTGGCCGGTTTCGTCGATTCCATCGCCGGCGGCGGCGGACTGATCACCATCCCGGCGCTGCTGCTTGCCGGGCTGCCGCCGGTGGACGCGCTCGGCACCAACAAGCTGCAAGGCCTGTTCGGCACCGGCGCAGCGACGCTCACCTATGCCCGCAAGGGACAGGTCGACCTGCGAAAGCAGGCGCCGGCGGCGCTGTTGTCGCTGGCCGGGGGTGCGGCGGGCGCACTGCTCGCCAGCGTGCTCCCGGGCGAATGGCTGCATATCGCGCTCCCCTTCGTGCTGATCGCCATCGCGCTCTATTTCGCGCTCAAGCCCAACATGGACGACGTCGACCGCGCCGAGCGCATGACGCCCTTTGTGTTCGGCGCGGCGATCGTTCCGGCGATCGGTTTCTATGACGGCGTGTTTGGCCCGGGCACTGGCTCCTTCTTCATGCTGGCCTTCGTCAGCCTGGCCGGCTACGGCTTGCTCAAGGCCACGGCGCATACCAAGCTGCTCAACTTTGCCTCCAACATCGGCAGCTTCGCCGCCTTCGCGTTGGTTGGCGCGGTCTTCTGGAAGATCGGCTTGCTGATGGGTGTGGCGCAAATCCTTGGCGCGCGCGTCGGCGCCGGGCTGGCCGTACGCAAGGGTGCCAGGATCATAAAGCCGCTGCTGGTGGTCACCTGCGTCGCCCTCGCCGTCCGCCTGCTTGCCGACCCGGCGCATCCGTTGAGGGTGATGCTGGGCCTTTGAGGGCACTTTGACGCCACGCCGGCCGCTTGGTACCTTGCCGGAGGTCGAGAGCCCCGATGTCGTCAACCATACAGCCGCTCTTTTCGCCGCCGGCCGGCACCGAACTGGTCGAGATACGGCCCCGCGGCCCTCTGGACGGCATAGTCTCCCGCATGACCGGCTACCGAGAAACGGCGCGGCGGCACATCCGTATGCGCGAGCCGGCGTCGCTGACCGTTCCATTGATCCTCAGCTTCGGCGAACCCTTTGCCATCGGCCTGGGCCGTCCCCCGACTGAAGCCGATCGCATCGCCAGCTTCGCCGCCGGCCTCTATGCCGGCCCGGTGCTGATCGAATCCTTCGGCGCCTCGGCTTGCCTGCAGATCGACTTTTCGCCACTCGGTGCGCGGCGTTTCTTCAGGATGCCCATGCACGAGCTTGCCGACCGCATGATCTTGCTGGACGACGTGCTCGGCAACGCTGGGCTGGCCTTGCGCGAGCGCCTCGGCAACACGCCGGACTGGCAAGGCCGTTTCGCGCTTGCCGTGGATTTCGTGTCGTCACGCATCGGCGCCGGCAAAACGCCGTCCGCAGAGGTGCGTGAGGTTTTCTCCGGCATTGATGCTTCGGGCGGCCGGGCGCCGGTGTCGCGGCTTGCCGCCCGCGCCGGATGGAGCAGGAAACATCTGGCGGAGCGATTTCGTGCCGAGATCGGGCTCGGGCCGAAATCGGTGGCGCGCATCGTGCGCTTCAACCGGGCGCTCGCCGCGGCGCGCACCGGAAATTGCAACTGGGCCGGTATCGCGGCCGACTGCGGTTATGCCGACCAGGCCCATCTGACGCGTGAATTCCAGGATCTGGCCGGCCTGACACCCGCCGCGTGGCGGGCCGGGCTGGCCTGAGCGGGTTACATTCCTTCAAGACGGCGCAACCGCGACGGCCCAATGTGGCTTATCGCAATGCATCCGGCACAGGAGGAAACCATGGCCGAAACGACCGCGATCGAGCCCCCGCGCATCTACCCCACCTTCCGCTACCGCGACGCCGCAAGAATGATCGACTGGCTGCAGAAGGCGTTCGGCTTCGCCGTCCACGCCAAATATATGGACGGCGACCTCGTCGCCCACGCCCAGCTGACGCTCGGCTCGTCGATGATCATGCTGGGCAGCGTCCGCGACGACGCCTATGGCGCGATGGTCGGCGGGCCGGGCGACAATGCCGGCAAGAGCACCTACATCGCCGTCTCCGACACCGATGCGGTCTACGCCCGTGCCAAGGCGGCGGGCGCAAAGATCCTCGAGGAGCCGACGGACCGCGACTACGGCAGCCGCGACTTCATCTGCGCCGATCCGGAAGGCAATGTCTGGTCGTTCGGCACCTACTGGCCGAAGGCGCACGAGAAGGCGTGAGCACGATGCCGACGACCGCCGCTACCGCACCGCTCAAGCCGGTCGTGCTGCGGCCCGGCGAAGGACGCAGCTACGCGATGCCGGCGATGCGCGCCGTCTTCAAGGCCGACGGCGCCGAGACCGGCAACCGCTACAGCGTGTCCGAATGGTGGATCGAGCCGAACAGCCCGGGTCCCGGCGCGCACAGCCACGCGGCGAATGACGAGATTTTTTACGTGGTCGAAGGCACCGTCTCCCTGCTGGTCGGCGATAGCTGGGTCGACGCGCCACGTGGCTCGTTCTTCTTCATTCCGGCGGGTACCACGCACAATTTCGCCAACCGCACGGACGAGCCGGCGGGGCTGTTCAACGTCTTCGTTCCCGGCGGCTTCGAGACAAACATGCCGGCGATAGTCGCGTGGTTTGAAGAGAACCCGCCGAATACGAGGCGCTAGAGCATGATCCCGAAAAGTTGCAGACTTTTCGGACAAAGATCATGCGACAAACAAATAGATAGAGTGGAATTCCGGTCCATCTTGACCGGATTCCGCTCTAGCGCGCCAGTCCGAAGATCGCGTCGCAGTCGAGGTGTTTTTCCAACTCCGCCGCGATCTCGTCCAATGCGCGCTCGACTTCGGCCCGGTAGTCGACGCCGCCGCCGCGCACGCCCAGACTTTCGAGGAAGCGGGCGCGGAACAGGTCGGCCGAGAACAGGCCGTGCAGGTAGGTGCCGAACACCTTTCCGTCGGCTGAACTGGCACCGTCCGGCACATTATCGATGACGGTCGCAGGCCGCGCGCAGTCGGGGCCGAAGGTGCGGCCGAGATGGATCTCGTAGCCCGAAAGCGGCGCGTCGAAGGCGAGCGACCGGGCGGCGACGTTGCGCACCGTCTTTTCCGGCTCCATCACCGTCTCGACGTCGAGCAGGCCGAGGCCTTCGGCCTCGCGAAGACGGCCCTCGATGCCGTCGGGATCGCGCACGGTCCGGCCGAGCATCTGGTAGCCGCCGCAGATGCCGACCACGTAGCCGCCGCGGCGGCGGTGCTGGGCAAGGTCGCGGTCCCAGCCGTTCTGGCGGAACTCGACGAGGTCACCGATGGTAGATTTCGAGCCGGGGATGACCACCAGCCCGGCATCGGCGGGCAGCGACTGGCCCGGCGGCACGAACGCCACCTCTACCTGCGGCTCGGCGCGCAGCGGGTCGAGATCGTCGAAATTGGCGATGCGGGCAAGCATCGGCACCGCCACCTTGAGCGCCCTGCGCTCGCCAGCGGTCAGCCGTTCCAGCACCACCGAATCCTCCGACGGCAGCCGCGCCGCCGCCTTCAGCCATGGAACCACGCCGAAGCAGCGCCAGCCGGTGAAGCGCTCGATGGCCTTGATCCCGTCGTCGAACAGCGAGACGTCGCCGCGGAACTTGTTGATGAGATAGCCGGCGATGGTCGCCCGGTCCTCCTCGGGCAGGATGAGATGCGTTCCGGCGACCGAGGCGATGACACCGCCGCGGTCGATGTCGCCGACCAGGATAACCGGCACGCCGGCGCGGGTGGCAAAACCCATATTGGCGATGTCGCGCGGCCTGAGGTTGATCTCGGCCGGTGAGCCGGCGCCCTCGACGATGACGAGATCGGCGCCTTCGCCGACCTGCCGCCACGAATCCATCACGGCGTCCATCAGCTTCGCCTTCAGCGCCTGGTAGTCCCGTGCCTTCGCCTGGCCGTAGACTTTGCCCTGGACGACGATCTGCGAGCCGATGTCGCTCTGCGGCTTCAGCAGCACCGGGTTCATGTGCACCGTCGGCGCGACGCCGCAGGCGATCGCCTGCAGCCACTGCGCCCGGCCGATCTCGCCGCCGCCCGGCTCGCCGGGAAGGTCGGCGACGGCGGCATTGTTCGACATGTTCTGCGGCTTGAACGGCCGCACCTTCAGCCCGCGCCTGAGCGCGGCGCGGCAGAGGCCGGCGACCAGCACTGTCTTGCCCACGTCCGAGCCGGTGCCCTGCAGCATGACGGCGCGTGCCATAGTCAAACGTTCCTGCCGCCGATAACGGATCTTTGGGCCAGCGGGCCGCCGCGCCAGAGATAGATGGCCAGCAGCGGATCGTCGCCGGTGCGCATGGCGTGGTTTATGTTTGAAGGATGGTGGATCACCTCGCCGGCCTTCCTGGTCACGAACCCGCCCTCGCCTTTCCGCCACCCCGTCCCATCCGTCAGCGGGATGTAGATCTCTTCGGCGACATGATGGTGGTCGGGATAAACCAGATTCGGCCCGAGCACGAGAAATCCGGCCGCGACATCATCGTTCACGAAATGCCCGCGCGTGCCGAAAAGTTCGAGCCAGCCGTAATTGTCGATGAAACTCCGTTCGAAATCGGCGGCGGTATAGGTCTGGCCCCAGGCGAGGCTGTCCGCCTGAACCAGCAACGCACCGGTCAGCGCCCGTGCGGCAGGCGGTGCCAGATCATGACAGCGGCCGAGATGACGCAGACAGGGCAGCCGTTTCGGCGCAAGGTCGCGTTCCTTCGTCGCCGGCAGAAGATCGGCCGTGAAGCGCCGCGGCACGTCGTCAGCCCGATGAAACAGATAACCCCGGAACGCATGCAGGAGTTGTTCCGTCATGGCCGCCATGCAAATCCCGCTCTCTATTTCTTGCACAGCCGCTTCGCGTCCGGTCGCGGTTGCGCGGCGGCATCATTGGTCTAGATTGGCGGCAAGGCATAGCCAAAAACGTCAGGGAGGACGCCATGGACGCCGCAGTCGATCCTGCCGCCATCCAGTTCGACCTCAACGAGGACCAGCGCGCCATCCGCGAGGTGGCGGAGGCGTTCGCGGCCGACCGGGTCGCGCCGAACGCGCTGGAATGGGACAAGAGCCGGCATTTTCCCGCCGACGTGATCAGGGAGACCGGCCCGCTCGGCTTCGGCGGCATCTATGTGCGCGAGGATGTCGGCGGCTCCGCCCTCGGCCGCCTCGATGCCGTGCTGGTGTTCGAGGCGCTGTCGCGCGCCTGCCCGGGATTCGCCTCCTTCGTCTCCATCCACAATATGGGCGCGTGGATGATCGACCGCTTCGGCGATGACGAGCAGCGCCGGCGCTTTGTGCCGAGGCTCACCTCGATGGAATGGCTCGCCAGCTACTGCCTGACCGAGCCGGGATCGGGATCGGATGCGGCCGCGCTGAAGACCCGCGCCGTGCTGGACGGCGACCACTATGTGCTGAACGGCACGAAACAATTCATCTCCGGCGCCGGCGACAGCGACATCTACGTGGTGATGGTGCGCACGGGCGGCGACGGGCCGAAAGGCATCTCCACGCTTGTCGTCGAGAAGGACACGCCCGGCCTCTCCTTCGGCGCGGTCGAGAGCAAGATGGGCTGGCACATGCAGTCGACCCGGCAGGTGATCTTCTCCGACTGCCGGGTGCCGGCGGCCAACCGCCTGTCCGGCGAAGGCGCCGGTTTCTCCATCGCCATGGCGGGTCTCGACGGCGGCCGGCTCAACATCGCCGCCTGCTCGCTCGGCGGCGCCCAGGCGGCGCTCGACAAGGCGGTCGCCTATGCCGGCGAGCGCAAGGCATTCGGCAAGCAGCTCAAGGAATTCCAGGCGCTGCAGTTCAAGCTGGCCGACATGGAGACCGAGCTGCAGGCGGCCCGCGTCTTCCTTTATGCCGCCGCGGCGCGGCTCGATGGCAAGAGCCCGGAAGCCGGCAAATGGTCGGCGATGGCCAAACGCTTCGTCACCGATGTCGGCTTCCAAGTGGCCAACGAGGCGCTGCAGATCCATGGCGGCTACGGCTACCTGCACGACTACGGCGTCGAGAAGCTGGTGCGCGACCTGCGCGTCCACCAGATACTCGAAGGCACCAACGAGATCATGCGCGTGATCGTGGCGAGGAATTTGCTGGGGAGGCAGTAGGCAAACGGGAGGCAGTAGGGAATAGGCAGTCGGCAGTAGGACCCCGATCGTGCTTCTTCTGCCGTCGGCGCCCACCGGCCCGCTGACCGACCCTACTGCCTACTGCCTACTGCCTATTGCCAATCTTGAAGGACCACTACCATGCCAACCATCGCTTTCATCGGCCTCGGCAATATGGGCAATCCGATGGCCGCCAATCTGGTGAAGGCCGGCCATGCCGTGCAGGGTTTCGACCTCGTGCCCGACAATCTTGCCAGGGCGCGCGAGAGCGGCGTGACGGTGATGGCCAATGCGGCGGCCGCGGTGACGGGCGCCGAGGTCGTGGTCACGATGCTGCCGGCCGGCAAGCACGTCATCTCCGTTTACGAGGACATCGCGCCAAAGGTGGCGGAGGGCGCCCTGCTGATCGACAGCTCCACCATCGACATCGACTCGGCCCGAAGGGCCCATGCGATCGCGGCGCGGCGCGGCCTGCCTTCGATCGACGCGCCCGTCTCGGGCGGCACCGGCGGTGCCACCGCCGGCACCCTCACCTTCATGGCCGGCGGCAGCGCCGAAGCCTTCGCCAGGGCCGAGCCGATCCTGCAACCCATGGCCGGCCGCATCGTGCATTGCGGCGAGGCCGGCGCCGGCCAGGCGGCGAAGATCTGCAACAACATGATCCTCGGCATCTCGATGATCGGCGTCGCGGAAGCCTTCGTGCTGGCGGAGAAGATCGGCCTGTCGCACCAGGCGCTGTTCGATGTGGCCTCGACGTCGTCCGGCCAGTGCTGGTCGATGACGACCTATTGTCCGGTTCCGGGCCCGGTGCCCACCTCGCCGGCCAACCGCGACTACAAGCCGGGTTTCGCCGCGGCGCTGATGCTGAAGGACCTCAAGCTGGCGCAGGAGGCCGCCCAGGCGTCAGGCGTGGCCACGCCGCTCGGCGCACAGGCCTCGCAGCTCTATGCGCTGTTCTCCGGCCTGGGCCACGGCGACATGGATTTCTCCGGCATCATCCGCATGCTGCGCGGCGACATCGGCTGATTTCGTGCCGATCCGGTGCCAGAGAGCGTACCCGACCAGCTCTTGCTACGAGTTGATGCCGGCAAACGATCCAACCAGCCGGCTACCGCGAAAACGCCCGATTCAGCTTTGCTTAAGGTCTCGATAACCGCGCGGTAACATTGTCGGCTTAAAAGAGAAGACAGATCGGTTGTCGCAGCCGCTCTCACGCTCCGGATCAGGTCTCGCGTACCGGAGCCAGGTTTCTCGCGCTGTATTGCGTCCGTGTATGCCGTGCGTGACTTTGGCAAGACCGCGCTTTTCCGCTCGGCGGAACGGCGCGGTTTTTGCTGTCGCCGCCGCGGCGGGACGCTGCACTGTCGCACTGCTCGAAGATAGCTGCCGCCTGTAGGTCCCCCCTCTCCAACGGGGCATGCATCGGCTAGCCTTTGCGGCTGCTCAACCTTCGATAGTTCGCCTTGACCTTGCGCCCCGCCGGTTTCATCGCCGCCTGGATCGCCCGGTCTGCGGCCATGCCGCTCATAAGCGACGGCGTCCTGCCGGACAGCAGTTCGGGCCAGAAGCGCAGGGCCGCGCTTGCGATCTCCATCTGTGCCGCGGCCATGCCTTCGGCCAGGGCGGCTGCCTTCTCGGAAACGGCCCGCGCCGTCTCGCTGCCGGGCCCGGCCGCATAGGCGCCGGCTTCCGCCACCAGCAGCGGCACGCGCATGCCGATGACGAGCGGGGCAAGCATCAGGTCGGTGGCAATCCCGGCTTTCCGCTTGATGGCTCGCCTCCCCTTCATTCGTGCGGCTCGAACTGCACGTCGACCGGCGGTTTGAGGCCGTTCACCAGCCGGTTGGTCTCGTTGGCCATGCCGACCACCGCAAGCAGTTCCATAAGCTGTGCATCGGTCATGCCTTTGGCGCGCGCCGAGGCGGTGTGGGAGTAGGTGCAGTATTCGCAGCCATTGCTGGCCGACACGGCGATATAGACCAGCTCCTTGGTCAGCGGATCGAGCGCGCCCGGCGCCATCACCTGCTTTATCGAGTCCCAGGTGCGCTTGAGCAGCGCCGGATCATGCGCCAGCACCTTCCAGAAATTATTGATCCAGTCGGTGTTGCGGGTGGCCATGATGTCGTCGTAGACGGCGCGCACCTCCTCACCGGCCATTTCGTATTCAATCAACGGAAGCAGCGATTTACCCGACATTCCTGACCTTTCGTTGAAGAATGGGCGGGCAGCAGCGCCCGCCCTTGTCGGCGTCAGGCCGCCTTGCGCAGGTCGGCCTCGGCGAGATCGAGCGCCCTGGCGATACGCTCGCCGGCGAGATCGATCGTCTGCCGCGTCCAGATCAGCGGCGGCGACAGGATCATGGTGTCGCCGGTCGCCCGCATCATCATGCCCTGGCCGATGGCATGGTCGCGCACCAGGACGGCGGCGCTGCCGACGGGCTGGAAGCGCTCGCGCGTGCGCCTGTCCCCGACGATCTCGATCGCGCCCATCAGGCCGACGCTGCGCACCTCTCCGACCAGTGGGTGGCCGCCGATGCGCTCGCGCAGCATCTCGGCGAAATAAGGACCGGTGTCGTCGCGCACCCGCTCGACCAGCCCCTCCTTCTCCATGATCTCGAGGTTCTTCAGCGCCACGGCGCAGGCCACCGGATGGCCGGAATAGGTGTAGCCGTGATAGAACTCGCCGCCCTTCTCTTGCAGCGTGCCGGCTATGCGGTCGCCGACCAGCAGGGCCGACAGCGGCTGGTAGCCCGAGGTCAGCGCCTTCGCCGTCGTGATTGTGTCCGGCTCGACGCCGAAGGTCTCGGCGGCGAACCAATGGCCGGTGCGACCATAGCCGGTGATCACCTCGTCGAGCATGAGCAGCACGTCGTATTTGCGACAGATGCGCTGCACCTCCGGCCAATAGCTCGCCGGCGGGATTTTTACGCCCCCCGCCCCCATGACCGGCTCGCCGATGAAGGCGGCTACCTTGTCCGGACCGGCTTCAAGGATCGCGTCCTCCACCGCCCTGGCGGCGCGCAGCCCGAAATCATGGTCGCTCTCGCCCGGCAGCGACAGCTCGAACGCATAGGGCATCATCACATGCACGATGTTCGGCACCGCGCCGCCGAGCTGGCCGTGCATGCCCTCCATGCCGCCGAGCGACGTGCCGGCGACGGTGGAGCCGTGATAGGCCATCTTGCGCGAGATGATGCGGTTCTTCTCCGGCTTGCCCTCAAGCGCCCAGAAATGGCGCACCAGCCGCAGCGCCGTGTCGTTAGCCTCAGAACCCGAAGAGCCGAAGAACACCTGGCTCAGCCCCCTCGGCGCCAGCTCGGCGATCTTCTTGGCAAGCAGCGTCGGCGTCGGCGTGGTGCAGCGGAAGAAGGAATTGTAGTAGGGCAGCTCCTTCATCTGCTGGTAGGCGGCCTCGGCCAATTCGTTGCGGCCGTAACCGATATTGACGCACCACAGGCCCGCCATGCCGTCGAGGATCTCGTTGCCCTCGGAATCGTAGACGAACGGCCCGTCGGCCCGCACGATCATGCGGCTTCCGGCGGCGCGCAGGTCCTTGTGGTCGGTGAACGGGTGCAGATGATGCGCGGCATCGATCTGCTGCAACTGTTTCAGCGAATAGTTCTGGTAGGTCATGAGTTTGGCCTCTCGACTTGAACTGATCCGGCGGATGCCGGGACGAATTCAGCGAGCGGCGGCGGGCGGCGAATAGCCTATCCGGGCGCACAGCCGAAGCAGTTCGACATGGATCGTGCGCCGCGAAGGCGTCGAGGCATGTCGGTCGCAGCAGGAATGGCCGTCGCGCATGAGAGGACTGTAGTCGACCTTGGCAGGAACGTTCAAGACCGCCGCGACAATGACCGCAATAGCGCGAAGGTGACCAGCAGGCTGCTCAGTCCGGCGATGACGACAGGAAGGCCAAGCGGCCCGATGGCCTGCATCAGGGCACCCGAGGTCGGCGGGCCGACGATGCCGCCCAGTCCCCACATGAGAGCGAAAGCGGCGTTTCCGGTCACCAGCGTCGTACCGTGGAAACGGTTGCCGAGTTCGACCAGCGCCATGGTGTAGACGCCGTAGCCCACGCCTCCCATCACCACCAGCAGCGGCCATACCGCCGGCGTCAGGACCAGGGTTGGCAGCAGCAGCGCGCAGCATGCCGTCGCCAGCGCGCAGGCCAGCATCATGGTGCGGCCGCCCAGCCGCTCGGCTGCGAGGCCCAGCGGGATCTGCAAAACGATGTTGCCGAGCGAGAGCGCCGTGATCAACGAAGCGAGCACGGCCTCCGGAAGGCCATAGGCTGCCCCGAAGACAGGCGTCAGCGAGTAGGTGCTCTGCTGCACGGCCGACGACGACAGCACCGCGGCCAGCAGTGCCGGCGCGATCATGGCGAAGCCGAAGACGCCGCCCGCCTGCCCGCTTTCGCCCTCGAAGCCGGCAAGGCCGGAAGAGACCAGGTGTAGGACGGCGCCGCAGGCGAGAAAGCCGCCGATGGCGATGAGGAAGGGCGGCCAGCCTTCGACGCCGATCATGGTGAGCGACAGCGGGCCGACGGCATAGCCGGCACCCATGACGGCGTTGAAGACGCCCATCACGCGGCCGCGCTTGCCCGGCGGCGCCAGCGCCAGCGCCCACACTTCGCCGAGCACGTAGAGCGGGTTGATGACGAAGCCGAGAAGGAAGCGGATGACGAACCAGCCGATCCAGTTCTGCATGGAGCCGATGAGGAAGAAGCAGAATGCGCCGACCAGCGCGCAGGTGACGGCAACGTTGCGCGCGCCGAATGTTCGCACCGCCCATGGCACGAATGAGGCCGAGAGGATGAGGCCGAGCGGCATCATCGCCGCCGAGGTGCCGATCAGCGCCGGCGACAGGCCCTGCCTCTGCATCAGCAGCGTGAACAGCGGGTAGCTCAGTCCCTGCGCCATGCCGAACATGGCGAGCGCGGCGGTCACTCCCATCAGCGCCGACCAGCGCGGCTGCGTCTCCTGCGCCGCCGTCATGCCCGGTCTCGGGAACGCATGAGAATGGAGACGACTAGGCCGAGGCAGAGCAGCCCGAGCGCCAGCGGCAGGCCCTGCACGCCGGCGATGTCCATGACGGCGCCGGTCACCGGCGGCCCGGCGATGCCGCCGATACCCCAGAACAGAGCGAAGGCGGCGTTGCCGGTGATCAGCATGGCGCCGGAAAACCGCTCGCCGAGCTCGATCAGCGCCATGGTGTAGATGCCGAAGGCCACCGCGCCCCAGACGAATACCATCGGCCAGATCAGCGGTGTCGCGAGCAGCAGCGGCAGCAGCGCGCAGCCGAGCACGGCGACGACCGCGCAGAGCAGCATCACCCGGCGCGCGCCGATGCGCTCGGCCAGCGCGCCCAGAGGAAGTTGGAGCGCTATGTTGCCGGCGATGAAGACGGCGAGCAGCGAGGCGAGCGTCCGCTCCGGCGTGCCGTAGCTCGCGCCATAGACAGAAAACAACGACAGCAATCCCTGCTCGAAGGCCGCGGCCGCCGCCACGGCGAACAAGAGCAGCGGCGCCAGCATGGCGAAGCCGCCCACCGAAGTCGTATGCGCCTCGTCCTGCATGTCCGGCAGGCGCGGCAGCACGATCACCAGAATCAGCCCGCAGACCAGGAAAGCGCAGATGCCGACGAGGAAAGGCGGCCAGCCCTGCGTGCCGACCACGGTGAGGGTCAGCGGGCCGAGGGCAAAACCGCCGGACACGATCGAGGTGTAGATGCCCATGATCCGGCCGCGCTTGGCGGCCGGCGCGATCGCGATCATCCAGGTCTCGCTGATCACGTAGAGCGGGTTGGCGAAGAAGCCGAGCAGGAAGCGCAGCGGGAACCACAGCCAGACGTCCTGTGTCCAGCCGATGGCCGCCAGCATCAGCGTCGCCAGGCCGGCGCAGCCGACCGTCAGCGGTCCGGCGCCGAAACGGCGCGACAGCCACGGGATGAACGGCGCCGACACGATATACCCGAGCGGCGTCATTGCCGCCGAGGCGCCGATCATGGCCGGCGAATAACCCTCGCGCAGCAGGATGAAGCTGAGCAGCGGATAGGTGAGCCCCTGCGCGATGGCGAATACCGACACGGTCGCGATGATGCCGGCCAGCGCCGCCAGCGGCATCCCCGAAGTGTCCCGTACCTTTTCCACCATCGTTTGCTCGAGCCGCCGGAACTGGCGAGCGGCCTCCATGCCACGACGGCAGACCATGCGCACTACGGCACGGCAGCGATTTCGCCCCGCCACGAAGCGGCGCCTACGCCAGGGACTCCTTCAGCCTCTGCGCATCCGCCGGCGCGGCACTCTTCACGTCGTTGTCGAAGAAACACCAGACGCCCCGCCCCTGCCGGCGCCATTTGCGGATGTTCCTGGCCCAGCCGGCGAGCTGTTCGTCGCTGTAGCTGCCATGATAGCGGCCGCTCGGACCATGGTTGCGAATATACACCCAGTCCGCCGTGACCTCGAGCGGCGCCGGCGCGTCGGCATGGTCGGACAGGCAGAGCGCGGCGTTATGGTCGGACAGCAGCTCGAAGACCGGCTTCTCGTACCAGCTCGGATGGCGGAACTCGAAGGTGTGTAGCCGCCCTTTCGGCAATCGGTCGAGGAAGCGAGCGAGCCGCTCACGGTTGACCGCCATGCGCGGCGGCAGCTGGAACAGGACCGGCCCGAGTTTTTGCCGCAGCAGTTTCACGCGTGAGTCCAGCAGCTCCATCGAATGCGCGTCGATGTTGAGCCGGCGCCAATGCGTGATGAATTTCGACGCCTTCCAGGCGAAGCGGAAGTCGCCGGGCACGGTGTCGAACCAGTTCTCCACCGCCTTCTCGGTCGGTGTTCGATAAAAAGGCGCGTTGAGCTCGGTGCTGTCGAATCTCGTCGAATAATAGTCCAGTGCGTCCTTCTTCCTGACCTCCCTCGGATAGAACGGCCCCCACCAGCCGGCATAATGCCAGCCGGAGGTGCCGATGCGCAGCTCGGCCTCATTGCGCTTGCTTCGCGGCATGTTTCAACCCGGGTCCGTTTCGAGTCAGTCCCGTCGGCACGGCGGGAGCGGCCAATGCCCGGGTTCAACGCACCACCATGCCTTTGGTCGCAGACCTGGCCCGCCAGCCGGCGGCGGCATGAGACGCCGTTGCGTCATGTCGCTTCCTTTGCGCTAGTGGTCGTCGCCTCCGCAATGGCGTGACGGGCGGCGGTCCATTATGCGCCGGCACTGAAATACGAGGATGATCATGAACGCCGTGCAGCCCGACCTAGCCGCTCCCGTGGCCGAACGCTCCCGCCGCGGCGGCCGCGCCGGCAAGCGTTCGGGCGCGGGCGCCGGCTTCGAGCAGCCGCCGTTCCGGCAGTTGCGGATGCCGCTGCAGCCGACGAAGCTCGTCTCCGACGACCAGCTGGAATCGATCCATCTCGCCTCGCTCCGGGTGCTGAAGGAGATCGGCGTCGACGTGCTGCACGACGGCGCCCGCCAGATCATGAAGGAGCATGGCGCCGACGTGCGCGACGGCAGCGAGCGCGTGCGCTTCGATGGCGACATGATTCTGGAGCTGATCGCCCACTGCCCGCCGGAATTCACCATCCACGCGCGCAATCCCGCCCACAACATCCGTTTCGGCGGCGACAATTTGATCCTGTCGATGATGGCCTCGGCGCCGAACTGCTCGGACATCGACCGCGGCCGCCGGCCCGGCAACCAGCAGGACTACCGCAACTTCCTGAAACTCGCGCAGATGCACAATGTCCTCAACTGCACGGGCGGCTATCCGGTCGAGCCGATCGACATCCACCCGTCGGTGCGCCATCTCGACTGCATCCGCGACCTCGCAACCCTGACCGACAAGGTCTTCCACATCTATTCGCTCGGCAAGGAGCGCAACGTCGACGGCATCGAGATCACCCGCATCGCCCGCGGCGTGTCGCGCGAGCAGCTGATCGACGAGCCTTCGGTCTTCACCATCATCAACACCAACTCGCCACTGAAGCTGGACGTGCCGATGATGGAGGGCATCATCCAGATGGCGTCGATGGGCCAGGTGGTCATCGTCACGCCGTTCACGCTGTCCGGCGCCATGGCGCCTGTGACCGTCGCCGGCGCGCTGGTGCAACAGAATGCCGAAGCGCTGGCCGGCATCGCCTTCGCGCAGATGGTCCGCAAGGGGGCGCCGGTCGGCTATGGCGGCTTCACCTCCAATGTCGACATGAAGTCGGGCGCGCCGGCCTTCGGCACGCCGGAATACATGAAGGCGCAGCTTGTCGGCGGCCAGCTGGCGCGGCGCTACAACATCCCCTACCGCACCTCCAACACCTGCGCCGCCAACACCGTCGACGCCCAGGCCGCCTATGAGAGCGTGTTCTCGCTTTGGGGCGCCGTTCAGGGCGGCGGCAACATGGTCATGCACGGCGCCGGCTGGCTGGAGGGCGGGCTGCGCTGCTCCTACGAAAAGACGATCCTCGACATCGATCTTCTGCAGATGGTGGCGGAATTCCTCACTCCGCTCGACCTCTCCGAGGAGGCGCTGGCGGTGGACGCCATCCGCGACGTCGGGCCGGGCGGGCATTTCTTCGGCACGCCGCACACGCAGTCTCGCTACAAGACCGCGTTCTACGCGCCGGTACTGTCCGACTGGCGCAACTACGAGACCTGGGCGGAGGCCGGCAGTCCGACGGCTATCGAAAGGGCGAACCGCGTGTGGAAGGAGCGGCTGGCGCAATACGAGGAGCCCTGGATGGACCCGGCCATCCGTGAGGAGCTCGACGCCTTCGTCGAAAGGCGCCGCGCCGAAGGCGGCGCTCCGACGGATTTTTGATACAGCGCATGACCGCCCTGGACGCCGTGTCCCCTGGTCCCGCCCTGATCACGCCGCGCGCGGCGGTGGGAACCGTGTTCCTTTGCTTCGGCCTGGCGATCGGCCTGCTCGGCGGTTCCGTTCCCGTGATCGCCCGGCTCGCCGGCACGTCGCCGGAGATGATCGGATCGGCCTTCTTCGGCTCTACCATCGCCGGCATCCTCGGCCAGACCCTTGCCGGCCGCGTCGGCGGCGGGGTCAGCTTGAAGAAACGCCTGCTCATCCTGCAACTGATCGCGGCCGTGTGCCTCGTCCTGCTGTTCCAGGCGGAAAATGCCGTCGCGCTGATCGCCGGGCTGTTCGTCTTCATCTTCTTTTCAGCCAGCATCGACCTCGTGATGAACAGCGAGGGCGTCGCGGTTGAACGGGCTCTCGACCGCCCCGTTCTCTCCGGCTTCCACGGCCTCGCTTCGCTGGGCGTCGGGCTAGGTGCCATCGGCGGCAGCTACCTGTCGGTGACGGTCGGCCTGACGGCAACCGCGATCGTCAGCCTCTTGGTGCATGCGGCCGCCATCGCCGCGGTTATGTCCGGCACGCCGGACCGCGGCGCCACACAGCCTGCCGAGGCCGGCTCGAGCTGGTTCCGGCCCTCCGCCGCGCTTGTCGCCCTGTCGCTCGTGCTCGGCGTTTCGATGGCTGGCGAAATGGCCGCCACGATGTTCTCCGCTCAGACGCTGGTCGACCAGGCGCCGGCGCTCGCCGCCTATGCCGGCGCGGGCGCAACCGCCTTCGCGCTGTTCCAGGCGGCCGTCCGCCTGAGCGGCGACCGCCTGCGCGCGCTGCTCGGCGACGAAAGGCTGATCCGCGTCTCGTTGGCGGTGGCGTTCGTCGGGTTCGCGGTGATCACGACCTCCTCCAGCTTCGCCGTCAGCGCCCTGGGCTTTGCCGCCGTAGGCATCGGCACCGCCTGCATCGTGCCCTGCGGCTTCGCCGCCGCGGCGCGGATGTCGGCGCGGCCGGCGGCGGCTGTGATCAGCATGCTGTCGCTGATCACCGGTCTCGTGCGCATCCCCGCCCCGCTCGCCTATGGCTGGCTCGCCGAGGAGATCGGCTTCGCTCCCGCCTACCTTCTTTATGCCCTGCTCGCCGCCGCCGCGCTTTGCCTCGCGTCCTTCGCGGTCGGCCGAGCCCGTTCCAGGAGTTCCACATGAAATCCCACGTCAAAGCGGTTGTCATCGGCGGCGGCGTCGTCGGCTGCTCGGTGCTCTACCATCTTGCCCGCGCCGGCTGGACCGACGTCATGCTGATCGAGCGCTCGGAGCTGACGTCCGGCTCGTCCTGGCACGCCGCCGGCGGTTTCCACACGCTCAACGGCGACCCCAACGTCGCGAAGCTGCAGGCCTATACCGTGCAGCTCTACAAGGAGCTGGAGGAGCTTTCGGGCCAGTCCTGCTCGCTGCATCTCACGGGCGGCGTCATGATGGCCGACACGCCGGAGCGCATGGATTTTCTGCGCCTCGCCCATGCAAAGGGCCGCTATCTCGGCATGGACACCGAACTGATCACGCCGTCGGAAGCCAAGGCGATGTTCCCGCTGATGGACGAAAAACATTTCGTCGGCGCCATGTGGGATCCGGTCGAAGGCCATCTCGACCCGTCGGGCACCACTCACGCCTACGCCAAGGCGGCCAAAAAGCTCGGGGCCGAGATCGTGCTGCGCAACCGCGTCGTGGAGCTGACGCAGGAGGCCGACGGCACCTGGAACGTGGTCACCGAGCAGGGCACGGTGAAGGCCGAGCATGTGGTGAACTGCGGCGGCCTGTGGGCGCGCGAGATCGGCCGCATGGTCGGCGTCGAGCTGCCGCTGCTCGCCATGGAGCACATGTACCTGCTCACCGAGCCGATGCCGGAGGTCGAGGAGTTCAACAAGGCGACCGGCCGCGAGATGGTCGGCGTGCTCGACTTCAAGGGCGAGATCTACACCCGCCAGGAACGCAACGGCGTGCTGCTCGGCACCTATGAGAAGGCATGCAAGCCGTGGTCGCCGGTGAATACGCCGTGGGACTTCGGCCATGAACTGCTGCAGCCCGACATCGACCGTATCGCACCGTCGCTGGAGATCGGCTTTCGGCATTTCCCCGGCATCGAGAAGGCCGGCATCAAGCAGATCATCAACGGCCCCTTCACCTTCGCGCCCGACGGCAACCCGCTGGTCGGCCCGGTCCAGGGCCTGACCAATTTCTGGTGTGCCTGCGCCGTCATGGCCGGCTTCAGCCAGGGCGGCGGCGTCGGGCTGGCGCTCTCCAATTGGATGGTCAACGGCGACCCCGGCTTCGACGTCTGGGGCATGGATGTCGCCCGTTTCGGCGAATGGGCGAGCCTGCGCTACACCAATGCGAAAGTTCGCGAAAACTACTCGCGCCGCTTCTCCATCCGCTTTCCCAACGAGGAATTGCCCGCCGCGCGGCCGGCGCAGACCACGCCGCTCTACGACACCATGGTCGCCAACAACGCGGTGATGGGCGACAGCTGGGGCCTGGAGACGCCGCTCTGGTTCGCGCCGAAAGGCACCGAGGCGAAGGACATCGTCTCCTACCGCCGCTCCAACGATTTCGAACATATCGGCGCGGAGGTCCGCGCGACGCGCGAACGTGTCGGCGTCACCGAGATCGCCAATTTCGCCAAATACGAAGTCTCCGGTCCGGGTGCAGAGGAGTTCCTCAACCGGCTGATGACCAACCGCATGCCGAAGAAGGGCCGCATCGTGCTCACCCCGATGCTGAACGAGTTCGGCAAGCTGATCGGCGACTTCACCATCGCCAGGACGGGCGACGAGACATTCATGATCTGGGGCTCGTCGGCCGCGCAGAAATACCACATGCGCTGGTTCGAGAAGCACCTGCCGAAGGATGGGTCGGTGCGTATCCACCGCTTCGACCAGACGCTGGTCGGCCTCTCCATCGCCGGGCCGAAGAGCCAGGCGCTGCTGCAAAAACTCGTCGACGAGGACGTGTCGTCAAAAGCCTTCCGCTTCATGGATTTCCGCGAAATGGCGGTCGGCGGCGCGCCGGCAATCGTCAACCGCATCACCTATACCGGCGACCTCGGCTACGAGATCTGGATGCAGCCGGCCTATCAGCGGCTGGTCTATGCCGCGATCAAGGAGGCAGGGGCGGAATTCGGCATCGTCGATTTCGGCATGCGCGCCCTGCTCTCCATGCGGCTCGAAAAGAATTTTCCGACCTGGTTCCGCGAGCTTCGGCCGATCTACGGACCTTTCGAGGGCTCGATGGAGCGCTTTATCAAGCTGGAAAAGAACGACTTCATCGGCCGCGAGGCTGCGGCGAAGGAGCATGCCGCAGGGCCGAGGCTGCGGCGCGTGTCGCTCATCGTCGATGCCCTCGACGCCGACGTCATGGGCGACGAGCCGATCTGGGCGAAGGTGAACGGCAAAGATTTCGGCACCGTCGAGAAGCCGCATGGCTATGGCGCGCCACGTTTCGACACCACCGGCAAGGAAGTCCGCGGTTCGACTGCGGCGACCGGAGCCTCAATGGTGCGCGGCATCCGTGACGGCGAATGGTCGGTAGTCGGCTGGGTGACGTCGGGCGGCTATGCGCATTTCGTACAGAAGTCGCTGGCGCAGGGCTATGTGCCGGCCGAGCTGGCGGAGGACGAAAGCGAAGGCCTGTTCGAGATCGAGATTCTGGGCCAGCGCCGCCCGGCGCGCATCAATGTCGAGCCGCTGTTCGACCCCGCCGGCGAGAAGATGCGGGGGTAGAGGCCCAGGGATGTCAGTGCTGCATCTTCGCACCCCCCTCTGTCCTGAGCTTGTCGAATGGGCCGGACATCTCCCCCGCAAGGGGGGAGATTGGCAGCTTCAACGGCATCACTCCGCCTGCAACATTGGCCATTGGCGAAACCACATCGGCAAGCCAATCTCCCCCCTTGCGGGGGAGATGTCCGGCAGGACAGAGGGGGGTGTGAAGGATTACAAACCTCGGCGAACCGCGTTGCGAGAGCGACCCTAATGGAGCCGCTCGTCAAAAGTACCTTCGGCCGCCACCGCAAGATCATGCCATTCGAGCCTGGCGCGGCCGCCGATATCGAGGCACTGCGCCAGCAGGCCCGCCAAAAAGCTGCCTCCCTCAACCAGCATGTCCTTGGCTATGGCGAGACTGCCGAGCGCGAATGGGCCGCCGCCGGCATTCCGGCCCCCGACCTGCCGGCGATGCGAAAATACCGGCTGGAGCGCATCCGCGCCGAGCTGAAGCGCCGCGGCTATGCCGGCGCGCTGCTCTATGATCCCGTCAACATCCGTTACGCCACCGACTCCACCAACATGCAGCTCTGGGTGGCTCACAACCCGACCCGCCACTGTTTTGTCGCGGCCGAAGGTCCGGTCGTGCTTTTCGACTATTTTTCCTGCGAGCATCTTTCCGACCATTCCGGCGTGGTCGACGAGGTGCGGCCGGCCGTCTCGTGGATGTATCTGTACGGTGGTGAACTCAGTGACCGGCGCGTGAAACGCTGGGCCGGACCGATTGCCGATCTCGTCAGAGCGCATGGCGGCGGCAATACGCGGCTTGCCGCCGACCATCTCGATCCGGAAGGTGTGGCTGAACTCTCGCGGCTGGGCGTCTCCGTCCACAATGGCGAGGCCGTGATGGAAAGCGCCCGGCTGATCAAGTCGCCGGACGAAATTCTGGCCATGCGCCGCGCCGTCGTCTCGTGCGAGGCGGCGATGGCGGAAATGCGGGACGCGCTGAAGCCCGGTATTACGGAAAACGAACTCTGGGCGGAACTGCATCGCGGCAATATTTCGCGCGGCGGCGAATGGATCGAGACCCGGCTTCTGTCGTCCGGACCGCGCACGAATCCCTGGTTCCAGGAGTGCTCCTCCCGAAAATCGAGGCCGGCGACCTGGTTGCCTTCGACACCGACCTGATCGGCCCCTATGGCTTCTGCGCCGACCTGTCCCGAACCTGGCTATGCGGCGACGGGGAACCGACCGCCGAGCAGCGCGATCTTTTTGCCATCGCCGTCGACCAGACCGCCCGCAACACCGCGCTGATCCGTCCCGGCATTTCCTTCCGTGAGCTGGTCGAGCGATCGGCAGTGCCGCCGCCGGACTGCTTTCCCGCCCGTTACGGCGTGCTTTACCACGGCGTCGGCCTGGCCGACGAATATCCGACCCTGCCGCATGCCGCCGACTGGACCGACGACACGCCGGACGGCGTGCTGGAACCCGGCATGGTGCTCTGCGTGGAAAGCTATATCGGCCGGCTCGGCGGGCACGAGGGTGTGAAGATCGAGGAACAGGTGCTGGTTACCGAAAGCGGGCGCGAGCAGCTGTCGCGCTTCCCGGTGGCGCTCACCGCATAGTGCCTGCCAGGCGGTCGAAGCGGCGGGAACTCGGATTGGTCTCGCCTTTCCGTTTTTCCGTGTCGACACGGATCGGACAGCCGTCGTTTTCTTCCGTGTCGACGTAAGGCTCGTCCACGGCCTCGCGCAGTTCGCTGCGCTCGGCAGGCGTCAGCTTTCGCTGCTTGATCAAGGCAAAGGCAACCGCGGCGGCAAGGATGGCCGGGCCGGCGATCGTGACAAGCACCCACAGACTGGAATCCAACATGGCGCGCTCCGTTCCTTGAACGATGCAACGCGCATGCGGCACCGCACGTTCCATGCGGTCCCTGCGCCACCTTCAGCGCGGCAGTTCCGTGACCGGCGAACCGAGGGCGGCGATGTAGGGCAGGCCCTTGCGCCGCCCGGTCCAGCCGACCACCCGCACCGCGCCGGCCTTCGGCTCGAAGCGCCTGATCAGCTGCCAGCTGCGGCAGTCGACGGCCGCCACATCCGCCCTGCCCTCGGCCACGGCCATGACCGAGGCGCGGTGCGCGCCGGTCTCGACCAGACCCGAAAAGACGTCGAGGCCCTCGCCGAGCGCGGCAAGATCGCGGGTCAGCGCCAGGATGCCCGACATGGAATCGTGACTGTTGAAGGCCAGCCTCTTGCCGCGGATGCGCCCGAGCGGGATTGTCGCAGTACCGTCGGAGGGCGCCCCCACGTCCCCCTCCCCCTCGAGGTGAGGGTCGCCGCGAAGCGGCGGGGCGGGGTCGTCGCGGCCGCGCTCCGCGGTCTCCTGCCGTAGCCCGCTGCCCCAACCGGCTCCGTCCGGCCCTTCGGGCCATCCCCCGCTCAAGGCGGGAGGATTCCGACGCATCAGGATGGCGCTCGAATAGAGCTCGCCCTGCCCGCCTTCGTAGGCGGAATAGTCGGGCTGGCCAACGATGCGTACATTCGACACCAGTTCCAGCTCCAGCGGCCCCCAGCAAGTCTGCCCGAACAGCAGCTTCGGGTGATGCCAAAGTGTGGAGAAATCGAGTTCGTCGGGCGGCAGCGTCGCCGGGTCTGGCGCAACGATCGCGCCCGCCGCGTCGCGGATGCCGCCCGGCACCGGCGGCATGTCGGCATTGCGCCGCACCAGTTTTTCCGGCGCGTCGATGCCGGCGGCACGCAGGCGGGAACGGATCGCCGCCCACTCGGCATCGACCTCGGCACGGGCCTCCGGCCAGTCATACATGGGCAGCGCGGCGAAGAAATCGGTCATGCCAAAGATGTCGGCGAAGCGGCGGCCCGGCGCAAGGGCGGGCCGCGCTATTCCTTGGGCGGCTCGGCCGGCACCGGCACCGAGCCCATACCGTTCAGCGAACGCGAGCGCACCCGCGGCGTAAAGGCGCGGCCCCTTTCCGGCGTGCGGCGCAGCGCCGGATGCACCACCGGCTCCTTGGGCTTGAAGGCATAGCTCCTCAGCAGCGCGAAATAGCTCGGGAAGACATAGCCGCGGTTCATCGCCAGCCATTCCTCGCGGCGGGCGCGGAACAGCGCCGGCAGATCGTACCAGGCGACTGTCGGGTTCTTGTGGTGGACGAGGTGCAGATTGTTGTTGAGGAACAGGAAGGCGAAGGGCGAGCGCTCGACGATGATGGTCCGCCCGTCCGGCCGCTCCGACCATTGGTGCTCGGCGAAGGTGCGCACCGAGATCAGCGACTGGCCGAGCCATACCGAAAGCAGATAGGCCCAGGCGGGGATGTCGAACACGGCAAGCACCAGCGGCATCACGACGGCAAGGCCCGCGGCGTGCAGCAGCCAGGCCTTTCGCACCGCGCGGTCGCCGGCGGCGATCAGCTTCGCCTCGGCCGCCAGGAAGCCGGCGGTGCCGAGCAGCGGCCCGATGACGAAGCGGCCGACCATGGTGTTGTTGACGTGCAGCAGGAATTTCAGCGCGGCCGGCAGATCGCGGTGCTGCCAGAGCGCGCGGTAGTAGGATTCCGGATCGTCGAAGGGATCGGTAAGGTTGTCGTCGGCGTGATGCCTGAGATGCAGCGCGCGAAACCGCCGGAACGGATAGACCAGGCCGGCCGGCAGGCCGACCAAAAGCTCGTTCAGCCATCCCCTGCGCGTCGGATGTCCGTGCGCGGCCTCATGCATGAGCGACGATTGCAGCGCCAGCACGAAGCCGAGCGCAACGATCGTCGCGGCCGGCCAGGCCGGCCAGGCGAGTCCGCAGAGCGCGGCCCACAGCGCATAGGTTGCGAAGATAAGAAGGACCGTCGGCCACTCCACGCGTTGCCGCCTGTGCGCCGTTCGCCTGCCTGCATTCATTTTAATCGACCACTGCCCCCAGCCGCCGGAATCGGCGATTCCTGACAGCATGGTGTCAGGAGAATGAGCAGCCTTCAACGCGACAATGCGCAGAAAGTGTTGTGATTGCGCATAAGAGGCCTCACATGTTATAGAAAGTAAACAGCAATCGGATTCGTGTTCTCTGTTTCCGGGTGGGAAGGACCTCCCGGAGTAGAATTTTCCTTCGCGAGGTCTCTCTGAAATGGACAAACGCGATCTTTCAAGCCTGTTTCGCGAGCGGCTGCGCGTCCTGCTCGCCCGCTATGCCGGCAACCAGTCGGCCTTCGCCGCATCGATCGGCATCGACCGCTCGGCGCTGTCGCAGATGCTGTCGGAGACCTCGACGCGCCTGCCGCGCGCCGAGACGCTGCTCACCATCGCCGCCGAGCACAAAATCTCGCTCGACTGGCTGATGGGCCTATCGCAGGACGAAGGCCTGACCGGCGAGATCCGCGAAAGCCTCGAGATCGAGGAGGCGCCCGACGGCTTCGACCGCACGCTGCTCGCCAAATGGCACGCAGAGGCGGCCAGCACGAAAATCCGTTACGTGCCCGCGGGCATCCCCGACCTTTTGCGCACCGACGCCCTGATCGACTACGAATCGGAGATCTCCAACCGCAGCCGCGCCGCCCAGGCCGGCGAGACGCAGTACCGCATCGACTACAACCGGCGGCCGGAGACCGACATGGAAGTCTGCATGCCGCGCCACACGCTGGAAGTCTTTGCGCGCGGGCTTGGCGTCTGGTCGGGCTTTCCGGAGCAGGCGCGGCGCGAGCAGCTCGAGCACATGTCGCGGCTCCTCGACGATCTCTATCCGACCTTCCGTCTCTTCCTCTACGACGGCCGCATGCGCTATTCGGTGCCCTACACGATCTTTGGCCCCTACCGGGCGGCGGTCTATGCCGGCGACATGTATCTGGTGCTCAACGCCACCGCGACCGTGCAGCGCCTCACCCGTCATTTCGACACGCTGATCCGCAGCGCCGAGATCAATCCGCACGAGGCATCGAGCTTCACTGCCGGCCTTGCCGGGATGCACTTCTGAGCATCGAGCTCATTGGAGTTCATTGAGCTGAGATTGACCCGACATAAAGACTTCTTTATATCTTTATCCAAACCTTGATGCCAAAGGGCCTTCTCGCAATGACCAATCCTATCGACGCCCTGCTCGCCGAAAAAGGCGTGCTGCTTGCCGACGGCGCCACCGGTACCAATTTGTTCGGGATGGGCCTGGCTTCGGGCGAGGCGCCGGAACTGTGGAACGAGGACGCGCCCGAGAAGATCGTCGCGCTGCACCAGAATTTCGTCGATGCCGGCGCCGACATCATCCTCACCAATTCCTTCGGCGGCACGCGCCATCGGCTGAAGCTGCACGACGCGCAGGACCGTGTGTTCGAACTCAACAGGAAGGCCGCCGAGATCGCCCGCTCGGTCGCCGACAAGGCCGGCCGCAAGGTGATCGTCGCCGGCTCGGTCGGCCCTACCGGCGAGCTGCTGCAGCCCCTCGGCGCGCTCACCTATGACGCCGCCGTTGCCGCCTTCAAGGAGCAGATCGAGGGGCTGAAGGCCGGCGGGGCGGAGATCGCCTGGATCGAGACCATGTCGGCGCCGGAAGAGGCGAAGGCAGCGGCGGAAGCCGCGATCGCCGTCGGCCTGCCCTACACCTACACCTTCTCCTTCGATACGGCCGGCCGTTCGATGATGGGCCTGGCGCCGAAACATGTCCACGGCGTCGCCGACGGGCTGGCCGAGCCGGCGGTGGCGGTCGGTGCCAATTGCGGCGTCGGCGCTTCCGACATTCTCGCTTCGCTGCTCGACATGACCGAGGCCAATCCGGACGCGAAGGTGATCGTCAAGGGCAATTGCGGCATTCCGGAATTCCGCGGCACCGAGATCCATTATTCCGGCACGCCGGAACTGATGTCGGACTATGTCCGGCTCGCCGTCGATGCCGGCGCAAAGATCATCGGCGGCTGCTGCGGCACCTCGTTCGAGCATCTGGCCGCCATGCGCAAATCGCTCGATTCGCACCAGCGTCAAAGCCGGCCGACCGTGGCGGCGATCATCGAGCGCATCGGCCCGCTGCGCAACAAGACGGCCGACCAGAGCGGCGCGGTCCAGGGCGGCGAAGGCCGCCGGCGCCGCCGCGCCTGAAGAGCAACGCTTGGTTCTTGAACGCTTGCGTCATTTCTGTAGTGTCAACCACTGATGGAGTAATATCTCGGCTTGGTGTCAAGCATGTCTGACGATCTCGACAAGACGTTTGGACGTTTGAGAAATCCTGAGCGCATCGACAAATGGGAAGATCGGCCTCCAGAATCACTAAGCAACCTGAATAGGCAGCTAGCGGACGATCTGATCGCTCTCGAAAAATGCGCCCAGTCGCAACTCCTGAAGTTTTCTGCCAGGACAATAAATTATCTATGGGTAGTGGACGAAGCAGGGGCTATTAAGATTTCTGTCGAAGAGATCGCGCTCAAGCCTCCAGATGCTCCACGCGCGGGATATCCTAGGCGACGTGGGTATCGGCATATTTCGGAAGAGAAGAAACTCGGTCATCCAACGCTACTTTGCGGTGGCCCGGCCCGCATTGCTGGTGAACTGGCTTTTGACGAAATCTCGGGGCGCCTGCGCTGGATGCTTAACGCAAATTCCGGCCGCTATTGCCGCCGTGAGCCACCAACCCAAGAGCAGATTGATGCGGTTGCAACTTTGTTTCGAGAGTTAGGCGTGGACCTAGAGGTCGACTACCTTATATAAGCGAATGAGACCGGATTGAGGATCGCATGGCAAATCTCACTCCAGAGCAGTCGGTGTTGGCAAGCCGATTGACGACCTTTCGTCCGAGTGACCGTCAAGAGATAGACCGTGCGCTGCGTGACCCAAATCGCAGGCGCGACGTAATGCGTGCGTTAATCAGTTATGTTGAAACCTGGGAGAAGGCAAACTGGATAGAAGATTATTCTATCGAAAGAATAGGAAAGTGGTTTGCAATTTCAGCAGATAAAGACTTTGTCGTCGAACTCTCGAATTGGGCAAAGAAAAGGAAAACCAAGGCGCGTCTGGCTCTCAAAGCAGGGCTTAACAAAGGCCGCAGTATGCCACTCGCGGCGAGAAACCTTGCAAATCGTGAGCTTGCCGAGATTTAAAGTCCCCGATAGGGGATCAGTAAACCCCACGCCTTTAGGCGGACTGGGATGGAAGGCTTCTGTTTAGAATGTGGGATGGAAGCGTACAAGCGTGGCAGTCATACGGTTTGGGACTGCAAATACCATCTGGTCTGGGTGACGAAGTATCGCCGGGCGGTGCTTGGAGGCGATGTTGGCGAGCGCTGCCGCGAGCTGTTGCGGGAGACGGCGCGAGCTCATGAGATGGTTGTGCATGCCGGGTCGATCAACCGGGACCATGTGCACATGCTTGTGTCGGTCCCGCCCAACCTGTCGGTATCGCGGGCGGTGCAACATCTGAAGGGCCGCAGCTCGCACAAGCTGCTGAGTGAGTACGCCCTGCTGCGTAAGCGCTACTGGGGCCAGCACCTTTGGGCGAGGGGCCATTAGGTGGCAAGCAGCGGCAACGTGACGGGCGAGATGTGGATGGGGTACATCAAGAACCAGGCGCCGCCCGAGCCGGATGACAATTTCAACGTCACTTAGGCTGGCACCAGTCCGCCGAACGGCGGACCAATCCGGCTTCGAGCTGCAACCTGAAGCCACCGCCTTTAGGCGGTGGAGTATTCATGCTGCACAGATTGTTCGATTGAGCATACTGCCAGCATCGGCGGTGTTTTGAAGGCGTTTCCGTCGCCAGCGATGCCGAATCTTTTACCTCTGTATCCCGCTCAGCACGCGAAAATAGTGTTCCTCGCGTCCCTCCAGCCATTCATACGCCGCGGGCCAGCAGGCCGGATCGGTCACCGGCAAGGGATGGTTGCTGAGATAGCAGCAGCCTTCATAGCCGCGCAAGCTGGCACAGAGCGCCTCGCCAAGTTCGGGCTCGCAGGCCGAAAGCCGGCTCACCGTCGTGGCCCAGCGCTCGCCCCGCTGGCCCCTGACGAACAGGCCAACGCTGCGGTTGGTCAAGTAGAGCGAGATGACCAGGTCGTCGGAGACATGGCGCCAGCGCGAATAGAGGCTGCCGTGCTCGATCTTCGCGCTCTTGCGGCGGACGATGTAGCCGTTCCAGAATGTCTTGATCTCGGCCGCCGACACCGAACGCAGCCCGCGCGAAAAATCCCATTCGTCGAGGACGCGATCCGCCATGGGCTTCACCTCTCCGTTTGGCGTCGCGGTCGGCGGACCGACCGCGACGTGGAGGTGAGGCGTATCACAGATCCTCGATGTCGCGCCGCGCCTTTTTCAGGATGTCGCGGGCTTTGCGCGCCTGCTCGGGCGTGAACTGGCCGCGCCGCAGCCGCATGAACACGGCCTTCACCACGCCCCTTACCTCTTCGCCCAGCGAGACCTCGCCGCCTTCGGCCGAAGCTTCGTCGATCTGGGCGTTGATGCGCGCGAGATCCGCCGCGTTCTCCTCGATATAGGCTTTGCCCTGCTCGGTGATCGAGTAGAGCCGCTTGTTGCCATGGGCCTGCGAGGCGACGAGGTCGGCCTCCTCCAGCATCTGCAGCATCGGATAGATGGCGCCGGGGCTCGGACTGTAGGCGCCCTGGAATTTCGCCTCCAGCGCCTTGATGATGTCGTAGCCGTGGCGCGGCTCTTCCGCGATCAGGCCGAGCACGACGAGGCGCAGCGCCCCGGGATCGAACATGCGCGGACCGCGCCCGCCGAACGGGCCGCCGCGATGCCGGCCGAAAGCCGCGCCGAAGCCGCCGCGCCGGCCCCCGCCGAAACGGCCGCCCTCGCCCGACATCGACCATTCGCCGCAGCGCTTATGCGACCGGTGAAACCGATGGAACATGGTTCTTCCTTTCTCAGATATATCGTTCATGCGATATATCTAGAGAACGATATATCTTTTGCAAGAGGAGTATGGCTTTTCGGTACGTCGTTGCCGGCGACGGGGCGTACGATGGCCTCAATCCGGTTGGCGATCCCCCTGATCGCGGCCCGCCTGTGCACCTGACCGAAGCGGGAGAGATCGAAGCACGCGGCGATTTGGCAGGTTCGATACGCGACTTCGAAATCAGGAAAGCGGGCGCACGAACATCGAGCGCCCGCCCCCGATCCGATTGCGCCCTACTACTTGCCCGCATCCAGCGCCGCCGCCAGCCGCACCAGCGACAGGAACTCCGAGCGGTAACCGTAGCGATCGTCGCCGCGGGCGGCGGCAGCGATCTCGGAAATGCGGTCGTAGCCGAAACCGGCCACCCGGTCGGCATGCCGGAGCTTCTGCCCGAAGGCGGCGACGGCAATGGAAAAGCGCTGGTCGGTCGAGGCAGCGTCGAAGGAAGCGACCTCGTTGCCTGCCGTCACCGGCGTGGTGATCAGCTTGGACACGTCGCCATCCGGCGCCTTGTAGCGGATTTTGACGAAGGCATATTCGTCGGCATTCGCCACGCCGCCATTGGCCGTCGAAGCCTCCCCGTAGCGCGGAGGATCGATCATGGCGGCCGAGCTGCCCTTCGGCGTCACCTCGTAGATCGTCGTCACCGAATGGCCGGAGCCGATCTCGCCGGCGTCGACGCGGTCGTTGTTGAAGTCCTCGCGTTTCAGCGCCCGCGTCTCGTAGCCGATCAGCCGGTATTCCGAGATTTTTGCCGGATTGAACTCGATCTGGATCTTCACGTCCTTGGCGATCGGGAAGATGGTCGACGAGGCGTCCTGAACCAGCACTTTCTCGGCTTCGGCCAGCGTGTCGATATAGGCGGCGGTGCCGTTGCCGTTCTGGGCGATGGTCTGCATCATCTGGTCGTTGAGGTTGCCGCGGCCGAAGCCGAACACCGACAGGAACACGCCGCTCTTGCGGTTCTCCTCGACGATGCGCTTCAGGTCGGCGTCGTCGCTCTGCCCGACATTGAAGTCGCCGTCGGTCGCCAGCATGACGCGGTTGACGCCGCCCTTCACGAAGGACTGCTTCGCCAGCCGGTAGGCCTCGCGTATGCCTGCCTCGCCGGCCGTCGAGCCGCCCGGCGCCAGCGTATCGATCGACCGAAGGATCTTGTCGCGCTCCGATACTTTCGTCGGCTCCAGCACCGTGCCGGCCTCGCCCGCATAGGTGACGATCGATACCGTGTCGTCCGGCGACAGCGTGTCGACCAGCAGCCGCAAGGCGGATTTGAGCAGCGGCAGCTTGTCGGGCTCGTCCATCGAGCCGGACACGTCGAGCAGGAAGACGAGATTGGCCCGCGGCCGCTCCGCCGGCTTCACGTCAAAACCCTTGATCGCCACATGCATCAGCTTCGTGCCGGCGTTCCACGGCGTCGGCATGACGGTGACCGTCGTGTTGAACGGCGTCGCCGCGTTGTCCGGCCCCTTCCAGTCGTAGGGGAAGTAGTTGACCATCTCCTCGACGCGCACCGTGTCGGCATCCGGCAGTATCCCCTCCTTCAGCGAGCGTCGCACGAAGGAGTAGGACGCGGTGTCGACGTCGATGGAGAAGGTCGACACCGGCTGCTCCTGCGTCGAACGCAGCGGGTTGCTGTCGAAGGCGGCGATGCGGTCCCGGTCCTCGCGCGGAAGCGGGGGCATGTCGGCGGGTGCGATCGAGGGCGCGGCCTGCCGAGCATAGGTGCGGGCCGCGCCGTCGCGGCCGGGCCGCGCGGTTTCCAGCATCGTCGCCGGCGCGGCCCCGCCCTGGCCGACGGCGCTTTGCGGAACCGGCGTCGCCGTCAGCGCATCATGTGGCGCAGCGGCGGGGGCTTCGGGCTTCGCCAACTGCGCCGGTACCCCGCCCGCCTGCGTCCGAGTGTCCTGCGCGTCGACCTCCTGCTCGGCGACCGGCGCCGGCGCGATCTTCTGCCTGTAGGGCTCGTGCGGCGCCGGGACGACATTGTTTTGCCCGGTCTCCAGCAGGTAGTAGGCCGTATAGCCGGCCAGCGGCAGGGCCAGCAGGGTCGCCAGCGCCGGGGCCGCATAAAGTTTCTTCTGCATCATCCCACTCCAAAGCTTCATTGCTCTGGCGGTAAGACGGGGCGGTTCCGCAATTCCTTGGGCGGCGTTCGGCTTTTTTTCGGCGGCCTCTGGTGCATTCGCCCGATACGCGGCCATTGCCGCACCGACCGCACGGGCCTTCGCGTCGGCATCGGGCGACGGCGCGGCGATGCGGCCGAGCCTTTCGAGTTCGCTTTCGTCGACCATGGTCAACCTTCCCCGGCCTGGCGCATCAGCACCTTCAGCCGCTTCTTCGCTTCATGGATGTGCCACGAGACGGTCGCCTCGGAGATCGCCATCACCTCCGCCGCGGCGGAATGGCTGAGCCCTTCGCCATGGACCAGAAGCACCGCGTCGCGCTGCCTGTCCGGCAACTGGCGCACCGCTTCCCACAGCGCATCGGAGCGCGCCTGCGGTTCCGTTTCGGGTCCGCCCCCTTCGGCGATCAGCGCGTGGACGCCGTAGGCCTCCGCCCTGGCGGCCTCCCGCACCGATCTGCGCAGCGCGTCGCGGGCGGCGTTCAAGGTCAGCGCATAGAGCCATGTGGTGAAGGCGCCGGCGCCGCGATAGCCGCGGATCGCCGTGCCGAGCCGGATGCAGACCTCCTGCGCGACGTCGTCGGCATCCGCCGCGCGGCCGCACCAGCGCCAGGCGACGCGGTGGACGAAATCATAGTGCCGTTCGACCAGCCGGCCGAACGCGGTCTCGTCGCCCGCGCGGGCGCGATCGACCAGTTCCGTGTCGGAGGCTTCCGGTTTCGCCTGCACCGTCATGACCGTCATTACCGGTTGGACGACGGCTATCGGCCATTCCTTGGGGTGTGAAAAGGACTTTTTTCCAGGATTGCCGGTTCGATTTTCTATGTCTTTTCGGAGAAAACCGTAGCGAACCGTCGCGAAAGTTTTCAGCTTCCGCCCAAAATCCGCAGCGTCCGCGGATCGGGATCGCCTCCGAAACATCTGTCGAGGGCGCGCAAGAACACCTCCTCGCCGGAGGCCTCGCAGAACAGCGTCAGGCAGGAACGGAATTTTGCGTCGTCGGGGCTGCCGAATATCTCGCGAGTGGAGCGGCCGTCGTTTTCCAACACCAGCTCGACGCATTCGCGCAGGCGATCGCCCAGGATCGGGTGGTCGAGATAGGCGCGCGCCTCGGCGAGCGAGCCGATGGCATATTTCCGCGACATGGCGCTCATGCCGAGGCCGGCCATCTGTGGGAAGACGAACCACATCCAGTGGCTCGTCTTGCGCCCGCTCCGCAACTCGGCCCGCACCCTGTCGATGACCGGCGCCTGCGCAGCGACGAAACGCTGAAGATCATACGGATCGTCGGACATGATCGTGTTCGCGGGTCTTTCGCTCAGAGCGTATCCGAAAGCGTCTCGGCAAAGAAGGTTTTGAGCCGCTTCAAATGCCGCTCCGCGCCTTTCCTGTCATAGGCGCCATGGTCCGGCACAGCCCAGCCATGCGCCATGCCAACGTAGTTTTCGATGACGTGGTCGACCTCGGCCGTGCGCAGGGCCTCGGCCAGCTTTGCCGACTGTTCCGGCGGAAAGCTGCGATCGACGCCGGCGACGCCTATGTAGACGCGCGCCTTGAGCCTTGCGGCGCTCCGGTGCGGACTGTCGGGGGCATCGGATGCGAGATTGCCGCCATGGAAGCTCGCGGCGGCGACGATCCGGTCGGGATAGGCGGCCGCGGCGTTGATCGCCCGGCCGCCGCCCATGCAATAGCCGACGGCGCCGACCGGCCCATTGATGCCTTCCGCGTCGAGTGCTGCGAGGAAGGCGCCGGTGTCGCGCACAGTCATCTCCTGCGACGTGCCGGAGATCAGCGCCATCAGCTGGTTTTTGGTCGTTTCGTCGCTGAAGGCGGTCTTGGCATCGAACGGGCCGTAGGGGGCGTTGCGGTAGAACAGGTCGGGTACCAGCACAATGTAGCCTTCGCCGGCGAGCTGCTCCGCCATGCCGTCCAGCGCCGGCCTGGGGCCGAAGGCATCCATATAGAGAATTACGCCGGATCCCCCGCCCGCTCCGCGGAACAGACCGGCTTTGGCAACTCCGTCATCGGTCCTGATCTCGATCTCGCGCTTGCTCATCGGGCTTCCTCGGGAAAATTTCGTCCGCCGCAGAACTTATCGGCCCGCCGCCGGTTCTCAAGCCCCGGCCATGGAATTCGGATGCTCCGTTGCGGACGGGATCAACCCCGCGCCTCGTGCGTTGGGCAGGAGTCAACGAGGAGATTCGACATGCCATCCCAGGAAAGAGCCGAAGCCAGGAACGAGGCCGACAAGCAGCGCAAGATCCAGAAAGGTGTCGACCGGACGGACGCGAAAAAGAAAAAAAACGGGGGCGGCAACGGTGCCATGCAGGCCGGCGCGCGCGCCTATCCCGAGCCTCCTTTCCCCAAGCAGCATCATCCGAAACCCGGCGAGGAATGGAAGATCGAGCCGGCGCCGCTGTATGATGCGCCCTTCTACATCGGTTCCAAGAAGCTGGAGGGGAAGGTCGCGCTGGTCACCGGCGGCGATTCCGGCATCGGCCGGGCGGTGGCGGTGCTGTTCGCGCGCGAAGGCGCCGACATCGCGATTTCCTATCTCACCGAGCACAAGGATGCGGAGGCGACGAAGAAGGCGGTCGAGGCGGAAGGGCACAGGTGCATCCTGTTCCCGGGCGATGTCACGGAGCGCGACTATTGCCGCTCGGTCGTCGCCGAAACGGTGAAGCGGCTGGGCAGCCTCGATGTCCTGGTCAACAATGCGGCGTTCCAGATCCATTCCACAAAATTCGAGGACCTGACCGAAGAGCATTTCGACACCACGCTGAAGACCAATCTCTACGGCTATTTCCACATGGCCCAGGAAGCGGTGCCGCACATGAAGCCTGGCTCGGCGATCATCAACACCGGCTCGGTGACCGGCATCGACGGCAGCAAGGAACTGGTCGACTATTCGATGACCAAGGGCGGCATCCACGCCTTCACCCGGGCGCTTTCCGGCAATCTGGTGTCGAAGGGCATCCGCGTGAATTGCGTGGCGCCCGGCCCGGTGTGGACGCCGCTCAACCCGTCGGAGAAGGAGGCGGAGGACGTCTCGCAGTTCGGCGCCAAGACGCCGATGAAGCGGCCGGCGCAACCCGAAGAGATCGCGCCGGCTTATGTGTTCCTGGCCTCGCCGCAATGCTCCAGCTACATCACCGGCGAGATCCTGCCGATCGTCGGCGGCTACTGAACGGTCAGTTGATGGTGCTCTTGCCGCCGATGTCCTCCATGGTCGGATCGAGCGGTTTCTGCCCGGTGGCGCGGTTGACGAAGACCGTGACGACCCACAGCACCACGCCGATGGCGAGCAGCACGCCGGCGATCTTGTACTGCTCCGGATTGCGTCCCGTCCACGGTCCCGTCAGGAACCCACAGGCGATCGCCCCGACGATCGGCAGGATGGTCGGGGCCTTGAAATGCGCATGCTCCACCCGGTCCTTGCGCAGGACGAGCACCGCGACGTTGACCACGGTGAACACGCATAGAAGCAGCAGCGCCGTGGTGCCGCCGAGCTGCGGAACGCCGCCGACGAAGGTGATCAGGCCGAACGCCAGGAGCGTGGTGAAGAGGATCGCCAGGTAGGGCGTGCGCCGCGTCGGATGGACCTTGCCCAGCACCGCCGGCAGCACGTGCTCGCGGCTCATGCCGTAGATCAGCCGGCTCGCCATCAGCATGTTGATCAGCGCGGTGTTGGCGACGGCGAACATGGTGATGAAGGCGAATATGCCGAGCGGGAAGTTGGGCGCGCCGGCCTCCACCACCTTGAGCAGCGGCGTCTCGCCCTCGCCGAGCGCGGCCGGCTCGACCAGCGTCACCGCCGAGATCGACACCAGCATGTAGATCAGCGCCGTTGCCAGCAGTCCGATCAGCAGGATTTTCGGGAAAATCCGCACCGGGTCCTTGGTCTCCTCGGCCATGTTGACCGCATCCTCGAAGCCCACCATGGCGAAGAAGGCGAGCGTGGTTGCGGCGATCACCGGCCAGACGGCGCTGACGCCCTCCGGCGTGTGAAACTGGGTGACGCGCGAGACGTCGCCCTGCCCGGCGCCGATCGCCCACAGGCCGATGAAGATGACGATGAGCAGGCCGGACAGCTCGACGCAGGTCAGAACGATGTTGACCTTCACGCTCTCGCCGACGCCGCGGAAGTTGATCGCCGCGACGATCGCCATGAACAGCAGGCCGAGCCACATGATGCCCCAGGTGTTGTTGCCGACGGCCGGATCGCCGAGGCCGAGCCCGAAGGCCGCGTCGAGATTGACCGAGAACGCCCGCGAGGCGGTCGATGCAGAGGTGATGCCGGAACTCATCACCGCGAAGGCGACGAGGAAGGTGACGAAATGGATGCCGAAGGCCTTGTGGGTGTAGAGCGCGGCACCGGCCGCCCGCGGGTACTTCGTCACCAACTCGAGATAGCTGAAGGCGGTGATCAGCGCGACGACGAAGGCGATGAGGAAAGGCAGCCAGACCACGCCGCCGACCTGCTTGGCCACCTGGCCGGTCAGCGCATAGATGCCGGTGCCGAGAATGTCGCCGACGATGAACAGGAGCAGCAGCCATGGCCCGATCGCCCGGTGCAGGGTGGGCTCGGCGGCGGGGGCTTTCCGGGGAGCGGTGGTGTCGGTCATCAAAGTCCCTCCGTTGCGCGACTACCCGCGCGACGCCGCGCCCCTTCACGGCCGTGACTCAAGCTCCCCGCCCGCGATGGTTGCGCAGCTTGCGCCGAAGATCAATTGCCCGTGAATGCCCGCATATGAAAAGCCTGCATCTCGGCCGGATAGCGATAGGCGGCGCCGTGCGGACAGGCGTTGCGGTCCAGGCAGCCCCGGCTCGCGCAGGCCCGCCCCTTAGCCGAGCGCACATATTCCAGGCAGCCGGCATGGTCGAAACCGGCCGCCACCGAATGAGCATCGACCGGACAGGACGCCAGGCACGGCTTTTCCGCGCAGGCGTCGCAAAGATGGGCCGGCGCGCCGGGGTCGGGCAGGTCGAGCTCATGGTCGAAAAGCAGCGCGCCGCGATAGGCGTGCCACAAGCCGTATTCCGGATGCATGAGGATGCCCAGCGGTGACGGTCTCAGCTTCTCCGCGCGCATCGCCCATTGCTGGAACGGCAGGTAGGGCCTTTCGGAGGGAAACACCGCCCTCGCCCCGAAGCGGCGAGCCACAGTGGCAATTACCTCATGTGACCACATGTCGAGGGGGTCGCGAAGCTGCGCCGGACGGCTTTCCCGCCATTTCAGGAAATGCGGCCACGCCGCCGCGCCGGCCTGGCCGACCAGTAGCAATGCCTTCGCCGGCGCGCCGGCAGGTCCGGCCGGTGCCGCGTCGCCGTCGGCAAAGCCGAAACCGCCACGCGGAATGAGCCCGTGTTCCGACAGCGCGGCCGCGATGACGGCCGCTCTGCCGACGATCGTTGCGGTGGAAGTATCAGACACCCGCGTTTTGCGCTCCGGAGCGCTCCATGCCGGCACACTATGCCTCATACGACCGCGCCGACAATGCTCTGCCGATACATCCGGCATCGCCGGCGGCACAATTTCGGTCAGTGCAACCATGCTATGTATTTTCGCGGCCGGTTGCATTGCTTCTTGATGTTCACCCCGAACCACCGAAGAGGGAGCTGTTCGATGGCATGGCAGTATCCGCAATCCACCACCTCGGACGCGACGATCGTCACCCTGGACGAAGATGGCGAGAGCGTCTTCATAGCGCGTGAGGTTTTCATCGCGTCGACGCTCTTCGAACCCACCATCCATGCGACCGTCGGCGCCAACAATCACAGCATCGTCGTTGCCGGTACGGTCGCCGGCTACACAGCTATCCATGTGGGCGGCTACTACAACGTCAACAACGGGTCGGTTGTCACCGTCGAGCAAACCGGCCAGGTGCGTTCCCCGGACGGTGTTGCGATTGCGCTTGAGGGTTACAACATGCAGGTCGCGAACCACGGCCTCATCACCGCCCACCACTTGGGCGTAGAGTTTCATGGATCGTCGGCAACAGGAGCGTCCTCGATCGTCAACACTGGCACGATAGAGGCCAGCGTCGGCATATATCATGGGAGACATTCCACGCAAGTATTGAAGGTCTTCAACTCGGGCACCATCGAGGGCAGTATTGCTTCCTTTGACACCTCATCCGAATCAATCGGCCGGAACGAGATCACCAACACCGGAACGATGATCGGCCATGTCCAATTCGCTGGGGCCGACGACCTCTACGATGGCCGTCTCGGCACCATCCAGGGCGACGTGCTGGGTCGCGGCGGGATCGACCGGCTCTATGCCGGCACCGGAAACAACCGGCTGTTCGGCGGCGACGGCAACGACACCCTGATGGGCGGCGCTGGCGCTGATTATCTCAGCGGCGGGACGGGCAGCGACCGCGCCGCCTACACCACGGCGAAGGCCGGGCTCACCGTCAGCCTCGCCAACGCCTCGCTCAACACCGGCGACGCCAAGGGTGATACCTTCAACTCGATCGAGAATCTCACTGGCTCGGATTTTTCCGACTACCTGTTCGGCACCAATACCCGCAACGTCATCTCGGGCGGGGCGGGCAACGACACGATAAAGGGCTATCGCGGCAACGACACGCTGGCCGGCGGCACCGGCAAGGACAGCTTCGTCTTCAATTCAGCGTTGAGCGCCAGCACCAATGTCGACACCATCACCGACTTCCGTGCCGTCGACGATACTATCCATCTCGACAACGCCTATTTCGCCGCACTGACGTCCACGGGCGTTCTGGCAGCGGGCGCGTTCCGGGTGCATCCCACCGGGCTGGCGCAGGATTCCTCCGACCGCATCATCTACGAGAGCGACACGGGCGAGCTCTACTACGACGCCAATGGCAATGCCGCCGGCGGCGGCGTGCTGTTCGCCAAGCTCGATCCAGGGCTCGCTTTGACGAACGCGGACTTCGTGGTGATCTGAGGCGGCGACGCTTGGACGGACCGATCGAGCGAACCAACCGATCGCACCCCCTTGCCGAGGAAAACGCCGCCTCAGAACCGCTCCAGCCGCCGCCTCACCTTCTCCAGAAAGGCCGCGCGCGAGGCCGGCGTCGAGCGGTCCATGTCGTAATGGGCGAGATAGAGCGTGCGGCTGCGCTTCGCGCACAGCGCCCGCATGCCGCGCAGGATCGTCTTGCGGCCCGGCTGGCCGATCAGGAACGACCACAGCCGCGGCGCGCCGCAGGTGGTGACCACGCCGATGCGGGTGATGTGGGAGATCCGCGAAACGATCCGGCCGCCATCGCTGGCGAGGTCGAAGGCGACTCCGGTCGCCCAGACGCGGTCGAAGAATCCCTTCAGCATGGCCGGCAGGCCGTACCACCAGGTCGGATAGACGAACAGCACCGCCTCCGCCCATTTGAGATGCTCGACATACGGCACGAGCGCGGGGTCGGCGGGCGGGCCGTCATTGTAGCCGCGCCGCTCGTCGCAGGTCATTACCGGATCGAATCCCTCGGCGTAGAGGTCGACCAGGCGGAGCTCGTCGCCGCGGCGGCGGAACACCTCCAGCGCCGTGTCGCGCAGGGCGGCGCAAAAACTGTCCGGCACCGGGTGGCAGTAGACGACCAGCATCCGCATCAGAACGCATCCATCCTGGCTGCCACCTTGCGCATGAAGGCCGCGCGCGAGGCCGGCGTGGAGACGTTCATGCCGTAATGCGCGAGGTAGGAGACCGAGGCGCCCGGCCTCACCATGGCGCGCAGCACGCGCGTCACCAGCTTTCGCGGCGGGTCGCCCATCAGGAAGGCATTGAGCCGGCTTCCGCCATAGCTGGTGACGGCGACGACCTTGCGGATGTCGTGCAGCGCCGGCCTTACCACGCCGTCGACCAGCTGGAAGCTGACGCCCGGCAGGAAGACGCGATCGAGAAAGCCTTTCAGGATCGCCGGATAGCCGAAATTCCAGACGGGATAGCACAGCACCAGCCCCTCCGCCGCAAGCAGCCGCTGGGCATAAGGGTGGATCGGCTCGTCCGGACGGCGCGGATCGTGATAGGCGAGACGCTCGGCGGTGCTCAGGCGCGGCTCGAAGTTTTCGGCGTAAAGGTCGCAATCGTCTACGTTATGGCCCTTTGCCCGCAGCCGCTCCACGATCGTCCGGTGCAGGGCGGCGTTGAAGCTCGTCGCGACCGGATGGGCGTGGAGGACGAGGATGGTCATGGACGGTTCTTTCCCTTCCCCTCGAGGGGAAGGTCGATCCGCGAAGCGGATCGGGGTTGGGTCGTTGCCGCCTGTCTCGGCGCTCCTCCGGGTCGAGCGGAAACGGCGGCGAAGGTCTGCCGGCGCAAGGTCTTGCGCACCTTGGCGTAGAGCGCTGCCGCGACGACCCCACCCGGCCGCTTCGCGGCCACCCTCCCCTCGAGGGGGAGGGAGGGCGTTGTGCTCTTCATCGCTCCAGCCCCTTGAATAGAAATGTTTTCCCTGACCGGTAGTCGTAACCCGGATTCTCCCAGGCGATCATTTTTCCCGGGTTGAGCAGGCCCTGTGGGTCGGCCCGGCGCTTGAAGGCGAGTTGGATCTCGTCGGTCTGCTTCATGCCGCCCTCCTCCAGCGTGCAGCGGTGCGGGTTGAAGATCGGGCAGCCATTGTCCTCGTAGAGGCGGACGATCTCGTCCAGCCGCTGCTCGGTGGTGAACTTCACCAGCGGCAGGCCGAAGCAGGTGATGTTGCCGTCGAAGCGCACGAATTCGAGATGCGAGGTGACCTCGGGGAACAGGCCGTCGACCCTCTCCACCAGGTCGAGCTGGTTGGGGAAGGGATAGAGCGACTGCAGGTAGGTGATGGACGGGTCGACGCGCAGCGCCCTCAGCGTCGTGTGGTTCCAGGCGAGCTCGTATGCGGGCGGCAGGCCTTTCCTGTCCGCCACCAGCGAGGCGTCGAAGATCACCTCGCCCCTCTCGCGCCGGGTGAAGGCGCGAAAAGCGTCGAGCGCGTGCGGCGCCACCATGCAGACGACGACGCTCAGGCCTTCGTGCAGGAATTTATGATGGCGCTTGAAATAGAGCCAGGGCGCGGGCGCGGCGACCGGCGTGATCAGCTTGGTCAGGATGCCGTCCTGGCAGGCGAGCGCATTGCCGTAGCGGGCGGCGTCGGAAAACCGGTCGAAGCCGACGATGACGTCGACCCAGTCATAGGCGGCGGCAAGCGGCATCTCCACCTCGGTGATGATGCCGTTGGTGCCGTAGGCGTGAGTGACCTTGTGCAGGTCCTCGCCGCTCAGCTCCAGCGCCTTGGGCTCGGCCTCCATGGTAACGACGCGCAGCCGGATGACGTTGCCGAAATCGCGCAGGCCGCCGAAATTGATCGAGCCGACGCCGCCGGAGCCGCCGGCGATGAAGCCGCCGATGGAAGCGGTGTTATAGGTCGAAGGATGCAGGCGAAGCTCCTGCGCCGAATGGGCTTTCGTCGCCCGGTCGATATCGGCGAGGATGGCGCCCGGCCCGCACACCACCCGGCCGGGCGCGATGGCGCGGACCTCGTTCATCTCGGCCAGCGACAGCACCACGCCGCCAGACAGCGGCATGGCCTGGCCGTAATTGCCGGTGCCGGTGCCGCGCGGCGTCACCGGAACGCCGTGCGAAAAGCAGGCGGCGAGCACGCGGACCACCTCGGCCTCGTCCTTCGGCGAGACGATGAGATCGCCGGTTACATGCTCGAGCTGCCGCTTCAGCACCGGGCTGTACCAGTAGAAGTCGCGGCTCTTCTGCCGGACGATCGCCGGATTGTCCTCGATCCTGATGCCGTCGAGCTCGCGTTTCAGGGCTTCGATGTCCATGCGCTTCCCATCAGCTCGTCGAGTTCGCAATAGTCCGGGATGCTGCGCTCGATCGCCCGCCCGTCGCGCACCACGATGCGGTCGGATTCGGGCCGCGACAACAGTTCCGTCCAGCTCCTGCCCTTGAAGATCACCAGATCGGCTGGAGAGCCGACGGCGAGCCGGCCCGCATCGACGCCCATGATTTCGGCCGGCGTCGCCGCGACCGTCTTCGGCCAGTCGCCGACGGGATGATCGAAATGCAGGATGCGCGTCGCCATGCGGTAGACCTCCAGCATGTCGAGGTCGCCATAGGCGTAGAACGGATCGCGCGTGTTGTCTGAGGCGACGGCGACGGGAATGCCTCGCGCCTTCATCTCGTGCAGCAGCGTCACCCCGCGCCAACGCGGCGTGGTGCCGTCGTGGCGGCGGTCCTGCAGATAGAGGTTGCACATCGGCAGCGACACCACTGCGATGCCTGCGGCGGCGACCTTGTCGAGCGTTTCCAGGACCTCGCCGTGCGGCTGGCGCGCCAGCGCGCAGCAATGGCCGACCAGGATTCTTCCCTCGAAGCGGTGTTTGAGGGCAGCCTCGGCAATCCTGCGCAGCGACACGGCGGCGAGATCGCCGGTCTCGTCGGCGTGGAAATCGAGGTCGAGGCCGAATTCGATCGCGGTGCGGAAGACGCGGTCGAGCAGTGGCTCCAGATCGGGCAGGATGTAGGTGACGGCGCCGAGCACGCCTTTTGCCGCCGCCACGCGCCGCGCCAGCGCCTCGAACCAGGCCGCCTCGCGGACGCCTTCGATGCCGATCAGGCTCGCCGCCTGCAGGTCGATGCGACCACGCCACTCGTCCCGCATTTCTTCGAAGACCGGCCAGGAAATCGTCTCCTGCGGCGCGACCGAGTCGAGATGGGTGCGCAGGGCCTTGGTCCCATGCGCATAGGCGGTGCGCAGCGAGAAATCCATGCGGCGGGCGACGTCGGCGGCGTTCCAGTGGACCAGCCGGTCGGCGCCGACGGCGCCGAGCGCGCCGGCGAACGAGCCGTCCGGATTGGGCATGCGCGGCCAGATATGGCCCTTGTCGATATGGGTGTGGCAGTCGACGAAGCAGGGCAGCACGATGCGGCCGGCGAGGTCGACGCCGCGCGGCGGCGCCGGCCGCCCGCCGCGCGCGGCGATCCCCGTCACCTTGCCGTCGGCGATGGCGATGTCGACGAGCGCGAAACCGTCGCGGTCGAAAGGCCCGTCGAGGCCGGGCGTCAGCGAGGCGTGCAGGCGCGCATTGCCGAGCACGTACCAGCCGGAGGCGGGGATGAGGAGGTCGGTCATGCTGGCTGCCGCAAGGACAGGCCGCGTCCCTTCGCACCCCCCTCTGTCCTGCCGGACATCTCCCCCGCAAGGGGGGAGATTAGCCGGCCGCGTGTGCTTCGCAAATCACCAGCGCGGTAGGAGAAGCGCCCAGAGCGGAACTGCAAATCTCCCCCCTTGCGGGGGAGATGTCCGGCAGGACAGAGGGGGGGGCGACGAAGCGCAGGCCAACAATTGTCCACTCTCACCCTCACCGCTCCGCCGACAGCGCGCTTTCGTGCCAGCGCCGCAGGGCGAGGTGCGACACCAGCGACAGCGCCAGGAAGATCATGATGCCGGTGAGCGAGATCAGGAACAGCGCGGCGAACAGGCGCGGCGCGTTCAGCCGGTAGCCGGCCTCGATGATCCGCGAGGCGAGCCCCGACGACTGGCCGGACGCGCCCGCGACGAACTCCGCCACCACCGCGCCGATCAGCGACAGGCCGCCGGCGATCTTCAGGCCGCCGAGGAAATAGGGCATCGCCGCCGGCAGCTTGAGCAGCCGCAACTGCTGCCAGCGCGAGGCGCCGTTGAGGCGGAACAGGTCGAGCAGGTTGCGATCGACGGAATTCAGGCCGAGCGTCGTGTTGGAGAGGATGGGGAAGAAAGCGACGATCCATGAACAGAGCAGCAGTTTCGCGGTCTGGTTGTCGACATAGATGTTGATCAGCGGAAAGATCGCCACGATCGGCGTCACCTGCAAGACGATGGCGAAGGGAAAGAACGACATTTCCACCCATTTCGACTGGGTGAACAGGATCGCCAGGCCGACCCCGCCGAGCACCGCCAGCAACAGGCTGAGGAAGGTGATGCGCAGCGTCACCAGCAGCGACGAGAACAGCAGCGCCCGGTCGCTGACCAGCGTGGCGGCGACGACGCCCGGGCGCGGCAGGATGTATCGCGGGATCTCGTTCCACACGCAGAGGCGGTCCCACAGCCACACGGCGGCGACCATGATGAGGATGGGCAGCAGCCATCGGCCGACCCTTTCCAGCCGGGCGCCGCGGGCGCGTCGCGCCTCCTCGGGATCGAGCGCCAGGGCAGCGGAGCGCCGTTCTTCAACGCCCCCCATTGCGCGCTCCCGCAGGGGCTTGGTTGATTGCTCCGAGCAACACGTCGGAGGCCTGCCGGCAGAGCGCGGCATAATCCGGCGAGGTGCGGAACGCCTGGCTGCGCGGCTGCGGCGTCTCCACGGCGATCTCCTCGAAGATGCGGCCCGGCCGCGCCGCCATGACGGCGATGCGGCTGGACAGGAACACGCTCTCGAACACGCTGTGGGTGACGAAGACCACGGTGAAGCGTTCCTCCTGCCAGAGGTCGAGCAGGTCGTCGTTGAGGCGGAAGCGGGTGATCTCGTCGAGGGCCGCGAAGGGCTCGTCCATCAGCAGCAGCCGCGGCTTCGTGACCAGCGCCCGCGCGATCGAGACGCGCATCTTCATGCCGCCGGAAAGCTCGCGCGGCATCGCCTTCTCGAATCCTGTGAGCCGCACCCGCTCCAGCAGCGTACCGACCGCCGACGCCGCTTCGGCGCGCGAGCGGCCGCGTAGCCTGAGCGGCAGCCAGACATTGTCGAAAACATCGGCCCAGGGCAGCAGCGTCGGCTCCTGGAAGACGAAGCCGACGCAATCCTCGCCGAGCGCCTTGCGCCAGTCGAGCGTACCCGAGGTCGGCGTCGTCAGGCCGGCGATCAGCCTGAGCACCGTCGACTTGCCGCAACCCGACGGTCCGAGCAGGCTGAGGAAGTCGCCCTGGCGGATGGTCAGGTCGACATCGGCCAGCGCGGCGACGCCGTTCGAGAAGGTCTTGCCGACATTGCGCAGGATCAGCAGCGGCTCGCCTTCGTCGTCCGGCATCGGGCCGTCACGCTTCATTCCGGCCGTCGATACCGTCATCGTGGCATTCTGATCCGCTTCCCGTCGCGATGCAGCGGCCCTACTGCTTGAGATCGAGCCCCACGCCCTTGTTCACGAACTGCAGCGTGTAGGACTTCTTGATGTCGATGCCTTCCGGCAGCACCTTGGCCTTGACCATCTTGTCGTAAAAACTCTGGATGTGCTCGTCGGTCATGGCGCCGATGCCGAGCTTTTCCGCATCGCCGGAATCGACGATGCCGAACTTCTTCATCTGCGCGATCGAGAAGGCGATCTGCTCGTCGGTGATGTCGGGATTGTCCTTCTTGATCATCTCGTTGGCGGCCTTGTTGTCGCCGTAGAGATAGCTGTACCAGCCCTTGGCAGAGCCATCGACGAAGCATTGGACCACCTCGGGGCGCTCGTCGATCGTCTTCTGCATCGCCTCGATCGTCGTCGCATAGGTGTTGTAGCCGTAGTCGGCGAGCAGGAACTGGTTCGGCACGAAGCCGCCCTCCCTCTCGATCGCAAAAGGCTCGGAGGTGACGTAGCCCTGCTGGATCGACTTCTTGTTGGCGAGGAACGGGGCCGGGTTGAAGGTATAGGGCACGCGCCTGGAGACGTCGAAGCCGTATTCGGTCGCCATCCACAGGAGGAAGCTCTGCGCCCCCTCGTCGCCGATGATGTACTGCTCGGCCTTGGGCAGTTCCTCCCACGTATCGAGGCCCTGCCCCGGGTGCGACATGACCACCTGCGGCTCCTTCTGGAAGGAGGCGGCGACGACGCGCAGCGGGATGTTCTGGGCGACCGCGTCGAACGCCTGCTGCAGATTGCCGCCCATGTAGAAGTCGATCTTGCCGGCGAGCAGCAGCGGCCGGCCGCTGACCTGCGGGCCGCCCTGCTGGATGGTGACCTCGAGGCCGCAGGCGGCGTAGGTGCCGTCGGCGACTGCCTGGTAGTAGCCGCCATGCTCGGCCTGGGCGAGCCAGTTGGTCATGAAGGTGACTTTCTCGGCGGCAACAGCGCCATAGGCCGACGCGGCGAGAGCCGCGAGCGCGACCGAGATTTTCGCGAGATTTCCGTTCATCGACACCACCCCTCGTCGGCCGCGCATGCCGCGCGGCACTGCTGCAATCCGTCAATCCGCGATGCAAGCCGCATGCCACTGCCGACCCGCAGACGCCGCCGGCGGCGGACACCGAACAAGCGCTCGTGCCCTGCCCTCGCGCGACGCATCGTGCATAATTTGCGAGCGCCTGTCCACGGTGCCCCGTACCTGTGCAGTCTCCCCTGCCCCTACCCGCCGAGCATCGTTTGCCGGTCTGTCCCGGCCTATTTCTCCGGAAAGTCCGGCAGGCTCTTGAAGGCGTTCTTCAGGGCGTCGGACCAGCCTTCCGACACCGTGCGGTAATACGGATCGTCCTGGCCGATGCGCTTCTGCACGCCGACCTTGTACTTGTTCGCCTCGTAGAACAGCAGGTCGAGCGGCAGGCCGACCGACAGGTTGGAGCGCAAGGTGGAATCGAAGGAGACGATGAGCAGCTTCACCGCCTCGGCGAAGCTCATGGCGCGGTCGTAGGTCCTGACGATGATCGGCTTTCCGTATTTGGTCTCGCCGACCTGGAAGAACGGCGTGTCGTCGGTCGATTCTATGAAGTTGCCTTCGGGATAGATCATGAACAGCCGCGGCTCGGAGCCGCGGATCTGGCCGCCGAGAATGAAGGAGGCGTTGAAGTAGCTGTCCGCCTTCTGGCCGGCCGGGCTCGAATCGTGGATGACCTCCTTCACCGTGTCGCCGATCAGCTTCGCCGTCTGGTACATGGACGGTGTCTCCAGAACGGCGGCTTTGCGCTCCTCCAGCGGCTTGGCACGGCCGTTGAGCAGGCTGATCACGTTCTGCGTGGTGGCGAGATTGCCGGCCGACATCAGCACGACGACGCGCTCGCCCGGCCGCTCCCACACATGCATCTTGCGGAAGGTCGAGATGGAATCGATGCCGGCATTGGTACGGGTGTCCGACATGAAGACGAGCCCGCGTTCGATCTTGAGGCCGACGCAATAGGTCATAAGCGTGATTCCGCGTAACGTTCGCGGGGATTACTGCTCCACCGTGATGTGGACCGCAAGCGCTTCCGCCGCCTGTCCCAGCCGAATGCCGGAAACCGGCATCGCCTCGCGGTAGTCGCGCCCGACCGCCAGGCGCACGTAGCGCTCGTCCGGCGAGATGCGGTTGGCGACGTCGAATGCGACCCAGCCGAGCGCCTCGACATGCGCTTCCGCCCAGGCGTGGCTGGCGACCTGGTCGACCGTGCCGTCGAGCAGCAGGTAGCCGCTGACGTAACGGGCAGGATAGCCGAGCCGGCGAGCGGCGGCGATGAAGACATGCGCCTGATCCTGGCACACGCCCTTGCCCAGCGCTATCGCTTCCTCTGCATTTGTGCCGGCATGGGTGGAGCCGGGCACGTATGCGACCTTATCGGCGACGGCGTCCATCAGCGCGTGCAGCCTGTCGACCTCGCTCGCCGGCGCGACGGCGTCGGCCAGCGCAGCGATGCCGTCCGCCGCCACGGTCAGCGCGGTCTCGCGGGCGAACAGCCAGAGCGGCGCAAACCCCTGATGCGGGCCGACGATGCCGGAGGTGTCGAAGGTCTCGACGATGCCGCCGGCTTCCACCGACACGCCGTGCGGCTCGCCCTCGACGCTGACCAGCCGCGTCTCGTTGCCGAACTGGTCGGCGAAGCGGACCTCTTCGCGCGCGCCTGCGATTTCGAGGGCCCAGGACACCACCGCCTGCGTCGGCCCGCTCTGCGGCACCAGGCGCAGCCGCTGCAGCCCGTACTGGACCGGTACGTCGTAGCTGTATTCCGTGCGATGGGTGATCTTCAGCCGCATCAGTAGAACCGATAGCTGCGGGCGACCTCGTCGCCGAGGCGGTTATTGTCCTGGATGAAGGCGGTGAGGAACTCGTGCAGTCCTGAATCGAATATCTGCTTGATCGTCGCGCCCTTCAGTTTCGCCGTCGTCGCGGCCAGCGTGTCGTGGCAGGCGTGGCGGATGCCGTAGGCTTCCTCGAGATAGCGGAGGCTGTCGGCCAGGTTGCGGTAGCAGAAGGCGAGCGAGCGCGGCATGCGGGCGTCGAGGATCAGGTATTCGGCGATGTTGGTCGGCCGGTAGTCGGCCTCGTACACCCAGCGGTAGGAGCGGTGCGCCGACACCGAGCGCAGGATCGATTCCCACTGGTAGTTGTCGAGCGAGGAGCCGACCCAGTGGATCGACGGCAAAAGCACGTAATATTTGACGTCGAGGATGCGGGCGGTGTTGTCGGCGCGCTCGATGAAGGTGCCGAGCTGGGCGAAATCGAAGATCTCGTTGCGCAGCATGGTGCCGTGGAAGGTGCCGCGGATCTGTGCGGTCTCGCGCTTGATGGTGTCGAGCACGCTCGGCAGGTCGCGCTCGTCGACCGGCCTGGCCAGCACCCGCCTCATCGCCATCCAGGCTTCGTTGATGCTCTCCCAGGTCTCGCGCGTCAGCGCCGTGCGCACCATGCGGGCATTGCCGCGCGCCGTCTCGATCGAGGCCAGCACGCTCGAGGGATTGGTGACGTCGCGCAGCAGGAAGTCGGCGACGGCGGTGGCAGAGACCTCCGGATGACGGTTGCGGAAGGCGACGTCGCAGCCGGCGCTGACGACGACGGAGTTCCACTCCTCGGCCGAACTCGCCGTGCGCGTCAGCGCCATGCGCAGCCCGGCGTCGAGCAGCCGCGCCATGTTCTCCGCCCGCTCGATGTAGCGGTTCATCCAGTAGAGGCCGTTGGCGGTGCGACCGAGGAGCATCAGGGCATCCTGAGCGAATAGCGAATAGGGAATAGCGAATAGAAAAAAAATGTCGTCATGGCCTTTGTTGCAGACTCCTGACCAACGAACGCAGCATTCTTCCGATCTCATCGGCTGCACCGAGCAACCGCGCCATCTCGGCATCGGGCATCAGACCAACTCGTCCGGAGATAACAAGATGCGTCTCCAGTTCCTTGAGCGAGCCTTGTGCTATACGAAGAAACTGGATGAATGCTCCGGTATTTTCCCGTCCGTGCCCTTCGGCGATGTTGGCTGCAATCGACGCGGCGGAGCGCCGGATCTGAGACGTCATTCCATAGGTTTCGCCATTCGGGAATGCCTTTGTCGCCGAGTAGCAAGCTACGGCCAATTCGACGGCAGCCCTCCACACCAGCAGGTCTTTGTAAGAGTTGATCGTGGTTTCCACCCGGCTCTCGCTACTCGCTACTCACTATTCGCTATTCGCTCCTCAATCATCCAACACCCACGTATCCTTCGTCCCCCCGCCCTGCGAGGAATTCACCACCAGCGAGCCCTCCTTCAGCGCCACGCGTGTCAGGCCGCCGGGCACGATCTGGATGCGGTCGGAGACGAGCACGAACGGCCTGAGATCGACATGGCGCGGGGCGAGGCCGGCATCGGTGAGCACCGGGCAGGTCGACAGCGACAGGGTCGGCTGGGCGATGTAGTTGGACGGCCGCGCGGCGAGCTTTTTGGAAAACTCGTCGCGCTCCTTCTTGGTCGCCGCCGGCCCGACCAGCATGCCGTAGCCGCCGGAGCCGTGCACCTCCTTCACCACCAGCTCGGCGAGGTGCTCCTGGACGTATTTCAGGCTGCCCGGCTCCGAGCAGCGCCAGGTCGGGATGTTGCCGAGGATCGCCTTGCGGCCGGTATAGAACTCGACGATGTCGGGCATGTAGGAATAGATCGCCTTGTCGTCCGAAATGCCGGTGCCGGGCGCGTTGGCGATTGTGATGTTGCCGGCGCGGTAGACGTCCATGATGCCGGGCACGCCGAGCGCCGAATCCGGGTTGAAGGTGAGCGGATCGAGGAAGGCGTCGTCGACGCGGCGGTAGAGCACGTCGATCCGCTTGTAGCCTTGGGTCGTGCGCATGGCGACGTGGCCGTCGACCACCCTGAGATCCTGACCCTCGACCAGCTCGACGCCCATCTGGTCGGCGAGGAAGGCGTGCTCGAAATAGGCGGAGTTGTAGAGGCCGGGGGTGAGCACCGCGATGGTCGGCGTGCCCTTGACGCCGTCCGGTCGGACGGCGGCCAGCGACTGGCGCAGCAGCTTCGGATAATCCTCCACCGGCCGCACCTTCACGCGCTGGAACAGCTCGGGAAAGAGCTGCAGCATCGTCTCGCGGTTCTCCAGCATGTAGGAGACGCCCGACGGCGTGCGCGCATTGTCCTCCAGCACGAAGAAGTCGTCCTCGCCGGTCCGCACGATGTCGACGCCGATGATGTGGGTGTAGACGCCGCCGGGCGGCCGCACGCCGATCATCTCGGGCAGGAAGGCGGCGTTGTTGGCGACCAGCTCCTTCGGCACGCGCCCGGCGCGCAAAATCTCCTGGCGGTGGTAGATGTCGTCGAGGAAGGCGTTGAGCGCCTGCACGCGCTGCTCGATGCCCTGCGTCAGGCGCCGCCATTCCTGGCCGGAGATGATGCGCGGCACGATGTCGAAGGGGATCAGCCGTTCCGCGGCTTCCGCCTCGCCATAAACGGCGAAGGTGATGCCGGTCTTGCGAAAGACGCGTTCGGCGTCGCGTGTCTTTTCCGACAGCCTGGCAGTGTCCTGTTCCCTCAGCCAGCTGTCATAGCCGAAATACGGTCTGCGGATGCCGGACTTGTCCGGCGACATCTCATCGAACGCAACCAAGCGCGAACTCCCCTGTGACAGCATTTCAAATGGCCCCGCGCGGAAAAGCAAGCGCAATCGGAGGCTTGCGGCGCTTGCGTGGGCAGTTTCGGCGAAACGCCCAAGAACAAGGCAGTTTGCCTCGCCGCCTGCGGACACTTTCGGCACGCGGACGGAGGAGATTCGCGGCGATCGTGAAACTGCCGGGGCGGATTCGGCGTATACTCGGCAGGGGCCGGCGGAGCTGCCGTCCGCCGTACGGCCGCAAGGGGATTTTCCGCATGCGCAGCATTCCCGCAGCACTGATGAGCCTGCCGTTCATCGCCGGCGCGGCATTCGCCGGCGAGGCCGAGGTCAGGGCGGCACAAGGCACGATCGAGGCACAGATCGGCGCGTTCCGCGGCGGAGACAATGCCGCGGCATACGGGCACGCGGCCCCCTCCATCAAGCGGATATTTCCGACGCTGGAGTCCTTCATGGGAATGGTGACCGGCGCCTACCAGCCGGTCTACAGGCCGCGCAGCTTCGCCTTCGGCAAAGCGCAGGAGGCGGGATCGGCGATCGCCCAGCAGGTGATGATCGTCGGCCCCGACGGCAGGGACTATGAAGCGCTCTACACGCTCGAACTGCAGCCCGACGGCCGCTACCGCATCACCGGCGTCAGCCTCAAGGCCTCCAACGCGCTCAGCATGTAAGAGCCATCAGCGTCGCGAAAGCTCACGCCGCGTTGGAGTGCGCCTCCTTGTCGAGCAGCATGTAGTCGAGCGGCAGCTCGGTCGTGTACTTGATCTGCTCCATGGCGAAGGACGACGACACGTCGCGGATCTCGATCTTGGCGATCAGCCGCTTGTAGAAGGCATCATAGGCGGCGATGTCGGGCACGACCACCCGCAGCAGATAGTCGACGTCGCCGCTCATGCGGTAGAACTCGATGACCTCGGGAAACTCCTGGATAACCTCGGAGAAGCGCCGCAGCCATTCGTGGCTGTGCGAGTTGGTGCGGATCGACACGAACACCGTGACCCGGGCATTGATCTTCTCGGGGTCGAGGACGGCCACCCGCCGCCGGATAACGCCTTCCTCCTCCAGCTTCTGGATGCGCCGCCAGCACGGCGTCGTCGACAGGCCCACCTTTTTGGCGACGTCGGCAACGGCGAGCGTGGAATCTTCCTGCAACAGGCGAAGGATTTTGCGATCGAGGCGGTCCATGGGTCGCTCCGGGAGAAAAATATTCCACGCAACCTATCATTCCGCCACAGCGGCACAAGGAAGATTTTTGCCCGCCAAGGCGTTTCGGGAAACGCACATTGCGCCGGCGTCAGCCAAGTCGCATCGCGATTTGCGTGCGCAGGAAGGGCAGCAGCTCGGCCGCGAACCAGGGATTGCGCTTCATCCAGCCGGTGTTGCGCCATGACGGATGCGGCAGCGGCAGGATTTTCGGCGCGGCCGATGCGTCGAAGATGATGCGCCAATCCTCGACCGTCTCGGTGAGGGAGCGTCGCCGGCTCGCGCCCATGTGCCAGGCCTGCGCATAGAGGCCGATCGCCAGCACCAGCTCCAGTTGCGGCATCAAGGCCATCAGCCGCTGCCGCCATTCGAGGGCGCATTCGCGGCGCGGCGGCAGGTCGGCGCCGCGCGCATCCTGTCCGGGAAAGCAGAAACCCATCGGCACGATGGCGAAATTCCCCGGGTCATAGAAGGCGTCCCGCGGGACGCCGAGCCAGTCGCGCAGCCTGTCGCCGGACGCGTCGTTGAAGGGAATTCCGGTCGCATGCACCTTGGTCCCCGGCGCCTGCCCGGCGATCAGGATGCGCGCCCTGGTGGACGGCACCAGCACCGGGCGCGGCTTGTGCGGAAGCGCACGGCCGGCGGGACGTTCAAGGCAGAGGCGGCAGGCGCGGATGTGTCCGGCGAGGCTGTCGAGATCGGCGTTCGCGTGGATCGGCATTGTCCGTATTTGCAGCTTTCTCTTGCGATTTCCAGCACTCGACCTCTCCCCTGATCCGATCAAGGAACCGAGACAGCCCTGTCGCTTCAACCGGTCTTTCCGGACAGCCAGCCGGAGCGAAAGGCAAGCTCCGCTACAAAGATCACGCCGCCCTGCTCGTCTCGCACACTCACCCGGAAGGTTCTTTCCTCACCATCGGGCAGGTCCTCGCGGGCCATGTCCGGCAGCGCCTCTATGGCCGCTCGCCTCACATGCTCCAAAGTTTCGATATCAAGCCCGACGTCGTCGCGGAAAGGTTCCACGCCGTCATGGGTGTCGAAGTAGTATCGGGACATGGAATGACCTTTTGGCTTGCTGCTCGACCAAAAAGCTTTCCGATGCCGTTGAGTTCCTGTCATGCTCTATGCGCCTGGCCCGGCCGGTCGGTCCCGACAGGACCAAGGTCAAAATCCGACCGGTCTCAAGCTCCCGCGCTCGGGCGTGCCTTCAGTGCCCGATACCAGCGCTGCACGTTCTCGAGTTCTTCCGGAATTGCGATCCGGGCCGGCTTGGTGAAGTCAAGCGCCACCAGGCCGGTGATGTCGGCGATGCTGAAGTCCTCGCCTGCCGCGAACTCGTGCGACGCAAGATGCGTGTCGAGGATCTTCATGAACTCGACCGCCTTCGGACGGTTCATCTCGCCCCATTCAGGAAGTTGCGGCACCTCCCAGTCCTTCATCGCCGGGTGGGTGTGGCGGAAGGCGAAGGAAACCGGCAGATAGAAATTGAGCTCGATGCGCCGCTGCCACATCTCGACCAGCGCCTTGCCGAGCGCGCCCCGGCCGAACAGCGCCGGTTCGGGATGAAGCTCCTCGAAATAGCGGCAGATCGCCACCGATTCGGTGAGCACGGTTCCGTCGCCCAGTTCCAGTACGGGCAGGCGCTGCAGCGGGTTGCGCGCCGTCAGCTCCTCGCCCTTGTGGCCGAGCGCGCCCATGTCGACCGGCACCAGCGGCACCGCGATGCCCTTCTCGGCGAGAAAGATCCTGACCCGGCGCGGATTGGGCGCGCGGCCGCCGTCGAACAGTCTCATCCGGTCTCCTCCGTTTGCAATCCGATCAGCCCTTAAAACAGGACGAGATTGGCCATTCCGCGGCGATCAGCCAAGGTGGAATATTTGCCTGAGCCAGTTCCACAGCGCGCCAAGCCGATCGTGGTCGACCTCGGCCATGCTGCCATGGGTGTCGCGCCAGTGCCGGGGGCGGTCGAACTCGCCCGCCCACAGGCCGCGCCCGGCCCGTCGCGCCGACAACTCCTCGTCCTCGAAATCGCCGAAGGCGACCGCCCAGCCCTCCTCTACCAGGGTTCGGTTGAGCTCGGTCGACCCGGCCGAGCAGGTGCCGAGCAGCCGGCCGAACTTGTCACGCTGCCAGCCTGAGCAGGCGACCGGCTGGTTGCCGATCAGCGTGCGCAGCCGCTGCCGCGCCTGGCGGCCGCAGGGATAGCTCATGCCGTCCCTCATGCAGCTCTGGGTGAATTCGGGGGCGTCGATGCCGCGCAGCCTGATCTTCTCCGTGCCCACCGTGATCGTATCGCCGTCGTTGACGACCACCGCCCCGCTCAGACGGCGCGTCTCGACGCGGTCCAACCGCGCCGCCAGAAGCGCCAGCAGCCCGAGGATCGCCACGGCCAGCAAAAGATCGAAAAACCTGCGCAACAGGCTACGCCGGGCTCGCGGCCGTGGCCTCCTAGCGCGCGCCGGCCATGACCGGCTCATATGGCAAACAGTCCATTAATCATTCGCAACTAGCCTGCCGTCTGGTTTCAGCACGCGAAAAATCCGAATCGGAATGTCGCCGACGCACAGCACCACGGCTGACAAGATCATTGTGGATCGGCGCAAACCGCATCGCAACAGCGAGGTGGCGCAGGCCGTGCGCCGCATGCGCGACCGTCTGGTGCAGCGGCCGGGCAGCATCGGCTTCGACCGGGAACTTTTGAAGCTGCATGCGCGCTCGACGATCTTCTGCGCGACCGCCGTGCCCGTGCTGGTGCTGCTCATCGCCATGGGCGGCCTTGCCGTCGGCATGAGCAGGACGATCGCCGTCTGGGCACTGATCACCGTCGCTTGCTATGCCGGGCTCCTGCTGATCGCACGGCGGGTCGACCGGACGGCGTCCGGCGACATCGATGTCGGGCGGACCAGACGCGCTTTCCTGGCCGCGCATTTCGCCTCGGGGCTCGGCTGGGCCTATCTGATGACGCTCAACTGCGACGAATGCGGCGTCGAGCAGTTTCCGGTGGTCAAGGCGGTGCTGCTGCTGCTTGCCGTCGCTGCCACTGCGCTGATCGCAGCGTCATTGCGCGGCGCTCTGGTCGCCACCTTCGCCCTGCCCGTCTTGCTCTACGTGCTGATCGGCACCCGGCTCTCCCAGCCGGTGGACGCGATCATGGCGGGGCTGCTGGTGCTCGCCCTGCCCTTCTTTTCCTACATCTCCGCCCACATCAACAAATCGTCGCTGATGCTGCTGTCGTTCCGCACCGAGAAGGACGCCCTGATCGCCGAGCTGGAGACGGCCAAGGCGATGTCCGACGAGGCTCGCCACCGCGCCGAGGAGGCCAACCTCGCCAAGTCGCGCTTCCTCGCCTCGATGAGCCATGAACTGCGAACGCCGCTGAACGCCATCCTCGGCTTCTCCGAGGTGATGGGCAGCGAGGTGCTCGGCCCGATGGCTAACCACACCTATCGCGACTACGCCCACGACATTCACTCGTCCGGGCAGCATCTTCTGACGTTGATCAACGAGATCCTCGACCTGTCGCGCATCGAGGCCGGGCGCTACCAGCTCAATGCCGAGCCGCTGTCGCTCGTCCAGACGGTCGAGGACTGCTGCCACATGATGACGCTGAAGGCGCGCGGCAAGGACATCCGCATCGTTGAGGAATTCGAGCCGGGCATGCCGCGCCTCAACGCCGACGAGCGGGCGGTCCGCCAGATCGCGCTCAATCTTCTGTCGAACGCGGTGAAATTCACCGCGACGGGCGGCGAAATCCGCGTCCGGGTCGGCTGGACGGCCGGCGGCGGGCAATATCTGTCGGTGAAAGACAATGGCCCCGGCATCGCCGAGGACGAGCTTCCGGTCGTGCTGTCGGCCTTTGGCCAGGGCGCCATCGCCATCAAGAGCGCCGAACAGGGTACCGGCCTCGGCCTGCCGATCGTGCAAGGTCTGATCGCGCTGCATGGCGGCAGCTTCGACATTTTCTCCAAGCTGCGCGAAGGCACCGAGGTGCTGGTGACCTTCCCGGCCGCCCGGGTGATGGAGAAACTGCCGGCGATGCCCGCGCCGGGCCGGGCCGTCGCGGGGCGGAAACGGTGAACCCGCCGCGGCATGGCAGAATGCGGCCTGCCTGTGCTAAGGCTCGAGCCGAAGAATCGGGAAACCGGCCCATGCGACTGCTGCCGCTCTGCATGACCCTGGCCCTGGCCTTGCTCACGGGCTGCCAGAGCACGCCGCCCGAAAAATTCTTCGTTCCGGCCTGCACGCAGCACCGCTACGACGCGGGCTTCTGCGACACGCCGTCGAATTTCAACCTGTTCGCGACCATCGTGACCGGCCGGGTCCAGTAAAGGCTCAGGACTTTCCGGAACCCTTGGCGGCTTCCGCAAGCGTCGAGGCGACGGCGGCGGCGGCCTTGGCCACACCGGCGGCGAGCGCGCCGGCCGTGCCGTCCCCTGCGGCTATCCGCAGATCGAGCAGCGGCATCAGGCCGAGGCGCTGGACAACCGCCGCGCCGCCAGGCTCCACAGGCTGTTGCGCGACCAGGCAATGGTCGATCGCTCCCGGCTGCAGCGCCTGCAGTACAGCGGCAGCCGCGATCGCCGCGTCACCGTCCAGGATGACCGGGATACGTTCGGTTCGCGCGGCGAGAACGGCGCCGGCGATGGCAGCGAACTCGCGGCCGCCGAGGCGCCGCAGGATTTCGAGCGGATCCTTCAGATGGCCGCGATGCAGCGTCAGCGCACGGTCGACGACCGCCGCCTTGCGGGCCAGCATCGCGCCGTCGGCGCCGGAACCCGGCCCGACCCAGTCCGCCCCGCCGCCGCCGAACAGCGCGGCGAACAGCGCCGCCGCCACGGTGGAGCTGCCGACGCCGAGATGACCGACGACGAGCAGGTCGGTGCCGCCGGCGACCGATTCCATGCCGAAGGCCATGGTGGCGGCGCAACCGCGCTCGTCGAGCGCCGCCTCTTGCGAAATGTCGCCGGTCGGCAGGTGCAGCGCCAGGTCGAATACCTTCAGGCCAAGGTCGTGCGCCAGGCAGACGCCGTTGATGGCGGCGCCGCCGGCGGCCCGGAGCTCGACGGCGCGCGCCGTTTCCTCGGCCGGGCGCGGCGACACGCCGGCGGCGGCGACCCCGTGGGTGCCGGCAAAGACGGCGACAAGCGGTCGCCGCACCGCCGGCGCGCGGCCGCTCCAGCGCGCCAGCCATGCGGCCGTATCCTCCAGCCGGCCGAGCCCGCTGGCAGCGGCGAAGTCCGACCGGACACGGCGCTCGGCCGCCTCGTCGCCCTGCGGCAGCCGCCCGGCCAGGGTGCGAAAATCGTCGAAGGGAAGTCCGGAAGTCATGTCGTATCCGCCTGCAGGCAACGTCGTCGGCAGGCGGCATAGACGCAACTTGGCCGTGGCACAATCGCGACCTTGCATTGCAGCCCTGCCTGTCCCATGTCAGAGGCCCGATGGAAACCGCATGGCCGTGATCGAATCCCCCTGCATCCTCGTCTGTTCGATCGACACGAAGACCGGCTATTGCTTCGGCTGCGGGCGCACACGCGAGGAGATCGGCGCCTGGATCACCATGTCGCCCGACGAGCGGCGCCGCACCATGGCGCTGCTGCCGGCGCGGCTGGAGACGGTGGAGCGGCGGCCGCGACGCGAGACGCGGCGGACGCGCATGGCGCGCGAGCGCGCGGAGTGAGGCGATGAACCGCTTCGCCATCGGCCTGCTCATCCTCGGCGTGGGACTGGTCGTGCTCCTGTGGACGCATGACGACGGCTCCGTGGCCGGACTGAGCAGCGGCGAGTTCGGGCGGCTGGTCTATGCTGGGGCGCTCACGGCGGTGCTCAGCGCCGGCGTCGTGGCACTGTTTCGCGGCAACTCCGGCGGCACGCTGCGCAGCGTGGTGGCCTGGCTCGCCATCATCCTGGCGCTGGTCGCCGGCTATCAGTACCGCTACGAACTGCAGGACGTGCTGAGCCGCGTCTCCGCCGGGCTCGTCCCCGGCAGCCCGCTGTCGGTCACGGACGCGGACGGCCGCGCCACGGTGATGATGGAGAAGCGGCAGAACGGCCATTTCGAGGTGCGCGGCTCGGTCGACGGCTCGGCGGTCGCCTTCCTGGTCGACACCGGCGCCACCAGCACGGTGCTGACGGCGGCGGACGCGCGGCGCGCCGGCTTCGACACCGCGGCGCTGTCCTTCTCCATTCCTGTCGCCACCGCCAACGGCACGGCCCGCGCAGCCGCGGTCCGTGTGCAGGAGGTGACGGTTGGCGCCATCGTGCGCCGCAACCTCACGGTCCTGGTGGCGGCCGATGGCTCGCTCGAGCAAAGCCTGCTCGGCATGAACTTCATCTCGACGCTGTCGGGCTTCGACATGCGCGGCGACCGCCTGATCCTGCGCGACTGAGCGCGGAGCCTCGACGGAGGCCAGGCGGATTTCCGGTCACGCCGCTTCGGCCGCCCGCTCGTCCTCCACCGCCGCGAAGGCGCGACGCAGCACCGCCGAATCGGCACCCGGGCGCGTCGCCTCGGTCGACAGTATCTGGCGGAAGCGGCGGGCGCCCGGTCGGCCGTGGAAGAGCCCGACCATATGGCGCGTGACATGCGCCAGCCGCCCGCCCGCGGCGATATGGGCGTCGGCATAGGCGGCCATCGTCTCCAGCAGTGCGGCGAAATCGACCGGCGCGGGATCGAGATCGATCAGGCCGTCGACGCCGGCAAGAATCGCCGGCGTATGATAGGCAGCGCGGCCGAGCATCACCCCATCGACATGGCCGAGATGCGCCTTCGCCTCGGCGACCGTCTGGATGCCGCCATTGATGCCTATGAACTTTTGCGGCAGGCGCCGCTTCAGCCGGTAGACGCGGTCGTAGTCGAGCGGCGGGATGTCGCGGTTCTCCTTCGGGCTCAGCCCCTGCAGCCAGGCTTTTCGCGCATGCACCCACAGCGCGTCCGCACCCGCGGCGAAAACGGCGTCGGCCAGCGTATCGAGCGCCGGATCCGGATCCTGCTCGTCGACGCCGATGCGGCACTTGACCGTGACCGGCACGTTGACGGCGCGCTTCATCGCCGCGACGCACGCCGCCACCAGCGCCGGCGTCTTCATCAGGCAGGCGCCGAACGTGCCCGACTGCACGCGATCGGAGGGGCAGCCGCAATTGAGGTTGATCTCGTCATAGCCGAATGCCTCGCCGATCCGCGCGGCTTCCGCCAGCTTGTGCGGATCGGAGCCGCCGAGCTGCAGCGCCGCCGGATGCTCGGCCGTATGGAAGCCGAGCAGCCGCTGGCGCTCGCCATGGATCGCCGCATCGGCGACGATCATCTCGGTATAGAGCAGCGCCCGTCGCGTGAGCTGGCGATGGAAGAACCGGCAATGCCGGTCCGTCCAGTCCATCATGGGTGCCACGGCGAAACTGTTCCATACCATATTGATTTGCCAGCCCTTTTTCCGAACCGTCTTACCTGAAAATTGGCCGACCGCGAATTTGACACAAACAACTAGAATCCATCTTGTTTGTTTTCAATGACTTGGGGGATCGGTCGTCTCATTTTGTCGTATTTTGCTCCTCGAAACCGGCACTCCGGTACAGCATTGCAGTACCGCCGAACGCCATACTGTACCGGCTGCCGATGCGTGATCTCACCGCTTCCGCGCTATTGCGTTCGACACATTCGGATCTATCGAGGTTAGAGTCGAGCCGCGCGGCGACAGCATATGAATCCCGGACATATTTTTGTCGGTTCCGTTCCGCGACCGAGATCGATTACAGGAAAAACCCTAGACGCGATCAAAAAATCCCTCGTCTTCTTCCGCAAGATGCCTCCGCGCGCCTTCAGGATCGATGTCGAGGCCAAGCCCTGGGCCGGGCAGCAGTTCGATCATCGAGTTCCGTACAATGTGCTTCGGCAGTCCGACGACGATATCTTCCCAGCACGGATCGGACGCCGTGGGGTATTCGAAGGCGATGAAGTTGGCCGGCAGGGTGGCGCACACGTTGATCAACGCCCCGAGGCCCAGGAGTCCGTTGGCGGTGCCGTGCGGGGCCATCATAATCGAGTGCATGTAGGCGTGCTCCGCGACCCATTTGAGCTCGGCAATGCCACCGATGTCGGCCGGATCAGGCCCTACGATCCGTACGGCCTGCGTCTCGATTAATTCCTTGAAGTTGTGGCGCAGGTAAATCTGCTCACCAGTGTGGATCGGCACCGTCGTCGACTGCGTCAATTCGCGATACGCTTGCGGATTGACCCACGGCACATAGTCGCCGGTCAGCATGTCCTCCAGCCACATGAGATTGTACTTCTCGACCGCATTGGCGAAGCGGATGGCATCGGGCAGGAACCAGCCAGGCCCGCAATCGAGCGCAAGGCTGACCTTGTCCCCTAGCACTTCCTTCATCGCCGCGACGCAGTCTATCGCATGCGCCATGCCGCGTTCGCTGATCTGACCCTGATCCATGGCCCCGTGATAACCGGCCTTCTTCTGCGCGATGCCGTAGTGGAAGCCAGGGACTGTATCCTTCATATTCGAGTGGAACGTGATCCCCTGCTTCACCATGAAGAAGCCCTCGGGCTGCTCCATCATCCATCTGACGTCATCCGCGTAGTCCTCGGGCCTATCCCCCGAACGCTTGCGGCGCCTGTTGCCGTTGTAGCAGCGGACCTGATCGCGCACCTTGCCGCCGAGCAACTTGTAGACGGGGACATTCGCGGCCTTGCCGGCGATGTCCCACAGTGCATGCTCGATCGCGCTGACCGCGGCGCCGTACGGCTTGAATCCGCCACGCTGGCGTATCTTGAGCATGCAGCGCTCGACGTCGGTGGGATCCTCGCCGATGAGTGCATCGCGGAAGTGGAGCACAAAGGGCTTCAGGTAGGGCTTGGTGAACTCCACCTCGCCCAGGCCATGGATGTTCTCGTCGGTCACGATGCGGACGATGGGATGGCGACCGATGATAGCGCAGCGGAGGTCGACGATCTTCATGTTCTCGACTTTCGGCCGTTGAGGGAACAGTACCGGGCGAAACGCTCACGGCATGGTAGTGCGTCGCGGAACTGGCTGAATCACTCGATCTGATTTGCCTCGAGGTAGTCGCGATTCATCTCGACGCCGAGGCCCGGACGCTTCGTCAGCTTCAGGCTGCCATTCGAATTGTCGAGAGGCTCGTCGATGAGCACGTCATATTTGTGCAGGTTCCATTCCGACGTCTCTAGCTTGTAGAAGTTCGGCACAGTCATCATTACCTGCGCGCCGGCGATCACGTTGATCGGACCGGCAGCGTCGTGCGGAGACACGGGAATATAATACGCCTCACAGAGGGCCGAGATTTTCTTGAGCTCGGTGATACCGCCGGTCCACGTTACGTCGGGCATTATGTAGTCGGCCAGCTTGTTCTCGAGAATTGGCACGAAATCCCATTTCGTGTGACCGCGCTCACCCCAAGAGATTGGCGCATTCACCTTGTCGCGCACTTGCTTGAGCGCGTTGAAGCTCTCGGGTGGAACAGGCTCCTCGAACCAGTCGATCTGAGCTGCGTCCTCCAGCGTATGGCAGAGCCGAATAGCGGTCGGCACGTCGAAGCGGCCATGCGCATCAATGAGGATTTCGATTTCCGGGCCGGCTGTCTCGCGGATCAGCGCGGCGAGTTCGGCGGCCTCCCGCTCGTCCTTACGCGTCATCAATCCATCGAGATAACCGTCGCGCTGCTCTCGGGCCAGGCCATCCACGTAGGCGCCCTGTTGCGGGAAGGGGTCGAATTTAAGGGCAGTGTGCCCGGACTTCACGATGTCCTGGATTTCCGCGACCACGGCCTCCTTGCTGGTAAACTTGCGCTGGTCGGGATGCGTGTAGAGCGCGACTTCTTCCCGCACTGGTCCACCCAGCAGCTCATAGACGGGCTTGCCGAGGGCCTTGCCCCGGATGTCCCACAAGGCGATGTCGATCGCGCTCACGCATTCTACAGCGGCCCCCCGGCTGCCCATGTAGGTGAAGCTGCGAAAAAGCTTGTGCCAAAGCTGCTCTATGCGCGCCGGATCTTCGCCGACCAGCATGGAGCCGACCTGCCGCAGCATGGCGGTCAGAGCGCGATTTGCCAATTTTGTTGTGGTTGTAATCTCGCCCCAACCGGTGATCCCCTCGTCGGTGTTCACTTCCACGAACAGGAATTCACCCCAGTACGAGGCGCTCGACTGTATCAGCCATGGCCGGACGCTCGTAATCTTCATTCGCCTCTGCTTTCTCTGGTTATGAATGGGGCTTGCACGAGCCGAACCGGCCAGGACCTATCCGGCCCGGGCCGCGCTTGCTGCGCGCATCTGCTCAAGGATGTGCCGGCCAGAACCTTCAACATGGCGGGCGACCAGCTCGGCGGCCTTTTCCGCCTCACCGGCCTTGATGAGCCCGATCAGTTCGCGATGATCGCGCAGCACCTGCGCACGCCGCGCCAACGTGAAATTGTATCGGCGGCTCACGGCGCGCAGTACCTCGCGATGCTTCCACCAGAGTTCGGCCGCGTGACGGTTGTAGTGGCGCTCGTACATTACGGTGTGGAACGCCGTGTCGAGCTCACTATGCCTGAGCTGATCGGCGAAGTTGTTTTCCTCGATGAGGCGTTGAATACGCTCGAGTTCGACGATGTCCTCCTGCGTCGCCATGCCGACGAACCATCGGGTAAGGGCGGGCTCGATCAAAACGCCGATTTCGTAGATGTCCCGAACGAAATCCTGATCGATCGGCCGGACACGCGCACCGCGGTTGGGGGCGAAGATGACGAAGCCCTCGCCCCTAAGCAGCTGCAGCGCCTCGCGGACCGGGTTGGTGGATGTGCCATGACGCTTGGCTAGGTCAGCGACGACCAAACGTTCGTTCGCCTTCATGCGGCCTTCGATGATGTCGTCGCGGATCAGCTCATAGATGGATGCCCCTTCCTTCGAGGCGCTGATCGGGTCGATTCCCGTCGGCGGCTTGGCCTTAAAATCCGTCATCGTCCGCTGCCCTTAGTAGCCCTTCGTACCTTCTTACATTATCCACGATTTGCGTCAAATAATGTATGATCTGATTGGGTTGACACGCAATCTTAGTTCTGGGACGGTACCTGGCTAGCCGAGGGATACACAAAACAAGCAGCCACCCCACGGTCAAACCAAGAACGCCGCCTGTCGTCAGGGTGGCGATTGGGAAAAATGTGGAGGATTCTATGACACGCTTGCAATTTGGCGATGCCGTCCTGCGCGGCGCTGTTGCCCCCGTCCTGATCGCGTCGCTGCTGTCGACTTCGGCTGCCGGCGCCCCCGTCGATCTGAGCAAATGGTCGCCGGAATATGTTCGCTCTATTGCGGGCACAGAGGAATTCGACACCGCGGAGGCTTGCGGAAAGGTCACTCCGCTCGACCACAAGGGGCGTCTGACGTTTTGGTATCAGGGGGTGTTCGAAGGCGACCCTGACCTGCTGCGCCAGTACTACAAGGATTTCTTCGAGTCGTTCCGCAAGACCTATCCAAACATCCAGCTCGAAGAACAGGCTCTCACCTACAACGACCTGCTCGACAAGTTCCGCACTGCGCTCCTCGGCAATGCCGCGCCGATGGCGGTCCGCCTGCAAATCCTGGGCGGGACCGAGTTTGCCTCGAAAGGCTATCTCGAACCGCTCAAGCCCGAGGACGTCGGCTGGTCGACCGAAGATTTCTGGCCTGGCGCCATGAAGGCCGTGACCTGGGATGGCGTAACTTACGGCATTCCGACCAACAACGAGACGATGGCGCTCATCTGGAACGCCGATATGTTCAAGCGTGCGGGTCTGGATCCGGAGAAGCCGCCTGCAACCTGGGACGATGTGGTCACGTACTCAAAGCAGATCCACGACAAGCTCGGTGTCGCAGGCTACGGCCTTGTTGCCCGCAAAAACGCCGGCAACACTCCCTACCGCTTCATGCCTCAGCTCTGGGGTTACGGCGGCGGCGTATTTGATGAAGCCGATCCGAACCCGAATTATGAGGAGATCCGGCTAAACAGCGATGCAAGCAAGCGTGCGCTGCAGGCTTCGTACGACATGTATGTGCGTGACAAGTCGGTCCCCGTGTCCGCGCTCACAAACCAGCAGGCTGACAACCAGCCGTTGTTCCTCGCCGGTCAACTCGCCATGATGATCTCTCACCCGTCCGACTACAATGTCATGCTCGACCTTCAGAAAAAGGCGACAGGCGCCGATAAGGAGAAGGCACAGACCGTCATAGACAACATGCGGTATGGCCTGATTCCGACCGGTCCGGACGGCAAGCGCGCGGTCGTCTTCGGCGGCTCCAACATCCATATTCTCAAGCCTGAATATGTCGATGGCGGCAAGGTTGACGAGCCGGCGGCGAAGGCCATCATCTGCTTCTGGACGAGCCCGGAATGGTCGCTCAAGATGGCCTATGCGGGCTCCAACCCCGGCAACCTAAACGGCTTCAAGACCAAATGGATGAAAGAACGTCTGGACAGCATCAAGTTCCTCGACGTTACGACCTCGATGCTACCGTATGGCATCCCGTTCCCAGCCCTGCCGCAAGCGCCCGAGATCATGAACATCATCGTCCCGGACATGCTGCAGAACGCATTGACCGGAGCCATGACCGTTGATGAGGCGGCAGACGACGCGGCTGCAAAGGTCAAGGAACTGATGGGCGGGCTCTAAGGCCTGGTCTGTCGCGAATCGGGCCGACAGCTCCCGCGCTGTCGGCCATCACTTCGCACCAAGACAAAGGTTGCCCACGATGACCATAGTGACGGGCGAGGCCAAACAGGTCCGCCGGCAGCGCACGACACGTTCGGACCTGCTCCGGCGGATATGGATCAGTTGGGCTGACTATCTCTACGTGCTGCCCGCCATCGTGGTGATGCTCGTCGTCATCGCCTACCCGATCTACTACACAATCGAACTGTCCTTCTTCAAAACGCCGCCCGGGCTTCAACTGAAGGACAAGAGCTTCGTCGGGCTCGACAACTACACGACCATCCTCACGAGCAGTGTGTTCTGGCGCGTCACGCTCAATACGGTGATCTGGACGCTGGCCTCGACCATGATCGCATTTGCGCTGGGCTTTGCCTTGGCACTGGCGCTGCATCGTGAGTTCTTCGGGCGCGGAATGCTGCGCGCCATCTTCATCATCCCGTGGGTGATCAGCGCAGTCGCCGCCTCCTATATCTGGAAATGGATATACCACTCGGACTTCGGCATCATCGGCGTGGTCCTCCTACAACTGGGGCTCGTTGACAGGCCACCGAACTTCATCGACAGCGTCAGTACGGTCCTGGCCTCGCTGATCGTCGTCAACATCTGGCGTGAGTTTCCATTCGCCATGATCATGATGATGGCGGGACTGCAGACCGTCCCCGAGCAACTCCTGCGCGCCGCGCAGGTCGATGGCGCGTCGGCATGGCAGCGCTTCTGGCACGTCACTTTTCCCCATCTGCGCGGAGTTTCCGCGGTCACGGTTCTTCTGCTCGCGGTGGCGAACTTCAACTCCTTCATCATTCCGTGGATCATGACGGGCGGCGGTCCATCGAACGCCTCTCACATCTGGATCACGCATATCTATGAGCTTGCCTTCGGGCGTCAGCGCTGGGGAGTGGCGTCCGCCTACTCCGTACTCCTGTTCATCATCCTGATGACGTTCGGCTATTTCTACGTGCGCGCGCTCAGTCATGGCGATCAGAGGGAACCCGGGGCATGAACGCGCAGGCTGGAATCTCGAGCAGTCGCCGTAGGCGCGTGGATGGCTGGCGCTGGGCTGGTCGCTCCTTTTTGCTGTTCATGCTGATCTATACGGCGGCCCCGATGGCCTGGATGCTGCTGACTTCGATCAAGTCGGGCTTCGCGGCGATGGCGTTTCCGCCTGAGTGGTGGCCGAGCGAGCCAACGTTGGCAAGCTATCGGAACCTGCTCGATCCCCAGAACAGCGTCGGCCGAGACTTCCTGCGCTTTTTTTGGAACAGCCTGATTGTTTCGACCCTGACCACGATCCTCGCGGTACTGGTTGCGGTGCCGGCTGCCTACGCCTTCTCGCGCTTCAGATTTCCGGGGCGGCGCTTCCTGTTCTTCTCGGTGCTGCTGCGCAACATGTTCCCGGCGGTGATCTTCCTTGTCCCGCTCTTCATCCTGATGCGCTTTCTGGGCCTCGTGAATACCCATGGGTCGCTGGTCCTCACCTACCTGACCTTCGGCCTGCCGCTTGCCATCTGGCTGCTCAAGGGATTTTACGACAACATCCCGGTCCAGCTCGAGCAGGCCGCGCGCATCGACGGCGCGACGCGGTTTCAGGCATTCATCCTAATCGTGATGCCACTTTCAGTACCGGGGATCATCGCGACAGCGATCTATTCGTTCATCGGCGCGTGGAACGAGTACATCTACGCCTACACGTTTATCTCAAGGAACGAACAGCTGACCTTGCCCGTCGGCGTCCAGCGGTTCTTCTCCGAAAACACAACGGATTTCCCGGGATTGATGGCTGCCAGCTTCATGATGAGCGTGCCGGTCGTGGTTCTGTTCCTCCTTCTGCAAAAATACTTCGTGCGCGCGCTCACCGAAGGCGCGGTCAAACACTAGGAAGCAGAGCTCATGGCCCACGTGATCCTCAAAGATCTCGTCAAGACCTATGGCGCAATCTATGCGGTACGAGACGTATCACTGACCGTGAATGACGGAGAGTTCGTCGCGCTAGTCGGACCGTCGGGATGCGGCAAGACGACGACCCTCAACCTTGTCGCCGGCCTCATTCCGATCACTGGCGGAGACATCACGATCGGCGACCGCGTGGTCAACGATCTCGATCCCAAGGATCGGGACATCGCAATGGTGTTCCAGAACTACGCGCTCTATCCGAACAAGACCGTCTACAAGAATCTCGCCTTTCCTTTGCAGATGCGCCGGATGCCGTCGTCCGCGATCGATCAGAAGGTGCGCGACGCGGCGCGCATGCTGGACATCTCCCATCTTCTCGAGCGCCGGCCTCGGGAGCTGTCGGGAGGCCAGCAGCAGCGCGTCGCGCTGGGCCGCGCACTGGTCCGCGATCCCGCCGTCTTCCTCATGGACGAGCCCCTGTCCAACCTCGATGCCAAGCTGCGCGTGCAGATGCGATCCGAGATCAAGCGGTTCCACCAAGATTTCGACGCGACGATCATCTACGTGACTCACGATCAGCTCGAGGCTGTCACGATGGCCGACAAGATGGCCGTCATGAACGGCGGCTACTTGCAACAGTACGACACACCGGCGCAGGTTTTCGCCAATCCGGTGAACCTGTTCGTGGCCAGCTTCATCGGCAGCCCTGCGATGAGCCTGATCCCCCTTGAAGCGACTACGGACGACGGCCTAACCATCCTCACAGGTGCCGAGGGATGGACCCTGACACTTTCGGACCAGAATGCGCGAAAGGTCGGGAAGGCGACCACCAGGAAAGTCGTGCTGGGCGCACGCCACTCGGCGATACGTCTGCACAAGTCGCAGATCGAGACTGGCGTGCCGGCGAAAGTCTACACGGTGGAACCGACCGGCGACGTGACCTTCGTACAGGTGTTCCTGTCGGGAGCGGTCGTGAACATCAGCCTGCCGCCGACGTTCGATGTCGAGCCGGACGAGCAGGTCTGGCTCGAATTCGATCAGAATCGCATGCATCTTTTCGACGGCGAGACCGAACTGGCGCTGCACGGCTGATCATGCTGCCGAAATTCAAGATCACCGCCATAAAGCCCTATCCGGTCTGGGTGGGGACCCGCAACCAATTGATCGTCAAGGTCGAAACCGACCAGGGGGTATATGGCTGGGGCGAGAGCGGTTTGTCTTCGCGCGAGAAGGCGGTGGTTGGCGCCATCGAGCACTATCGCGAGTTCCTTATCGGCCAGGACGCGATGCAGATCGGCCGCATCTGGCAGGAAATGTACCGCAGCCAGTATTTCGAGGGCGGCCGCGTCCTCCAGGCAGCCATCTCGGCAATCGACATCGGCCTGCACGACATAAAGGGCAAGGCGCTTGGAGTCCCGATCTACGAGTTGCTCGGCGGCAAGCAACGCGACCTCGTTCCGACCTTCGCGACTACGCGTTCGGAAGCCTCGAGCACGGACGTGGTCGAGCAGGTGCTTGAGCTCCAGGCTCTAGGATGGCAGGCGATCCGCCTCATCCCGGCGGGCCAGAGGTCGGAAAAGGTCTTTGAGCCGCGCGAAAGCATCGCCGAGACTGTGAAATGGACGATGAAGTGCCGGGAGGCGCTGGCGGACGATGTGGTCCTCGGTATCGACTTTCATCATCGGCTGAGCGTGACTGAGGCCGCCAGCTATTGCCAGAAGATGCCTCGCGGGACACTGGACTTTCTGGAGGAGCCTATTCGCGACGAGACGCCAGGCGCGTACGAAGCATTGCGGAAGTTGACCGATGTTCCTTTCGCGATCGGCGAGGAGTTCTCTTCGAAATGGCAATTCCTGCCGTTTATCGAGAGGGATATCGCACAGTTCAACCGCATCGACATCTGCAATGTCGGCGGCCTGACAGAGGCGATGAAGGTCGCCGGCTGGACCGAGGCCCACTACGTGGACATGATGCCACATAACCCCCTAGGCCCCATCTGCACCGCTGCCACGGTCCATTTCGCGGCGGCCGTTCCAAACTTCGCTTGGCTCGAGACACGGGCTTCGCCGGGAGAGCTCTATCACGGCTTCGACGACCCTGAACTCTTTCCCGGACTGCTCACGCTCGAAGGGGCCTGCTATCGCGTCAGCGACAGGCCGGGGCTCGGGGTCGATGTCAACGAGGCACTGGTTGCCAAACAGAGCTACAGGCAGTGGGAAGCGCCGCATCTCGTCCGCAAGGACGGGTCGGTCACGAACTGGTAGGGAGTCTGTCATGGACATAGCCAAGATCAACCGCCCCTCCCGGGACTTGGTCGAGAGGGCTCGCGAGGTCGGCGCCGCGACCGCAAGCGCGACGCTGGCGCATATGGGCATCCGCAATTGCTTCATGGAAGGCCCGGTCGCGCGCTCGCCCGGCCAGGTGATCGCCGGTCCTTGCGTGACGTTGCAGATGATGCCGAAGCGCGAGGACCTGTTCGATGAAGGCGAATACGCCGACGTTGAAAAGCAACTGCACCGGCATGTGCTCTACCAGGTCGAAGAAGGCGACATCGTCGTCGTCGACGCCCGCGGCGACATGACCTCCGGCATCTTCGGAGACATGATGATGACCTATTTCAAGGGGCTGAAAGGTGCTGGAGTGGTCATCGACGGCTGCGTGCGCGACTGGGCCAAGGTGCAAAAGCTGGGCATCCCGATGTGGCTGAAGGGTGTCACGCCGAACTACCATGCGCAGACGAGCCTTATGCCGCTGGCAGTCAACGTGCCGGTGGCATGCGGCGGCGTGACGGTGATTCCCGGCGACATCATTGTCGCCGACGACGACGGCGCAGTCTGCGTTCCCGTCGCCCTGGCCGAAGCGATGATCGCGAAGGCCCACAAGGATCACGGCTGGGAGGAATTTTCGCGCGGGAAGCTCCTCGCCGGTGAATCGCTCAAGCGTTACTACCCATTGCACAAGGATGCCTGGCCAGAATACGAGGAGTGGCTCGCCGAGCGCGGGTCGAAGGAGTAATGCGAAGTGGCTTCCGTCGCACGCCGACGTGACCACCTTTGCCGCACAATGGCAAGCCGCTCCGACCACTACCGATGCGCCAGGAGCGCCTTCACCCGCACCAGAAGATTTGAGGATAGAAATGTCTATCATCGGCACAATTGAAAACGCAGTGCGCCGCGCGTCCGAGCCGTCGCAGCTGAGGATCACCGACATCCGCGTCGCCACGATCCAGGCGCAAGGCATCCATCCCATCCTGAGGATCGACACCAACCAGGGCGTCCATGGCCTTGGCGAGGTGCGCGACGGTGCTCATCCCGATACCGCCATGCGGCTCAAGCCGCTGCTGATCGGACAGAACCCCTGCAACGTCGAGTACCTGTTCCGCCGGATCAAGCGCTATGGCGGCGAGAGCCGGGAAGCCGGCGGGGTTTGCGCCGTCGAGATCGCCCTCATGGACCTCGTCGGCAAAGTATACCGAGTGCCGTGCTACCAGTTGCTCGGCGGGAAATTCCGCGACAAGGTGCGGATCTACGGCGATACGCCGTCGCCGGACGATCCATCCCCCGAGGCATTCGCCGAGGTGGTCCGTTCACGGCGCGAACTGGGCCTGGACTTCATCAAGTTCGACTTGTCGGCGCGGATGTTCGAGGCGGTTCCGGGCGCAATGGTCGGCTCGGATACCCAGCATGAGTACCCGCAATACCGCCAATTCCATACGCCAGGCCGCGGTGCCGGAGCTCGGATCAGCGAGCAAGGGCTGGATCTGGTCCGCGACCTCTGCCGGGCGGTGCGTGAAGAGGTTGGTCCCGAAGTCTCTCTCTGCACCGATCATTTCGGCGAGGGGTTCGTTACGGTGGACGAGGCGATCCGGATTGGCCATGCCGTCGAGCCGTTCAATCTTGCCTGGGTCGAGGACGTATTGCCCTGGAACGACATAGCCGGCCACAAGCGGGTTGCCGATGCTCTGCTGACACCGGTCGCGGCAGGCGAGGACCTCTATTTGTTCGAAGGCTTCCGCAAGGCGATCGAGGCTCGCGCTTTCGACATCATTCATCCCGACATGCTTTCCTCGGGCGGGCTGACGGAGACCAAAAAGATCGCCGACCATGCGGAGCGTCACGGCATCCCGACGGCACTGCACGCCTGCTGCTCGCCGGTAGCGTTCATGGCCAATCTCCACCTCGGAGCGGCACTCGCAAGCCTTATGGCGGTCGAACATCACGCGTTGGATGTGCCGTGGTGGACCGATATCGTCACCGGCATCGCGCCCAACTACTTGGCTAACGGTTATGTCGCCGTACCCGAAGCTCCGGGTCTGGGCATTGACCTGAATGAGGACGTGATCCGCGAGCACCTGGTTCCGTGGTCTGGCTATTTCGATCCGTCCGACGAGTGGAACGCCGAGCGCGTCGGCTTCCTAGGGCATCTGGTGTGAAGCGAACTTCTTGGCAATGAACCCGGCCGGCAAGTGGACGGGGCGTGACGCGATCGCGGCCTGCCTCTGAAAACCTTGACAACGGATACTTATCCGGAATGATGGAATAAAGAGGTCCTGCGATGGCTGGCATTTCATTGTCCCGGGTCTGGAAGCGCTTCGGCTCGGTGGACGTTATTCGCGACGTGAGCCTAGACATTGAGCCGGGCGAGTTCGTCGTATTTCTCGGTCCATCCGGTTCTGGCAAGACGACGCTGCTCAGGATGATCGCGGGCCTGGAAAGCATCGACAACGGAACCCTTGTGATCGGCGGCGTGCGCTCCGAAAACCTCGCACCGGGCAAGCGCCAGGTCGCGATGGTCTTCCAGAACTATGCGCTCTACCCCCACATGACCGTCGCCGAGAACATGGCGTTCGGGCTCAGGAACGTTCGGGTCCCCCCGGACATCATACGGCAACGGATCGCCGAAGCTGCGCGCATATTGGAGATACAAACGCTGCTCGATCGGCGGCCGGCGCAGCTCTCCGGCGGGCAACGCCAACGCGTGGCCATCGGGCGCGCGATCGTCAAGGAACCGAAGGCGTTCCTGTTCGACGAACCGCTCTCCAACCTCGATGCGGCGCTTCGTGCCCGCACGCGTGTGGAGCTTGCCGAGTTGCACCAGCGCTTAAGGTCGACGATGATCTACGTCACCCACGACCAAGTGGAAGCGATGACGCTCGCCGACCGCATCGTTGTCCTGAACGACTGCCGGATAGAGCAAGTGGGAAGCCCCGTTGAGGTATATGCTCGGCCCGCGTCGCGATTTGTTGCGACCTTCGTTGGTTCGCCGGCGATGAACATCCTGCAGGTCACGGTTTCAGGGTCGGGCGACCGCCTCAATGCACGTCTCAGCGATGGATCGCTCGTCGAACTCCCCAGCGCGCCAGCCGACATCGATTGGCGCGAACTCGGTGTACGTCCGGAATCGCTGACCGTTGTCGCGGAAGGCGGTGAAGCATCTGCTGCTGCTACCGTTGTCGAGCGGCTGGGGGAGCGTACACTCATTTATGCGCGGCTCGCGGACGGGACACAGGTTACAGCACAGGATCGTGGACTTTCGAGCGTCGAACCGGGGAGCACCGTTCGGCTGAAGTTTGACACGGCCGCATTGCATCTGTTTGCTGCAGACGGGGCCACCTGGCACTCAGGTTAACGCGGCCGATGGCATATTTTGCCACCTGGCGAGTCTATCCCTTGATCCCGGCTGATAGCGTGATCGCCTCGGTCACGCGGCGCTGGAACAGGAGGTAGGCCAAGGCCACCGGAAAGCCAGCCAGCACGGCGGCGGCGAGTTCGCTTGCGTAGTAGACGCCGAAGGCGTCGTTGACCTGTGTGATGCCGACGGTAATGGTCATCATCTCGGTGCGGGTTACTGAGAGGAACGGCCATAGGAAGGAGTTCCACGTCCAAATGAAGCAGACGATCGAAAGCGCGGTCGTCACGCCCCAGTTCATCGGCAGATAGATCTTGAAGAGGATGGCGAATTCGGACGCGTTGTCCATCACCGCGGCCTCGCGGAAATCGCGCGGGACCTGGTCGAAGAACTGCTTGTAGACGATGATGATGACCGGATGGATGAGTTGCGGCAGCATGATGCCGGCCCACGTGTTGAGCAGGCCAAGGTCGGCGACCAGTTCGAAGTAATTGATGATCAGCGCCTGTGTCGGCACCATGAACGACGCGAGGATCAGCCACCACAGGGCCGTTCGCCCGGGAAAGCGAAGCTGGGAGAGTGCATAGCCGCACAGCATCGAGGTGAAGATCGTGACTAACGTCACGCCGACCGCGACAACAACCGAATTGGCGTACCAGGCGCCGATCTGCGTCGTCGTCAAAACATGGATGTAGTTGTCCAGCGTCGGCGTCTCCGGCCACAGCTCGATGTAGGGCCGCACGACCTCGTCGTCGGGCTTGATGGACGAAATAACCGCCCAATAGAGCGGGAACGCCCATATCACGGCCCCGGCGAGCGTCAGCAGCGTGATCAGGCCGCCCCAGTAGTTCCACCGTCGCGCCGCAGCGGCTTTCATCGGCGCCGCCATTCAGCGAACCGCAGAAGCTGGAACTGGATCACCGAGACGACGACCACCAGCACGAAAAGCGCGACCGCGGCCGCGGCCGCGCGGCCGCCGTGGTCCTGCTGGAAGGCCCGGTGGAAGACGTAGTAGACGAGCACCATGTTGTCGTTCGGCCGGCCGCCTATCGAGAACAGATAGACCTGGTCGAAGATCTTGAGCTGCAGGATGAGCTGGATGGTGAATACCAGCGAGGTAATCGGCCACAGCAGTGGCCAGGTGATCCGTCTGAAGGTGGTCCAGCGCGACGAATTGTCGAGCGTAGCCGCTTCATAGATTTCCGCCGGTATGGCGCGTAGCCCGGCGAGGAAAAGGAGAATGGAGAAGCCCGCCGTCCACCAGATCGTCACCCAGGCCACTGCCGGCAAGAACCAGAGGCGAGACTTGAAGACGGGCACGCGCTGGATGCCCAGCCAGTCGAGCACATGCATCGCGATCCCGAATTGGAAGTTCAACGTCCAGTCCCAGATGCGGTACACGACAGACACCGGCAGTATGTAAGGAAGGAAAAAGAGCGCCAGCACCATCGCCTGGAAACGACCATTGAGCCGCGACACACCTAGCGCGATCAAAAGGGCGATGATCGTGCCGGGGACGACTGTCATCAGCACGAAATAGGCGGTGTTCCAGAACGCGCGGCGGAACATCGGGTCGTTGTCAAGCCGCAGGTAGTTGTCCAGACCGACCCATTGACCCTCGCCGATCAGCGGTGCGTCGGTGAAGGAGATGCGGAACATCTGCACCGTCGGATAGACGAACGCCAGAAGGTAGATCGTCAGGAAGGGGGCGACCAGAACTAGCGCGACAAGAAGTTCGGTGCGGGAATTGCGAAGCATGGCTTTCCCTCAAAATCCGGTGGGGACCGCCCAGACAGAGGTCCCAGCCGCTGAGGCTTACATGCTGTTCAGCTCTTCCTTGATGGATTCCACCGCCTCGCCCGGGTCCATTTCTCCGTTGAGGGTCGGCACGAAGTAGTTGGACATGATGTCGAAGATCGGCCCCGCGACACCAGCCTTGGGCGATTTCGGGTCGAAGATCATGTTGGCCGTCAGAGGAGAGTAGGTCGCGTTGGGCTCCATCGCCTTGTATTCTGCCGTCTCGGTGACCGGCTTATATGCGGGAATGTGGCCGGCGGTCGCCCAGAAAAGCGAATTCTTGTCCATCCAGGAAATCACCTCAAGAACGGCAGCGCGCTTCTCCGGGCTCATCTCCTTGCCCTTGTTCTTGGGGATCGCGAACGAGTGACTGTCCGCATAGGTGCACGGGTTGTCGAAGATCACCGGGATTTCCACCGCGCCCCAATCGAACAACTTGCCCTGCTTGGAGAGGTCGGTCATCGTGGGAACTTCCCAGACGCCGTTGATCATCATCGCGGCCTTGCCCGAGGTGAACAGGGCGACCGTTGCTGGATAGTCCGTATAGGTCGACTGTAGCCCGGCCTTAGTCCATCCCTGAAGCAGATCGAGGGCGTTCTTAAGTTTGTCGCCGTTATCGCCGGTCAGGAATTCATCGCCGGTCATCAGTTCGCCGCCCTGCTGGCACATCAGCGAATAGATGGTGCGGAACATGAAGTTGCCGTCCCCGGTAACGCTACCCAGCGGGAACTCGACGCCGGCATCCTTTAACTTCTGCAGCGCGGCTGTGAATTCTTCCTTGTCACCCATGCCTAGGGGACGACCGTCATCGCCAAGCACGCCTGCTTTCTTCAGCAGGTCGCGGTTGTAGTAAAGCACGATTGGATGGGTATCGAGCGGCACCGCGTATTGCTTGCCGTCGACCGTTACAGCGTCCATGGTCACCGGGACGAAGTCGGAAGCCGACAGCCCCATCTTGCTCATGTCGTCGGCGGTGATCTCTTCTAGAATATCCTGGCTCACCGCCAGTGGAATACGGCTTGCGTGATAGGTCATGACGTCTGCCGCCTCGCCGACGGCGGCCGAGGTCTGCACCTTTGCATAGTAGGGTGTGCCCCATTCCAGCGTCGTGGCGTCGATCTTGACCTTGCCTGCATGGGCCGCGTTAAAGTCGGTGATCAGCTGCTTCATGCGCACGCCGTCACCGCCGCTAAGAAAATCCCACCATACGACCGTTTCTTCGGCCTGGGCCGCAGCAGCCCACAAACTTCCGACCGCCACCAGCGCCGTAGCCATCATCCTGCGAAAGTTCATCTCACTCTCCTCCCGAGTACGACGGTTAGATCCGCCTTAGACGTCCTTAATGCTACACCAAACCGTATCGCTTGCAACGGATTCTACGGTATATATCGGATGATCGGATACCAAAATTCAAAGCGTCACGCGCACCATCGAGTAAGAATGCGGCGGCAGCTTAAGCGTCATTCCCTTGCCGTCGAGCGAGGCCCCGTTGCCTTTGCTCGGCGACACGTTGTCCGGCGCGTTCTTCGTGTTGCGGGCCTCCAGATCGTCATGGCGGATGATCGTGTGCTCGACCGATTTCGCGTCGAAACGCTCGAGCGCGACATCGGCCTCGATCGTCTCGGAGCCATGCCGGTTGATGGCAAAGAAGGTGAGCGTGCCGGCATCCGAATCATGTACGCCCGTAATGTCCAGCCAGGGCACCTTGTCGGCCGCTGCCGCGTCATAGGTAGGCACCTCGACCGCGAGCCGCAGCGCCGTGCCGCGACCGTGCCGGGAGGCCAGCATGAAGGGCCAATAGATCGTCTGCCGCCAAGCAGCACCGCCGGGCTCGGTCATGATCGGCGCAATCACATTGACCAGCTGCGCGATGCAGGCGATACGCACGACGTCCGAGCGCCGGATGAAGGTATTGATGATGCAGCCGACTTGCAGTACGTCCTCGAAATTGTAGATGTCTTCCAGAAGCCTCGGCGCCTCCGGCCAGTCCCACGACTTCATGCGCTCGGCGTCCTGCTTGCGCTCGTGGTACCAGACGTTCCATTCGTCGAACGAGATCTTCACGTCACGCTTGGAGCGGCTCTTCGCCTTCACATAGTCAATGACGCCAGACACGGTACCAATATAGCGGTCAAGCTTCATTGGAAGCGCGAGGTACTCGGCTGTGTTCGTCTCGTAGTTTTCGAAATACATGTGCAAAGAAATGTAGTCGATCTGGTCGTAAGCCGCCTCCAGCACCGTGGCCTCCCATTGCGGGTAGCTGGGCATATTCGAATGCGACGATCCGCAAACGACGAGTTCCAGGGTCGGATCGAGCCCGCGCAGGGCCTTTGCGGTCTCATTGGCGAGGTGGCCGTATTCGGCCGCGGACTTGTGGCCGACCTGCCAGGGGCCGTCCATCTCATTGCCGAGACACCAAAGGCGGCAATTCCAAGGTTCCGTGCGACCGTTCCTGGCCCTGAGATCGGACCAGTAGCTACCGCCCTTGTGGTTGACGTATTCCACGAAGGCGCGTGCCTCGTCGAGGCCGCGGGAACCAAGATTGACGGCGAGCATCATCTCGGTGCCGGCTTTTTCGGCCCAGTCGGCGAATTCGTGGATGCCGACCAAATTCGGTTCAGTTGTGCGCCAGGCAAGATCGAGCCGCCGCGGGCGGCTCTCCTTTGGGCCTATGCCGTCTTCCCAGTTGTAAGCGGACACGAAGTTGCCGCCTGGATAGCGGCAGATCGGCGTGTCGAGCGCGCGCACCAGTTCGATCACGTCCTTACGCATCCCCTCGGTGTCCGCTTGCGGATGTCCGGGCTCGTAGATGCCCGTGTAGACCGCTCGGCCAAGATGCTCCAGAAACGAGCCGTAGAGGCGTTTGTCGATATCCGCGACGACATAGACCGCGTTCGCCGTAACTCGCGCCTTCATGTTTCCTCCCACTGCGGACTGTAAATCCGAGTTTCCGGTTTATATCCGGGTCGTGGGTCAGTTAATGGCGCGGTCTGCGTGTCCGTCAAGGGCTAATGCGTGATCAGGCTTTCAGCAGGCGCAGAACGATGTCCTTGCTGTGATTGCCAAAGCCGCTGCCGAAGATGTTGATGCCGCCGGGATGGCGTGCATCCTCCTTCACGCCGATTCTTATCCGGATCGAGCGGTGGCGCTCAAGCTCCAGATCATCCAGCGAGCGCTTGGAAACCTTGGCGCCGTCGCGATAGGTGCCTTTCTTTGTAACGCGCCAGTGCTTCAGGTCGCCGTACTGTGATCCCGCGAGTTTCCACCAGTCCGGCGTATGCTTGCCGCGCTTGTCGCCGTAATCGGCCGGCGCCGTCCACGTATCTATCTCGTGCCCGTTGATGGCGATCGTGATGTCCGAGGGCCAATCCTTAGACGTGCCCGGCACTTCCGACGAAAGCTCCATTGCAAGTTCGAGCCCGCCGACTTTGGCGTGGGCAAGCGTAGCATTGTTGGGGAACTGATACTCGACGAAGCCGCGCGTGAACCACAATAGTCCGGCCCGCATACGGTCAGGGTCGAGGAAGGTGTCGGGCACGTCGAGAAGCCCGATGACACCATCCTTGGAGCACAGGCCGCAGGGCGCGGAAACCTCGCATCGAGTGTAGAGCCCGAGCGGCATGGCCACCTCGATGACACTGAGGTTCTGCGGCGCGCTCCGGTCCTTAAAGGCGACGACCAACTCGGAGAATGTCGAATAGCAAACCTTCTGGCTGCCCTTGCGTGCCTTCTGGGATTTCGTCTGAATCAAGCCGACATCGACAAGAACCTGGATGTTCGCCGAGATCGTCGATTGCGGAAGGCCTAGTTCGTCGGCCACCTGATTGACGTTCCTCGGTCCCTTGCGGTTCAGGAGATCGAGAATCCGGACCCGGACCTCGCTCGCAAGGCTTTTCAGCAAATCGAGCCGCTCCAGCGGATCGACAACGATGATCTCATTCGACATATGACCCCGCGCACCGTCACACGGGGTTATGTATCAGCTAATCAGATACAAATAAAGACGATGGCGTTCGACGTGGACGACCACTGCCACCCCATATGCCTGCACCGTCGGCGAGCGATCCCGGGCTCGACGCCGAACACAGCTTCTCGTGAGGAACGGGCGCGCCGATGGTCAGAAACATGACCCTTGGTTGGCTACCGCGGTGTCGCGTGCAGCGACTGCGTCATGCCGCCGGGGCAAGACGCGGGGCAAGCTTTGGCGGCGCGTTACCGGCTGCCCAGGAAGGCAATGATGGCGCGCCGCTCGTCCGCGTTGTTGAAGCGCTGGACCATCCTGGTGCCGCGTACCATCGCGGTCGGATTGGCGAGATAGGTCTCCAGCGTCTCGGGCGTCCAGGTGATGCCGGAATTGCGCAGGGCGGGCGAGTAGTTGAACCCTTCGACGCTGCCGGCGGCGCGGCCGACCACGCCTTGCAGGTGGGGCCCGGCACCGTTGCGGGTGGTGGCGATCTGGTGGCAGGCGCCGCAGCGCTGCCGGAACAGGCGCTCGCCCGAAGCGGCATCCGTCTCCTGGGCAACGGACGGAGCCGTCGTCCAGGAAGCGGCGATCACCGTGAAGACGGCGAGTACGGCGTTCCTCATCCTTCCATACCTTTCAGGTCGAGCTTCGACAGCGGCAGGCTGCGGATGCGCTGGCCGGTCAGCACGGATGCGGCGTTGACCACCGCCGGCGGCACGCCGGGCAGGCCCGGCTCGCCGATGCCGCCCATCGGCGCGCCGCTTTCGACGATGCGCACATGCACGCGCGGCATGCGGTCGGGCGGCAGGATGGGATAGCCGTCGAAATTGCGCGCCTGCGGCATGCCGTCGACATAGACGACTTCCTCCAGCAGCGCCGACGACAGGCCGAGGGCGACGGCCGAATTGACCTGAGCCTCGATGATGGCCGGATTGACGATGCTGCCGGGATCGATCGCCACCCACACGTCGTGGACGATGACCCCGCCGTCCCGCAGCGACACTTCGGCGATGGTCGCGACCTCGCTGCCGAAAGGCGAGGCCATGGCGACGCCGCGCGCCCGCCGCGTGCCGTCCTCGGCGGCGAAGGGGCCGCGCTTCCATCCGCCGGACAGATCGGCCACGGCCTCGAGCAGGTTTTTATGCCGCTGGCTGTCCGCCAGAAGCCGTAGCCGCAGTTCGTAGGGGTCCTGCCGGCCGGCGTCGGCCATCTCGTCGAAGAATGTCTCGTAGAAGAAGTCGTTCATCGAATGGCCGACCGAACGCCAGAAACCGATGATCGCCGGATCGTCGACATGGATCTGGCCGACGCGCCGGTTGGCGATGGCATAGACTTTCCCGGCAATGCCTTCGACCGCCGAGCTGTCGACCTTGTCGGGCTGGCGTCCGAACCAGCGGCCGGTCGGACCTTCGCCGACCGCGACCGCGTCAAGCGCGACCGGCAGGCCGGCGGCATCCAGTCCGGCGCGGAAGCGCACCGCCCCCATCGGCCGCAGCGTGTCGCGCAGAAACTCCTCCTCGCGGCTCCAGATGAGCTTGACCGGACGGCCCACGGCCTTCGAAAGCAACATTGCCTGCGGATAGGGATTGGCCGTCTGGTAAAGGAAATGCCGGCCGAAGAAGCCGCCGAGCATCGGGGAATGGATGATCACCTTGTCCGGCCCGATGCCCGCGACCTTCGCGGCATCGGCCTGGAACATCTCCGGCGCCTGGTTGGGGATCCAGAGCTCCAGCGTGCCGTCCTCGTTCCAGCGCGCGATCGCCGAAGGCGGCTCGAGCTGGCCGTGGACGAGATAGGGGGCGTCATAGGCCGCCTCGACGACGCGCGCGGCACCTTCGAGCGCCCCTGCCGCGTCGCCGACCGTTTCGAAGGCGACACCTTCACCCGGCGTCGCCTTCAACGTCGCCATATGCGTTTCCGACGAAAAATCCGACGGCATCGCGTGCGGCGTTCCGGCAGCAGGCTCCGTCCAGGTTACCTGCAGGGTCTCGACTGCCCGGCGCGCGCGCCACCAGCTATCGGCGACCACCGCGACGGCGCCGGGCAGCCGGTGAACCGAGTGCACGCCCGGCATGGCCTGAACTTCCGCCTCATTGGCGAGCGTACCCGGCTCGCCGCCGAGGCGCGGGCTGTGCTGGACGGCCGCATGCAGCATGCCGTCGATCTTGAGGTCGATCGCATACTGCGCGCGCCCGGTGGACTTGTCGCGCGCGTCGAGCCGCGGAACGGGCTTGCCGATCCAGCGGAAGTCGGCTTTGGCGCGCAGCGCGACGTCGTCCGGGACCTGCAGCTCGGCGGCAGCGCCGGCGATCTCTCCGTAAGGGATCGCCCGGCCGGTCGCGGCATGCACGACGCGGCCCGGTTCCGTCGACAGTTCCGGCACCGGGACGCCGAGCCGGGCGGCCGCCGCATCCAGCAGCATCCGGCGTGCCGAAGCGCCGAGCCTGCGCATCGTCTCGTAGCTCATGCGCACCGACATGCTGCCGCCGGTGAAGCGGCCGCCGCCGGTCAGCAGATAGTCGGGACCGGGTGGGGCCCCCTCGACCATGAAGTTGGCCGGATCGACGTCCAGTTCCTCGCCGGCGATCTGCGCCATGGCGGTGAAGATGCCTTGCCCACCCTCGATGAAGGCGCTGCGGAACAATACCGTGCTGTCGGGCCGGATTTCCAGAAAGGCAGGAATCCGCGTGCCGGGCACGACGGCTGCCTGCGCCCGGGCGCGTCCGACCGGCACCGTGACGGACAGAACGAGCGCCGCGGCACCGCCGAGGAAGCCGCGCCGCGAGATGTTGAGCGGCCTGTCCTCGCCATGCGTCGGCCGGTGGCGGATGGGGGTCAAGTCGTTCATAGCTCGCTCCTCACGCCTGCGCGGCCTGCCGGACGGCAGCCGAGATCGCGTTGTAGGTGCCGCAGCGGCAGAGGTTCACCATCGCTCCGGCGATGTCGTCCTCGGTGGGCCGCGCCGTCTGCTTGAGCAGCGCCGTGGCGGCCATCACCTGGCCGGACTGGCAGTAGCCGCATTGCGGCACCTGGTTGGCGACCCAGGCCTCCACAACTTTCCTGCCCTCGGGATCCTGATCGATCGCTTCGATGGTGGTGATCGCCACCCCGGCGACGCTGTCGACGGTCGTCACGCAGGAGCGCGTCGCCTGTCCGTCGATCAGCACCGTGCAGGCCCCGCACTGGGCGACGCCGCAGCCATATTTCGTGCCGGTCATGCCGAGCGTGTCGCGCAGCACCCAGAGCAGCGGCGTGTCCGGTTCGACGTCGACCCGATGTGTCGAGCCGTTGACGGTCAGTTCCATGGCCTTCTCCTCATGTTCGCGGAAAGCCAACGTGACTGGCTGTCGGCTCGTCGACCCGAAGAATAGGTGCCTTCGACCACCTCGATTAGGCCGCATAATTCGCTTGCGTCTATCGACCGGAAGCATAAATCTCCATGGGATCGGTGGATGCGACATGGCCAAGGAAGACTTCAACGACCTGTTATGGTTCCTGGCCGTAGCCGAGGAAAAGAGTTTCACGCGCGCCGCGGCGAAGCTCGGCATCACACAGTCCACGCTCAGCCATACGATCAAGCGGCTGGAGACGCGGATGGGTATACGGCTGCTGATGCGCACTACCCGCAGCGTGGCTACGACCGAAGCCGGCGAGCGCCTGCGGCAGTCGCTCGCGCCGCGTTTCGCGGAGATCGAGACGGAGATCGCGGCTCTGATGGAATTCCGCGACAAGCCGGCGGGATCGATCAGGCTGACGCTTTCGGATCACGGATTTGAAAGCATCGTCTGGCCGAAGCTCGGACCGGTGCTCGCCGCCTATCCCGATATCAAGTTGGAACTCAGCATCGACAATGGGCTGCGCAACATCGTCGAGGACGGGTTCGATGCCGGCATCCGCTTGGGGGAAAGCGTCGAGAAGGACATGATCGCGGTCCGCATCGGCCCCGACTGGCGAATGGTCGCCGTCGCCTCGCCCGATTATTTCGCCGCGCATCCCGCGCCCCTGCATCCGCAGGAGCTGATCGGGCACAACTGCATGAACATGCGCCAGACACGCGGCGGCGGGCTCTATGCCTGGGAGTTCGAGAAGGACGGTCAGGAGCTTCGCGTCCGGGTGGACGGGCAGCTCACCTTCAACACCTCTTACGCAATGGTGGATGCCGCCCTGAAGGGATATGGCATCGCTTTCGTCCCCGAGAGCCTTGTGGAGCGGCTGGTGGCGTCCGGCGAACTCGTCCAGGTGCTCGACGACTGGTGCCCGAAATTCCCGGGCTACTACATCTACTATCCAAGCCGCCGGCAGAACCTCCCGGCGTTCAAGGTGATCGTCGACGCCCTGCGCTACGGAGAGGTTTGAGGCGCTGGCGGCCTCGCGCCATGCCATCAGGGATTCGCACGTTTCTCGAAAACCTCGCGCGCGACCGGCGCTGCCGAAAACGCGTTCGGCCAACCGGCGTAATATGCAAGATGGCTGATCACCTCCGAGGCCTCCTCCCGGCTGAGGCCGTTGTCCATGGCACGGTTCAGATGGAACGGGATCTGGGCGACATGGCCGGCGGAAATCAGCGCGCTCACCGTGACCAGGCTGCGGTCGCGCGGCGCAAGGTCCGGACGCAGCCACAGGTCGCGGAACAGAACCTCCGTCGTGTCCCGCACCAGGCCAGGAGAGGCCGGTCCGGTGGTCTGCTCGACGCTGGCGGCGCGCCGCGCTTCCTGTGCCTCGTCGAGCGGAAGCAGCGCCGGGGCGGCCGCTGGGAGCTGGTCGGCGCCGATGCCTCGCTCGGCATAGATCGGCTTAGCCGCGTCGACCGCAGCCATTGCGTTGCCCCAGCCCGCGTAGAACGCCAGATGCGTGATGATCTCCGAGAGCTCGGCGGGCTTGACGCCATTGTCGAGCGCGCGGCGGATCTGAGCGGGCATGAGACCCGCCTGGTTGCGGGCGATGACGGCCGCGACAGTCACGACGCTGCGGTCGCGCGCCGACAGGCCCGGCCGTGCCCAGAACCCCGCGTCGAGGGTCTCCCGTTCATACCGCTGCAGGGCCGGCGCGACCGACGAGACATCATCGTCGGCGCCTGAAGCTGCGCTTGCGCCGACGGGTGCGACGGTCATGGCCAGGGCGAGAGCTGCGAGCGATTTCATGATATTTTCCTTTCGTCGTCAGGTCCGGATCAGCGGTACTGATCGTCGGTGACGGGCTCGAGCCACCCGACGACCTTGCCATCGCGTGCCGGCGTGATCGCGATATGGCTCATCGGGCTTTCGGAGGCCGCGCCATGCCAGTGCTTCACGCCCGGCGGCGTGGTGATGACATCTCCCGGCTTGATGACGATCTTCTCGCCGCCTTCCTCCTGGACCCAGCCCGTGCCGGCCGTGACGATCAGCGTCTGGCCGGCCGGATGCGTGTGCCAGTGCGAGCGAGCGCCCGGCGTGAACTCGACGAGGCCGCCCCCGGCGTTGCTGTGCTCGCCGGGCGCGAACAGCGACGTGACCGTGACGACGCCGGTGAAGGTTTCCGCCGGACCCGGAACGGAGGCCCGCGATCCGTTGGGCGAAACCTGCATAGTCTGGGCCTGGGCAGCGCCGGCGAGCAGCGCCAGCGTTGCGGGTCAGGGACAAAGAGTTCGTCATCGTCTGATATGACTCCATTGATGGGCATGCGAAGGCCGGCGCACAACCGGGCCTAACGGACGTCCTGCGCGGGCTTGCGGCCATGCCGGTGGAAGGCGCTCGGCGACGCCGGGCGCCTGCTCAGACCCGGAGCAGCACCTTGATGGCCCGCCGCTCGTCCATGGCGCGGTAGCCTTCCGCGACCTCCGCCAACGGCAGTTGGAGGTCGAAGACCTTGCCGGGCTTGATCCTGCCCGTCAGCACGCGGTCCATGAGATCCGGCAGGAAGCGGCGCACCGGCGCCGGGCCGCCGAGCATGCGCTTCTGGCCGAAGAAAAGCTGCTGGCCGTCGAATTTGACGTCGTGCGGCACGCCGACATAGCCAATCGTGCCGCCCGGGCGCGAGCAGGCCAGCGCCTGATCGAACGACCCCGCCGTGCCGACGCATTCCAGCACCGAATCCGCGCCGACGCCCCCGGTGAGTTCCTTGATGCGCGCCACCCCTTCGTCGCCGCGCTCGGCCACGATGTCGGTCGCGCCGAATTCACGGGCGAGCTTCTGGCGGCTCTCGTGGCGGCTCATGGCGATGACGCGCTCCGCGCCCATCTCCCTGGCCGCGAGCACGCCCATCAGGCCGACGGCGCCGTCGCCGACCACGACGACGGTCGAGCCTTCCCGGACCTCGGCCGCATCGGCGGCGTACCAGCCGGTGCCCAGCACGTCCGACGCGGCCAGCAGGTCCGGCACGAGATCGGCGGGCGGAATCTCGGCGGTGGCCACCAGCGTCCCGTCGGCCAGCGGCACGCGGGCGTAAGGCGCCTGTGCTCCGGTCATGAACTCGCGCTGCACGCAGGAGGACTGGAAACCGAAGCGGCAATGCGGACAGGTGTTGTCGGAGATGCAGAACGAGCCGACGACGAACTGGCCGGGGCGGATCGTGCGCACCTCGTCGCCGACCTCGACCACGACGCCGCAATATTCGTGGCCCATGTGCATGGGACGGTCCACCGGCTGCAGCCCGCGGAACGGCCACAGATCCGACCCGCAGATGCAGCTGGCGGCCAGTTTTATGATGGCATCCGTGGGCTGAAGGATTTTTGGGTCGGCGACCACCTCGCAGCGGACGTCGCCCGGCTTGTGGAGAATGGTTGCGAGCATGGACTTGCTCCTTTCTGGCTTGCGTCAGGCAATGGCCTCGATGCGCAGCGGGAATTCGCCACGCACATGCAGGGCCTCGTATCCCTCGTCGAAGCGGCCGAGCCGGATCAGGCCGGGATGACGGTAGTCGGCATAGAACATCGCCAGATTGCCCCAGGGCATGTAGTAGCAGAGGTCGTAGGGCTTCTCGTTACCGAAGGGGCCGCTGCCCTCCTCGGTGAGCTTGCGCGGGAGATGCGCGATCTTCTCATTGTTGCTGAAATCCTCGATCGTCAGGTCGAGCGGCAGCATCGAGAAGAAATCCCGCGCCGACGGATTGTCGTAGAGCGTGGCGGTCATGGTGCGGCCGTCGAAAATCATCCTGATTTGCATATCGCTGGGCTCCTGGCTGGCCGGGTCCCTGCCCTGCTGGCCGTAAGCCAGCCGCGGCAGGACGGTTGTTGCGAATGCCGCGCCGAGCAATATGCGGCGGTTGAGGACGGGCAGATGGATGGTCATGGCAGAGACCTCCGGCTCGCGTGCCATGCGGCGATCGCGAACAGCGATGACGCGCACAGTAGCGCCGCGCCGAATGTGAACGCGCTCCACCAGCCGATTGCATCGAACAGCATACCACCGATCGCCGCCCCGCCGGTGATCGCGAGCTGGATGACGGCGACCTGCAGCCCGCCGCCGGCCTCGGCATCGTCCGGAAGCGTGCGGGCGAGCCAGGTGCCCCAGCCGACCGGCGCGGCGGTGCCGAAGAAGCCCCAGGCGGCGAGTAGTAGCGACACCGGAACGGGCATCGCTCCGAGGCCGACCAGTCCGACGGCGAGACCAGCCATCACGAGCGGGATGGTGATCAGGATGCCGAACAGGCGCTCCCGCAGCAGCCCTCCTATGCACCAGGTGCCGGCGACGCCTGCCAGTCCCATGACCAGGAGCATTGCCGAAAGCGCCGAAATGCCGAGACCCGTCACGGTCTCGAGGAACGGACGCAGATAGGTGAAGAGCGCGAACTGGCCCGTAAAAAGCATCAGGATGGACGCCATGCCGAGTGCCACAGGGCGGCGGCCGAGCAGCGCCAGCACGTTGCCGGTCGCCCGCCTTCCGCGCGGCGGAAGCGCCGGCAAGCTGATCCACTGCCAGACCAGTGCCAGCAGGCCGAGCGGCACGACGAGGAAGAAGGCGCCGCGCCAGCCGACATAGGCGCCGAGGAAGCTGCCCAGCGGCGCGGCGATCGTGGCCGCGATGGCATTGCCGGCATTCAGCATGGCGAGGCCCCTGGGGACGAGGTCTTCGGGCACGAGACGCATGACGATAGCAGTCGACATCGACCAGAAGCCGCCGATCGCGACGCCGAGCAGTGCCCGACCGACCATAAGGAATGCGTAGTTCGGGGCGAAGGTGACAGCGAGCCCGGACACGATCAGGAGCACTGTGAAGCCGATAACGACAAGCTTGCGGTCGATCCGGCGCGTGAGGCTCGCCACCAGCAGGCTGGTCAGCACGGCGAAGGCACCGGAGATCGAGATGGCCTGACCGGTTCGTCCCTCGGTGATGCCGAGGTCGGCCGCGATCGGCGAGAGCAGGCTGACCGGCATGAATTCCGACGCGATCAGAACGGAAACGCACAGCGCCATCGAAAGCACCGCGCCCCATGCGGCGCGGCCGCGGACAAGCCGTGTGTCGTAGGTGGCTTCCATGGCAGGCATCCTGACAGCGCGGCAGCCGGCCGGTTCGTCCTGCCGTCCTACTGCTATGCCCGGGAAAATAGCGTCCCCACGCCGATCGCATTAGGCGGACCAATCCAATTGGACTTATCGATATGCGCCATGAATTGGGACTGCCGGAAGTCACCGAAGGCCACTCGGAAGCAAGCAGGGCAAACCCTCGCGCCCATGCCATAGGGGAGACGGCGAGCCGCACGCACTGTCAGGGCGAGATCGCCGCCATCCGAAATATCCGCCAAGGACAGGAGGGGCATGGAATCCGGCGTCCGGCTTGTGGCATATGCCTGAAGGCACAATGACTCGGCCTCTTCGCACCTCTCCGGAAGAGATCCCGACCGACGAGGGACGACGCGCAGACCATGTCCACCGACACGATCCTCTCCCGTTTCACGCTTCCCGGCCGAGTCGCCGTCGTCACCGGCGGCGGCGCCGGGATCGGCCAGGCCGCCGCGCACCACCTGGCCGCCGCGGGCGCCGCCGTCTGCGTCGTCGATTGCGATGCCGGCAAAGGCGCTGCGGTCGCGCAGGCGATCGGCGAAGCTGGCGGCAAGGCGATCTCCTTCGCCGTCGACGTCAGCGACGAGGCGGCCGTGGCCGCCGCCTTCGACGCGGTCGCGGAAACGTTTGGCGGCATCGACGTCTTGGTCAACAACGCCGGCATGGCGATCCGCTCGCCGGCGCTCGACATGCCGGTCGAGGACTGGAACAAGGTGCTCGCCGTCAACATGACGGGCATGTTCATCGCCGCCCGGCTGGCGGCGCGCAAAATGGCCGGCAAGGGCGGCGCGATCGTCAACACCGCCTCGATCATGGGGCTGTCCGGCGGGCTCTATCCCAATGTCGCCTACCAGTCGACCAAGGGCGGCGTCGTCAACATGACGCGCGCGCTGGCGCTCGAATGGGCGCCGCTCGGCATCCGCGTCAATGCGATCGCCCCGACCTATGTGCGCACCTCGTTCATCCAGCCGCTGCTAGACGATCCCGAGCGCATGGCGACGATCGTCGCGGCGACGCCGATGGGCCGCATCGCGGAACCGGAGGAGGTCGCGGATGCGATCCTGTTCCTGGCCTCGCCGGCGGCCGCGATGATCACCGGCGCCATCCTGCCGGTCGACGGCGGGTTTCTCGCCCGCTGAGCGGCCGTCCGGCCCGCCGCTATCGTGGAAGCCGGGCCGCGATCATCTCGCCGCCGACACCTTGCGAAAACTCGACGGCGACATTCCGGCGAGTTTTCGGAACGATTTGTTGAAGGCGCTGAGTGAGCCGAAGCCGCTCTCCATGGCGACCTCGATGACGTTGACGTCCTCGTTCATCAGCAGCGCCTGGGCGTAGCTCAGCCTGAGCAGGCTGACATATTCGTTGAGCGTCATGCCGGTCGACTTGCGGAACAGGCTCATTGCGTATTTCGGATGGATGCCGGCGGCTGCCGCGATATCGACCGAATCGATGTCGTCGAGAAAGCCGTTGGCGATGAAATCGCACATGCGCCGCACGGCGCGCGACGCCTGCTGATCGGACGGACCGGGGGCGGCTGCCGCGCCGGATGTCCCCGGCACCAGGCGATAGGGCTCGAAGCGGACCCGCTCCAGCCGCAGCAGCAACTCGTCCACTGCGTGCTCGGCGCGGGCGGCGTCGCCGGAGCGCACATAGAGGTTCCAGCGGGCGAAATTCTCATAGTCGGCGGCATCGGTCGCCTGCGAGACCAGCGTCTCGCCGGCCATGAGGCGACGCGGCACATCATCGGGCAGGTGCAGGCGGAAGAAGTGCACCAGCGGCAGATGCGCGCCGGCATAGATGGTGTCCTCGCTGCGCCAGTCCATCTGATGCGGCAGGCCGCCCCAGAACAGGCAAAGGTCGCCGGCCGACAGGATCATTTCATGGTCGGCCATCAGGTAGTGCACGGTGCCGCGCATGATGAAATTGACTTCTACCTGGGCATGCCAGTGCGGCGTCGTCATCAGGGCCGGATGGTTGTGGAACATCTGCAGCGCCATCGGCGCGCTTTCGACCGAGCTGATCCCGGGCTGCCACACCGAACCGCCGATGACCCTACCATTCGCCAAATGGATGTTCCCCTTGGAAGAGACGCGGGAGGGACGGCAGTCTAGCGTCACAATTCCGCGGCGCAAACGAATTGGGAGGAGAACCAATGCCGAGCCTGTCGGTACTGTCCCTGACGTCCAATGGCTACCGGCTCGACGACAGCCCGGCGCGTCTCGGCCGGCTGACCGCCAGCGATCCGGCCGAGCCGCTCGACCGGCTGGCGGCACGCTACGAGGAGCAGGGCTATCTGTGGCTGAAGGGTCTCCTGTCGCGCGACGAGGTGCTGGCGTTCCGCCGCTATTTCTTCGGCCAGTTCGCCACCACCGGCCTGCTTGCGCCCGGCACCGACCCGGGTGACGGCATAGCCAGTTCCGCGCCCGAAGCAGGTGGGAACGCACGGAAAGTGCTGTTCGAGATCGTGCGCTCCGCCGCCTACGAATCGTTCTGCCTGAAGCCGCAGCTCTGGATGTTCCTGGACCGGTTCCTCGGCGGCATGTCCTATCTGCACAAGCGCAAGCTGATCCGCTACACGAAACCCGGCGACGTATCCTCGACGGGCGCCCATTACGACCTGGTCTACCTGCGCGGCGGCACGCGCCGGCTGGTCACCGCGTGGATTCCCGTCGGCGACGTGCCGGTGCGCATGGGCGGCCTCGTCTATCTCGAGGGCTCGCATGGCCTCGGGCGCCGGCTGGAGGACGAGTTCGCCAGCGCCAATGCCGATTTGCCGGCGGACGAGCGGGTCAGCGCCTTCAACAGGAACATGTCGGAAACTGGCTGGATATCGAAGAACCTGCCGGAGATGGCCGAGCGCTTCGACCGGCGCTGGCTGGTCGCCGACTACGAGGCTGGCGACGTGGTCCTGCACAGCCCCTACACGATCCACGCGGCCACGACCAACGCCGATCCCCACGGTGTCATGCGGCTGTCGACGGATATCCGCTACCAGCCCGTCGCCGACGATATCGATGCGCGCTGGTCGAGCCATTGGTCGCCCGACGACGGGCTGTAGGACGCACGATCTTACCATCCGGCAAGTTCATGTTCCATTTGCGGAAGACGGGCGCGGCGGAGGGTCTAGTCTGGGGCGGCTCCGACAGAGAGCTTAGAAATGGGAGGAATTCATGCGTCGTACCGAACTGGCGTGCGCCACGCTTGCGTTTGCGCTGATATCCGGCTCTGCTTTTGCGCAATCCGGTGAGATCACGGCCTGGAGCTGGAACATCGCGGCGTCCTCGCTGAAGGCGACGGTCCCCGGCTTCAACAAGCAGTTTCCCGACGTGAAGGTGACGGTCGAGGACCTCGGCAACCAGCAGACCTTCGACAAGATGCTGGCCGGCTGCGCGGCCGGCGGCGTCGGTCTCCCCGACATCATCTCCGTCGAGAACCATGAATCCGAGATATTCTGGAGCCAGTTCCCCGACTGCTTCGTCGACCTGAAGACGCTCGGCTACACCGACGAGATCGCCGCGAAGTTTCCCGACTTCAAGCGCACCGAGCTGGAGGTGGAGGGCAAGGCCTATGCCATGCCCTGGGATTCCGGCCCCGTCACCATGTTCTACCGCCGCGACTTCTACGAGAAGGCCGGCGTCGACCCGGCATCGCTGAAGACGTGGGACGACTTCATCGCCGCCGGCAAGAAGATCCAGGAGGCCAATCCCGGCGTGTCGATGACGCAGGCCGACATCAACGGCGATTCGGAATTCTTCCGCATGATCGCCAACGAGCAGGGCTGCGGCTATTTCTCGGCCGACGGCCAGTCGATCACCGCCAACCAGCCGGCCTGCGTTACGGCGCTGGAGACGGTGAAGAAGCTGAAGGACAACGGCCTGCTGATCGCCGGCACCTGGGACGAGAAGATCCAGGCCAACAAGGCCGGCACGGTAGCTACGCAGATGTATGGCGGCTGGTACGAGGGCACGATCCGCTCGACCGCCCCAGACCTGTCCGGCAAGTGGGGCGTGTACCAGATGCCGAGCGCCAGCGCCGACGGCCCCCGCGCCGCCAATCTGGGCGGTTCGGCGCTGGCCATCTCGGCGAGCTCGAAGAACAAGGAAGCGGCCTGGGCCTATATCAACTACACACTCGGCACCAATGAGGGCCAGGTGACGATGCTCAAGGAGTTCGGACTGGTGCCTTCGCTGCCGTCGGCGCTGGACGAGCCGTATGTGAAGGAGGACCAGCCCTACTGGGGTGGGCAGAAGGTCTGGGTCGACATCCTGTCGACGCTGCCCAAGGTCAAGCCCAGCCGCGGCACGCCGTTCTTCCAGGACGCCGATAAGATCCTGGTCGCCGCGCAGCTCAAATACCTGAACGGGCAATATGCCGACGCCAAGGCGGCGCTCGACGACGTGGCCAACCAGATCGCCGGCGCGACCGGCCTGCCGGTCGCCGAGTAGCGGCGGCGGGCTGCTGGTTTGTCCCTGGCGCCGCCCCTCACCTGCCTGCCGGCATCCTCTCGCCGTTTACGGGGAGAAGTGCCCGACAGGGCGATGCGGGGCGGCGCCGACCGTCGAAATCCGACTCCCTTGGACTGACAGCCAGGTCACACAATCATGCGGCTGCGAACGCGGACGGCCTACGCCTTCCTGACACCCTATCTGCTGGTCTTCCTGGCCTTCTGGATATGGCCGATCGTCAACTCGTTCTGGCTGTCGTTCCTGAACACCAGGACGGCCAACTGGACGTTCAACCCGCAGGTGACGTGGGGGCGGCTGCTGGTCGACCCCGCCTTCGCCAACGCGCTCAAGAACACGCTGCTCATCCTGGTGATCCAGGTGCCGATCATGATCGCGCTGGCGACGGTGCTCGCCGTGCTGCTCAACTCGCCGGCGCTGAAGGCGAGAGGGCTGTTCCGCTTCGCCTTCTTCGCCCCAGTGGTGGTCGGCGAGGTCGCCTATGCGGCGGTGTTCCGCCTGATGTTCAACGAGTTCGGCATCATCAACAAGCTCGGCATGACGGCCGGACTGCCCGCCGTCGCCTGGCTGTCGGAGCCGACCGCGGCGATGGCGGTGATCATCATCGCGCTCACCTGGCGCTGGGCCGGCTACAACGCCATCATCATCCTAGCCGGCCTGCAGTCGATCCCCGACGACGTCTACGAGGCGGCGACCATCGACGGCGTCTCCAAGTTCAGGCAGTTCCTCTTCATCACGCTGCCGCTCCTGAGGCCAGTCATCATCCTGTGCGTGGTGCTGTCGGTGATCGGCACCATGCAGCTGTTCTCCGAGCCGTTCCTGATCACCAACCGCGGCGGCCCCGGCCAGGCGACCGAGACGCTCGGCCTGTTCCTCTACCGGATGGGCTTCAACACCTTCAACTTCGGCTACGCGTCGGCCATCGCCTACACCATCGCGGCGCTCGCCGTCGCTATCTCGCTTCTCAACCTGTGGATCGGCCGGGAGCGCGAGCAATGAGGAAATCGGTCTCGGAACGCCGGCGCTCGATCGCCCTGCATGCGGCGATGCTGCCGCTCGCCCTGATCTGGCTGTTCCCGCTGTGGGTGATGTTCGTCTACTCGACCATGGACGACAACGGAATCTTCAGCCAGGGCATCGTGCTCGCCCCCTCCGACCAGTTCGCGGCGAACTTCGCAGCACTCGAGCGTGACGTCGGCTTCATCCGTGCCACCGGCATCTCGGTGGTCGTGGCCTTCGTCTACACGCTGCTCTCGGTGGCGCTGACCTCGATGGCGGGCTGGGCGCTCGCCAGCTACCGCTTCGTCGGCAAGGGCGCCGTGCTGGCGACCATACTCGGCACGCTCACCCTGCCCTACTTCGTCGTCGTGATCCCGCAATATGTGATGGTGGCGCGCGACTTCGGCCTGCACAACACCTGGTTCGCGCTGATCGTGCCGCCGCTGTTCAATTCGCTCGGCGTGTTGTTCACCCGCCAGACTTTTCGGATGATGCCGCAGGAACTGTTCGACGCGGCCCGCGTCGAGGGCGTCAGCGAATGGCGCATCTTCCTGTTCGTCGCGCTACCGCTGGCAAGGCCGACGCTCGCCGCGCTGTCGATCATCCTCTTCCTCCACAGCTGGAACAACTATCTGTGGCCGCTGCTCATCAACAGCGACCCATCGATGATGACGGCGCCGGTCGAGCTCGGCAGCCTGATCGGGCTCACCAAGGTTTCCTGGGGCGGCATCATGACCGGCGCGGTCATCCTGACGGCGCCGATGCTCGTGCTGTTCGTGGCGCTGCAGCGCCATTTCATCGCCGGCATCTCGGCCGGCGCGGTCAAGTGAGGGAGAGGTAACGGAGTGGCAGGCGTTTCCCTGAAGAACGTGGTCAAGCGCTTCGGTGCCTACCAGATCATCCACGGCGCCGACCTGGAGGTGGCCGACGGCGAGTTCGTCGTTTTCGTCGGCCCGTCCGGCTGCGGAAAGTCGACGCTGCTTCGGATGATAGCCGGGCTGGAGGAGGTGAGCGGCGGCGAGCTGATGATCGGCGGCCGGCTGGTCAACGACGTCGAGCCGGCCGAGCGCGGCGTGGCGATGGTGTTCCAGTCCTACGCGCTCTATCCGCACATGACCGTCGAGCAGAACCTCAGCTTCGGGCTGAGGATGACCGGCCACGACAAGGCCGACATCGCCCGGCGGGTGACGCGCACCGCCGGCATCCTGCGCATCGCCGAGCTTCTGCGGCGCAAGCCCCGCCAGCTCTCCGGCGGCCAGCGCCAGCGCGTCGCCATCGGCCGCGCCATCATGCGCGAGCCAAATCTGTTCCTGTTCGACGAGCCGCTCTCCAACCTCGACGCGGAGCTGCGCGTGCAGATGCGGGTGGAGCTTGCCCGGCTGCACCGGGAGCTCGGCGTCACCATGATCTACGTGACGCACGACCAGACCGAGGCGATGACGCTGGCCGACCGCATCGTGGTGCTGCGCGACGGCAATATCGAGCAGGCCGGCCGGCCGCTCGACCTCTACGACGACCCGGACAACCAGTTCGTCGCCGGTTTCGTCGGCTCGCCGAAGATGAATTTCATCCCGGCCCGCATCGTCGAGCGCGACGACACGGGCGCGACGGTCGAGCTCGCCGGCGAACGCCCTACCCGGCTCAGGCAGCCGCTGACCGGGCCGGCGCCGGAGGCGGGCAGCAGCGTGGTCGTCGGCGTGCGGCCCGAGCATTTCGGCGAGGCCGGCAAGGGCGACGCCGACCTCGCCGTGACCGTCGACATGGCCGAGCATCTGGGCGGCACGACTTTCGTCTACGCCAGCATGACCGGCAACCGCGAGCTCGTCATCCAGCGCGACGCGGAGCATCGCGCCGATGCCGGCGAAATCACCGTCTCGATCCGCAAATCCTACCTGTTCGACGAAAGCGGAAAACGCCTTCGCTGATCGAACTTGAGCCGGCGCACCAACAAGGCGGCCGGCGGCCAAACGTCCCAGCTCCAAGGAGAATGACATGAATTCCGACAAGATCGTCCGCTGGGGCATCCTGGGGCCAGGGGGTATCGCCAAAGCCTTCGCCGGCGGCGTCGCCGGCTCGCGGACCGGCAGGCTGGTGGCTATCGCCACGCGCGACCCGGGCCGCGCCGGGCTCGCCGAGACTTTTCCGGGCGCGCGCATCCTTGGCGGGTACGAGGCGCTGCTCGCCGATCCGGACGTAGATGCCATCTACATCGCGACGCCGCATCCCTTCCACGCCGAATGGGCGATCAGGGCGGCGGAAGCCGGCAAGCATGTGCTGTGCGAAAAGCCGCTGGCGCTCACTGCCTTCGAGGCCGACGCGATGATGCACGCGGCGCGCAAGGCCGGCACCTTCCTCGGCGAGGCCTTCATGTACCGGCTGCACCCGCAGACGCAAAGGATTGTCGAGCTTGTGAAATCCGGGGCAATCGGCGAGGTCAGGATGATCCGGTCGAGCTTCGGCTTCGCCATGCCTCGCTTCATGCCGGAGCACCGCCTCTACGCCAACGACCTCGCCGGCGGCGGCATTCTGGACGTCGGCGGCTATCCCGTGTCGATGGCGCGGCTGATCGCCGGGGCGGCCGCGGGAAAGCCGTTTGCCGAGCCGGACAAGGTATTCGGCGCCGCGCATCTGGGGGAATCGGGCGTCGACGAATGGGCGTCGGCCGTGCTCGCCTTTCCCGGCGGCATCATCGCCGATGTGTCCTGCTCGATCTCGCTCGACCAGGACAACATGCTGCGCATCTTCGGGACGAAAGGCCGTATCGAGGTGCCCGATTTCTGGTTCGCCGGCGGCGACCGCGACGTCGGCCCGGGTCGTATGGAGGTGCTCCGGAACGGCGGGCGCGAGGTCATCGAACTCGGCGAGACGCGCCACCTCTATTCCTTCGAGGTGGACGCCGCTGGCGAAGCGATCCTGGCGGGCCGGCAGGAACTCGCCTGGCCCGGCATGGACTGGGCCGACAGCCTCGGCACGCTGCGCGTGCTCGACAAATGGCGCGCCGCAAGCGGACTGGAATACGCCATCGAGAAGGCGGACCGGCGCGTCGCCACCATCGCCGGCCGGCCGCTCCGGCGCGACGGCAAGACAATTCCGAAGCGCAGCATTCCCGGCCTCGCCCGCCCGGCTTCCGTGCTTGCGCTCGGCTTCGAGGATTTCCGCACCTTCTCCTCAGGCTCCATCCTGCTCGACGCCTTCTTCGAGGCCGGCGGCAATTTGTTCGACACCGCCTACGTCTATGGCGGCGGCAGCGGCGGCTACACGGAAAAGCTCCTCGGCGAATGGCTGAAGAGCCGCGGCGTGCGCGAAGAGGCGGTCGTCATCGGCAAGGGCGCGCACACGCCGTTCTGCTATCCCGACATGATCGGCAAGCAGCTTGACCAGTCGCTGCAGCGACTCGGGACCGACCACGTCGACGTCTATTTCATGCATCGCGACAATCTCGACGTGCCGGTGGGCGAGTTCGTCGATGCCATGGACCGCGAGGTCAAGGCCGGCCGCATCCGCGGGCCGTTCGGCGGTTCCAACTGGACCATGGCACGCATGGACGAGGCGATCGCCTATGCCGAACGGACAGGCAAGCAGAAGCCCGGCGCGCTTTCCAACCATTTCTCGCTGGCCGAGATGCTGACGCCGATCTGGACCGGCTGCGTCACCGCCTCCAGCGACGACTGGAAGGACTGGCTGGTCGCCCGCCAGATGCCGAACTTCGCCTGGTCGAGCCAGGGGCGCGGCTTCTTCACCGAAAAGGCCGGACGCGACAGGCGCGACAACGAGGAACTGGTGCGGGTCTGGTATTCGGAGCGGAATTTCGGCCGCCGCGACCGCGCCGTCGAACTGGCGGAAAGGCTGGGAAAGAGCCCGATCCACGTCGCGCTCGCCTACGCACTGGCGCAGCCCTTCCCGTCGGTGCCGCTGATCGGCCCGCGCACGCTGGCCGAGCTGGACGACAGCCTCAACGCGCTGGATATCGCCCTCTCGCCGGAGGATGTCGCCTGGCTGGAAGGGAGCCGGACCGGGTCATGAGTCCGCGTGGCTCGACCTGGACGGATCGAGGCGAGAACGAGCGGTTGCCGCACCGCCGCCGATCTTTCATCCGCAGGGCGGCCGCTTGGCCATGAAGACCGAAGTCTCCGGCAGCCCGTCGCCCGCAAGAGCCGAGTAGCCGAGCCGTTCGTAGAAGCGGAGCGCATTGCGGTTGGCGGGGTGGACGTCGAGGAACAGCCCTGGGGATCCGGTCGCCGCCAAGCGCTCCTCCAGAAAGAGAATACATTTTCTGCCGATCCCTCTTCCGCGCGCCTGCGGCAACAGATCGATGTGGCCGTGCGACGGAAAAGCGGCAAGCGGCGGCGGTATGTCGATCTGCGGATGATGGACCATGCGTCGCGCCCAGTCGCTGCCACGCCACAGCGCCGGATCGGGGCCGGGATCGATGATACGAGCCCGTAGCGCCGGATACCATTCCACCGCCAGCCGGGCGTTGAAGGTCCGCGTGTCGCGCGCGCCGAACAGGTAGCCGGCGACGCCCTCGCTACCCTCGACCACGAAGGCGAGCTCCGGCTCGAAAACCTGATACGGCACGGCATAGACGAGGCCCATCAGCTCCGGATCGTCCTCGCGATCGGTCGCATCCTGCCCGGCGGCGCCGGTCTTCAGGCACACCATGCAGAGCGCCGGATGGTCGCCGGCCGTCGCGTGCCGCAGGATAAAGCCGTTTCCGAGATCGAGGACCATGGCTTGCGGTCAAGGCGGCAGGATGCGGAAATCCTTGCCTTCGGGCAGCAACTGGCCGCCGTCGACGACGATCGTGGTGCCGGTGATGTAGTCGGCGTCGTCGGAGGCGAGGAAAAGGAAGGCGTTGGCGACGTCGCGCGGCGTCCCCAGGCGGCCGAGCGGGATCGAGTCCTCCATGCTCCTGATGAATTCGGCGCCGCGATGCATCCGGATGGCTTCCGTCATGATGTTGCCGGGCTCGACGCCGTTCACGGTGATGCCGTAGCCGGAGAATTCGAGGGCGGCCGAGCGGATGAAGCCGCTGATGCCCGCCTTGCTGGCGGAATAATGGCCGTGGCCGGGACTGGTGACGTGCGGCCCGGTGATCGACGAGGTGAACAGCATGCGGCCGGCGCGCTGCCCCTTCATAGGCACGAGCGCGGCGCGCGCGGCGTTGAAGGTGCCGCGCAGGTTAACCGCCATGACGCGGTCCCAGTCGTCCGGGCTGGTGCTCTCGATCAGTTGCCAGGGATAGATGCCGGCGTTCTGAACGACGATGTCGAGCCGGCCATGCCTCTCGACCGCGAGCGCCACCGCCGCCTCGGTTTCGGCCATTTGCGAGACGTCGCAGCGGATGAAGACGGCGCCCAGCTCCGCCGCCGTGCCCTGCCCCGCCTCCGCCTCCGTGTCGGCCAGCACCAGCCTCGCCCCCTCCTCGGCGAAACGCTGGGCGATACCCTTGCCGATGCCGCGCGCCGCGCCGAAGATCAGCGCGACCTTGTCCTGGATCCGTCCGGTCATTTGTTCGTCCTCAGGCGAGTTTCTGGCGGATGGTCTGCTTCAGCGTGTCGAGCAGCACGGCGGCCAGCACCAGCAGGCCGTGGATCACCTGCGTGAAATTGGCCGGCAGCCCCATGAGATTGATCGCGGTGTTGATCGAGGACAGCAGCAGCACGCCGGCATAGACGCCGGGCAGCGAGCCGACGCCGCCCTTCAGGCTGACGCCGCCGATCACCACCGCGGCGAAGGCGTTGAACAGCAGGCCGACGCCCAGATTGGCGGTGGCGCCCGAGGTGCGGACGGCAAGCAGCCAGCCGGCCAGCCCGGCGATCGCGCCGGCCAGCACGAAGGCGATGATCAGGTTGCGGGTGACCCTGATGCCGGCGCGGAAGGTCGCGGTTTCGTTGCCGCCGATCATGACCAGATGCCGCCCGAACGGCGTCTTCGCCATGATCAGCGAAAAGACAACGAAGCAGGCGATCGCGATCCAGGCCGTCAGCGGCAGACCAAGAATCCGCTGGATGCCGAACCAGCGGATCGCCGGCGCCAGATCCTGCGCCGAGCGGCCGCCCGACACAGCCACCACGAGGCCGCGCACCCAGATGTAGGCGGCGAGCGTGATGATGAAGGCGTTCATCCTCACCTTGACGATGAGGACGCCGTTGAGCAGCCCGACCGCGCCGCCGACGGCGACGGCGATCAGGATCGACACCGGCACCATCAGCCATTCCGGCCGGAGTTGGAGGCCCATGCCGATGCCGGCCGAGCAGAACAGTATCCCGACGGCCATGGCGCCGAGCGCGGCGACGGATTCCACCGACAGGTCCATGTGGCCGGTGATGATCACCAGCGCCAGCCCGATCGACATGACGCCGAGTACGCTGGAGGCCTCGATGATGTTGGCGAAGATGCCGAGCTGGAAATAGTTCGGGACGAAGATCGAGAAGATCGCCAGCACGAAAAGCAGCATGAACCAGACGAGATTGTCCAGGACGAACTCGAGGATCTTTCGGGTGCGTGGGGTCATGTATGGGTTAAGGGTTGTGCCAATCGAATCAGGCGCCCCCTCCACCACGCTTCGCGTGGTCCCCCTCCCCCGTAAACGGGGGAGGATCCGCGCCCGTAACGGTCGCGGCCTTGGATCCTCCCCTGCGAGGCGGGAGAGGGGGACCGCCGCAGGCGGTGGAGGGGGCGAGTGAAGGTGCCGATCAAAGTCTGACGTTCACTCCACCGCCTTCACCGTGTCGGAAGGCGGCTTCATGTTGCCCCAGAAGGCCGGGTTGTCGACGTTCGACTTGTCGATCGCCGCACCCGGAAGGCGGATGTTGGGGCCCCAGCTCTCGACGGTGAGCGTACCCTTCAGCCCGATCACGTCATACTCGCCGGCCTTGATCTCCTGCTTGTTCACGACCTTGTCCATGAACATGGCCACCGCCGCGGCCTGCGCGTAGAGCGGCTGCTCGACCTCGACGTTCAGCCAGCCTTTGCGGATCAGGTCGAGACCGACCGGCGCGCCGTTCGAGCTCATCATCATGACGTCGCCGGGCTTCTTGCCGGCGGCCTCGAGCGAAGCGACGGCGGCGACCGACAGATGCGCGGCGTGGTTGAAGATCAGGTCGATGTCGGGGTTTGCGACGAGCTGGTCGGCGACGATCGTGCCGGCGTTGCTGGCCTCCCACTGCATGGCCGGATGCGAGATGATGGTCACCTCCGGGAACGCCTTCATCTTCTCCTCGAACCCCTTCTGGATGTCGAGCGTGTAGGGATCGCCGGGGTCGCCGAGCACCTGCAGGACCTTGCCCTTGACCGAGCCGTGCTTCTCCTTGAGCAGCTTCTCGGCCTGCTCGGCGGCGACGTAGCCGATCTCGACCGTGCCGGCGACGGAGGTGAAGTCGGATGGCGTCGAGGTGATCTGCCGGTCGAACTCGACCACCGGGATGCCGGCGGCGCGCGCCGCCTCGATCGACGGCTTCAGCGCATTGAAGTCGACCGCGGCGAGGATGATCGCCGCCGGCTTCAGCGCGATGACGTCGTTCATCTGGCTCTGCTGGGCATCCGTCTTGTTGTCGGCGTTGAGCGTCTTCACGTCGTAGCCGACCTGCTTCAGGAACATCTCCAGCGCGCCGACGGAGCCCGTCTGGAACTCGTCCAGCAAGGTCGGGACCATGTAGTAGACGGTGCCCTTCGACTGCGCCCAGGCCGGCGTCAGCATGGCGATCGCCAATGCCAGGACGCCGAGGGCGGACATCAATGTTCGTCTCATGTCGTTCTCTCCTCTTGTGCCGGACCCCTCTTCTGCCCCTGTGCTGCCGGACCGGCGCCGGCAAGCACTTCCCCGGTGATCATGGCGACCACCGCATCGGGGCTGGTTTTATCGGTTGGCACGTCGCCGGCCACGACACCCTGGCGGATCACCACGATCCGGTCGGCGACCTGGAAGGCCTGCTGCATGATGTGGGTGATGATGACGACGCCGATGCCCTGGCGCGCCACCTGGCGGATCATGTCGAGGCCGCGCCGCGTCTGCTCGACGCCGAGCGCGGCGAAGGGCTCGTCCAGGAGCACGAGCTTGCCGCCCCAGTGGACGAAGCGGTTGAGCTCGATCGCCTGGCGCTGGCCGCCCGACAGATGCTCGACCTTGGTGCGCAGCGACGGGATGCGCGTGCCGGCATTGGCGAGCGCCTTGCCGACCACCGCCTCCATGGCCTTCTCGTCGAGCACGGGCACGCCCAGCACCCTGCGCGTGATCTCGCGGCCCATGAAGAAATTGGCAACGACGTCGACATTGGTGCAGAGCGACAGGTCCTGGTAGACAGTCTCGATGCCCGCCGCCTTGGCTTCGGCGGGCGTCCTCGCCAGGAACTCCTTGCCCTCGAAGAGCATGCGGCCCGACGTAGGCTCCAGGCCGCCGGAGATGATCTTCACCAAGGTCGATTTTCCGGCGCCGTTGTCGCCGAGCAGGGCGACCACCTCCCCCCTGGCGATGGAGAAGCTGACGCCTTTCAGCGCTTCGATGGCACCGTATTTCTTGGTGATGTCTTCCAGGACCAGCAGGGGCTCGCTCATGCCGCCATACCCTTTCCCTCGGAGCCGCTGTGTCCGCTCTCCTGCTCGGCGGCGAACATTTTTCCGAAGCGCGGCGACAGCACGCCCGATACGACCAGCGCGGCCGCTCCGCGCAGCACCGACTGCTGTCCGCCAAGGGCGACGATCAGGCGCGGCGTCACCCTGTCGCGACGCGCCGACACCGAATTGGGTAGCTCCTTGCCGAGTTCCGCCAGCCTTTCGAGAAGTTCGGGCGGCGCCAGGCCGCCGAGGATGACGGTCTGCGGGTCGTAGAGGTTTTCGATGGTGCTGATGGCGTTGCGGAAGATCGGCGCCACGCTGCGCAGCCAGTCCGTTTCGCCGACGCCGCTTCGGCCAAGCGCCTCCAGCGATACGTAGCGCTCCAGGCAGCCGCGATTGCCGCAAGGGCACGGCTCGCCGTCCGGCACCACCGGGATGTGGCCGATCTCGCCGGCATTGCCCCAGGCGCCGCGCAGCACCGCGCCGTCATGCACCAGGGCGCCGCCGAGGCCAACGCCGAAATAGAGATAGTAATAGTCCGAGAATTTCGTGCCGTAGCCGTAGAGCTGCTCGCCGAGCGCGGCGGTCGCCATGTCGGTGTCGAGGAAGGCAGGCAATCCCGTCGCCTCGGCCAGCCGGTCCCGGAGCGCCACGTTTTCCCAGCCCGCCATGGTGGTCGGGCCGACGAAACTCATGGTTTCCACGCCGAACGGACCGGGCAGCGCCATGCCGACGCCGAGAACGCGGCCGCCCGGCCTCGACCGGGTCAGGTCGCGCACCATGACGCGGATCAGCTCGAAGGCGCGGTCGGGCGACACGCCCGGCGCGGCGCGGCGGGTGATTTCGACGACGTTGCCACCAAGATCGATCAGCGCGGCATCGATGCCGAGCGGAGTGAGATGGATGCCGACGGCGTAGCCGCCCGCGGCGTTGATGCGCAATGTCGCCGGAGGCAGTCCCCGCCCCTTCGGTTCGTCGCGCCCGGACAGGACGAAACCCTGCTCCTCGAGCTCGCGGACGATGGTGGAGACGGTCTGGACGGTAAGGCCGACGCCCCGGGCAATGTCGGCGCGGGTCGTCGGGCCGTGCAGTCGGATCGATTCCAGCACGATCCGCCGGTTGTACGGTCGTCCGGATTCCTGATTGGTACCCCGCAGCGCCATCCCGTGCGCCCTCCCGACACGGGCAGAGTTGCACCGGGGTTCGTTTTTGTCAAACGGTTTTCAAAAATCAGAAGGCACGCCGCTGGCTGGGAAATGGCCTGCAAAATTTCATGTGCCGGCCGCACCGCCGATCCATGGAGCGGCAGCGCGCCGCCGCGATGACGGCGCTCGATGAGCCCGGGGCAGAGAATGCCGCGTCGATGATCCCCCGCGCGAGAATGGAGATGAACGTCCGGCCGGACGACGAAAGGACGAGGAATGAACCAGTCGCGGCCGATCAGCCGAAGATCGAGCGGATGGTGCCCCCGTCGGCCCGGTGGGTCACCCCGTTCATGGCCGGATTGGTGGCGAGCTGGATGACGCCGCGCCCGTGCAGCATCGGGTCGATCAGCTTCTGCGTCAGGTTGGAGGGCTGCACCTCCTTGTAGAAGTCGCGCAGCGTCTCCTCCACCGATTTTCCCTGCTGGCGGGCGAGATCGGCGAAATAGGTCTCGACGGACTCCGTTGCCGTGGTTCCCGGCATGTAGCTGTTGACGCGCACCGCGGTGCCGCGCGTCAGCTCGGCCAGCGACCGGCCGAGTCCCAGCATCGCCGTCTTGGTCACCGAATAGGGCACCATGTTGCCGATGGAGCGGATCGCCGCCTCCGACGAGATGAAGACGATGCTGCCCTCGTCGCGCGCCAGCATGTCCTTCATGACGAGGCGCGTGATACGCACGGCGGTCATGATGTTGTGCTGAAAATACTCGATCCAGCGCTCGTCGCCGACCTCGAAGAAGTCGTTGACGTCGAAGATGCCGATGTTGTTGACGAGGAAGGAGACCGGCCCGAGGCGAGCCGCGTAGCCGGCCAGCGTCTCGGCGCCTTCCGCGGTCAGCAAGTCGGCGACGACGCCGTGGGCGCGCGGGCCGATCGCCGCGGCGGCCGCCTCGATGCGCTTCTTCGAGCGGCCGTTGATGACGACGGTGGCCCCCTCGTCGTGGAACGTCCTGGCGATGGCGTTTCCGATGCCGGTGCCGCCGCCGGTCACGATCGCGATCTTGTCCGTGACGCCGAAATCCATTCCGTCCCTCCCTGCGATGTGTGTTGCGGGGCAGCATGCCTCATCGCAGCGGGCTTGCGATAGCCCGGGCTTCGCTCGACCCTGCGAATTTTGTCCGCGCCGCGTCCCGTCGCTACAGCGGGCGGCGGCGATGATGGTCGGTGACGGACTGGAAGGCGCGGGCCGCCGACAGCAGCGCCGCCTCGGCAAGGCGCGGCGCGACGAGCTGCACCGACAGCGGCATGCCGTCGGCGTCGAACCCGCCGGGAAAGGTGATGGTGGGATTGCCCGACATCGCGAACGGGCAGGTGAAGCGGTGGATGCCGTAGATGGTGTCGTCGTCGATCGTCAGCATGCGCTGCCGCGTCGGGATGGCGAAGGCGATGGCCGGCATGGCGACGAAATCGACCGTCCGCAAAGTTCGTTGAAGCTGCCCGGCATATATGGCCCGGCGCTTCTGCACGCGCTGCAGGTCGACGGCCTTAAGGCCGAGCCCGAGATCGAGCAGGGCAGCGAGCGAGCGTGAATATTGCCCGGCATCGGCCGGATAGGTCGCCTCATGCGCCAGGGCGGCCTGCGCCGCGCAGATCTCGAACCAGTCCCAGATGACCTGCTCCGCCGGCGGCAGGCTGATCTCCCGCACCGTGGCGCCGAGCGATTGGAACGTCGATAGCGCCGCCTCGACGGCCCGCACCACCGGCTGCTCGACGCGGTCGCTCATCCAGGAAGGATCGACGCCGACGACCACGCCCGCAAGTTCGGGCGGCTGCGCGGAGAAGTCGGGCACCGGCTCGATCAGCGAAGTCGGGTCGAGCGGATCTGCTCCGGCGATCACCTGGAGCAGGCAGGTCACGTCGGCGGCCGAACGCGCCATCGGCCCGATGGCGTCGAGATCGCCGGCGAGCTCGAACGCGCCGTGGCGGCTCACCCGGCCCCAGGTCGGCCGCAACCCGGTGACGCCGTTGGCCGCTGAGGGAAGGCGGATCGATCCGCCGGTGTCGGAGGCGATCGATCCGAAGCACAGCCCGGCCGCCGTGGCGACGCCGCTGCCGCCGGACGAGGCGCCGGCCCAGCGATCCGCATTCCAGGGATTGATGGGTGTGCCGTACGGTTCCAGATATTCGCCGTAGACCCCTTCGGCGACGTTGAGCTTTCCGAGGATCACCGCGCCCGCTTCATCGAGGCGCCGCACGACGGTCGCCTCCTCGGTGGCGACATGGTCGCGGCGCATCGGCATGCCCGCCGTGGTGGGCGCGCCGGCTATGTCGAGGATGTCCTTGACGGCGATCGGCACGCCGTGCAGCGGACCGAGCAGGCGCCCCGCGGCCCTCGCCCCGTCGGCCGCTTGGGCGGCCGCCAGCGCCCGATCGGCCAGCACGGTGATGTAGGCGTTGCAGCGCCCGTCCATCGCCGCGATGCGCGAGAGGCAGGCCTCGGCAAGATCCCGCGCCCGGATGTCGCCGTCGCGCAGCAGCGCGGCGACGTCCGTCAGGTCGCTGAAATGCAGCTCCGCCGTGAGATTCATGCCGGCCGGTGCCCGCCCGGGGGACGGGGCTATTTCGCCTCGGGGAATGCGGCGATCGAATAGGCGCGCTTGTCGTCCGCCACCCAGCTGTCGATGTTTTCGGAGGTGAACAGCTTCGAGGCGACGACGATCGGCTTCTGCTCGGCCGTCGGGTTGGCGATCGCCTCGTCCATGGCACGCGCCAGGGCGAAGCCGGTCGCTGGGGCATCGGGATCCCAGGTGCCGGTCAGCCGCCCTTCACGCACCGCCGCGATGGCATCGGCATCGCCGTTGATGCCGAACACCATGACCCCGTCCGTCTTGCCCGCCGCGTAGACCGACTTGCCGGCGGCGATCACCGAAGCGGAGATGCCGAGCGCGCTGGAATCGTTGTAGGCCCAGAAGACCTGCACGTCGGGAAAGCGGATCAGCTCGTCGGACGCCAGGGTGGCGGCGTTGGCGGTGGAATCCTTGGTGTTGTCGACGCGGTCGATCACTTCGAGCCCGGCAGCCTTTGCGGCTTCCGTGAAGCATTTGGCGTTGGCCATGATCGACTCCACGGGCGGGCCGCCGAACACGATCACCTTGGCGGCGGGAAGCCGCTCGGCGATCCATGCCGCCTGCTTCTCGTATGGCCCGCCGGGGTTGCAGGTGTTGACCTCCCACCAGACAGTGTTGGTGACGCCCTGCCCGACCGAGTTCACGCCGATGACCGGGACGCCCTGGGCACGGGCGCGCTCATAGGCGCCGCCGACGGCGTTGGCATCGAGCGACCAGGAGCCGATCGCCTTGGCGCCCAGCGTCAGCAGCGTGTCGACATGCGAGACCTGCCTGTCGGCGGAGAGGTTGGCATCGAGAACGCGATGTTGCCAGCCCTTCTCGGTCGCCGCCGCGCCGATGGCGGTGTTGATCAATTGCTGGCCGGGCTGGCTGGCGATCGGTGAGATGTAGCCGATGAGCGTGTCCTCGGCCTGCGCGGCGCAGGCCGTAGCATAGAGCGCGACCAGCGCGCCAAATCCGATCCTGATCTTTCCCATGATCTTCCCCTGTTCCTTGTTTTTCTGCCGGCGCGGCCGTTCCTTTCGAAAGGGCCGCCGCCGCGCCTGTGTTCATCACAGCCGAAAAACCCATTCCCATCCAATAGATTCAATCAGGCAGTCCGATGCCGGAATGCTATCGCTCGTCGAGGAACATCGCCCACGCCATACCCGCGCGGTCAGCCGATCCGGGCCTGCCGCCGGCGTCGCAGAACCTGCCGCAAGCCGCCCAGCCACACCGCCAGGATGAGGATCAGGCCGCTGACCATGCCCTGCCAGAACGAGGACACGCCGCTCAGCGTCAGCCCGTTCTGGATGACGCCGAGGAACAGCACGCCGATCATGGTGCCGAACACCCCGCCCTCGCCGCCGGTATAGGCGGTGCCGCCGATCAGCACCGCCGCCAGCACGGTGAGCAGCAGCGTCGGGTCGATCTCGGCGGAGGCCGAGGTCAGGCGTCCGACCTGCACGACGCTGCCGAGCCCGGCCATCAGGCCGGCGATGACGAAGACGAGCAGCATGATGCGCTTGACGTCGATGCCGTTGAGGCGCGCGGCTTCCGTGTTGGCGCCGATGGCATAAAGCGCCCGGCCGAACGCCGTGTAGCGCAGCACGCCGCCGGCGATCAGCAGCAGCGCCAGGTCGAAGACGAGGATGATGGGAACGGCACCGATGTTGCCGTTGACGAAGGCGCTGATCGGCGCGAAGCCGGGCGAGGAGAAGACGCTGATGCTGCCGCCGTCGTTGACGATCAGGGCAAAACTCTGGAACATCGACAGCGAGCCGAGGGTGACGACGAAGAACGAGATCTTGAAGTAGCTGATCAGCGTGCCGTTGATCGCCCCGAGAAATCCGCCGAACAGCAGCGCCGCCGGGATCGCCACATAGGCCGGCATGCCGGCGACCAGCAGCAGGCCGAGCACCATGGCGCAGGCCGCCGTGGCGCTGGCGACGGCCAGGTCGATGGCGCCGGCGATGACGACGAAAGTCGCGCCGATCGCCAGAACGAAGACGACGCTGTTCGACTTCACGATGTTCATGAGGTTGGGCCAGGTCAGGAACACCGGCTGCGTGGCCGCCACGATCGCTGAAACCAGCAACAGGCTGAACAGGGCGCCGGCGTAGCGGTTCTGCAGGATCTGCTGGAAGATCGGCGCGGCCGGCCGGCTTCGCTCCGTCATGACCGCACTCCTCGCATTCGTGGCTGTCATTTTGGTTCCTCGTATCGAGAGTCGGCGTGCGCCCTGCTGCCGGTGCCGGCGACGGCGACATGAGCGATCGCTTCCTCCGTTGCCTCGTCGCGGTTGAACTCCGCCGCCAGCCCGCCCTCGAAGAACACGGTGATGCGGTCGCAGATGCCCAGCAGTTCGGGCAGTTCGGAAGAGATGACTACGACGCCGGCACCGGCCTCGGCCGCGTCCTGCAGCATCCGGTAGATCTCGCTCTTGGCGCCGACGTCGATGCCGCGCGTCGGCTCGCTCAGCACCAGCACGCTTGGCTGCCGCGCGAAGGTGCGTCCCAGGATGACCTTCTGCTGGTTGCCGCCCGACAGGGTGGCGATCGCCACGGCGGGAGACGCGGCGGCCACGTGGTATTTCTTGACCGCGGCCTCTACCTGCGAGCGCTCGCGGCGCGTGTCGAGCAGGCCGGCCCGGCACAGCCGATCCATCCAGGCCAGCGAAAAATTCTCGAGCACGCTGCGCACCAAGAGCAGGGCCGACGATTTTCGGTCGTCGGGGACGAAGCCGATACCTGCGGCGATGGCGCTACGCGGGTCGCCGAGACGAACAGGTCGGCCGTCGACCTCAACCTCGCCAGCACCGGGGATCGCGCCGCCGAGCGCCAGGCCGAACTCGGACTTGCCCGAGCCGACCAGCCCGGCAATGCCGACGATCTCGCCGCGCCTTACCTCCAGCGAGGTCGGCCGCAATATGCCAGCCGGCGTGTGCAGGTCGCGGATGCGCAGCACCCGGTCGCCGACAGGGATGGAGCGCTTTCCATAAAAGTCGTTGATCTCGCGGCCGACCATCAGCCGCACGAGCTGGCTTTCCGTCGCCTCCGGCAGGGCGACGGTGGCGACGATATTTCCGTCGCGCAGCACCGTGGCGACGGAGGACACCGCATAGATCTCCGGCATCCTGTGGGTGATCATCAGGATCGCCATGCCGGCGTCGCGCTCCTGGCGCACGCGCTCGAGCAGCCGCGCCGTGGCGGCTTCGGACAGCGAGCTGGTGGCCTCGTCGAGGATCAGCAGGCGGGCATTGGCCGAGAGCGCGCGGGCAATCTCCACCTCCTGCCTGAACTCGACGCTGAGGTCGCCCACCCGCGCATGCGGCGAGACATGGACATCGAGCCGCGCCAGCGCCAGCGCCGCGTCCTCTTCTAGCCGCGACCAGTCGACGAGGCCGAGGCGGGTGCGCGGCAGGCGACCGAGGAAAATGTTCTCCGCCACCGTCAACGTCGGCGCCAGCGTCAACTCCTGGCTGATCATGACGATGCCCATGCCGAGCGCCGCCGCCGGGCTGTCGATCGTGCACTCCCGGCCGTCGACGAAGATGCGGCCTTCATCCGGCTTCATCATGCCGGCGATGATGCGCGACAGCGTCGATTTTCCGGAGCCGTTCTCGCCGGTCAACGCATGGACCTCGCCCGGCCGGATGGTCAGGTTGACATCGTTCAAGGCGCGCACGCCGGGGAAGCTCTTGCTTATGCCCTCCACCCGGACGAGCTCGGGCATGCCGGCGCGGGGCGGAGGCGGTGCGTCGGCCGGTTCGCGGCGCTGCTCGGCAACAGCCAGGCTCATGCGGCCCGCCCGCGGATCAGGTCCGCCGCCTTCTCGCCGATCATGATGGTGGCGGCGTTGGTGTTGCCGGACACCAGCGTCGGCATCACCGAGGCGTCGGCGACGCGCAGTCCCTCGACGCCACGCACTTTGAGTTCCGGGTCGACCACCGCCATCTCGTCGGTTCCCATCTTGCAGGTCCCGACCTGGTGCGAGACGCAGCCGCCGTTCTGTCTGAGATAGGCCTCGATCTCCGCGTCGGTCGCGGTCGGCGATCCCGGCAGGTGCTCCTCGACGACGAAGTCCGCCAGCGGCCTGCTCGCCGCCATGCGGCGGGCGAGCTTCAACCCTTCCACGGCGATGCGGCGGTCGCGCTCCTCGGCAAAATAGTTGGGCAGCAGCTTCGGCGTATCGTCCGGGCTGGCCGAGCGCAGCCTGATCTCGCCGCGGCTCAGCGGCCGCACCGGGCATAGGAAATTGGCGAAGCCGGAGAACTTGAACAGCCCGTCCTCATAATAACCGCCGCTGAAGGTCTGGAACAGGAACTGCAAGTCCGGCGACGCGGATTCCGGCAGCACCTTGGCAAACAGCCCGGCCTGCCCCGCCGGCACAGACAGCGGGCCGCTGCGCGTCAGCAGCCAGCGCAGGCCGACCTTCAATTGCCGGAAGCGGCTCAGCATCACGTCATTCATGGTGATCGGCCGGTTGCATTTCCAGGTGATCTGGCCGCCATAATGGTCCTGCAGGTTCCTGCCCACACCCGGCAGGTGGTGCAGCCACTTGATGCCGTGCCCCGCCAGCTCCTCGGCGTCGCCCAGGCCCGAAAGCATCAGCAGATGCGGCGACTTGACCGAGCCGGCGGCAAGGATGACCTCGCGCCGGGCATTGACGCGGACGATGCCGCCGCCGCGCCTGAACTCGACGCCGCTGGCCCGCCGGCCCTGGAACAGGATGCGTTCGGCATGGGCGTCAGTCGCGACCGTCAGATTGCGGCGCGCCATGGCCGGCTTCAGATAAGCGGTGGCGGCCGAGGCCCGCCTGCCCCGCCGCACGGTCGCCTGGAAATAGCCGGCGCCCTCCTGGACGGGGCCGTTGAAATCCTCGTTGCGGGAAATCCCCTGCACCGCCGCCGAGCTGATGAAGGCATCGCAGAGCGGGTTGCGCTCGGTGAGATTGGTCACCGACAGCGGGCCGCCCTTGCCGTGATAGCGGTCGGCGCCGTTCTCCTGGTCCTCGGCGCGGCGGAAATAGGGCAGCACGTCGTCATAGGACCAGCCGACATTGCCGAGCTGGCGCCAATGGTCGAAATCCTCGGCCTGGCCGCGGATGTAGATCAGGCCGTTGATCGAGGACGAACCGCCCAAAACCTTGCCGCGCGGCCAATAGATGCGGCGGCCGTCGAGTGCCGGATTGGGCTCGGTCTCGAATTTCCAGTTGACGCGGGGGTCGGTGATCGTCCTGCCGTAACCGACCGGGATATGGATCCAGAAGCTCGAATCCCTGCCGCCGGCCTCCAGCACCAGCACGGTGTTCTTGCCGTCCTCGCTCAAGCGCGCCGCCAGCACGCAGCCGGCAGAGCCGGCACCAACGATGACGTAGTCGAACATCTGCCCGTCGAGCACGGAACGCCAGCTCCCAATCATGCCTTCGCCATCGGCCGTCCGCCGCGCATCGTCCGGAAACCGCCTCAGGCCGCCTTGCCGCGGATCATGTCGGCCGCCTTCTCGGCGATCATGATCGTCGGGGCGTTGGTGTTTCCCGACACCAGCGTCGGCATGATCGACGCGTCGACCACCCGCAGCCGGTCGATGCCGCGTACCTTCAGCGTGTTGTCGACCACCGCCATCGGGTCATTGCCCATCTTGCAGGTGCCGACCTGGTGGGCGATCGAAAGTCCCGTCTCCCTGGCGTAGGCGAGCAGCTCGTCGTCGCTGCGCACGGCCGGGCCCGGCGCATATTCAGCGACGATATGGGCGGCGATCGCCGCCTTCTCGGCCACCCGGCGCGACAGCTTCATCGCCTCGACCAGCACGCGCCGGTCGGTTTCCGAAGCGAGATAGTTGGGCTGCATCAGCGGCGTATCCTTCGGGTCGGCCGAACGCAGCGCGAGCCTGCCGCGGCTTTCCGGCCGCACCGGGCAGACCACGTTGGCGAAGCCTGAGAACTTGTGCAGGCCGGCATCGTATTCGTCGTGGCTGAAGGTCTGGAACAGGAACTGGATGTCGGGCGTCTCGACATGCGGCCCGGATCGGGCGAAGGCGCCGACCTGCGCGGCCGATATGGTGAGCGGCCCGGTGCGGAACAGCATGTATTGCAGCCCTGCCTGCACCTGCCGCAGGGGGCTGCGCATGATGTCGTTGACGGTGAGCGGCAGCCGGCTCCTGTAGGTGATGATCGCGCCGTAGTGGTCCTGCAGGTTCTCGCCGACGCCGGGCAGGTCATGGACGGGCGAGATGCCAAGCTCGGAGAGTTCGCCGGCCGTGCCGACGCCCGAAAGCAGCAGGAGTTGCGGGGAATTGATCGAGCCGCCGCTGAGGATCACCTCGCGCCGGGCCCGCACGGTGGTGCGCCGGCCGGCGCGCTCGAACACCACCCCGACGGCGCGCCGTCCGTCGAACAGGATGCGCTCGGCGAGAGCGTGGGTGACGATGCGCAGGTTGGGCCGCCGCTTGGCCGGCTTCAGATAGGCGACGGCGGCGGAGCAGCGGCGGGCGTTGCGCGTCGTGATCTGGTAATAGCCGACGCCTTCCTGCGAGGCGCCGTTGAAATCCTCGGTGCGGGGAATGCCGGCCTCGACCGCGCTGTCGATGAAGGCGTCGCACAGCGGGTTGCGCTCCTTCAGGTTGGAGACGCGCAGCGGCCCGCCGCTGCCGTGATAGGCGTCGGCTCCGTTCTCCTGGTCCTCCGCCTTCCTGAAATAGGGCAGGACGTCCTCGTAGGACCAGCCGGCGTTGCCGAGCTGGCGCCACTGGTCGTAGTCGCGCGCCTGGCCGCGGATGTAGAGCAGCCCATTGATCGAAGAGGAACCGCCCAACACCTTGCCGCGGGCCCAATACATCGGCCTGTCGGCGATCTCGGCGCCCTTCTCCGTCTCGTAGCGCCAGTTGAGGCGCGGATCGACGATGGTCTTGCCGTAGCCGATGGGGATGTGGATCCACGGATTACGGTCGGGACCGCCGGCTTCCAGCAGCGTCACCGACGTCCCGGCATCCTCGGAAAGCCGGCCGGCGAGCGTGCATCCCGCCGAACCCGCACCGACAATCACGAAATCGGTTTCAATGATCTCGACCGCATCAGCCATGAAAAGGCGTCCGTCCTCCTGCCCAGACATCGGGCACCAACCGAAAATCCGGCCGGCATCCTTCGCCATGTCCCCGCTGCGACGGCCCGTTTCCAACGGCTACGCCGTGGCGGGCCTTCAATCGTTGTGATGGTGAATGAAGCGGAGTTTACCCGGCAACTCCAATACAAAAGTTTGGGCCAATCCATACCGTTCCGGCATCGATTGAACCTCCAGGCCATCAATCTCATTATATGCACGGGGAGCGTGTGCCGCCGTCAGCCGGCCGCACCGGCGGTTTGCGCCCGGACCAGATCCAGGAACCTGTCGAGCGCCGGCAGCCCATGCCCCGTTCGGTAGACAAGGGCAAGGTCCAGCCCGACATCCAGCCCATGGACCGGGATGAGCGACAGCCCCTCCGGCCTGCGCCATTTCTGGCACTCGTTGATAAGAGCGACGCCGAGGCCGGTTGTGACCAGCGCCAGCATCTCGGCCTCGTTGTCGGCCTCGTGCACGATGTCGACAGCAACGCCGGCATTGAACAGGCCGCGGTGAAGCTCGTCGTAATAGATCGGGCTCTGACGCCGGTGGAACGAGATCAGCGGCTGTCCGGACAACTCCTTCACGTCGACAGCCTGACGGCCGGCCAGGGCCGAGTCCGACTGCACGGCCAGCAGCACCCGGTGGCGCGCGACCGGCAGCGTCGTCAGCAGCGGGTTGTTCGTCGCCGGATTGTAGAGAAAGCCGGCGTCGATCCGGCCGTCCTGGATGGCTTCCAGCTGGTCCAGCGTCGTCATCGACCGCAGCACCAGTTGAACGTCCGGGCTCAAGCGCCTGAATCCCATGATGACTTCCGGGATGGTGCCGCTCCATGCCGCGACCTCGATGAAGCCGAGCTTGAGCATTCCCGCCTCGCCGCGGCTGACGGCCTGCGTCTCGCTCACGGCATGGCCGAGGTCGAGCATGATCTTGCGGCAGTAGTCGAGAAAGGTCCGCCCGGCCGCCGACAGCCGCACGCCGCGCGGCAGGCGCTCGAACAGCGTCACGCCCAGTTCGGCTTCAAGCATCTGGATCTGGCGGCTCAGCGCCGGCTGGGCGATGTGGATCCGCTCCGAGGCGCGGCCGAAATGCTCGTCCTCGCCGACGGCGATGAAATATCGAATTTGTCTCAGGTCCATGGCGATCGATAGCAATCCACTATCCAAACCGGCAAGCAATAATATTGGACCGTCCCCTCCGCCCCCCACTACCCCTTTGGCCAGTTTCAGACGCGCTGTGTCAGTCGCCTCGGGCAGAAGAAGCCGGGTTTCGCTGCGACGGAGCGCGAAACGGGATGTCCGATGCATTCTCCATTTCTCGCCTTCGCGGAACGCGCGACGACAAAGCCGGACGCGACGTTTCTGATCGCGCCGGCGAGCGCTGCCCTGCCTTATGCACCCGAGGGTTTTCGGATTTCCTACGGCGAGGCGCTCGAATCCGTCGAGCGGCTGAGGACGCGCTTCGCCGATGCCGGCTATGGGGCTGGCTGCCGCGTTGCATTGCTGCTGGAGAACAGGCCGGACCTGCTCCTTCACTGGCTGGCCCTCAACGCGCTGGGCGTCTCGATCGTGCCGATCAACCCGGACCTGCGCCCGGCCGAGCTTGCCTACCAGCTCGACCTCGCCGGCGCCGATCTGCTGGTCACCTACGCCAGGGACGCGCCGGCGCTGCGTACCTTCTCCGACCCGCGGGTACGGGTCATCGACACGACCGACGATATCCCGCCGGCCGGCACACGAGCCGAGCGCCGGTATGGCGAGCCGCAGGACGAATGCGCGCTGCTGTTCACCTCCGGCAGCACCGGCAAGCCGAAGGGCTGCATGCTCTCCAACAGCTATTTCATGACGCTGGCGGACTGGTACGTGACTCAGGGCGGCATCGCCGAGGTCGAGGACGGCCGTGAGGTCGCGCTGACGCCGCTGCCGATGTTCCACATGAACGCGCTCGGCTGCACCGCGCTCGGCATGATCGTCAGGGGTGGCGCCATCGTGCCGCTCGACCGCTTCCATCCAAAACGCTGGTGGCGGACGGTGAAGGATTCCGAGGCGACGATCGCGCATTTCCTCGGCGTCATCCCGGCGATCCTGCTGCAGCTGCCGGAGACGCCGGAAGAGACCGCGCACAAGGTGAAATTCGCGCTCGGCCCCGGCGTCGACGCCGCCCACAAGATCGAGTTCGAGCGGCGTTACGGCATCCCAATCGTCGAGGCCTGGGCGATGACGGAGACCGGCGGCCGCGCCACGACTACCACGGCTTGCGACGACTACACGCCCGGCCAGCGCTGCATCGGCCGGCCGCGCGAAGGCATGGAGTACAGGATCGTCGGCGACGACGGTGCGCCGGTCGCCAGGGGCGAGCCCGGCGAGCTGATTGTGCGGGCCGAAGGCCCCGACCCGAGGGACGGCTTCTTCAGCGGCTACCTCAAGGAGGAGCAGGCGACCGAGGAGGCATGGACCGGCGGCTGGTTCCGCACCGGCGATCTCGTCTTCGAGGACGACAAAGGCCTGCTCTACTTCTTCGACCGCAAGAAGAGCATCGTGCGCCGCAGCGGCGAGAACATCGCCGTGCTCGAGGTCGAGGCGGCGCTGACAAGCGACGAGACGCTGAAAGCGGTGGCCGTCACGCCCGTCCCGGACGAATTGCGCGGCGAGGAGGTGTTCGCCTTCTTCGTCACGGCGAATGGTCGCCATAGCGATCCCAGGACGACGGCCGAGGAGATCGTCCGCCAGGGCGCGGCGCGCCTCTCCTACCACAAGCTGCCGGGCTACGCCGCCTTCGTCGACGACCTGCCGCTCGGCTCGACCCAAAAACTGCAGCGCGGCGAGATCAAGGCGATGGCCGCCGATCTGGTGCGGCAAGGGCTGGCCATCGATCTCAGGGATTTCAAGACGGCGCTGCGCAAGGGCGAAGGGCAATGAGCGCGGCGGACATCCGGATATGAGCCGATGAACGGGACAGGCGCAGCAAAGAGCAAGCGGCAGTCCTACGACGGCGTCGTCGCGACTGTCCCCGTCACCGTGCCCTATCAGCGCTATTCGATCGAAAGCGGCCAGTGGTGGATCGGCCGGGCACTGCGCGCCCTCGCCGACGGCTCCGGGATCAGCCATCGCGATTTCGACGGGTTTTCCGTCGCGAGTTTTTCCATCGCGCCGGACAGCGCCGTCGGGCTGACCCAGCATTTCGGCTTGTCGCCGCGCTGGCTCGACACCATCCCGATGGGCGGCGTCTCCGGCGTCCTGTCGCTGCGGCGCGCGGCCCGCGCCGTGCAGGCGGGCGACGCCGACATCGTCGCCTGCGTGGCCGGCGACACCAACCACGTCGACACTTTTCGCAAGACGCTGTCGAATTTTTCCCGCTTCGCCCAGGATGCGGTCTATCCCTATGGCGCCGGCGGGCCCAATGCCAGCTTCGCGCTGATCGCCCGCAACTACATGCGGCAGTTCGGCGCCCGCCGCGAGGATTTCGGCAAGCTGTGCGTGGCCCAGCGCGACAACGCGCTGCGCAATCCCCACGCGCTGATGAAGAAGCCGCTCAGCCTCGACCAGTATCTCGCGGCCCGGCCGATCGCCGAGCCGATCCACCTGTTCGACTGCGTCATGCCTTGCGCCGGCGCCGAGGCTTTCCTCGTCATGCGCGAGGAGACGGCACGCGCGCTCGGCCTGCCGTCGGCAAAGATCCTCTCCACCATCGAGCGCCACCATGCCTTCGCCGATGATCCGATCCAGGTGCGCGGCGGCTGGGCGCGGGATGCGGGCGAGCTCTACGCCATGGCCGGCATCGCCCCCGCCGACATCGACGTGGTGCAGACTTATGACGACTATCCGGTCATCTCGATGATGCAGTTCGAGGATCTCGGCTTCTGCGAGAAGGGCGAAGGCCCGGATTTCGTCCGAAAACACGGCTTCACGATAAACGGCAGCTTTCCGCACAACACCTCGGGCGGCCAGCTGTCGGTCGGCCAGGCGGGGGCGGCGGGCGGCCATCTCGGCATCGTCGAATGCATGCGCCAGGTGATGAACATCGCCGGGCCGACGCAGGTTGCGGGCGCGCGGATCGGGCTCGCCTCCGGCTTCGGCATGATCAACTACGACCGCGGCCTCTCCTCCGGCGCCGTGATCTTCGCGGGCGCCGGCGCATGACGAAGCCGATCGCCAAGCCGAAGCGCAAGAACCCGCTGGAGCGCACGCGCCAGCCGCTGCTGCCGCCCGCTCCCCGCAGCCGAACCGCGCACGGCCTGACCCGCGCGGCGGCGGAAGGCCGCTTCGCCATCCAGCGCTGCGCCGAATGCCACGCCTTCACCTACCCGCCGCGCGACGCCTGCCCGCGCTGCCTGAGCGACCGGCTGCCATTCGTCGATGCGCCCACCGGCGGCGTGCTGGCGGCGCTGACCACCGTGCATGTGACAGCTGACAGCTATTTCCGCGAGCGCATGCCCTGGCGGACCGGGATCGTCACGCTGGACTGCGGCCCGCAGGCGATCGCGCACATCCATGGCGACTGCGCCGAGGGCGAGCGGGTGAAAATGTCGCTGCAACTCGACCGCGGCGGCCAGGCCGTGCTGTTCGCAAACCCCATTTCGAGGACGCCAGACATGCAAGACGATTTGCAATGGCGGGAGATAACCGCCGACCCCAACCAGCGGCGCATCCTGATCACCGACGGCCGCAGCCCGGTCGGCCAGGCGCTCGCCAAAACCCTGGCTGAGGCCGGCGCGCGCGAGATCTTCGTCGGCATCAGTGAGCAGTGGAAGCCATTTCCCGGCGAGCAGGCGCTGCGGCGGATCGGCGGCCTCAAACTTGTGCCGCTCGACCCGACCGACGAGCGGTCGGTCGTCGATCTTGCCGCCGACATCGGCGGCAAGGTCGATATCCTGATCAACACCGCCGACCACACGCGGCCGGGACATCTGTTCGATGCCGGCGCCACGCTGCGCATGGGCGAGGCGATGGAGGCGACGTTATTCGGCGCGATGCGGCTCGCCCGTGCCTTCGCGCCGGTGATGATTGCCCGCGGTGCCGACGGCCGGCATGGCGCCGCCGCCTGGGTGAACCTGCTGTCGGTCCATGCGCTCGCCAACCTGCCGGCGCTGGGCAGCCTGTCGGTGTCGCATGCCGCCTGCCTGTCGCTGTCGCATTGGCTGCGGGCGGAGCTGGCGCGCGGCGGCGTCAAGCTCATGAACGCCTTCTCCGGCCCGCTCGACACCGAATGGTTCCAGACCCTGCCGCCGCCCAAGGTGGCGCCCGCCGCGCTCGCCACAGCGGTGGTCGACGGCCTGCGGCGCGGGCTGGAGGAGGTCTATGTCGGCGACGTCGCCAACGACATCAGGGATCGCCTGGTAGCAAATCCCAAGGCGCTCGAACGGGAGATCGGCCAGTGACCACACCGGGTAATCTTCCTTCCACCGATCTGCTCGCCTCCCTCGCCGCCGCGATCGCCGGCGGCGGCGTCAGGCTGATCGACCTCACGCATACGCTCTCCCCGGATTTCCCCACCATCGTCATGCCGCCGGAACTAGGCCAGTCCGCACCGTTCCGCATGGAGTGCATCTCGCGCTACGACGGCGACGGCCCTGCCTGGTACTGGAACAACATCTCCTTCGGCGAGCACACCGGCACGCATTTCGACGCGCCGGTGCACTGGTTCACCGGCAAGGATTTGCCGCTCAACACGGTGGACACGCTGCCCACCGCCGACATGCTGGCGCCCGCCTGCGTCATCGACTGCGCGCGCCAAGCGGCCGAGGACGCCGATTTCCTGCTGACCCGCCAGGATGTGCTCGACTGGGAAGCGCGGCACGGCCGCATCCCGGTGCGGAGCTGGGTGCTTATGCGCACAGACTGGTCGAAGAAGAGCGGTCGCGACTACGCCAACCTCGCCGACGATGGCGCGCACACGCCCGGTCCGGACGCCGAGGCGATACGCTGGCTGGTCGAGGAGCGCGGCATCATCGGCTTCGGCACCGAGACGATCGGCACAGACGCCGGCCAGGCAGGGCATTTCGACCCGCCCTACCCCGCTCATCATTTTCTGCACGGCGCCGGCCGCTACGGGCTGCAATGCCTGACCAATCTCGACCTCTTGCCTCCGGTCGGCGCGCTCGTCTTCGCCGCGCCGCTGAAGATCCTGCACGGCTCGGGCAGCCCGCTAAGGGTCGTCGCGCTGGTCGGCGGCTGAGCGGCGAGGAAGGCAAGCGGATGGTGAAGACAACCGGGAAAGGTCGGCAGACATGAACGCCTACAGCAACGACTTCGCCCTGCTCGGAGAAGCCAGCCGGGCGTTCCTGGCGCAGGAGCACAGGCTGCGGATCGGCGGAAAGCCCGTCGCCTCCACCGGCGACGCGACCGTGGCGCTGATCGATCCGAGCTCGGGCAAAGAGGTCGGCCGCGTGCCGGAAGCCAGCGCGGCGGATGTCGACGCGGCCGTGCTCGCGGCGCGCGCGGCGCTGGAAAGCGGGCCGTGGCCGCGCATGCGCCCCTATGAGCGCGCCCACGCCATGGCGAAGCTCGCCGAGCTGATCGAGCAGAGCGGCCGCGAGCTGGCCGAGCTGGAGACGGTGAACAGCGGCCGGCTGATCGGCGCCACGAAACTGATCGATGTCGAGTTCTCCGCCCATGTGCTGCGCTACATGTCGGGTTGGGCGACCAAGATCGAGGGACGCACGGTCGACATTTCCGCGCCCTACATCCCGTCGGGCGAGTTCTTCTCCTTCACCACCCGCGAGCCCGTCGGCGTGGTCGCCGGCATCGTGCCGTGGAACGTGCCGCTCTGCCAGGCAGTGTGGAAGCTGGCGCCGGCGCTTGCCGCCGGCTGCACGGTGGTGCTGAAGCCGGCCGAACCGACACCGCTGACGGCGCTGCGGCTGGCGGATCTCGCGCTGGAGGCCGGCTTCCCGGCCGGCGTCGTCAATGTCGTCACCGGCTCCGGCGCCGGCACCGGGGCGCAGCTCGTCGGCCATCCCGGCATCGACAAGATATCCTTCACCGGCTCGACCGCCACCGGCAGGCTGATCGCCGCGAGAGCGGCGGTGGCGTTCAAGACATACAATCTCGAGCTCGGCGGAAAGTCGCCGGTCGTCGTCATGCACGACGCCGATCTCGACAAGGCGATCCCCGCCGCCGCCTGGGCGATCTTCGCCAATCACGGCCAGAACTGCTGCGCCGGCTCGCGGCTCTACGTGCACCGATCCATATTCGACAAGGTCATCGAAGGCGTCGCCGAGATCGCCCGGTCGATCCGGCTGGGGCCCGGGCTCGACCCCGAAACCCAGATGGGACCGCTGGTCAGCAAGGCGCAGCAGGAGCGGGTGCTGGGCTACATCGAGGCCGGCAGGCGCGACGGCGCCACGGTGCTGACCGGCGGCGAGGCGCTCGACCATCCAGGCAGCTATGTGCGCCCGACCGTGCTGGTCGACACGACGCAGGCCATGAGCGTGGTGCAGGAGGAAATCTTCGGCCCGGTGCTGGTGGCGTCGCGCTTCGCCGACGAGGCCGAGGCGCTGAGCCTCGCCAACGATTCCCGATACGGCCTCGGCGCCAGCGTCTGGACCCGCGACATCAGCCGCGTCCACCGCTTCATCAGGGGTTTCAAGGCCGGCAACGTCTGGGTCAACGTCCACAACGTGCTCGACGCCGCCCTGCCCTTCGGCGGCACCAAGAATTCCGGCGTCGGCCACGATCTCGGCGAGCAGTCGGTGCTCGACCACACCAGGATCAAGGCCGCGGTCATCAGCCTGTAGGAGCGCCGGGATGCCGGAAGCGCAGCGCATAGCCCCCGCACATACCGAGCCGGCCGCATCGCTCCCTGCCCGGTTTCCGGCGCACAGGCGCTGCCTGGCCGAGGTTCTGGAAGCGCAGGCGCGCACTTTCGGATCGCGGACGCTGTTCGCCTTCGAGGACTCGTCCTGGACCTATCTCGAGATGCGCGACAGGGCGGCGCGCGCCGGCGCACTCCTGGCGTCGGCCGGCATCGGCCATGGCGACCGGGTGGCGATCTTCTGCTCGAACCGCCCGGAATTTTTGGAGCTGCTCCTCGGCTGCGGCTGGATCGGCGCGGTGCTGGTGCCGATCAACACCGCGGCGCGCGGCCCGCAGCTGCGCCACGTCCTCGGCAATTGCGGCGCCAGGCTGCTGATCGTCGAAGCGGACCTCTCGGCCGCCTTCGGCGACTGCGCGGCCGAGTTGGCTACCATGCCGGCGATCTGGCTCATCGGCGGCGAGCCTGGGACAAAGATCGGAGGAAGCTCGGCCGAGCCGATGCCGCCCTACCCGCCCGCACCGGCACCAGCAACCGGCAAGCCGAGCGACACGCTGGCCATCCTCTACACATCGGGGACGACCGGCCCGGCAAAGGGCGTGTGCTGCCCGCAGGCGCAGTTCTTCTGGTGGGGCGTCAACACGGCGCGCGGCCTCGGCATCCGCGACGGCGACGTGCTGTTCACAACCCTGCCGCTCTTCCACACCAACGCGCTCAACTGCTTCTGGCAGGCGCTGCTGACCGGCTCCACCTATGTGCTGGAGCGGAAATTCTCGGCCTCGGCCTTCTGGGCATCCGCCGCAAAACACAAGGCGACCGTCGGCTACCTGCTCGGCGCGATGGCGGCGATCCTGCTCAGCCGGCCGGCCGAAACCGCCGACCGCTCGCATCGAATGCGGGTGGCGCTCGGCGGCGGCGTTCCCGGCCGCTTCCACCAACCCTTCTTCGACCGTTTCGGCGTGCCGCTGCTCGACGCCTACGGCTCGACCGAGACCAATTTCGTCTTCGCCGGCGACATCCCGTCGAAACATCCGGGCACCATGGGCTATCTGGTCGACGGTTTTCAGGCCCGCATCGTCGACGAGGACGACGTCGAGGTCGGCGACGGCCAGTCCGGCGAGCTGGTACTCAGGGCGGACGAGCCATTCGCCTTCGCCACCGGCTATTTCGGCATGCCGGAGAAGACGGTCGAAGCCTGGCGCAATCTGTGGTTCCACACCGGCGACCGCGTCGCGCGCGATGTCGACGGCACCTTCCGCTTCATCGACCGCATGAAGGACGCCATCCGCCGCCGCGGCGAGAATGTTTCGTCCTGGGAGGTCGAGCAGGTGCTGCTGTCGCACCCGGCGGTCGCCTCCTGCGCCGTCTATTCGGTGCCGTCCGAGTTCGGCGAGGACGAGGTCATGGCCTCGATCGTCCCGGCTCCCGGTGAGCGCATTGACCCGGTCGCGCTGCTCGACTTCTGCGCCGGGCGCCTCGCCTATTTCGCGGTGCCGCGCTACCTCGACTTCGTCGACGCTCTGCCGCTCACCGAAAACGGCAAGATCCGCAAGACCGTGCTGCGGCAGGCCGGCATCACCGCAAGCGCCTGGGACCGGGAGCGCGTCGGCTACAAGCTGCGGCGCTGACGGCGCCGGCGCATTTGGAACTACGTTCGCGGCCAGAGATTTGCGGTGCCACGTTAAGAGACCGGAGGAAGACATGAAAAATACGATCGAACGGGAAGGCGGAGCCCCGGTACGCATTCCCGAGGGAAGGCTGCTGATCGACGGGCAATGGCGCCCCGCATCGTCGGGCGAAACCATCCCGGTCTTCGACCCGGCGACGGAGGAGCGCATCGCGACGATCGCCGCCGCTTCGGCCGCCGATGTCGACCTCGCCGTCCAGGCGGCACAGCGCACCTTCGAAAGCCGTCCCTGGCAGAAGATGCGGCCGCTCGACCGCGGGCGCCTGCTAGAGAAGCTGGCGCTGCTGATCGAACGCGATGCCGAGGAGATCGCCCGGCTGGAGACGCTGGACAGCGGCAAGCCCTATTTCGTGACGCGGAATGTCGACTTGAAATTCTCGGTCGACGCGCTGCGCTACTATGGCGGCTGGAGTTCCAAGATGGCGGGCGAATATCTTGCGCTATCGCCCTTCTTCGACGACGGCGGCACCTACCGCGCCTATACCGAGCGCCGCCCGCTCGGCGTCGTCGCCGGCATCACGCCATGGAATTTCCCGATCGGCCAGGCGATCCAGAAGATCGCGCCGGCTATCGCCTTCGGCTGCACCATCGTGCTGAAACCGTCGGAGGAGGCGTCGCTCACCACGCTGCGGCTGGGCGAGCTTATCCTCGAGGCCGGCATCCCCGAGGGGGCCATCAACATCGTCACCGGCTATGGCGCGGCGACCGGCCAGGCGCTTGTCGAGCATCCGCTGGTGCGCAAGATCGCCTTCACCGGCTCGACCGCGACCGGCCAGCGCATCCTCGCCTCGGCGGCCGCCCAGATGAAGCGCGTAACCCTGGAGCTCGGCGGCAAGTCGCCGACGATCATCCTGGCCGACGCCGATCTCGACAAGGCGATCCCGGGCGCCGCCAACGCCATCTTCCCGAACTCCGGCCAGGTCTGCACCGCCGGCTCGCGCCTATTCGTCGAAGAAGCGATCTTCGACGAGGTCACGAGCGGCGTCGCGACGATCGCCGGCGAGCTCAAGCTCGGCAACGGCTTCAGCGCCGAAACGCAGCTCGGGCCGCTGATCTCGGCCCGCCAGATCGAGCGCGTCTCCGGCCTGGTCCAGAGCGGCATCGCCGAGGGCGCCGAGCCGCTGGCGGGCGCGGCCAGGGAAGAGCGGGCCGGCTATTTCTACCGGCCGACCGTGCTCAAGAACGGCCGACCCGACATGCGCATCGCCCGCGAGGAGGTGTTCGGGCCGGTGGTGCTCGCCATGCCGGTCAGGGATTTGCGGCAGATCAAGGCGCTCGCCAACGACACCGTCTATGGCCTCGGCGCCAGCATCTGGACCCGCGACGTCAACAAGGCGCATCTGCTGGCGAGCCAGATCGACGCCGGAACCGTGTGGATCAACACCCACAACATACTCGACACGGCCGTGCCGTTCGGTGGAAACAAGCTGTCCGGCCTCGGCCGCGAATTCGGCTCCGAGGCGATCAACGCCTACACGGAGACGCGGGCGGTGTGCATGCGCCTGGAGGCGGCGGAGCTGGAGTGACGGGTCAGGCCCGCCCCTCCAGCGCCGCCAGCAGTTCGCCATAGACGGGTGCGAGCGAGCGCAGGATCACGGCCGCGCCCGCATCGTCTCCGGCGACAAGCGGGTGCTGCAGCGAGCCGATGAGGCGTGCCTGCCGAGCCATGATGTCCGCCGGCATTGCGAGGCCGATCCGGGCGAGGCAGGTTGCGGCGTCGTCGGCGCGCCGGGTGCCGACCCGCACCGCGAAATGGATCAGATGGCCGCGCAGATCGTCATCGCAGCCCGCTTCGAGCCTGTCGGCCAGGTTCTCCGCCGCCTTGCCGTTGCCGCAGCTGCCTTCCGGCATTCGCGGAGCTTCGCGCATCGACAGCCAGCGGATCGCCGCCGGCAGGGCAGCGCGGATCACCTCCTCCTCCGCAACCTCCGCGATCTGCCGGAAATTCCTGCGCAGCGTGAAGGGTGAGCCGTAACCCACTGTTTCGGCGCGCCAGGCGGCCATGAACTCAGCCAGCGGCAGCGTCGCATAGGGATAGCCCTGCGGATCGTGCATGAGCACGCGCCCGTCCGCCACTTCGAGAACCACCACGTAGTGGTCGGCGCCGATCGGCCCGGTCATGTTCGGCTGGTGACTGAGATGACCCATCTCGACCGGACCGATCCATACAGGGCCGGCTGCAAGCGCGGTATGAAGGCGGGAGAGAGCGTCGTCCACATCGCGGCCGCGCTCGACGTCAGACGTCCAACCCAGGGCAGCGAGCGCATCGTCGAAGCCGGCTTCCGGCGTCCAGCCATAAGGGTCGAAGAACGGCAGGGTGCCGCCGACCAGCTGCATGCCGAACGGGCTGCCGGTGGCGAACTCGATGACCGCGGTGGACGGCGCCCGCCTGCCCAGCATCATCGCAAAGGCGTTGGCGTAGCAATAAGGGCCGGAGCCCACATAGGGAAAATGCATCATCGTCATTGTCTCCATCATCGTCGGGGAGACACGGCAAGAGCGGCAAATTCGTCAAAATTGTCAACGGCCTGTGCTGTGACACCGGACAGTGAAACCAAAGCAAGGCGAAGAAAGCTGCCGGGCTCAGAGCAGCCCTTCCAGCACATGGTAGGCGGCGTCGATGTCGGCGCGCACGGCCCGCCTGATCGCGTCGGCATCCCGGCCCCTCAGCGCCTCCAGCATCTCCTTGTGATGCGTGTTGGCGGTGGAATAATTGCCGGAGCCGTGCAGCATGTTGAAGAACGGGCTGATCTGCAGCCAGAGGTTTTCGATGATCTTGAGCAGATTGTCGGAGCCTGCGGCGCGGTAGATGGCGAAATGAAAGGCGTAGTTGGCGCGCAGATAGGCCTTGACGTTGCCTTCGGCGTTGGCGGCGTCCAGCTTCTCGAACTGTTTCGCGCAAACCTCGATGTCGGCTTCGGTGCGGCGCTCCGCCGCCCAGGCGGCGGCGATCGCCTCGATCTCGAAGCGGACGTTGCGAAGGTCGGTCAGGCGCTCGCGGCTGAGCTTCGGTATGCCGATCGAACGGCCGGAGACCACGGTCAGCGCATTGGCCGCCATCAGCCGGCGCAACGCCTCTCTCACCGGCATCGGGCTGACGCCGAAGGCGCTGGCAAGGCTCTGGACCGTCACCATCTCGCCGGGCACCAGGCTGCCGTCGAGGATGAGCTCGGTGATGTTTTCGAACACACGGTCCTGGAGCGTGTCGCGCGTCAGCGGGACGACGTCGAAACCAGGCCTCTTGAAGTCAGCGCTTGCCATGAATCATTGCCGCCGCCTCCCTCTCCCGCATTGCAAGCCCGGGCCGGCACGTCAAGCCGGAGAAAGTTGCGACCACCTGCTTTCTATCATTGATCTTTGATCAAATGATGCTAGCTTTCCCATCGTTGGATGGCAAGCGGGCCGCGACCCGCTGCGGATTCGTCCGGAACAAGGGTGGAGGATTTTTATGGGTATCGGATCAAGGGTCCGGCAGCTCGGGCTGCTGGCCGGAATGGCCGCGAGCGCGCTTTGCCTCGCCTCGGCGGCCGAGGCGCAGGAAAAGCACAAGATTTTCCTGAGCATGAGCTTCATCGGCAATGACTGGCAGGCAGAGGCCGCCAACATGGTGAAGGCCATGGCGGCGCATCCAAGCCTGGCCGACAAGGTCGACCTTCAGGTCCAGGTCGCCGGGCCGAACGCCCAGCGCCAGATCCAGCAGATCAACGCCATGGTGCAGGCCGGCGCCGAGGCGATCGTCATCTTCCCGATCTCGCCGACCGCGCTCAACCAGGTCGTGAAGAACGCCTGCGACAAGGGCGTGAAGGTTTTCGCCTACGACGCCGAGATCACGGAACCGTGCGCCTATAACGTCCATATCGATCAGGAGGAGGCGGGCCGGGTGACTGCCGAGTGGCTGGTGCAAAAACTCGGCGGCAAGGGCGAGATCGTCGCCATCACCGGCGTGCCCGGCACCTCCGTCGACGACCTGCGCACCAAGGCGGCGAAGGAGGTGTTCGCAAAACACCCCGACATCAAGATCGTCGCCGAAGCGATCGGCATGTGGAGCCAGGCCGTGGCGCGCACCGAACTGTCGAAGATTCTCGGCACCCGCTCCTGGGACGACATCGACGGGCTGTGGATGCAGGTCGGCTGCTTCACCGCCAATTCGATGCAGCTCGAGGCCGGCAAGAAGACCAGCGAACTGCTGCCCTGCGCCGGCGAAGGCTCCAACGGCGGCCGCATCCAGATGCTGCCGGAAAGCACCGAAGTCGAGGGTGCCGCATCGCCCTACGCGCCGCTCGGCGCGCCGCGCATCTCCTACGCCTCGCCGCCCTATTCCGGCGCGCTGGCGCTGAAACTCGCCGTCGCCGCGCTGGAAGGCAAGGAGGTGCCGAAGAAGACCATCCTGCCGCTGCCGCTCGTCACCAACGAGACGATCAAGCTCTGCGAGGAAGGCACGTGGGAAGAGATGAAGGCCGGCTGCAACGCCTTCAAGCCGGCGCTGGTCAGCAATCCCGGCTGGTTTGCCTCGATCTTCTCCGACCAGACGCCGGAGATCGGCCTCAACGCCGCGCTGGTCGGCCAGCCCGAAGACTGAGCCTCCAGGCTGATCGTGGCGAGGTGCGGATTTTTTGGATCGCGCCTCGCCAGATACGAGTGATACTTGGTCCGCCCGGAAACCCGAAAACGGTCTGGGACGTGCGCGGCCGAACCGGCGCAAATGCCGGGGACAGTTTACTTTTTTCGGCCCGCGCGACTTCTGGGCCACTGCGGCCTTTCTGCCGAAAGAAAGTAAACTGTCCCCTGCGGTGCGCCTTCGAACGTCGACCTCGCGTCGGCGGTTTTCGGGTTCCAACTGGACCGGGTAGAATTGCGGCAGCCGATGCAATGACGAGTGACAAAACAATTCCGGCGGTCGAGGTCGACGGCATCCGCAAGGCGTTCGGCCCGACGGTCGCGCTCGACGGCGTCTCCTTCTCGATCGTCCAGGGTAGCGTACATGCCCTGCTCGGCGAGAACGGGGCGGGCAAGTCGACCCTGGTCAAGCTGCTGTCCGGGCTGGTGCGGCCGAGCGAGGGGCATGTGCGCATCCTGGGACAGGACGCCGCGCTCGCCTCGCCGCGATCCGCCCATGCCCACGGCATCCAGACCGCTTTCCAGGAAATGACCCTGGTGCGCGACCTTTCGGTGCTGGACAACATGCTGCTGCCCTATGCGCCGATGGGCATCACCGGTCTCGTCCGCCGCGCCGCGGCGCGCAAGTCGGTGCAGCGCCACATCGAGGATCTCGGCTTCTCCGTCGACCTCGACGCCGAAGTCGGCACGCTCGAATTGTCGGTCCGCCAAAAAATCGAGATTGCCCGCGCCGTCTACCGCAAGCCGAAAATCCTGCTGCTCGACGAGCCCACCTCGACGCTCGCCGGCCGCGACGTGGATTGGCTTGGCGACATCATCGCCCGGCTGAAGGCGGCGGGCACGACAATCGTCTTCATCACCCACCGCATGCGCGAGGTGCGCGCCTTCTGCGACACGCTCACCATTTTGCGCAACGGCCGCCACATCGTGACGGCGCCGGCGAAGGCGATTTCCGACGCCGACGTGATCGAAAAGATCATCGGCCGTTCGATCGAGCAGACCTTTCCGCCAAAACCCGATAGCGCGCTGGCTTTCGGCGCGCCGGTACTGGGCGTGCGCGACCTCAAGGTCGGCAGAAAACTCGATGGCGCCTCCTTCGACCTGCGCAAGGGCGAGATTCTCGGTGTCGCCGGCCTGCAAGGCATGGGCCAGCAGGACCTGTTCCTGGCCTGCTTCGGCATGGCCGAGATCGAGCGCGGCGCCGTCCTGGTCGACGGCCGGAAAGTCTCGCTCGCCTCGCCCGCCGATGCGCTGCGCCCCAATATGGCGATCGGGCTGGTCCCCGAGGACCGCAAGTCGGAGGGGCTGTTCCTGAAACTGTCAGGGCGCCAGAATGCCACCTTGCCGGTGGTGTCGCGCTTCACCCGATTCGGGTTGATCGATGGCCCGGCCGAGACGCAGGCCGTCGATGCGGCCTTCTCGACGGTCGAGGTCGACCGCCGCGCGCTGTGGACGCGCGCCGGCGCCTTTTCCGGCGGCAACCAGCAGAAGATCGCCATCGCCAAATGGCTGGTGGCGCAGAGCCGCATCCTTCTTCTCTTCGATCCGACGCGCGGCATCGACGTCGGCACCAAGCACGAGCTCTATGTGATGATGCGCGACTATGTGGCGGCGGGCGGCTCGATCCTGCTGCATTCGACGGAAATCCCCGAGCTGGTGCATCTCTCCGACCGGGTGCTGGTGCTTTACGACGGGCGCATCGCCGCCGAACTGGAGGGCGAAGCCATCACCGAACCGGCGATCATGCGGCCGGCGCTGGGGCAGGACCACGTGCGCGAAGCGGTGGCGGCATGACCGACACCGCCCTGCCCTCGACCGCCTCCCGCAGCACCGGACTGCGCCGCGCGGTGGCAAAAAACCGCGGCGCGCTGATAGCCGCGGCCGTCTTCGCGCTCCTGCTGTTCCTCGTCGACTGGATCAGCGCCGGACCGCTAACCTATTTCGACATCTCCTTCCTGTCGTCGGGCGGCGCCACCTCGGCGATCGCTGCGATCGGCCAGACCATCGTCATCCTGTCGGGCGGCTTCGACCTGTCGGCCGGCGCCGTCATCTCGCTGGTCAACGTCGTGCTCGCCTCCGGTATGGACCCGATGGCGCCCGCCAGCGTCGCCCTGTGGACGCTCGCCGGCATCGGCATCGGCGCGTGCGTCGGCGCCTTCAACGGCTTCTTCATCGCCGTGCTCAGGATGCAGCCGATCGTCGTGACGCTCTCCACAATGTTCATCCTGCAAGGCGTCACCCTGCTGGTCATGGACAAGCCCGGCGGCGGCGTTTCGCCCGACCTCGGCGCCTTCTATCTGGGCGACGCGATTTCCGGCTGGCTGCCGATGCCGCTGGTCGTCATCGGCGTCGTGCTGCTTTTGTGGCTCTGGCTAAAGGGCACGCGCTTCGGCACAGCGCTCTACGCGGTCGGCAGCGACGCGGATTCGGCGGCCGCCGTCGGCGTCAACGTCGTGCTCACCAAATTCCTCGTCTACGTCATCGCCGGCGGCTGCTACGGACTGGCCGGCGTCTTCATCAGCGCCCAGACCGGCAGCGGCGACCCGCTGGTCGGCAACCCGCTGCTGCTCGCCATGTTCGCGGCGGTGGTGGTCGGCGGCACCCGGCTCGGCGGCGGCCAGGGCGGGCCGGTCGGCACGGTCTTCGGCGCCTACATCCTGATGATGGTCGTCAACATCCTCTTGGTGCTCAACGTCTCGGCCTACTATTCGACCATCGCCGAAGGCACCATCCTCATCCTCGCCGTGCTGGCCGGCTCGATCTCGCACGGCTCGGTGCTCGCCCAGCAACTTCGCGCGGCGAAAGCCCGCTTCGACGCCTGGCGCGCCGGCATGCTGCCGTCGCAGCTCGACCGGGTCGACCGGCGGCTGCGCATCGCCGCGCCGGTCCGCGAGGCGAAGGAATCGGCGACGCGGCCGCCCTTCCACATTCGCCATGCCGAGACGCTGCGCTACGCCCTGCCGGCCTACATCTGCCTGCTGGTGGTCGTCGTCGTCACCCAGTTCTGGCTCGGCCGCGCCATCTTCAATCCGGGCTACTGGAACTCGCTGCTGGTGCTGTCCTCCTTCCTCGCCATCCTGGCGCTCGGCCAGGGCACGGTGATCCTCACCGGCGGGCTCGACCTCTCCGTGCCATGGACCATCGGCATTTCCGGCATCGTGCTGGCCGGCATGGTCAACGGCTCGGACGCCGCCCTCGTCTATGCGCTGCCCACCGTGCTGCTCATGGCCGTAGCGATCGGCTTCGCCAACGGCGTCGGCATCGCCTATCTCGGCATCTCGCCGATCGTCATGACGCTCGCCAGCAACGGCATCCTGCAAGGTTTTGCCTTGCTTTACTCGCAGGGCACGCCGGCCGGCTTCTCCTCGCCGATGCTGCGCTGGTTCATGACCGGCCGGATTCTCGGCATCACCCCTGTGGTGTTCTTCCTCATCGCCTTCGCCGCCGCCGCCGTTCTGCTTCTGGGACGCACCGCCTTCGGCCGCCGCGTCTACGGCATCGGCAACGGCGTCCGCGCCGCGCAGCTTTCCGGCATCGCGGTGGAGAAGACGCTGATCCTCGTCTACGTCCTGTCGGCCGTCTGCGCCGCGCTGGTCGGCATCATGCTGACCGGCTTCTCCGGCCAGGCCAGCCTCGGCATGGGCGACGACTACCTGCTGCCCTCCATCGCCGTCGTCGTCGTCGGCGGCGCGCTGATCACCGGCGGGCGCGGCCATTACCTCGGCATGCTCGGCGGCGTGCTCCTGCTCACCGCGCTGCAGATGCTGCTTGCCGGCACCACCCTGCCCTATGCGACGCGGGCAATTCTCTACGGTCTGGTCGTTCTCGGCGCCGTCATGGCGCTGCGCGAACGGCGCCTGCATTGAAGGAAGGAACATCATGAGCTCACATGCGCCGGACTCGGCCGAGGAATTTCTGGGCGGCCTGAAGGGCCAGCGGGTGGTCGTCACCGCCGGCGCCGGCGGCATCGGCCTGGCGATCGCCGACACGCTGGCAAAGCTCGGCGCCCGCCTCATCGTCTGCGACGTGTCGGACGAGGCGCTGGCCTCGGTCGGCGGCAAGGTCAAGGTCGAGGCGGCGCTGAAGGCCGACGTTTCCAGCGAGGCTGACGTCGACCGCCTGTTCGAGACGGTGAAGGCGACATTCGGCGAACTCGATGCCCTCATCAACAATGCCGGCATCGCCGGCCCGACCGGCGGCGTCGACGAGATCTCGCCGGACGACTGGCGCCGCTGCCTCGACGTCGGCCTCACCGGCCAGTTCCTGTGCGCGCGCCGCGCCGTGCCGTTGATCAAGGCGGCGGGCGGCGGCTCGATCGTCTCCATGTCGTCGGCCGCCGGCCGGCACGGCTACGCTTTCCGCACCCCCTACTCCGCCGCGAAGTTCGGCGTCATCGGCTTTACCCAGAGCCTCGCCAAGGAACTCGGCCCGCATGGCATCCGCGTCAACGCCATCCTGCCCGGCATCATCGAAGGGCCGCGCATCGAGAACGTCATCTCCGCGCGCGCCAACCAGCTCGGCATCAGCCACGAGGAGATGACCGGCCGCTATCTGCAGAACATCTCGCTGCGCCGCATGACCAGCCCCTATGATGTCGCCGCCATGGTCGCCTTCCTGCTGTCGGATGCCGGCCACAACATTTCCGGCCAGTCGCTCGGCGTCGACGGCAATGTCGAGACCTTGTGAGGACCGGACATGACCAAGGTAGCCATCGTCGGAAGCGGCTTCATCGGACGGGCCTGGGCGATCAGTTTTTCCCGCGCCGGCCATGAGGTGCGGCTGTGGGACCACCTGCCCGAGGCCACTGAAGGCGCCCGCGGCTATATCGCCGGCGTGCTCGGCGATCTCGCCGCCAACGACCTGCTGCGAGGACAGACACCGGACGAGGTACTGGCTCGCATCGCCGTCGTCGCCGATCTCGGCGAAGCGCTGGACGGCGCGACGCACATCCAGGAGAACACGCCAGAGAAGCGCGACATCAAGCGCGACATCTTTGAGCGCATCGACGCGGGCGCCGGGCCGGACGCGGTGATCGCCAGCTCCACCTCGGCGCTGCTGCCCTCGACCTTCACCGATCATCTCGACGGCCGGCACCGCTGCCTGGTGGTGCATCCGATCAACCCGCCCTACCTCGTGCCCGCCGCCGAAGTGGTGCCGGCGCCGTGGACTTCGCCAGAGACGCTGGAAAAGACCCGCGCCTTCCTGATCTCGGCAGGCCACGCGCCGCTGGTTATGACGCGCGAGCTCGACGGCTTCATCATGAACCGCATGCAGGGCGCGCTGCTCGAGGAGGCGTTCCGGCTGGTCGCCGACGGTTATGCCAGCGTCGAGGACGTCGACATCGGCATCCGCGACGGACTGGCGCTGCGCTGGTCGTTCATGGGGCCGTTCGAAACCATCGACCTCAATGCGCCCGGCGGCGTGCGCGACTACGTCGAACGCTACCAGTCGATCTATTCCAACATCTTTCCGCAGATGATGCGCCGCGTCGACTGGGCCGGCGAGGTGATGAAGACGGTCGAGGCCGACCGACGCGGCAAGCTGCCCCGGGAAAAGTTGGTCGAGCGGCAGGTCTGGCGCGACCGCCGGCTGATGGCGCTCGCCGCCCACAAGAGAAAATCCGACGAGGAGTTTGGAGAATGAACGAGACCACCCGCAAGTCGAGCGGCTCGACGGCAAAAGGCAAGGTCATCATCACCTGCGCGGTGACGGGAGCGATCCACACGCCGACCATGTCGCCCTACCTGCCGATCACGCCGGACCAGATCGCCTCCGAGGCGATCGCCGCGGCGGAAGCGGGCGCGGCAATCCTGCACCTGCACGCCCGCGATCCCGAGACCGGCAAGCCCGACCAGACGCCCGAGGCTTTTGCGCGCTTCCTGCCGCGCATCAAGCAGGGCACGAATGCCGCGATCAACATCACCAGCGGCGGCAGCCCCTACATGAAGGTCGAGGAGCGGGTGAAGCCGGCCGCAAAATTCAAGCCGGAGGTGGCTTCGCTCAACATGGGCTCGATCAATTTCGGCCTCTACCACCTCGCCGACAAATACGAGACCTTCAAATTCGACTGGGAGCGGCCGCATCTGGAGGCGACCAGGGATCTGGTCTTCCGCAACTCGTTCAAGGACATCGAATACATCCTGGCGACCTGCTACGACAACGGCACGCGCTTCGAGTTCGAGTGCTACGATATCGCCCATCTCTACAACCTCGCCCATTTCGCCGAGCGCGGTCTGGTGAAGCCGCCCTTCTTCGTGCAGTCGGTGTTCGGTCTGCTCGGCGGCATCGGCGCCCATCCGGAGGATGTGGCGCACATGAAACGCACCGCCGACCGGCTGTTCGGCGATGCCTTCCGCTGGTCGGTGCTCGGCGCCGGCGCCAGCCAGTTGCGCATCGCCGCACAGGCGGCAGCGCTCGGCGGCAACATCCGCGTCGGCCTGGAGGACTCGCTGTGGGCCGGCAAGGGCAAGCTCGCCAAGTCCAACGCCGAGCAGGTGCAGCTCGCCCGCAAGATCATCGAGGGTCTCGGCCTGGAGGTGGCGACGCCCGACGAGGCGCGCGCCATCCTCGAGCTGAAGGGCGGCGACAAGGTCGCGTTCTGACCGGCGCCGGGAGGACACCATGCTGCGCATCGAGGTCTTGAGCGACCGACCGGATCAGCTCGGCGAAGGGCCGATCTGGGACGTCCGCGAGCAGCGGCTCTACTGGATCGATTCCTACGGGCCGGCGATCCATAGCTGCGACGCCTCGGGCGGAGACCGCCGGAGCTGGAGCGTGCCGGAGCCGATCGGCTCCATGGCGCTACGCAAGAAGGGCGGCGCCATCCTGTCGCTGCGCGACGGTTTTTACGCCTTCGACTTCGGCACCGGCGCGGCGGAGCGGATCGCAGAAACCCAGCCGGGCGAATTGCGGCCGCGCATGAACGACGGCAAGGTCGATCGCCAGGGCCGCTTCGTCGCCGGTTCCATGGACTTCGAGGAGAGCGAGCCGGTCGGAAAACTGTTCCGGCTCGATCCGGACTTGTCCGTTCACACGCTCGACACCGGCATCGTCTGCTCCAACGGCCCGTGCTGGAGCCCGGACGGCAAAACCTTCTATTTCGCCGACACCGGCAAAAAGCTCATCTGGGCCTATGACTACGACACCGCGACCGGCGACGTCCGCTCGCGTCGCGTCTTCACCAGCTTCGACAAACAGCGCGGCCTGCCCGATGGCGCCACCGTCGACGCTGAAGGTTTTTTGTGGAGCTGCGAGGTCTATTCCGGCCGGCTGATCCGCTTCGACCCCAACGGCGTCGTCGACCGCATCGTCGGCCTGCCGGTGAATTCCACCACCAGCCTCACCTTCGGCGGGCCGAACCTCGACATCGCCTATGTCACGTCGATGGCGCGGCCCTTCCAGTACGAATACCACCGCGAGCGCGAGGCGGGTTTCGTCTTCGCCATCCACGGCCTCGGCGTACGCGGCATCGAGGAGCCGCGCTTCCGCGGCTGAGCGTTTCCATTCGGGAGGATTATTTGATGAAGATCGAAGTCGTCGTCGACGTGAAGACCACGCTGGGCGAAGGCCCGCTATGGGACGTGGAGCAGCAGCGGCTCTACTGGATCGACGCCGCAGGCATGAGGGTGTTCCGTGCCACCTATGACGGCCGCGAGATCCGCGCTTGGGACGTGCCGTCGCGCGTCGGCTCCATCGCCATCCGCAAGGACGGCAGGGGCGCCATCTGCTCGCTGGCGAAGGGCTTCCACGCACTCGATTTCGGGACCGGCGAATGCCCGCTCGTCGCCGAGATCGAAACCGACCGTCCGACCAACTGGATCAACGACGGCAAGGTGGACCGCCGGGGACGCTTCTTCGCCGGAACCATGGACAGCCAGGAAACCGGCCCCTATGGCGCGCTCTACCGGCTTGATCCGGATTTCACCGTCACTCAGGTGGAGACTGGCATCATCGTCTCCAACGGCCCGTGCTGGAGCCCCGATGGCGACATCTTCTACTTCGCCGATTCCTGGTCGGGCGAGATATGGGCCTATAACTACGACCAGGAGACCGGCAGCGTCTCCAACCGGCGCACCTTCACGAAGATCGACACGTCGCGCGGCGGCGCCGCCGACGGCTCGACGGTCGACGCCGAGGGCTTTCTGTGGAACGCGCAGGTCTATGACGGCAAGCTGGTCCGCTACGCGCCGGACGGCAGCGTCGACCGTGTCATCGACATGCCGGTGAAGAAGGTGACCAGCGTCATGTTCGGCGGGCCGAACCTCGACATCCTCTACGTCACCTCGATGGCAAAACCGCCGCTGCCGCGCTTCCCCGGCGACGGCGTCCTGCGCGGCAGCCTGTTCGCGATCCACGGCCTCGGCATCAAGGGCGTGCCGGAGCCGCGCTTCGCCGGGTGATATCGGTTGACGCCGGCGAGTTGGTCGCCGGCAGGCATGTCAGATTGCGCCCAGCGCCCTCGTGGCTCGACAAGCTCACCATGAGGGCTACTTATAGGCTCGCTCGCCATCATGGCTGTTTGCGCGTTCACCCACAGCGATTGGCGCGCTCATCCAGAAGCCCTCATGGTGAGCTTGTCGGGCGCCAGGCGCCGACCGGCGCTCAGAAGAACGCCTGCAGCCCCGTCTGCGCGCGACCGAGGATCAGCGCATGCACGTCGTGCGTGCCCTCGTAGGTGTTGACGGTCTCGAGGTTGATCATGTGGCGGATCACCTGGAACTCGCCCGAGATGCCGTTGCCGCCGTGCATGTCGCGTGCCATGCGGGCGATGTCGAGCGCCTTGCCGCAATTGTTGCGCTTGACGATGGAGATCATCTCCGGCGCCGCCTTGGCCTCGTCGAGCAGGCGGCCGACGCGCAGCGACGCCTGCAGGCCGAGCGATATCTCGGTCATCATGTTGGCCAGCTTGAGCTGGAAGAGCTGCGTCTGCGCTAGCGGGCGGCCGAACTGCTTGCGCTCCAGGCCGTAGTTGCGCGCCGCGTGCCAGCAGAATTCTGCCGCACCCATCGCCCCCCAGCTGATGCCGTAGCGGGCGCGGTTGAGGCAGCCGAACGGCCCCTTGAGTCCCTCGACATGCGGCAGCAGCGCTTCCTCGCCGACCTCGACGCCGTCCATGACGATCTCGCCGGTGATCGAGGCGCGCAGCGACAGCTTGCCCTCGGTCTTGGGCGCCGACAGGCCGGCCATGCCCTTCTCCAGCACGAAGCCGCGGATTTTGCCGCCATGCGCGTCCGACTTCGCCCAGACGACGAAGACGTCGGCGATCGGCGCGTTGGATATCCACATCTTCGAGCCTGAGAGCCGAAAACCCTTGGCGGTCTTCTCGGCACGCGTGCGCATGCCGCCCGGATCGGAGCCGGCGTCCGGCTCGGTCAGGCCGAAGCAGCCGATCCATTCGCCCGAGGCGAGCTTCGGCAGGTATTTTCGCCGCTGCTCCTCGCTGCCATAGGCGTAGATCGGGTACATCACCAGCGACGACTGCACCGACATCATCGAGCGGTAGCCGGAATCGATGCGCTCGACCTCGCGGGCGACCAGGCCGTAGGAGACGTAGGAGGCGCCGAGGCCGCCATATTCCTCGGGAATGGTCACGCCAAGCAGGCCGGCCTCGCCCATCTCGCGGAAGATCGCCGGGTCGGTATGCTCATTGGCGAAGGCCTCGATTATGCGCGGCTGCAGCCTGTCGTCGGCGAAGGAGCGCGCCCCGTCGCGCAGCATGCGCTCCTCCTCGGAAAGCTGCTCCTCCAGCAGGAACGGGTCCTCCCAGGCGAAGGCGGCGAGACCGGGCTGATCCTTTGCCTTGAGCTTCGGCGCTTCGGTCATCGGCATTCTCCTTCGTCTTTACGGCACACGGCTCGCCGGGCGGACCTAGCGCATCCGCAACCCGGATGCTAACGATGAAATCTCAGCTTCTTATGAGTTCCGATCATAGCCGAACCGATCACGATGCGCGATGCCTATCTGCCGACGGTGAACGAGCTCAACGCCTTCTGCGCCTGCGCGCGGACGGGAGCGACGACCCGCGCGGCGGTGGAGCTCAACCTGACGCAGAGCGCCGTTAGCCGCTCGCTGGCGAGCCTCGAGGCGCGGCTCGGCGTGCGGCTGTTCAACCGGGCGCGGCAGCGGCTGGTGCTCTCGGACGCCGGCCGCGCCTTCCTGCCGGAGGCCGAGCGGCTGCTCAACCGGCTCAAGCAGGCGGCCGCCACCGTCATGGCGTTCGGCGGCCGCGGCGACCTGATCCGGCTGGCGGTGCTGCCCTCCTTCGGCACCGCCTGGCTGGTGCCGCGGCTGGTCCGCTTCCGTGAGATCTGCCCGGAGGTTACGGTCGACATCGCCGCGCGCCTCGATCCGGTCGATTTCGACAAGGAACCGTTCGACGCTGCTCTGCAGCGGCTCGACATGCGCGGCGCCAACACGCTGTGGGAGGCACTGATGGAGGAGCGGCTGATCGTCGTCGCCTCGCCCGGCCTCGTCGCAGCGCCGCTTGACGACGCGGCGCTGGCGCGCCTTCCCCTGCTCCAGCAGGCGACGCGGCCGCGGCTGTGGCTCGACTGGTTCCGCGACGCCGACATGGACCCCCGCCCGATCCTGCGCGGCGACCGTTTCGAGCATTTCGGCATGCTGGTGGCGGCGGCCGCCGCCGGCCTCGGCATCGCGCTGGTGCCCGAACAGGTGGCGGAGAAGGAGATTCTCGAGGGCAAGCTGGTCCGCGCCTCGCCGCGGGCGCTCAGCGTCGGCGCGCCCTATGCGCTGCTCTATCCCGAGCGTAGCGCCCAGGCGCCCGCCTTCGAAGCGTTCCTCGCCTGGATTCGCGCAGAGTCGGCAGCCGCCGGTTCCTGACCATCCTGCGGCACCGGAGGGAGGGAGAGCCGCCGCTCTTCCCTCCCCCCGGCTGGGAGGACCCGGGCCTTGCCGGGACAAATGATCCGGCCGGTCAAGCGACCGGCTGGCAAGCGGCCTAGATGTTGCGCGCCGTCATCTCGTTGGCGATATGGTCGGCCTGCCGGATCGCCAGCGAGACGATGGTGAGCGTCGGGTTCTCCGCCCCGCCGGTGGTGAACTGGCTGCCGTCCGAGATGAACAGGTTCTTGATGTCGTGCGTCTGGCCGTTCTTGTCGACCACGCCGTCGCCCGGCTTCTCGCTCATCCGGTTGGTGCCGAGATTGTGGGTCGAGGGATAGGGCGGCGTCGGGAAGGCGCGGGTCGCCCCGACCGCCTCGTACAGCGCCGTGCCCTGCCGGTAGGCATGCTCGCGCATGGCGACGTCGTTCGGATGGTCGGAGAAGCTGACCCGCGCCACCGGCATGCCGAACTTGTCCTTGACCTCGGGATCGAGCGTCACCGCATTGCCCTCCTGCGGCATGTCCTCGCCGACGATCCACATGCCGGCCATATGGTCGTAGTGATCGAGCGCCGTGGTGAAGGAGCGGCCCCAGCCGCCGGGGTTGAGGAAGGCCGCCATGAACGGCACGCCGAGCGCCAGCGTTTCCATCTCGTAGCCGCCGGCGAAGCCGCGCGACGTGTCGTGCCTGGCCTCGTCCTGGACGATGCCGGCCATGGTTGTGCCGCGGTAGAAATGCACCGGCTTGTCGAAGATGGCGTAGACCGAGCCGGTGGTGTGGCGCATGTAGTTTTTGCCGACCTGCCCAGACGAGTTGGCAAGACCGTCCGGGAACAGCGACGAAGCCGAGTTGAGCAGCAGGCGCGGGCTCTCGATCGAGTTGCCGGCGACGGCGACGATGCGCGCCTTCTGGGTGCTGAGCTTGCCGTCCTTGCCGGCGTAGGTGACGCCCGTGACCTTGCCCGAGGCGTCGTGCTCGATCTTCACCGCCTGCGCGTTCGACCGCACCTCCAGCTTCCCGGTCGCCTCGCCCTTGGGAATCTCTGTATAGAGCGTCGACCATTTCGCGCCCCATTTGCAGCCCTGGAAGCAGAACCCGGTCTGCTGGCAGGCCATGCGATCGTCGCGGTCGACCGAATTGATCGCCATCCGGCCGGTGTGGCACTCCTTGTAGCCGAGCTTGTCGGCGCCGGCTTTCAGGATCTTGAAATTGTTGTTGCCGGGCAGCCCTTCGATGCCGTTGGTGCGGGTGACGCCCATCTTATCCTCGGCCCGGGCGTAGTAGGGCTCCAGCTCGGCGAGCGAGATCGGCCAGTCCAGCAGGTTCGCCCCATCGATCTTGCCGTAATGAGTGAGCGTCTTGAACTCGTGCTCCTGGAAGCGCAGCGAGGCGCCGGCCCAGTGCGTGGTGGAGCCGCCGACCGCCTTGACGATCCACGCGGGCAGGCCGGGAAAATCCTTGGCGACGCGCCAGCTTCCCGCCGTGGTGCGCGGATCGCCCCAGGCGAGCTGGGCGAACGACTCCCATTCGTCATTGACGAACGCGTCATATTCGACACGTGGGCCGGCTTCGAGGATGACGACGTCGATACCCTTCTGCGCCAGCTCGTTGCCGAGCGTGCCGCCGCCGGCGCCCGAGCCGACGATGACGACGACGCTGTCGTCGTTGAGATCATAGGATGCAGCCATGGTTTCCTCCCAAAGGCTTGATGTCAGAGGCTTGAACGGGCCGCCCGTGCGGCGGCCGGGCGAGCGCCCCTACAGCCACTCGATGTCGTCGAAGCCGCGCGCGATGTAGCCGCCCTTGGAATAGGACTCGCCCTCGTAGCCGAAGATCGGCCACACCTCCTTCTGGTTGTAGAGCCCGACCACCAGCCCGCCGCGCACGGCTTGGAAGAACGGCGTCTCCTCGATCTGCCGGAGCACGGCGACGCGCTCCTCCTCCCAGCCGAGGCCGCGATAGCCGCCGGCGCCCGAGCGCCGGTCAAGATCGGCGACGCCGTTCTCGATCAGCTCCTTGTGCGCGGCGTCCCTGGCGGCCGTCTCGTCGTGCGACTTCACCGCGATGGCGTAGAACCTGTCCGGCACCTGGTCGTGCGGATAGATGTCGCGCGCCATCTGGATCAGCGTCGCCATCGTCTCCGGCTTGAGCGCCGTCGTCTCCAGGCCCCAGGCGTGGCGCGGGCTCAGCACCGCCGTGCCGCTGACGACCAGCAGCGCGCCGGCGCCCGCTCCCCGCCGGAAAAGCTCGCGGCGCGAAATGCCGGGCGTCCTGTCGTATACGGTGACCATATTTTCCTCCCTTGCTTGCTGACGGCGCCTCCTTGCGCCGCGGCTGGCTGGCGGACCCCGCGTCCGCGCCGCCCTATCGGAACCGGCCTTGACGCTGCAGCACCTCGATCTTGTAGCCGTCGGGATCCTCGACGAAGAAGAAGCGGGCGAGCAGCGCGCCGTCGCGGTTGAACTCGACGATCTTGCGCGGCGCAAAACCCGCCGCCTCGAAGCGCGCATGCTCGGTGTCGAGATCGTCGACGGAGAAGGCGATGTGGCCGTAGCCGTCGCCCAATGCGTAGGGCTCTGTCCGGCCCTTGTTGATGGTCAGCTCGACCTCGAAATCGGCTTCTCTGTTGCTCAGATAGACCAGCGTAAAGCTGTCGAAGTCGAGTCGATCGGCAATCTCGAGGCCGAACGCCTTCTGGTAAAACCCCACCGAGCGCGCTTCGTCGAGCACCCGGATCATGCTGTGTATCGCCTTGGCCAAACCCGTCTCCGTCGAACCATCAGTAGCGCGGATTATGAGCCGGCGCGCCCGGCCTGTGGTGGCAGCGGGTTACCACCGCCGAAAACACCTGACGGACGAAAGTGCGATTGCGGCGGCGGCCGATTGGACGGAATATGGTTCCACACGGGCAATGCTGCCGGCCGGCCTTCTCGGCCAGCCGGCCAGGACCAGGATCTAGAGCAATTCCAGCAAAAATGTGCAGCGGTTTTGCGTCCGGAATTGCAAAAAAACAAAGAAATACAGCAATTTCGTTGATTTCGAAGAAAACGGAATTGCTCTAGGAGGAGATGCGCAATGTGCAGGGTATTCGCGGGCCAGGATCCCGAAGGCTACCGCCAGATCAACCGCTCCATCCGCATCGGCGGCCATTCCACCAGCATCCAGCTCGAAGCGACGTTCTGGGAGCTGCTGGATGAGATCGCCGTCACGCAGGGGCTGAGCACGCCGAAATTCATCTCGAAGCTTTACGACGAGGCGCTCGAGATCAACGGCCAGATCCCGAATTTCGCCTCGATGCTGCGCACCACCTGCGCACTGTATCTGCGCGGCCACCGACCGGCCGAAGCGGAGTTGGTGGCGCTGCACAGCGAAGCCGCCTGAGCGCTACCCGGCTGTCCTCGCCGTCTCCAGCGCGACCAGGGCGCTGCCGCGGAACAGCTCGTGCCGTTCAGATAGCGCCGTTTCCTCGCCGGTGACCAGGCTGTCCACCAGCGTGCAGACCGAGAGCGCACGGAAGCCGAGGCTTTGCGACAGCGCGAACAGGTTGGCGGTCTCCATGTCGACGGCGGTGATGCCCTTCGACACAGGCAGGTCGAACCGGGTCTCCGGCTCGGGATGATAGAAGACGTCGCTCGACACCATCGGCCCGACATGAAAGGCGATTGATTGCGTCGTGGCGACTTCGACCGCCCGGCGGAACAGATCGGGGTCCGGCGTGCCGACATGTCGGCTCGCCCCCACATCGGTGTCCATCACGGCGCTTTCGGCGATGAAGACCTCGCGCAGCGGGGTGCCGAGCGTCAGCGCCCCGCAGGAGCCGACGCGGATGATGGTGCGCACGCCGTAGACCGCGACCAGTTCGTGCACGTAGATGGTGAAGGACGGCCGCCCCATGCCGGTCGCCTGCACGCTCACCGGCTTGCCCCGGTAGAGACCGGTGAAGCCGAGTGTCCCGCGCACCCGGTTCACGCAGCGCGGCGCCTCCAGGAACGTCGCCGCGATCCACTCGGCGCGCAGCGGGTCGCCCGGGATCAGCACGGTTTCGGCAAAGTCGCCCGGCAAGGCCTCGTTATGCGGCGTCATCGTCCCCTCGAATGCGCTCGCGATCGGCTGTCTGCGTCTCCTCCCGGCATTCTGCCGGTTTTTCAGTTTCCTTCCAGCACTTCCTTCACGACGGTCGCCAACTGCTTCAGCGAGAACGGCTTCGGCAGGAAGCCGAATTTCGCGTCGGCGGGCAGGTTTTTGGCGAACGCGTCCTCCGCATAGCCCGACACGAAGATGAACTTCACGTCCGGATCGAGCTTGCGCAACTCGCCGAGCAGGGTCGGGCCGTCCATTTCCGGCATGACCACGTCGGATACGATGATGTCGATCTTGCCTTCGAGTTCGTGATAGATATCCAGCGCCTCGACGCCTGACGACGCCTCGTGCACGGTGTAGCCTCGCGACGTCAGCGCCCTCACGCCGCCCATGCGCACGGCGTCCTCGTCCTCGACCAGCAGAACCGTGGCCGAGCCGGACAGGTCGCGCGACAGCTCCTGCCGTGCGGCGAGCTGCGCGATCTCGGCCCTCGACGGTTTTTCGCCCGCCGCTGCGCCGTCGGCGGAGGATGAACCCGCCTCTACGGCGCGAGCTGCCGCGACGTGACGCGGCAGGAAGATGCGGAAGAGCGTGCCCTTGCCGACGTCCGATTCGCAGAAGATGAAGCCGCCGGTCTGCTTGATGATGCCGTAGACCATCGACAGGCCGAGGCCGGTGCCCTTGCCGACCTCCTTGGTGGTGAAGAAGGGCTCGAAAATCTTCTTCAGCACCTCGGGCGCGATGCCGGTGCCGGTGTCCTCGATCTCGACCAGCACGAAGTCGTTGTTGTCGAGCTCGCGATGATAGGGCAGCGAACGCGTCTCCTCGGCGGTGAGGTTTTTCGTGCGGACGGTCAGCGTGCCGCCCTCCGGCATGGCATCGCGCGCGTTGACGGCCAGGTTGACCACGACCTGCTCGAACTGGCTGATGTCGACCCTCACCGGCCAGAGATCGCGGCCATGGTCGATCTTCAGCTTGACGTTGTTGCCGACGAGGCGGGCGAGCAGCATGCGCAGGTCGGCCAGCACGTCGGTCAGGCTGAGCACCTCCGGCCGCAGCGTCTGCTTGCGCGAGAAGGCGAGCAGTTGCCGGACCAGCGACGCGGCGCGGTTGGCGTTCTGCTTGATGTTCATGATGTCCGGGAAGGACGGGTCGGACGGCCGGTGGTTGGTGAGCAGCAGGTCGGAGGCCATGATGATGGCCGTCAGCACGTTGTTGAAATCGTGCGCGATGCCGCCCGCGAGCTGTCCGACGGCCTGCATCTTCTGGCTCTGGGCCATCTGGCCCTCCAGCGCCTTCTGCTCGGTCGTCTCGACCGCGTAGACGATCGCCGCCTCTTCCGCGGGGTCGCCCTCGGGGCCGTCGACGACCGCGTTCACGTAGAGGCGGACATGCCGCTCCTCGTTGTTGGGCAATACCGTCTCGATCGGCTCGATATCGGCCTGCCGCCGGCGCGCCTTCTCCAGCGCCAGCGCGAAAGCCGGCCGGTCACGCTCGTGGATGACCGAATCGAAGCGGACATGACGGTCGATGGCGTCGCGGTCGACCACCGAGGCGAACAGCGAGAAGAACGGCGCGTTGGTGCGCAGGATGCGCCCCTGCTGGTCGATGCCGGCGATCGCCATCGGCGTCGAGTTGAAGAACCGCGTGAAGCGTATCTCCGAAGCCCGCAGATCCGAAGAGGAATCCTCTCCCTGCGCCCGGTTGAGCACGACCGTGCGGGTCGGCCCGTTGGAACCGTCGCGATTGGCGGTGACGCGGTGGAGGAAGCGCACCGGCAGCGCCTGCCCGGTGGACATCGCCAGGTCGAGATCGATGACGGCATTCTTGGTCGTGCCGGGATCGGCCTTCACCGAGCGCACCAGCGCCATGCCGTCGCCGGCGACGATCTCGCCAAGCGTCAGGTCGCCGGGCGTAAAACTTGCCAGGTCGACTCCCAGCCACTCGGCCAGGGTCGAGTTGAGATAGGTGATGCGGCTCTCGGCATCGGCGGCGAAGAAGCCGGCCGGCGCATGGTCGAGATGGTCGATCGCCTGCTGCAGATCGAGGAAGAAACGCTCCTGCTCGGCCCGCTCGCGCGAGATGTCGGCGAGCTGCCAAGCCGAGAAGGGCTGCTTATGGCCGGGCACCTTGAAGGTGCGCGCCTGCACCCGGTACCAGCGCGGACCGCTGTCGGTGCCGGGCCTGAGAGAGCGCGCCATGCGGAACTCGCCTGCGCCGGGATGGCCGTCGCGCAGGCCGGAAGCCAGCCGGTAGACCGAATCCGCTGCTTCCGGAACATCCGACAGCAGCGCTTCCACGGTGCGCAGATCGGAGGCGCTGGTGGCGCCGGTCATCTCCGCATAGGCATGGTTGGCATAGACCACCCGCCCCTTGGCATCGGCCACCACCAGCCCCTGCGCCATCGAATCGATGAAGGATTTCGACAACTCGTCCGTGGTCGAGCGCGAGGCGATCTGCACGAAGCCGATCGCCGCGGCGAACAGGAAGCCGACGCCGGTCATCGCCAGCACGCCCAGCATGCCGAGCAGGAAAGGATCGCCGAGATGGTCGCGGAACAGGCCGAAGACCACCGCCGCGAGCGTAAGCACCGCGATGAAGACGATCAGCCGGGTGATCGCGCCGGGGCGCGTCCCCTGATCGACGATCGGAACGGGATAGAAATCGCCGCGCGTGTCCTTGGCCATCAGAGCGCGATCCCCGCCATTTCCCGCCGCCCTGCCCCTTCTCCGAATCGGCTCAAAGTCCCATTCTCCTTAGCCCGAAAAGCCCTCCGGCCAAAGGCTTGCGGGCCGATCATCGACCCGGCTGCGTTTCGAAAGCCCCGGCTTGCCCGTACATCCCCCGGAAAGCCGGCTGACGGTGTCAAACTAAAGCATCTTGCCCGAGAGTGGGAACCTGTTTCGGGACAGCGTCAGCTCGCAAAACAAGGGCTAAGGCGCACTGCACGGGCCGGACTCGATACGAGCGCCTTGGTTGCGAAAACCGCCGTCCCGGACAGGTTCCATCGGCGCGGCCTTTGCTCTAGTGTCGCCACGATTTCAATGATGCGGGGCCTGAAATGCTGGACTGGTTGGACGAGGTGGCGGGTCCAGGATATTCGCAGGCGGTCCTGTGGACACTTTTCGCGCTGCTGCTGCTGGTTGTGCTGCTGATCGTCGTGAAGGTGTTTCGCGGCATGTTCTTCGGCACCTTCGTGGCCGGCGGCCGCAACCGCAAGACGCGGCTGGCGGTGATGGACGCCACAGCCGTCGACAGCCACAGGCGGCTGGTGCTGGTGCGCCGCGACGATACCGAGCATCTGCTTCTGATCGGCGGCCCGACCGACGTGGTGGTGGAGCGTGACATCCGCATCGGCCAGCAGCGCCGGCCGTCGCTTCCGCCGGAAGGAGCCCGCGAGCCGCAGGCTCCCGCGCCCGCCGCGCAGCCAGCCCCTGCCCCCGCCGCGGCACCGCCGCAGCGCGCTCCGGAACCGCTGCGGGCCGCCCCGCCACCCCCGCCGGCGAAACCGGTGCCCGAGGTGCCCGCTCCGGTGCTGCGCCGCCCGGCCGAGTCGGCGGCGCCGCTGCCGCGCCTGCCCGAACCGCCCCCGCCTCAGCCTTCGGAACGCCTTGCGCCGCCACGACCTGCTGCCCAGCCGGTCGCGCCCCCCCGGCCCGAGCCGCGTCCGGCGCCGGCCGGGCCGGTGCTGCCAGCGGCTTCGGCACTCAGGAACCCGCCTCCGCCGACACCTTCGGACGATCTCGACGACGCGCTGCTGAAGGAACTGGAAGTCTCGCTCGACGATGACGAGACCAAGGGCGGCAAGCCGGGCCCGGCTCCGTCCCTGGACGACGAGATGGCTAGGCTGCTTGGCGAACTCTCCAAGCCACGCCGGTAAATCTTCGGCATGGACGCAGAAAAAAGCGGCTCGAAGCCGCTTTTTTCATGCGTTCTCGTCAGAAAATAGGACCGCTTTCACAAAAAAAGCGGCGCTTTTGGCCGCTCAATCGTCGCGATAAACCTTCTCGCGGCGCTCGTGCCGCTCCTGCGCCTCTATAGACAAGGTCGCGATCGGACGTGCGTCGAGCCGCTTCAGCGAGATCGGCTCCCCGGTTTCCTCGCAGAAGCCGTAGGTGCCCTCGTCGATGCGCTGCAGCGCCGAATCGATCTTGGCGATCAGCTTGCGCTGGCGATCGCGGGCGCGAAGTTCGATGGCTCGGTCGGTTTCGGAAGAAGCGCGGTCGGCGAGATCGGGGTGATTGGCGTTTTCTTGCTGCAGGATTTCGAGGGTTTCTCGGGCTTCTCGTAGGATTTCACTCTTCCAGTTGACAAGTTTGGCTCGGAAGTAGGCTTTCTGCCGCTCATTCATGAACGGCTCATCTTCCGAGGGCACATAGTCTGTATCAACGAGCACGCTCATTCGACTCATCCCATTACACCCCTGGTTTTTGGGCGCCTATATATTCGGCGACCTCCCGCGGCACAAGATCATTCCTCGTCGGCGTCACGCGATTGTTAGGGTCGGCGCGGGACCAATTCATGCCTTGATTGCACGTCTGCATGACGTTGATTTGATGAGCGAACATGCCGCAGACGTTACCCGCGGCCGGTTGCGCGGCCTCTCCGCTGCGGCTACATCGATGCTCGAGCCCTCGTCCGGGCAGGAGTGCAGGTTGAGCAGGCTTTATCTTCTCCGGCACGCCAAGGCCGGCTGGGCCCAACCCGGAATGCGCGACTTCGACCGCCCGCTCGACGCGACCGGCCGCGCCGATGCCGAGGCGACCGGGCAGGCGATGCGCGAGCACGCCTATGTTCCCGACGTGACGCTGTGCTCCAATGCGAAGCGCGCCCGGCAGACGCTGGAAGGCATCGCCGGCAGCGCCGATACCGGCCGGGTGATCTTCCTCGATCACCTTTATTCGGAGGATGCGGCCGGCTACCTCCAACTGGTCCGCGAGCACGGCCGGCACGGCTCGCTGCTCGTCATCGGCCACAATCCGATGATGGAGGATCTGGCGCTGGCGCTTTCCGAAAGAGGAGAACCGGCGGCGCTGGCCATGCTCGGACTCGGCTTTCCGACCTCCGGCCTCGCCGTCATCCGCTTCGACGCGAGCCTGAGCGGGGTTACGCCCGGCAAGGGTTTCCTCGAAGCGTTTTTGACGCCGGCCGGCTCCTGAGCCGGGCGCCCGCCGGGCGAGCGCCATTTCAATTGCCCGCGGGCTCGCCTATATCGCGGGAGACGGACAGGAGCGGGTCACCGGGTTTGGCGTCTCTCACCAGTTTCACCGACGAAGCGCGCATCGCGCTCGACACCATCACCGGCCGCGCCGCGACCATGTTCTCGCCGTCGCTGCGGCTCGGCGTCACCGGCCTGTCGCGCGCCGGCAAGACGGTGTTCATCACCGCGCTTGTTCACAATCTCATCCATGGCGGCCGCCTGCCGCTGTTCGAGGCCTATAAATCGGGCCGGATCGCCCGCTCCCGGCTGGAGGAGCAGCCGGACGACGCGGTGCCGCGCTTTCAATATGAGGACCATGTCGCCGCCCTCGTCGAGGCGCGCACCTGGCCGGATTCGACCCGCGCCATCTCCGAACTGCGGCTGACCATCGAGTACGAGTCCGCCTCCGCCTGGAGCCGTATGTTCTCCGCCGGAAAGCTGTCGGTCGACATCGTCGACTATCCCGGCGAATGGCTGCTCGACCTGCCGCTGCTGGCAAAATCCTTTCGCGATTTCTCGCTGGAGGCGGTCGAGCTTTCGGCCCTGCCGGTGCGCGCCGAACTGGCGGCGGAGTGGCGCAAGCTCGCGGCGGGTACCGATCCGGACGCAACCGCCGACGAGATGACGGCGCGCCGCCTCGCCGAGGCCTTCGCAAACTATCTCAAGGCCTGCAAGCACGACGAACGGGCGCTGTCGACACTGCCGCCGGGACGCTTCCTGATGCCGGGCGACCTCGACGGCTCGCCGGCGCTGACCTTCTCGCCGCTGCCGCTGAAGGAAGGCGCGGCGGCCAGGCCGGGCTCGCTGCACGCGATGATGGAGCGGCGCTACGAGGCCTACAAGACGCATGTGATAAAGCCGTTCTTCCGCGAGCATGTCGCCCGGCTCGACCGGCAGATCGTGCTAGTCGACGCGCTGCAGGCGCTCAATGCCGGGCCGTGGGCGCTGGCCGACCTGGAGCGGGCGCTGGGCGAGATCCTTGCCTGCTTCCGCATCGGTCGCGGCGGCTTCTTCTCCGACCTGTTCGCCCACCGCATCGACCGCATTCTGATTGCCGCCACCAAGGCGGACCACCTGCACCATGAAAGCCACGACAGGCTGCAGGCGATCGTCCGGCGCATCGCCGACGGCGCGGTGAAGCGCGCCGACTTCACCGGTGCCACGGTCGACGTGCTGGCGATGGCCGCCGTGCGCGCCACCCGCGAGGGCACGGTGCGGCAGGGTCGCGAGGAACTGCCCGTCATCATCGGCACGCCGCTCGCGGGCGAGCGCATCGGCGGCGAGACTTTCGACGGCAAGACCGAGACCGCGGTGTTTCCGGGCGACCTGCCGGGCAAGGCGGAAGCCGCCTTCGAGACGGCGGGCGACGTTGCCGTCGAGAACGCCATCCGCTTCGTGCGCTTCCGGCCGCCGAAACTGGAGCGCACCGCCGAGGGCATCACCCTGTCGCTGCCGCATATCCGGCTCGACCGCGCCCTGCAGTTCCTGTTGGGAGACCGTCTCGCATGACCCGCAAGCCGACGGCCTTCCGCGTCGAGCCGCCGCAGATCGAGACGCCTCCCGAGCCGGCCAGCCGGGGAACGGCTGCACCGCGCCCGCCGCGCGCGCTCAAGACCGAGCAGGCGGTGGTGGTGCCGGACGAGATCGACGTGTTCGCCGAGCCGGAAATTCCTGCCGGCGATCCGCCACCCGCCACCGCGCCGCGGAAGCGCTCATGGCTCGGCACCGCCTTCGCGACTGCCTTCGGCATTCTCGTGTCACTGGCAATCGGCCTGTGGACCGACCGGCTGATCCGCGACCTGTTCGCCCGCGCCGACTGGCTGGGCTGGGTCGCAGCGGTTGCGGCGGCTGTGGCGCTGCTCGCGCTGCTCGTGATCCTGGCGCGCGAACTGCTTGCATTGTCTCGGCTTTCCTCGATCGAGAAACTGCGCCGATCTGCCGCCGAGGCGACGCAGCGGAACGATGCCGCCGCGGCGCGAAAGGTCGTCGCCGAGCTGACGACGCTGGTCGCGGCGAACCCGCAGACGGCGGCCGGCCGGCGCGCGCTCGCCGACCTGGAGACCGACATCATCGACGGCGCCGACCTCATCCGCGTTGCCGAGGCCGAGATTCTTGGCCTGCTCGACCAGCGGGCGCGCACCATGGTGCTCGACGCCGCCAAGCGCGTGTCGATCGTCACCGCCGTCAGCCCGCGCGCGCTGGTCGACCTCGCCTATGTTGTGTTCGAGGCCGGCCGGCTGATCCGCCGGCTGGCCGAGCTCTACGGCGGACGGCCGGGCACGCTCGGCTTCTTCCGGCTGGCGCGGAGCGTGATCGCGCATCTCGCCGTCACCGGCGCGATCGCCGCCGGCGACGACCTCGTCCACCAGCTCGTCGGCCAGGGGTTGGCGGCCCGGCTCTCGGCAAAGCTTGGCGAAGGGGTCGTCAACGGCACGATGACGGCGCGCATCGGCATCGCCGCCATCGAGACCGTGCGGCCCCTTCCCTTCAACGCACTGAAGCGGCCGAGGCTGACCGACTTCCTGACGGAGCTGGCGTCATTCACCCGCCGCAAGGCCGGCGCGAAGGACGCGCCGGCCGGCTGATACCCGTGCGACTGTTTCGCCGTCCTCTCCGATCCGGCACGTCGGATCGGAGAGGCATCACGCTACTGCCTCGTATGCAACCGCCTCGCTATGCTCTCGCCCGCCGCCGCGATACCGCCAGCGCCGCAAGCACCAGCAGCGCCATGATCGTCGCAAAGGCCACGAGCGGCCAGGCTGTGTCGCCCCCGAGCAGGACGACCGACAGCGTGCCGGCAATGCCGACGATCAGGCTCTGGACGCAGAAATAGAGCGCCACCGCCGAACCGGCGACGTCGTCAAAGCCCTGCAGCGCGCCGTTGGCCGTCACCGAGACGGCGAAGACGATGCCGACCGCCATCACCCACATCGGCAGGATGAAGGTCATGAAGGACGGCGCGCCGAAGAGCTGGCCGGCGACCAGCAGGAACGCCCCGGCGAGCAGCAGCAGCATGCCGCGGGCCAAACTGCCGGCAATGCCCCATCGCGCCACGAAGCCTTTTGCGAAGCGCGTGGTGGCGATCATGACGACCGCCGCCGTGGCGAAGGCCAGGCTGAACGCGAACTCCGAATAGCCGGCGCGGCCGATGAGGACGCGCGGCGCAGTCGAGAAGAACACGAAGAACGTGCCCATGGCGGCACTGAAGCCGAGCGAATAGGTCCAGAAGGGCATGCTGCGGAAGATCGGCAGCGCCGAGCGGCGGGCGGCGGCCGTAGCCGGCCGGGTTTCATGCCAGCGCAGCACCGCGTTGAGCGTGGCGAGGACCGCCAGCGCGCCGAGCGTGGCAAAGATCGCCCGCCATCCGAACACGTCCGCGATAACGGCTCCGGCGATCGGGCCGAGCGCCGGCACGAAAGCCAGCATGGCACTGAACAGGCCGTAGATGGTCACGCCCTCCGGGCGCTCGGCATAGATGTCACGGACGGTCGCGAAGGTGGCGACCAGCGCCGCAGAGGCGCCGACCGCCTGAAGAAACCGCAGGGCGACGAACGGAACCGCGGTCGAGGTCGCGGCCAGGGCGAAGGACGCGGCGGCGAACAGCAGCGCGCCGCCGATTAGCACCGGCCGGCGGCCGATCCGATCGGAGACCGGGCCGAAGACGAGCTGACCGAGCCCGAGCACGACCATGTAGAGGCTCAGCGTCAGCTGCACCACGGCCGGGCTGGTGCCGAGAATGCCGGGCATGGCTGGAACGATCGGGAGATAGATGTCCATCGCCAGCGAGGCGAGGATATCGAAGGGCGCCATCAGCAGCAGCGCTGCCGGCAGCGAACTGGCCCATACGGGCGGTTTCACAGGCATGGGAAAACATCCGCTCAAATGAAAGACATCTGGCGGCGATCTGCCTGTCAGCCGGGATCGTGACCCTATCGAACAGAACGCCGCAACAACGTGGGAGGGTTGTTGCGGCTTACCTGTCTGACGATTTCACCGACCCGGCTCCTGACTGGACGTTGCGGAATTGAGAAGCGAGGCCCTACCAGAAGGAGACTGTTCGGACAAGCGGGCTGCTTGCGCGACAGTCGCATGCAAATGCCGGCGCCCCGGAATCATTCCCCCGCGTCCCTGTCCAGCCCGGCGGCCGGCCTGCCCGAAATGATCTCGCGTTTTCCCACATGGTTGGGAGAGCCGACCAGCCCTTCCTTCTCCATGCGCTCCACCAGCGAGGCGGCCTTGTTGTAGCCGACGCCGAGCCGCCGCTGGATGTAGGAGGTCGAGCACTTCTTGTCGCGCAGCACCACCTTCACCGCCTGCTCGTAGAGGGCGTCGGCGTCGTCCGCCGCGACGGCGCCCTTGTCGAAGACTGCGATGTCGTCGCTTTCCGCCTCTTCCTCCTCCTCGTCGGCCGTCACCGTCTCGAGATAGTCGGGGCGGCCCTGCGTCCTCAGATGCGCCACGACCTGCTCGACCTCCGCATCCGAGACGAACGGGCCGTGGACGCGCACGACCCGGCCGCCGCCGGCCATGTGCAGCATGTCGCCCTGGCCGAGCAGCTGCTCGGCGCCCTGCTCGCCGAGAATCGTGCGGCTGTCGATCTTGGACGTGACCTGGAAGGAGATGCGGGTCGGGAAGTTGGCCTTGATAGTGCCGGTGATGACGTCGACCGAGGGCCGCTGCGTCGCCATGATCAGGTGGATGCCGGCGGCGCGCGCCATCTGCGCCAGGCGCTGGATGGCGCCCTCGATCTCCTTGCCGGCCACCATCATCAGGTCGGCCATCTCGTCGACGATGACGACGATGTAGGGCATCGGCGCGAGGTCGATCGCCTGCTCCTCGAACTGCGGCTCGCCGGTGCCCTTTTCGAAGCCGGTCTGCACCGTCATGGTGACGGTCTCGCCCTTGTCGCGGGCGCTCGCGGCGCGCTGGTTGTAGCCGTCGATGTTGCGCACGCCGAGCCGCGCCATCTTGCGGTAGCGGTCCTCCATCTCGCGCACCGCCCATTTGAGCGCCGTCACCGCCTTCTTCGGGTCGGTGACGACGGGGGTCAGCAGATGCGGGATGCCGTCATAGGCCGAAAGCTCCAGCATCTTCGGGTCGACCATGATGAGGCGGCACTCGTCGGGCTTGAGGCGGTAGAGCAGCGACAGGATCATGGTGTTGATGGCGACCGACTTGCCGGAGCCGGTGGTGCCGGCGACCAGGAGATGCGGCATCTTGGCGAGCTCGGCGATGACCGGCTCGCCGCCGATCGTCTTGCCGAGGCAGAGCGCCAGCTTGCAGCCGGTGCGGCGAAAGCCGTCGGCTTCGATCAGCTCGCGGAAATAGACGGTCTCGCGCGTCTCGTTGGGCAGCTCGATGCCGATAACGTTGCGGCCGGGCACGACGGCGACGCGGGCCGAGACGGCCGACATGGAGCGGGCGATGTCGTCGGCCAGCCCGATGACGCGCGAGGATTTCACGCCCGGCGCCGGCTCGAACTCGTAGAGCGTGACGACCGGGCCGGGGCGAACATGGATGATTTCGCCGCGCACGCCAAAATCCTCGAGCACGCTTTCCAGGAGGTCGGCGTTCTGCTCCAGCCGTTCCTGCGACATGTAAAAGCCTTGCCCCTCCGGTGGCCGCTGCAACAAGTCCTCCGACGGGAATTCGTAGGCGTCGGGCGCGCCGGACCGGGTGCTTGCGCCGACCGCCGGCAGGGACGGACGGGGGGCTAGGGGCATGGCGATGTCCGGCTTTCTCGCCGGCTGCCCGCAGGCCGCGGCGTTGCCGGCCGGAGCGGGCGCGGCCCTTGACGTACCGGAAGCGGCGGCGGGCGCGCGCAGATCCTGCGAAGCGTCTTGCGCCGGCGGCACGGCAGCGACATGGGACGCTGCCGTGGCAGCCGCCCGACCCTGGGCGCAGTCGATGACGCGGAACAGCGCGGTGATCTCGGGCGCGGCCGCGGCGCGGGTCTCCTTCCCCTTCGCAGGCAGCGTCACCGGCGCCGGCCTGGCGACATCCGTCACCGCCGGCGCGACCCGGGCCGGCGCGACCGACAGATAAGGATCCACGAACTCAAAGAAGGCGTGGTCGGAAAGAAAGGACCAGCCGGTCCTTCCGGCGCCGGCCGGCACCGCTGACGAAACGCCTGCCCCCAGGTCTTGATGGCCGTTTGGCTTGGGCAGGCCGGCTGCCGCCGCGGCCTCGCCCGGCGGCTGCGGGGCGGACGGCACGACGGTCGGCACAGGCTTCCGGGACGCGGCCTCCGTCGTTTTCGAGGGTGACGGAGAGCCTGCCGGACGATTCCTGGCGAATCCAGATGGCGCCGAGGGGTGGACAGCGGGCTTTGCGACTGCCGGAACCGCCGCCGCGACCTTGTCCGGCGCGGCACCGCCCTGCCCGTCCGCCTGCCCGGCGTCGTCCTCCGGGCGCTGCTTGCGGATATCGCGATCCGGCGTGCGGGTGAAGCGGACGTTCGGCGCCAGGAAAAAATACTCCTGCCACGGCGAATCGGCGAGCCCGGCGCCCTGCCCGCCCGCAAGCGTTTCCTTGCCGCGATCGCCCTCGTCGCCGTGCGAGGCCTGGTTCGGGAAATTGGCGCGGTGGGAATGCATGGAGACCAACTCGGACTCTTGGTGGGATGTCCGCCGAGGAATAGGAAGCGACTGGTTAACAGTTCCTTCCGAAGCGGCGGCGGCGTGATCGATCGTCGAGGAACATTCCCTCCCCTTCCCGGTTAGGGCGCGCCGTCTTTCAGACGTTCGTCCGGCGGCACGTCGTTGGAGGGAATCATGCCCCGTCTCATCTGGTACGGACTGCCGTGCGCGCTGGGCGCCGCGGCGCTCACGCTCGCCCATGCCGGCGACCCGCTGCCGCCGGATACGACCTACCGGCCTCTGCCGGCGCTTCCCTTCTCGGCGGTCAGGGCCAATGACGAGGCGGCCAGACCGGGCGTGATGCAGCGCCAGCGTGCCCTGCTCGAGCAGCGCTACGACCTCGCCGACCGGCCGGCGGCCGTGATGATGTCGGGCGGCCGCAAGGCGGTGCAGGAGGGTGTGCGCGTCAAATTGCGGGAGGGCGAGACCTGGGACGGCCTGGCGGCGATGAGCCCTCAGGAAATCCGCGATCGCGACCTGCTGCCCGACGGTTTCAAGCCGCTGCCGCACACCAAACAGGCGGCGGGCGGCCAGGTTTTTCCGGAAGAGCAGATCACCGAAATCGGCCGCGACGAGGCGCGCGACCTCCGGCGCTTCGACGTCGATTTCGATCTGCCCGCCCATCTGACGCCGGAATTCCCGCCGCCGATCTTCCTCACCACCCATCCGGAGCTCGGCGACGTCTCGCGCGGCGACCTGCTGACCATCCGCAATTTTTACGAATACATGAACGGCATCGTCACGCCGGTGCAGATGGAGGGGCTGCGGCTCCTGCTCACGCCCTTCCCGCAGGAGGAGTTCAACCAGACCGAGGACCGCAAGGTCGCTCAACCGAGCCTCGGCGTCGCCTGCCTGGACTGCCATTCCAACTTCCACACCAACGCGGCCTTCCACCTGACGCCGGACATCCGCCCGCAGGCCGAGCGCTTCCGCCTCGACACGACGAGCCTGCGCGGGCTGTTCAACCAGCAGATCCACGGCTCGAAGCGCTCGCTGCGCTCGGTCGAGGATTTCACCGAATTCGAGCAGCGCACCGCCTATTTCAACGGCGACCATGTCAGCGCCACCCGCAAGGGCGTGCACCTGCCCGACCGCCCCAACCAGGTGGCGATGATGGCGCAGATGCAGAACATCATCGACTTCCCGCCGGCGCCGAAGCTCGACGTGTTCGGCCGGCTCGACCCGGCGCAGGCGAGCGAGCAGGAGCTGATGGGCGAACAGGTGTTCATGGGCAAGGGCCGCTGCGCGGAATGCCACGTCCCGGCGCTGTCCTTCATGGACAACGCCATGCACGACCTGAAGCTCGAGCGCTTTTACAAGATCGGCGAGACGACGAACGATTTCGTCGCCATGCCCGACGGTCCGATCAAGACGTTCACGCTGCGCGGCATCAAGGATTCGCCGCCCTACATGCATGACGGCCGGCTGATGACGCTCGCCGACACGGTCGAGTTCTTCAACCTGGTGCTCGGCACCAGGCTCACAGGCGAGGAGAAGGAAGCGCTGGTCGCCTATCTGCTCACGCTTTGAGCGCCGCGACCGCGCCCGCGCAGCTTCTGCGCGCAACGACGGAGGAAGAGATGCGCGCCCTGACGATCATGCTCGGACTGGTTCTGCTGCCCGGCCATGCCCTTGCGCAATTCGGCAATCCCGCCGGCTGGGCGCCGGACACGCGGACGGATGCGCCGGGAAAATCCGCGCCGAACCAGACCAACTACCAGGACCGGCTGTTCGCTCAGCTCGTCACCGCAGGCGGCCTGGCCGAGGTGGAACTGGGCAGGCTCGCCGCCGGAAAGAGCACGAATGATGAGGTGAAGGCCTTCGCCGACCGCATGGTCGGCGACCACACCGACGCGAACGCAAAGCTCAAGGCGATCGCCGACAAGAGCAGGATGCCGTTGCCCGACAGGCTCGATCCCGACCATGAGAAGATGCGCGCCGATCTCGAAAAACTCGATGGCGCCCGATTCGATCTCGAATACATGAAGGCGCAGGTGATCGATCACCAGAAGACCGTACAGCTTCTCGTCTGGGAGATCGGTCAGGGCCAGGACGCGGACGTCCAGCAATTCGCCAAGGAAACGCTTCCCAAGGTGCTGGAGCATCTCGAGATGGCCCGGCAAATCCAGGCGCAACTGGCCGACGATGCAAGGGTCCGGCCTGCCGGCACGAAATAATCGAACATCGTCGACACGGCCGCCGTCCGGGCTGTCAAGCAGCACCCGGCAGCAACACCGGAAAAGCGCCGAACGGGACCAACCGCCCCGCCTCCCGTGTGGACACCGGCTGCTGTCTTGGCGGCCGGCAGGGCAGAGTTCCGAAGCAAAGCATTAACCATTCTTGGTCATGGTCGGTCATCAGCTCCGATGCGTGGAAGTCGCCGATGATGTCCGTGTCCCGTTCCGCCGCCCTTGCCTTGCTTGCCGCGGCCGCCGCAGGCGCGCCTGCGCTCGATGCCCAGGCCGCCGACCGGGACAAGAAGTTCTTCCAGTCGGTCGAGGGCAACTGGGCCGGACCCGGCGAGATCGTCGCCGGCAAATACAAGGGCACCAAGTTCAACTGCACCTTTGCCGGCTCGACGCCGGCGAAGGCCGCCGGCATGACGCTCGACGGCAGCTGCCGGGTCGGCGTGTTCTCGCAGAAGATGACCGCCACGGTCGAGCAGAAGGGCGGCCGCTACCAGGGCGCCTTCATGGACGGCGCCGCGGGCAAGGGTCTCGACATCGTTTCCGGCAGCGTCGTCGAGGACGGCCGCAAGGTCATGTTCGCGATCAACCGCAAGCAGCTCAAGGGTGTCATGCAGGCCCGCATCGCCGATGCCAACACCATGAACGTCACCGTCTCGGTACGCGTCGACAAGCAGCTGGTGCCGGTGATCGGCATGAGCCTGAAACGTCTCGACGCCACCGCTGTGGGCTCGATCGACTAGCAGCGCCTCCGGGGCTGGCAGAGGCCGCCCCAAGTCCCTATCGTAGCCGCAAGAAGGTCTGCCGTCGCAGACCTCGGATGGTTCGAAGGACGAGGCGGCTGATGGCGGTTGAAGGAGCAGGCGACGACCTCGTCCAGGTGGTGGCGCTGCTCGCGGCAGGCGTGGTCGCGGTCCCCATCTTCAGGCGGATCGGCCTCGGCTCGATCCTCGGCTATCTCGCCGCCGGACTGGCGATCGGCCCCTTCGGCCTCGGCATCTTCTACGAGGCGGAAGCCATCCTGCACGTCGCCGAGCTCGGCGTGGTGATGTTCCTGTTCATCATCGGGCTGGAGATGAAGCCGTCGCGGCTGTGGGGCCTGCGCCGCGAGATTTTTGGTCTCGGCTTCATGCAGGTGCTGATCTGCTCGCTGCTGCTCACGACCATCGGCATCGCCACTGGTTTCCCCGTCGCAGCCTCCTTCGTCGCCGGCGCGGGCTTCGTGCTCACCTCGACGGCGATCGTCATGCAGTCGCTGGAGGAAAGCGGCGACATGGCCACGCCGAAGGGCCAAAGGATCATCTCGATCCTGCTGCTGGAGGATTTGGCGATCGTGCCGCTGCTGGCGCTGGTCGCCTTCCTGGCGCCGAATGCCGAGGCGACCGGCTGGTCGGAACGCCTCGCCCATATCGGCATCGGCGTCGGCGCGATCGTCGGCCTGGTGGTCGCCGGCCGCTACCTGCTCAACCCGTTCTTCCGCCTGCTCGCAGAATCACGGGCGCGCGAGGTGATGACGGCGGCGGCGCTGCTGGTGGTGCTCGGATCGGCGCTGGCGTTGCAACTCGGCGGCCTGTCGATGGCCATGGGCGCCTTCCTGGCCGGCGTCATGCTGTCGGAATCGACCTTCCGTCACCAGCTCGAAGCCGACATCGAGCCGTTCCGCGGCATCCTGCTCGGCCTGTTCTTCATCGCCGTCGGCATGGCGCTGGACCTCGGCATCGTCTGGGACAACTGGCGCACCGTCGCCTTCTATGTCGCCGCCTACATGATCGTGAAGGCGGTCGGCATCTATGTCGTCGCCCGGCTGTTCGGCTCCGGCCACCATGAGGGGCTGGAGCGGGCGGTGATCATGGCGCAGGGCGGCGAGTTCGCCTTCGTACTCTATTCCGCCGCTCTGTCCGAGGGCATCCTTAGCGCCGACGAGAACGCCGTGCTGACGGCGATCATCATCGTCTCCATGGTGCTGACGCCTCTCGCGGTGATCGCGCTGCGCGCCTTCACGCCGCGCGAGACGCAGTCGCTGGACGATGTCGACGTCGCCGACGGGCTAAGCGGCAGCGTGCTGATCATCGGCTTCGGCCGCTTCGGCCAGATCGTCAGCCAGCCGCTGCTGCTGAGGGGCATCGACGTCTCGATCATCGACAATGACGTGGAGATGATCCAGGCCGCGGCCAATTTCGGCTTCAAGGTGTATTACGGCGACGGCACGCGGCTCGACATCCTGCACGCCGCCGGGGCCGCGCATACACGCGCAGTGCTGGTCTGCGTCGACGACGGCGATACGGCGGTGCGCATCACCGAGTTGCTCAAGGCGGAGTTCCCGCTGGTGCCGGTCCTGACGCGCGCCTTCGACCGCGGCACGACGCTCGCCCTGATCAAGGCGGGCGTCGACTACCAGATCCGCGAGACGTTCGAATCGGCGCTTGCCCTCGGCGGCCAGGCGCTGCAGACACTCGGCGTCGAGGCGGAGTCCGTGACCGAGGTGCTGGCCGACGTCCGCCAGCGCGACGACGAGCGGCTGGAGCTGCAGATCGCCGGCGGCCTCCAGGCCGGGCGTGCGCTGATGAAGGGCAACGCACCGGTTCCGGGCCCGCTGTCGCAACCCCGGCGCGCCGGCCAGGCGATGAATCCGGAGACCGCCGACATCCTTGCCCGGCCGGCGACGGAAAGCTGAGGAGGATTGCCGATGATCGCCACGATAGACCAGGTGGTCAGCTTCTGGCGGGAGGCCGGACCGAAACGCTGGTTCGAGAAAGACGAGGCCTTCGACGCTGCGTTCCGCGACACGCTGATGCAGACGCACATGGCGGCGGCGCGGCGCGAGCTCGACCGGTGGTCGGAGACGCCGGAGGGGTCGCTTGCCCTGATGATCCTGCTCGACCAGCTGCCGCGCAACTGTTTTCGCGGCACCGGGCACATGTATGCCACCGACCCGCTCGCCCGCCGCTTCGCGCGCAAAGCGATCGAGGCCGGCCACGACCGCGCCCTGGAGGGGCCGATCCGCGTCTTCTTCTACCTACCCTTCTCGCATTCGGAGAACCTGGCCGACCAGGAGGAGGCGGTGCGTTTCAACCTCTCGCTGCCCGAGGAATTTGCCGAGGACTATGCCAAGCATGCGCGCGGCCACCGCGACATCGTCGCAAGGTTCGGCCGCTTCCCGCACCGCAACGCTATCCTCGGCCGCGACACCACGCCGGAGGAACAGGCCTTTCTCGACGGCGGCGGCTTCGCCGGCTGACCGACGCTACTGCCTCCACCAGTCGCGGCCGCCCGGCATGCGCTCGATGCCGGAGGTGTCGATCGCCTCGATCCGTTGCGACAGCGCCACGCCGTCCCATGCGACGTCCGGCGCTATCTCTGCCAGCGGCACCAGCACGAAAGCGCGATCGGCCATGCGCGGATGCGGCACCTCGAGGCCGGGCTCATGGACGCGGCGCGTCCCGAACAGCAGGATATCGATGTCGATCAGCCGCGGACCCCAGCGCTCCCGGCGCTCCCGCTTCAGCCGCCGCTCGGCCTCCAGGCAGAGGTCGAGGAAAGCGCGCGGCGGCAGCGACGTCAGGATTTCCGCCGCCGAGTTCAGGAAGTCCGGCTGGTCGAGCTTGCCCCAGGGCGGCGTGCGGTAGAGAGACGACACCGCGGCCACGGTGCACTCGGCATCGGCGTCGATCAGGCGCAGCGCCGCGCCCATCGCCCGCGCCGGGTCGCCGAGATTGCCGCCGAGGCTGAGGAAGACGTGCTCCCTATTGCGGCCAGACAACCGTCACCTCGACATAATCGAGCACGCCGCGCACCGGCGCGTTGGGCTTGCGGATGGTTATCTCGGCCCGCGTGATCTGCGGGAATTCGGCAACCAGCGCCCTGCCCACTTCCAGCGCCAGGGATTCGATCAGAAAACGCCGCTCGCCCATGACGATGCGCTCGATCACCGAGAAGGCCTCGCCATAGTCGGCGGTGCCTCCGATCGAATCGGTCAGCAGCGCGTCGCCGGGATCGACCGACAGCAGGGCATCGACGTAAAAACGCTGTCCCAGCGTCTCCTCGGCGTCGAACACGCCGTGCCGCGCGAAGAAGGCGCAGTTCTTGATCTTGATCGTGTACATTTTTCCCGTCGCGCCGTTCCGCGGTCTTATTCCTTGCCGCCGCGGGCAAGCATAGCATCGGCGAAGGCCAGGGCATCGATGTTGATTGCGACATCGTGGACGCGGAACAGCGCCGCGCCCTTCAGTCTCAGGATGACGCTGGTGGCAGCCGTGCCGGCTGCGCGATGGTCGGGATCGCGGCCAGTCACATGGCCGACGAAGCGCTTTCGCGAGGTGCCGACCAGGAACGGCCGGCCAAGCCGCGCCAGGTCCTCGAAGCGTGCCATCAAGGCCAGATTCTCCTCGGCGTCCTTGGCGAAGCCGAAGCCGGGATCCAGCACGATCTGGTCGTCGGCGACGCCTGCCTCCCGCGCCAGGCGCAGCGATTCGGACAGGAATGCCACCTGATCGTCGATGACGTCGGGCAGCTTCCGGCGGTCGCGCCCGGTATGCATGACGACCAGGCCCGCACCGGTCCCGGCTGCGCTCCGTGCGAGGCCGACGTCGCGCTGCAAGCCCCAGACGTCGTTGACGATATGGGCGCCGGCGGCGACAGCGAGCCGCGCCGTCTCGGCCCTGTAGGTATCGACCGAGATCAGGACGCCACCCTTGCTCGCAAGAGCGGCGATCACCGGCAGGACGCGCGCCTGCTCCTCGTCGGCGGGCACCGGATCGGCGCCCGGCCTGGTCGATTCGCCGCCGACGTCGATAATGGCGGCACCCTCGGCCGCCATGCGCTCCGCCTGCGCCAGTGCGCGGTCGAAATCGACGAAACGGCCGCCGTCGGAAAAGCTGTCGGGCGTGACGTTGAGGACGCCCATGACGACGGCGCGCTCGCCAAGCCCCAGGCTTCGCCCATGCGCGAGTTGCCAGACCGTCGCTTTCATCGAATTGCCGTGAGCCGCCGATTTTTCATTGCGCCGGGCACGCCCGTAAAGCATGGTGCCGCCAGAGGCAACATGCTGAAACGAACCTTGACTGCGCTGGCCATGATTGCCCTCACCGCCCCGGCTGCCGGCGCGGCCAGCATTTCCAAGAGCTACAGCTACTTCTCGATCGGCGGCAGCACGCTCGACGAGATCGAATCGCAACTGGCCGAGCGCGGGCCGCATGTGCAGAGCTCCGGCCGCCGCCACCCCGGCGTGACTCAGATGGAGTTCAAGAGCCGCATCGGCTATGGCGAGCAGAACGGCCGCTGCCGCATCGTCCAGGCCGACGTGACGGTCAAGGCCAAGGTGATCCTGCCGAAATGGCGGCGCTCGAAACAGGCCGACCGCGAGGTCCGGCTGATCTGGGACACGCTGGCCGCCGACATCAAGCGGCACGAGGAGAGCCACGTCGTCATCGCCAAGAACCACGCCCGCGAGCTGGAGCGGGCGCTGCTGGCGATCGACCGGCAGCCGACCTGCCAGCAGACCGCCGAGAAGATCAAGGAAGTGACCGCCAAGGTGCTTGCAAGGCACAATGCCGCGCAGGACGAGTTCGACCGGGTCGAAGGCATCAATTTCGAGAGCCGGCTGCTGCGCCTCATGCTCTACCGGCTGGAGCAAATGCAGGCGGCCGAGAGGGCGAAGAACTACCGCCCCTCCTTCATCGTCGAGCTCTGGCAGAAGATTTTCGGATCGACCTGAAGACGAACGACCTCACGCCACGCCGAGCTTCTTCTGCAGGCTGGTGGAGGAGGTCGTGTATTGGAACACGATGCGTTCGCCCGGGCTGACGATGCGCTTGGCCGCCTGCGCCATCAGCGCCGCCTCGTGGAAGCCGGACAGGATCAGCTTCAGCTTGCCGGGATACCAGTTGATGTCGCCGATGGCGAAGATGCCGGGCTCGGAGGTCTCGAATTTCTCGGTGTCGACCGGGATCAGGTTCTCGTGGAGATTGAGGCCCCAGTCGGCGACCGGCCCGAACTTCATCGTCAGGCCGAAGAAGGGCAAGAGCCGCGTGCACGGCACCTCGACCTCGCCGTCCGGCCCCTTGACGGTCGCAGCCGTCAATTTTCCGTCGCCGCCGTGAAGGCCCGTCACCTGGCCGACCAGGAATTCGAGCTGCTTCATCTCCTGCAGCGCATACATCTTGTTGACGCTGTCGGGCGCGGCGCGGAACTCCGGCCGGCGATGCACCAACGTCACGCTTTCGGCAACCGGCTGCAGGTTGAGCGTCCAGTCGAGGGCGGAATCGCCGCCGCCGACGATCAGCACCTTTTCGCCGCGGAACGCCTCCATGCGGCGCACCGAATAGAAGACGCTGCCGCCTTCATAGGCCTCGATGCCGGGAATGGGCGGCCGCTTCGGCTGGAACGAGCCGCCGCCGGCGGCGATCACCACGACGCGGGCCTCGAACACTTCGTTCTCGTCCGTGGTCACCCGGAAACCGCCGTCCTCCAGCCGCTCCAGGGCGGTGACCATGCGGTTGAAGGTGAAGCCGGGCTTGAACGGGGCGATCTGCTCCATCAGCCGGTCGACCAGGCCCTGCGCCGAGATCATCGGATAGCCGGGAATGTCGTAGATCGGCTTTTCCGGATAGAGCTCGGCACACTGGCCGCCAGGCCGGTCGAGGATGTCGACCAGGTGGCAACGCATGTCGAACAGCCCAAGCTGGAAGACGGCGAACAGCCCGACCGGCCCCGCCCCGACGATCAGGACATCCGTGCGGGTCGGCTCTGCCATGGCTTTTCCCTCCGAGCGGGCGGCTTTATCCCTGCCGTTCGGGCACGCTCACCACGAGCCCGTCGAGTTCGTCGCGCACCTTGATCTGGCACGACAGGCGCGAATTCGGCCTTACCTCGTAGGCGAAGTCCAGCATGTCCTCTTCCATCGCCTCCGGCTCGCCGACCACGCCGGTCCACGCCTCGTCGACATAGACATGGCAGGTGGCGCAGGCGCAGGCCCCGCCGCATTCGGCCTCGATGCCCGGCACGGCATTGCGGATGGCATTCTCCATCACCGTCGAGCCGTTCTCGGCATCGACTTCGAAACGCGTGCCGTCGAAGGCTACAAAAGTCAGCTTGGTCATGATTGGGTATCGGTCCGGAATGCCTAGTCAGCCCGGACATAAGCACTGTGGCGGCCGTGTCAACAAGAGGGCCTTTCGGCGTGGCCCAGACCGCCCTGCCCGCTGGTCCTAGCGCCCGATCGCCGCCACGAAGTCGCGCGCCTCGTCGATCAGCCTGGCGAGCCGTTTCTTGGCGGTGCGGTTCTCCGGCTCCGCCTCGATCTCGGCGGCGCAGTCGGCAATGGCGAAGGCGCCGACCCCGCGCGCCGAGCCGACGAGCCCATGCGCCAGCTGTCGGCATTCCCGAGGCTCCGCCTCGCCGATCCGGTCGCGCACCTGCCGGGTCTGCTGCACGAACAGGCCGAGGATCTCCTGCTCGAGGGCGCGGTCGCCCATGGTCTGGCGGGCGAGATGGGCGAGATCGATGGGTCGGCCGCGCATGGTCCTCGCCGCCTCTCCGCCTGGCCGGGAGAAAGCGACCGCATTCATTTCGTTCTGCAACATTCCGGTTGAACCTCGATACTGATCCGGCGCGTCCGTCGCACCCTATGTCTATCGTGTGGATAACCGGTTAATCGAAAAAGCGGCCAAAAAACGGCTCAAATCCTGGCTTTAGGCTGCGCAGGCGTTAACCCTATGTTTAAACTTTTACGCATTCGCCCGGATTGGAGTTTTCTTTACCGAACCCGGTAGATACGATGAAACTGGGTTATAACGGGCTTTGCGAACGGGGCTTTCCCTGCCAGTTTCGGCTGGCACTGCGGCATTGGTACAGGGTAGTAGCGGCATGGCGAAGAGACCGACGACCTCGAAGCACCTCGATGGCGATGCCGCGAAGGAACTCGAGGATGCGCTGAACAACGATCCCACCGGCACCGGCGATCTCGACATCGCCGCGTCCATGGAGGATCTGGAGGCGCAGATATCGCGGGCGGCCGAGGAGCTGTCGCGCGAGAGCCGCGAGATGGATTCCGGATCGGTCAAGGCCGCGTCGCAATCCGAGGCCGCCGACATCGAACGCGCGGAGGACGTCAAGCCCCATTCGTCGCTCGGCCTGCGCCCGGTCGACGCGCCGCAGCCGGCCTTCACGGCCGCCAATGACGACAGCGTCCGCGATACGCGGCTGATGCTGCAGAGCCTGTCGCGCCGTTCGTCCTCGGCGATCTACTGGACCGTCGCCCTGCTGTCGCTGCTGTGGATCGCCGGCGGATTGGCGCTCGGCTACCTGCTGGTCGATCCGGAAATTCTTGCCCAGCCGTCGATTGCCGCCATACTCGAGCAGCCGGTCGTGCTGCTCGTCGCCGTCATCACGCTGACGCCGCTCATCCTGTTCTGGGGCTTTGCCGTCATGGTCCGCCGCGCCCAGGACATGCGCCTGGCCGCGCAAGGCATGGCCGAAGTAGCCGCCCGCCTCGCCGAACCGGAGAATCTCGCGCAGGGCCGCGTGCTCACCGTCGGCCAGGCGGTGCGGCGCGAGGTCGCTGCCATGGGCGAAGGCATCGAGCGCACGCTGGCGCGCGCCGTCGAGCTGGAGACGCTCGTCCACACTGAGGTGAACCAGCTCGAACGCTCCTATTCCGAGAACGAGGCGCGCATCCGCGCGCTCGTCGACGGCCTGGGCAGCGAGCGCGAGGCGGTGGTCGGTCACGCCGAGCGCGTGCGCGCCTCGATCACCGGCGCCAACGAGACGCTGAAGGAGCAGCTGAGCTCGGCAAGCGACGCCATCCGCGACAGCATTCTCGGCGCGTCGACAAAACTGTCGATGACCATCAACAATTCCGGCGACGCGCTGATCGACCGCATCAACGACAGCGGCAGCTCCATCTTCGAGTCGATCGGCAGCCGACTGGACGCGCTGAGCGAGCGCATCACCACCTCGGGCGAGGCCTTCGCCAGCCTGCTCGACACCCGCATCGCCACCCTCAAGCAGACGTCGGAGGATGCGACGCGCTCGCTGAGCGACCTGCTCGACGAGCGGACGTCGGGCATGGTCTCGCTGCTCGGCGATGCCGCCCGCACCCTCAACGAGGAATTCGACACCAGCCTGAAGGGCATCGAGCGCACCTTGGCCGAGCGCGGCCAGAGCCTGATCAGCGAATTCCAGACGCGGGCAGAGGCGCTCGACACGGGAACGGAGAAGCTGAACGCCGCCCTGGAGGCACGCGCCCGCCAGATCAACGACACGCTGGTCGAGCGCGCCACCGAGATCGCCGCCACCTTCACAGGCGGGCGCCAGCAGCTCGCCGACCTCATCGACGAGAACAAGAGCAAGCTGAACGCCGACATGGCCGAGATGGTGACCTCCACCTCGACCATGCTGGAGGCGCATGCGGTGGACTTCGCCGGCCGGCTGGAAGACGCCCGCTCCATGGCGGCGCAGGCCTTCGACGCCGACCTCGGCAGGCTGACCACGGCGCGCCAGGGCATAGAGGATGTCATCGACGAGCATGCGCGCAAGATCACCGAGAGCGGCGAGCGCATGGCCGGCGTGCTGCGCGCCGACCTGGAACGCTTCACAGCCGACCGCGACGAGATCGAGCAAGCGGTCGACGCCCAGGTCCGCAAGATGGCGGAGGGCCGCGAGACGCTTGCCAAGGCGGTCGAGGAGGACCTGCGCAGGCTGGACGAGTCGCGCACCCTCATCGACCTTTCGCTCGGCGAGCAGCTGCGCAAGATCGCCGAAGGCCGCGAAGGCCTCGAGCGGGCGTTGCACGAGGACGCCGAGAAGCTGGCCCAGAGCCGCACCAGCATCGACGAGATGGTGACCTCGCACGTCGCCAAGCTGAGCGAGGGACGGAACATCCTGTCGCGTGCACTCGAGGCGGACTCCTCGGTGATCGACGGCATGGTCGCCGCGCAGCTGGAAAAGTTCGCGGACGGTCGCAATGCGCTGTCGCAAGCCTTTGAAAAGGATTTGGAACGGCTGGAGACCATCGTCACCACCCAGACCGCCCGCATCGCCGATACGCGCGGCGCGCTGAGCCGGGCGCTCGACGAGGACGTCGGCAGCCTGGAAGCCACCATCTCGACGCAGATCGACCGGATCGACGCCAGCCGCAAGGGCCTGATCGAGGCGCTGCGCAGTGATCTCGGCGGTGTCGAGGCGACGGTTGCCGAGCAGATCGCCAAGATCGCCGAGGGCGGGCGGGCGCTGACCCAATCGCTGCATGGCGAGTTCGAGGACATCGAGCATCTGGTGGGCGGCCAGATCGAACGCATCACCGAAAGCCGTCAGGCGCTCAGCCGGGCGCTGGAAAGCGACGTCGAGACCATCGACGGTCTGGTCGTCAGTCAGGCCGAAAAGATCGAAGGCGGCCGCAGCGTTCTGTCCAAGGCGCTGGAAGCCGATCTCGCCAACATTGACGCCATGGTCGCCAACCATCTCGACAAGCTGTCCGAGGGCCGGCGCATCCTGTCGCGCGCGCTCGAAACCGAGATGGCCGACATCGAAGGCATGCTGTCGGGCCAGTCCGGACGGCTGGCGGAAGGCCGCGAGGCGCTGAGCCAGGCCTTCGCCTCGGACATGAGCACCATCGACGAAATGGTCGCCACGCATGTGAACAAGCTTGTCGAGGGCCGTAGCCTGCTCACCGCCGCGCTGGAGAGCGACATCGCCCGGATGCATGCCGCCGGCGACGTTCAGGCCCAGAAATTCGCCGAGGGCCGCGACGTGCTGTCGAAGCGGCTGGCCGACGACCTTGCCAAGCTCGACGAAAGCCGCGCCGGCATCGACGGTCTCGTCGCCGCCCAGGTCGAGAAGCTGGCGGAGGGCCGCGACATCCTCAGGCGCGCACTGGAGGCGGACCTGGCAAGATTGTCCGACAGCAGGGCCGAGATCGACGGCATTGCCGACAGCCATATCCAGAAGCTGGCCGAGGGCCGCGAGATGATCAAGCAGGCGCTTGAAGCCGACCTCGCGAAACTTTCCGAAAGCCGCACGGAGATCGACGGCATCGCCGCCGCCCATGTCGAAAAACTCGGCGAAGGCCGCGAGATGCTCAAGCAGGCGCTTGAGGCCGACCTCGCCAAGCTGTCCGAAAGCCGCGCCGAGATCAACGGTATTGCCGCCGGGCATATCGAAATGCTCGGCGAAGGCCGTGAGATGCTCAAGCAGGCGCTGGAGGCGGATCTCGCCAAGCTGGCGGAGAGCCGCGCCGGCATCGACGGGCTTGTCGCCGCGCAGGTGGAGAAGCTGGCCGAAGGCCGCGACATCCTGAAGCGCGCGCTGGAAGCCGACCTGGCGAAGCTTTCGGAAAGCCGCGCGGAGATCGACGGCCTGGCGACCAGCCATATCGAGAAGCTCGGCGAAGGCCGTGAAATCCTGAAACAGGCGCTCGAAGCCGACCTGGCTAAGCTTTCGGAGAGCCGCACGGAGATCGATGGCATCGCCGCCGCCCATGTCGAAAAACTCGGCGAAGGCCGCGAGATGCTCAAGCAGGCGCTCGAGGCGGATCTGGCCAAGCTGGCGGAGAGCCGGGCCGGCATCGACGGGCTCGTCGCCGCTCAGGTCGAGAAGCTGGCCGAGGGCCGCGACATCCTCAGGAGGGCGCTGGACGCCGATTTCCAGAAGCTTGTGGAGAGCCGTGCCGAGATCACCGGCATCGCCCAGGATCATGTCCGGGCACTGGCCGAAGGCCGCGAAGTGCTGAAGCAGGCGCTGCAGGACGACCTTGGCCGGGTGCTGGAGAGCCGCGCCGAGATCGACCACATCGCCGCCAGTCATCTGGACAAGCTCGCCGAGGGCCGCGAGATGCTGAAGCGCGCGCTCGAGGCCGACCTCGCGGTCGTGCAGGAGAGCCGCGCCACGATCGACGGCATCGTCGTCGACCAGGTCGAGAAGTTCACCGAGGGCCGCGACCGGCTCACGCGCGCCCTGGAGGAGGATCTGGCCAAGGTCCAGGACGCACGCGGCGAGATCGACCGGCTGGTCGCCTCGCATTTCGACAAGCTGTCGGAAGGGCGCGACGCCCTGAAGCTGGCGCTCGAAGCCGACCTCGACAAGCTGGCGGAAGCCCGCAGCGCGGTGGACGGTCTCGTCCAGGCGCAGGTGGACCGCATCGCCGAGGGCCGCACCACCCTCGCCGAGGCCCTGGAAGCCGACCTCACCAGGGTCGCGTCGGCACGCGAAGGGCTCGACAGCATGATCGTCGGCCATGTCGCCAAGCTGGCGGAAGGCCGCAGCCTGCTGTCGCGGGCGCTCGAAGCCGATCTCAACAAGGTCGGCGAAAGCCGCGACGTGCTCGATGAGATCGTCGGCAAGCAGCTCGACCGCATCTCCGAAGGCCGCGATATGCTGGCCCGCGCCATCGAGACCGACATGTCCGGTCTGGAGACGATCATCCGCGACCAGATCGCCAAGGTCGCCGACGGCCGCGAGATGCTGTCGCGCGCCCTCGAACAGGACATGGCGAGTATCGGCGGCATGGTCGACGGCCAGGTTGAAAAGCTGGCGGAAACCCGCAACGCCCTCACCGAGGCGCTGCGCGGCGACCTGGAGACGGTGGACCAGCTCATTGCCGGTCAGACCGAAAAGCTCGCACAGGCGCGCGGTACGCTGACGGACGCCCTGCGCGGCGATCTCGCCATGGTCGATCAGGCGATCGCCGGCCAGGCGGACAAGCTGGCCGAGGGCCGCGATGTCCTCGCCCGCACGCTTGCCGACGATCTGGCAAAGCTGTCCGAAAGCCGTGCCGGCATCGACGCGCTGGTCGCCGCGCAGGTGGAGAAGCTGGCCCAGGGCCGCGACATCCTGCGGCGCGCGCTGGAAAGCGATCTGTCCAGGCTGGGCGACGCACGCGGCGACCTCGACCGTCTCGTCGAGGCGCATGTCGCGAAGCTGGCGGAAAGCCGCGAAACGCTGAAGCAGGCGCTGCAAGCCGATCTCGCCGAGATCAGCGACACCCGGTCAGGCGTCGACCGCGCCATCGAGATGCATGCCGGCAAGCTGGCGGAAGGCCGGGCCCTGCTCGAGCGGGCGCTCGACGACGATCTGGCGAAGCTCGCCGAAGCCCGGGATGCCCTCGATCAGCTCGTGCAGTCGCAGGCGGCGACCATCACCGAAGGCCGCGGCGTGCTCGCCGAAGCGCTCGAAGCCGACCTCCGCAAGGTCGCCGACAGCCGCGCCGGTATCGACGCGATGGTTGTGGACCATCTCGGCAGACTGGCCGAGGGCCGCCAGAGCTTTGCGCAGGCGCTCGACACCGATTTGGAGAAGCTGGTCGACGCACGCCGCACCATCGACCTCGAAATCTCCGCGCATATCGACAGCATCGCCGGCAAGCGCGAGCTCATCTCGCAGGCGATCGCCGCCGATGTCGAGAAGATCGGCGAGGCATTCGACCGCCAGACCGGGGTCATCGAGGAGCGTACCGGCACGATGCAGCGGGCGCTTTCGGCCGGCGTCGAAAACGTGCGCGTGGCGCTGGAAGGCAGCGCCGTGGCCGTGGCCACCTCGCTGCGCGACAAGGTGATGGAGATCACCGCGGCGTTGCAGAAGGAGGCCGGCGACGTCTTCACCGATGCGGACCGCCGCATCGCCGAGCGCGCCGAGGAGACCTCGGCCGCGCTGCTCGCCCGGGCGAACGACATCGCCGACGTGTTCGCGCAGACCGACCAGCGCCTCCTCGCCCGCACCGGCGAGACCGCCGACACGCTGTCGGCGCGCGCCGCCGAGATCGTGCAGAGCTTCGCCCAGAGCGATCGCCAGCTGGTCGAGCGGGCGATGGCGACGGCCGAGACGCTTGCCGCCCGCGCCGCCGAGATCGGCCAGAGTTTCGACAAGGCCGACGGCACCCTCTCCCAGCGGATCGCCGAATCGGCCGAGGCTCTCAACGCCCGGACCGCGGAGATCGGACGCCTGTTCGAGAACGTCGACGAGCGCATCGTGCTGGGCTTCGCCAAGGGCGCCGAGACGCTGGATGCGCGCACCGGCGAGATCGGCGCGCTGCTCGAGACGGCCGACCGCAAGTTCGCCGAGCGTATCGAGAACGGCGCGCAGGCGTTCGGGGCGCGCGCCACGGAGCTGGTGCAGGTGTTCGAGAACGCCGACCAGCGTCTCACCGCCCGTGTCGGCGAGACGGCCGGCCAGTTGGCGGCGCGCGCCAGCGAGATCGGACGCATCTTCCATGATACGGACGAGCGGCTCGCCGCCCGCGTCGAGAAAAGCGCCGACATGCTGGCCGGCCGAGCCGACCAGTTCGAAAAAGTGTTCGAGGCCGCCGACCAGCGCATCGCCTCGCGGGTGGACCAGACGGCAGAGTCCCTGGCGGCCCGCGCCGTCGAGCTCGGCAGCGTCTTCGAGACCGCCGAGGAGCGTATCGCGGCCCGTACGAACGCCGCCGCCGACGCGCTGTCGGCGCGTGCCGTGGAGATGGGCGAGGTGTTCAAGGAAGCCGACGAGCGGTTCGCCGCCCGCGTCGGCGAGAGCGCCTCGGTGATCGCCGCGCGCGCCGAGGAAGCGGCCAGCGCATTCTCCTCCGCCGAGGAGCGGATCGGCGCCCGTGTCGCCCAGTCGTCCAAGGAGCTGGAAATCCGTGCCCGCCGGATCGAGCAGGCGTTGTCGGCCGCCGACCAGCGCGTCATGTCCGGCGCCGAGGCGGCAGCCGCGCATGTCGATGCGAAGCTGTCGGATGCGGAGAGCCGGCTCGCCGGCAGCGCGGAGGCGGCCGCCGGCCGCGTCGGCGCCGCCCTGGCCGACGTCGAAGGCCGCATGACCGCGAGCGCCGAGGAACTCGGCCGCAGGATCGGCGAGCATGTGACCAGCGCCGAGGAGCAATTGGTGTCGCGCGCCGGCATCGTCGCCGACACCTTCTCTTCGGTCGGCAAGCATATCGGCGACAGCACCAACGACGCGGCGCGTGCCATCGCCGCCAGCACCCGCGAGCTCAACACGCTGATGGCGGAACGCTCCGCCGAGATCACGCGCGTGCTCGACGAGACGGCGCGGCCGATCGCCGACAAGCTCGGTGCCGCCCATGCCGAGCTCGAAAAAACCGTCGAGGAAGCTTCGGAGCGCGCCGCCGAGAAGCTGCGCGCCGAGAACGCAGCGCTTGCCGAGGCGCTGGCCAGCCGCACGGCCGAGACGCTGGCCGCGGTCGACGGCGCCCGCGGCAGCCTCGCCACGGGTGTCAACGAGCTGATCGGGCGCATGTCGACGTCGAGCGCCAAGCTCGGCAAGCTGATCGAGACGGCGGCGGAAAACCTGTCGAAGGTGGAAACCGATCTCGGCAGCACGACCGAGCGCTTCGCCGCCTCCACCGAGAAGGCCGCGCTCACCTTCGCCAGTTCGGCCCGGCTGGTGGAATCCAACACCAGCCGCCTCACCGAACTGTCGTCCGGCACGCTGCGCGAGGTTGCCTCGATCGCCACCCGCTTCGAGGAGCACAGCCGCCTTCTCACCAGCGCGTCGCAACTGCTGAGCTCGGCCCAGAGCAATCTCGAGCACACGCTGGAGCGGCAGTCGGCACTGGAGGACCTCGCGGTCGGCCTGGTCAAGAAATCGGAGGATCTCGAGACCATCATGAAGTCGTTCGAGAACCTGGTCGGTGGCGCGCTCGACAAGGCCGAGGGCCGCACGCGCGAGTCGACGGACAAGATCCGCGCCGCCATCACCGACGTGGTCGAATCCGCCACCAAGCGTTTCGCCGACGCCACCGAGGAGATGCGCCGCACGGCAAGCGCCATCAAGGGCGATCTGGACGCCACCCGCGCGGAACTCAAGAAGGGCGTGCTCGACATGCCGCAGGAGGCCAAGGAATCGACCACCGCGATCCGCCGCGCCGTCGGCGAGCAGATCAAGGCGCTGAAGGAACTGTCCGACATCGTTGCCAAATCCGGCCGCACCGTCGATGTTTCCGACAAGTCGTCGCCGACCCCTCGCCGGCTCGTGCCGCCGGCACCAGCGGCCGAGCGCAAGCCGGAGCCGAAGATCGATCCCGCACCCTCGCGCGATGAAGACGCAAGGCCCAAGACGGGCTGGGTGCGCGACCTCCTGAGCGGCGCGGCGCGCGCCGAGAACGAGGACGGCGAGGTCGCGCTGCAGCCCCGCCCCGCCGAGCGCAAGGGATCGCCGGTCGCCGCCTCGCTCGGCTCGCTCACCGTCGATATCGCCCGGGCGATCGACCAGGATGCGGCGCTGGAGCTGTGGGCCCGCCACCGGCGCGGCGAACGCGACGTGTTCACACGCCGCCTCTACACGCTGAAGGGGCAGCAGACCTTCGACGAGATCCGCCGCAAGTATCAGGCCGACCGCGACTTCCAGGCGGCCGTCGACCGCTACTGCGAGGATTTCGAGAAGCTGCTCAAGGACATCTCGCGCAACGACCGCGACGGGCGGCTGGAGCAGACCTATCTCGCCTCCGACACAGGCAAGGTCTACACCATGCTCGCCCACGCGGCCGGCCGGCTGCGCTGAGCAGCGGCGTGAATTGGGGGGGTAACCCGCCTCCCCGACCGTGCCTCACGAGGATCGGACGGATTGCGCTACGACTGACGTCGACGGCTGGCCGAGGGCCGGCGACGCTCCGGGTCAGCTTCCCGGCGCCCGCACCGCTTCGGTCGCGTCGATGGCCAGCCTCACCCGCGAGTCGCGATCGTAGACGTCGTCGAAATATTCGACCGTGCCGGCGGGCGTCGGCCAGGCGGTGAAATAGGCGATATAGACCGGCACCTTGGGGGTCTTCTCCATGGAATGCCCCTGCTTCAGCTTTGCGGCGACATGATCGACCGAGGTGCCGAGCACCGCGGCGGCCATGCCGCGCGGGTCCTGCAGCCGGATGCAGCCGTGGCTGAAGGCGCGGCTGTCGCGCTCGAACAGATGTTTCACCGGCGTGTCGTGCATGTAGATGGCATGCTCGTTGGGAAACAGGATCTTCAGCTCGCCGAGCGCATTGGCTTCGCTCGGCGTCTGCCGGATCGTGTAGGGAACGTTCGCGCCGTAACGCCACCAGTTTACCGAAGAGGACGGGATGCGCTTGCCCTTGCCGTTGAACACTTCGTAGCCGGCGCGATCGAGATAGCCCGGATCCCGGCGCAGGCGCGGCAGCATCTCGTTGACGATGATCGACTGCGGCACGCCCCAGTAGGGATTGTAGTCGACCTGCTCGATCTCGTCGTAGAAGAAGCTCGTCTGCGTCGCCGCCGCGCCGATGACGACGCGCGTCTTCAGCGTCTCCGTTTCACCATCGATATAGGCAGCGGTGAAGGCGGGCTGGTTGATGAAGACGCGCGGGCTGCCGAGTTGCGAGGGCAGCCAGCGCAATTGCTCCAGCGCGACCTTGACCTTGCCGATCCGCTCGGCCTTCGACGTTCCGACGAGGGCCCGGACGGTCCTCGGGCCGACGACGCCGTCGGGCTTGAGGCCGGCGCGCTGCTGGGCGGCCTTGATCACCGGCACCAGGTCGCCGGTATAGACCTCGCTTGCGGCGAGCCGGGCCAAGGTCTCGCGATCCTCGCCGCCCAGGGCGCCGGCATCGCGCGCGATCAGCGCCAGCAGCTTCGGCAGCTCAGGGCTTGACTGGCCGGGCTTGAGCAGCAGCCCAGGATCGACCGACACCGTATCGTCCTGCACCGTCTCGAGCGCCTTCAGCTCCGCTTGCAGCGCACGGTATTGCGGGTTCCGGGGATGCCGGGATTCGAGATAGGCGCGCGGTGCGTTCGTCCGTGCCAGGATTGTGAGCACGCCGGCGAGATTGAGCGGCTTAGCCGGAAAGTCGTGGTAGCCAGAAATGCGATTGGGATCGATGCGTCCCCGCGTGGCGTCGCGGACATAGCGAAGTGCGCGCGCCGACAGCGCCATCTCGAAGCGGATGAGGTCGCGGCGACGTCCGACCGGTTCGGCCGACAGTGGGAAGCCGACCTGGTAGTCGGCGGGATCGAGGCCGTGCCCGGCCGCCTCGGAAAGCACGCTCAGCGTCTCGAAGGCGCGCGCGTTGGGCTCGGTCCCGTCGATCCAGATGAAGCTCCGGTTTTCGGCATAGTAGGAAGAAAGCGCGGCGGCGATGTCTTTTTCGGCGAGCAGCTCGAACTCATCCAGGCCGGCAAGCGCCTCGTCGAACCGCAAGCCTGTCGCGGCGGCTTCGTGGGAGATCGAAACGATCGGCGTAGCCACATGGGTGAGCGACGAAAAATCGACTGCCACCAGCGGCTCGGCCTTGTAGGTATAGTAGCTCGGCGCACTGATCTGCGGCGCCGCTTTTGCCTTGCGCAGGGAGGCGGCCTGGCGCCGGTTTTTGGCTTTCTGGACCGTCTTCGTTTCGTTCCGAAGCCGCTTGGCGGGAGGATTTGCAGGGAATTCCTGCTGGCGGGCTTGCCTCGAACCCCCGCCGAACAGTCTTTCGAAGAAACCTTGCGCGCTGGCTTCGGGCACGCCGACGGACAGACTAAGCGCCAATGCGGTCAGCGACACGAACGATGTCCATCCCGGCCTAGACGTCATCGCTCCCCCCAATGCTGGCTCGCTGCCCGACCCGCACGATAGCACAGGCGCCACCCAGGATTGCACCCTGTTGTCCCGCCTGTCGGTCGACGATAGCAAGTCATCCCGCCGAGGTTAAGATAGCGTGAACCGCAATCGGCCGGCACGGGTCGGCGCCGCCGATCCGTACCGCCTTTCCCGTGCGTCAGCACCGGACTCGAGGAATTCGCTCAGAACACCACGAAGTCGGCGTTGGTGAGCGAAAGACCGGGCGTCAGATTGGCGAACTGTATGCCCGTGAAGTCAGTCCCGCTGCCGTCGGCATCGTAGAACAGCGCGCCGGTAAGCGTGTCGTAGACGATGCGGGTGGCGGCTTCCGTCGCCACGCCGGTGTCGTTGATCAGCAGCGCCGCGGCTGCAAGCCGCCCTATCGGTCCCGCCGCCGCGAAGATCGCGGCATCGAGCCGGATCGTGTCGTCGGCGACGTTGAAGTCGGTGATGGTGTCGACATTGTCGGGACCGAGTGCCGTCGAGAAGACGAAACCGTCCTTGCCGCCAAGTCCGGTGAGCGTGTCGTTGCCGGCCTTGCCGTCGAGCCGGTTGGCACCGGCGTTGCCGACGATGATCTGCCCTTTCTCGTTTCCGGTCAGATCGATGTTGGAGAGGCCGGTCGAGCCATTGGTCGTCAGCTTTTCGATGTAGGCGCCGCTTGCCAGCGCATAATCCACCGCGGCGGCGACATGATCGATGCCACCGCCCGGCGAATCCTCGCGCACCACGTCCGCCGCGTCGTAGACCCTGTATGTGTCGTTGCCGGCGAGGCCGCGCATCAGGTTGGACGACAGGATGTTCGCGCCGGAATTGCCGATGATCTCCTGGTAGAAGCTGTTGCCGGTCAGGTTGATCCGGCTGGTACCGATCGAACCGTTGGTGGTCAGCAACTCGATCTCGCTTTCGGGCAGCAGCTCGTAGCTGACCCTGGCCATGACTCGATCGAAGCCTTCGCCCGAACCCTCCACCGCCAGGTCGCCGGCGTTGTCGACGATGTAGAAATCGTCGCCGCGACCGCCGAGCATGAGATCGGCGCCGGCGCCGCCGTCGAGCCGGTCGTTTCCGTCCAGCCCGAGGAGTTGGTTCTGGTTCGCATTGCCGACGATCAGGTTGCCCAGTTCGTTGCCGACGCCGATGATCGCCGCCCCGGCAAGGGTAAGGTTCTCGAAATGAGCGCCCAGGCGGAAATCGACGGAGCTGATCACCAGGTCGGTGCCGGCGCCATCCTCCTCATTGAGCATGTCGTAGATGTTGTCGACGACGTAGGTGTCGTCGCCGTCGCCGCCATCCATGATGTCGATGCCGGGCCCGCCGTCGAGAAGGTCATTGCCCGAGCCACCGGACAGGTTGTCCGAGCCGCTGCCGCCGAAAATGGTGTCGTTGCCGGCACCGCCCTCGATCGTGTCGGCTTCCGACCCGCCGTCGAGCAGGTCGTCGCCGTCGTCGCCATCCAGCGTGTCGATGCCGGCACCACCCTGCAGGACATCGTCGCCCGCGCCGCCGTCGAGCAGGTCGCGCCCGGCTCCCCCATAGAGCGCGTCATCGAGGGCGCCGCCGGTCAGCGTGTCGTTGCCGGAGCCGGCATGGAACTCGATGCGCTCGATCTCGGTGAGGATGATCCGTTCAGCGATGTAGTTGACGTAATAGGGATCGGTCAGGTCGAGCTGCAGCGCGATGGACCAGTCAGAGCGGTCGACGAAGGCGAAATCGACGCCCGCGCCGCCGACCAGAGCGTCAATATCGCATCCGCACTCGAGGCCGGTGAGGCTGAACAACTGGTCGTCGCCGTCGCCGCCATCGAGCAGGTCGGCACCGGCGCCGCCGTCCAGGATGTCGTTGCCCGCGCCGCCGTCGAGGGCGTCGTCCCCGTCACCACCGTTCAGGGTGTCGTCATCCTCGTCCCCATAGACGTAATCGTCACCGGCGCCGCCGGCCAGAATATCGTTGCCGTCGCCGCCATAGATGTCGTCGTCCCCGTCACCGCCGTCCAGCGTGTCGTTGCCTGAACCGCCGTCGATGTCGTCGAGCCCGTCACCGCCGTTCAGGATGTCGTTTCCTGTGCCGCCAGTAATCATGTCGTCGCCGCCGCCGCCGTCCACGGCCGCGGTACTGTCGAAAGTGGAGATGTCGTCGTCCGAGTCCGAGCCGAAGAACGAATGACTGTCGGTGCCGAACAGGATCCGCAGCGCCTCCGTCGACGAAGTCGTCAGCCCGGCCAGGACATCGAGCAGCGATCGGTCAAGGCCGGTGGCGGCAACGATCAGATTGCCGGACAGGTCGAGCACGTTGAAGCCGGTGATGCTGCCCCCGGCCGGATCCGTGCCCGAATAGGAGAAGTCGCTGCCGGTCAGTTGGAAGATATAGCCGGAAGTGCTGCCGACAATCTCGTAGGTCGTCGCGTCGGCAACGCCGACAACGAAGATGGCATCGAGCATATCCTCCAGCGCCGGGTTGAATGCCTGAAAATCGGTGTTGGTGATCGTGCCCATGCGGCCCCCCTTTGTCCCATCCCGCTCTCTCCATCGCACACAGCTTAACTATGGACAATCACAAACAATGCATCGCGACGACCTTATCGTGGAAGAACAAGCAGAGTTGAACGATGATCTTCGCCGCCATGCCCGACCTGCCGCACATGGCCGGCAAGATAAGTTCCCCCGACATGCCTGCATGCTCTTCCGATCACCGGCTCTTACAGGTTGGTGCATTCTTTGTTCGCCCCGCGCCCATTCCTTCCTTCGGAACGGTTTCGCCCGACGATACATTGCATTAAGTTGCCGCCGAGCCGGCCTGACCGGCGCACCCGGAATGACCTGACCAGATGCCTGCCTGGAAGACCTGTGCCCGCCTGTCGATGTCCATCGCCGCCTGCCTCGCGGCGTCCGGCTGCGCGCGGATGTATGACGGCACCATCGTTCCCGCCTATACCGCTCAGATGGTTTCCGACGGCATGCCTCGCCTGGAGACGCGCAGGACCGACCTCGAGGCGCCCAGCCGGCTCGTCGAGTTTCCGCCGACGCCGCAGCCAGTCGCTTCCGACGACGGGCCGCCGCCACGGGTTTCCGCGCCGCGCCGCCAGCCCGGACGGCTCCTGCCGCGCATGAAGGCCGACACGCCGCGCAGCGTGCAGTGCCGCAACGAGGCGGCGGCCGACGGACGCATCCGCGTGGTCTGCCTGTAGCCTGGAGAGTCACGAGCCTGTCATGCTGCTCGCCTATAGCAGGATCGTTCCTGCCTGACCGTGGATGTATCGGCAGGTTGGGGACGCCCCAGAGAAGGTCGGGTTCCCCGGCCTTTTTTTGTTGCCGCCCGCTCGCCGGCCAAGAAATCCACGCGAAGGGACCGCGTCGAATCGGTGTGCGCGACGAACTCGACGTTTGTCGCTCGCGCATTCCGCCGGAAACCGGTTCCCGCTTCCGGGCGAATGCCATGGCATTCCGCTCACCGGATCGGGAGCCGCGTCGCGGCTTTCAACGGCGCGGCTGTCGGCAGAATCGTCCGGCGCGCCGATCAACCAAGAACGGGGCAGTTCCGCTCGCGGCCGAAGGCTATGTGGACCCGCTGGCCGAAGCGGTCGCGTCCGCGGACCTCGATGACCCGGCGGTTGGCCCCGACGATGCGGGCACGCCGGATGCCCATCCGTTCCGCCTTGTCCAGCGCCCGGTCCTCCGTGCAGAAACGCCGCCGCTCGCGGCGCCAGTCGTCGCGGCGCTCCTCGTCGTCGCGCCAGTCTTCGCGCCGGCATCGCTCATAGCGCGGGTTGCAATCGTCGCGCAGCCGCATGCGTGATCCGTCCGGGCCGATCTCGAGCTCGATTCCCTGCGCGCCGGCCGGGACCGTCGTGGCCGGCAGCGCGCCAAGGCCCGCCAGCATCGCCACGGCGGCGAAAATCGCCAAGTTCTTCATGATGTTCTCCCGTCCTCCTCGCACCGTCGCGCCAAATGCGCGTATTTGGCATCGGCCCAGTCTTTGGCTTTTTTGCGGTATGACTTCGCACGCCGTTGACCGCCGGCATACCTGCCGCGACGTGAAGGATTCGGGCCGTCCGGTTTCTTAAAAAGAATTTTGATTCGCCCGATTTTTGCTGTAGAGCGCTGGCGGATACTTGCGGAGGAAGACCGTGAACGAAGAGCAGACGTCAAAGCTGGAATTGACCGTGTCGATCGTGTCGGCCTATGTGTCGAAGAACAGCGTGCCGATGGCCAACCTCGCCGATCTTGTTGCCAGTGTACACAGCTCCCTCGACAAATTGGCAGACAGGCCGGCACCCGAGAGCGTGCCGCTTACCCCTGCCGTGCCGATCAAGAAGTCGGTGACGCCCGACTACATCGTCTCGCTCGAGGACGGCCGCAAGTTCAAGTCGCTGAAGCGGCATCTCGCCACGCAGTACGGCATGACGCCGGAACAGTACCGTGCGAAATGGAACCTGCCGGCCGATTATCCGATGGTCGCTCCCAACTACGCCACGACGCGCTCGACCCTTGCCAAATCGATGGGCCTTGGCCGCAAGGCGGAAGCCCCGGCGCCGCGCAAGACCCGTGGCCGGCCGCGCAAGGCCAAGGGCTGACGACCCTCTTCGCCGCCCAGCTCGGCGCCGGTGGCGGCAGCCGTGACGTGGTCGAGGCAGTGCGTGCTTGACGCTGAGATGCGCGCCCGGTAGGCCACCACGCGACCAGATCCTCACGAGGCTCCTCCACTAATGGAAATCTTCACGGCCGCCGGTTTTTCCGCTTTGCTGCAGGTCATCGCCATCGACCTGGTGCTTGCCGGCGACAATGCCATCGTGATCGGCCTGGCGGCGGCCGGTCTGCCCGCGGATCAGCGCAAGAAAGCCATCCTCGTCGGCATCATCGCGGCCACCGTGCTGCGCATCGTCTTCGCGCTGATCACCCAGCAGCTCCTGCAGATCGGTCCGATCCTGCTCATCGGCGGCGGCATCCTGCTGCTCTATGTCTGCTGGAAGATGTGGCGCGAGCTCAGGACCACGCACGAGGAAGAGCACGAGGCGACCGAGGCGCTCTCCGATACCGACTACGACAAGAGCGGCGCGGTCGCCAGCGGCGCGCGGCGCAAGACCTTCGCCCAGGCCGCCTGGCAGATCGTCATTGCCGACGTGTCGATGTCGCTCGACAACGTGCTGGCGGTGGCCGGCGCGGCGATGGACCACCCGACGGTGCTGATCATCGGGCTGGCGCTTTCCATCGCGCTGATGGGTTTCGCCGCCTCCTTCATCGCCCGGCTGCTGCATAAATATCGCTGGATCGCCTATATCGGCCTGCTGGTCATCCTCTACGTGGCGATCGAGATGACGCTGAAGGGCGCCTACGGGCAATGGCCGGAGCAGCTTTCGGTTCTGGGCGCCTGGTTCGGTGCGCCGGGCGCCGCCGGCCACTGAGGCGGCGGGACGCCGCGTCGCGGTTTTCCTGCAGGCGGAACTGTGTTATTGCGCCGCGCGAATTGAGCGCAGCGCGCTCGCCGATCGCACAAACACGTTCAGGCAAGGCCGGACCCTCAAACGGTTCCGGCTTTCGCCGTTGAAGGGCCCGACAATGTCCGCCACCGCACCTCGCGTCAGCTTCGTCAGCCTCGGTTGCCCCAAGGCACTGGTCGATTCCGAACGCATCCTTACCCGCCTGCGCGCCGAGGGTTATGAAATCGCCCGCAAGCACGACGGCGCCGACCTGGTCGTCGTCAACACCTGCGGCTTCCTCGATTCCGCCCGCGATGAATCGCTCAGCGCCATCGGCACGGCGATGAAGGAGAACGGCAAGGTCATCGTCACCGGCTGCATGGGCGCGACCCCCGAGCTGATCCGCGAGAAGCATCCGAACGTGTTTGCCATCACCGGTCCGCAGGCCTATGAGAGCGTCATGGCCGCCGTGCACGAGGCAGCGCCGCCGCACCACGACCCGCTGGTCGACCTGCTGCCGCCGCAAGGCATAAAGCTGACGCCGCGCCACTACGCCTATCTGAAGATCTCCGAGGGCTGCAACAACCGCTGCACCTTCTGCATCATCCCGGCGCTGCGCGGCGATCTGGTGTCGCGGCCCGCCGCCGACGTGCTGCGCGAGGCCGAAAAACTGGCCAAGGCCGGCGTCAAGGAGATCATGGTGATCTCACAGGACACCAGCGCCTATGGCGTCGACATCAAATACGAATCCAGCCGCTTCCAGGACCGCGAGGTGCGGGCCAAGTTCTACGACCTCGCAAAAGAGCTCGGCGATCTCGGCATGTGGGTGCGCCTCCACTACGTCTACCCCTACCCGCATGTCGCGGACGTCATTCCGCTGATGGCGGAGGGGAAGATCCTTCCCTATCTCGACATCCCCTTCCAGCACGCCTCACCGGCGGTGCTGAAGAACATGCGCCGCCCAGCCCATGGCGAGAAGACTCTGGAGCGCATCCGCGGCTGGCGCGACGCCTGCCCCGACCTTGCCATCCGCTCGACCTTCATCGTCGGCTTTCCCGGCGAGACCGAAGACGATTTCCAGATGCTGCTCGACTGGCTGGACGAGGCGAAGATCGACCGTGCCGGCTGCTTCCAATACGAGCCGGTGGCGGGCGCGCGCTCCAACGAGCTCGGCCTCGCGGAGGTGCCGCAGGAGGTCAAGGAAAGCCGCTGGCACCGCTTCATGCAGCGCCAGCAGAAAATCTCCGCCACGCAGCTCCAGAAGAAGGTCGGCAAGCGCCTGCCGGTCATCATCGACGAGGCCAATGGCGGCGCCGGAAAGGGCCGGACCAGATACGACGCGCCGGAGATCGACGGAGCGGTGCATGTCTCGTCGCGCCGGCCGCTGCGGGCAGGCGACATCGTCACGGTGAAGATCGAGCGCGCCGACGCCTACGACCTCTACGGCCAGGCGGTCTGACATCCCATCCGATCACACCTTGCCTTCCCAGGCAGGCACCGTCTTCGCCAGCGCATGGTCCTTAGCCTGGGCACGCTTCCAGGCCGGGCGGTCGCCGACCTGTTCCAGATAGGCGGTGAAGGCGGGCCGCTCCGGCAGTTTCTTCATCTGCACCATCGTGTAGCCGATGCCCGACGCGAGCTGGATGTCGGCCGCGGTAAAACGGTCGCCCGCGGCGAAGGGATTTTCCGTGAGCTTGCGCTCGACATAGGCGACCATGTCGTCGAACAGGCCGAAGGAATAGTCGCCGCTCTTATATGTCAGGCCATGCGCGTGAGCGGAGATGGCGGGGTCGAAAACCGCATCGCAGTAGACCAATGCGGTCAGGTAAGGACCGCGCATAGGGTCGCCGATCGCCGGCGCCAGGCCCGCCTGCGGAAACGCATCCGCCAGATAGGTGGTGATCGCGGCGCGCTCGGTGATGACGACGCCGTCATGCTCGATCGCCGGCACCTTCTTGTTCGGCTGGATCCTCCGGTAGTCCTCCGGCACGCCACCTTCGGCGCGGATATCGATATGGACAAGCTCGTAGTCGACGCCAAGCTCCTCCATCAGCCAGAGCACGCCCGAACCGCGCGACCACGGCGCATGGTAGAATTTCAGCATTTTCCTCCTCCGCATCTGATGGCGGAGGGATTTCTACCATGGCGCTCCTGACAACCGACTGTCAGGAGATGTCAACGCCGGCCTCGATCGCCGCCTCGTTCCAGAACGGCCGACACGGAAAGGCGGGCGAGAGTTCCCCCTCGCCCGCCCGGCTTCAAAGACAGCCCGTCACTTGGCGATGCAGGTGTCGGCAGTCTCGGGCGTGCAGACGTCGAGGCCCGTATAGGTCGGGTCGGCCGGGGCCGGCTTGCCCTCCTTGATGTCCTTCAACGCGAACATGGTCTTGTAGCCCATCTCGAACGGGCGCTGCCCGACCTGGCCGAGCGATAGGCCTTCCTTCATCTGGTCCATCTGCACCGGCAACGTGTCGGCGACGACCAGCGCAAGCGCCTTCGAGGAAATCTTGTCCTTGAACGGCGTCACGGCGGCCCGGTTGGCATCCGGGATGAACTGGGGGAAGCCGCCGGTCGGCACGAAGGCGTCGAGGTCCGGCATCTTCGCCATGAAGTCCTGGAACTGCTGGACCGACAGCGGGAAGTCGTCATTGGTGTAGAGCGGGCAGCCCTCGGCTTCCGTCCAGCCGTTCTGGCCGGTCAGCCGGTCGCCCGGCGACGCGGCCGACTTCGCACCGGCGAGCGTGTCGCGGATGCCTTGCATGCGCTCGTTGTGGTTGGCCGCCGCCGCGCCGCCCGACTGGATGCAGATGCTGCCGCCTTCCGGCTTGATCGCCTGCACCAGCTTGGCGAGGTTGACGCCGATCTCGTAGTTGTGGGTGCCGACATAGGCGAGCCGCAGATCGGCGTTTTCCGGCAGCATGTCGGAGTCCCAGGTGAGCACCGGGATGCCGGCATCCTTGGCCGCCTGCAGTGCGACGGCCATAGCGGCCGCGTTGGACGGCGCGACGGCGATGCCGTCGACCTTCTTGGCGACCAGATCCTGCACGATCTGAACCTGCTCCTCGCCGCCGCCATGCTCGCCCGGGCCGATATACATGCACTCGAAGGCGCCGTTGGCTTCGGCTTCGGCCTTCTTGCAGCCGTCGCGCGCCTGGTCGAAGAACGGGTTGTTCATGTTCTTCGGTACCAGCGCGAAGGTGAACTTCTCCTGGGCATAGGCCTGGCCCGCCATAAGCGCCGAAAACGCCACGGCGGCCGTCAAAACATACTTCTTCACGTTACTCCTCCACCTTTGTTGTTTTACCCTGTCTTTCGGCGGCCCTCCGACCGCCGGCTTCTATTTGTGCTTCCCGGAGAACATGCCCTCCAGCATCCCACGCAGCGACCTTCCGGACGTCTGCATGCCAAGAAGCACAGCAAGAATGATGAAGCCGCCGACGAAGGCGCCCTGCCAGTTCGAATCGATCCCGGCCATCAGCAGCGCGTTGCGGATGACTTCGAGGAACGCCGCGCCGATCACCGCGCCGAAGGCCGTGCCGTAGCCGCCCATCAGGCTGGCGCCGCCTATGACCGTGCCGGCGATCACCCGCAACTCGTAGCCGGTGCCCATCGCGTTGATGGCCGAGCCGCTGTAGCCGAGCAGCAGCAGTGAGGCGATGGAGGCGGTGAAGGCGGAAAAGACATAGGCCTGGAACTTTATCCAGTCGACCGGCACGCCGGTCATGCGCGCCGCGTTCTCGTTTCCGCCGATGGCGAAGAGATGGCGCGCCCAGGCGGTGAAGTTGAACCAGAAGCCGACGATCAGCGCCAGCACCACCATCACCCAGAAATGCGAGGAGAATTCCGGCATCCAGGCGGGCGCCCAGCCGGCCGGCTCGCGCAGCGGCCATTTCGCCTGGCCGATCGCCTTGACGATCGGCGCGTCCGGGCCGAACTGGTAGAGCATCTGGTTGCCCGACAGCACGACCGCGAGCGAGCGGGCGATCGACAGCATGCCGAGCGTCACCACGAAGGACGGCATGCCGACATAGGCGACGAAGAAGCCGTTGAAGGCGCCGCAGGCAAGGCCCGCCAGCAGCCCGGCGCCGAAGGCCACGTACCAGGGCTGATGCCAGGTGAGCAGCAGGCCGGCGACGATGGCGACAAGGCCCATCACCGAGCCGACCGAAAGGTCTATGCCGCCGGTGATCAGCACCACGGTCATGCCGAGCCCCATGATGGCGATCGGCGCGAAATTGCGGGTGATGTTGGTGACATTGCTGGATGTCCCGAAGCTGGGCTCCAGCCATGTCATGAAGACGACCAGCACGAAGAGCGCGATCGCGACCCAGAAGGCCTGGCTGGCGAGGAAGCGCTGGAACAGCGTCTGCTCCTTGATGCCGACGATGTCGGCGATCGCGGCGTGGTCCTGCTCGCGCAACTCGGCCGCCGGCATGGCTTGCGACATCGGCTGACTAGGCGTCACGGATCGCTCCCGTGATGAGGCCCGTGATCTCTTCGGGCGAAGTGGTGTCGGTTCTCTTGTCCGCAACCTTGGAGCCGCGCCGGAGCACGATGATGCGGTCGCAGACGGCGAACACGTCCGGCATGCGGTGGCTGATCAGCATCACCGAAACGCCGCGCGCCTTCAGCCTGCGGATCAGTTCCAGCACCTCGGCGACCTGCCGCACCGAGATCGCCGCGGTCGGCTCGTCCATCAGCACCAGCTTGGCGTTGGAAAGACGGGTGCGGGCGATCGCCACCGCCTGACGCTGGCCGCCCGACATCTTCTTGACCAGGTCGCGCGGCCGTGTCTCCGACTTCAGCTCGGCGAACAGTTCGGCGGCGCGGTCGATCATCGCCTGCTTGTTCAGCACGCGGAACGGCCAGATGCCCTTCCTGATCTCGCGTCCGAGGAAAACGTTCTGCGCGGCCGTCAGATTGTCGGCCAGCGCCAGATCCTGGTAGACGACCTCGATGCCTTCCGCCCGCGCCTCGATCGGCTTGTGGAAATGGCAGACCTTGCCGCCTACCACGATCTCGCCCTCGCTCGGCGGAAAGTTGCCCGCAATCAGCTTGACCATCGTGGACTTGCCGGCGCCATTGTCGCCCATGAGCCCGACGACCTCGCCGGCCTGCACGGAGAAGTCCACGTCCGACAAGGCGCGGATAGCCCCGAAGCTCTTCGAAATGCTCCGCACGTCCAGCAAAGCCACGCGTTTCCTCCCTGCGGTCTTGGCTCTTACGGCCTTTCACTCCGCATCCTCTATGGAATGTCTATTGCGGTTTTTCCTTCATTGCAACAAAAGTTACACAATCCGTTCCGGAGCGGCAAGATATTACCGGCGTTCCCCGGTTTGCTCATGTCGCTGGTCGGACCAGATTAGCTAAGCAGAGAAATCACGCGCCGTCACCTCCTATCGACGTGTCTGGGAAGCGGCGGCGGGAGCCGGGCCTGGACGATGTGGCCGTCCCCTGCCGGCGACAAAAAAGGGCGCCACGGGGGCGCCCTTTCCGTGAGATGCGAAGGCTCCTGCCGTTATTGCGGCAGCTTGTCGTCCACGCCCTTGACGTAGAAGTTCAGGCCGAGCAGCGTCTTGTCGTCGGCCGTTTCGCCGGCCTTCAGCCATTCCGTGCCGTCCTGCTTGGTGATCGGGCCGGTGAAGGGCTTCAGCTCGCCCGACTTGATCTTGGCCTCGGTCTCCTCGGCGGCCTTCTTCACGTCGTCGGGCATGTTGGTGTAGGGCGCCATGGTCAGGATGCCGTCCTTGAGGCCGTCCCAAGTCGATTCGCCTCCCTTCCAGGTGCCGTCGAGCACCATCTTGATGCGCTTGACGTAATAGGGCCCCCAGGTGTCGATGATCGCCGTCATCTGCGCCTTGGGACCGGCCTGGATCTGGTCGAAGGCCTGGCCGAACGCCTTGATGCCGCGCTCCTCGGCGATCTGCATGGGTGCGGCCGAGTCGGTGTGCTGGGTCAGGATGTCGACGCCCTGGTCGATCAGCGCCTTGGCGGCGTCGGCCTCCTTGCCGGCGTCGTGCCAGGTGTTGACCCAGACGACCTTCAGCTTGAAGTCCGGATTGACCGTTTGCGCGCCGAGCGTGAAGGCGTTGATGCCCTGCACCACCTCGGGGATCGGGAAGGAGGCGATGTAGCCGGCTACCCCGGTCTTCGACACCTTCGCGGCGATCTGGCCGATGATGTAGCGGCCTTCGTAGAAGCGCGAATTGTAGGTGGTGAGGTTGGGCGCGGTCTTGTAGCCGGTGGCGTGCTCGAACTTCACGTCCGGGAATTTCTGCGCCACGGCCAGCGTCTGGTCCATGTAGCCGAAGGAGGTGGTGAAGACGATGGCGCAGCCGGAGCGGGCGAAACGCTCGATGACGCGCTCGGCGTCCGGTCCTTCCGGTACGTTCTCGACGAACTGGGTCTCGACCTTGTCGCCGAGCTCCTTGTCGACCATCTGGCGGCCGACGTCATGCGCCTGCGTCCAGCCGCCGTCGGTCTTGGGGCCGATATAGACGAAGCAGGCCTTGATCTTGTCCTGCGCCATCGCCGGCACCGAAACGCCGGCGGCAAGCACCGCGGCCAGTGCGAATACGATCTTCTTCATTTTGCGATCCTCTGTGGTTTGAACTGCTCGGGCCTACCGTTTGTTATCGTTGTGCAGTGCAAGTCCCCCGCCCTACCTATCAGGCACGAACGCGCGGCCGAGCGAAGCCGGCGTGTTCATCATGGTAAGCCGCCTGTTGCGCGAAATTAGAACGAGAACGACGATCGTCGCCAGATAGGGCAGCGAAGAAAGCAGTTGAGAAGGAATGCCGTAGCCGAGCGCCTGCACGTGGATCTGGCCGATGGTGACGGCGCCGAACAGATAGGCGCCCGCCAGCACCCTGAGCGGCCGCCAGGAGGCGAACACCACCAGCGCCAGCGCGATCCAGCCGCGCCCGGCCGTCATGTTCTCCACCCATTGCGGCGTGTAGACGAGCGACAGATGCGCGCCCGCCAGTCCCGCGCAGGCACCGCCGAACATGACGGCGAGGTAGCGGTATGCGATCACCGGAATGCCGAGTGCATGGGCCGAGCCGTGGTTGTCGCCGATCGAGCGCAGCGTCAGACCGGCGCGGGTGCGGAACAGGAACCACATGATGCCGACAGTGAGTGCGATCGACATGTAGAAGACAGGGTCCTGGCCGAACACCAGCCGGCCGACCAGCGGCAGGTCGGAGAGACCGGGAATATAGAGGCTGGGCAGCTTCTGCCCGGCCTGGCCGACGAAGCCTTCGCCGATCATGCCGGACAGGCCGAGGCCGAGCAGCGTCAGCGACAGGCCGGTGGCGACCTGGTTGGTGGCGACGCTGAGCGTCAGGAAACCGAACAGCAGCGAGAACAGCGCCCCGACGACGACCGCCGCCAGCACGCCGAGCCATGGCGAGCCGGTGAGCGCGGCGGCGACGAAGCCGCAGACCGCGCCCATCACCATCATGCCCTCGACGCCGAGGTTGAGCACGCCGGAGCGCTCGACCACAAGCTCGCCGAGCGCCGCGATCAGGAGCGGCGTCGCCGCCGTGGCGATCGTCAGCAGGATGCTTTCGGCGATCCCCATGGTCAGGCTCCTTCGACGGCCGTCTTCGCGCCGAAGCCGACGAGGCGGACTCGGTAGTGGATGAGGGTGTCGCAGCCGAGCACGAAGAACAGCAGCATGCCCTGGAAGACCCGCACCACCTTGTCGGACAGGCCGAGCGAAATCTGCGCCGCCTCGCCGCCGAGATAGGTGAGCGCCAGGATGAGGCCCGACGCGATGATGCCGAGCGGGTTCAGCCGACCGAGGAAGGCGACGATGATGGCGGCAAAGCCGTAGCCGGGCGAGATCACCGGGCGGAGCTGGCCGATCGCGCCCGACACCTCGGAGATGCCGGCGAGGCCGGCCAGCCCGCCCGACAGCATGAAGGCGAAGAACACCATCTTCTTGGCCGAAAAGCCGGCGAAGCGTCCGGCGCGCGGGCTCGACCCCAGCACGCGCACTTCGAAGCCCTTGAGGGTGCGGGTCACCAGGAACCAGACGACGATCGCGGCAAGGATGGCGAAGACGAAGCCGAGATTGGCGCGGCCGGACGACGGAAGAATCTCCGGCAGGATGGCGTCGACATGGAAGCGGCGGGTTTCCGGAAAATTGTTGCCTTCCGGATTGCGCCAGGGGCCGCGTACCATCCAGTCGAGGAAGAGCTGCGCGACATAGACGAGCATCAGGCTGGTGAGGATCTCGTTGGTGTTGAAGCGCACCTTGAGCAAGGCCGGAATCGCGCCATAGGCCGCGCCGCCGGCGATCCCCATGAGCAGCATCAGGGGCAGCACGTACCAGCCCTGGAAATCCGGAAATATGATCGGCAGGATCGAGCCGGCCATGGCGCCGATGATAAACTGGCCCTCGGCGCCGATGTTCCAGTTGTTGGAGAGGTAGCAGACGGCGAGCCCGACGGCGATCAGGATGAGCGGCGCCGCCTTGATCGCCAGCTCGTGCAGCGACCAGACCTCGCGCAGAGGATCGATGAAATAATAATACAGCGCATCCAGCGGGCTCTTGCCCAGCAGGGAGAACATGATGGCGCCGGCGACCAGCGTCAGCGCCAGCGCCAGGAAGGGCGAGACCGCCGAGAACAGCGCCGACTGCTGCGGCCGCTTGATCAGTTCGACGCGCATCAGGCGACCTCCATCGCCGGCTCGACATGGCCGGGCTCGGCGCCGCCCATCAAGAGGCCAATCTTCTCGAAAGTCGCCTCGGCGATCGGCAGCGGCTTCGACAGTTGGCCATTGTGCATGACGGCGATGGCATCGGAGATCTCGAACAGTTCGTCGAGATCCTGGCTGATTACCAGCACGGCCGAGCCGGCGCGCGCCAGCCCGATCAGCGCCTGGCGGATCTTTGCCGCCGCACCCGCGTCGACGCCCCAGGTCGGCTGGTTCACCACCATCACGGCGGGCCGCCGGTCGAGTTCGCGGCCGATGATGAATTTCTGCAGGTTGCCGCCCGACAGCGCGGCCGCCTCCGGATCGCGGGCGCTCTTGCGCACGTCCATGGCGGCGATGATGCGCTGCGCGGCGGCATCGACGGCGCCGGTCCGGATCGTACCGCCGGGACCGATGAAGGCCTTGCCGTCGGTGGCGTGGCGCGACAGCAGCAGGTTTTCCGACAGCTTCATGCGCGGCGCGGCGCCATGGCCGAGCCGCTCCTCCGGGACGAAGGCGGCGCCCAGCCGCCGCCGCTCGGAGATCGAAAGGCGCCCGGCATCCTTGCCGCGGATGCGCACGCTTGCCGCATCCGCCTGCGCCACCTCGCCCGACACGGCCTCGAAAAACTCGCCCTGGCCGTTGCCCGCCACGCCGGCGATGCCGATCACTTCGCCGGCCCGGACTCCAAGGCTGATGTCGCGCAGAGGAATCGAGAAGGGCGTCGCCGGAGCGCGCGACAGCCTTTTCACCTCCAGCAGCACCGGCGCCTTGTCCATGCCTTCCGCCGGCTCGCGCACCACCGCCTGCACGTCGTTGCCGACCATCATGCGCGCCAGCGACGACGCGGTCTCGCGGCGCGGGTCGCAGTGGCCGACCACCTTGCCATGGCGCAGCACGGTGGCCGAATCGCACATGCGCTTCACCTCTTCGAGCCGATGCGAGATGTAGAGGATCGACTTGCCCTCGGCGCGCAGCCGGTCGAGCGTCTCGAACAGCCTGTCCGCCTCCTGCGGGGTGAGCACCGAGGTCGGCTCGTCGAGGATGATCAGTTGCGGCACCTGCAGAAGACAGCGGATGATCTCGATGCGCTGGCGCTCCCCGACCGACAGGTCGCCGACCAGCGCATAGGGGTCGAGCGGCAGGCCGTAGCTGTGCGACAGCGCCTGCGCCTTGGCGGCGATGGTGGCGATCGGCGTGTCGTCGTCGAGCGACAGCGCGATATTCTCCGCCGCCGTCAGCGCGTCGAACAGCGAAAAATGCTGGAACACCATGCCGATGCCGAGCTTTCGCGCCGCATGCGGACTGGCGATGCGCACCGGCTGGCCGTCCCAGCGGATTTCGCCAGCATTGGGCTCCAGCGAGCCGAATAGCATCTTGACCAGCGTCGACTTGCCGGCGCCGTTCTCGCCGAGCAGCGCATGGATCTCGCCCCTGCGCACCGTCAGGTCGACATGATCGCAGGCCTTCAGCGAGCCGAAGATCTTGGTCAGCCCGCGCACCTCGAGCAGGTTCGCGGCCGCCGCGCCCGGTTGTGCACCCACAGTGCCTCCCACTCTGGTTTCCAGATGTGTTCTATGTTCCCGCACCTATCGTAGGCGCGGGATGAAAGGAACGCAAAGGGCGGCGGGTCTTGAAAGAGCTTCAAGAAAATCAGGGGATAAGCACCGTCGCGCCGGTGGTCCTGCGCCCCTCCAGGTCGGCATGGGCGCGGGCGGCGTCAGCGAGCGCATAGCGCTGGTTGACGACGCTGCGCACCGTGCCGTTGGCGATGACCTCGAACAGCGCCGCCGCACCTTCCTCGAGATCGGTGCGCTTGGCGATGTAGGTGAACAGCGTCGGCCGCGTGGCGTAGAGCGAGCCTTTCTGCGAGAGGATCGCCATGTTGAAGGGCGCGATCGGCCCGGAGGACTGGCCGAAGCCGACGAAAAGGCCGCGCGGCTTCAGGCAGTCGAGCGAGCCGGGAAAAGTGTCCTTGCCGACCGAATCATAGACCACGTCGCACAGCTTGCCGCCGGTGATCTCCTTCACGGCTGCGACGAAGTCGCTGTCGCGGTAGTTGATCACATGGTCGTAGCCATGCGCTTTCGCGAGCTCGATCTTGTCGGCGGAGCCGGCCGTGCCGATGACGGTGGCGCCGAGATGCTTCGCCCACTGGCCGGCGAGCAATCCGACGCCGCCTGCCGCAGCGTGGAACAGGATGGTATCGCCGGGTTTCACGGAAAAAGTCCGCCGCAGCAGGTATTCGGCGGTCAGCCCCTTGAGCATGGAGGCAGCCGCCTGCTCGTCCGACACGCCGTCGGGCAGTTTGACCAGCCGGTCGGCGGCGATCACGCGTTCCTGTGCATAGGCACCGAGCGGTGTCGTGTAGGCGACGCGGTCGCCGGGCTTCAGCCCGTCGACGCCTTCGCCCAGTTCGGCCACGACCCCCGCCGCCTCGCCGCCGGGGATGAGCGGAAGGCCGTTCGGGGCGGGATAGAGGCCGCTGCGGTAGTAGGTGTCGAGGAAGTTGAGGCCGATCGCGGTATGGCCCACCAGAACCTGTCCGGAGCCGGGCCGGCCGGGATCGACCTCCTCATAGGTCAAAACCTCGGGGCCGCCATTGGCGTGGATGCGGATCGCTTTGGACATGGGAACCTCGGGGACAGTTTACTTTCTTGCCCCAGAAGGGCACGGCAGTTTCAAGGTAGGCGCGAGGGGCAAAAAGTAAACTGTCCCCCGGCCCTACTCCTTCTTCGCTCCCAGATTGGGGAAGAGCTGCATGATGCCGCCGATGCAGAAGAGATAGAGGCTCGTGACGGTGATGCCGAGCTTGGTGAACTGGCTGACATGCTCCGTCAGCAGGCCGATCTTGTTGTACCAGGCGGCAAGTGCGGCCTCCAGCAGCGCCAGCGCGCCGAAGGCGCACCACAGTAGCGTCATGCCGAGGTTGAGCGGGCGCAGGCGCACCACCCGGACCGGGTGCAGGAAATTTACCGGCACAAAGGTCATGATGCCGGCGATGACCACAACCGCAAAGGAAGTCCACGGACCGGGCTCGATGACGAACAGCGCGAACACCACCATGTTCCAAACCACCGGAAAGCCCTTGAAGAAGTTCTCCTTGGTCTTCATGCCGGTGTCGGCATAGTAGACGGCGCTCGACACCACGATGATGGCGGCCGAGAGGAAGGACAGCCCCTCGCCCATCAGCCCGCGCTGATAGAGCGCGAAGGCCGGGATCAGCACATAGGTGACGTAGTCGATGATGTTGTCGAGCAGTTCGCCCGACCAGGTCGGCAGGATCTCCTTGACCTCGAGTTTTCGTGCGATCGGCCCGTCTATGCCGTCGACGAACAGCGCCAGGCCCAGCCACCAGAACATCGCCGTCCAGCGCTGCTCGCTGGCCGCCACCAGCGACAGGAAGGCGAGGAAGGAGCCCGATGCGGTGAGCAGATGCACCGAGAAGGCGCGCGCCTGCGGCCACGTCACCTTCTTCTTCGGCTTGGGGATGCGCTCGGAAAACGGCTTGCCGGTCACGGTCTGCGCCCGTTCGGCTTGCATGGCCCAGCCGGGCCGGCGACGGCCTGTTTATGCGACGCTCCGACAGGACGGTGACGGCGGAGAGAGCGCCGCGTTTGCTTTTCGGCAAGGCCGGTCATGTCCCTCCCCATGCGCTTCGACAGGCAGTTAATCGCAGCCGGCCCGCCCATACAAGCACGATCGTGGCGCCGCCAAGGCCGGATCGGAAGACGGCCGACCTCTTTTCCACAAGAGGCGGCCCATACGGCGGCGGCGTGGGCGAAACCGTCGCGTTGATCCGCGCGTTGAGCACTCCTATACCGGTGAGGACCGCGGACGGATGGCAAGGATGGCGGAGACAAGCACGGACATCATGGTGGCAGGCACCGGGCCGGCCGGCCTGCTGGCGGCCCTGGCGCTGGCGCGCGACGGTTTTTCCGTCAGCCTCGCAGGCCCGCCCGCCAACAGCGCCGACGCCCGCACCACCGCGCTTATGGCGCCGGCGCTCGCCGTGCTCGACCGCGTCGGCGTGCTGTCGGCGATCGAGCCGCGGGCGGCGCCGCTGCGCGTCATGCGCATCGTCGACGGCACGCGCCGGCTGGTGCGCAGCCCGGTCGTCACCTTCCATGCCGGCGAGATCAGCGAACCCTGCTTCGGCCTGAACGTTCCGAACCAAGCGCTGAACGGCGCGCTGGAGACGGCGGTCAAGGAGACGTCGGGCATCGACTGGCGCGAAACTCTGGTCGAGGGCTGGGAGATCGCAGCAGATCAGGTCACAGCCCGCCTCGCCGACGGCACGGCGCTGGCAGCGAAGCTGGCGGTGGCCGCCGACGGCCGCAATTCGCCGGCCCGTGCCGCCGCCGGCATCCGCACCTCGACACGAGCCTATCCGCAGGCGGCACTGGTGACCGCCTTCTCGCACAGCCGCGCGCACGGCTTTGTCTCGACCGAGTTCCACACGGAGACCGGTCCTTTCACCCAGGTGCCGCTGCCGGGCAGCCGCTCCAGCCTGGTGTGGGTGGTGAAGCCGCAGGAGGCCGAGCGGCTGACCGCCCTGCCCGCCGAAGCGCTCTCGCGCGAGATCGAAGCGCGCATGCAGTCGATGCTCGGGCGCGTCACCGTCGATTCCCCCCGCCAGATCCATCCGCTGTCGGTGAGCCTGCCCGCCGTTTTCGCCCGGAACAGGGTGGCGCTGGTCGGCGAAGCCGCGCACATGTTCCCGCCGATCGGCGCGCAAGGTCTCAACCTCGGTGTCAGGGATATTCAGCAGCTCGTTGACGTCGCTTCGAAAAACAGAACCGACCCCGGAGCTCCCGCCGCCCTCGCCGCCTATGACGCAAAGCGCCGGCCCGACATCCTTGCCCGGACCGGGGCGGTTAGCCTGCTCAACCGCTCGCTGCTCTCCGACATGCTGCCGGCGCAGATCGCCCGCAGCGCCGGGCTCGGTCTGCTCGGCGCCTTCGCACCGCTGCGTACCCTGTTCATGCGCGAGGGGCTGCGGCCGGGCAGCGGCCTGTCCTCGCTGTTCTCAACGGCCCGGGAACAGGTCCGGCGGTAGCAGGCCACTGGTGATGAGATAGAGCAGCACCGTCACCGTCAGCACCGATAGGCAGGTGGTGACCAGCACGCTGGCCGAGGCGCGCTCCACCCACACGCCATACTGCTGGGCGATCACGAAGACGTTGGTGGCGGTCGGCAGCGAGGCGAGCAGCACCGCCGCATAGACCCAGGACGGCGGATAGTCGCCGATCCAGCTCAGCACCACGTAGCAGAGAGCAGGATGCACGACGAGCTTGAGCATGGCGATCGGCGCCATCTCGGCCGGCATGCCGCGCAGCGGCCTCAGCGCCAGCGTCACGCCCATTGCGAACAGCGCGCAGGGCGCGGCCGCCCGCGCCAGATAGTCGAGCAGCCGCTCGACCGGCATGGGCGGGCGGAATTCCAGCGCCGCCGCCGCGACGCCGATGGCGGTGGCGATGATGAAGGGATGCAGCACGATCTTCTTCACGACGCCAAGCGCCAGCGCGGCCGGCGACGCGTGTTTTCCGCCCGACAGCGCCATCATGGTCGGCGCGATGGCGAAGTGCATGATGTTCTCGAAGCAGAAGATCAGCGCCACCGGCACGGCGGCCTCCTCGCCGAGCGCCAGGAGCGCGATGCCCGGCCCCATATAGCCGATATTGCCGTAGGCGGCGGCCAGTCCTTTCATGGTCGACTGGGCGACGTCGCCGCGCGACAGCACGGCCGAGGCGACGAACATCAGGGAGAAGATCACGAAGGTCGAAAAGACCGAGCCAAATATGTAGCCCCACGCGGTCAGCTGCTCGATCGGCGTGTTGGAGAGAAGCTGAAAGAACAGGGCCGGCAGCGCGACATAGAGGATGAAGGTGTTCATCCAGCCGAGGTCGTCGAGCGGCCGGCGCGTGATCCGCGCCGCTATGAAGCCGACGAAAATGAGCCCGAAGAACGGGATGACCAGGCCGATGACGTCGTACATGCTTCGCCGCGCATTTTGCCGATTGCCGCGCGGCTAACCCGCACTGCCGCGCAGCGTCAACCCAACCGATTGAAATTCTGCGCCGGCTGGGCCACATAGGCCCTGCCATGGCAATGACGAAAGCAACAAAATTCACGATCGGTCAGGTGGTGCGCCACCGGTTGTTCCCGTTCCGGGGCGTGATCTTCGACATCGATCCGGAATTCAGCAACAGCGAGGAATGGTACCAGTCCATTCCCGAGCACGCGCGGCCGCGCAAGGACCAGCCCTTCTACCATCTGTTCGCCGAGAACGCGGAGAGCGAATACATCGCCTATGTCTCGGAGCAGAACCTGCTCGAGGACAGGACCGGAGAGCCGGTCCGGCACCCGCAGCTCGGCGAGATGTTCGACAGGACGGAAGACGGCCGCTACCAGCCCAAGGCGCGCATGCGACACTGAGTCCGCCGGGATCGCAACGGGCGCTCGTGCCAAGGGCCCGGCCGAAAACGACCGGGCCCTGGTTGACCAATGGCTGGTCAGGGGCGCATCCAGGAATGGCTGGGCGTCACGCACTGGATAACCAGGCAGGAGCCGTCGGCCGCGGTGACGCGGCGGTTGGTGGGCGCCTGGCCGCCGGTGCACTGGTCGCGGCTGCCGGCATAGGTGTTGAAGAGTGTCAGGCCGGGAACCTTCTTCGACTGCGACCGCAGGATAGCCTTGCCGTCCCGCTTGAGCGCCGTCTGGATCTGAGCGCAGGACATGCTGGCCATATCGTAGCGTTCCATCGCGCCGGCCGATCCGGCGACGAGCAGCGTGGACAGCGCAGCGAGTATCAATCGTTTCATGGGAGGAGAATCCTGTCTGCCTTCCTCCCATTCGGATTTTTTGTTCCCTTGAGCGCCCCTTCTGCCGCGGGCCCCCGAGAGGTATGTACCGACACAGGCCATGCAAGGAGCCGGAAGGCGGGCTCCTGCCAAACTTGCTGCCGCTCGCGCGATCGTGAAGCGCCTTTTCCCGGGACACACGGATGCCCGCCTTGTCGGCCTTCGCTGTCTGGGTTGTGCATAAGTCGCCCCGCGTCCCGCGGCGCATGGGCAGTGTTCCAAGCCTGGGCTAACGTGATGCCATGCAGCCGTCCCGCGACATTTCCCGCCTGATCGAGATCATGGCCGCCCTCAGGGCACCGGAGGGCGGCTGCCCGTGGGACGTCGAGCAGACGTTCCGCACGATCGCGCCCTACACGATCGAGGAGGCCTACGAGGTCGCCGACGCCATCGCCCGCTCCGACATGGACGACCTCAGCGAGGAGCTCGGCGACCTCTTGCTGCAGGTCGTCTACCATGCCCGGATGGCCGAGGAGGCCGGCGAATTCACCTTCGGGGACGTCGTCGAAGGCATCACGAGGAAAATGATCCGCCGCCACCCGCATGTCTTCGGCGATGCGGACGCCCGCAGCGCCGGCATGGCGAAGGGCATGTGGGAAAAGATCAAGGCCGAGGAGAAGGCCGAAAAGCGGGCGGCGCGGCTGGCGCGCGGCCGCGATCCCGAGGACAACGGCAAGGGATATCTCGACGGCGTGCCCCTCGCCTTCCCGGCGCTGACACGTGCGCTGAAGCTTCAGGAAAAGGCCGCAAGGGTCGGATTCGACTGGAAGGAAGCCGCCCCCATCCTCGACAAGATCGAGGAGGAGATCGCCGAGCTGCGCGAGGCGATCGACAGCAATGACAAGGCGGCAAGCGAGGACGAGTTCGGCGACCTTCTGTTCGCTCTGGTCAATTTCGGGCGGCATCTCAAAATCGACCCGGAAGCGGCGCTCGCCGGCACCAACGACAAGTTCCGCACCCGCTTCCATATCGTCGAGCAGGCGCTGCGCGCGAGCGGGCGCACGCTTGAGGAAACATCATTGGAGGAAATGGAGGAGGAGTGGCAGCGGGCGAAGGCGGTGCGGTAGGGATTGTCCACGTTGTGGCGGAATGATCGACCTATCTTCAGAACGCACCCGATGCCGTCAGGAACGTTCCCGTCGATCAGACAGGGCGTGAGCGCCCGCCCGCGTTCTTCAGCCTGCTTTCGATCTCGGCGCGGGCGGCGGCCGTCGCCAGCAGGCCGATCGTGACGCTGCCGTCCTCGTTGTCGCTGCGCGCCACGACCTCGCCGTTGCGGTAGATCCAGTCGACCAGGCCGAGCTCGGCCGGTTGCAGCGTGATCTCCACCTTGCCGAGCGACCCGGAAAGCCGCTGCTCGATGAGCGTGGTCAGCCTGTCGATCCCCTCGCCCGTCACCGCCGAGATCGGCACGGCCGGATGGGTCTCGCCGGCCGCCTCTTCGAGCAGCCGCTGCCGGTTCGGCTCGTCCAGCAGGTCGATCTTGTTCCAGACCTCGATCACCCGCTCGCGGTCGGACGCATCGATGCCGAGGTCGGCGAGGATGCGCTCGACATCCTCGGCCTGGGCCGCCGTATCGGGATCGGCGATGTCGCGCAGGTGCAGCACCAGATCGGCTTCCACTACCTCTTCCAGCGTGGCGCGGAAGGCGGCGACCAGATGCGTCGGCAGGTCGGAGATGAAGCCGACGGTATCGGACAGGATCACCGGCGTGCCGTGCGGCAGGCGCACGCGCCTGAGCGTCGGGTCGAGCGTGGCGAACAGCATGTCCTCGGCCAGCACGCCGGCGCCGGTCAGCCGGTTGAACAGCGTCGATTTTCCGGCATTGGTGTAGCCGACGATGGCGACCACCGGGAACGGCACCTTGCGGCGCTTGGCGCGGTGCAGGTCGCGGGTGCGGCGCACCTGCTCGAGCTCGCGCTTCAGCCGGATGATCTTGTCCTGCAGCGCGCGCCGGTCCGCCTCGATCTGCGTCTCGCCGGGACCGCCGAGGAAGCCGGCACCGCCTCTCTGCCGCTCCAGGTGGGTCCAGCTGCGCACCAGCCGCCCCTTCTGATAGGTGAGATGCGCCAGGTCGACCTGCAGCGTGCCTTCCTTGGTGCGGGCGCGGCGGCCGAATATCTCCAGGATCAGGCCGGTGCGGTCGAGCACCTTGGCGCCCGTCTCCTTCTCCAGATTGCGCTGCTGCACCGGCGTCAGCGGATGGTCGACAATGAGCAGCCCCGCCTCGGTGTCGCGGATCGCCTCCGCCAGTTCCTCGACCTTGCCGCTGCCGAACAGGGTTGCGGGGCGCGGCTCGTTGACTGCCACGGCGGCCGAGTAGGTGATGTCGAGGTCGATCGCCGCGGCCAGGCCGACGGCCTCCTCCAGCCGCGCCTCGGCGGAGCGGGCGAGCCGCGGCCGGCTGCGGTCGTCGTCGCCGCGCGGCGCCGGCAGCAGCGGTACGACCACCACCGCGCGCATGACGCCGCCTTCAGAGGAAGCCGCGTTCCTCTTGCCCTTGTCGGAGAATGCTCCGGTACCCGCGGAAGTGTTTTTGGTCAATCAGGAGCCTTGGCTACCGTCCTCGGCGTCGAACATCTGCACCGGCTGGCTGGGCATGATGGTCGAGATCGCATGCTTGTAGACGAGCTGCGAATGTCCGTCGCGACGCAGGAGGACACAGAAATTATCGAACGAAGTCACCACCCCGGTCAGCTTGACGCCGTTGATCAGGAAAATCGTGAGTGGATTCTTGCTCTTGCGAACAGAGTTCAGGAACAGGTCCTGAAGATTCTGCGATCGTTCCGCCATCGTTCTTTACTTTCGCCGGTCCCCTCGGAAATGCAGGCCAGTGCGCCAAAATTCTTAGCACGTGTCAAGCACGCAAATCCTGCCCCTGCCCCGGTAACGGGCAAGTGCCATGAGACTGATTCATATGACTACCGGTGTGGCGGTTATCAGGCCGGGCGCTTTTCCGCAACGTCAAAAAAGGCAGCGCGCAACGAAAGCGCCACCGAGCCGGGATGGCCGTTGGCCACCGGGGCGCCGTCGATGGCCACCACCGGCATGACCACGGTTGTCGCCGAGGTGATGAAGGCTTCGCGCGCCGTCTTGGCCTCGGCGACGCTGAAATGCCGCTCCTCGACCGTCAGGCCGAGCTTTTTGGCGACGTCGAACAGCGTGGTGCGGGTGATGCCGCGCAAGATGCCCTCGTCGGCGGGGCGCGTCACCAGCCTGCCGTCCCTGGTGACGATCCAGGCATTGGACGAGCCGCCCTCCTTGACGTTGCCGTCGACGTCCACGAACCACGCCTCCTGGGCACCGGCCTCCTTCGCCCGCTGCTTGGCAAGCACGTTCGGCAGCAACCCCACGGTCTTGATGTCGACGCGCTCCCAGCGGTTCTCCGGCACGGTGATGATCTTGATGCCGGCTTCGGCGCGCCTGGCGTTGACGGCGGGATCTGCCTTTTTGGCGATGACCACCAGCGATGGCCGGGTATTCGCCGGAAACAGGAAGTCGCGGCTGGCGACGCCGCGCGTCACCTGCACATAGACGAGGCCGTCGCTCACGCGGTTGCGGCGCACGACCTCGCCGATGACGATCTCCAGCGCGGCGCGACGTACCGGCCAGCCGATCGACAGCTCGCGCAGCGAGCGCTCGAGCCGGTTGAGATGGCCGGTCATGTCGACGATATGGCCGCGCGCCACCTCGCAGACCTCGTAGACGCCGTCGGCGAACTGGTAGCCGCGGTCCTCGACATGCACGCAGGCCCCCGCATGCGCGACATAGCGGCCGTTCACATAGGCAATGCGCGGCATTCATCCGATCCTTGATTGCGGGAAGGTTTTGGTAACCGATTCCATGCGCCGGCAACAGCATCGGCCAAGGGTTCAAAACCCCTCAAAAGAACTCCAGGCTGACCCGGAACATCTGCTCGACCTGCTTCACCGCCTTCTCCAGCGCGAAGATGACCACCCGGTCCTTTGCCTTGATGCGCAGCGAGCCGCTCGGCTTGATGACCCCCCCGTCGCGATAGACGGCGCCGATGCGCATGCCGTCCGGCAGGTCGAGATCGCGCAGCGGCACGCCGACCAGCGGCGAGGTCTCCAGCGCTTCCGCCTCGATCACCTCGGCGCCGCCGCGCTGCAGGCTCTGCACGGCGCGGATGCGGCCGCGCCGCACATGCTGGAGCACACGCGAGACGGTGACCGAGCCGGGATTGAGCGTGGCGTCGATGCCCACGGTCTTGGTGATGTCGAGAAAGCTCGGATTGTTGATCAAGGCCAGGTTCGACTTGCAGCCCAGCCGCTTGGCCATGACGCTCGACAGGATGTTCACCTGGTCGTTGTTGGTGAGCGCCACCATCAGCTCGGCGTCGTGGATGTCGGCTTCCATCAGCAGGCGCTGGTCGAGCGCGCTGCCGTGCAGCACAACGGTCCGGCGCAGCGAATCGGCCACGGCGACCGCCCGGTCGCGGCTGGATTCGATGATCTTGATCTTGGTGCGGGCCTGCTTCTGCTCGATTGTGCGGGCGACAAACAGACCGATATTGCCGCCGCCGGCAATGACGATGCGGGTCGCCTCCTGCTCCTCGTGGCCGAACAGGCCCATGGTGCGCCGCACCTGGTCGCGCGTCGTCACCACATAGGCGATATCGCCGACGAAAAGCTGGTCGGCCGAATGCGGAATGAACAGCTTTCCGGCGCGGCTGACGCCGACGACCGTTGCCGGCAGGTCGGGGAACAGCTGGCTGAGCTGCCCCAGCGGCGTGTTGATGACCGGGCAGTCCTCGAGGCACTCGATGGCGACGGCGGCGATCTTGTCGTCGGCGAAGCGCATCACGTCCATAGCGCCGGGCAGTGCGATGCGCCGCAGCACCATCTCGCCGACCTCCACCTCCGGCGAGATGATCACGTCGATCGGCAGGTGCTCGCGCGAGAACAGGTCCTGGTAATGCGGCTGCAGATAGGCCTGGGCGCGCAGCCGGGCAATCTTCATCGGCACGTTGAACAGCGCATGCGCGACCTCGCAGGCGACGATGTTGACTTCGTCGTAGAAGGTCACGGCGATGATCATGTCGGCCTGTTCGGCGCCGGCCTTTTCCAGCACGTCGGGATGCGCGCCATGGCCGACGAAACCGCGCACGTCGAGCGCGTCGCGGACCGTCTGGATGAGGTCAGGCGACGTGTCGATGATCGACACGTCGTTCTTCTCGGCCGCCAGCCGCTCGGCGATGCCGTAGCCAACCTGCCCCGCGCCGCAGATGATGACGCGCATTCAGACGCCGCCGGAAAGGAGAGAGCCGCCTGGCATCACACGCCCAGCGACTTGAGCTTGCGGTGCAGCGCCGAGCGCTCCATGCCGATGAACTCGGCGGTGCGCGAGATGTTGCCGCCGAAGCGGTTGATCTGCGCCACCAGATACTCCTTCTCGAACATCTCGCGGGCCTCGCGCAGCGGCAGCGCCATGATGTGGTGGTCGGACTGATTGGGCGCGCGCGGCATCACGTCGCCGATCTCGGAGGGCAGCAGATCCGCGGTGATCGGCGCCTCGACGTCATCGCCGCGCACCAGAATCATCAGCCGCTCGATGTTGTTGCGGAGCTGGCGCACGTTGCCCGGCCAGTTGTGCGCCTGCAGCACCGCCATGGCGTCGTCGGCGATGCGGCGCGGCTTGATGCCGGCATTGCGGGCGACCTGCTTCATGAAGCTGTCGACGAGATACGGGATGTCCTCGCGCCGCTCTGCAAGGCCGGGGACCAGCACCGGCACCACCGCCAGCCGGTGGAACAGGTCTTCGCGGAAGCGGCCTTCGGCGATCATGCCTTCGAGGTTCTGCGCGGTCGAGGAGATGACGCGGACGTCGACCTTGACCCGCTTCGTCCCGCCCACCCGCTCGAACTGCTGCTCGACCAGTACGCGCAGGATCTTTGCCTGGGTCTCGCGCGGCATGTCGGCGATCTCGTCGAGATAGAGCGTGCCGCGATGCGCCTCCTCGAGCGCGCCGACCTTGCGCTCGGTGCCGTTCGATTCGGTGCCGAACAGCTCGATCTCCATGCGCTCCGGCGTGATGGTGGCGGCGTTCAGCGACACGAACGGCCCGGTCTTGCGCGCCGAGTTGGCATGGATGGCGCGCGCCACCTGCTCCTTGCCCGAGCCGGACGGGCCGACGATCATGATGCGGCTGTTGGTGGGCGAGACCCGCTCGATGGTCTGGCGCAGCTGGCTCATCGCCGAGGACATGCCGATCAGCTCGAAGGTCTCGGCGCTGCGGTTGCGCAGTTCGGAAACCTCGCGCTTCAGCTTGGACGTCTCCAGCGCCCGCTCGGCCACGAGAATCAGCCGGTCGGCCTTGAACGGCTTCTCGATGAAGTCGTAGGCACCGCGGCGGATCGCCGACACCGCCGTCTCGATGTTGCCGTGGCCGGAGATCATCACCACCGGCAGGTTGGGGTGCATCACCTTGATCTCGTCGAGCAATGCCAGCCCGTCTAGCCGCGACCCCTGCAGCCAGATGTCGAGGAACACCAGGCGCGGCACCCGGTCCGCGATGCATGCCAGGGCGCTGTCGGCGCCGTGCGCCGTGCGCGTCTCGTGGCCCTCGTCGCTCAGGATGCCCGCGACCAGTTCCCGAATGTCTTCTTCGTCGTCGACGACAAGGATGTCAGATGCCATTGCCGACCTTTTCAGTCTCTCGTTGTTCTTGCGAAGGCGCGACCTCGCGCTTCGTCTCTCCGTCGGCCGCCGCGGCCGGGAAGAACAGGCTCACCATGGCGCCCCTGCCGCCGTGGAAGTCCGGCGGAGCGTCGTGCAGTTCCAGCCTGCCGCCATGGTCTTCGACGATCTTCTTGACGATAGCGAGGCCGAGGCCGGTACCTTTCTCGCGGGTCGTCATGTAGGGCTCCAGGAGGCGCTGCCGGTTCTCGCGCGGCAGCCCCTTGCCGTTGTCGATCACGTCGACGCGGATCATCCCGGCGTCATTGCTCGCCACGACGCGGACCACGCCGCCCTCGCCGTCGACGTGGTCGGCCGCGTCGATCGCCTCGGTGGCGTTCTTGATGACGTTGCCGAATGCCTGCGCGAGCAACCGGCTGTCGAATCGGCCTTTGAGCGGCACGCCGCCATAATCGCGCTGGAAGGCGATGTCGGAACGGCTCACCTCGATCAGGAAGGAGGCTTCGCGCAGCGCCTCGCGCAGGTCGATCTCCTTCATCTCCGGCTTGGGCATGCGCGCGAAGGCCGAGAACTCGTCAACCATGCGGCCGATGTCGCCGACCTGGCGGATGATCGTGTCGGTGCACTGGTCGAAGACCTCGCGATCCTCGGTGATGACCTTGCCGTAGCGGCGGCGGATGCGTTCGGCCGAAAGCTGGATGGGCGTCAGCGGATTCTTGATCTCGTGGGCGATGCGGCGGGCGACGTCCGCCCAGGCCGAGGTGCGCTGCGCGGTGACGAGATCGGTGATGTCGTCGACGGTGACGACGAAGGACTGCTCGCCGGCGCCCACCTCGCTGCGCTCGTGCGTCACCTGGACGTTGAAGGTCCGCTCGGCGCCGGCGCGCGAGAAAGTGACCTGCTCGCGATAGACCGGCTTTCCGGAGCCTCGGCCGATCTCGAACACTCGGCCGACATGCGGCAGCAGCTTCGACAGGTTCTGCCCGACGCCGGCGCGCGCCGAGATGGCCAGCATCATCTCGGCCGAGCGGTTGACGATGGTGATGGTGCCGCTCGGGTCGACGCCGATGATGCCGGCCGTGACGCCTTCCAGCACCGCCTCGGAGAAGCGCCGGCGTTCGTCCGCCAGATCCTTGGCGGACAGGATCTCGTTGCGCTGCGACTTGAGCTGTAACAGCATCTTGTTGAACGTGTCGCCCAGCGAGGCGACGTCGCCGTCGGATGCCCTGACGGGCACCGCCACGTCGAGATTGCCGGTCGCCACCTCGTCGGCGGCGCCGATCAACTGGCGGATCGGCCTCACCAGCCGGTCGGCGACGGCGATACCGGTCCAGATCGCCGCCAGCACGATCACCAGCGTCACGCCGAGATAGAGCAGCGCGAAGGCGATCTGGGTGGTGCGGCGGTTGGCCTCCAGCCCGCGATAGGCGTCGGTGTTGGCGGTGACGATCTGGCGTGCCCGGATCACGTCAGGATCGACCAGCCGGATGGTGTAGAGATAGGTGTCTTCGAAATCGCGCAGCTTCACCACCGCGCCGACGATGTTCTTGGTGCGCGGCTCGATCAGCACCGGCTTGCCGTCGGCGGCCGTCTGCACCGCCTCGATCGGCACTTCCGGCATGGCGAAGTCGGCCGCAGTCTGCGCCGTCATCAGGAACGAGCCGTCGGAGCGGATGAGCGCGGCATGCGCCAACGCCCGCCCGACCGCCTGCTGGCTCATGAAATCGCGAAAACCGGTGCGGTCGAGATTGTAGAGCGTGCGGGCGTTGGTCAGGTCGTAGGCCATCGACAGGGTGGTGCCCTGCAGGTTGCGCGCATTCTCGAGCACGTAAGCCTCGGCGATCGACAGCGACGAGTTGACGATCGTCTTGGTGCGGATCTCGAACCAGCGGTCGAGGCCGACGTCCAGCGTGATCGAGGCGAAGATCGCCACGATCAGCGCCGGGATCGCCGCGACCACGGAGAACAGCGCGACGATGCGCACATGCAGGCGCGCAGCTGCCTTGCCGTCCTTGCGCGCCACCAGGATACGCCGCACCTCGCGCGCGATCAGCCCGATCAGGAAGATCACGAAGGCGGCGTTGACGCCGATGATCAGGGCGAGCGTCGTGGTGCTGTCCGGCTCGATCGGCGTCGCGCCGACCAGCACGGCGAAGGACAGGCCGGCCGTCACCAGCGCGCCGACGACTGCGATGATGCCGGTCAGCGCGAGCAGCCGCCGTCCCTCGAATGCCCTGGCATTCGGGAACACGGGCATCGGTGCGGTCGGTATGTTGATGGCCATGCCTGTTGGATTCGTCCGAAACGAATCCGATCTATGCAATGCATTGTGGCGATTATGCAACAAAGCTGCCGGCTATGGAACCGATGGTCCCCAAAATTTGCAGCACGCCGGCGGCCGCCCGTCATCGGCGAGCCGCCAGGATCGGCTGTGTCGATCCTAACCCGGCTTCGCCGCCCGGTAGACGTTGACGCCGAGCTCGCGGATCTTCTTGCGCAGCGTGTTGCGGTTCAGGCCGAGCAGGTCGGCGGCCTTGATCTGGTTGCCGCGCGTCGCCGTCATCGCCGCCAGCACCAGCGGAAACTCCACCTCGGTGAGCACGCGCTGATAGAGGCCGGACGGCGGCAGCTCGCCGGCGAAAGCTGCGAAATAGCGCTGCAGATAATGCTCGACCGCCTGGCCGATCGACAGATCGTCCGGCAGCAGCCGGCCGCCCGGCATGCTCGGCTGGTCGGCGGTCTTCAGCTCCTGCTCGATCACCTCGGCGGAGATCTCGTCCTGCGCGTAGAGCGCCGCCAGGCGGCGAATCAGGTTCTCCAGCTCGCGCACATTGCCCGGCCAGGGATAGCGCTTCATCAGCTCGATGCCGCCGGAGGAGATGCGTTTTGTCTGCAGCCCCTCCTGCTCGCCCTGCTTGAAGAAGTGGCGGACGAGGTCCGGTATGTCCTCCGAGCGTTCGCGCAATGGCGGAAGACGGAGCGGCACGACATTGATTCGATAGAACAAATCTTCCCGGAAGAGGCCCTGGTTGATGAGCGAGCGCAGGTCCTTGTTGGTGGCCGCGACGATGCGCACGTCGGTCTTGATCGGCGTGCGGCCGCCGACGGTCGTGTATTCGCCCTGCTGCAGCACGCGCAGCAGCCTGGTCTGCGCCTCCATCGGCATGTCGCCGATCTCGTCGAGGAAGAGCGTGCCGCCCTCGGCCTGCTCGAAGCGCCCGGTCGAGCGGTTCTGCGCGCCGGTGAAGGCGCCCTTCTCGTGGCCGAACAGTTCCGATTCGATCAGGTCGCGCGGGATCGCCGCCATGTTGATGGCGACGAACGGGCCGTTGCGGCGGCGTCCGTATTCGTGCAGCGCGCGCGCCACCAGTTCCTTGCCGGTGCCCGATTCGCCGTTGATCATCACCGTCAGGTCGGTCTGCATCATGCGCGCCAGCATGCGGTAGATGTCCTGCATGGCCGGCGAGCGGCCGACCAGCGGCATCGAGTCCGCCTGGTCGTCGGCGCCGGGATCGCCGAGCGGCCGGCGCCGCGGCTCCGACAGCGCCCGGTTGACGATGGACAAGAGCTCGTTGAGATCGAACGGCTTCGGCAGATATTCGTAGGCGCCGGTCTCGGAGGCGCGGATCGCCGTCATGAACGTGTTCTGCGCGCTCATGACGATGACCGGCAGTTCCGGCCGCGCCTTCTTGATGCGCGGCAGCATGTCGAAGGCGTTCTCGTCGGGCATCACCACGTCGGTGATGACGATGTCGCCGTCGCCGGCCGCCACCCAGCGCCACAGCGTCGCGGCGTTGGAGGTGACGCGCACGTCATGGCCGACCCGTGACAGCGCCTGGTTGAGCACGGTGCGAATGGCGGCGTCGTCGTCCGCCACAAGGATGTTGCCGCGGGGCTTCATGTCACCTCTCCGTGCCGTCGCTGGCCGGCGCTTCCTTCCACGCCGGCATGAGGATGCGGAAGGTCGTTCCGCGTGTCGTCGAATCGCATTCGACGATGCCGCCATGCTCGCCGACGATTTTCGCGACCAGCGCCAGGCCGAGGCCCGAGCCGTTCGGCTTGGTCGTGATGAACGGGTCGAACAGGATCGGCAGCAGGTCGTCGGGAACGCCCGGGCCGTTGTCGTGGACGCAGAATTCGAGCGGCAGCGACACCCGATCCTGCGAGCCCGGCGCCGAGACGCGGATGCCGGGGCGGAACGCCGTCGACAGCGTGATTTCAGCGCTCGGCACGTTGCCGGTCGCCTCCGCCGCGTTCTTGATCAGGTTGAGGAACACCTGCACGAGCTGGTCGCGGTTGGCATAGACCGGCGGCAGCGACGGGTCGTAGTCCTCGATGACCTTGACCTTGCTGGCGAAGCCGTTGCGGGCGATCGCCTTCACATGGTCGAGCACCACATGGATGTTCACCGGATAGCGGTCGATCGGCCGCTCGTCGGAAAACACCTCCATGCGGTCGACCAGCGAGACGATACGGTCGGTCTCGTCGGTGATCAGACGGGTGAGCGCCCGGTCGTCGTCGGAAACCACAGTCTCCAGCAGTTGCGCGGCGCCGCGGATGCCCGACAGCGGGTTCTTGATCTCGTGCGCCAGCATGGCGGCGAGCCCGGTCACCGAGCGCGCGGCACCCCGGTGCGTCATCTGCCGGTCGATCTTATCGGCCATCGACCGTTCCTGGAACATGATGACGACCGAACCCGGCAACTCCGGCACCGGGGCGACATACAGATCGACGATCCGCTCGATGCCGAGCCGGGGCGACGACAGGTCAACGCGGTATTCGTTGACCGGCGCGTTGCGCTCGCGCACCTGGTCGATCAGCGTCAGGATCGGGCTGCCGAACGGCACGAAGCGCGCCAGCGTGGTGCGCGCCAGCATCGGTGCGCTGGAGCGGAAGAAATCCTCCGCGTCGGCATTGGCGTAGGTGATGTGCCCGTCCGGCCCGAGCATGATCACCGGGCGCCGGATCGTGTTCAGCACGATCTGTGCGGCCTCTTCGGCGCCGGCAGGCGGTGGCACCATGTTCATGCTGCGCTCCGCATCTGGTGGGATTCCTCGCTGGCGACCAGGAACGCCCGGCGCAGGCCGGCGACGACTGCGGCCGGGTCGAGCGAACGCAGGATCTCCGAGCGCGATGCCGGATCGGTGCGCGGGGCATGGCGGTCGAGATACCAGCCGAGATGCTTTCGCGCCTGACGCAGGCCGCTTTCCGTGCCGTAGAGCGCCAGCATGTCCTCGTAGTGAGCGACGACGTAGTCGGCCAGCGCCTCGCCGGGGGTCGGCTCTCCCTCGCCGTCCACGCCGGCGGCAGCATGGGCGATCCGGCCGGCCGTCCACGGTGCGCCGTAGCTGGCGCGGCCGACCATGACGGCGTCGGCGCCGGACTGCCGCAGCACGGCCTCGGCGTCCGCGAGGTCGCTCACGTCGCCATTGGCGACGACCGGAATGGAAACCGCCTCCTTGACCCGGCGGATCGCCCGCCAGTCGGCCCTGCCCTCGTAGAACTGGCAGCGGGTGCGGCCGTGCACGGTCACCATGCGCACGCCGGCGTCTTCGGCGCGGCGCGCCAGCGCCGGCGCGTTGAGCGCGTTCTCGTCCCATCCCAGCCGCATCTTCACCGTCACCGGCAGGTCCACGGCGCCGACCACGGCGTCGATCAGCGACACGGCATGGTCGAGGTCGCGCATCAGCGCCGAGCCGGCATAGCCGCCGGTCACCTTCTTGGCCGGACAGCCCATGTTGATGTCGACGATATCGGCGCCCTCGCCCGCGGCGATGCGGGCGGCCTCGGCCATATGCCCGGCCTCGCGTCCCGCAAGCTGGACCACATGGATGTCGAGGCCGGAATGGCGGATGCGCTGCTGCGAGCCGGCGCGGCCTTTCGCCAGTTCGCCGCTCGCCACCATCTCCGAGACGACGAGCCCGGCGCCATGGCGATGGGCGCGCATGCGCATGGTGCGGTCGGTGATGCCCGACATCGGCGCCAGGAAGACGCGGTTGCGGATGGTCTTGCCGCCGACCGTCAATGGCTGGGCCAGCAGCGACGCCTCATACATGCACAAAAACCAAGCATCCGTATACCATGCACAATTGCTAGACAGAATCGGGACGAAGCGCAACTGCCGAGCAGGTGAATTTTAGCGATGGGAACGGAAAACTCTGGCCCTTCCCGGCGGCTCCGATTAAGCGTCCCGGCATGTCCGTCCCAGCTTCCTCTCCCGAAACGCAAGGCGACGTCGCCCTCGTCATCGTGGCGGCGGGTCGCGGCGAGCGCGCCGGACAGGCCGGGGGACCAAAGCAGTATCGCAGCATCGGCGGCAAGCCGATCATTCGACGCACCCTCGACGCGTTTCTGGCCCATCCGGCGATCGGCTGGGTCGTCACGGTCATCCATCCCGACGATCACGCGCTGTGCGCGGCGGCACTCGGCCCGCTCTGCGACAAGGTGATCGCGGTAGAGGGCGGCGTGACACGCCAGGATTCCGTGCGCCTCGGCCTGCAGGCGCTGCGCGAAGCGGCGCCCGCCAAGGTGCTGATCCACGACGCGGTGCGGCCGTTCGTCGACGCGGCGCTGATCGACCGCACGATTGCGGCGATCGGCGAGCGCCAGGCGGCGCTGCCCGTCCTGGCCGTCGCCGACACGCTGAAGCGCGGCGACGGCGGCCTCGTCGCCGCGACGGTGCCGCGCCAGGGGCTGTTCACCGCGCAGACGCCGCAGGGTTTTCCCTTCTGGCCCATTCATGCCGCGCATGTGAAGGCGCACCGGGCGGGAAGGAGCGACTTCACCGACGACGCGGCGATCGCCGAGTGGACCGGCATGCCGGTCAAGCTCGTGGAAGGCTCTTCCGCCAACATCAAGCTGACATGGGCCGGAGACATCGACATGGCCGACCGCCGCCTCTCGGGCGACTCGATGCATTTTCCGGACGTGCGCACCGGCAACGGCTACGATGTCCATTCCTTCGAGGACGGCGATCACGTCTGGCTCTGCGGGGTGCAGGTGGCGCATACAAAAAAACTGTCCGGCCATTCCGACGCCGATGTCGGCCTGCACGCGCTTACCGACGCGCTGCTGGCCACCTGCGGGGCCGGCGACATCGGCACGCATTTCCCGCCCTCCGACCCGCAATGGAAGGGCGCGCCGTCGAAACTGTTCGTCGAGCACGCCGCCTCGCTGGTGCGCGCCCAGGGCGGGCGGATCGCCAACGCCGACGTGACGCTGATCTGCGAGGCGCCGAAGGTCGGGCCGCACCGCGAGGCCATGGTCTCGGCCATGGCGGCGATGCTGAAGATCGGCGCGGGACGCATCTCGGTGAAGGCGACGACCAACGAGAAGCTCGGCTTCATCGGCCGCGGCGAAGGCATCGCCGCCATCGCCACCGCGACCGTCATCTTTCCGGGAGGGCTGGAGCCGTGACCGACATCGGCGGCCTGGCGGATCGTTTCCTCGACGCCTGCCGGCGCCGGAAAATGATGGCGGCAACCGCCGAATCCTGCACCGGCGGCATGATCGTCGCTGCGCTGACCGACATCGCCGGCTCGTCCGCCGTCGTCGATCGCGGCTTCGTGACTTATTCCAACGAAGCCAAGATCGACATGCTCGGGGTGTCGGCGGCGACACTCGAGGCGCATGGCGCGGTGTCGCGCGAGACGGCGCTGGAAATGGCTTCTGCGGCGCTTGCCCGCTCGCGGGCGGGCATCGCGCTCGCCGTCACCGGCATCGCCGGCCCGGACGGCGGCTCGCCGGAGAAGCCGGTCGGGCTGGTGTGGTTCGGACTGGCGCTCGCCGGCCGCGCCCCCTTCGCGGAGAAGCGCATCTTCGACAACGATGGCCGCGACTTCATTCGCCGCGAGACCGTCCGCACCGCGCTGGAACTGGGGCTGGCGGCGCTGGAGCCGACGGAACCCAACGCAAAGCCCTGACCGGTGTGTCTCGACCGCGGCTGAGCACCCTGCTCGTCAGGCAGCCTTCGAAACCGGTCGCGCCCGCTCGATTCTTTCACGCCGCTCGGGCGAGTGGAGGGCGTCCCAGAGATCGTTGCGGCGCTGGACGTTGAGCCAGAAATCGGGACTGCTGCCGAACACCCGCGCCAACATGAGCGCCGTGTCCGCCGTGACGGCTCGCCGGTTGGTGCACAACTCGTTCACATGCTTGCGCGGCACCCCCATCGCCTCGGCCAGTTCACCCTGAGTGAGGCCGAGCGGGTTGAGGAACTCCTCCTTGAGCATCTCGCCAACGCTGACGGGCTTGCGTTCAGTCATCATCATATCTGCCTCACCGATAGGAATGATTGTCGAGATAGACGTTTCTCGCCTCACCCCGGGCACCGTCCCATTCGAAGATCAGGCGCCACTGCTGATTGACCCGGATCGAATGCCGGCCCGTCAGGTTCCCGGCGAGCTTCTCGAAATGATTGCTGGGCGGCGCTCGCAGGTCAGCATCCGTGATTGCATCGTCGATCAGTTGCAGTTTTCGAAAGAGACGCCCGCTGAGGTTCGCAGGAATCCCTTTGGCGCGGGCGTCGTTGACATAGAACTCCCGCAGCCAATGGTCCCGAAAGCTCTCGATCATGCGCCAGTGTACCGCACGACGGGTCAGAGGGCAATCGATAATGCCCAGTCAAGGTCGCGCCTACGTCACCGCAGCGCCATAAATCGCATCCGCCCGCTTCTCGAAGGCTTCGGAAAACATGCGGAAGGCGCGGTCGAACATCGAGCCCATCAGCATGCCGAGCAGCCGGCTCCTGAACTCGTACTCGATCGAGAAATGGATGTTCGCGGCCGCCGGCTCAGCCTGTTCGAACCACCAGACATTGCTCAGGTATTTGAACGGCCCGTCGATATAGCGCACCTCGATGCGGTTCTCCTCGGGCTTCAAATGCACCTGGCTGGTGAACGTCTCGCGGATCGCCTTGTAGCCGACCGTCATGTCGGCGACCAGCACGGACTGGCCGTCGCGCTCCTTGCGCGAGCGCACGGTCAGCGCCTCGCACAGCGGCAGGAACTCCGGATAGCGCTCGACGTCGGCGACCAGCGCGAACATGTGCTCCGGCGTGTGCCGGACATGGCGGACGGTTTCGAAACTGGGCATCGGCGCCTCAGCCGGCCGTTCTCAACATCTCCTCGCGGGCGGCGCGCAGCCGCGCGAAGTCGTCGCCGGCGTGGTGCGAGGAGCGCGTCAGCGGGCTGGACGCCATCACCAGGAACCCCTTCGACAGGCCAATCGTCTCGTAGGACTTGAACTCGTCCGGCGTGACGAATGTCTTCACCGGGTGATGCTTCTTCGACGGCTGCAGGTACTGGCCGATGGTCATGAAGTCGACATCGGCCGAGCGCAGGTCGTCCATCAGCTGCAGCACCTCGTTGCGCTGCTCGCCGAGGCCGACCATGATCCCCGACTTGGTGAAGATCGACGGATCAAGCTCCTTCACCCGCTGCAAGAGCCGGATCGAATGGAAGTAGCGGGCGCCCGGACGCACGGTCAGGTAGTGCGAGGGCACGGTCTCCAGATTGTGGTTGAAGACGTCGGGCCTTGCCGCCACCACGATCTCCAGCGCGCCGTCCTTGCGCAGGAAGTCGGGCGTCAGGATCTCGATCGTCGTCTCCGGGTTGAGCGCTCGGATGTTGCGGATCACCGCCGCGAAATGGCGGGCGCCGCCGTCGTCGAGATCGTCGCGGTCGACCGAGGTGATGACCACATGCGACAGTCCCATCTTGCGCACCGCGCGGGCGACGCTGCCGGGCTCCGTCGGGTCGAGCGGCCCGGGCTTGCCGGTGGCGACGTTGCAGAAGGCGCAGGCGCGCGTGCAGATCTCGCCCATGATCATGAAGGTGGCGTGCTTCTTGTCCCAGCATTCGCCGATATTGGGGCAGCCGGCCTCCTCGCAGACGGTGACCAGCTTGTGCGAGCGCACGATCTCGCGCGTCTCGGCATAACCCGGCGACGTCGGTGCCTTGACCCGGATCCAGTCCGGCTTGCGCAGCACCTCCTGGTCCGGGCGGTGCGCCTTCTCGGGATGGCGCGGCCGCGGCGGCGTAGCGATTCGGTCGAGGACTGTGACCATTCCTGCTTCCTATCTGGAACCGGCGGCCTGCGAGCGGCCGAAAATCCAAAGAATGAGGATCGCGCCTGCGATGGCGACGACCAGATTGCCGAGGAAACCGTAATAGTTGAAGCCGATCAACCCTGCCAGAGTACCGCCGACGAACGACCCGGCGATGCCGACCAGGATGTTGGTCAGGAACCCGTGGTCGCGGTTCATCGTCTTCTCGGCGACGTAGCCGGCAAGGAAGCCGATGACCAGCATGCCGAAAAAGCCGGTGCCCGGCATGCTGAGGATTCCGTAGCTCTGGTCCATTCTCGCCTCCATTCACGCCAATATAGGCAGGCAGGCACGCGACCGACAGGCCGCCGACGCAAACCCGCTATGCGTTCAGCACGCGCCCGTACGCGTCGAGCACGGCCTCCTTCATCGCCTCCGAGAGGGTCGGATGCGGGAAGATGGTGTGCATCAGCTCTTCCTCGGTGGTCTCCAGATTCATGGCGACGACAAAACCCTGGATCAGCTCGGTGACTTCCGCGCCGACCATATGGGCGCCGAGAAGCTGGCCGGTCTTCTTGTCGAACACGGTCTTGACCATGCCCTGGTCCTCGCCGAGCGCCACCGCCTTGCCGTTGGCGACGAAGTTGAAGCGCCCCACCCGCACGTCGTGGCCGGCCTCCTTGGCCTTGGCTTCGGTGAGGCCGACCGAGGCGACCTGCGGATTGCAGTAGGTGCAGCCGGGAATCTTCAACTTGTCCATCGGATGCACATTGGGCAGGCCGGCGATCTTCTCCACGCACACCACCGCCTCATGCTCGGCCTTGTGGGCAAGCATGGGCGGGCCGGCGACGTCGCCGATGGCGTAGATGCCGGCCACGTTGGTGCGGCCGTAGCCGTCGATGGCGACGACGCCGCGCTCGGTCTTCACGCCGAGCGCCTCCAGGCCGAGATTCTCGACATTGGCCTGCACGCCGACGGCCGAGATCAGCCGCTCGGCGGTGATCTTCTGCACCTTGCCGTCCTTGGTCTCGACATGGGCGGTGACGGAGTCCGCGCCTTTCTCGACCTTGGTCACCTTGGCGTCGAGCAGGATCTTCATGCCCTGCTTCTCGAACTGTTTTTTGGCGAAGGCGGAGATTTCGGCGTCCTCGACCGGCATGACCTGCGGCAGGAGCTCGACCACGGTGACGTCGACGCCCATGGTGCGGTAGAAGCTGGCGAACTCGATGCCGATGGCGCCGGAGCCCATGACCAGCAGCGACTTCGGCATCTTCGGCGGCACCATCGCCTCGAAATAGGTCCAGATCAGTTTTCCGTCCGGCTCGATGCCGGGCAGAGCGCGCGGCCTCGCGCCGGTGGCGATGATGATGTGTTTTGCCTGGTACGTGCCCTCGCCCAGCGCGTTCTTCGGCACCGGTCCCTGCGGTTCCATCGGCTTCTTTGTGGTTTTTGCCACCACGATCTCGCCCGGCTTGTCGCCGCTCGCGGCCTTGGTGATCTTGGCCTCGCCCCAGATCACGTCGACCTTGTTCTTCTTCATCAGGAAGCCAACGCCGTTGTTCATCCGCTGCGCGATGCCGCGCGACCGGCCGACGATAGCCTTGAGGTCCGGCGTGACGCTGCCCTCCAGCTTCAGCCCGTAGCTCTTGGCGTGCTCGGCATAATGAAAGATCTCGGCAGAGCGCAGCAGCGCCTTGGTCGGGATGCAGCCCCAGTTGGAGCAGATGCCGGCCAGGTGCTCGCGCTCGACGATCGCCGTCTTCAGCCCGAGCTGGGCGGCGCGGATCGCCGCGATGTAGCCGCCGGGGCCGGCGCCGATGACGATGACATCGTAGGATTGAGCCACAAGCTACTCCTTGGTCCTGCAGGCGGCAGCATCCGAGCTGCCGTCCCTCTAAGATTGTCCGAATGGGTCAGAGTTCCAGCACCGTGCGTACGACGGGCGCCAGCGCCCGGCCGATCGCCCGCGTGTTTTCGGCGTCGAGATGCACGCCGTCGAGCGGCGTGGTTTTTGCGATCGAGCCCGCGTCGAAGAAGCCGCAGGCCTTCTCCTCCGCCACTTCGGCATAGAGTTTCGCCAGCTTGCGCGATTCCGCCACGCCGCCGTCGAACATGGCGTCGAAATCGGCGTCCTCGGTCGGCGTCAATGGCGGCGGCGAGACGATGAGCAGCTTCGGCGCCCTGGCATCGTGCGGATAGGCATGGCCGCGCACGATGTCGGCCAGCCGCTGCATGCCCTGCTTGGCGCCGATGGCGCGGCCGCAGATGAAGGGCTTCATGTCGTTGGCGCCAAGCATGATGATGACGAGGTCGAGCGGCGCATGCGTCTGCAGGATGGTCGGCAGCACGCGCGCGCCGTTGCGGTCGCAGTCGGCGAGGTGGTCGTCATGCGCCGTGGTGCGGCCGTTGAGCCCCTCGGCGATCACCAGCGCGCCGGAGCCGAGTTCGGCGGCCAGCACGCTCGGCCAGCGGTTCGCGTAGGCGTGGCGCCCCGGGCCTTCGGCCGAATAGCCCCAGGTGAGCGAATCCCCGTAGCAGAGAATGTTCTTCATGAAACCGTCCCGTTCCGTCCGAATCCTTCACGGCGCATGCCGACGCGCCAGCGCACGAACAGCCAGTCGACCAGGACGATCGCCAGGCCGGGCAGCACCAGGCCGGCGATCATCGGCAGATCGGCCTCGAGCTTTGCCGTATCGCCCGCCACCGCCCAAAGCTCGAAAGCAAGCAGCGCGGCAATCGCCACCACCAGGGCGGCCAGCGACCATTTTCCGGCGCGGTCGATGCTGGCTCTGGTTCTTCCTATGACCTGCGGCAACAGGAAGACCAAAGCGAACACGACCGCCAGCACCGGAACGGAGGCGAACACCAGGATGAATTCCTCCGTCGCCCCTGTTGCCAGCGCCAGCCACTGGGCGACGAAGATGCCGGCCAGCAGCGACAGGAAGAACGCCATGAGCGAGGTCAGGATGGCCCGCACGGCGCCCGCCGGTCACGCGCTGCGCAGGCCGAACGCGACCATCAGCAGGAATACGCCGTTGGACAGCAGCTCGACCGCCAGCAGGATGCCGAGCACGGTCGTCGCCGCCCACGGATAGTCGGCGAAGATGACGATGCCGAGCAGGATCGACAGCAGGCCCGAGATCAGCGCGAACACCCAGCCGGAGACGGGGCGCAGCGAGAAAGCGTACATGACCTTGACCACGCCCAGCACCACGAACAGCACCGCGACCAGCATGGTGAGCGACACCGCCCCGGCCAGCGGATTGGCAAGCAGCGACACGCCGACCGCCGCCGTCAGCACGCCGAGCAGCAGCGACCACAGGAAACCCGGCCAGTCCTTCACGCTGAAGGCCTGGATGATCTGCAGGATACCGAACAGAAGGAACGTCCAGCCCGCCAGCAGAACGGCCGCGAAGGTCGCGGCGAAGGGGTTGGCGAGCGCCAGCACGCCGCCGATCAGCGATATGACACCCAGGATGGCGAGCCAAATCCAGGAAGATTTCAGCCGTTGAACCTGTTCACCGGTAGCCATTACTCCCTCCTCAGTTGCCGGAGTGTAGATGTCCGTCCTGGACATCCCTGGCTCCGCAGCCGCGGACAGTTTACCTGCTTTCGGCGGAAGGGTCGCGACGGTTCAGAGGTCGCGCGGGCCGAAAAAAATAAACTGTCCCCTGCATCTCCTCAAACCAGCATGCCGATCGGATTCTCGATGTAGCGTTTGAAGGCGCCGAGCAGTTCGGCGCCGAGCGCGCCGTCGACCGCCCGATGGTCGGTGGACAGCGTCACCGACATGACGGTCGCCACCTTGACCTCGCCGTTCTTCACTACCGCCCGCTGCTCGCCGGCGCCGACCGCCAGGATGGTGGCGTGCGGCGGGTTGATGACGGCCGAAAAATCCTTGATGCCGAACATGCCGAGATTGGACACGGCGGTCGTGCCGCCCTGGTATTCCTCCGGCTTCAGCTTGCGGTTCCTGGCGCGGCCGGCCAGATCCTTCATCTCGTTGGCGATGACCGACAGCGTCTTCTGGTCGGCCTTGCGGATGATCGGCGTGATCAGCCCGCCGGGGATCGACACCGCCACGCCGACGTCGGCATGGCTGTGCTTGACCATGGCGCCTTCGGTCCAGGAGACGTTGGCGTCCGGCACCTCGATCAGCGCCAGCGCCAGCGCCTTGATCACCATGTCGTTGACCGACAGCTTGTAGGCGGGCACCTCGCCCTTGTCGGTCTTCTTCACCGGTGCGGCCGCGTTCAGCTCGCCGCGCAGCTTGAGCAGCGCATCGAGTTCGCAGTCCAGCGTCAGGTAGAAATGCGGGATGGTGCTTTTCGCCTCGACCAGCCGGCGCGCGATGGTCTTGCGCATGTTGTCGTGCGGGATGAGTTCGTAGGAGCTTTCCTCGAACAGCTTCAGCACCGCCTCGTCCGACATCGGTTTCGGCGCCTGCGCCGGAGCCTGCTTGGGGGCGGCGGTTTCGGCAGCCTTGCCGGCAGGCGCCTTCGCGCCGCCGGCGACCGCCGCGTCCACATCCGCCTTGACCACACGGCCGTGCGGGCCGGAGCCGGAAACGTCCGAAAGGTCGATGCCGGCTTCCTTGGCGACGCGGCGGGCCAGCGGCGAGGCGAAGATGCGCTCGCCGGCGGCATGGCCGTTCGCAGCAGGCTTACCCTCCCCCGACGTGGGGAGGGTCGGCGGCGCAACCGCCGGGGTGGGGGGCTGAGATGCCTTTTCACCCCCACCCGCGCCTTCGGCGCGACCTCCCCCCTCCGAGGGGGAGGTTGGCGCTTTCTCCTGCTTCGTCTCGGCCTTGGCGGCAGGCGCATCGCCGCCCTTGGCGGCCGCGCTCGCGTCCTCGCCCTCGCCGGCCAGAACGGCGATCAGCGCATTGACCTTGACGCCCTCCGTGCCGGCCGGCACCACGATCTTGGCGACCGTGCCCTCGTCGACCGCCTCGACCTCCATCGTCGCCTTGTCGGTCTCGATCTCGGCGATCACGTCGCCGGGTGCGACCTTGTCGCCCTCCTTGACCAGCCACTTGGAAAGGTTGCCCTCCTCCATAGTGGGCGACAGGGCCGGCATGGTGATGTTGATCGGCATGGTCAGCGGTCTCCGGCGTAGAGGGCTTGCGGGTCTTCATTGAAGCCGAGCGGCTGGTCTAACGGCCATAGGTCGGCGAGAGAAAGGGATATCGCTTCGAAGGGAGGCGCGCTCACGATGTCGCCCGAGGTCCAACTTCCCTCCAGGAGCCACTGTCGCTCCAACAGGGTAAAGACTTCAAGCAGTTGCTGCCTCGGATCGACGATCCACAGATGTCCAATGCCCGCCTCCGCGTAGAGACGTGTCTTCACCGTGCGGTCGCGGCGTTCCGTGGAAGCCGACAGAACCTCGCAGACCCAGTCGGGCGCGATTGTGGAGCGGTTTGTATCCGGATAGCCCGAGAGTCGTTCGCGGCGCCAGCCTGCTATGTCCGGTACGAGAACGTTGGAGCCCAACTTGAGTTCGGGTTCGACAATGAATAGCCAACCGCCCGGGCCACCAAAATCCTTGAATTGGAACGCCGCTCCCAATCGAATGTTCAAGGCCGTCGCCGAACCACCATGTCGGAACGACGGCCTCGGATGCGTCATCAACTCGCCGTCGATGATCTCCGCTACCAGATGCGACGGAACCGCTTCTAGGTCGGCGTAGGTGGCGGGGCGGCCGCTCGTTTTGGTCATCTGGCAATCTCGCGCCTTATATTAAGTCGCTCATACGCATCAAAATACTCGTCGCTAGGTCTGAAAGATAAGAGATTTTCACACGCTTCGAGATCGAAAATCTCCATCATTGCAGAGTTCGGCAAGGAGGCATCCAGCCTGGATCGGAAGCAGAACCCTTTGGATTCGAACTCCTCGTCGTGACGCAAGAGATACTCGTGCTCCTGTTGGGCGACCGCGGTTGCGTGCCGCGCGAAATATGCACGATAAGCTTCGAACCGAGCCGTCGGCTCGAAGTTACAAATCCATGCGGGGAAATTCGCTTCGCGAAAGACCACGGTTCCGAGCGATTCGCCGCCCGCGTCCAACAAGTCCCACGAATGATCTGAGTCCTCCCGCAGATCAGTCACGCTCGCTACCCCCGATACGTCACCGCCTTCACCGCCTCGATCACCTCGCCGACATTCGGCAGCGCCAGCTTCTCGAGGTTTGCCGCATAAGGCATCGGCACGTCCTTGCCGGCAATGGTGATCACCGGCGCGTCGAGGAAGTCGAAGGCGCGCTGCGACACCTGGTTGGCGATGAAATCGCCCACCGACGACTGCGGATATCCCTCCTCGACCACGACCAGCCGGTTGGTCTTCTTCACCGAGGCGATGACCGTGTCGAGGTCCATCGGGCGGATGGTGCGCAAGTCGACGATCTCGACGTCGATGCCGAGCTTGGCCAGTTCCGCCTCGGCCTTCACCGCATAAGTCATGCCGATGCCCCACGAGACCAGCGTCACGTCCTTGCCCGCCTTGTGGATGCGCGCCTTGCCGATCGGCAGCACGAAATCGTCGAGCTTCGGCACGTCGAAGGAATGGCCGTAAAGAATCTCGTTCTCGAGGAAGATGACCGGGTTGGGGTCGCGGATCGCCGCCTTGAGCAAGCCCTTGGCGTCGGCCGCCGTGTAGGGCTGGATCACCTTCAGGCCGGGAATGTGGCTGTACCAGGCGGCATAGTCCTGGCTGTGCTGGGCGGCGACGCGCGCCGCGGCGCCGTTCGGCCCGCGAAAAACGATCGGCGCGCCCATCTGGCCGCCCGACATATAGAGCGTCTTTGCCGCCGAATTGACGATCTGGTCGATCGCCTGCATGGCGAAGTTGAAGGTCATGAACTCGACGATCGGCTTCAGCCCGGCCATCGCGGCACCCACGCCGACGCCGGCAAAGCCGTGCTCGGTGATCGGCGTGTCGACCACGCGGCGCGGGCCGAACTCCTGCAGCAGGCCCTGCGTGATCTTGTAGGCGCCCTGGTACTCGGCGACCTCCTCGCCCATGACGAAGACGTCCTGGTCGCGGCGCATCTCCTCCGCCATGGCGTCGCGCAGCGCCTCGCGCACGGTGGTCGACACCATCTCGGTGCCGGCGGGAATGTCCGGATCGGCCGCGGCTTCCGCCTTCGGCGCGGCCGGAACCTTGGCCGCATCCTTGTTCGCCGTCGGCTCCTCGGCGGACTGACGCGCCTTGCCGCCGGCGTCATCCGCGGCCTGCTTCGGCGTATCGGCATCCGCGGGCTTCGCCTGCGGCGGCGCCGCACCGTTCTTGCCGATGTCGGCGGCGCTCTCGCCGTCCTGCAGCAGCACGGCGATCGGCGTGTTGACCTTCACGCCCTCGCTGCCAGCGGGAATCAGAATCTTTCCGAGCGTGCCCTCATCGACCGCCTCGACCTCCATGGTCGCCTTGTCGGTCTCGATCTCGGCGATCACGTCGCCGGCGGTCACCTTGTCGCCTTCGCTTTTCAGCCATTTGGCGAGATTGCCCTCTTCCATGGTCGGCGAGAGGGCGGGCATCAGAATTTCGATCGGCATGTCCGGCCTCCCTCAGTGTACGATGTCGGTCCAGAGTTCGGACGCATCCGGCTCGGGATCGGTCTGGGCGAAGTCGGCCGAGTCGGCGACGATGTCGCGCACCTCCTTGTCGATCGCCTTCAGCTCGTCCTCGCTCGCCCACTTCTTGTCGATGACGCGCGCCTTGACCTGCTCGATCGGGTCATGCTCGGAGCGCATCTTCTGCACCTCCTCCTTGGTCCGGTATTTCGCCGGGTCCGACATGGAGTGGCCGCGATAGCGGTAGGTCAGCATTTCCAGGATGATCGGCCCCTTGCCGGTGCGGCAGTGCTCGAGCGCCAGCTCGCCGGCCGACTTGACCGCGCGCACGTCCATGCCGTCGACCTGGATGCCGGGAATGCGGAAGGAGGCGCCGCGCTGCGAGAAATCCGTCTCGGCCGACGAGCGCGCCACCGACGTGCCCATGGCGTAGCGGTTGTTCTCGATGACGTAGATGACCGGCAGCTTCCACAGCGAGGCCATGTTGAAGCTCTCGTAGACCTGGCCCTGGTTGGCCGCGCCGTCGCCGAAGAAGGTCAGCGACACCGCGCCGTTGTCGCGGTAGCGGTTGGCGAAGGCAAGCCCGGTGCCGAGCGACACCTGAGCTCCGACGATGCCGTGGCCGCCGTAAAAATTCTTCTCCTTGGAGAACATGTGCATGGAGCCGCCCTTCCCCTTGGAATAGCCGCCCCGCCGCCCCGTCAGCTCGGCCATCACGCCGCGCGGCGACATCTCCATGGCCAGCATGTGGCCGTGGTCGCGATAGGCGGTGATCATCTGGTCGCCGTCGGCCATCGCCATCTTGAGGCCGGTGACCACCGCTTCCTGGCCGATGTAGAGATGGCAGAAGCCGCCGATGAAACCCATGCCGTAGAGCTGGCCGGCCTTCTCCTCGAAGCGCCGGATCAGAAGCATGCCGCGATAGGCGGCGAGTTCCTGCTCCTTGGTGAAGTCCGCCGGCTTCGGCGCCGTCGGGTGTGGCTGGGATTTCCCGTCCGCCCTTGTCTTGGCGGACGATTTCCTGGCGGCTTGGGCCATGCATCGCTCCCTGGGAATCGTCTCTTGCGGACATGCCGGGAGCCCTTGCAGCCCCCTCACTTTGCGATGAGGCTAGCACGCGGCGCAGCCTTCGGCCATGCTGAAAAAATGCATGGCTGGCATGAAAATACGAGGCCGTATTTTGCTTAACCGATTGTATTTTCTATCTGTATAGCAAATTAACTGGATTCGAGTTAATTCGCTTGCGACGGCAGCATGATCGTCACCTCGTCGGCATGCGACAGGTTGAGCGCCCGGCGGGCCTGCTCGTCCAGCATGTCCTTGTCGATGCTGCCGTCGCGCAGCATGCGCACCTTGCCCTCAAGCGCCACGCGCTCCGAGCGCGTCCTGTCGAGCTGCGCCTGCAGCACCGTGGCGCGGGCGCGCAGCTGGTCCTTGGAGTTGATGCCGAACTCGCCGTGATAGACGTGGTAGCCGAAATAGGAGAGCACGACCGCCGCCAGCGCCGGCACGATCAGGCGGCCGGTCTTGCGGGGGCGGTACTGGCGTGTCCACATTGGGCGATTCCTTGGGTCGCTCCATCTCGCCCGATCTTGCTTAACGGCCGGTTACGACGCCGCCTTGCATGCCGACCCGAGCCCGATGGCCCAAGGCGCCCGGCCCCGACTACCGGCAGCATTCGTTGTGCCACCGCCGGTTTTTTCGCTGCACCCGGCTTGGCGGCGCGGCCATTCTCCTTTATAGGCGTCCCTCCCTCAATCCCGTATGGGAGGGTACGAATGACAGTATCTTGCATCACGCGAGGCCGCGAGGCTTAGGTCCCGGCTGCCCGCCCGGGAGGCCGCGAGGCTTTTCGGGCAACGGATAGCCGCAGGACCGGCGTCCCGCTCGCCCGTCCGCCGCCCCGGCTCGGCCGGCGCGCATTCGTACCGTAGCCGCTTCCCGACGTTTCGTCTGTCGCGGCGTTTTCATTTCCGACCGATTGCTGGGACCGGACGCTTTGTCCGGGCAAGTTCATGGCTCGTTTCAAGATCGATCTGCGCGGCGGCGCCTTCCGCAGCGTTTTCTCCTTCACCGCCGACCACTGGCGCCGCCAGCCGTTCCGGCTCGCCGTGATCGTCGGCGCGGTGCTGGTCGCCACGCTGGCCGACGTGCTGACCCCGCTCTATTCCGGGCGGCTGGTCGACGCCATCGCGCAAGGTGCAGCCGGCGACGTCGTCGCCTGGAATGCGGCCGTCGCCGCCTTCTCGACGCTGATCGCGCTGGCGTTCGGCGCCGTCGTCTTCCGCCACATCGCCTTCATGGGCATCATCGCGCTCACGCTGAAGATGATGTCGGACATCGCCGCCGACGCCTTTCATCGCGTCCAGCGTTTTTCGACCGACTGGCACGCCAACAGCTTTGCCGGCTCGACCGTGCGCAAGGTGACGCGCGGCCTGTGGGCGCTCGACCTGCTCAACGACACCATCCTGGTGGCGCTGCTGCCGTCGCTGGTCATGCTGGTCGGCTCGACCCTGCTGCTCGGCTGGTACTGGCCGCTGATGGGGCTGATCGTCGCCGTCGGCTCGATCGTCTACATCGCCGTCACCGTGTCGCTGACGCTGGGCTATGTCGCGCCGGCGGCGAGCCTCGCCAACAGCTGGGACACCAGGCTGGGCGGTGCGCTCGCCGACGCGGTCAGCTGCAACGCGGTGGTCAAGGGTTTTGGCGCCGAGGAGCGCGAGGACCGGCGGCTGGCGAAGATCGTCGACAAATGGCGGCTGCGCACCGACCGCACCTGGGTGCGCGGCACCTGGAGCGGCACGGCGCAGGGCGTCACGCTGCTGGTGCTCAGGGCCGCCGTGGTGGGCTTCACGCTCATCCTGTGGTCGCGCGGCCAGGCGAGTGCCGGCGACGTCGCCTTCGTGCTCACCGCCTTCTTCGTGCTGCAGGGCTATCTGCGCGACGTCGGCATGCATGTGCGCAACGTGCAGCGCTCGGTGAACGACATGGAGGAACTGGTCGACATCCACGACCAGCCGCTCGGCATCGTCGACAGGCCCGGCGCCAAGCCGATCCGCATCGGCGCGGGCCGCATCGACTTCGAGAACGTCACCTTCCACTACGGCAACCACCGGCTGCCGCTGTACAGGGATTTCTCGGTGACGATTCCCGCCGGCGAGCGGGTCGGGCTGGTCGGCCATTCCGGCTCCGGCAAGACCACATTCGTCAAGCTGATCCAGCGGCTTTACGACCTGAACGCCGGCCGCATCGTCATCGACGGGCAGGACATCGCCGAGGTCACGCAGTCGTCGCTGCGCAACCAGATCGCCATCGTCCAGCAGGAGCCGATCCTGTTCCACCGCTCGCTGGCGGAAAACATCGCCTATGCGCGCCCCGGCGCCACGCAGGCGGAGATCGAGGCGGCGGCGAAGCTTGCCAGCGCGCACGACTTCATTGCGCGCCTGCCGAAAGGCTACGGCACGCTGGTGGGCGAGCGCGGCGTAAAACTGTCGGGCGGCGAGCGCCAGCGCGTGGCGATCGCCCGCGCCTTTCTGGCCGACGCGCCGATCCTGATCCTCGACGAGGCGACGTCCAGCCTCGATTCGGAATCGGAGGTGCTGATCCAGCAGGCGATGGAGCGGCTGATGGTCGGGCGCACGACGCTGGTCATCGCGCACCGGCTGTCGACGGTCAGGGCGCTCGACCGGCTGCTGGTGTTCGACGCCGGCCGCATCGCCGAGGAAGGCAGCCACGAGGCGCTGATCCGCCGCGACGGCGGCATCTACCGCCGGCTGTTCGAACGCCAGGCGCTGGAGCTGACCAAGGGTCTGACCTGAGACGGGAAGAGGGGGTGCTTGTCACGCGCTTCAAGCCATCGATCGATCGCATTTCCCGGGAGAGCGCTTGGCTGCTGCGCGAACGCCCCCTCTCCCCGTCCTTCACGGCTACCGGATTCACACATCTCACCGTGCGATCGAGACAGGTTGGTATCGGCAGGCGATAAATTCCGGGGAGACTTTGCTATCACCACCTCCGAGGCCTGTTGGGTTGGACGGCGCCCGACGGCATCGAATGTGCCAGAATGAGGTCGTCCGATCTCAACAGGCTTCGGCGACGAAGCTGCAAGGCATAGGCAAAACGAAACGCGGTTCAAAACCGGTGGCCGAGAAGTGTGAATGCGGTAGCGATCGACGGGGAGCGGGTGGCCCGAAAGGCCGGAGAGGGGGGCGACCGGCGACTGCGGTGTGTCGTCAGGACCGCGCGCCGGCAACCGGCCTCGCCTCAGGCGGCCGTCTCGCGCGGCACCGCGTGGGAAACGCCGGCGGCCGCCTCGCACACCTCGACATGCTTCGCCAGCGCTTCCTTGGAAAGCACCGCGCTGATGGTGCAGATGTCGCGGTTCTGGAATTTCGGCATCCGCTGGAGCTCCTGGAGCCGCGTCAGAAGTGCGCCACGGGTCATGTCTCGTCTCCTTCTCGGTCTTGTGGTCTCTTGCCCCCCGGAGCGGGCGCCGTCAGGCGGCCCGCACGCCCGCGTTCAGCGGGATCTCGATGTCGACCTCGAGCGTCGACACCTTGTCGCCGCGGTCCATCTTGACGACCACCTTGTCGCGGTCGATCTGCACATGCTTGGCGATGACGGCCAGAATCTCCTCGCGCAGCTGCGCCACCAGGTCGGAATGGCCGACGGTCGCGCGCTCGTGGGCGAGCAGCACCTGCAGCCGCTCGCGGGCGGTCGGCGCCGAGGTCTTCTTGGCGAAGAAGTTGAATAGGCTCATGCCGCCCTCCGTCCAAAGATCTTGCTGAACAGGCCGCGCTTCTCGCCGGGGATGGTGACCGGCAGCGTCTCGCCGGCGAGACGGCGCGCCGCGTCGAGATATGCGAGCGCCGGCGCGCTGCGGCTGTCGGCCAGCGTCACCGGCGTGCCGACGTTGGAGGCGCGCAGCACGTCCATGCTTTCGGGGATGATGCCGAGCAGCGGGATCGACAGGATCTCCAGCACGTCCTCGACCTTCAGCATGTCGCCGCGCTCGGCGCGGGCGGCGTCGTAGCGGGTGAGCAGCAGATGTTTCTCCACCCGGTCGCCGCGCTCGGCCCGAGCGGTCTTGGAATCGAGCAGGCCGATGATGCGGTCGGAATCGCGCACCGACGAGACTTCCGGATTGGTGACCACCACGGCGACGTCGGCATGGCGCATCGCCAGCGTGGCGCCGCGCTCGATGCCGGCGGGGCTATCGCAGATGATCCAGTCGAAGGACTGCTTCAACTCGCCGATCACCCGCTCGACGCCCTCGGCGGTCAGATTGTCCTTGTCGCGCGTCTGCGAGGCCGGCAGCAGGTGCAGCGTCTCCAGCCTCTTGTCGCGGATCAGCGCCTGCGGCAGTTTCGCGTCGCCCTGGATGACGTTGACCAGGTCGTAGACGACCCGGCGCTCCGCCCCCATGACGAGGTCGAGATTGCGCAGGCCGACGTCGAAATCGACGACGACGGTCTTCTCGTTGCGCTGTGCCAGCGCTGCGCCGAGGGCGGCGGTCGATGTCGTCTTGCCGACGCCGCCCTTGCCCGATGTAACCACGATTACTTTCGCCATCTCGCTCTCCTGTCGCCCGGTCTTTTGCCGGTTCAGTTTAGGGGTTCCGCCATGATCGCATCGCCTTCCAGCCAGAACTGCACGGCCTGGCCGCGCAGCTTGCGGTCCATGTCCTCGGCGGTCTTGTAGAGGCCGTCGATGGCCAGCAGCTCGGCTTCCAGCTTCCGGCAGAAGATGCGCGCCGACGCGTTGCCGACCGAACCGGCCAAAGCCCGGCCCCGCAATGTCCCGTAGACATGGATCGAGCCGCCGGCGACGATCTCGGCGCCCGAGGCGACCGAGCCGACGATGGTGACGTCGCCCTCGGGGAAGATGACCGACTGCCCGGAGCGCACCGGCTCGCGGATGATGATCGACTGCATCGGCCGGATCGCCTGGATTTCGGCGGACGACGCAGGCTCCGCGGGCCCGGCCCGGTCCGCCGCGCGCGGTTCGGCCGCGGCTTCCGGCGCCTCGAAGTCGGGAGCCGGCCTGCCGCCCTTCATGGCCGGCGGCATGCCCGGGCCGAGCTGCGAGGGGCGAGCTCCTTCCACACCCATGATCCAGACGTTGCGCTCGCCGAGCGCGCGGATCAGCTCCGCCAGCTGCTGGCGGCTGACGTCGAGGCCGTCGATGTCGAGGACGACCGGCCGCCCCAGAAAAAATCCCGCGGACCGCGCCGCCAGATCGTCGAGCCGGGCCAGCCAGCCGTCCAGCGGCAGCTCCGGCGCGAGCATGAGCGCCAGGAAGGATCGGCCCTTGAGGCGGATCGGACGCGTGTCTGTTAGGGGTCTGGTCATCTCGGTTAATTTTCCGTTGTTACGATCCCTAAAGGCACCATGGTTAACCAATGGTTAACGGGCCGTTCCGGCGAAGGGATTTGGAGATCGTCTCTTTGAATCGAATGGTTCTGTCTGTGGGGCTGACGCTTCGGCTGCGGGATCACCGGCTCCGGTTCCTGCAGGCCGATTGCCCGGCAAGATAGCTGAGTCGCCCGGTCTGGCGCATGATCATTGCCGCGGAAAGGCACGAAATATCGCCGCGGCGAGCAGAACGTCCGCAAAGTCAGCGGGTTACCGCGTCGGAAACCGTCACTTCCGGTACACGACAGTGTCGCTCGACAGCGCCGGATGACGGCGGTCCGTTTTCAAGCGGCGTCGTGCACTGTGCCCGTCACTTCCGGACGCAGACGCTCCTGCCGGCACGGACAGGCGCCAACCGGGGATGACCTTTGACGGCTTGCGTCGCAACCTAGAACGTCAGATACGCCTCGGCGATACCGAGAAAATCCTTGGCCTTCAGGCTGGCGCCGCCGACCAGCGCGCCGTCGACATTGTCGATCGACAGCAACTCCTTGGCGTTCGATGGCTTGACCGACCCGCCATAGAGGATGCGCGTGCGCCTGGCCTCCTCGCCGATGCGGGCGGCAAGCTCGGCGCGGATATGGGCATGCGCCTCAGCCACGTCCTCCGGGGTCGGCGTCAGGCCCGTGCCGATCGCCCAGACAGGCTCGTAGGCTATGATCGTGTTGGCATGTGTCGCGGCGGCGGGCACCGAACCGGCGATCTGGCGCGACAGCACCGCCATCGTCCTCTCCGATTCGCGCTCGGCCCTCGTCTCGCCGATGCAGATGACGGCGATGAGCCCGGCGCGCCACGCGGCTTCCGCCTTGGCATGGACGGCCGCGTCGCTCTCGCCATGGTCGGCGCGGCGTTCCGAGTGGCCGACGATGACATGGCCGGCACCGGCGTCCTTGAGCATCTCGGCGGAAATGTCCCCGGTATGGGCACCGCTTTCCAGCGGGTGGCAATCCTGCCCTCCCGCCCTTACCGGCATGCCATCGAGCGCGGCGACGGCGCGCGTCAGCAGAGTGGCGGGCACGCAGACCAGCGCCTCGGCTTCCGCCTCCAGGCTGCCCAGAAAACCGTGGCCGATCGAGCGCAACTCGGCGAGCGAGGCCGCCGTTCCGTTCATCTTCCAGTTGCCTGCGACAAGCGGCCGAATTCCTGGCGTCATCCCCGTCTCCTCTCGAACCCGGCCTTCCCTATCAAAAACAAGCCACAAAGCAATCGACACTTGCCGCCGGGGGCGTTATTGCCCTTCATTCACGGATTGCAACGGACCTCTTCATGCTCGAAACACTGCGAACCGCGGCCGGTACCTGGATCGCCAAGCTGCTGCTTCTCCTTCTGGTGTTGAGCTTCGCGGTGTGGGGCATCTCGGGCCAGATCGGCAACGGCATCGGCGGCAACTCGGTGGTGACGGCCGGCGCCACGTCGGTTTCCCCGAACGAGTACCGCCTCGCCTATGACCGGCAGCTCGGCCTGCTGTCGCAGCGCTTCGGCCAGCGGCTGACGCGCGAGCAGGCGACGGCGCTCGGCGTCGACAATCTGGTGCTGTCGCAGCTCGTTTCCGGGGCGCTGCTCAGCGAGCAGGCGCGCAAGCTCGGGCTCGGCCTGTCCAAGGATCGGATCGCCGCCCTCACCGCCGAGGATCCCGCCTTCCAGGGCCCGGACGGCAGGTTCAGCCGCCAGCAGTTCGACTACGTGCTGCGCGAGGTCGGCATGCGTCCGGAGGACTATCTCACCAACCGCGCCCAGGAAGCCGTGCGCGAGCAGATCATCGACGCTGTCGCCGAAGGCATGAAGGCGCCCGACGCCTTCCTGCGCGCCCTCGCGCTCTACAGCGGCGAGGACCGCACCGTCGACTACCTGTCGTTGCCGAGGTCGACGGTCGGACCGGTCCCGGCCCCCGACGACGCGGCGCTGTCGGCCTGGTTCGACGAGCGCAAGCAGCAGTATGCCGCGCCGGAATACCGCAAGATCGCCTATGTCAAGCTGGAGCCGGAGGACATAGCCGACGAAAGCGCAATCTCGGACGAGCAGGTGCGCGCCGACTACGAGAAGAACAAGGCCCGCTACACCACGGCCGAGACGCGCACGATCGAGCAATTGGTCTTCCCGTCGCGGACCGCGGCCGACGAGGCCGCCGCCGCCCTGCAGGGCGGCACGCCGTTCGACAAGGTCGTCGAGGCTCAGGGCAAGACGCTCGCTGACGTTCACCTCGGCACGCTCGCCAAGGATCGGGTGCCTGACCGCGCGGTGGCGGAGGCCGCCTTTACTCTCGGTGCCAACGAGGTCAGCCCCGTCGTCGACGGCAGCTTCGGCGCCGTGCTCGTGCGTGTCACGGCGATCAACCCGGAGACGGTCAGGTCCTATGAAGACGTCGCGCCGGAGATCCGCAAGGATCTCGCGCTCGGCGAGGCGCACCGCGTGCTGCTCGACGTGCACGATTCCTACGAGGATGCACGCGCCGGCGGCGAGACGCTGGCGGAAGCCGCGTCCAAGCTGAAGCTCGCCGTCGTCACCATCGACGCCGTGGACCAGACAGGCCGGCGTCCTGACGGCACGGTCCTGGCAGATCTGCCGGCGTCGAGCGAGCTGCTGCGCGGCGCCTTCGACACGGAAGTCGGCGTCGAGAACCAGGCGATCAACATCGGCTCGGACGGTTATGTGTTCTACGAGGTGCAGGGGATCACCCCGGCACGCGACCGCGCGCTGGACGAAGTGAAGGACAAGGTCATTGCCGACTGGACGGCCGCAGAGACCGACAAGCGGCTTTCCGACAAGGTGGCGGAACTGGAGAAGCGGCTCAAGGACGGAACCCCGTTCGACACCATCGCCGGCGAGCTCGCGCTGGAGAAGCAGACCAAGCGCGGGTTGAAGCGCGGAGCCGACGACGCCGACTTCGGCAGCGCCGGCGTCGAAGCGGCATTCGACGTGGCACAGGGCGGATCCGGCGCCTTCGCCGCGCCGGCCGGCGATGCCCGTATCCTCTTCCAGGTGACGGAAGTGTTCGAGCCGGCCGCCTCCGGTCCCGATGCCGTTCCCGAGGCGGAGCGCCGGAATTATTCCACCGGTCTCGTCAACGACATGCTCGACCAGCTGGTCGCGCGGCTGGAGGGCGAGTATCCGGTGCGCGTCGACCAGGCTGCGATGACGCGGGCCCTGGCTTTCTGACGATGAGCACGCTGAAGCCCCACATCGCCAAGGTAGCGTCCGGCGCGGTGCTTTCCTTCGAGGAAGCGAAGGACGCCTTCGACATCATCATGTCGGGCGAGGCGACGCCGGGGCAGATCGGCGCCTTCCTGATGGCGCTCAGGGTGCGCGGCGAGCAGGTGCCGGAAATCTCCGGCGCCGTCGCCACGATGCGCGAGAAGATGCTGACGGTCGAGGCGCCGGAAGACGCGATCGACATCGTCGGCACCGGCGGCGACAATTCGCACAGCGTCAACATTTCCACCGCCTCCGCCTTCGTCATCGCCGGAGCCGGCGTGCCGGTCGCCAAGCACGGCAATCGCGGCCTCTCCTCGCAGACAGGCGCCGCGGACGTGCTGATCGCGCTCGGCATCAAGATCGACCTGCCGCCGGAGGCGATCTCGGCCTGCATCAACGAGGCGGGCGTCGGCTTCATGTTCGCGCCGTCGCACCATCCGGCGATGCGCCATGTCGGCCCGGTCAGGGCCGAGCTCGGCACGCGCACCATCTTCAACCTGCTCGGCCCGCTGTCCAACCCAGCCGGCGTGCGCCGCCAGATGATCGGCGTGTTCTCGCCGGACTGGATCGGCCCGGTGGCCGAGACGCTGAGGACGCTCGGCGCCGAGCGTGCCTGGGTGGCGCATGGCGACGGGCTCGACGAGATCACCACGACGGGGGAGACCAGCGTGGCGGAGCTTGCCAATGGCAAGGTGCGCAGCTTCACCCTTCAACCCGAACAATTTGGCCTTGCGCGCCACAGTCGCGAGGATCTGCGCGGCGGCGACGCCGCCTTCAACGCCGCCGCCCTGCGGGCGACGCTGGAGGGCAGGCCCGGCGCCTATCGCGACACGGTGCTGATGAATGCCGGCGCCGGCCTTGTGGTCGCCGGCAAGGCGGCCGATCTCGGCGAAGGCGTCAAGCTCGCCATCGCCTCGATCGACCAGGGGCGTGCGGCAAGCGTACTCGACCGGCTGGTCGTGGTTTCAAACGGATAAGTGCCCGTGGCCGACATTCTGCGCAGGATCGAAGAGTACAAGCGTGTCGAGATCGCCGAGGCGAAGCGCCTCCGGCCGATCGCCGAGGTGACAGCCGCCGCGCGCGATGCCGACCCGGTGCGCGGCTTCGCCGCCGCGCTGAGGGCAAAACGCCGTGGCGGCAGCTATGCGCTGATCGCCGAGATCAAGAAGGCGAGCCCGTCGCGCGGCCTGATCCGGCCCGATTTCGACCCGCCCGCGCTGGCGCGCGCCTACGAGGCCGGGGGGGCCGCCTGCCTGTCGGTGCTGACCGACGGCCCGTCCTTCCAGGGCGCGCCGGAGTATCTTACCCGGGCGCGGGCGGCGACCGCCCTGCCTGCCTTGCGCAAGGACTTCATGTATGATCCCTATCAGGTCTACGAGGCGCGCGCATGGGGCGCCGACGCCGTGCTGATCGTGCTGGCGGCGGTCGACGACGACACCGCCAAGGCGATCGAGGACGCGGCGCTGGAACTCGGCATGGACGCGCTGATCGAGGTCCATGACGAGGCGGAGATCGAGCGGGCGCTCAGGTTGGCCTCGCCGCTGATCGGCATCAACAACCGCGACCTGCGCAGTTTTGCCGTCGACCTCGCCGTCTCCGAGCGGCTTGCCAATCTGGTGCCCAGCGACAGGCTGCTGGTCGGCGAAAGCGGCATCTTCTCGCATGACGACTGCCGCAGGCTGGCGCGCGCCGGCGTCGAGACGTTTCTCGTCGGCGAAAGCCTGATGCGGCGGCCGGACGTGGCGCAGGCGACCCGCGCGCTGCTCTACGGCGAGGCGGCCGCGGCGGTGGGACTCGGCTGAGATGGCCGGGCACAAGACCAACCTCACCCATCTCGGCCGCGACGGACAGGCCGACATGGTCGATGTCGGCAGCAAGGACGAGACCGTGCGCACGGCGCGCGCCGAAGGCAGCGTGACCATGCGGCCGGAAACGCTGACTATGATCATGGCCGGCAACGCCAAGAAGGGCGATGTGATCGGCACGGCGCGCATCGCCGGCATCATGGCGGCAAAGCGCACGCACGAGTTGATCCCGCTCTGCCATCCGCTGCTGCTGACCAAGGTCGCCGTCGATATCGTCGAGGATCCGGCTCTGCCCGGACTGCGCGTCTCCGCGCTCGCCCGCGTCACCGGCAAGACCGGTGTCGAGATGGAAGCGCTGACGGCGGCCTCGGTCGCGTGCCTGACGATATACGACATGGCCAAGGCGGTGGATCGGGAGATGGTTATCACCGGCATCCGGCTGGTCGAGAAGACCGGCGGCACCTCCGGCGACTACAGGGCGGCAGGCTGAGATGGTGCTGCTGCCGGTCGACGAGGCTTTGCGGCTTCTGCTCGACGGCGCCGTGGCGCGGCCGGCGGAACGGGTCGCGCTCTCCGACGCGGCCGGACGGGTGCTGGCGGCGGCGCTCAAAGCATTGCGCACGCAGCCGCCCTTCGACGCTTCCGCCATGGACGGCTATGCGGTGCGCGCCGCCGACGTCGCCTCGGTTCCGGTGCGGCTGGCGGTGATCGGCACCGCCGCCGCCGGGCGCGGCTTTTCCGGAGAAGTCGGCGCCGGACAGGCCGTGCGCATCCTGACCGGAGCGCCGCTGCCGGCAGGTGCCGACACCATCGTCATCCAGGAGAATGCCCGCCGGCTCGACGGCGGCATCGAGGTTTTCGAAACGGTCGCGGCCGGCCGCCACATCAGGCGGCGCGGCCTCGATTTTTCGGCCGGCGACGTGCTGCTCGAGGCCGGCCGCGTGCTCGACCCGGCGGCGCTGTCGCTTGCCGCCGCCGCCAATCACGCGACGCTCGACATCGTCACCCGTCCGCTGGTCGCGATCATCGCCACCGGAGACGAATTGCTACTCCCGGGCAGCGAGCCGGGGCCGGACCAGATCATCGCCTCCAACGCCTATGGCGTCGCCGCGATCGCTTCGGCCGCCGGCGCGCGCGTGCTCGACCTCGGCATCGTCGGCGACGATCGCGCCGCCATCGCCGAGCGGCTGGCGGATGCGACGAAGGCCGGCACCGACGTGGTCGTCACGCTGGGCGGCGCCTCGGTCGGTGACCACGACCTGGTGCACGAGGTGCTCGGCAGCCAGGGCGTGACGCTCGACTTCTGGAAGATTGCCATGCGACCGGGAAAGCCGCTGATGTTCGGCCGGCGCGACGACATGCGTTTCCTCGGCATGCCCGGCAATCCAGTGGCGAGCCTGGTCTGCTCGCAGCTCTTCCTGAAACCGCTGGTTGCAGCTCTCGGCGGCCGGCAGCATGAGCCGAACCTGCGGCCTGCCGTGCTTGGCGCTCCGATGACCGCCAACGATCTGCGGCAGGACTATGTGCGCGCACGGATCGCGATGAAGGACGGCGCGCTCATTGCGACGCCGTTCTCTGTGCAGGATTCGTCGATGTTGCGCATCTTCGCCGACTCGGGCGGGCTGATCGTGCGGGCCCCGTTCGCCCCGGCGGCGGACCAAGGCGATTCCTGTACGGTGCTGATGCTGGGAGCGTAATCCGGTACGCCTGGTTGGTGTGCCGTTCGCTCTCGAATCGGCGCGGGCCAGTCGCGTTGCCGCCGGTTATCGCGTGCTGTCGCAAGCCAAGCGGGGTGAAGCGGCGGGCAAAATCCTTTCCCGCACCACTTTCGCGTTCGGACAAGCCACCCACGACATCGTTGCCTGAAGAAGGGCGCCTACAAGGAAAGCGCTACCCCGACAGCAATACCGCCTGGAGCCCGATGGTGCCGTCACCCGTGGCCGGCTTCCGAACCCCGATGCGGAAAAGCCCGCTGTCCGGCACAACAAAAAACCCGGCGGTTGCCCGCCGGGTTTCGATATCCAACCGTTGCCGGCGGATCAGAAGTTGCGCTGGAAGCGAACGTTCACGCCCCAAGCGTCGGAGTCGTCCAGGTCGAAATTGTCGGCATAGACGACTTCCGGGGTGATGGTGAAGCCCGGAACCAGCTCGTAGGCGATGTTCGCGGCAACCGAGAAGTTCTCCCAGTCGTCGTAGCCGACTTCGGCGTTGAAGGTCGCCTTCTCGTTGAACTTGATCGCCGTGCCGCCCCAGATGGCCCAGTCGCCCTGCCACGGAGCGTACCAGTTGCTGCCGTTGTCGGTCGGGCTTTCGTCCCTGTCGCCGCCGGAGTCCCAGGCGCCCATCACGAAGACCGAAGCGGTCTCGGTGATGTTGACGTCGAGGCGACCCTTGACCGCAACCTGTTCCTGCCAGGTATCCCAGCCGGCGACGACGCCGATCTTGCCCCAGCCCTGCGTCAGCGACACGCCGCCGACCACATAAGGAGCGTAGTCCTCGGTGATGCCAGCGCCGTCGAAGCCCTCGTCCTCGTCGCCCTGCTCCAGGGCGATACCGGCCGAGAAACCATTCGCGCCGGTGTAGGTGTACGCGATCTGCAGCGTCGCGAACGGACCGTAGGGAACGATACCGTCGTTCAGCACGCCCGACGAATAGTCGGTGAAGGTCGAGAAGTAGGAGTCCGTCTTACCGATGCGGAAGCCGCCGAGCTCGATATAGGCATGCTCGATGCCGAGGCCATCATCGTTGTCATAGATGCCGTCCCGGACGAACCGGCCGTCGGCATTCTCCACGAAAGTGGCGCCGTCATTGGCCTGGTAGTTAAAGTTGATGGCGGCGTAGGAACGCAGCGTGCCGAGCTCGGTCTCCGAGCGAGCATCGACGCGCAGCTGGAAGCGGGCGCGGTTGTTGTAGGTATCCTTGATGTGGATATCGTTGTCTTCGTCGACGAAGGAATCATTGCTGGCCTTCGCGAAGAAGTCGCCGCCGCGGATGTCGACACGGACGTAGCCGCTGACCTTTAGGCAGGTCTCGGTGCCGGGCATGTAGAAGAAGCCGGTGCCGTACACGTCGCAGACGCGCACATATTCCATCGGCTCCGGCTCGGCGACGACGACGGCATCGGCCGCCTTGGCGCCGGAGACTGCGACGAGGGCCGCAGCCGAGCCGAGAAGCAGGCTCTTGATGTTCATTTTCTGACCTCCAGTCAAAAAGTTTAATCGTAGGTCTGGGTCTTCTTCGCCGAAAGAAGCGTTTCCGCCCCGTCCCCTAGTCAAATAAGACACGATCGCTCGCCCCTTCCGATGCAAGATTACCCATCACCTTCCCCCGTTCAATCGTGATCTTGCCGGAAGCGCCCCCGCTGCGGCGCGATCTCCCGGCGCTGTGGCACAAAGGACACGATTTGCACCCCCACGGAAACCTTTCATTAATCTTGCGGGCATCGCGGAGGGCACCGGCGATGCTGGAGCCTGTTCCGTTGCCCTTTTCGGGGCGATTCGGTCGGCGGAACACGAAAGCGGCGCGGAACCGTCAGAATCATTGTCGGCGTGCTTCCGCGCTGCCGAACGCCCGATCAAGAATTGATTTCGATCAGATGGAAGACTATCCGGTACAACTTTTACGAACGCGATCCAATGCAAATGCAACCCGGCACTCGCTGGAAGGCACGAAATGCTGGCTGAGCAGTGTTGCTGGTCCTGTTCAGGATTGCTGCGCCGCCACTCATCCGTGACCGGCATACCCCTCGGCGCAGCGAGTCGGCTGCCGAGCGACAGCGACCTCGAATACGCTCCATATGGCAGGGCCGTCCGCAACTCCCGTCCAGCGGCGGAACCCGCCAGTTCAGCTCCGCGTCAGGCTGCGGCGGCGCCACTGGTCGAAGATCACCACCACCACAATGACCACGCCCTGGGCGATGCGCTGCCAGAACGGGCTGACGTCGAGCAGGTTGAGGCCGTTGCCGAGCACGCCGATGATGGCCGCGCCGACGATCGACCCGATGACGCCGCCCTCGCCGCCGAACAGGTTGGTGCCGCCGATGACGACGGAGGCGATGGAGCGCAGTTCCTCGCCTTCGGCCATCAGCGCGTTGGCCGAGTTCAGCCGTCCGACCAGGATGATGCCGCCGATCGCCGCAAGCAGGCCGGAGATCGCATAGGTAAGGATCTTGGTGCGGGCGATGCTGATACCGGAGGCGCGCGCCGCCTCGCGGTTGCCGCCGACGGCATAAATGCTGCGGCCGAGCGCCGTGTAGCGCAGGATGTACCAGGCCACCGCGCCGCAGAGCAGCGCCAGCAGCGCGCTGACTGGCAGGCCGAACAGCTTGCCGCCGCCGACCCAGATCAGCGTCTCGGGAAGCTGGCGACCAGAATCGAAGGAGGGCACCGGCAGGCCGTCGGTGACCAGCAGCGCCATGCCGCGAAAGATGGTCATGGTACCGAGCGTGGCGATGAAGTCCGGGATCTTGAAGGTGGCGATGACCCAGCCGTTGAAGGCGCCGGCGACAAAGCCGATGCCGAGCCCGACAACGATCGCAAGGACCGGCGGCAGGAAGCCGATGTCGACACCGAACAGCACCAGCGGCGCGGTCAGCAGCACCGCGGCGATCGACGCCGACAGCGCCGCCACCGCGGCGACGGAGAGATCGATGCCGCCGGTCAGGATGACGAAGGTCTGGCCGACCGCGAGGATGGCTACGAAGGCGGTCTGGCGCGCCACGTTCGACAGGTTGTCGACCGTCAGGAAATTGGAAGTGGCGAGCGACAGGAATGCCATCAAGAGCACCAGCGCGATCAGCGGGCCGGCCTGGAAGAGCACCTGCCTGATGTTCGCCCTGCGCGATACGGCTGTTTCGGCAGACGCCGCCGCGCCGACCTTCGCCACTCCGGTCTGTTCAGTCATATCCGACACCTTTTTCTAACTTGCGTGCCGCAGCAGGTTCTCCTGCGACAATTGTTCCCGCGGCAGTTCCGCCGATAGCCGCCCGTGCCGCATCACCAGCACGCGGTCGGCCATGCCGATCAGCTCGTTGAGCTCCGACGATATCATCAGGATGGAAGCACCGTCCGCCACAAGCCGGCTCATCAGCGCGAACACCTCGGCCTTGGCGCCGACATCGATGCCGCGCGTCGGCTCGTCGAAGATGAGGATTTTGGCGCCGCTCGACATCCAGCGCGCGAGGATCACCTTCTGCTGGTTGCCGCCGCTGAAGAACATCAGCCGGTGCGCCAGCGAGGCCGGCCGCACGCGCAGCTCCCTGACGTAGCGCTCGCTCTCCGTGCGCTCGCGCTTGAGATCCAGCCGCGACAGCAGACTGCGGCCGGAAAGCCAGGACAGGCTGAGATTGGGCCCGACCGGCTGCATCGGCACGAGACTCTGGCGGCGGTCGCGCGAGATCAGGCCGAGACCGGCGGCGATCGCGTCGGAGGAATAGCGGAAATGCACCGGCCGGCCGTCGACCTCTATCGTGCCGGACTTCAGATCCTGCAGGCCGAAGAGTGCTGCGGCGATCTCCGCCTGCCCTGCCCCCATCAGGCCGTAGACGCCCAGAATCTCGCCGCGATGCAGGTTGAAGGAAATGTCCTTCAGCGTCTTGCCGGAAGCAAGCCGGTCGACCGAGAGCGTCGGCTTGCCGCGCTCCACCTTCACCTTGGGGAACTGGTCGGCGAGGCTGTGGCCGACCATCATGCCGATCACCGTCTCCTCGTCGGCCTTGTCGGCCGGCAGCGTGTCAATGACGATACCGTCACGCAGCACGGTGACGCGGTCCGCGATCATCGGGATCTCGGAGAGGTGGTGGGAGATGTAGATCATGCCGTGGCCGCGCTGTTTGAGCCGGCGGATGACGTCGAACAGACGGCTGCGCTCGCCGTCGGACAGCGCCGATGTCGGCTCGTCGAGCAGGAGGATGCGCGGCCCGCGCTCCAGCACGCGGGTGATCTCGACCAGCTGCTGCTCGGCCACTTCCAGACGGCGCACCTCGGTGGCCGGATCGATGGTAACGCCGAGCGCCGCCAACGCGCGCCGCGCCTCGGCATGCGCCTTGCCCCAGTCGATCTTGCCGAGCGGACCGCGCGGCATGCGGCCGAGAAAGATATTCTCGGTGACGCTCAGCGCCGGCACCAGGCTGAGTTCCTGATGGACGAGGCCGATGCCGAGTTCGGCTGCGAGTTCCGGGGTAAGCGTCGACACGGTGCGGTCGCCGATCGTGATCGTGCCGCCGGTCGCCTGGTACTCGCCGGCAAGAATCTTCATCAGCGTCGACTTGCCGGCGCCGTTCTCGCCGAGCAGCACCTGCACCTCGCCGGCGCGGACGTCGAGCGAGATCGATTTCAGCGCAAGCACGCCCGGAAAGCGCTTCTCGATCCTGTCGAGCTTCAAGAGTATCTTATGGTCGCTCACGTCCTCGTCCCGATCCTGCGGCAACAGGAACGCATCGGCCGCCGCCGGAGGGGCGCCGATGCGAATGCCTGCCGGTCTGCGTGCGGTCAGGCGGAGCGGATGGTTCCACCCCGCCCGTCCTGGGAGTGGGCTCAGCCGCCCTTCTTGCAGTTCGTCTTGATCGCCGCCCAGTCGATCGCCTCGAGCTTGGGATCGGGATAGAAGTTGCGGGCATTCACCTGGTAGACGGTGCGCGGGCGGATATCGAAAGTCTTGTCGACCTCGATGCCGCAGGCGAGTTCGACCGCGAACTTGGTGCCGAACCAGCCCCAGTCGGCGAAGCCATGCGTCGTCTCGGCGATCATCTTGCCTTCGGCGATGCGGTCCACCGATTCCGGCGTCACGTCGTTGGTGAAGATCGCAACCTTGGCATCGCCGACGGTGGCGCCGTCCTCGACCGTTTCCAGCCGTCCCTGCGAGCCGGCCACCAGCATGGCGCCGAGACCCATCTCGTTGGACGCCGCCCAGATGAAGTCGAGATTGCCCGGATTGGCCTGCAGGATGTCCTCGGCGCAGCGCGTGCCCTTCTCGCGGTTCCAGTCGCCGGCGCAGGTGTTGCCGACGATCTCGATGCCCGGGAACTGCTTCAGCACCTCGCGAAAACCGTTGAGGCGGGCTGTGGAGAAGAAGCCGCCGGCGACGCCTTCGATGATGGCGCCGCGCGCCTTGATCTTGGCCTTGTCCTCGTCGGACATTTTTGACGCGAGATCCTTCCAGAAGGCGAGGTCGAGATAGGTCTCCGGCTGGACCTCTACCTTCTCCCCAGCACCCAGCACGCCCGGCCCGCCGAAATAGTCGACCACCGAATAGGCACTGACCTCGGCGCCCTGGGTGTTGTCGAAGCCTATATAAGAAGAGACGTCGACGCCTTCGATCGGCTCGAGCAGGTTGACGACGATGACCGGGATGCCGGCTTCGCGGGCGCGGATGAGCGCCGGCTTGACGGTCGCCACCTCGGCCGGCGAGACGGCGATGACGTCGACGCCGCGCTGGATCATGTCCTCGATGATGCTGACCTGCTCGGCGAAGGCCGTCGGGCTGGTGGGCGAGCGGGTGAGCACCTGCACGTTGAAGCCGTGCTGGTTGGCGTCCTTGGCGGCCAGCTCGAAGAAGTTGGTGGCCGTCTTGAAGACGCCGGTGATGTCCGGCGGCACCCAGCCGATGGTGACGTCGACCGGGGCGTCCTGAGCCGAAGCCGGCAGGACCGCCGCCGAAAGACCGAGCGCCAGCGCGGTCGAGGCAGCCAGCGATGTCAGTTTCGAAAGATGTTTCCTCATGGATTGCCTCCCAAAGCGAGACCGGCGGCAGCCGGGCACGCATCAACCGGCGCTCCTCCATGGGCGCCTTCTTTTGGATGCTAACAGGGCATTTTTGTAATTCAACTACATTCTTTGCGGTGACCCGATTATCCATGACCGTGCCAGGCAGGCCGCGCCAGGCGCAGGCGGCATCCCTCGGAGACGGCTCCAAGAAAACGAAAGAATTTTCTTTTTGGTTTCGGACGGCTACCTAGTAATTCTGGACAAATGCTTATCATGGAATGAATTTCATATAATCGGATTGGCGCCCGACGGGCCCGGTCCGCTGGTCATCGAGAATGCGTCGACAATTTCCGGTCCGGCCTTTGATTACCGGGCTGCCGCAAGCTTCTGTAGTATAGCTACACGATCCGGAACGGGACGGTGTCACGCGACGTCGCCATGATCCTGACCGGCGTGCGACGGCCGCAGGGGGTGCCGGGTCGAGCCGGCACCCCGCTTCTCCGGCTAGAAACCGCCGACGACGAAGCCGCCGTCCACCGGCAGGTCGGTGCCGGTGATGAAGGCCGCGGCCGGCGAGGACAGGAACAACGCGGTGCCGACCAGGTCGTCGACCGTGCCCCAGCGCTTGAGTGCCGAGCGCGCCGCGATCTTCTCGGCCGGTACGGGATCGGTCCACAGGCCCTTGGTCATGTCGGTCTTGTGGTAGCCGGGCGAGATGGCGTTGACGCGGATGCCGTCCGGGCCGAAGGCATGGGCGAGATGGCGGGTAAGGCCGAGCACGCCGGTCTTGCTGGCGCCGTAGGCCGGCACCAGCGGGTCGCTGACATAGCTCAGCATCGAGGCGATGTTGATGATCGAGCCGCGCGAAGCCTTCAGCAGCGGCAGCGCCGCCATGGCGAAGCGCATCTGACTGTTCAGGTTGACGTCGATGACCTCGATATAGGTGTCGTCTTCGAACTCGGCCTCCGGCCGTGCGATGCCGGCGCCGTTCACCAGCACGTCCAACTTGTCGAGACCGGCGACGAAGCGCTTGATGGCGGCGGGATCGCGCACGTCGACGCGCTCGAAGCGGATGCCCTTGTTCTCGGCCTTGGCGCGCTCGGCCGACAGCTTCTGCTCGGAACTGCCCAGCGCGATCACCGAACCGCCGAGGCGGGCAAAACCTTGCGCGATCGCCAGGCCGATGCCGCTCGACCCGCCGGTGACGAGGATGGCCTTGCCCGCGAACAGGCCGGGGCGGAAGCTGTCGATGATGTCCTGCATGATTTCCTCCTGAACACGTGCGGGTCTTTGAATGTGGGCGGCTTAGTCCGCGGCGATGCGCGTCGTGGCGGTGAGCGCATCGATGTCGTCGTAAAGCGCCTGGCTGTGGTGGTAGAGCTTGTCGAAGACCGGCTGCATCAGCCGATAGGTCTCGACCCAGCGCGGATCGGGGAGAATCTCCTCGGCATAGCCGACGAAGTTTTCGGCCGCCTGCTCCACCCGGCCGAAGCGGCCGATGGCGGTGGCCGCCATGGCAGCGCAGCCGACGATGCCGCATTCCGGCTCCTTCGGAACGAGAATCGGAATGCCGTAGATGCTCGCCTTGATCTGCAGCCAGAGTTTTGTCCGCGCGCCGCCGCCTGCGGCCACGACACGCTCCAGCAGCTTGCCCGACGCTGTTTCCATGATGCGGATGTGGCGTGCCACGGCGAAGGCGATGCCTTCAAGGATGGACCGGTGCAGGTGCTCCATGCCGTGAGCGGCGCCAAGGCCGAAGAACTGGGCACGGGCGTTGCGGTGTTTTCCCAACCGCTCGCCGGTGAGGAAAGGCAGGAAGAACAGCGCGTCCGAGCCGGCCGGCGCGGTTGCCGCGCGCGCCACGATCTCGTCATAGGAGAGTTTTCGGTCGTGGAAGGCGCGGCGCGCCCAGCGCATGCCGTCGCCGCCGGTCTCCAGGAGCACGAAAGGCGCCCAGTTGCCTTCGATCGTCGCGACGTTGGAGATTTCCGGATCGAGCAGTGGCTTTTCCGCGATCGTGGTGACGATCGCGCCGGTGCCGGTGCTGTCGGAGCCGACGCCGGGCCTACAGACGCCGGAGCCTAGGATGGCGACGGGATAGTCGGCTCCGCCGACCAGCACCGGCGTGCCGGCGCGCAATCCGGTCTCGCCGGCCGCCGTTTCGGTTACCGCGCCGATGATCTCGAGGGGATCGCGGATGGGCGGCAGCTTTGCGCGGTCGAGCCCCATGCGGTCGATGATGGGCTGCGACCAGTCGCGCCTCTCGGGGTTCATCAGGAAAGAGCAGGAAGCGTCGCCGGTATCCATGGCGATCTCGCCGGTCAGCCGGTAGTTGACGTAGTCCTTCGGCATCAGCATGACGGCGCTCCGCCGATAGGCCTCCGCCTCGTTGTCGCGCAGCCACTGCAGCTTGAAGCCCGGCCAGGCCGGCGTCGGCGTGTTGCCGCTTTCGGCGAGATAGCTGTCGGGCTCGTTTTCTTCCTCGAAGCGCCGCACCAGGTCGATCGAGCGCTTGTCGTTCCACAGCGGCGCTGTCTCGCGCGTCAGCGCGCCATTGGCATCGAGCAGCACGACGCCGTGCATCTGCCCGCAGACGCAGACCGCGGCGATGCGCTCGCGCGCATTGTCGACCCGGTCGAGCACGGCTGCAATGCTGAAGCGCGCGCCTTCCCACCAGTCGGCGGGACGCTGCTCGGCCCAGCCGAAGGCCGGCACGATCTGGTCGTGCTCGCGCGCGGCGATTTCGAGGATTTTTCCCTGCATGTCGACCAGCGCGGCGCGCACGCTGCCGGTCCCGACGTCGACGGCAAGCAGCAGATCAGTGGTCATGCCTCCTCCTTTCCGTCCCCTACCGCGACACCGCGCAGCGCCGACAGTGGCCCCGACAATTCGGCCTGCTGGCGCGCGGCAAGCCGGTAGGCGGTCAGTGCGGCCTCGTAGATCGGCGCCGCCTCGACGTCCGGCCGGGTGCGGTCCTCGGCGACATGCAGGCCGCGGATCGGCTCGAAGTCCGGCCAGGCGCCCATGCCGACCAGAGCCAGCCCGGCCGCGCCGAGCGCTGCCGCTTGCTGATCTACGCCGGTTTTCAGGATCGTGCAGCCGAAGACATCCGCAAAAATATGACGCCAAACGGCGCTACGCGCTCCGCCGCCGACCATGATCATCTCATCGCGGATCGGCGTCATGCGCCGCAATTCGTCTAACGCCACGCGCAGGCCGAGCGCGATGCCTTCCAGGGTCGCGCGCATGATGTCGGCGCGGCCGTGCTGCAGGTCGAGGCCGACGAATCCGCCTCGCACCGCGGGCCCGCCCTCGAAACTGGTACCACCGCCCAACGTCGGGACGAACAGCAGCCCCCGAGCGCCGCACGGCGCGGCAAGCGCCAGTTCGGTCAACGCCTCGTGCACGTCGCGGCCTTCCACGATTGCGCGGGCCTCGATATCGGCCATGAGATTCTCACGCACCCAGTTGACGCTGGTGCCCGAGGAGAAGATCGACGTGGCCGAGATGAACATGCCCGGCACCACATGGGCGAAGGCATAGGGTCTCACCACGTTGTCGAGCAGCGGCTCGGCTGACGACACGGTGAGCCAGCTCGACGAACCCATCGAGCTGAAGGCGTCGCCCTCGCCGAAGGTGGAGGCGCCGAGCGCCATGCAGCTGTTGTCGACGCCGCCCGCAACCACCTTCACATCCGACGGCAGGCCGAGTTCGCGAGCAATCTCCGGCAGCACCTCGCCGACGACGTCGGTGGAGGTCAATATCTCCGGCAGCAGATTTTCGTCGAGCCCGGCGGCAGAGAGCAGTTCGGCGGAATAGCGCCCTGCCCTCAGATCATAGACGCCGGTGCCCGAGGCATAGGACTGGTCGGTGGCGATGCGACCGGTGAGCCGATAGTTGATGAAATCCTTGGTGCCGACGATCCAGCGCGTGCGGGCAAAGACGTCGGGCGCGTTGCGGCGCAGCCAGAGGATCTTGAAAAGCGTATAGAGCGGTGCCGGAAAGCCGTTGCCGGTCGTGTGATACCAGGCGGAGCGGTCGACCGATTCAAAGAATGTTTCGGCCTCCGCTTCCGCCCGGCCGTCCGACCAGATCGGCACAGAGTCCTGCAGAAGCTCGCCGCTTTCCGACAGCGGCACGCAGCCGAGGCTGTGGCCGGACAGCGCGATGGCGCCGATCGAAGCCGCGTCGACTCCCGGCTCCGCGAGCAGCGCTTTCAGGCTTTCGACGACGGCATTCCACCAGTCGAGCGGGCGCTGCTCATGGCGCGACGGCGACGGGTAGAAGGTCTGGTAGGAGACGATTCGTTCGGTCACGCAGCTTCCGTCCGGGCGGAAGATGGCGGCCTTGACCCCGCCGGTTCCCAGATCGAATGCCGCAACGGTCCTCGACATGCTCTTTCCTTCCGCCCGAAACGTGCTCAGGCCGCGACGCCGGCGATCTCCAGGCGGCCGCCCGGCAAGGCGGCGCACTGGCGGACCAGATCGACCGCGACTTTTGTGTTGATGCCGAAGCGGGTGACGCCGAGACGGACCATGTCGGCGATTGTCTCGAGGCTGCGGATGCCGCCGGACGCCTTCACCTCCACGGCATCGCCGACCGTGTCGACGATGAGGCGGATATTTTCGGGCGTGGTGGCACTGGGCGTCCAGCCGGTACCGGTCTTGACGAAGGCCGCGCCGCTGCCGGCGACGATCTTGGCTCCGGCACGGATTTCCTCGTCGGTCAGATGCGCGAGTTCCAGGATGACCTTCAGCGGCACCGGAGCGATCGCCTCGACCACGGCGCGGATGTCGGCCTCGACATAGGCGAGGTCACCCGACTTCAGCCGGCCGACATTGATCATCATGTCGACCTCTTCCGCCCCATCGACGACGAGGCCGACGGCCTCGGCTGCCTTGGTGCGGGTGGTGTGGCCGCCGGAGGGGAAGCCAACGGGACCGCCGATCATGGTGGCGCCGCCGCGCGGCAGCAGCGAGCGCAGCAGCGGCACGAAATGCGGCAGGACATGCGCGGCGATGAAGCCGTGCTCGGCGGCGATGCGCGCCAGCTCGCGCACGTCCTCTTCCCGGTGAAACGCCTGGACGGCGCTGATGTCGATCAGCGCGGCGAGATTGCGGGCTTCGAGATGAGCCGGCAGGCCCGGTCGGATGGATGTGGACACGCCTCACTCCCTGGCGTTACTGGCCGGCAGGCCAATGCGTGATTTTTGTAGCAATGCTACAGATATGTCAACGATTCCGGCGCGGTACTGACTGATTCAGGCTTCGCGCTACCAACGAGCCGGCACCTCCCCTCCAGGGTTTGTACCTAGAGTACACGATCATCGCTCATATCCGTTCCGTCGTCCTGAGATAGCTGAGGTGGCGCTTCATGCGGGTGAAGCGCTCGATGTGCTCGTCGCCGCGCCTCAGCGCGATCGCCGTCGACAGGATGTCGATGACGGTCAGCGCCGCGATGCGCGAGATGGTCGGCGTGTAGATGTTGGTGTTCTCCAGCGTCTCGACCAGGATAACCACGTCGCAGTGGTCGGTGAGCGGGCCGTTCATGCCGACGAGGCCGATCACCTGGCAGCCGCGCTCGCGTGCCAGCCGCGCCGCCTCGATGATGGAGCGGGTGGCGCCGGTGTTGGAGATGGCGACCACCACGTCGCCCGGCTTCAGCATCGACACGACCATCACCTGCTGGTGCGAATCGATCTCGGCCCCGCAGGGGACGCCGAACAGCGGGAATTTCTGCTGCGCGTCGCGCGCCACGATGCCGGAGGCGCCGAAGCCGAAGAACTCGATGCGGTTGGCCTTGTCGAGGATTTCGACCGCCTGCGCGATCGAATGGGGATCGATGTGGTTGCGCACCCAGTCGAGGCTGGTGATAGCGTAGTCGAAGATCTTCTCGGCGACGGCGGTCGGGCTGTCGGTGTCGAGGATGACGGAGTGGGTGGCGGGCGTGCCGAGCGCAAGGCTCTGGGCCAGCCGCAGCTTGAAATCCTGATAGCCCTGGCAGCCGATCGACGTGCAGAAGCGGATCACGGTCGGCTGGCTGACGTCGGCCCATTCCGCGGTCTCGGCGACGGTGGCGTTAAGGATGCGCTTGGGATCGGCAAGCACGACGTCGCAGACCTTGCGATCGGACTTGCGCAGCTCGTCGCGCTTGGTGCGCGCCACCTCGAGGATGTTGTCGCTACCGTTGATCGGGCTGGATATTCTTGGTTTGGGAGGCATCGTCGCCCTCGGAGTTCAGGAGATTCGGCTAAGAAATTCGGTATTCCACTCCTGTTCGTGCCCTATGGATTTGCGGCCGGCAAGTATGGGCCGCCGCAGCCTGGTCGATCACCTCGGGCAGCGCCGTGTTGAAGACGAACATGCCGTAGTGGTGGCCGATCATGTGCCCGGCGCCGATGGCGCCGGCGAGGTCGATCGCCTCGGAAAGCGTCAGGTTGCCGGCGATGCCCGCCGCGGTCAGTTCGGCGCGACGCCCGTTGACCGGCAGCAGGGCGATATCCGGCGCATGCGCCTCCACCTCCTCGACGAGACCGTCGAAAGGGATCGTGTCGCCGGAATGGTAGAGTTTTGCCGCGCCAAGCTCGAGAACATAACCAAGAAAGCGGTGCCAGCCTTCGGCGCTGCGCTCCAGCGTCTCATGCGCCGCGCAGATCGCGGTGACCCGGCAGCCGTCGAAGGGAGCGACGCCTTCGCCGGCGTCGAGCGCGATCAGCCGCTCGTGGCCGACGCCGATACGGCGCTGCGCCTCGTCGAGCGAGGCGCGCGGAACGACGAAACGGCAATCCGGATTGGCGGCGGCGATCGGTGCAAGCGTCGCCGGGTCCATGTGGTCGGTATGGTGATGCGTCACCAGCACGACATCGACCTTGCCAAGCTCGGCCGTCGAGATGGGTGCAGGCATCATGCGCTCGTGCGAAAACGCCTTGCCGCGGTACTTTTCGGCAAGACTGTCGGAAAGATAGGGATCGATCAGGATGCGCCGGCCGGCGAAAGCCAGGAGAAAACCGGCCTGGCCGAGCCAATAGAAGCAGGCGTCAGCAACCTCCTGCCCGGCGAGCCGCTGCGCCAGAGAGCCGTCGAAGGGTTCCGCCACAAGCGTCGTCATGCGACCGGCTCGGCGCGCAGCGCCTGAAGCAGGTTGGTGACGGCGATCCGCGTCGCCTTGGCGACGCTCTCGCTGGTCAGCCCGCCGATATGGCTGGTCGCCACGACGCGCGGATGCGCGGCGAGGCTGCCCGGCAGTGGCGGCTCCGGGTCGAAGACGTCGGTCGCGTAGCCGCCGAGCCGACCGCTGTCGAGTGCCGTGCGGACGGCGTCCTCGTCGATCAGCGCGGCCCGCGCGGTGTTGATCAGCACCGATCCCCGCCGCATCCGGCCAAGCCGTTCCGCATCGACCAGCGGCCGCCCGTCCGGGGTGGCTGGGCAATGCAGCGTCACGATATCCGCGCCGGCAAAGACGTCGCCGGCCTCTGCCGCCCAGGCGAACGGGCCGGGAATGTCGAATTGCGGCCGGAACGGATCGTAAGCGATGACGTCAGCGCCCATGGTCGAGACGACGCGCGCGACATGGCGGCCGATGGCGCCGCAGCCGACCAGCCCGACGGTGCGTCCGGCAACCTCGGCACCACGCAGCCGCGGCCATTGCCCGGCCTTGATGCCTGCATCGGTCGCGGGAATCTGGCGGAGCACGGCCAGCATGAGCCCGATGGTCAGTTCCGCGACGCCCACCGAATTGGCGCCCTCGGCGCGCAGCACCCGGATGCCGCGTCGCTCGAGTTCGCCGAGCGGCAGGTTGTCGACGCCGGTGCCGTTGCGGCTGATGGCGCGCAGCCGGTCGGCGGCCGCAACCACCCGCGGCGACACCGGCTCGACGCCCGCCAGCCAGCCGACGCAGCCGGGAACCAGGTCCAGCAACTCCGCCTCGCCCGGCAGGCGGCCGGGCGCCGGAAAGACCAACTCGAATCCGGCCTCGGCCAACGGTCCGAGTTCCGGCGGTGGGTCCTGGCTCAGCGAGCGCGGCGTGACGAGGACGCGATCCACGATGTCACCCCTTGGCGGCCTCGACGGCGATCCGCGAGATCTCGTCGAAGGCAGCGCCGGAGGTCGGGATCGCGATGTCGAAGACTTCCGCGATGACCTGCGTCCAGCCATGGATGAAATAGGTCCAGCCATCCTCCATCTGCAGCCCGCGCGCCGCCTGCTGGCGCCGCGCCTGGTCGAGGAAGACGAGATCGCCGCGATAGTTCAGGTCCCAGGCGATGCCGCGCTCCGGAAAGGCGCCGGCATCGGTGATCGGCGAGCCCGGCGCGTCTTTACCCAGGCCGGTGGCATTGATCACCAGCGAGTCCGGCTTCAGGCCGGCCATGGCACGGTCATTTAGCTCCGGCCGGTCGGCGAGCACGTATTCGACCGGCACGGAGGAGCCGAGCCCGGCATGGATATGGGCGATCTCGTCGAGCCGCGGTTGCGAGCGGTTGGTCACGACGATACGCGACGGCACGTCGGCGCCGCGCTCCCTGCGCATCAGATGCCAGGTGAGCGCGATGGTCGAGCCGCCGGCACCCATCGACATGACCTCGGCGCCGGTCTCGGCGAAGTAGCCGGGGCGCAGAAAACCGTCGATGGCGAGTCCGGAGGAGATCGGATCCTTGGCGTGGCAGACCAGCCTGCCTTCGCGCTTCGACAGGCAACTCGTCTCTCCCATCAGCGTCGCATGCGGATCGATCACGTCGAACAGGTCACGCGCCGCCTTGAACAGGTCGATCTTGTGGGTGGTGACCAGCGCGCCGAGCGACAGCGGATCATCCTTGATGAAGGCGACGGCCTCGCGATAGGCGGCCGGGTCGGCGTGCAGCGGAAAGTCCATCCCCTTGATGACCGCGTCGCCCAGCCCGAGATGTCTTGCCCAGGCCGGGAACACCCGCATGATCGAGCTTTTTCCCGTCGTCACGCCGATGAAATAGAAGGTCGGCACGGTCGCCGGCTGGTAGCGGGTCATCGGCCGCCCTCCCGGATTTCCCTGGCACAGGCGACGGCGCGGCGCGCCTTGTCGGCGATATCCTTCCAGCGGCCGCCGCTAATATCGTCCTTCCTGGCGATCCACGTCCCGCCAATGGCCGCGACGCTCTTCAGCTTGAGCCACTCGCCCATGCTGTCCTCGCCGATCCCGCCGGTCGGGATGAAGCGCATGCCGAGATGGGCGAAAGGCGCGCTGATGGCGTCCAGCATGGCGGGGCCGCCGGCTGCGGCCGCCGGGAAGAATTTTGCCAGCTCCACATCGCGTCGCGCCGCCGCCGACAGGTCGGACGGCGTGGCGATTCCGGGCGCGAAGGCGAAGTCTTTCGCCTGCGCCGCCTCGACGATCTCGGCGTCGAAGCCGGGCGCCAGGCCGAAGCGCGCGCCGGCGTTTATCGCCGCGTGGAGCGCTTCGGGCGTCAGCACCGTGCCGGCGCCGACCAGCAGTTCCGGACGCTTGTCGGCGAGCGTCGCGATGACCTCGGCGGCGGCTTGCGTGCGGAAGGTAATCTCGGCGATCGGCAGTCCGCCCTCAAGCAGGGCATCGGCCAATGCCACCGCGTCGCCGGCGCGTTCGATCGCGATCACCGGGACCACGCCGAGGGACGCCGCCTTTTCGAAGGCTTCGCTCATGCGGACACCGTTGCAGGCCTGGTTGCATGAAGGGCAGCGATGGTTGCGGCGTCGCGCCGCCGCCACGCGGGATTCTCGACCTGTTTCCAGCCGCCCGCGCCGTCGTCGACGATGCGGGTGCGCATGCCGCCGGAACGGGCGATGATCTCGTAGTCCTGGCCGGAATCGGAGGGATAGCAGAACATCATCACCAGATCCTCGCCCCCGACGTTGACGGAACGGTGGATCCAGAAGGGCGGCACATAGCAGACGGTCAGCGGCTCGACCGGCACGACGCGGACATCGCCGGCCGGCGATTCCAGCAGCATCAGTCCCCTGCCCTTCTGGCCGTAATAGATTTCCGGCCGGTCGGCGTTGCGGTGGATATGGCCGCGCGTGACGAAGAACTCGTCGCCGACTTTTCCGGGCGACATGCGGGTGACGCCGAAGATCAGGTCGCCGGCGGTTTCGCGGGGACGGAACTCCGACACGTCGTAGACGACGCGGTCGTTCCATTCTGCGCGCATCGCCTCGAAGGCGGCGGCGTCGCCATAAAGCCCATCGAGATCGCGAAAATGCTTCTTGTATTGGCCCGTCGCGTTGGACATGGCGCCGGTGGCGAGGTCGATCGCGCAGCCGACGGGTTCGAAATAGGTCGTCAAACTTCACCCCATATATTCATGGATCGTACAGATTCTGTAGCGTTACTCCAATCCGGCAATTCGCTCCAGACGACGCACGCAGATTTCATGATGGTCTTCTGCCACTTCCTCGACAAAGGCGGCCTGTCGGCAATTCAGCAGCCTCAAACTCTGTAGCCTAGCTACCAAAAGCAATCGTCATGCAATAGTGTAGCCGCCGTCGATGACGAGGTTCGATCCGTTGACCATAGCGGCTGCGTCGCTGGCCAAATAGAGGACCGCGGCGGCGATTTCCCACGGCCTGGCGAAGCGCCGCGTCGGGATCGCGGCGCGCGCCCGATCCCCCTTCTCGCCGGCCCAGCCGCTGAGGCCGAGCTCGGTTTCCACCACGGTCGGCGACACCGCGTTGACGGTGACGCCGCGCGGGCCCCATTCCAGCGCCATGCAGTTGGTCATGCCGACGATGCCGGCCTTGCTGGCACAGTAGGCGACATGGCCTTCGATGCCGATGACCGAAGCCTGCGAGGCCATGTTGACGACGCGGCCGAAGCCGCGCTCGAGCATGCCCGGCGCGACCGCGCGCGCCACCAGGAAGGCGCCCTTGAGATTGACGCGCAGCGTGCGGTCCCAGTCCGCCGTCGGATAGCTTTCGGCCGGTGCGAGCGGGCCGATGCCGGCATTGTTCACCAGGATGTCGATCCGGCCGAAGGCCTTGTCCACCGCGGCCACCGCCGCCTCGACGCCGGCCTCGTCGGTGACGTCGACGACATGGCCGAGATGCTTTGCGCCCAGTACCGACGCGACTTCGATCACCTTCGGATCGCGGTCCGTAAGCGCTACGCGTGCGCCGCGTGCCGAAAAGGCTTCGGCGATCCCCCGGCCGATGCCGGTGGCGGCGCCGGTCACCAGTACGGTTCTGCCGGAAAAATCCAGGAGGTCGGGATTGGCCTCGCTCATAACATCGATCCTGCTCAAAATTCCTGGCGTGTGTGGGTGATCGTCATCTCCTGCAGGATGACGTTTTGCGGCAGCTCGTAGGCGAACAGCATGGTGCGGGCGACATGGTTGGCGTCGATGCCGCCGTCCATCGCCTCGCGGCCCTTGTTCCAGAACTCGTAGGCGTTCCTGTGCGTGATCGTCTTGTCGATCTCCGACTTGGTCACGCCCGGCGAGATCACCATGACGCGCACGTCATAGCCCGACATGGTCTGCCGCATGCCTTCCGTGACGGCGTGGACGAAATGCTTGGTGCCGCCATAGACGTCGTGATGCGGATAGACCTTTCGGCCGGCGATCGAGGAGAGATTGATGATGGTACCGCGTCGCCGCGCCTTCATGCCCGGAGCGACGGCGTGCATGCCGTTGAGCACGCCGATGCAGTTGATGTCGATCAGGTCGCGCCACTGCTCCGGATCCTGCTCGTCGAGGCGGGCGAGCCGCGAGATGCCGGCATTGTTGATGAGGCAGTCGACCGGCCCGAATTGTTTCTCGCCCTGCTCGATCGCCGCGGCGATCGCGGCGTGGTCGCGCACGTCGGCTTCGACCGCCAGCGTGTCGGGCAGGCCCATCGTTTCGATCAGGGCCGCACGGCGCGCAATCAGCAGCAGCGGATAACCGGCGGCGGAGAAGACGCGCGCCGTCTCCTGGCCGATGCCGGCGCTGGCGCCGGTGATCATGACAAGCGGTTTTTTGGTCATGCGATGCGATCCACGGCCCTTCAGTCGAGCGAACGCGAAAACGCGTCGAGCGCCAGGATCGCGTCGCGCACGATCGGGACGCTGAGCTCGACCGGCGTGGCGTAGATGATGTTGCCCGGGCGTAGCGCCGCCTCGGCGACGCGCTCGATCTTGGCGCGTACGTCCTCGGTGATCTTCAGGTCGGCGAGCGTGGTGGGCAGGCCGACAGAGCGGCAGAATCGGATCATGGCGGCGATCTCGTCGCGGTCGCGATTCTCCAGCATGAGCAGGCAGAGTGTGCCGAAGGCCACCTTCTCGCCGTGGAAGAAGCCGTGCACCTCATCGAGGATGGTGAGGCCGTCATGGATGCCGTGGGCTGCCGAGCAGCCGCAATTCTCGAAGCCGAGGCCGCTGAGCAGCGTGTTGGCCTCGATGATGTTCTCGACGGCAGTGGTGAGCAGCCCGGCCTCGACGGCGATCTTGGCCCTGACGGCATCGCGCATCAGCACCTCATGGCAGTGCCGGGCGATCGCCATGCCGGCCTGCGGCGCCGGGAAGCCGCCGGCGACGTAATTGTCGGTGCGCGATTCGAGGTTGGAGCGCGCCTCGAAGAAGGTGGAGAGCGCATCGCCGATACCGGCGACCAGGAAGCGAGCGGGGGCCGCGGCGACCAACGCCGAATCGACGACCACGACATCGGGATTGCGCGGCAGCTTGATCGCCTCCTCGTAGATGCCGTGTTCGCTGTAGCGCACGGCGATCGCGCTGCAGGGCGCATCGGTGGAAGCGATGGTCGGCACGATGACGATGCGGGCGCCGTTGGCCACCGCCGCGATCTTCGCCGTGTCGATGGTCTTGCCGCCGCCGACGCCGACCAGGACCTGGCTCTTCCGGTCGCGTGCGATGGCGCTTATCCGGTCGATCTCGGGCGTGCTGCACTCGCCTCCAAAGCGCTCGAAATGCGCTTCCATCCCGGAGCCGAGGCTGTCGGCGATGCGCTTGCTCAGGCTGTCGAACAGCGCGCCGTCGATCAGGAACAGCGCGCTCGTGCCGAGCGGCTCGAGATAGGCGGCCAGACGGTCGATCTCGCCCGCACGCTGAATGTATTTGCCTGGCCCGCCGAAAGCCCGTGCCATGATGATCTCCCTGAAATTTCCGAACGTCGATGAAGTCCGTCAGCGCAGCGTGTAGCCGCCGTCGATGGTGAGGATGGAGCCGGTCATGTAGCTGGCGGCGTCGGAGGCGAGGAAAAGCACGGCGGCCGCGATCTCGCTTGGCCGGCCGACCCGCTTCATCGGCGTCATCCCGAGCCAGACCTTTGCCCATTCCGGATTGTCGAGGCCGCCGCGCGTCATCTTCGTCTCGATGTAGCCCGGCGCCACGGCGTTGACGCGGATGCCGCGCTCGGCGAACTCGCCGGCAAGCGACTTGGTCACCATGTGCACGCCGGCCTTGCTGGCATTGTAGGCGGTCTGGTGCTGCGGCACGTTGCTGATGAAGCCGGAGATCGAGCCGACATTGACGATCGAGCCGCCATGATCGGCGGCCAGCATGCCGGCGATCGCCGCCTGGCAGCACCAGAACAGGCCGGACAGATTGGTGTCGATGACCTCGCGCCAGACGGCGGGATCGAAGCCGAGGCTCTCGCCGTGACGGGCGATGCCGGCATTGTTGACGAGGATGTCGAGCCGGCCGAGATGCGCGGCCGCAGCTTCGATCAGCGTCTTCGCGGCCTCGGGCGAAGACAGATCCGCCCGGAAGAAGCGGGCATCAATGCCGCCGGCGGCCAGCTCCGCCACCGCGGCCTCGCCCTCTTCAGCCGAGCGGGCCGAGATCGCCACCCTCGCCCCGGCCTCGCCGAGGGCCCGGGCGCATTCCAGTCCGATGCCGCGGCTGCCGCCTGTGACAAGCGCCGCGCGGCCGTCCAGCCTGAACAAATCAGCGTACACGTTTCTCCTCCCCGCGCAACGTTTGCCGCCGCGCAGTCCAGACGGCATCCGACCGTCGATTTTGTAATAAAACTACCTTGACTTTCGGCTGTCAATGGCAAAACCATGAGAAAACCAGCGCCGTTCATGCATTGCGCCGGCACTCGGCAGGAGGATGGGCCGGGATTTTGACCAATATGGTAGCAAAAATACTTTTTGGCAGCGCACGCCGCTACGTTCGGCGCCAGTGCAGGACCTTGCCGAGCCCCGGCTCAGGCCTCGTCGGCGCGCCGACGCTGCTTCTGCCGCGCCGGCGACACCGTCTCCGCAGCGGCAGCCAGTTCGATGAGATAGTGCTCGCGTGTCCACTCGATGTGGCGGCCAAGCAGAGCGACGATCGCATCGGTCGTTCCGCCTTCCGGTACCATGGCCGCCAGGGCGACATGCTCGTCGAAGGAGGTGCTGTTGAGCGTCGGATCGAGCGACAGGCGGTTGCGCAGCGCCTGCACGCGGAAGGCGATCAGGTCGAATGCCTCGAGCAGGTAGGGATTTCCGGCAAGCTCGAACATCACGCGATGGAATTCGCCGTCAAGGGTGCGGTAGCGCTCGGCGTCGGCTTGCGCCAGCGCGGCGCGCATCTCCTCGACGATGCGCTGCCAGCGGGTGCGCAGGCCGGGCGCATCGTTGGTGATCGCCAGTTTCAGCGCAGCGGTTTCCAGAATCGCCCGAAGCTCGGAGAGCTTGCGCACCTGGGTGGCATCCATTTCGAACACGAAGGTGCCCCGCTGCGGATGCACCTCGACCAGCCCCTGACGCTTCAGCTCCATGAGCGCCTCGCGCACCGGCGTCTTGCTCACCCCCAGTTCATTGGCAAGTGTGATCTCGGACAGCGGCTCGCCGAGTTGGAAGACGCCGCGCACGATCCGCGCCCGGATCTCCTGGGCTGCCTGATCGGTCAGCGACGGTCCCCGTTCCAGCACGCGCATCTGTCCCTCCGGTCTGTCCGACATCTGCACGATTTCGCCGGCTCTGCAAATGTGTTGACTGAGATATCAGATATGATACTCCACATCTCAGTCAACCCCAATCAACCCTGCGGCTGCCCTCCCATGTCAAACCGCCTTCTCGTTCCAGCCGACCGATTGCGCGACAGCCTTGCCTCGGCGCTTGCCGCGGCGGGCGCCTGCCCCGCTTCCGTCGAGGCGGCGGTGCGCGCCTTGATGCATGCCTCCCGGCTCGGCGTGGACAGTCACGGCGCCCGCCTGGTCATGCATTACGACCGCGTGCTGCGCAGCGGCCGCGTCAACGGGCAGCCGCAGATCCGCGTCAAGCATACCGGCACCAGCACGGCGGTCGTCGACGGCGACGACGGGCTCGGCCATCACGTCGCCTATGCCGCGACGACCGAAGCGATCGCGATCGCCCGCGAAACCGGCGTCGGCGCCGTGGGCGCGATCCGCTCCTCCCACTACGGCGCTGCCGGCGCCTATGCGCTCGCCGCGACCGAGGCCGGCATGATCGGCTTCGCCACCACCAATGCCGATTCGGTGGTAGCGCCCTTCAACGGCGCAAAACCCTTCCACGGCACCAATCCGCTGGCCTTCGCGGCACCCAGCGGCGGCGAAAAGCCGTGGCTGCTCGACATGGCGACCTCCTCAATCCCGATGAACCGCGTGCTGCTCTACCGCACCCTCGGCACGACGCTGCCCGACGGTGTCGCCGCGGCGGCGGGCGGCGCCGTCACGCGCGATGCGGCAGCGGCGGAGATGCTGCTGCCGCTGGGTGGACCCGATTTCGGCTTCAAGGGCGCCGCGCTCGCCGGCGTCGCCACCGTTCTGTCGGCGGTGCTGCAGGGCACCGCGCTCGACCACGACATGATCCCGATGATCGGCGGCGGCGACATGTCGAGCCCGCGCAACATGGGCCATTTCTTTCTCGCCATCGACCCTGCGCGCTTCGGCGGGCGGGAGGTCTTTGCCGCCGGCATGGCTGCATATCTTGCGGCGCTTCGCGCCGTGCCGGGCCGAGACGGCGCCGAGGTATTGGCGCCCGGCGACCGCGAATGGCGGGTGGAGGCCGAGCGCCTGCGCGACGGCATCCCGATCGACCTGACCACGGCCGAGTTCCTCGGCCTTTCCGCGTAATCGGCGGGGGAGCCGGAAGTGCCGCGGAGATAGATAGATCGTATTTCGTTTCCGGACGCGGCGTGGAGGCCGCGGCCGTTTCACCAGGGAGGAAACCAGAATGACCAACTTATTGAGGAAGAGCCTGCTCGCCGCCGCCTTCATGGCGTCGACGGCACCGGCCGCATTGGCCCAGGAATGCAACGACGCCGACCGCGTGCCGATCACCTGGTCGACGATAGCCGGCTTCTACACCGACGCCATGGCCAAGCTGGTCTCCGGCTTCGAGGCCAAGCACTGCGTCAAGGTCAATGTCGTCAACATCGACAACTCGCAGCTCTACAACAAGCAGGTCATCGAGATGGTCGGCGAGACCGGCGCTTACGACGTCGTGACGCTGGAGACCTCCGAAAAGGCCGAATTCGCCGAAAACGGCTTCATTCTGCCGATGACCGAGTATTTCGCCGACAAGAAGGCGCAGCTCGACGACGTCGCGCCGACGCTGGCCGCGCTGACGACGCAGTACAAGAACGACACCTGGGGCCTGCCCTACTACACCTACACGGCCGGCTACATCTACCGCGCCGACCTGTTCGAGGATGCCGGCGAGAAGGAAGCCTTCAAGGCAAAGTACGGCTACGATCTCGCCGCTCCTACGACCTGGGCACAGCATCGCGACGTCGCCGAGTTCTTCACCCGCAAGAAGGGCGACAAGCTGAAGGGCGAGGAGCTGACCAAGGATTTCTACGGCATCGGCATGATGGCGGGCCCGTTCCCGGAAATCCAGGACGAGATGTCGGGCGTGCTGTGGTCGCAGGGTTCCGACTGGCTGACGGACGACGGCAAGGTGCCGGTCGACGCGGTCGAGAAGGCGATGAACGACTATCTGGCGCTGCTGAAATTCGCGCCGCCGGCGGCGCTGACCGTTACCTATGACGGCGTCATGAACCAGATGAAGGACGGCCAGATCGCCCAGACCTACAGCTTCTTCCTCGACCAGTGGCCGAACGCCGTGCAGACCGAGACCAGCGTGCCCGGCGCCAGGATGGGTGTGGCCGAGGCGCCGGAGAAGAAGGCCTATATCGGCGGCTTCCTGCTCGCCGTGTCGGCAAGCTCGGCGCATCCGAAGGAAGCAATGGACTTCGTCGCCTATATCGGCGGCCATGACGCGCAGGTGGAGTTCGCCAAGGCTGGCGGCACCTCGACGCTGATGAGCGTGCTGTCCGACCCGCAGTTCGCCGATCCGGCCAACCGGACCAAGACGGGCCACTTCTCCACGCTGCTCACCATCTTCGATTCGATGAAGGGTTTCCGCTCGAACCTCTTCGACACGCCCTTCGGCGCCAAGATCTACAACACCATGCAGATCCCGCTGCAGGCGGCGGCGGCCGGCCAGATTGACGCGCGCCAGGCGGCCGAGCAGCTCGCCGAGAGCGTCGACCAAATCTGCGGCGGCCCCTGCCCGATCGGCAAGTAAGCCCGCACCTCCCCGATCGCGCGGCCAGGCGTACACCCTGGCCGCGCGGCAGCTTCCGTCACGGGACGAACGTCATGTCGCAGTCACTATCCGTTTCCCTGCCGCAGCAGAGGCGCGCGTCGGGCGCCGTCATCTCCGACCGGTGGTTCTCGATCCTGCTGATCGCCCCGGCCATGGCGGTGATCCTGGTCTTCGCGCTGCTGCCGCTGGTCTATGCGCTCAACGTCTCGTTCCGCTTTGCCGACCTGACGCGCGGCGGCATCGGCGATTTCGTCGGGCTCGATAACTACCGTCGGGTGCTTGCCGACCGCGCCTTCTGGGCATCGGTCGGAGTGACGGTGAAGTTCACGCTGGCCGCCGTAATCCTGGAGATGGTGCTCGGCATCGCCATCGCCTTCCTCATCCACAGCGCCACCAGGGGCAAGGGCATCATCCGCAGCCTGATGGTGCTGCCGCTCGCCACTTCCGCGGCGGTCACTGGCCTGTTCTGGCGCTATCTCTACGACACCCAGTTCGGCCTCATAAACTACTTCCTCGGCCTGTTGCACCTGCCGCAGCCCAACTGGCTCGGCGACTACACGATCGCGCTGTGGTCGGTGGTGCTGTTCGACGTCTGGCAGTGGACGCCCTTCGTCGCGCTGATCGCGCTGGCCGGGCTGCAGGCGCTGCCGAAGGAGCCGTTCGAGGCGGCCGAGCTCGACGGCGCCAGCACCTTCCGGGTGCTGCGCACGCTGACCTTCCCGATGCTGAAGCCGGTGCTGTTCCTGGTGCTGGTGCTGCGCACCATCGACAGCGTCCGCCTCTACGACGCGGTCGCGGTACTAACGCGCGGTGGACCGGGCACGGTCACCGAATCCATGACCTTCTATCTCTACCGCACCGGGCTGAAACTGTTCCGGATGGACTATGCCTCGACCATGGCGATCTTCTTCCTCTACGCCATGCTCGTCGCCAGCCTGTTCGCGCTGACCCCGCTGCTCAAGCAATTCTCGAACCGTGCGTCCGAAGGCTGAGGACAGACCATGCTGCAACGCGATTCCAGCTTCGCCAAGGAAGCCCTGCGCTACGGCCTCATCGTGCTGGTGCTCGGCTTCATCGTCTTCCCGATCTTCTGGATGATCGTGACCTCGTTCAAGCCGGCCGCCGACATCATGGTGTCGCCGCCGCGCTTCCTGTTCACGCCGACGCTCGAAAACTACTATCACGCCATCTACGACAAGAACTTCCTGTTCTACATCAAGAATACGCTGTTCATCTCCGTAGCGTCGACGATTCTGGTTGTCGTCGCCGGCTCGCTCGCCGCCTACAGCTTCGCCCGCTACAATGTCGGCGACGGGCACATCCTGTTCTTCATCCTGTCGACAAAAATGTTTCCGGCGATCGCCGTCATCCTGCCCTACTTCCTGATCTTCCGGGATATCGGCAAGACCGGCGCCGGCCGCTTCCTCGGCATTGGCCTCGACCAGCCGGGCGCGCTGATCATCTCCTACACGATGTTCAACCTGCCCTTCGCCATCTGGTTGCTGGTCTCCTTCTTTCAGGACATCCCGCGCGAGCTCGAGCACTCCGCCCGGCTCGACGGACTGTCGCGGCTGAAGGTGCTGCGCAAGGTGGTGTTCCCGCTGGCCGCTCCCGGCATAGCGGTGACCGGTGTGTTCACGCTGATCTTCTGCTGGAACGAGTTCCTGTTCGCTTACATCCTCACCCGCAAGGCGGCGAGCACGGTGACGGTCGGCGTCGAATCCTTCTTCACGCTGCAGGGCATTTTGTGGGGCCCGGTCGCGGCCGCCGCCACGATCAGCGTCCTGCCGATGATGGTCTTCGTGCTCGCCATGCAGCGCTACATGGTGCGCGGCCTGACCTTCGGCGCGGTGAGGGGGTGACGTCATGAGCTTCAGCCAAGCCTGGGACGCCGGTTTCCGCGCCCTCCTGCTCTATGTCGGCATCGTCTACGTCTGGCTCGGCCTGATCGAAGGCCTTTTCTCCAGCCAGTCGACCTCCGTGGTCGTCATGAACGTCGTGGCCGTCGCCATAGCCGTCGCCTTCTTCCTCAGGGCGCGCCGCCGCGCCGTGGCCGAGCGGGCGCGTGCCGAGGCCGAGGTCCGGGCCCTCGTCGAGGAGCAGATCTGATGTATGAACTGAAGAGCGTCCACAAGCGCTACGGCCTGTCCAAGGTGGCGCTGCGCAAGATCGACCTCACCGTGCGAGATCGCGAGTTCCTGGTGATCTACGGCCCGGCCGGCGCGGGAAAAAGCACGATCCTCAACATCCTCGCCGGCATCGCCAGGCCGACCAGCGGCGACGTGCTGCGCGACGGCGAGTCCATCATGCACGTGCCGCCGGAAAAACGCGACGCGGCGATGGCCTTCGAGAACTACGCGCTCTATTCGCATATCAGCGTCGGCGAGAATCTGGCGTTTCCGCTGCATGCGCGCGGCATGAGCCGCGCCGACATCGACCAGCGCGTCAAGCGCATCTCCGGCATCCTCGGCATCGGCCACCTGCTCGACCGGCGGCCGGGCTTCCTGTCGGGCGGCCAGCGGCAGCGCGTGGCGCTCGGCCGCGCCATCATCCGGCCGGCCGACATCTATCTCTTGGACGAGCCGGTCGGCCATCTCGACGCAAAGCTGCGCCACAAGATCCGCGCCGAACTGAAGGCGCTGGCCGAGGACCTGTCGGCGACGGTCGTGTTCACCACCACCTCGTCGCGCGAGGCTCTGGCGCTCGGCGACCGCGTCGCCGTGCTGAATTCCGGCCGCATCGAGCAGATCGGCACGCCGGCCGACCTCTACCATCGCCCGGCCAACGCCTTCGTCGCTTCCTTCGTCGGCGACCCGCCGATGAGCTTCATCTCGGTCGAGCCACGGCGCGGCGGCGACCGCGTCGCCTTCGTGACGCCGGACGGCATGCCGGTCGCCGCCCTCGCCACCGATGCGGTCGCCGGCCTGCGCGACGAGCCGGGCTCGACCATCCAGGTCGGCTTCCGCTCCAACGAGGTGCGGCTGGCCGAGGCGGGCGACCCCGGCACGCTGCGCGGCCGCGTCGATGTCATCGAGAACCTCGGCTACGTGAAGATCGCGCTGGTCGGCATCGGTTCGGACCAGGTCTCCGTGTCTTTCCCGACCGGCAGGCGGCTCTCGGTCGGCGAGACGGTGGCGATCGCCTTCCCGCGCGACGCCGTCCACCTGTTCCAGAACGCGCGCGCCGTCGTCCACGCCGCGCCGTCCGCCTGAGGAGAAGAACCATGGCTTCGATCCGGGCCGAAAACCTCGTCAAGCGCTACGGTGCGGTGAAAGCCGTCCACGGCATCGACTTCGAGATCGCCGACGGCGAGTTCGTCGCCATCCTCGGGCCGTCGGGCTGCGGCAAATCCTCGACCATGCGCATGATCGCCGGCCTGGAGCCGATCAGCGAGGGCGCCATCTATTTCGACGGCAAGAGGATCAACGATGTGCGCGCCCGCGACCGCAACGTGGCGATGTCGTTCGAATCCTACGCGCTCTATCCGACCATCTCGATCTACGAGAACATCGCCTTCCCGCTGCGCGCCGCCGGTATGGAAGGCGCCGAGATCGACCGGCGGGTGCGCGACATCGCCGGGAAGATGGAGTTGACGGCGCTGCTTGCGCAGAAGCCGCAAGGCCTGTCGTCGGGCCAGGCGCAGCGCGTCGGCCTCGCCCGCGCGCTGGTGCGGAAGCCGGCTGTGTTTCTGCTCGACGAGCCGATCTCGCACCTCGACACGCGCCAGCGCTACCGCATGCGCCGCTTCATCAAGAGCCTGCATCAGGAATTCAACTATACGATGATCTACGTCACCCACGACCAGGAGGAGGCGCTGGCGCTGGCCGACCGGGTGATGGTGATGAGCGACGGCGAGATCCAGCAGATGGCGACACCGGACGAGGTCTATGCCAGGCCGCGCAATGCCTTCGTCGCCGGCTTCGTCGGCGAGCCGCCTATCAATTTTGTCGACTGCCATGTCGAGAACGGCACCGGCGGCTGGACCGTCAGCTTCGAGGGACAGCGCCTCGCCCTGCCGGAACGGCTTTCCAAAGCGGCCGAGCGCATCGGCGGCGAAGGCCTGGCGGCGATCCGGCCGCATTTCCTGTCGCTCGGCGACACCAGCCCGCTGACGCTGCAGGGCAAGGTGTTCGTGACCGAAGAATTGCAGGACCAGAATCTGATCTTCGTCGATGTCGGCGGCACGCGCTTCACGCTGGTCGCACATCCCACGGTCACGCCGAGGCGCGGCGAGACGGTGACGGTCTCCATCGACCCCGAGCACCTGCTGCTCTTTCCGCGCAGCGAGGCGCGGAAGTTCGAGGACCTCGCCGCATGAGTCGCGACTACATCATCGTCGGTGGCGGCACGGCGGGATGTATCGTCGCCGGCAAGCTCGCCGGCGAGCATGGCGCGCGTGTGCTGGTGATCGAGGCGGGCCCGAGCGACAAAAACCCGCTGATCCGCATGCCGGCCGGCTTCGTCAAGCTGCTCGGCGTCGAGAAATACATGTGGTTCTACAAGTCGGTGCCGCAGCAGCGGCTCGGCGGGCGCACGCCGATCGTGCCGCAGGGCCGCGTGCTCGGCGGCGGCTCGTCGGTGAACGCCATGGTTTATATGCGCGGCCAGCCGGCTGACTACGAGGGCTGGGCCGAGACGACCGGCGACGACCAGTGGAGCTACGAGGCGCTTCTGCCCTATTTCACCGGCATGGAGGACAATGACCGCCTCAACGACCGTTTCCACGGCGTCGGCGGCCCGTGGAAGGTCTCGGACCTCAGGCACATCTCCGAACTGTCGCGCGCCTTCGTGCTGGCGGCGCAGGCGGCAGGCCTGCCGCACAATGGCGACTTCAACGGCGTCACCCAGCGCGGCGTCGGCGCCTATCAGGTCAACGTTCGCGGCGGAAAACGCTGCTCGGCGGTCGACGCCTTCCTGCGGCCGGCGATGCAGACCGGCCGCGTCGAAGTGAAGACCGATTGCCTGGTGCATTCGGTGATCGTCGAGAACGGCCGTGCCACCGGCGTGCGCTACGTCGACAACGGCGCGCTCCGCGAGGCCCGCTGCGGCGCGGAAGTCATCCTGGCGGCCGGCGCCATCGCCACTCCGAAAGTGCTGATGCTGTCCGGCATCGGGCCAGCCGATCATCTGGCGGAGCATGGCATCCGCACCCTGGTCGACCTGCCCGGCGTCGGCGCCAATTTCCAGGACCACACCGAGACGCCGGTGGTGGCGCTGTGCAACGGCCCCTACGGCTATTTCGGCCATGACCGCGGATGGAAGCAGATTCGCAACGGTCTCGAATACCTGCTGAACGGCACCGGGCCGGTAACCTCCAACGGCGTCGAGGCCGGCGCCTTCTTCGACCCGGACGACCTTTCCGGCGCGCCCAAAATCCAGCAGTTCTGCGTGCCCAGCGTCTACCTGGACAAGGACCACACCGACCAGAAGGCGAGTTTTGGCATCACGCTGAACTCCTGCGTGGCGCGGCCGCGCTCGCGCGGCTCGATCCGGCTGGCGTCGGCCGATCCCGGCGAGCAGCCGCTGATCGATCCCAACTATTTCGCCGATCCGGAGGACCTGCGGCTGTCGATCGGCGGCGTGCGCCGCGCCCGCGAGATTCTCGCTCAGGAGCCGCTGCGCTCGATGATCGCGGGCGAAGTGTTTCCGGGCCCGGACAAGGTCAGCGATGAAGACCTCGCGGCCCATGCCAAGCGCTTCGTGAAAACCGTCTACCATCCCGTCGGCACCTGCCGCATGGGCCGCGAGGACGATGCGAACGCCGTTGTCACCACCGACCTGAAAGTCCGTGGCGTTGAAAGACTGCGCGTCGCCGATGCCTCGGTGATGCCGTCAATCGTCAGCGGCAATACCAACGCCGCCGTGCTGGTGATTGCCGACAAGGCGGTTGAGTTCGTCACCGGTCGCGCCCGGCGGCCAGCTGCCGCTCCGGGCAAGGCGGCGCAGCCGTTCTTGCAGTCAGCCTAGGAGCCACATCCATGCCTCCGATGAAGATCGATCCCAATCCGCGCATGCCCTACCAGCATCCGATGCCGAAGGAGACGCTACCGGACATCGTCATCCCGGACGCCATCCCCACCGACGAGCGCGTCTGGGTGCCGCAGGGCGAGAACGTCTGGTTCCGCCCGCTCTGCCTCAATCGCTCGCAAGGCTACTGGATGAACCTGCTCAAGGTCCGCAAGTCGGGCGTGCTCAGCCGCCACCGCCACCCGCAGGCCGTGCACGGCTTCGTGCTCAAGGGCCGCTGGCACTATCTCGAGCACGACTGGGTGGCGGAGGAAGGCGGCTATGTGTTCGAGCCGCCGGGCGAGACGCACACGCTGGTCGTCCCCGACGACGTCGAGGAGATGATCACCTACTTCCAGGTCAACGGCATCATGTACTACGTCGACGCCTATGGCGAACCGCTCGGCTTCGAGGACGTGTTCACCAAGATCGACATGTGCCGGGACCACTACAGCAAAATTGGATTGGGCGCGGACTATGTCGACCAGTTCATCCGCTGACATTTTCCGCAGCGCCGCCGACTATCTGAGGCCGGGGCTGTTCGACGGCCGGCAGGTGCTGGTGACCGGCGGTACGTCGGGCATCGGCGCGGCGATCGCCGAGGCCTTTCTTGCGCTCGGCGCCGAGGTGCTGGCGACCGGCGTCACCGACGGCGAGATCGAATCGGCGAAGAAGGTGCCCGGCCTGACTCGGGCGCGGTTCGCAAAACTCGACGTGCGCGACGGCAAGGCCGTCGTCGACCTCGTCGCATCCCTGCCGCGGCTCGACCATGTCGTCAACTGCGCCGGCGTGATCCGCCGCGGCGAAGAGCTGGAACCTGACGTCTTCGCCGATGTCGTCGACATCAACCTCAACGGCTCCATGCGCATCTGCGCGGCAGCAAGGCCCCGGCTGGCGGAGAGCGGAGGCACCATCGTCAACACCGCCTCGATGCTCTCCTTCTTCGGCGGCGGGCTGGTTCCCGGCTATTCGGCCTCCAAGGGCGGCATCGCGCAGCTCACGAAATCGCTCGCCATTGCCTATGCCGGGGACGGCATCCGGGTGAATGCCATCGCGCCGGGCTGGATCGCCACGCCGCTGACCCGGGCGCTCAGGGAAGACCCCGTCCGCGACGCTCAGATCACTGGCCGGACGGCGATGAAGCGCTGGGGCGAGCCGTCCGAACTCGCCGGCGGGACACTCTTCCTGTCGTCGCCGCTCGCCAGCTTCGTCACCGGCGCCGTGCTCGTCATCGACGGCGGCTATCTGATCACGTGAGGACGTCATGAAAGCAATCGTCGTTCCCGAGGCCGGCGGCGGACTGGAATCCGTCAAGCTTGCCGACATACCCGTCCCCTCGCCCGGCCCGGGCGAACTCCGGCTGCGCGTCGAGGCGGCGTCGATCAATCCGGTCGACTGGAAGGTCGCCGTCGACAACAAGCCGGAATGGACATTTCCGCATGTGCTCGGGCTGGATGCCGCCGGCGTGGTCGACGCGGTCGGGCCCGGTGTCGATGGCTGGAGCGTCGGCGACCGCGCCGTGCTGCACCACAATCTGTGGAGGCCCGGCGTCTTCGCCGAGTTCTGCATCGCACCGGTGCATGTGACCAGCCGCCTGCCCGAAAACGTCTCCTTCACCGACGCAGCGGCGATCCCCTGCGCCGGCTACACCGCCTACCAGGCGCTATTCCGCAAGGCGCGGCTGGAGGCCGGCCAGACCATCCTCGTCCAGGGCGCCAATGGCGGCGTAGGCGGTTTTGCCGTCCAGCTCGCCCGACAGGCCGGCGCCAAGGTTATCGCGCTCGCCAAGCCGGAACACCACGCGACCGTGCGCGAGCTCGGCGCCGACATCGTCTTCGACTACCGCGACGCCGATCTTCTGTCCAAGGTACGCGCCGAGACCGAAGGCGGCTACGGCGTCGACGTGGTGCTGGAGGTTGCCAATCCCGGCGATGCACGGAAGTCGCTCGCCTTCATCCACTACAACGGCCATCTCGTCTCGATCGACCCGCTGCCGGTGATGACCGACGTCCCGTCCTACACCTACGCCGCCTCCGTGCATGAGGTGGCGTTCGGCGGTGCTTATTTCGCCGGCCACCTGCCGACGCAGCGCGACTTCAAGGTCATCGGCGACGACCTGATGGCGCGGCTCGCCGCCGGAAAGCTCGACCCGATGGTGGAGGAGGTGATCGGCCTCGCCGACATTCCCGACGCGCTGTGGCGGCTGCGCCGCCGCCAAGTGACCGGCAAGATCGTGGCCCGCATCGGCGCCGCCTGACCGAGATCCCGAAAGAGGAGGACGAACATGGCCACCTTCCAGCATTTCATCGACGGACGCTTCGTCGACGACAGAAACGAGCGCATCGAGGTGTTCAACCCTGCGACCGGCGAGCGCATCGCCGAGGTGCCGGAGGCGTCGAACGCCACCGTGGACGAGGCGATCGCCGCCGCGCGCAAGGCGCAGCCGGCCTGGGCGGCCCTGCCGGCGATCGAGCGGGCAGGCTACGTCAAGGCGATCGCCGAAAAGATCCGCGCCAACGTCGATACGCTCGCCGAGACCATCTCGCGCGAGCAGGGCAAGATCCTCGATCTCGCTCGCGGCGAGGTGCTCGGCATGGCCGGGCTCATGGACTACATGGCCGAGTGGGCGCGCCGCATCGAGGGCGAGATCATCGCCAGCGATCGCAAGGGCGAGAGCATCTTCCTGCATCGCGTACCGATCGGCGTGGTCGCCGGCATCCTGCCGTGGAACTTTCCGTTCTACCTGATCGGCAGAAAGCTGGCTCCGGCGCTGGTCGCAGGCAACACCATCGTCATCAAGCCGAGCGAGGAGACCCCGCTCAACGCCTTCATCTTCGCCGAGCTCGCCAGTCGGGCCGGCCTGCCGGCCGGCGTGTTCAACCTCGTCAGCGGCCGCGGCCGCACCACCGGCGCCACACTCAGCGGCCAACCCGGCATCGACCTGGTCTCCTTCACCGGCTCGGTGCCGACCGGCACGGCGATCATGCAGGCGGCGGCGAAGAACCTCACCCGCGTCAATCTCGAACTCGGCGGCAAGGCGCCTGCGATCGTGCTCGCCGACGCCGACCTCGACCTCGCGGTCAGGGCGATCACCCAGTCGCGCATCAACAACACCGGCCAGGTCTGCAACTGCGCCGAGCGCATCTTCGTCGAGCGGCAGGTGGCGGATGCCTTCACCGAAAAGTTCGTCGCCTCGATGGGCAAGGTCCGCTACGGCGATCCCCTTGCCGAGAGCGGCCTCGACATGGGACCGCTGGTCAACGCCACGCAGCTCGACAAGGTCGCCGGCATGGTCGAGCGCGCCAAGAGCGACGGGGCCAAGGTGGCATTGGGGGGCAAGGTCGCCGAGCGCAACCGCGGCCATCACTACGAGCCGACGGTGCTGACCGACTGCCGCCCCGACATGGAGATCATGCGCAAGGAGATTTTCGGGCCCGTCGCGCCGATCGCGGTGGTCGACAGCGCCGAGGAGGCGGTGCACCACGCCAACGACACAGAGTACGGCCTCACCTCCTCGCTATACACGCGCGACCTCGGCAAGGCGATGCGGGTGACGCGCGCCCTGCAGTTCGGCGAGACCTACGTCAACCGCGAGAACGGCGAGGCCTATCAGGGCTTTCACGCCGGCCGCAAGAAGTCCGGCATCGGCGGCGCCGACGGCAAGCACGGCTTCTACGAATACATGGAGACGCAGACCGTCTATATCGAGCACGGATGATCTCTGCCCATGCCGGCGCCGGCGGTTCCGCCGGCGCCGGCATGGACCATTAAGGAACAAAGTTCCTTAACCCGGCTTAACGAAATTCATTGCTTGTCATGGCGCGCCGATGTCTATTCGCGGCGGGCGCTCGTAACCGTGCCGCCCCTGTTGAAGCCATCGGGGGATCCATGTCGAGACCCAAGCCGCACGAGCAGGCACTGATCAGCGTGGCGCAGATGCGCTACGAGAACGGCATGGCGCAGAACGAGATCGCGCGCAGCCTCGGCATGTCCGAAGCGACGGTCAGCCGCTATCTCAAGCTCGCCATGGAGCTCGGCATCGTCGAGATCCGCGTCGCCACCCGCGCCTTCCGCAACAAGGAGCTGGAGGCGCGGCTGATGCAGCGCTTCGGCCTCGCCACGGCGATCGTCGTCGATCGGCGCCCCAACGACGGCGCCATCGTGCAACTGCTCGGCAATGCCGTCTTCCGCGGCATCGAGGATCTGGTGATCAACGACACGGTCATCGGCGTTTCGAATGGCGAGACGGTAGCCGGCGTCGCCGCGGCCGGCCGGCTCATCCGCGCCGAAAACCTGTCGGTGGTGACGCTGATCGGCGGCATCGGCCGGGCCGAGGAGGCGAGCCAGACCGGCGAGGTCTGCCGCACGCTGGCGCGACGCATCGGCGCGCGGGCCTGGGTGTTGCCGGTGCCGGCGGTGGTCGATACCGCCGAGGCGGCCGAGGCGCTGCGCTCCACCTCCGGCGTACGCGACGTGTTCGAGCTGATCGACCGCCTGTCGATCGCCGTCGTCGGCATCGGCGCCATGATGCCCGGCACGTCCACCTTCCGGCACGGTCTGTTCACCGACGAGCGGCTGCAGCAGATGATCGCCGGCGGCGCCGTCGGCTCGATCTGCGGCCGCTTCTACAACGCCGACGGTCAGGTGCTGCATTCGGACGTAGAGGCGCGCACGCTTTCGCTGTCGCTCGACGCGCTCTCCAACGTCGCCTTCCGCATCGCCGTGGCGCTCGGCACCGAAAAGGTGCCGGCGATCCGCGCCGCCATGCGCGGCAGGATCGTCAACGCGCTCGGCACCGACGCGGAGACGGCGTCTGCCTTGTGCGGCGGTCAGGACTGACGCGAAAACTCCGGCGCAAGCGCCCGATAGAGCGAGCGAAACGCCTCGAGCCGGCCTTGATAGGCATCGGCCAGCGCCGCCTCGGGCTTTACGATGCGCTCGATCGGCGGCACCACGGCAACGGATGATGCGTCCTCGCCGCTGACGGACAGCCGCGCCAGGCGTGCGGCGCCATAGGCCGGGCCGCGGTCGGAGGCCTCGTATTTCACCAGCTCGACGCCGGTGGCCGACGCGATCAGCTTCGCCCAGAAGGTGGAGCGTGCCCCTCCTCCGATCAATCCAGCGGTTTCAACGGTGGAGCCGGCGCCGCGCAACACATCGAGCGCATCGGCCAGGCTGAAGGCGACCGCCTCCAGCATTGCCTGCACGATGTCGGTCGGTCGCGTCGTTGCGTCCAGTCCGATGATCGCACCGCGCAGGTCGGGCCGGTTGTGCGGCGTGCGCTCGCCCGACAGGTAGGGCAGCGCCAGCAGCGGCGACGGGCCGGTAAATGTCTTCTCCGTCTCTTCCAGCAACCCGCCGATGTCCGCCCCACCGGTCCATTGCGCCGCGGCGGCGAGCACGCTGGCGCCGTTGAGCAGCGCCGCCATGCGGAACCAGGTGGCCGGCAGGGCGTGGCAGAAGGCGTGGACCGCCCGCTCCGGGTCGGGCTGGTGCGCCGAAGCGACGGTGAAAAACTGCGCCGAGGTGCCGAGCGAGATGAAGGCATCGCCCGGCCGGATCGCGCCGATGCTGAGGCCGCCGGCCGCCACGTCGCCGGCACCCGCTGCGATCACCACGTCGTCGCGCATGCCCCAGCGGCGGGCGAGCCCGGAGCGCAGCCGGCCGGCCGGTGCCGGCGATTCGAGAATCGGCGGCAGCCAGGCCGGATCGACGCCGCACAGCGCCCCCGCCTCGTGGTCCCAGCGCCGCGCCTGCTGATCGAGCAGCCAGGTGCCGGCGGCGTCCGAGACGTCGGTAACGAAGTCGCCCGACAGATGCAGGCGGACGAAATCCTTGGGCAGCAGCAGCCGGCGGGTCTTCGCCAGCACCTGCGGCTCGTGGCGGGCGAGCCAGACGATCTTCGGCGCGGTGAAGCCGGCCATTGCGGCGACGCCGAGCCGGCGGTTGAGAGCGGCCGAATGAGCGGCGAGCTCGGCCGCCTCAGCCGCCGCGCGGCCGTCGTTCCACAGGATCGCCGGACGCAGCGGCCGGTCACCCGCGTCGAGCAGCAGCGCTCCATGCATCTGGCCGGACAGGCCGATGGCGCGCGTCGCCGCAACGGCGGCCGGATGCTCGGCGCGCAGGCGGTAGAGCGCGCGCTCCACCGCGGCGATCCAGGAATCCGGATCGTCCTCCGACCAGGACGGCTTTGGCCGAGCCGGCGCCAGCGCTTCCTCGGCCGAGCCTGTGATCGTCTGCGCGTCGTCGACCAGCACGACCTTGACGGCGGAGGTTCCGAGATCGATCCCGAGATACATCGGCTCACCGGTAGAAAATGTCGTCGACAACGTCGACGTGCTTCAAGTGTCCCGTCAGGTGCTTATCAGAAAATCCTGTTTTAGCGACCGGATTCCTTGTCGGGCGAACGAGACTTCAACCGGTTTTCCAGCCACTCAGTCCCCGTAGGGAATCCAGATGTTCTTGACCTGTGTCGCGCGGCGCAGGAACGCCCTGCCGAAACCCTGGCTGCCGTCGCGCCAGTCGATGGCAGTCTGGTCGACCGCCCAGGTCGCCTTGAGATTGCCGCTCGAGCCCTTCTCCACGAGTGCGGCGCCCTCCGGCGTGCCGACATACCAGAGCGCCGCCACCTCGTCGTGCTCGGCCAGCGTCTTCGCCAGCAGATCGCGCTCGCCGGTGACGATGTTGACCACGCCGCCCGGCACGTCGCTGGTGTCGAGCACCTGGTAGAGGTCGGTGGCGACCAGCGGATGGATTTGCGAGGGACCGACTATGCAGCGGTTGCCCATGGCGATCGCCGGCGCCACCAGCGACACGAAGCCGAGCAGCGGCGCCTCGTCCGGGCACAAAATGCCGATCGTGCCCCACGGCTCGTTCATGGCGAGCGTGACGTGGCGGGCGCGGGTGGAGTGCACCTGGCCGTCATATTTGTCGGCCTGCGCGGCGTAATAGGTGAGGCGCTGGATCGAGAGCCGCACCTCCTCGGCCGCGGCTTCCGCGCCCACGCCGGTCAGGCTGTCGATGCGGGCTGAAAACTCGGCGCTGCGCGCCTCCAGGTTCTCGGCGAGATAGAACAGCACCTGCGCGCGGTTGTGGCCGGAATTGCCGCCCCATCCCGTCGCCTTGTTCGCGGCCTCGACGGCGTTGCGGATGTCCTTGCGGTTGCCGAGCCCGGCCTGCGAGACCAGCCGCCCGTCGGCGGTGCGCACCGCGTAGCTGTAGCCGGAATCCGGCCGCGCCTGCTTGCCACCGATATAGAGCTTTGCAGTGCGATCGAGCCGCACGACATCGTTCTCCGCCACCTGGCCGGCAGCCGGCGCTGCGGAGAAGTCCGGCTGGACGGTCGGAGTGACCTTGCGAGTGCGTTTGGCCGGCGTGGCGACGAGATACTCGTAAAGCCCCTCGCGCCCGCCCTCGCGGCCGAAACCGCTCTCGCGATAGCCGCCGAAGCCGGCTGCGGCGTCGAACAGATTGGTGGAGTTCACCCACACCACGCCGCATTTCAGCTTCGCGGCCGCGTCGAGCGCCACGTTGATGTTCTCCGACCAGGCCGAGGCGGCGAGCCCGTATCGCGAATTGTTGGCGAGCATCACCGCCTCTTCCGGCGTGCGGAAGGTCATGGAGACCAGCACCGGCCCGAAAATCTCCTCCTGGGCGAGCCGCGAGGCCGGCGCCAGCGCCGTGAAGATGGTCGGCGGGAAGAAGAAGCCTTGCCCCGGCAGCGGCGCCGACGCCTGCCAGCATTCGCTGCCCTCGCGCCGGCCTTCCTCGACCAGCGCGCGGATGCGCTCCAGCTGCACCTCGGCGACGATGGCACCGATGTCGGTCGATTTGTCGAGCGGGTCGCCGACCCGCAGTTTTTCGGCACGCGCCTTGAGTTTCGCGAGGAAGCGGGCGGCAATCCCTTCCTGGACGATCAGCCGCGAGCCGGCGCAGCACACCTGCCCCTGGTTGAACCAGATGGCATCGACGATGCCCTCCACCGCGCTGTCGAGGTCGGCGTCGTCGAAGACGATGAAGGGCGACTTGCCGCCGAGCTCCAGCGACAGCTTCTTGCCGGTGCCGGCGGTCGCCTCGCGGATGATGCGGCCGACCTCGGTCGAGCCGGTGAAGGCGATTTTGTCGACGCCGCGATGACCGGCGATTGCGGCGCCGGTCTCGCCGGCGCCGGTGACGATGTTGACGACGCCGGCGGGCAGGCCCGCCTCCCGGCAGATTTCCGCGAAGGCGAGCGCCGTCAGCGGCGTGAACTCGGCCGGCTTCAGCACCACGGTATTGCCGGCGGCGAGCGCCGGCGCCACCTTCCAGGCCAGCATCAGCAGCGGGAAGTTCCACGGGATGATCTGGCCGCAGACGCCGACGGGAGCCATGCCGGGAAACTCGGTCTCGATCAGTTCCGCCCAGCCGGCATGGTGGTAGAAATGGCGGACGACCAGCGGCACGTCGATGTCGCGGCTCTCGCGGATCGGCTTGCCGTTGTCCATGGTCTCCAGCACGGAGAAGAAGCGCTCGCGCTTCTGGATCAGCCTGGCGATGGCGTAGAGGTGGCGGGCGCGCACATGGCCCGGCAGGCCCGACCAGCCCGGAAGCGCCTTGCGCGCCGCGGCGACCGCCGCATCGACATCGGCCGTCGAGCCTTCGGCGCAGGCCGCGAGCACGGCGCCGGTCGCCGGGTTCAGCACCTCGAAGCTGGCGCCGGCGGCCGGCGCGGTGAAGGCGCCGCCGATGAAATGGCCGAAGCCGCCGGCATGCGCGGCGAGCCACGCCTTGACCTCGGTGTTCTGTTCGGGCGCGACGCCGTAGTCCATGGTCTCAAGGATCTCGCTGACGGAGGGCATGGCCGGTCTCCTCACGCCACGGCGTGGCGCATCGCCGCCGAATAGCGGCCAGTGACGAAATGCTCGATCTGACGCTCTATGTCGCCGAGCAGCGAGCTGGCGCCGAAGCGGAACAGGTCCGGCTTCAGCCAGGCATTGCCCAGCTCCTCCTTCATCAGCGTCATCCAGGTGAGCGCATCCTTGGCGCCGGAGATGCCGCCGGCCGGCTTGAAGCCGACCCTGACGCCGGTCTCCTCCTCATAGGCGCGGATGGCGCGGGTCATCACCAGACCGACCGGCAGCACGGCGTTGACGCCTTCCTTGCCGGTCGAGGTTTTGATGAAGTCGGCGCCGGCCATCATGCAGACCATGGAGGCGCGCGCCACGTTGCGCAGCGTCTTCAGGTCGCCGGTCGCCAGGATTGTCTTGAGATGCGCCGGGCCGCAGGCCTCGCGCATCTGCCGCACCTCGTCGTAAAGCCCCAGCCAGTCCTGGTCGAACACCAGCGCCCGGTTGATGACGATGTCGATCTCGCCGGCGCCCTCCGCGACGCAGTAGCGGATTTCTTCCAGCCGCAGCTTCAGCGGCATCAGCCCGGCGGGAAAGCCGGTCGCCACCGAGGCCACCGGAATACCCGAACCGTCCAGCGCCTTCACCGCCGTCGACACCATGGTCGGGTAGACGCAGACCGCACCCGTCGTCACCGGTCCGGAAAGCCCAAGGGCCTCGACCAGGTCCTGCCGCAGCGCGTTGCGCGCCTTGGCGCAGAGGCGGCGCACCCGTTCCGGCGTATCGTCGCCCGACAGCGTGGTCAGGTCGATCAGACCGATGGCGCGCACCAGCCACGCCGCCTGCCATTCCTTCTTGACGCTGCGGCGCGGCGCCAACGTGGCGGCACGGCGCTCGATGGCGCTCAGATTGGCGCGCTGGTCCTCGACGAGGTCGAGGCGCAGCGGCATGCCTTCGTTCCTCGCCTGGGCAGACGCGAGATTGGCCGTGTCCATGATCACACCGCCTTCTTGAGCTTGGTGCTGGTGAGACGGAGGATCTGTTCGGAAATCGCCGAGGGCGTCAAGCCGAAATGCCCATAGACGACCGCGCCCGGCGCCGAGAAGCCAAAGGTAGAAATGCCGAAGATGTGATCCGAGCGCCCGGTGTAGCGTTCCCAGCCGAACGGCGACGCCGCCTCGATGGCGAAGCGCGGGGCATCCCCCAGCACGGCGGCCTGGTAGGCGCTGTCCTGGCGGGCGAAGACCTCCCAGCAGGGCATCGACACCACCGCCGCCTCGAGGCCGTGCTTGGCCAGCAGCTCGCGCGTCTCCAGCGCCAGGCTGACCTCCGAGCCGGAGGCGAGCAGCGTGAGGTCGCGCTCGGCGCCGCCGGCGAGCAGATAGGCGCCGCGCCGCGCCGGCATGCCTTCGGCCAAGGAGAGTCTGACCTGCGGCACCTTCTGGCGGGCCACCACCATGACGCTCGGGCACTGGCCGGCGACGGCGTCGTACCAGCATTCCAGCGCCTCGACGCTGTCCGCCGGCCGGTAGACCTTCAATCCGGGAATGGCGCGCAGCGACGCCAGATGCTCGATCGGCTGATGGGTCGGGCCGTCCTCGCCCACTCCGATCGAATCGTGGCTCATCAGGAAGATGGTGCGGATGCCCATCAGCGCCGCCAGCCGGATCGCCGGGCGGGCATAGTCGCTGAAGGTGAGATAGGTACCGGCGTAGGGCACGAAGCCGCCATGCAGGGCGATGCCGTTCAGCGCCGCCGCCATGCCGTGCTCGCGCACGCCGAAGCTGATATGCCGGCCGGCGAGGTCGCCCGGCGTCAGCGGCGGCATGCCGTCCGGCCGCGACAGCACGCTGGAGGTGAGGTCGGCGGAGCCGCCGACGAGTTCCGGCATGACGGAAGCGAGCACGCCGGTGGCAAGCTGGCTGCCCTGGCGCACCGGCACGGCGGCCGGCTTCGCCACCTGCGCGGCGATCGCCGCCTGCACGGCCGGCTCCGCCGCGGCATCCAGCCTGCCCTCGATCCGCCGCGAGAAGGCGGCGCGGCGCGCCGGCTCCGTCGCTTCGAGCCGTCGCTGCCATGCGGCGCGCTCGACCCCGCCGCGCCGCCCGGCTGCCTTCCAGGCGACCGCGATGGCCTCGGGAATCTCGAACGGCGAATGGTGCCAGTTCAGCGCCTTGCGCATCGCCTCGACCTCGCCGGCGCCGAGTGGCGAGCCGTGCGCGGCGGAAAGCCCCTGCTTGGTCGGCGCGCCGAAACCGATCCTGGTGCGCGCCGCGATCAGCGTCGGCCTGTCCGACGCCCTGGCATAGGTGAACGCGCGGTCGATGGCCTCGGCATCGTGACCGTCGACGCCGATCGTCGCCCAGCCCGACGCCTCGAAACGTTTGCGCTGGTCGTCGGACGTGCTGACCGAGGTCGGCCCGTCGATCGTCGTGCTGTTGTCGTCGAAAACCAGCGTCAGTTTCGACAGGCCGAGATGACCGGCGAGCGAGATCGCCTCCTGGCTGACGCCCTCCATCAGGCAGCCGTCGCCGCAGAACACCCAGGTGCGGTGGTCGACGAGGTCCGCGCAAAACTCCGCCGCCAGCATGCGCTCGGCCAGCGCCATGCCGACCGCGGTCGCCACGCCCTGCCCCAGCGGCCCGGTGGTCGTCTCGATCCCGGCAAAATGGCCGTATTCGGGATGGCCGGCGGCGAGCGCGCCAGCCTTGCGGAAATTGCGCAGCTCCTCCAGCGGCACGTCGGCATAGCCGGTGAGATGCAGCAGCCCGTAGAGCAGCATCGAACCATGGCCGTTCGACAGCACGAAGCGGTCGCGGTCCGGCCATTTCGGCTCTGACGCGTCGAATTTGAGGTGCCGGGTGAACAGCACCGTCGCCAGATCGGCCATGCCGAGCGGCATGCCGGGATGGCCGGTGCCGGCCCGCTCGACCGCGTCGGCGGCCAGGAAGCGCAGTGCCGTCGCCAGCGGTGCGATTTCGTTCAGAGGAATATGCGTGTCGCTCACTCTATGCGCTCCTGCTCCGACCATTCCGTCGATAGAGCAATGGCACCTTTGTAGCAATTCCTTGCTAAAAAGAAATTTCTTTCTCATTCATTTCGTGGAATACCGGAGGCCCGCCTCCCAAGCCATCAGTCGTCACCACTGGCAGACTTGGCCGACCGCGAGCGTGCAGCTTCCGCCGCGGATACGGTCGCAATTCCCGACCCCATTTCGAACAATTTCAGGAACAATTTTCTAAAGACTACCTACAAACTGCAGGTCCGTCTCTCTGCCAAGCGCGCGATGGGCATTATTTTTGGCATCCTCAGGCAACACCCTCTTCCGGAGACATCCATGAAACGCCTATTGCTCCTCGGCGCCGCCCTAGCCTTGCTCGCCGGCCCGGCCAGCGCGCAATCGGCGGACAAGATCCTCAACGCCTCCTACGACGTGGCACGCGAGCTGTTCGAGGACGTCAATGCCGCCTTCGTGCCGAAATACAAGGCCGACACCGGCAAGGACGTCACCGTCGACCAGTCGCATGCCGGCACATCGAAACAGGCCCGGGCCATCGTCGAGGGTCTGGAGGCCGACGTCGTCACCTTCAACCAGGTCACCGACATCGACTTCCTGGTCAAGAACGGTTTTGTCTCCGACGATTGGCAGGCCGATTTCGCCAGCAACGCCTCGCCCTTCTATTCGCTGCCGTCCTTCCTGGTGCGCGCCGGCAACCCGAAGAACGTCAAGGACTGGAGCGACCTCGTGCGCGACGACGTGCAGGTGATCTTCCCCAACCCGAAGACCTCCGGCAACGCCCGCTACACCTATCTCGCCGCCACCGCCTACGCCCGCGAGGCCTTCAACGGCGACGAGGCCAAGGTGAAGGAATTTGTCACGAAACTCTTCGACAACGTGCCGGTGTTCGACACCGGCGGCCGCGCCGCCACCACCACCTTCGTCGAGCGCGAGATCGGCGACGTGCTGATCACCTTCGAATCCGAGACCACCGGCATCCGCAAGGAGTTCGGCGAGGACAAGTTCGAGACGGTCACGCCCTCGGTCAGCCTGCTCGCCGAGTTCCCGGTCGCCATCGTCGACAAGGTGGTCGACAAGCGCGGCTCACGCGACCTGGCGAAGGGCTATCTCGACTTCCTTTATACGCCCGAGGGCCAGAAGATCGCCGCCGAGAACGGCAACCGCGTGCGCGACGAGACGGTGGCGGCGGAGTTCAAGGCGACCTTCCCGGAAGTCCGTCTGGTGACCGTCGAGGACGTGTTCGGCGGCTGGCCGAAGGTCCAGGAGGAGCATTTCGCTTCCGGCGGCCTGCTCGACCAGATCTACGGCGAGCGTTGACCTGACGCGTCGTTTCGGCTTGATGGCCGGCGGGCCTCCTGGGCCCGCCGGTTTTTTGCTTTCCAAAGATCAGAATTGAAGCACGTGCCCCTTCGCCCCCCCCTTTGTCCTGAGCTTGTCGAATGGTCCGGACATCTCCCCCGCAGGCGGGGAGACTGGCAGCTTCGCTCTGCTCGCCTGATCCCTAAGGTTGGTGACTGGCGAAACCAAGGCGGTCGTCCAATCTCCCCCCTTGCGGGGGAGATGTCCGGCAGGACAGAGGGGGGTGCGAAGGAAGCCGACGCTTCAGCAGCTGCCACTAGTGCCTGCTCAACAAGCGGAGTCACGAATTGACCCGCCGCCGCGTCCTCCCCGGCCTGCGCCTGTCGCTCGGCGTCACGCTGTTTTATGTCTGCCTGATCGTGGTGCTGCCGCTTGGCGCTCTGGTATTTCACGCCGCCAGCCTTGGCCCGGAGGACTACTGGCGGGTCGTGTCGTCGGCCCGCGCGGTCGCCAGCTATCGCGTCACTGTGCTGTCGGCGCTCGCCGCCACCGCCTTCAACCTCGTCTTCGGCCTGGCGCTGGCCTGGGTGCTCGTGCGCTACCAGTTTCCGGGCAAGCGGCTGGTCGATGCCATCGTCGACCTGCCCTTCGCGCTGCCGACCGCCGTTGCCGGCATCGCGTTGACCGCGCTGTTCGCCCCGAACGGCTGGTTCGGCTCGGTGCTGGCCGAGACCGGCGTCAAGGTCGCCTACACGCCGCTCGGCATCATGATCGCCATGTCCTTCACCAGCCTGCCCTTCATCGTGCGCACGGTGCAGCCGGTGCTCGAAGACCTCGACCCGACGCTGGAGGAGGCCGGGCAGACGCTCGGCGGCTCCGACCGCTCGATCTTCCTGCGCGTGATCCTGCCGCTGCTGATGCCCGCTTTGCTCGCCGGCCTGTCGCTCTCCTTCGCCCGCAGCCTCGGCGAATTCGGCGCCGTCATCTTCATCGCCGGCAACCAGCCGATGTCGACGGAGATCACCGCGCTGCTCACCTTCATCCGGCTGGAGGAATACGACTACCAGGCGGCGGCGGCGATCGCCTCGGTGCTCCTGATCACCGCCTTCGTCATGCTGGCCTTCACCAACCTCCTGCAGGCGCGCGCCCTGCGCTACACGGCGAGGAGCTGACATGCAGCGAGGAAAGCGCCCTCCCCGCGTCGGCGACAACCCGGCGATCCGGCGCACGCTCATCGCCTTCGTGCTCGTCCTCGGCGCCCTGCTCGTCCTGGCGCCGCTCGTCGTCATCTTCACCCAGGCCTTTTCGCTCGGCCTCGCCGGCTTCGCCCGCACGATCGGCCATCCCGACACCCGCCACGCCATCATGCTGACCGTCGTGACGGCGCTGATAGCCGTGCCGGTCAACACCGTCTTCGGCATCGCCGCCGCTTGGGCGATCACCAAATTCGACTTCTGGGGCCGCCGCTTCCTGCTGGTGGTGATCGAGATCCCGTTCTCGGTCTCGCCCATCGTTGCCGGTGTCGCCTATCTGTTCGTCTACGGCCTGCAGGGCGTATTCGGCCCGATGCTGGACGCCGCCGGCATCAAGATCCTGTTCGCGCTGCCCGGCATCGTGCTCGCTTCCATGTTCGTCACCGCGCCCTTCGTGGTGCGCGAGCTGGTGCCGCTGATGCAGGCGCAGGGGCGCGACCTGGAGGAGGCCGCCACCTCGCTCGGCGCGTCGGGCTGGCGCACCTTCTTCTCGGTCACGCTGCCCAACATCCGCTGGGCGCTGCTCTACGGCGTGGTGCTGTGCAACGCCCGCGTCATGGGCGAGTTCGGCGCGGTCTCGGTCGTGTCCGGCAACATCCGCGGCCAGACCAATACGCTGCCCCTGCATGTCGAGCTGCTCTACCACGACTACCAGACGGCCGGCGCCTTCGCCGCCGCCGCCATCCTGACCGTGCTCGCCATCGTCACCATAGCCGCCAAAGTGCTGCTGGAGCGCCAGGGCGCCGGCCGCGCCAGCCGCCCGGCGCTCGCCGCGCCGAACGCCGCTCCGGGGAATGCGAAATGAATATCCGCCTCGACGAGGTCGTGAAGACCTTCGACACCTTCCGCGCCGTCCATGGCGTGTCGCTCGACATCGAGAGCGGCGAGCTGGTGGCGCTGCTTGGGCCGTCCGGTTCGGGCAAGACCACGATCCTGCGCATGGTCGCCGGGCTCGAATATGCCGACGGCGGCCGCATCCTGTTCGGCGAGCACGACGCCACCGACATTCCGGTGCGCGACCGCGGCGTCGGCTTCGTCTTCCAGCACTACGCGCTGTTTCCGCATATGACGGTGGCCGAAAACATCGGCTTCGGCATGAAGGTCTCGAAGGTGCGGCGCACGAAGGCCGAGGTCGCCGGGCGCGTCGCCGATTTGCTCAGGCTGGTGAAGCTGGAAGGTCTCGGCGACCGTTTCCCCACCCAGATCTCCGGTGGCCAGCGCCAGCGCGTGGCGCTCGCAAGAGCATTGGCTGTCGACCCGAAAGTGCTGCTGCTGGACGAGCCGTTCGGCGCGCTCGACGCCAATGTGCGCCGGGACCTCCGCCGCTGGCTGCGCGAGATCCATGACGAGCTCGGCATCACCACGCTGTTCGTCACCCATGACCAGGAGGAAGCGCTCGACCTCGCCGACCGAGTCGTCATCCTCAACGAGGGCAGGATCGTCCAGCAGGGCACGCCCGAAGAAGTCTGCCGCGCGCCGGCCACCGCCTTCGTGATGAAGTTCCTCGGCGACACCAACCGCCTGCGCGCCACCGTCAAGGATGGCATCGCCTCGCTCGACGGCCTGACGCTCGACGCCGCCGGCTGTCCCGACGGCCCGGCCGACATCTATCTGCGTCCCGGCGACCTCGAATGGACCAGCGAGGGCGACGGCGTCGCAGCCACGGTTTCGCGCGTCATCGACAGGCCGGACGGCCGCCGCCTGTCTGTCCGTACCGGAAGTGGTGAAACGGCTGAGCTCGACGTGCCGCCGGAAACCGTCGTCGCGGCGGGCGACCGCGGCGTTCTGCGGGTGGTGCGCATGCGGGTTTTCGCGGCTTGAAGGCGAAGGAGCCTGCTGGCGTGCTTCCCTAATCCTATTTTTTCTATAGACTTTGCCTGCACCCTTGGACCGTCCCGCCACGAGGCCGAACGCCGCCAATGAAGCCGTTTTTGCTCGAAAACGTCGAGAGTCGACATGGATATTTCCGGATTCGTCGTAGAAATGACGAAAAATCAACGCATTTGCACTTGTTTATAGACTCACTCAAAATTACTCGGGGCGGATGCGAGCCCTTCCCGCATACGCATCGGGCTTTCTCAGGCAACACAAAGAAACCGCAGAAAAATGCTCACCAAGAAAGGCAAGTACGGGCTGAAGGCTCTCATCCACCTGTCGCAGATACCCGAGGGCCGGCTGGCATTCGTCAACGACATCGCCAAGACGAACAACATCCCGAAGAAGTTCCTCGACGCCATCCTCGGCGAGCTGCGCAACGCCGGCTTCGTGCAGAGCCGCAAGGGCAAGGACGGCGGCTACCGGCTGTCCCGGCCGGCCGCCGAGATCCGGATTGGCCACGTCATCCGCGTGCTCGACGGTCCGCTGGCGCCCATCCCCTGCGCCAGTCACACGCAGTACCAGCGCTGCGAGGATTGCGACGAGGCGACCTGCCAGGTCCGGCACATGATGCTGGAGGTGCGCCACGCCATTGCCTCGGTGCTGGACAACCGCAGCCTCGAGCAGATGCGCGACGCTGCCAACGACGACGTCGCGGCGCTGCTGAAGTATCAGGCCTGAGGCCGCCGCTCGCCGGCCGGGCGATCGCACTTCAGTCCACCCCCACCCCTAATCCCTCCCCGCAAGGGGGAGGGGAATCGTGCCGCGCCTCTGCCAGACGCCAATCGGCGGCGATTTCGCCCGGTATAGCGGCCGCAAAGTTCCCCTCCCCCTTGTGGGGAGGGGTTAGGGGTGGGGGTGCGAGGCCCCCGAACTCCTCGCCGCTTGCGACACGCGACTGCCCTCCCCCTTACGGGGCGCGCGCGTGAGCGGTCGGCAGCGCTCCTCGATCGCCATCGTCGGCGGCGGAGCCAGCGGCGTGCTGCTCACCGCGCATCTGCTCAGGTCGCCGCAGCCCGACCTGCGCGTCACCCTGATCGAGAAGGCGCCGACCTTCGGACGCGGGCGGGCCTATTCGACCACGTTACCCGACCATGTCCTCAACGTCAGCGCCCTCGGCATGAGCGCCTATGCCGACGACCCCGAGCATTTTTGGCGCTGGGTGCGCGAAAACGGCATCGTCACCGACGGCAATCCCGCCGTCTACCTGCCGCGCGCCATCTATGGGCGGTATCTGGAGGAACTGCTGGCCGACATTGTCCAACGCGAGGGCGACCGGCTGCGGGTGGTGCGGGAAACCTGCGCAGGGCTCATGCCGACAGCCTCCGGCGTCGACGTGCAGCTGGCGAACGGCACCAGCATCGCCTGCCACGCCGCGGTGCTGGCCGTCGGCCACGACGAGGAGCCGTCTCCCGAGCATCCGCTCTCCGTTCGCGTCGATTCGCCCGCCGACACGCCGCTCGACAGCCAGGCGCGTGTGCTCATCCTCGGCACCGGTCTCAGCATGGTCGACGCATGGCTGACGCTGCAGCATCGCGGCCATCGCGGTGAGGTCGTCGCGGTCTCGCGCCGCGGGCTGCTGCCCTCGCCGCACCGCAAGGGCAAGCCGATCCGCCTCGACATCGCCGACGTGCCTCTCGGCACCGAGCTGTCCTATTTCGTCGGCTGGCTGCGCGACCTCATCCGCGCGACCCAAAGGGCCGGCGGCGACTGGCGCGACGTTCTCGACGGCCTGCGCCCGTTCAACCAGAGCGTCTGGCAGAGCTGGCCGGCTTCGGCGAAGCGCCGCTTCCTCGAGCACACGAAGGCCTGGTGGGACATCCATCGCCACCGCATGGCGCCGGCAATCCATATGCGCATCGACGCGGCGGTGAGGAGCGGACGCATCCGCCTCGTGGCGGCGCGCGTCGAGAGCATGACGAAACACGATGGCCGTATCGCGGTGGCGCTGCAGCATCGCCATTCGCGGGCGCCCGAGACCATCGAAGCCGACCGCGTCTACGACTGCACCGGGATCGTCAAGGATCTGTCCGCCGGCTCGATCGCGGTGGTGCGTGCGCTGATCGACCGCGGCCTGGCACGCCCCGACGCGCTAAAACTCGGCCTCGACGTGACCGATGGCTGCGCCGTCATCGCCGACAACGGCTCGGCGTCGGACAAGCTGTTCGCCGTTGGCCCGCTGACCCGCGGTACCTTCTTCGAGATCGAGGCGATCCCTGACATCCGCACGCAATGCGCCGGGCTTGCGAGGACATTGCTCGGGCACGCCGGGACCTGACGGCGGCAGACGACGCCGATCGCCGCGTTACGACAAGGGCCGGCGTCTGGCGCCGGCTCTCCATCGGTGAAGCGTATCCGTTCAGTGATGCCGCAACAGGTCCGGCGCCGACAGCCCGGCCGACAGGACGGGGCGGAAGGGACGGCCTGGCCATGCCACCTCGGGCGAAAGCCGCCGCTCGGCGGCATCCCTGATGGCGGGCGCGATCCGGTCGCCGAAGGCGGCGATCGTCTCCACCGTGTTCAGATCATGGATCATCAGCTCCGAGACGCCGAGCGATGCGTAAGGCAGAAGCGCTTGCGCAAGCCGCTCGGGCGAGCCGGCCCGGATGGCGGCGTCCATTGCATCGTCGGCTGTCCCGCCGTGCTGCCAATGCCGCAGGCTGAGCGGCAGGGCGAAGCCGACCTTGCCCGCCCGCCCCCGCTCGGCCGCGGCGGCCAGCACGCGTCCGATCACATGCCGGAGCTGATCGGGCGCCCCGTAGGGCAGCTCGAAGACGTCGGCATGGCGACCGGCGACGCGGAAGGCGGTGCCCGACAGGCCGTTCATGCGCACCGGTATGTCGGCGCCGCGCGGCCCCTTGCGCGGCACGAAACCGGCACGCAGGCTGTAGGCCGGCCCCTCGTGATCGAAGGGCGAGGCGTTCGACCACAGGCGTTTCAGCAGCACCAGATATTCATCCGTCCGGGCCAGTGCCTCGACATGCGTGGCGGCATCGATATCCCCACCAGCCGTCATCCGCAGCGCCAGCCTGCCGCCGCTGATGGCATCCAACGCCGCCAGCTGGCGCGCCGCAACGGCCGGCTCTATATCGCCGGCCCAGTGTGTCAGGGCGATGTCGATCCCGCCGGAGGCCCGGACCGCTTCGGCGGCGATGTCCATGTTGGTCAGCAGCCCGCCGGCGTCGTCGACGACCAGCCGCGAGAATCCGGCACGCTCGATCGCGGCGATCCGCTGCTCGGCGTCGTGGGCATCGAAGAAGAAGGACGTCACGACACCTCCGCTGACGGCGCGAGACGGACCGGCGACATGGGAAAATGCGAGTTGCATGGGACACTCCTTCGCCTTCCGCGCGCCAGCCGGCGCGAACGGTCAGTCAGAAACGCGAGCGGATTGTTCCGGGTATCCGGTTGGAAGCGGCCGGACGGCCGCTTCAGGCAACGAAGCCGAGCACCAGGGCCGCGGCGAAGGCCACCGCTGCGAGGAACACGGCGTGCGCCGCTACCGAAGCCAACGAGGAGCCGGCCGAGGCATTCTGGGAGCGCGACGCGGAGCGGGTTTCGGACAGGTTTTGAGTGTGAGCCACGGCAACCTCCTCTTTCCCTTTAGTCTATAAAATAAGTAGATTTGGTCGATTCCGAATTTTGCAGAGAAAGAGGAACATCATCCCTCTTCAGCCGAAGAAATTGGAACCGCATTTCAATTTCCGTCTCCGCGCAGCCGTTCCACGCAAACAGCCCGCATCAGGAAGGCGGCCTGCGCATAGGTGGCCGCGTCGTCGTCAAGCTCGGCTGCGCGCTCGCCGAGAACGATCTTGACCGAATCCAGTGTGCTGACCGGCAGGATATCGGTACAGGTGCGCATGCGGCCGAAGACGGAGCTGATCGGCACCGCCTTGCCGTCGAGATCGACGGCCGGCTCGCCGACATCGAAATTCCAGTCCTCATAGGCATCCAGAGCCTCCTGGAAGGCGAGGTGAAGAAAGATCGGCGCATGGCCTTCGTACAGCGGGGGAAGAACTCGGGTCATGGCATGGCTCCTCTGGCCGATTTCGCTTTCTGGCGCAATCGCGGCCGAACAGGCCGCTCAAGGCTCGACTGTCGAAAGGGTTGCGGGTGGGGCTTTTGAGCGGCTCACCAATGGCCGTTCATGCACCAGCCCCAATAGAACGACTCATCACGCGTCAGACGATCCTTGTCGTCAGGCGCGGTGCGGCTGTCTGCTTGGGTCTGGCGGGCCGGCGAAAGAAAGGCCCGCAGGCGGTCGATCAGCGACCGGACTTTCTGTGTCATCGTCAACTCCTCCCCATGCGATTGCGGACGGTTGGCAGAACGGCACGTCTGTCACGGATTATGACTCCTGATTTCAGGATGTCAACAATGTCTACTAGAATTATAGATTAATGAATCGAAGCAATGACTTAACGTCTGATGCCGCTGTGGATGGCATCGCCCGAGCCGCGGCGGGCTTGCTGCTCGCCTCGAAAATCCATTGGAAGCCGGTAGAATCTTCCTGAAAATGGGTGGTTTTCTCACGGCATTGAAACATAAATCCCGAATTCGGTCGAATAATAGTGAATGCTGCCTTCTTCGGAACAAGCCGCTTGTGAGATGAGGGCGGCCGGCAACGCGATGCCGGTCATGCGCGTTTGCTGATAAGCTCCAACACGGTGAATCGCTCCCGGCGCAGTGCCGGGCGTTCGGCCGGCAACAGGGAGGCAGGAATGAGCGTCCATGCGGTATCGGCATCAGACGGTAACAAGGGGCGGCTCAGGCCACCTTACAGCTCCGTCCTCGACCTGATCGGCGAGACGCCCGTCGTCGAACTCACACGTTTCGATACCGGCAAGTGCCGGTTGTTCGTCAAGCTGGAGAGCCAGAACCCCGGCGGCTCGATCAAGGACCGCATCGCGCTATCGATGATCGCCGACGCCGAGCGCTATGGAAGGCTGGCGCCGGGCGGCACCATCGTCGAGGCCACCGCCGGCAACACCGGGCTCGGTCTCGCCCAGGTCGGCATCCCCAAGGGTTATCGCATCGTGCTGGTCGTTCCCGACAAGATGTCGCGCGAGAAGATCCAGCATCTTAGGGCGCTCGGCGCCGAAGTGCGGCTGACCCGCTCCGACGTCGGCAAGGGCCATCCCGAATATTACCAGGACATGGCGGAAAAGATCGCCGCCGACACGCGCGGCGCCTTCTACGTCAACCAGTTCGCCAATCCGGCCAATCCGCTGGCGCATGAGACGACCACCGGGCCTGAGATCTGGAGCCAGCTCGGCGAGAAGGTCGATGCCGTGGTGGTCGGCGTCGGCTCCGGCGGCACGCTGACGGGGCTCGGACGCTTCTTCGCGAAGGTCTCGCCCAAGACGGAGATGGTGCTGGCCGACCCCGTGGGATCGGTGCTCGCGCCCTACGTCAAGACCGGCGAGCTCGGCCAAGCCGGTAGCTGGACGGTGGAAGGCATCGGCGAGGACTTCATTCCGCCCAACTGCGACCTTTCCCTCGTCAAGAAGGCCTATTCGATCACCGACAAGCACAGCATGCTGGCGGTGCGCGACCTCTTGTCCAGGGAGGGCATCCTCGCCGGCTCCTCGTCCGGCACGCTGCTCGCCGCCGCCCTGCGCTACTGCCGCGAGCAGACCGCGCCGAAGCGCGTCGTCACCTTCGTGTGCGACAGCGGCAACAAATATCTGTCGAAGGTGTTCGACGATTTCTGGCTGGCCGAACAGGGCCTTGCGGAGCGCGAGCAGCATGGCGACCTGCGCGACATCGTCGCCCGCTCGCATCGCGAGGGCGGTACAGTCTTCGTCGGGCCGCAGGACACGCTGCTCACCGCCTATGGCCGTATGCGCCGCGGCGACGTCTCGCAGCTGCCGGTGCTCGACGACGGAAGGCTGGTCGGCATCGTCGACGAGAGCGACATTCTTGCCGTGCTGGAAGGCCCCTACGAAGGCCGCTGGGACCGCTTCAGCGCGCCCGTCAGTTCGGCGATGACCGCCGACCTGCACACGCTGCAGGCAAGCCAGACGCTCGACGCGCTGCTGCCGGTATTCGAGCGCAACGAGGTGGCGATCGTCTTCGACGGCGACGAATTCTTCGGCCTCATCACGCGGGTCGATCTCATCAACCATCTGAGGCGCAATCGATGACCCTTGAGCGCAGGAACCGGCTGGCCTTCTCGACCCGCACCATCCATGGCGGCCAGAGCCACGATCCGACCACCGGCGCGGTGATGGTGCCGATCTACGCCACCTCCACCTACGGCCAGCAGAGCCCGGGCGTGCACAAGGGTTTCGAATACGCCCGCAGCCAGAACCCGACACGCTTCGCCTTCGAGCGCGCCGTGGCCGATCTCGAAAGCGGCACCGCCGCCTTCGCCTTCGCATCGGGCCTTGCGGCGATCGGCACGGTGCTGGAGCTGTTCGATTCGGGCGCCCACATCGTCGCCACCGACGACATCTATGGCGGCACCTTCCGGCTGTTGGAGCGGGTGAGAAAGCGCTCGGCCGGATTGCAAACCAGCTTCGTCGACTTCACCGACCTCGCCGCCGTCGAGGCGGCGATCCGGCCGGAGACGAAGCTGCTGTGGGTGGAGACCCCGACCAACCCGCTGCTCAGGGTCGTCGACCTCGAAGCCGTGGCGGCGCTCGCCCGCCGCAAGGGGCTGCTGTCAGTCGCCGACAACACCTTCTGCAGCCCCTACCTGCAACGGCCGCTGGAGCTCGGCATCGACATCGTCGTGCATTCGACGACGAAATACCTCAACGGCCATTCGGACATGGTCGGCGGCGTGGCGGTGGTGGGTGACAACCGCGACCTCGCCGACCGGCTGAAATTTTTGCAGAACGCGGTCGGCGCCATTTCCGGGCCGTTCGACAGCTTTCTGGCACTGCGCGGCCTCAAGACGCTGGCGCTGCGCATGGAGCGGCACTCCGCCAACGGCGAAAAGATCGCGCTCTGGCTGGAAGGCCGCGGCGACGTGCGCCGCGTCCTCTATCCCGGCCTCGCCAGCCACCCGCAGCATGAAATCGCCAGGCGACAGATGCACGCCTTCGGCGGCATGATCTCGGTCGAGCTCGACCGCGACCTCGCCGGCACCAAGCGCTTCCTCGAGCACACGCACCTGTTCACGCTGGCCGAAAGCCTCGGCGGTGTGGAAAGCCTGATCGAGCACCCTGCCCTGATGACGCACGGCTCGATCCCGCCCGAGCAGCGCGCGGCCATCGGCATCTCCGATTCGCTGGTGCGGCTGTCGGCCGGCATCGAGGACGGCGACGACCTTATCGCCGATCTGGAGCAGGCGCTGAAGGCGTAACGATCGGAAGCGTTCGTCGCGTTCGCGGTGGCGCTAGAGAAGCCCGAGCTCGGCCAGCTCCTGCCGCAGCTTCGGCGGCATCTCCATCAGGCCCGGCCCGCCCCTGCCGAGATCGGCCGGCGCGTCCGCCTGCTTCAGGTAGCGCCAGCCCTGGAAGGCGCGGCGCGGCTGCCATTGCGTGCGCTCCACCTTCGGATCGAGGACTAGATGACAACGGCCGATGCCGTCGGCATCCACGAACGGGCGGATGTCGAGCAGGCGCTGGCGGCATTGCACCTGCGCCTTGATCACCCAGTAGAGCGAGCCGCCGTCGACGAGTTCCGCCGTGCGGCTCGGCACCATCCGGGTCGTGTGCCACTGTTCCACAGGCTCGCCGGCGCGGCGCCTTTCATCGAGCCGGAAGGCGATCCATTCCTCCAGGTCCTCGACGCTGTCGCAGCCGACGCAGAGCTTTATGAGGTTGAGAGCCATGGATCGAAGGTTTAGCGTCCGCGCCGGCGGGGTCAACGGCCGCGATAGTTCTCCACAGGCTCGTCGCCTCCCGAAAGGCAGGCAAACGAATACAAGACCAGAGGCGCTGGTGGCACAATCCCTGCCCTCCCCGCGAAGAGGAGATTAAGCCGGCCGCGCCTGCCAGCGAGATGCGCTTTCCTACCCGTTCGCCGTCATCACCGCGCGCTTGGCCATGACCACGACGAGATTGGCCCGGTACTCCGCCGAGGCGTGCAGGTCGCTCATCAGGCCGTCGCTCGGCACCGACACGCCTTCAAGCGCGGCAGCCTCGAAGTTCTTGGCCAGCGCCGCCTCGATCGGCCTGGAGCGGAACACCCCGTCGTCGCCGGCCCCGGTCACGGCGGCACGCACGCCCTCCTTGCCGCTGGCGACGAACACCCCGGTCATGGCGTAGCGCGAGGCAGGGTTTGGGAATTTTGCGTAGCCGGCCTTGGCCGGAACCGTGAAGCGGACCGCCGTGACGATCTCGCCGTCCTTCAGTGCCGTCTCGAACAGGCCCTTGAAGAATTTGTCGGCGGCGAGTTCGCGCTTGGTGGTGACGATGGTGGCGTTCAGCGCCAGCATCGCCGCCGGGTAGTCGGCGGCGGGATCGTTGTTGGCGATCGAGCCGCCGATGGTGCCGCGATGGCGCACATGCGGGTCACCGATATGCGATGCAAGGTGGCAGATCGCCGGGCATGCTGCCTTGAGTTTTGCATTGTTGGCGACCTCGGCATGGGTCGTCGCCGCGCCGATGGTGACGCTCTTGCCCGACACGGTGATCCCCTTGAGCTCGGCGATGTGCGTCAGGTCGATCACGTCGGGTGGCGCGGCGAGCCGCGTCTTCATGGCGGGGATGAGCGTCATGCCGCCCGACAGGAACTTTGCCTCGTCCTTCTTGGCGAGCTTGGCCGCGTCGGAAAGCGAGGCGGCGCGGTGGTAGGTGACGGAATACATCGTGTTTCTCCCTTCGGGAGAGAGCGAATAGGGAATAGGGAGTAGCGAATAGGGAATTGATCCTATAACGCCAGCGCCTTCTTTCAATATTCGCTACTCCCTATTCGCTATTCGCTTCTTCTCTCAATGCCTCGTCGCCGCGCGTGCCGCCGCCCACACCTTCTGCGGCGTCGCCGGCATGGTCAGGTTCTCGGTGCCGAGCGCGTCGGTGATGGCGTTGATGACCGCCGGCGGCGAACCGATGGCGCCGGCCTCGCCGCAGCCCTTGATGCCGAGCGGATTGCTCGGGCACGGCGTGTTCGAGGTCGACACCTTGAAGGACGGCAGGTCGTCGGCGCGCGGCATGGTGTAGTCCATGTAGCTCGCCGTCAGCAATTGCCCGCTGCCATCGTAGTAGGCGCCTTCCAGCAGCGCCTGGCCGACGCCCTGGGCGATGCCGCCATGCACCTGGCCTTCGACGATCATCGGATTGATGATGTTGCCGAAATCGTCGGCCGCCACGAACTGGACGATGTCGGTGCGGCCCGTTTCGGGATCGATCTCGACCTCGCAGATGTAGCAGCCCGCCGGGAAGGTGAAGTTGGACGGATCGTAGAAGGCGCCCTCCTTCAGGCCCGGCTCCATGCCGGCCGGCAAATTGTGGGCGGTGTAGGCGGCGAGCGCCAGCTGGAACCACGGCACCGTCTTGTCGGTGCCGGCGACCTTGAGCGCGCCGTTCTCGATGACGATGTCGCCCTCGTCGGCCTCCATCAGATGCGCGGCGATCTTCTTGGCCTTGGCCTCGACCTTGTCGAGCGCCTTGACGATCGCCGACATGCCGACCGCGCCGGAGCGCGAGCCGTAGGTGCCCATGCCCATCTGCACCTTGTCGGTGTCGCCGTGCACGATCGAGACGCTGTCGATCGGCACGCCAAAGCGATCCGAAACGAGCTGGGCGAAGGTGGTCTCATGGCCCTGGCCGTGGCTGTGCGAGCCGGTCAGCACCTCGATGGTGCCAACGGCGTTGACTCGCACTTCCGCTGATTCCCAGAGTCCGACGCCAGCCCCCAGCGAACCGACCGCCGCCGACGGGGCGATGCCGCAGGCCTCGATGTAGTTGGCCATGCCGATGCCGCGCAGCCTGCCGCGCTTCTTCGCCGCCGCCCGGCGCTTCTCGAAGCCGGCATAGTCGGCCGCCTGCATCGCGGCGTCCAGCGAGGCGGCATAGTCGCCGGCGTCGTAGTTCATGATCACCGGCGTCTGGTGCGGGAACTGGGTTATGAAGTTCTTGCGGCGCAGCTCGGCGGGCGACACGCCGAGTTCGCGCGCCGCGATCTCCATGGTGCGCTCCAGCAGATAGGTCGCCTCCGGCCGCCCCGCCCCGCGATAGGCGTCGACCGGCGCGGTGTTAGTGTAGACCGTGCGCACATTGGCATGGATGGCCGGGATGTCGTACTGGCCCGACAGCAGCGTGGCGTAGAGATAGGTAGGCACGCAGGACGAGAACAGCGACATGTAGGCGCCGAGATTGGCGATCGTGTCGACCTTGAGCCCAGTGATGCGGTTATCCTTGTCGAAAGCCATTTCGACTTCCGACACATGGTCGCGGCCATGCGCGTCGGTCAAAAAGCTCTCGGTACGGTCGGCCACCCATTTCACCGGCACGCCGGTCTTCTTCGACGCCCACAGGCAGACGATCTCTTCCGGATAGATGTAGATCTTCGAGCCGAAGCCGCCGCCGACGTCCGGCGCGATGACGCGCAGCTTGTTCTCCGGCGCGACATTGTAGAAGGCGCTCATGACGAGGCGCGCCACATGCGGGTTCTGCGAGGTGGTCCAGCAGGTGTAATGGTCCTCGCCGCGGTCATAGTGGCCGAGTGCTGCGCGCGGCTCCATGGCGTTGGGCACCAGCCGGTTGTTGTGGATCTTCACCCGTGTCACATGCGCGGCCGAGGCGATGGCCGCGTCCGCCGCCTTGGCATCGCCGATCTCCCAGTCGAAGATCAGGTTGCCCTCGGCCTCGGGGTGGATCTGCGGCGCGCCCTTCTTCAGCGCGTCGACCGCCTCGGTTACCGCCTTTTTCTCCTTGTAGGTGACATCGACGGCCTCGGCCGCGTCGCGCGCCTGGCCCTTGGTCTCGGCCACCACGATCGCCACCGCGTCGCCGACATAGCGCACCGAGCCGACTGCCAGCGGCGACCATGCGCCCATCTTCATCGGCGTGCCGTCCTTGGAATGGATCATCCAGCCGCAGATCAAATTGCCGATGCCGTCCGCCTTGAGCTCCTTGCCGGTCAACACGCCGATGACGCCCGGCATCGCCTTGGCCCTGGACACGTCGATCTTCTTGATGTCGGCATGGGCGTGCGGGCTGCGCACAAATGCCGCGTGCTTCATGCCGGGCACGACCATGTCGTCGACATAGCGGCCGGCGCCGGTGATGAAGCGCCTGTCCTCCTTGCGCGCAACGCGTGCGCCGATTCCCTCGATGCCCATTGGATGGTTTCCTCCCGAAATTCAGAAGCGAATAGGGAATAGCGAATAGCGAGTAGTGAAATGGCAGAAAGGCGGGCGGTACAGGAAAAATCCCTATTCCCTATTCGCTACTCCCTATTCGCTCTGTTCCCTATGCCGCCTTCGCCCTGCCCTTGCCCTTGGCCATCGCCTGCGAGGCCGCCAGGATCGACTTGACGATGTTGTGGTAGCCGGTGCAGCGGCAGATATTGCCTTCCAGCTCGGCCCGCACGGTCGCCTCGTCGAGGCCTTCCGGGTGACGGTTGATCATGTCGGTCGCCGCCATGATCATGCCCGGCGTGCAGAAGCCGCACTGCAATCCGTGATTCTCCTTGAAGGCGGCCTGCACCGGGTGCAGGCCGGTACCGTCGGAGAGCCCTTCGATGGTGACCACGGTGGAGCCGGAGGCCTGGGCGGCGAGCATGGTGCAGGACTTCACCGCCTTGCCGTCGACATGCACGACGCAGGCGCCGCATTGCGAGGTGTCGCAGCCCACATGCGTTCCGGTGAGCCCGAGATGCTCGCGGAGAAAATGCACCAGGAGCGTGCGGTCCTCGACCGCTGCGTTCACCTGGCGCCCGTTCACGGTTAGAGAAACGTCCGACATTCTGCCTGCCTCCCTCGGTAGGTATTTTTTCAGGGCACTCCGGGCACCCCCGTTCGTCGATCGCGGTGGCTCCCCGGCACATAGCCGGCAGCCGATATGGCGAGAATGCAGCCGGCCCCCGAAAGCGTATATTGTACTAAAGGCCAGCCGCTTCGCCGCCCAGCATTGCAAAAGAGCGTCGCGCGGACAAGAATGCATCACGTCATCGTGCGTGGGCACGGCAGTTGCGGTCGGCGGCGGAAGGCCGGAGGAATTGGCGCCAGTCACATCGAAGATGACCTATGGCTGCGGCCTGACGGTGCTCAGCACCGAGCGGCGCGATGCCGATGTCTTCGCGGCAAGCGTGGCCCGGGAGGCCGCGGCGATCGACGCCGGCTTCGCCCTGTTCTTCTTCTCGCAGGAGCTCGTCGCGGCTCGCGATCTTTCCGCGGCGATCGCCCGGCACGCGCCGGGACTGCGGCATGCCGGCTGCTCGACCGCCGGCGAGATCACGCCGTTCGGGCTGGAGGAAGGGCAGATGCTGGCCATTCTCTTCCCGGCGCGCCGCTTCACCATCGTCAGCGCCATGATCCGCAACCTGTCGGGCTGCGGCATGGACAGGATCGCCGCCGACGTCGGCACGCTCAGGCGCACGCTCGCCGCCCATGCCGGCGATTCCTCCTCGGCGGGCGCCTTCGCGCTCTGCCTGATCGACGGGCTGTCCTTCGCCGAGGAATCGGTGACCTCGGCGATCCACTGGGGCCTCGACGACATCCCGCTGATCGGCGGATCGGCCGGCGACGACCTGCATTTCGAGACGACGACGCTGCTGAGCGACGGCGCCGTCGACACGGATTGCGCGGTGGTGATCCTGGTCCGGACCGACGTGCCGTTCCAGGTGTTCAAGACCGAAAACTTCGTTCCAACCGACGAGAAGCTGGTGGTCACCGCCTCCGACCCCGACCGCCGGATCGTCCACGAGTTCAACGCCGCTGTGGCGGCGGAGGAGTTCGCGCTGGCCGTCGGTATCCTGCCCGACGCGCTCACCCCCTTCAGCTTCGCCTCGCATCCGGTGGTGGTGCGGGTCGGCGGCGAGTACTACTGCCGCTCCATCCAGAAGCTCAATCCCGACGGCTCGCTGTCCTTCTTCTGCGCCATCGACGACGGCGTTGTGCTGTCGATCGCGCAGCCGACCGGCATGGTTGAATCGACGCGCGCCGCCCTTCAGGAAGTCGCCGAGAAGGTCGGCGGTATCGACGTGATACTCGGCTTCGATTGTGTGCTGCGCCGGCTCGACGCACGCAACCGCCAGGTGCTGCGCGACATCTCCGACCTCTACCGGACCAACAACGTCGTCGGCTTCGGTACCTATGGCGAGCAGTACCGCACCATGCATCTCAACCAGACGCTGACCGGCATCGCCTTCGGCCGGCAGCAAGCGGCGGAGTGACGATGCCGGTCCGCGACATCACCGACGTCGAGCGGCTGAGGAAGATCAACGCCGCGCTGATCTCGCGCGTCGAACGCTCGATGGACCAGCAGGGCAATGCCTTCACGCTGTTCCAGACGGCGATCAACCTGGAGAACCGGATTCGCAGCCGCACCGAGGAGCTGCGCTCGACGCTCAGGCGGCTGGAGCAGTCGAACATCGACCTCTATTCCGCCAAGGAGGCGGCCGAGCAGGCCAACCTGTCGAAGACGCGCTTCCTCGCCGCCGCCAGTCACGACGTGCTGCAGCCGCTCAACGCCGCGCATCTCTCCGTCTCGGCGCTGGCCGAAGTGCAGACCAGCGAGGAAGGGCGCCGGCTGGTCGGTCAGGTCGAGCGCTCGCTCGCCACCATCGGCAATCTGCTGCAGACACTTCTCGACATCTCGCGGCTGGACGCTGGCGTGGTGCGGCCCGACGTCACCGAGGTCGCGCTGGAGCCGCTGTTCGCCTCGCTCAAGTCGGATTTTCAGCCGCTCGCCGAACAGAAGGGGCTGAGCTTCCGCTTCCGCGCCGGCAATGCGGTCGTCCGCTCCGACCGCACCATGCTCAGGCGCATCCTGCAGAACATCGTCTCCAACGCCATGCGCTACACGCGCTCAGGCGGCGTGCTGGTCGGGGCGCGCCGCCGCGGCGCGACGATCCGCATCGAAGTCGTCGACACCGGCTGCGGCATCGCCGAAGACCAGCAGGAGGCGGTGTTCGAGGAGTTCCACCGCGGCGCCGGCGCGGTCGAAAGCGACGCCGCCGGCGCCGGGCTCGGGCTCGGCCTGTCGATCGTGCGCCGCATGGCCGACACGCTCGGGCATCGCATCGCCGTCTCCTCGGTGGTCGGACGCGGCACCGTCTTCCGGCTCGACGTGCCGGCCGTCTCGCCGCGGCGTCTTGGCCTGCACTCGGCCACCTCGCCGGCGCGGCCGCGCGGCTACGGCCTGTTCGGCACTAAGGTGCTGCTGATCGAGGACGACGACGCCGTTTCCACCGCGATGGTCGCGCTGCTGGCGCATTGGCAATGCGCGGTGCGGGCCGCCGCATCCTCGGGTGAAGCGATCCGCGCGCTCGGCGACACCGACTGGCTGCCGGACGTGATCATCGCCGACCAGCATCTGGCGGATGGCGATCTCGGCACCGAGACCGTCGCCGCCGTGCGCGCCTATCTCGGCCGTCCGGTGCCAGCACTCATCGTAACCGGCGACCCCTCCCCCATGCTGGCAAAGACAACGCGCGCCGCGGCGATCGAACTGATGCGCAAGCCCGTCAAGCCGGCGGAGCTCAGGGCGCTGCTGGCGCATTTGCTGGCCTAAGATGAGCGAATAGCGAATAGCGAATAGCGAATAGCGAATAGCGAATAGCGAATAGCGAATAGAAGCAGATACGGGGTACTCCCTATTCGCTACTCCCTATTCGCTATTCGCTCTCTTCTGTCCGCTCAGAATCCCTGCTCCCTAAACAGATCCGCATTGTCCAGCTTCGACACCTCGATCACCGCCTGGGTGCGGCTGTAGACGTTGAGCTTGCGCAGGATCTCCGAGACGTGCGCCTTCACCGTAGTCTCGCCGACCTGTAGCTCATAGGCGATCTGCTTGTTGAGCAGCCCCTGTCGCAGCATCTGCAGGACGCGCAGTTGCTGCGGGGTCAGCGTCGCCAGCCGGCGCACCATGTCGGCGCGGTCGGCGGTGTCCGGTTCGGCCTGTCGAGCGCTGTAGTTCTCCGGGACATAAACGGCGCCTTCCATGACCGAGCGGATGGCGGCCGCCAGATCGTCCTTGCGCGCCGATTTCGGGATGAAGCCGGCCGCACCGTAGGACAATGCCTCCGAGATGATCCTGGGTTCCTCATGCGCCGACACCACGACGATCGGCAGGCGCGGGTGGCGGGTGCGCATCTGCAACAGTCCCTCGAAACCATGCACGTCCGGCATGCTGAGATCGAGCAGCGCGAGGTCGAAAGGCAACGGACCGGACAGCTTGTCCAGCGCCTCGGCGATCGACTTGGCCTCCACCGTGTCCACGTCGGGATAAGCCATGCGCACGGCGCTGTGCAGCGCCTCGCGGAACAGCGGATGATCGTCGATGATCAGGAAGCGCGTCGCTTCGCTGCTCTGGCTCATGGCGCAACTCCCTCCCGGCCCTCCTCGCGGACCGGACCTCCTCCTCGGCCGGCAGCTCCCGACACCGGCGGCCTGACACACCCTGTCAGAAGTTCTGGCACGACTTCAAGCATGGAAGTGGATCGGTCATGCGCTATGATGGGCTGGCGGAGAGCGAACCCTGGAACAGCACCGGTGAAGGAGCGCCGGATGGAGGAGGCACCATGTCGACGAGCATGCCGATCAAGGAAATCCTGCGCGAGCTCGCAACGCTCGAAGACCCGAAGATGCGCGAGGCCAACGAACGCCGCGGCGACGATCACGGCGTGAACCTCACCCACCTTCGCACGCTCGCCAAGCGGCTGAAGACGCAGCATGAGCTCGCGCTTCAGCTCTGGGCAACGGGCGGCACCGCAGCGCGCCTTCTCGCGACGCTCATATGCAGGCCGAAGTCGTTTTCCGCGGCCGAGCTCGATGCGATGGTCCGTGACATCCGCTCTCCAAAACTCCTCGACTGGTTCATCGTCAACATGGTGAAGCCGGGCCGCCACGCAGAAGAGCTCCGCCCGGTCTGGAAGGACGAGGACGATCTCGTCGGCCGCGCCGGCTGGAGCCTGACGACGGACCGGGTCGTCAAGAACGCAGACGGTCTCGACCTCGATGCATTGCTCGACCAGATCGAGAGGGAGCTGAAGCAGGCTCCGGACCGCAAGCAGTGGACGATGAACCATTGCCTGGCGGAGATCGGCATCCATCATCCGGAATTTCGCAGGCGGGCGATCGCGATCGGCGAGCGGCTGGCCGTGCACATCGACTACCCCGCGTCACCCGGCTGCACGCCACCCTACGCGCCGGCCTGGATCGCGGAGATGGTTCGCCGGCGCGAGCAAGCGCCGGGTGCATGACCACCGCGCGAGGCTATGCCCCGCGCCTGCGCCGCTCGTAGAGCATCACCAGCGTGTGGGCCACCAGCGCCGGCCTGTCCTCCCCTTCGATCTCCATCGTGTTGGACGCCTTCATCAGATATTGGCCGGGACCTCTATCTTCCATCGACAGGAGCGTCGTGCGCAGCCGCACGCGGGCGCCGGAGCGCACCGGTGCGGTGAAGCGGACGTGGTCGATGCCGTAGTTGAAGGCGCCCTGCGTGTTCTCCGGCAGGATGCGCATCTCCTGGATGAAGGAGCCGATCAGCGAAAGCGACAGGTAGCCATGGGCGATCGTGGTGCGCAGCGGGCTCCTGCGCCGCGCCAGCTCGACATCGACATGGATCCACTGCCGGTCGCCGGTGCATTCGGCGAACTGGTCGATCCGCGCCTGGTCGACCGTCACCCAGTCCGACACGGCGAGTTCCTGCCCAATCAATCCGCGCAGTTCGTCGAATGTCGGCGCTACCTCCCGCGGCATCGCGTCCCCCTTGCTCGATACGATATGAAGCTACTTAGCCGGCGGTGCCGGAAGCGCAAGACGGGAGGCCGGCGCCACCGGGCGATTGCCAGCGACGGCAGCCGGCGCCGCTACTTGCGCCTGTCGTAGCCTTCGCGGATCTCCTCCATCGAATCGCGGATGCGGGCGCGCAAAATCTCCAGCGATTCGGCGCCCGATTTCTGCGCGATCTGCGCCACCTCGCTGGCATTCCTCACTGCGGCCTCGAAGGAGCGGCGGGCGAACTCGGCATGCTTCGACATGGCCTCGCCGGCACCGGGCATGGTGTTGTAGCTGCGGGCGAGGTCGGCGATCTCCTCCAACTGCCTGTGCAGCGCCTCGCGCTGCCTGGCGATGATAGTAGAAGCGCCCGTGGCCGATGCCGAAGCCGACTTCTGCAACGCCTCCAGGTTCTTGCGGTGGTGCTCGAGGACCGCCTCGATGTCCATCTTCGGCACCTTCATGTCGCGGCCGAAGCTGTTGAACAGGTCCAGGAAGGATTCGCTGTCGGGTTTGTTGACCATGACTTCCTCCTTGCTTGCACAAGGAGGATAGGCGCCGGGCACGGCGCGTCAAATCACAGGATCGGTCGCCGCGAACAGCAGTGCCGCTACCTGCCGATCGCACGCGTCGAAGCGACCGGTGCGCCACGGCCGAAGCCGAGCATGCGCAGCGGCCACCACGGCTCGCCGCGCGTCTCCGCGACCGGCGGCAGCGGATCGAGCGCGATGACGCCGACCGCCTCGCCGGCCTGGAAACTCAGCCGCGCCTGGAACTTGCGCGCCAGCCGGCGCATCCGGTCGTTGCCCGGATGCGTGGTCACCCGCAGATGCCGGTAGCCCATGGCGCGGGCGTGCGCCAGCAGCCGTTCGAACAGCAGCGCACCGATGCCGCGGCCCTGCAGTTGCGGCTCGACGCTGAAGGCGATCTCGGCCGTCGGCTCGTCATGGCCGGCGCATTCGTGGATCTCGGCGGCGCCGCGGACTTCGTCGCCTTCCAGATAGCCGATCACCGTCGTTCCGCGCGCAAAACTGCGCTCGGCATAGGCGGCGACGAAAGCATCGCCGATGCCGCCGTTGAAGCGGTCGTGCCGGCTCGACGGATCGAGCCGCAGCAGATGATCGCGGAATCGCAGCAGGTCGGACGGTCGAAGCTGCCGGATCACGCCCGGAATCGGGCGCTCGCTGACTGGTGCCATGTCGTAGCCCTCATGGGTTCCTCCCCGTGAGTTGACGACTCCCGCGCGGATATTGTGCGCCGCAGCATCGATTGCAAGGCGCCTGCCTGCGACATGTTCGCAAAACATGACAGGAAAGTTCAGGAAATGGATACTCTTGTCTGGAATTATTCCAAACTATGGTCCATATTCCGGCTTACGAAAGACTCTGCCCGCGGAGGAACCACCATGCGGCTGACCCGACAGACCAACTACGCCATGCGCATTTTGATGTATTGCGCGGCCAATGACGGACGGCTGAGCCGGATTCCCGAGATCGCCGAGGCGTATTCGGTATCCGAGCTGTTCCTGTTCAAGATTCTGCAGCCGCTGGTCGAGAACGGCCTCGTGCAGACCGTACGCGGCCGCAACGGTGGCGTCCGCCTCGGCCGGCCGGCCGACAAGATCAACCTGTTCGACGTCGTGCGCGTCACCGAAGAGAGCTTCGCCATGGCGGAGTGTTTCGAGAACGACGCGGCCGAATGCCCCCTGGTCGACAGCTGCTCGCTGAACGCGGCGCTGCGCGAGGCGCTCAACGCCTTCTTCGCCGTGCTGGAGCGCTACACGATCGAGGATCTGGTGGCGTCCCGCAAGGACGTCCGCACCTTGCTCGGCATAGAGGCCCTCGCCTCCGTGCGCGCGCCGGCGGCCTGACAGGCATTCCGCTTACAGCACGTCGCGTGAGGAAGGACTCACGCAACGTGCTGTAAGGCCTTGATGTTGCGCATATTCTTCCGAAATCGCTACCCGCTTTCGGGAGACATTTCCTAGTCTACAGACGCGCCGCCACCGACTGCGGCAGCACGAAGGGCACGCCGCCCGCCGGCAGCACCCCCACCTTGAGCTCGCAGTCGAACACCTTTGCGATCAGCCTGTCCTCAAGCACGTCGCGCGGCGTGCCGGCGGCAGCGATGCGGCCATGGTTCATGACGGCGACCCTGTCGGCATACATGGCCGTCAGGTTGAGGTCGTGCAGGATCGCCACCACGCCGCCGCCGCGGCGCGCATAATCGCGGGCAATGTCCATGATGACGAGCTGGTGCTTGATGTCGAGGCTGGATACCGGCTCGTCGAGGAAGAGATAACGCGGCCGCCCTTCCAGCACCGGTGCCCACACCTGACAGAGCACGCGCGCCAGCTGGACGCGCTGCTGCTCGCCGCCGGAAAGCTCCTGGTAGAAGCGCCCGCCAAAACCGTCGAGATCGACCTTCGCCAGGGCGCGTTCCGGCAGCCGCTCCGCCTCGCCGGCGAGCGCGCCGGAGCGCCCGCCCATCAGCCCGAGCTTCACCACCTCGCGCACCGTGAACGGAAAGGAAAGCTGCGTCGCCTGCGGCAGCACGGCACGCATGCCGGCCGCCTCGGGCGGCCGCATCGCCGCGACCTCGCGGCCGTTGAGCGTGATGCGGCCGCGATAAGGCAGGTCGCCGGTGAGCGCCCGCAAGAAGGTCGTCTTGCCCGACCCGTTCGGCCCGACGATCGCCGTGATCTCGCCCGCCGAGGCCGTGAACACAACGTCCTCGACAATCCGTCGATCGCCGATCGAGACGCCGACAGTGCTCGCTTCGATCATCGCCGGCACCCTACAGGTCGAGGATGCCGCGCCGCCGCAGCAGTATCCACAGGAAGAACGGGCCGCCGGCGGCGGCGGTTAGGATGCCGATCGGCAGTTCGGCCGGCGCTACGATGGTGCGGCTGACGGCGTCGGCGATCAAAAGCAGGCTGGCGCCGAGCAGGGCCGCGCAGGGCAAGAGGTAGCGGTTGTCCGGGCCGATCAGCAATCTCAGCAGATGCGGCACGACGATGCCGACGAAGGCGATGCCGCCGCTGACGGCCACCGCCGCGCCCGTGCCGGCCGAGACCAGCAGGATCGCCACATGCTTCAGCCGCTGCACCGGCACGCCGAGATGCGCGGCGGTCGCCTCGCCCAGCGCCATGGCGTTCAGTCCGCGCGCCAGGAATGGCGATACCGCGAGCACGGCGACCACGATCGGGCCGACGGCAAACACCTTGCTCCAGGTTGCGCCGGCCAGCGAGCCGAGCGACCAGAAGGTGAAGTCGCGCAGCTGCCGGTCGTCGGCGACGAAGATCAGCAGGCCGGTCAGTGCCACCGCCATGGCGCCGATGGCGATGCCGGCAAGCAGCATGGTGGCGATCGAGGTCTGACCGCGCCGGGTGGCGACGCGGTAGAGGGTGAGCGTCACCGCCAGCCCGCCGGCAAAGGCGGCGAGCGGCAGCGCATAGATGCCGAGGACGGCGGTGAGCGGCGCCAGCAGGGTGCCGCCGAGCACGATGACCGAGACGGCGCCAAGGCCGGCGCCGGCCGAGACGCCGACGATCGCCGGATCGGCGAGCGGATTGCGGAACAGGCCCTGCATGACAGCGCCGGAGACGGCGAGCGCCGCGCCGACCAGCATGCCCATGACCACACGCGGCATGCGGATGTCGTAGATGATGATGCGGTCGCGCTCGGAGAGCACCGCCTCCCCTGCCCCGGCCGGCAGCAGCCAGCCCTTCAGCACCGCGAACGCGGATGCATCCGAGGCGCCGGACGAGACGCCGAAGGCAGCCGTCAGCGCGAGCACCACGCACAGGGCGCCGATGACGAGCCTGGCCCGGCCCGACCTGTCGCCCGCGATCTGTCCGGAATGCATCGTTGCCGGCGCCACCACCGATTGAATGGACATCGGCAGGCCTACTGCTTGATCGTGTCGCCGTAAAGCTCGCCGGCAAGGGCACGAACGGCATCGGCGGTGCGGGGGCCGAAGCCGAGAAGGAAGGCGCCGCCCATGCGGACCAGGCGCTTCTGCTCTCCGGCCGGCGTCGAGAGGATGGCCGGCAGCGCCAGGAGCTGCGCCTCGACGGTCTCGTGGTCGCCCTCGCCGCGGTCCATCATCAGGATGAGATCCGGCTTGGCGGTGATGATCGCCTCGTCGGCCAGCGGCCGGTAGCCGGCGAAACCCTGGATGGCGTTGACGCCGCCGGCAAGCTCGATGATGCCGTCAGCAGCCGTGTCGCTGCCCGAGCCGAGGATCTTGCCGTCCTGCAGGCCGAGCACGAACAGCACCCGCTTGCGCTCGCCGATGCCGGCGGTCAGCGCCTCTGCCGCCTTCATGTCGGCATCGACCTTTTCGGCGAGTTTTTCCGCCTTCTCGTCGGCGCCGATCGCCTTGCCGACGATCCTGATCTTGTCGAGGATGCCTTCATGTTCGAAGTCGTCGGGTACCTCGATATAGGGGATGCTGGTTTTCTTGAGCACGTCGACGGCTTCCCGCGGGCCGCTGCCCTTGAGTGCCAGGATGCCCGTCGGCTTCACCGACAGCACGCCTTCGGGCGACAGCGCGCGCATGTAGCCGACATCCGGCAGGCTGAAGGCTTCGCGCGGATAGACGCTGGTCGAATCGCGGGCGACGAGCAGTTTTTCCTCGCCCAGCGCATAAACGATTTCGGTGATCGAGCCGCCGACAGCAACGATCCGCGACGGGTCCGGGAAGACCTCGACGCCTTCGACGGCATGCGACGGCCCGGCGGCCGAAAACAGAAAAAGCGCGGTTGCAAGAACCGCGCGCAGCGACGAACCGCCGAAACCAGCTATTTTCATTTCCGAACTTTCACGCGGCGGTCGAGCAGGGAATGCGCGGCAGGCGCTCGGCGAGGGACCGCCAGTCCTCGCGCTCGCCTTCGCCCTCATGGCGCTTGCCGAAGAACTGTATCACCAGCTGGCCGGCCGCGTCATAGGCCTCAACGGAGGTCACGTGACCGTCCTTGGTCGGCTTGCGCACCGCCCAGGTCTCGTGAATGTGGTCGGCGCGCAGATGCAGGTGGAACGTCTCGTCGAAGACGTTGATCCATGGACCCATCGGCGCGACAGAGCGGATCGGCCCGGAATGGATCTGGATGCAGCCGCGGCTGCCGACGAAGCACATGATCGGCTGGCCGCTCTCGGCCGCCCCGTTCATCAGGTCCGATACCGCCGCGAAATCGAGCGGCCATGCGAACTCAGGCCCGGCCAGATGCATGGCGCGCCGCCGGCTGATCTTCAGCGTGCGCAGCATGCCGAAGAACTGGTGGGTGTCGGTGAGCTTGCTCCAGCGCTCGCGCAGCATCTCCGGCGACACCGATTCGTCGTCGGTCTCGACCGTCCGCAGGTCGGCCCGCACCGCGACAACCGGCGACTGGTCGGTCGCCTCGAGCGAGGCCACCAGCTTCTGATAGGCATAGAGGTTCGAGCCGGCCCGCAGATGCACCTTGTGCACCGCTTCGCCGGTCGCGTCGAAGAACTGCAGGCTGCGGCGGATGTCGTCGCCGTCGCGCTTTTCCACGGCGAAGCCATGGGCCCAGACCTTCGGAAAAATGCGCAGATCGATGTCGGCGCCGAGCACCATGGCGCTCTGCTCGCCAGTCACCACCTTGTCGTAGACGCCGATCTTCTCATGCACGGCGCTGTCGTTGCGGGTCAGCGCCATCACCTCGCCAACGGCCTCCAGCCCGGCGAGCAGGTCGTTGACGCGCGGCTCGATGCGCAGCGCGCTGTCGCCGCAATACGCGGCGACCAGCTCCGCCTCGGAGATGCCGAGCTTCGCCGCGAGGTCGCGCTCGCGCATCTTGGGATTGTCGGCGCGCTCGCGCCGGATATGCTCCGGCGCGGGCTTCACATGCTCTGCACTCACGGGCTGCATCACTTGTTGAGAATGAGCTTGCCCTGGCGGGTGATCTTCAGCCGGTAGAGCGAGCCGGCATGGTCGATGCCGATCTCGTGCTCGCCCTGGAACAGCGACTGGCTGGTCAGCGTGCGCACCGCCGCGGGCCGTTTGAACTCGGGCCGATGCAGCGTCTCCCCGGCATAAGGACGCGCGCGATGGAAGAAACCATTCGGATTGTGCGTGTTCATCTCGATCGACCCTCTCGGTCTCGCCGCGGTACCGCCCCGGCCCGGTAGCCCGAAGGCCCGCCCTGTTATCTTGACTTAAAATATCAGGTTTTATAGGGAGTGCAATACCGGATAATTCGAGTCAAGATTATATCGGACAACAAAATGATGCCAGCCAGCCACGAGCCAGCCCGCATTTGCCATTGGCATGGAGCAGGGACATGGGGCACGGGCGGTCTGAAGAGACCAAGGGGTCGAGGTCGGGCAAGGCTGACGGATCGGCGCTTTCAGGGAGAATCGCACTGCTGGCGAGCGTCGCCGCGCTGGCGCTGATCGGCGCGCCGGCCTTCGCGCAGGATCAGGCGGCGACGGATCAGCAGCCGGCGGAGCAGGCGGCGCAGGAGGGAGCCGGGCAGCGCAGCGACCAGGGCGCGACCGTGCTTGACCAGATCACGGTGGTCAGCCGCACCGGCGAATCGGCGATCGATACGCTCGGCTCGGTGAGCCATGTCGACCAGGAGCAGCTCGAGCGCCGCATGGCGGTGACGCCGGGCGACGCGCTGTTCGGCGTTCCCGGCGTGACGGCGCAGACCGATGCCAAGCGCGCGGCGACCAGCATCAATATCCGCGGCCTGCAGGATTTCGGCCGCGTCGCCGTCATCGTCGACGGCGCGCGCCAGAATTTTCAGCGCACTGGCCACGGCACACAGTCGGTCTTCTTCATCGACCCCGAACTGATCAAGCAGGTGGACGTGATTCGCGGTCCCGTCTCCAACACCTACGGCTCCGGCGCGATCGGCGGCGTGGTCTTCTACGAAACCAAGGACGCGGAAGACTTCCTGAGGCCCGGCGAGACGTGGGGCGCCTCGACCACCGGCCGCTTCGACAGCAACGGTGAGGGCTGGACCACCAGCGGCACCGCCGCCTACCGCATCAGCGATTCGGCCGACATCCTCGGCAACATCGTCTGGCGCGACTTCGGCGACTACAAGGACGGCGACGGCGACACGGTCGACGGCACCGGCTTCGACGTGCTGAGCGGCATGCTGAAGAGCACGCTGAAGCCGACCGACAACAGCGAGTTGAAGCTTGGATGGGTCGGCGCCAACGACGGCTGGTCGGAGGGAGGCGAGAATTACGACGTCGACACCCGCCAGAACACCTTCACCGGCCGCTACAACATTACCGACGACGACAAGAGCTGGCTCGACCTGCACATCAACGCCTCGGCCAACATCGCCTCGCTCGACCAGACCTACAACCGCGACGTGACACGATACAGCTCGGTGACTGGCCTGCCGATCGTCGTCCCGGCCGGCTCGAAAACCGGCTACGATCTCGACACCTACAGCATCGACGTCTGGAACACCTCGCGCTTCGACACCGGCGCTGTGTCGCACGAGCTGACTTATGGCGGCGACTGGGTCACCGACGATGTCGTCACCTCCAGCCCGGAGGGCGGCAGCGACATCTACACCCCGTCCGGCAAGCGGCGCGTGTCCGGCGCCTATATCCAGGAGAAGTTCACCTGGGAGTGGCTGGAGGTCATCGGCGGGCTCCGCTACGACAGCTACAAGCTGGACAGCGACGAAGGTGAAGTCTCAGGCGACCGGCTATCGCCGCGCATCACCGTCGGCGTTTCGCCGTTCCAGAACATCGGCCTGGAGGGACTGCAGATCTACGGCACCTATGCCGAGGGCTATCGCTCGCCGTCGCTCTCCGAGACGCTGATCAGCGGCCTTCATCCGAACGGCGTGGTGTTCCCCTTCCTGCCCAATCCGGACCTGAAGCCGGAGACCGGCAAGACCTGGGAAGCCGGCATCAACTACGCGCAGGACAGCGTGATCCAGGCCGGCGACAGCCTGCGCATCAAGGCGGCCTACTTCAACAATGACATCGACGACTATATCGGAGGCACGGAACTTAACGCGGGTGACCCGGGCTGTCCGTTCATTCCCGGTCTTCCCCCGGTCTGGGTTCCGGGTGGCTACTACGTTCCGACATGCTTCCAGTACCAGAACTACGCCAACGCCAAGATCAAGGGTTTCGAGTTCGAGGCCGTCTACGACGCCGGCTGGGGGTTTGCCGGCTTGAGCGCCTCGATCATCGACGGGCACACCGTCTCCTATGCCGGCGTGCGCGAGGATCTCGCCACCATCCCGTCGTCGCAGGTGACGGCGCAGCTCGGCTTCCGCTTCCTCGAGGACAAGCTGACGGTGGGCGGCGAGGTGCAGTACAACGCCGCACCCAAGGGCAACCCGGTCGCCGACGACTTTACGCTGGTCAACGCCTTCGCCAGCTACCAGGCGAGCGAAGACTTCCGGCTCGACTTCCGCGCCGACAACATCTTCGACGTCAAATATGTGAACCCGCTCAACGGCACGACCACGGCCACGCTTTACGAGCCGGGCGTGTCGCTGAAGCTGGCGGCGACCATGCGCTTTGGAGGCTGACTTGCGAAAACCCGATCTGCGCCTGGCGCGCCTTCTCCCGGCCGTAGCGCTCGCTGCTGGGGCGGGCGCGGCCAACGCCCAGGAGGCCGCGCCGAAGCCAGCGGAGGCCGCGGCCAAAACCCTGTCGCTCGAGCTCAATGCCGCGCAGCCGTCGCAAAAAGGCTGCCGGCTGACCTTCGTCGTCGCCAACGGGCTCGGCGCCGACCTGTCCAAGGCCGCCTTCGAGATCGCGCTGTTCAACGATGTCGGCGTGGTCGACACGCTGACCGTGCTCGACTTCAAGGACCTGCCGTCCGGCAAGACCAAGGTGACGCGCTTCGACCTGCCGCTCGACTGCGCCAAGATCACCCGCGTGCTGGTCAACCGCGCCGTCGACTGCGCAGGCGACGGCGTCGACCCGGCCGCCTGCATGCGGCAGCTGCAGCCGAGCGGCAAATCGCAGATTGCCTTCGGCCTGTGAGCCGCGCTTCAACCGGCCGTGCGGCGGTTCCGCGTCTCGCGGCCTCTCAACCCTGCCCGGAGGGCCGGCTTCGGCCTGCCCTCCCCTCTTTTCAGCCCGGCGCGGCCCGGCAGGAGCAACGATCTTGAACCTTCTACCCCTCCACAAGCTGATCGCCGGTCGCGGCGACGGCCTGCACCCGCACCTTGTCTACCTGCTCGAAATCCGCGGCCGATCCGGCGATCAAGGAGCTTGCGCTTCACCGCGCCGACCCGCATATCCAGGCCGGGCCGCATCAGAACCGGAGTGCGGGCGCGCAGTTGCCTGAGGGCGTCGTGCGTTTTGCGCCGCGGTCAGCGGAAGCCAGGAGACACGGCCGCTCGAAATCGGCCCGATGAGGAGTCACGGAAAGGAAATGCCATGTTCATCGCCATGAACCGCTTCAAGGTGCAGAAAGGCTCCGAGGAAGCCTTCGAGAACGTCTGGAAGGGCCGCGATTCCAAGCTCTCAGAAATGCAGGGGTTCAAGCAGTTCCACCTGCTGCGCGGCCCGGTCAACGAGGAGGAAGGTTATACGCTGTTCGCCTCGCACACGGTGTGGGCGAGCCAGGACGATTTCGTCGCCTGGACCAAGTCGGAAAACTTCCGCGCCGCCCACCGCAACGCCGGCGACAACAAGCCGCTCTATCTGGGCCACCCGCAGTTCGAGGGCTTTTCGGTGGTCGAGGGGGCCTGACGATGCAGCCCGTCTCCGATCCGGCGCGCTCGATCCCGATCTTGCCTTCGCCGGATATTTCGGAGACCCGGACCTTTTATCGCGACCGTCTCGGTTTCAAGACGGTTTTGCCGGACATGGACGACTATCTGATCGTCCGCCGCGGCGAGATCGAGATCCATTTCTGGCGGACGCCGGACCGCGACCTGCCAAAGGTCTCGTCGTGCTACATCCGCGGCGGCGAGATGTCACGGCTGCACACCGAGTTCTCCGGGCGCGCTGTCCCGGGACTAACGCCGTTCACCGTGCGGCCGTGGAACATGAAGGAGTTTTATATCCACGACCCGCACGGCAACCTGCTCCGATTCGGCTGCATTCCCGAGGAGGGTTGAGCGCGTGCGCGGAAATTCCGCGAGACTTCGACGCTCGAATTAGTTCGCCAGCACGACTTCCCTCTCGTCGGCGCGCCGAGCCGCATAACGGAGCGCCTGCATGACGTCTTCCCGTTCAAGATAGGGGAAATCGGCGAGGACGTCCTCGACGCTGTGCCCGGCGCCAATCTGCGCGACGACCATGCCGACCGTCACCCGCATACCACGGATGCATGGGCGGCCACCCATTTTCCCGGGCTCCTGCGTAATCCAGTCGAGCAGCTCCATGGAAATGCTCCCTTCGGTCCGAAATTCGAGCATATTCGGTCGCGCGCAGTCGAATATCACGGATGAGCCGACATCTGAAGCGCCCTCACCCCGCGCCGGCCAGCAGGCTGGCGTTGCCGCCCGCCGCTGTCGTATCGACGCAGACCGAACGTTCATGCGCATAGGCGGCCGGGTTCAGCACTTCGCTGATCAAGGGCACGATCGGACCGGGATGGTCGGCCAGCACGCGACGCACGACCCTCATCGCCTCCGGCATGCCTGAAAACGCAACTGCGTCCACACCGAGCGAACGTGCTTCGACGGGATCCGGTCGCCCGTCGATTGCCGCCAGCGGCAAGCCTTTTCCGAGCAACGGCTGAAGCGCCGCTGGCGCCCCCGGCGCCACGGCCAGCGCGGCGTTGCCGGCGGCAAGCGCCTGGATCGCCTGGGCGAGCAGCGTGTCGCCATCCGGGCCGAGGCAGAGCACTTTTCCGCGTGGGTGCAGCGTCAGCGTGTTGGCCTCGCCTGTCGGTCCCGGCAGGTCGACCGGCCCGAAATCCGTAGCGGCCGCCGCGGCAATCGCCTCCGCCCCCTTGCCGCGCAGCAGCTTGCGCAAGACCGGGACGCGGTCGGTACGCATCGGCCAGTCGGCCGGATCGGGGAGCGCGTCGGCCAGTTCGGTCGCCGTCACCTTGCGGCCGTCGCCGAGTTCGGTGCCTGCTCCCGCCGATTTGCGGAAACGACGGAGATAATGCGGCCCGCCGGCCTTCGGCCCTGTACCTGAAAGCCCCTCGCCGCCGAAAGGCTGCGAGCCGACCACGGCACCGATCTGGTTGCGGTTGACGTAGATATTGCCGGCATGCACGCCATCGACGATGTGCTGGACGCGCGCCTCGATGCGGGTGTGCAGGCCGAAGGTCAGGCCGTAACCCTTGCGGTTGATCGACGAGATCACGTCGTCGATGTCGTCGGCCTCGAAGCTTGCGACATGCAGCACCGGCCCGAAAATCTCCTTGCGCATCTCCTCGATGCCCGACACGCGGAAGATGTGCGGCGCGACGAAACGGCCCTCGGCGGGCGCATCGAGCTTTGCCACCAGCCGGCCCTGCCGTTCCATGTCGGCGCAGTAGGCGAGGATCGCATCGCGCGCCTCCACATCGATCACCGGTCCGACATCAGTGGCGATCGTCCACGGATCGCCCACTTTAAGCGCCTTCAAGGCGCCCTCCAGCATCTCCAATACCTTCCTCTCGACGTCCTTCTGGACGTAGAGGATGCGTAAAGCCGAGCAGCGCTGGCCCGCGCTCTGGAAGGCGGAGGCGAGGATGTCGCGCACCGCCTGCTCCGGCAGCGCGGTGGAATCGACGATCATCGCATTGAGGCCGCCGGTCTCGGCGATCAGCATGGCGTCGGGCGGCGCCGTCTCTGCAAGCTGCTTCTCGATCAGCTTCGCCACCTCGGTGGAGCCGGTGAAGCAGACGCCGGCGATGCGCGGATCGGCCGTCAGCGGCGCGCCGACGGACGGCCCGTCGCCGGGCAGGAGATGCAGCACGTCGGCCGGCACGCCCGCCCGGTGCAGCATTTCGACCGCCCGCGCCGCGATCAGCGGCGTCTGCTCGGCCGGCTTTGCAATCACCGCATTGCCGGTCGCCAGCGCGGCGGCGATCTGGCCGGAAAAGATCGCCAGCGGAAAGTTCCAGGGCGAGATGCAGGCGATCACCCCCCTCGCCTCGGTGCCGGGCTCGACCTTCGCCGCCTCCCCGGCGTAGTAGCGCAGGAAGTCGACCGCCTCGCGCAGCTCGGCCACGCCGTCGGCCAGCGTCTTTCCGGCCTCGCGCGTGCACAGCGCGAAGAACTCGGCGGCGTTTTCCTCGTAGAGGTCGGCGGCGCGGCGCAATATGCCGGCGCGCTCGGCAACCGGACGTTTTGCCCAGGTCGGCTGGGCCTCGCCGGCGGCGCGCACCGCCGCCGCGACCTGTTTTGCGCCGGCCTCGACGACGGTGCCGACCATCTCGGCCGGCCTCGCCGGGTTCAGCACCGGCCGCTTGGTGCCGTAGCCGGCGGCGCGCGGCACCGGCCCGGCCGACCAGCGCTCGGCCCCGGCGAAGGCGTTTCTGGCGTCCTCGATATCAGCAAGCGTGTCCGGATCGGATATGTCGAAACCCCGCGAATTGCGCCGTCCGACTCCGAAGATCGCGGCGGGTTTGGCGATCGCCGGATTGGCGGCCGGCCCTTGGCTTTCGACCACCGCGAACGGATCGCGCGCGATCTCCTCCGGCGGCACGTCCTCGTCCGTCACCTGGTGGACGAAGGAGGAATTGGCGCCATTCTCCAGCAGCCGGCGCACTAGGTAGGCTAAGAGGTCGGAATGCGCGCCGACCGGCGCATAGATGCGGCAGCGCGTGCCTTCCGCCTTGCGCACCGTCTCGTGCAGCGCCTCGCCCATGCCGTGCAGCCGCTGGAACTCGAATTTCTCGCGGTCCGGGGCCATGCGCAGGATGGCAGCGACCGTGTGGGCGTTGTGGGTGGCGAATTGCGGATAGATGCGGTCGGTCATGCCCAGCAGCTTCTTGGCGCAGGCGATGTAGGACACGTCCGTGTTCACCTTGCGCGTGAACACGGGATAGCCGGACAGCCCCAGCACTTGCGCCCGCTTGATCTCGGTGTCCCAATAGGCGCCCTTGACCAGCCGCACCATGATGGTGCGGTCGAGCCGGCCGGCCAGCGCGTAGAGCCAGTCGATGACGAAAGCCGCGCGCGGGCCGTAGGCCTGCACGACGACGCCAAAACCGTCCCACTCCGCCAGGCGCGGATCGGCGAGCACCCGCTCGATCACGTCGAGCGACAGGTCGAGCCGGTCAGCCTCCTCGGCATCGATATTAAGGCCCATGCGCGCATGGGCGGCGGCGAGCGCCAGCGACAGGAGCCGCCCGCTCATCACCGGCAGCATGGTCGCGCGCTGGCTCTGCTCGTAGCGTGGATGGATCGCCGAGAGTTTAACGGAGATGCCGGGATTATAGCGGATCTCCGGTCCGTTGGTGCCGCTGTTGAGCGACGAGATCGCATCGGCATAGGCTTTCAGGTAGCGCAGCGCGTCGGCTTCCGTACGGGCGGCCTCGCCCAGCATGTCGTAGGAATAGAGATAACCCTTCTCCATCATGCCGCCGCCGCGCCGCACCGCTTCGTCGATGGTGCGGCCGAGCACGAACTGCTCGCCCATCTCGCGCATGGCGGCCGACACGGCACGGCGGATGACGGGCTCGCCCAGCCTGCGCACCATCGAGCGCAGCGTGCCGGCGATGCCGTCGTCCTCGCTTTCGTCGAGCACCCGGCCGGTCAGCATCAGCGCCCAGGTCGAGGCGTTGACGAAGATCGAGCTCGATTCCCCCGAATGCGCCGACCAGTCGTGCGGTGCGATCTTGTCCTGGATGAGGTCGTCCATGGTCTGCGTGTCGGGCACCCGCAGCAGCGCCTCCGCCAGGCACATCAGCGCCACACCCTCCTTGGTGGAGAGACCGTAGGCCGACAGAAAAACCTCCATCAGCCGGGGATCGGAGGAGGCGCGCACGGCGCACACCAACTCGGCGGCGCGCGTGGAAATCGCCTTGCGCTGCTCGGGCGTCAGACCGGCGAGTTCCACCAGCCGAGCCAGCGCCTCGTCCTCGTCGGGAAGGTAGTTTTCGCGGATATGGCTGCGGAGCACGTCGAGCGCGGTCATGACGATCCTGTTGGCGCGGGGCGGAGTGGAAAGGATGACGCTCGATTATCATGCACCGCTTTTCGGCGGGAACCAAACTTGTGGTGCCAGCAATCCGATCGAACTATAGAATGGCTGATCAAGAACCGAATCGGATCATAATCTCTATGCGAGAAGACCAACTGGACCGCATCGACCGCAACATCCTTGCCGCGCTTTCGCGCGAAGGTCGGCTGTCGGCGAGCGAACTGGCGGCCAAGGTCGGCCTGTCGAAGACGCCGGTGCAGGCGCGGGTGCGTCGGCTGGAGAAGGACGGCTTCATCCGCGGCTACATGGCCGTCATCGACCGCGAGCGCATGGGCGAAGGCCATGTCGCCTTCGTGCAGGTAAAACTGTCGGACACGCGCTCGCTGGCGCTTAATGAGTTCAACCGCGCAGTGCAGGCCGTACCCGAGATCGAACAGTGCCACATGATGGCGGCGAGCTTTGACTACCTCTTGAAAGTGCGCACCCGCGACATCGCCGCCTACCGCCGCGTGCTCGGCGAACGCATCTCGGCGCTGCCGCATGTCGCGCAGACGTCGACCTTCGTGGCGATGGAGACGGTGAAGGACCGGTAGGATGGCAGATCACTAAGCACCTGACGTGCCCACGAAGATGGGTTCGAGACGCGAATGGCGCCGCCGCCGTCACATATGATCCGATTTAGTCCAGCACCTTGCGGATATCGGCAATCGGTCGAAACAACTTCAGTGGGCGATCAGGAAACGGAAGGAAGCCTTCCCGCGCATAGAACGATCGAGCCGCGTCATTCTTGGCATCCACTATGACCGCAAAAGAGGCGATTTCGCTGCGGACTATCCGCATCAATGCGTCCGCGAGCAGGAAACGGCCAAAGCCGCGGCCTTGTTGATGCCGGTCGACGGCAAGTCGGCCGAGCAGAGTCGCAGGCACGAGCGGATAGCGGGCCAAACGACTCACCGTCTGTGCGGGAAGCTCGCTCAGCACAATTGCGGTCGAGGATAGAGTGTAGTAGCCGCCGATCGAACCATCATCCAGGATGAGCACGAAAGTCGCGGCCATGTTCTTGCGGGCATCCTGCCCAGCCTGAGTTCGAAAATATCGATCCAGCTGCTCGACGCCACTTGTGAACGCGCCGCGGTCGTGATGGGGGCCAAGAGCTTCGACGCGGAGGCCAGCCGTCAGCTTCACTACCTACCCGCCGGTTGTTTCGCGGTAGCGGCGCATCGTCTCACGCAGCCGGTCATTCGCGGGAGCGGGGTTCAACATGGCTTCAACGAAGGCCTCGCTGTCGCGAACCGACAGTTCCAGTTGCCGATGCTCCTCGATTGCGCGGCGGGCTGCGTCCTGAACGCTCGCCAGGACGAAGTCGGTCACTGTCCGCCCCTGCAGCGAGGCCGCCCGTTCAATCAAACCCTTCTGCTCGGCCGTGACACGGGCCTCCAACCGCTCTGCCTTAGCGCGGGTCCGGGGTGATTTGGTGGCCATGTTCTTCATCGTCAGCTCTCCTCCAAAATGTACGGCCAATGACCGGCCATTTCAAGTGAAACCCGTAATGTTCCTTCCGCCCTCGTCGTCCCCCTTTATCTCCACCCTGAATGCAGCACCTTGCGCTGCATTCAATCCGCACCCCCTGGCGACAGCGTCCCCAAAAACGCCACCAGCGCCGCCCTTTCCCTCTCAGACAATTGCAGCTGCTTTGCCTCCGAATGCCCTTCCGCCGGCTGCGGGGCGCGGGCATAGTGGTCCACCACCTCCTCAAGCGTCTTGATCTGCCCTGCATGCATGTAGGGCGCCCGCCCTGCCGCGCCGCGCAGCGACGGCGTCTTGTAGGCGCGCCTGAGCTCCGGCCCGTCGCGCACCATGTGGCGCAGCTCGCCGCAGGCGCTGTCCGGCCCGTCGCGGAAGCGGCCAAAACAGTTGAACGGGTCGGCCAGCACTTCGGCTGTCGCCGTCTCACGGCCGAGATCGGGCGGCTTGCCCACAGCCGGCGGCACGCCGGTGTTGTGGAAAAAATCGTCCGTGAAGCGCGGGCCGTTGTGGCAGGTCGAGCAGTTCGCCTTGCCAATGAAGAGCTTCAGGCCGAGCACCTCCTCGGCGCTGAATACCGCATTCCCTTCCGGCTCCCGCCCTGCGGCCAGTGCATCGGCGAATCGGTCGAAGCGTGTCGGCTCATGGACAAGGGTGCGCTCGAAGGCGGCGAGCGCCTTGCCGATGTTGGCGAAGATCGTATCGATGCCGGCGCGCTTCGCTTCCGGCACCGCGGCCCAGGCCGCGCGCTCGGTCTCGGTTCCGAACGGCCCGGCCGAAGCAGGAAGATCGGCAAGGTCCGGCAGCGGTCCGAAAATGCGCTCGTAGCGGTCCTTGAATTCACGCGCGATCAGATGCGCATAGGCGGTGCGCGTCCCGGCATGCTCGTTCGTATCCTCCAACGGCACCAGCGCCTGCGCCCACAGGCTGTCACGGCGGCCGTCCCAGAAGAACCACGGGCTGTAGGCGACCCCGGCGAGCGGCATGGTGCCCCGCTTGGTCTCGCCGACGGCGATCCCGAACGGCCGGTCGTCCTGGAACTGCCGGTCGATCATGTGGCAGGTCGAGCAGGCGACGCTGCCGTCGCGCGACAGCCTCTGCTCGAAGAACAGCGTCGCGCCGAAGGCAGCGGGCGCCGCCTGGTCGGCGAAGCGGTTGGTCGGATCGGGCGGCAGCGGTTTTTGCGCCGACAGCGACAACGAGGCGATCGCCGCCTTCTCGGCATCGGAAAAGCCATCGCCGCAGCCGGCCGCTAAGGCGGAGAACCCGACCGCGAACAGCAATGCCAGTGCCCGGCGCATGGCGCACCTAAAGCAGGATGTTGAAGGTCACCCGGTCGGTGCCGTCGTCGGCCGCGATGTCGAACCGCAGCACCCACCGGCCCGGCATGGAGAATTTTAGGCCATCGATCCGATAGCGGCCGTCCCCTTCTCCTGCCGATACGGTCGGCCGGGTCGGCAGGCCGTGATCGTGTTCGGGCATGCCGCCATCGACAGCGACCCGGGCATTTTCAACCGGACGGCCATCGGGATATCTGAGTTCCAGCGTCCAACTCGCCAGCGGGCCGACCGTCGGCTCGCCGCCTTCCGGCGCGATCGTGGCGACGAACAGGCGTTTTTCCGTCGCCTTGGAGCGCGCCAGGTCCGGCGTCGCCGCGGTCGGCGCCGTGAGATAGACGATGCCCATCGCCGCGGCCGCCAAGGCCACGAAGCCGAGAACGGCAAGGATTTTTGCAATCGGCCTGCGCACCATCTTCTCCACCACCAATCGCGGCAATCTACGCTCGCGACCGACGATCGGAAAGCCGCCCATCGCCGCTTGTGAACGGCTGGCGGCAATGGCAAAAGGCGGCCAAGCTCGACGACCGGAGGAGGCAAACATGCGCGGCATCGCGACGATCGGCGAATGCATGCTGGAACTGTCCGGCCAGAGCGGCGAGACGTGGCGGCTCGGCTATGCCGGCGACACCTTCAACACCTTGTGGACGCTGCGGGCGCTGGCCGGCACCGAGCGCGACGCCGACTATGTCTCGGCCTACGGCGACGATCCCTTCTCCGAGCGGCAAATCGCCTTCTTCCGGGAAAACGGCATCGGCATCGCCGAAAGCCCGGTGATCGCCGGCGCGCGGCCCGGCCTCTATGCCATCACGCTCACCGGGGCGGAGCGCTCCTTCACCTACTGGCGCGCCGACGCCGCCGCCCGGCAGCTGGCGCGCGATCCGGCGACATTGGCAAAAAGCCTGGAAAACCGGGAGCTTGTGTATTTTTCCGGAATTACCCTGGCAATCCTGGAGCCCTCAGACCGCGCAGTTCTGCTGGAGGCCGTGGCGGAGGCGCGCCGGCATGGCACCCACATCGCCTTCGACCCCAATTACCGACCCCGCCTGTCGCCGGACGCGGCGGCCGCGCGGGCCGCCATCGACCAGGCGCTGGCGACCGTCGACATCGCCTTGCCCACCTTCCCCGACGAGCAGGCGCTTTACGGCGACCAGACGCCCGAGGACACCGCCCTGCGTATCGAGCGGTCCGGCGTCGGCGAAATCGTGGTGAAGAACGGCGAGGAGACGGCGCTGATCGCCCATTATGGCGGCCGCCAAGGCTCGCCTGCCGTCAATGTCGCGACGCCGGTCGACACTACCGGCGCCGGCGACAGTTTTAATGGCGCCTACCTTGCCGCACGGCTTGCCGGCGATACGCCTGCCGAGGCCGCCGTCCGCGCCCACCGGGTCGCCGCCGCCGTCATCCAGGTGCGCGGCGCGCTGGCGCCGGTCGACGTGTTGAAGATGGCATTCGACCGATAAGCTTCCTACATTATCGTCGCCGGCATTTCATTCTGGCGCTTTTGCAGGGGCTGCAGGTCGGTAGCGACCGCTATAGGGCTGGGTGAGCAAGCTTAGCTTCTGGTGGGTATGGACTTGGTTCCGCTGGAACGGGCTGGGTCTTTTGATCGTTGCCGGCGCCGTCTCTGCCTATGTCGCGCCGGTATTTCGGACAGCAAGGAACGATAGCCCGATCGTCAGCACAACGACGGTCATAGGCAAGATTGTCGGGGTTCGCGCCGGACCGAGCAATCCAAAGGCAGCCAGTGGCGCCGGTTTCGGTTACCTGTACATCGTGCAGTTGAATGGCACTTTCCAGCAAGCCTACGTCTGGGACGATACAAGGTCGCCGCATCTTATAGGCTCGATCATCCTTCTCGATCGGATCGAGCAGGAGAACGGAATCGTCGCCTATCGTTTCCGCCCAGCCGATGCAGAACGCACCAAAAGGCCAGCAGAGTTGCGCCAGTATCGTCCGTCGCAGGACGCCAACCCGCTCACCCCCGTCGGAACCGGAACTCCGTGATCTGCCGGTAGATTTCGTCGGGCCGCAGCAGCGCCTGCGGGAAATACGGCCGGTTGGGCGAATCGGGCCAGGTCTGCGCCTCCAGGCAGAAGCCGGAGAACGGCCCGTACTCCCGCCCGCCAAGCCCGGCCGGCTGATTGCCGACATATTGGCCGCCATAGAACTGGATGCCCGGCTCGGTGGTCCAGACCTCCATCTCGACTCCCGACCGGGCGGCGCGCGCCCAGGCCGCGCGCCGCAGGGCGCCGCGGGCGGCGGCCAGGCAAAAATTATTGTCGTAGCGGACGGATGCTTCCACCTCGGCGGGCCTGATCTTACGCGGCCGGCGGAAATCATACACGGTGCCCGCCACCGGCAGCACCTCGCCGGTCGGGATCAGCTCCGCATCGACCGGCAGGTAGGCATCCGCCGCGATCGTCAGCTCGTGCGACAGCGTGTCGGTCGCGCCGCCGTCGTCGAGATTGAAATAGGCATGCTGGGCGAGGTTGCAGAGCGTCGGCTGGTCGGTGGTGGCCGTCAGCTCGACGGAGAAAATGCCGGGTTCCCGCAGCCTGTAGACGCACTGCACGTCGAGGGAACCGGGAAAGCCCATTATGCCGTCCGGATCGGTGAGCGAAAGACTGACGAAATCGGCGCCGAAACCGGCCACGGCCCAGTTGCGGCGGCCGTAGCCGCCCGAGCCGCCGTGCAGGCCGTGCGCTTGCGGACGCTCCGGCTCGATGCGGTATTCGTCGCCGGCAACGGTGAAGCGGCCGTCGCGGATGCGGTTGGCGTGGCGGCCCACCACCGCGCCGAAATAATTGGGATGTTCGAGATAGTCGTCGAGGCGCTCGAAGCCGAGCGTCAGCGGGGCCTCGTGGCCCTCCAGCCTGAGATCCTGGATCACGGCGCCCCACGACAGGATGTTTGCCGTGAGGCCGCCGGCCGAGATCGTCAGGCGCCGGACCGGCTCGCCGGCCGGCGCGTGACCGAAGATCGTGTCCGCCCCCATCTCCAGCGCCGCCGGCTCAGAGGCCGAGGCCGCCGATGCAGACATATTTTGTGTCGAGATAGTCCTCGATGCCCTGGTGGCCGCCCTCGCGGCCGATGCCCGACTCCTTCATGCCGCCGAACGGCGCCTCGACCGTGGTGATCAGGCCTTCATTGACGCCGACCATGCCGTATTTCAGCCCTTCCATAACCCGGAAGGCGCGACCGAGATCGCCGGTATAGAAGTAGCAGGCGAGGCCGAACTCGGTGTCGTTGGCGAGCTTTACCGCCTCCTCCTCGGTCTCGAAGCGGAAGACGGGCGCCAGCGGGCCGAAGATCTCCTCCTTCATGAACATCATGTCGGGGGTAGCCTCGGAGATCACGGTCGGCTCGAAGAAGGAGCCTCCGAGCGCGTGGCGCTTGCCGCCGGTCACCACCTTGCCGCCCTTGGCCTTCGCGTCGGCGACGAATTCCTCGACCTTCTCGACCGCCTTCTCGTCGATCAGCGGACCCTGCTGGGTGCCATCCTCGAGGCCGGCGCCGACCTTGAGCTTGCGGCTCGCCTCGGAAAACTTCTCGACGAACGCGTCGTAGACGCCCGCCTGCACGAAGAAGCGGTTGGTGCATACGCAGGTCTGGCCGGAATTGCGGTACTTCGCCAGCATCGCGCCTTCCACGGCGCGGTCGATGTCGGCGTCGTCGAACACCAGGAACGGCGCATTGCCGCCGAGTTCCATCGACACCTTCTTCACGGTCGCGGCGGCCTTGGCCATCAGCATCTTGCCGACGCCGGTCGAGCCGGTGAAGGTGATCTTCTTGACCAGCGGGTTGGCACAGATCTCGTCGCCGATCTCGCTGGCCGAGCCGGTGACGATGTTGACGGTGCCCTTCGGGAAACCGGCCTCCTCGCACAGCGCGCCCCAGGCAAGGCCCGAATAGGGCGTCTGCGAGGCGGGCTTCACGACGGTGGTGCAGCCCGCGGCGAGCGCCGGGGCCAGCTTGCGCGACAGCATCGAGGACGGGAAGTTCCACGGCGTGATCGCGGCGATCACCCCGGTCGGCTCCTTGGTGACGAGGATGCGCCGGTCGCCCCAGGGCGACGGCACGACGTCGCCATAGGCGCGGCGGCCTTCTTCCGCGAACCACAGCACATAGGCGGCCGAGATGGCGATCTCGCCCTTGGCCTCGGTCAGCGACTTGCCCTGCTCCATGGTCAGCAGCTCGGCCAGCGGCTGCTGGTTGTCCATGATGGCGTCGTGCAGCTTGCGCAGCAGCTTGTGGCGCTCCAGCACGCTCGTCTTCTTCCACGACAGGAACGCGGCCTCGGCCGCCTCGATGGCGCGGCGCGTCTCGGCCTTGCCGGAGTTCGGCACGGTGCCGATGACCAGGCCGGTCGCCGGATTGGTGACGTCGACCGTCTTGCCGGAATCGGCCTGCACCCACTCGCCGCCGATGAAGTTGGCCTGGCGCATGAAATGGCTGGTCTTCTGGAGCATGATGGTCTCCCTGCGGTCCCGTCCGGGCGGGACCCTTTGCGTGACGTGATGAGGGCGCCGCGATCGGGCGCATGCGGCCGCGCCGAGCGGCGGCCGCTCCGGCACTGGTCTTACCCTATCGGCAACGCCCGGATCAATCGCCGCAGGCGCAGATCGCGATTGGTCCAGTTCAGCCGACCTGGCCTAACCGAACACCGCCTGCGCCGCCGTCAGCCACAGCGCGGTGGTGACCGCCGCAAGCGCCGTAGCGATCGTCATCTGGTTGGAGGCGAGCGCCTGGCCGGTGCCGAACTGGGTGGCGATGAGATAGGAATTCACTCCAGACGGCAGCGCCGCTGCCGCGACCGCCACTTTCGCGGTGAGCGGCGGCAGGTCGAACAGCCAGGCCAGCGCCAGCGCCGCCGCCGGCATCAGCCCGAGTTTCAGCGCCGACAGCGCCAGCGCCGGGCGCACATTGCCCGACACCCCGAAGCGCTTCAGCCCGAGCCCCATGGCGAACAGCGCCAGCGGCGCGGCGATCTCGGCCAGCGCATCGACGAAGCGCATGGCGAGCGCCGGCAGCTCCAGGCCGGTGAACCGCCACGCCAGGCCGCAGACGATGCCGACGATCAGCGGGTTGGTGAAAACCTTGCGCAGGAAATCCCGGACGATGCGCAGCGGGTGCATCGGCTCGACGCCGTCCCGCGAGAACAGCTCGAACAGGATGATGGAGGCCATCAGCATGGTCGGCAGGTGGATCGAGATCAGCAGCGACAGCTCCTCGAAACCGCGCTGTCCGAACACGCCGAGCATGAAGGGGATGCCGAGCAGCACCAGGTTGGAGAAAGCCGACGACACGCCGCCGACCACACCGGCCCTGGAATCGCGGCCGAACACGCGGGTCGTGACGAGGTGGCCGGCGGTCCAGGCGACGACGACGGCGGCAAAATATACGCCCCACAGGCCCCACGGCGCGGAACCGTGGAAATCGGCCCCGATCATGGTGCGGAACAAAAGCAGCGGCAGCGCCACGCCGACGGCGAATTCGGAAAGCGCCTCGCCCGTCTGCACCTTCAGATAGCCGGTGGCGCCGGCGATATAGCCGAGCGCCACCAGCCCGAAGATGAACAGCACGGTTTCGAGAAGCGGAGACATCAGCGCGTGATAGGCGAGCGCCGGAGGCGGCGCAACGTCCGAGCGTGTCCACACGCGCATGCCGCCCCTGGACCCGCCTGATACCGGCCTGTCAATCGTCGAACACCTTCTGTTGAGCTTTCGCCCCGTGCGCCGGCTTGTCTTTTCGCCGTCGATACCATCCCTATATCCGGGCGACCGCACAGGGAGGCCGGATGCTTCGTTTCGTTTTCGCATTGATCGCGCTCATCGCCACGGCAGTCGCCGCGCCGGCGACGGAAGCCGGCTGGGCGCTGCTGCGCGACGGCGGCCATGTCGTTCTGCTGCGCAACGCCATGGTGAGCGGCGGAGCCGCGGAGCCGGCCAATTTCGACATCGAGAAATGCAGCACGCAGCGCAATCTTTCCGAACGCGGCAAGCAGCAGGCGCGCAAGATCGGGGCCCTGTTCGCCGCCCGCGCCGCGCCGGTCGAGCGGATGCTGTCCAGCCGCTACTGCCGCTGCCTCGAGACGGCGCGTGTCGCCTTCCGCGAAGATCCGGAGCCTTTCGAAGCCCTCGACCCGCTCGCTGCCGACGAAGCGGTCAAGGCCGAGCAGATCAAGGCGATCCTGACCGAGATCACGAATTTCTCCGGCTCGGACAATTTTCTCATGATCACCCATGCCGAGAACATCCGCGAGTTGACCGGTGTTTCGGCGCGCGAGGGCGAGGCGGTGATCGTGCGGCCGGAGGGCGAGCGTCTGCATGTGCTCGGCCGCATCGTGTTCAACTGACCAGTGGTTGTTTTCCGACCGTCGGCGCCGACCTCCACCGCAGCGGGGAAATCGCTCTTTCGCCGCCTTGCGGTTTGCAGCCGGGGCGAAGTCCTGTAGGAGTGGCCCGTTTTTTCTGCTGAAGGAGGTGCCCGCGTGAGTCGTCAATCGGAGCTGGCCCTGAAAACCGCCATCGTGGCGCCCCCCTCCGCCTTCGAGGGAGATGCCTTCAAGGTCGTCCCGCATGCGGGCTCGAAGCAGCTCGCGATCTTCATGAGCGCTTCCGGCGCCAAGCCGGGTTCCTTCAATTTCGTCGACGCCGCGGACGAACTCCCCGCCAACCGGCTATTCCTGAACAATGGCGGCCGCAACGAATGGTACCAGGGCGGCGTCCCGGGCCTGGGCGACGATGTCGATCAAACGCTGCATACGCTTTCGCTCTGGGCCCGCTATCTTGGGGCCGAGGAAATCGTGGTCGTCGGGCAAGGCATGGGCGCACACGGCGCCATCCTCTACGGAACGCAACTCGGCGCGCGCGTCCTCGCCTTTTCTCCGGAAACCACGCTGAAGCTGCCGGCAAGCCGCAGCGAAAGGCTGATGGCGCCGGATGCCTCCATCCGGCACCAGAACCTGCACGGCTTCGTCCGCGCCGCCGAACAGCCGGTCACGGTGATTGCGGGGGAGCGCGATCCCGTCGAGCTCTACTGCATGAGCCTGGCGACGGCGCTGCCGAATTTTCAGGGACGAACCCTCCGCCGGGTCGGCCATGACATTCCGGCCTATCTGCATGGCAGACGCCTTCTGGTGCCGCTGCTGCAGGCCTTTCTCGCCGGTGAACCGCTGCCGCCGCTGCAACAGGACGGCAACGCACTGCGGCACGAGGGTTTTGCCACCTACTTCTATGCGCTGCATGTCGCCCACGACCGGAAGGAATGGAACGCCGCTATCCGCATCGGCCGGGAAGTCACCAAGCAGAACCTGTGGTCGGACCATGCCCACTATCTGCTGGGATTGGCGCTCATGCAGGAAGGGGACCATGCGGAGGCGCTGCGCGCCTTCGCGCTCGCCGACGCGATCCTGCCCGACCAGCCCAACTACCGCTTCAACCTGGCGACCTGTTTCAAGAAGCTCGGCGACTACGATCAGGCGATCGCCATTCACCGCAAGTCAATGCAGGCGTTCCCGCGCTTCGCCAAGCCCAGCTACGACCTCAGCCTGATCTACATGCAGTTCGGGCTCTATGCGAAGGCGCAGACCTTCGCGGCGAAGGCGGCGAAGATCGAGCCCGCCAACAAGGGCTATGCCGCGCATGTCAAGAAGATCAAGGCCAGGGTACAGAAGGGCGCGCAGCCGGGCGACATCTCGGAAGAAGCGGTGCGGATGCGCGCGGTCTACGGAGCCTGAACGGCGGGGCTCGAAATGCCGCCGCCGGGATGGTCCTGCCCGGGCCTCCGGCTTGCTAGGCAGGTAACAGTATCCTTTTAATCGATTGAGCCGCCCGGATGCCGCGTTGCGCTCCGAATCGGCGCTGCAAATGTCGCGAAAAGTTGGAAATTCGCTGTTTTCCCGGTCGTTTTTCCACTATTCGGTCGGCATCCAGATTATTTTTTGCAGATCGTGAGGAGACAGTTTGCATGGCCCGCATCACCCTTCGGCAGTTGCTTGATCACGCCGCCGAGCATGGCTACGGCGTCCCCGCCTTCAACATCAACAATATGGAGCAGGCGCTGGCGATCATGGAAGCGGCGGACGCCGCCAACGCTCCGGTGATCCTGCAGGCCTCGCGCGGCGCCCGCGCCTACGCCAACGACATCATGTTGCGCCACATGATGGACGCCGTCACCGAGATCTATCCGCAGATCCCGGTGTGCGTGCATCTCGACCACGGCAACGAGCCCGGCACATGCATGACGGCGATCCAGTCGGGCTTCACCTCTGTGATGATGGACGGCTCGCTCAAGGCCGACGGCAAGACGCCCGGCGACTGGGACTACAATGTCGGTGTGACCAAGACGGTCACCGACATGGCGCATCTCGGCGGCATCTCGGTCGAGGGCGAACTGGGCGTGCTCGGCTCGCTGGAGACCGGCATGGGCGACAAGGAGGACGGCCACGGCGCCGAGGGCAAGCTGTCCCACGACCAGCTGCTCACCGATCCCGACGAGGCGGTGAAATTCGTCGCCGAGACCAGGGTCGACGCGCTGGCCATCGCCATGGGCACCAGCCACGGCGCCTACAAGTTCTCGCGCAAGCCGGACGGCAAGGTTCTCGCCATGCACGTCATCGAGGAGATCCACCGCAAGCTGCCGAACACGCATCTGGTCATGCACGGCTCCTCCTCCGTGCCGGAGGACCTGCAGGAGATCATCAACAAATACGGCGGCAAGATGAAGCCGACCTGGGGCGTGCCGGTGGAGGAGATCCAGCGCGGCATCAAGAACGGCGTGCGCAAGATCAACATCGACACCGACAACCGCATGGCGCTGACCGGCCAGATCCGCAAGATTCTCTCCGAGGACCCGAGCGAGTTCGACCCGCGCAAATATCTGAAGCCTGCAATGGCGGCGATGACAAAACTGTGCAAGCAGCGCTTCGAGGAGTTCGGCACCGCCGGTCACGCCGACAAGATCAAGCCACTGCCGGTTTCCGAAATGGCCAAGCGCTACAAGAACGGCAGCCTCGACCCGAAGTTCGGCTGAGCGCGAGCTTTCTCCCCTTTGAGGGAGGAGATGGCCGCGAAGCGGCCAGAAGGGGTACAAGCGGCCGTGCGCCCGCGCCCATTCTGACGGCGTAAGACGAGGCGCCGAGCACTGCTGCACGTACCCCACCTGGCGGCTTCGCCGCCACCCTCCCCTCGAAGGGGAGGAAACGGAGACGCCAATGCCCCTCATCGAAGTCTGCGTCGAAGGCATTGACGGGCTGGTGGCCGCCCAGGAAGGCGGCGCCGACCGCGTCGAGCTGTGCGCGGCGCTGATCGAGGGCGGCATAACGCCGAGCATCGGTACCGTACGGCAGGCGCTCGCCGTCGCCAAAATCCCGTTCCATGTGATCGTGCGGCCGCGCGGCGGCGATTTCCTCTACAGCGAGCGCGAGTTCGGCTCGATGCTCGATGACGTGGCGGCGCTGCGTGATTTCGGGGTCGCCGGCGTCGTCGTCGGCTGCCTGAGGGCCGACGGCACGATCGACGAGCCGCGGATGGCGGCGCTGGCCGAGGCGGCCGGGCCGCTCGCCGTCACCTGCCACCGCGCCTTCGACATGACGCGCGATCCGGCGGAAGCGCTGGAGGCGCTGGTGCGCTGCGGCGTCGGCCGCGTGCTCACCAGCGGCCAGCGCGACACGGCGGTCGAGGGTGCCGACCTGCTCGCCCGCCTGGTGAGACAGGCGGGCGGCCGCATCATCGTCATGGCCTGCGGCGGGCTCGACGCCGGCAACATCGCCGGTGTTCTGGCTGCCACCGGCGTCGAAGAGATGCATTTCGCCGCGCTGAAGGACGTGCCGAGCGGCATGGCCTACCGCAATCCGAATGTCGGCATGGGCGGAACCGACCTCGACCGCGAGTACCGCAACACGGTGACGGATGCCGAAGCGGTGGCGGCAACGATCGCGGCCGCGCAGTCGACTGCCTAGCCCGCACCGGCCTTTTCGGGAGCCGCTGCAAGGTTGCGCCACGACGCCGGCCGACCGCATCGTTCAGACGTTCGCCCCGCCGTCGATCGTGAATTCGGCGCCGGTGACGTTGCGTCCTTCCGGCCCGGCCAGCCAGGCGACGAGTCCTGCGACGTCGTCCGGATCGCTGAAGCGCCGGAGCGGGATCGATCGCAGTTGCGCCGCCGCCCCCGGGCCTGAAGCCGGGTTCATGTCCGTGTCGGTCGGGCCGGGGTGGACGACATTGACGGTGATGCCCCGCGCGCCCAGGTCGCGCGCCATGCCCTTGGTCATTCCGATGAGGGCGGCCTTGCTTAGCGAATAGAGGCTGAGTCCTTCTTCCGGCGCGCGCGTGGCGAAGGTGCTGCCGATCGAGATGATCCTGGCGCCATCGCCCATGTGACGCGCCGCCGCGCTGGAGGCCAGGAAGGGGGCGCGAAGATTGATGGCGACGGTCTTCTCGAAATCCTCCCGGGTGAGCCGGTCGATCGCCCCGACCTCGTAGACGCCGGCGTTGTTGACCAGGACGTCGAGCCTGCCGAGCCGCTCGACGGTCAGACTGACGGCGGTTTCGACCGCGCCGGGATCGGCGCTGTCGGCATGAATCGCCAGGGCGCGGCGCCCCCGCTCTTCGACCGCCCGGACCATCGCTTCTGCCCTGTCGCCCGAGCGGGCGTAGGTGAAGGCGACATCGGCGCCTTCCAAGGCCAGGCGTCCGGCGATCGCGGCACCAATTCCGCGACTTCCTCCCGTGACCAGCGCAACCTTGCCAACCAGCTTGCTCATGTCTCGACTCCTTTTAATTTAGTGATTACTACATATTTCATGCGCCGCTTGCCTAGACACGTCAAGCGGTTTATTTATCGACTGATACAAAAAGGATGAAGGCATGTCCGGACGCGGCAGGCCACGGCAGTTCAATCGTCAGGAAGCGCTGCGGTGCGCGATGGAGCTGTTCTGGGCAAAGGGTTATGGCGGCACGTCGCTGGCGGACCTAACGGCTGCGATGGGCATCAATCCGCCCAGCCTCTATGCCGCCTTCGGCTCCAAGGAAGAGCTGTTCAGCGAGGCGGTGGAGCTCTACGAGCGCAGCGAAGGCCCGGAGATATGGGAAGCGCTGACGACCGAGCCGACCGCGCGCGCCGCCTTCGGGGCCTATCTGAGGCGGACGGCCCATTCCTTCACCCGCTCGGACAAGCCGGCCGGCTGCCTGATCGTGCTGGGCGCGCTCAACGGCAGCGACGCCAGCCCCGAAGCCTGCGCCGTGCTGCGCCGGCATCGCGCCGGAAATCTCGCGGGATTGCGCGAAAGGCTGGAGCGCGGCATCGCCGAGGGCGAGCTGCCAGCCGGCCTCGACTGCCAGGCGGTCGCCAGCTTCTACGCCACCGTCCAGCAGGGCATGTCGATCCAGGCCCGCGATGGCGCCGCCGTCGGGACGCTGCTCGCCGTCGCCGAAGGCGCGATGGCCGCCTGGGACAGGCTGACCGCCGTACCGCGGGAAGCGTCGCCGGCCTGACTTCCGCCCGCGCCAGCCCCCGTTTCCCGCGCCGTCGAAGGTCGGCAGGTTGTCGATATCCTCCCGCCAAGTCGGACTTGTGAAAAGCGGTGGCGTAAAACTGGCCTTGGCGCACCGGCTGCGCCTATAGTCTGCCGCGACTCCCTGACCTGGACGATGCCCTGCGATGGCGGAATATTCTGCTCTCTCGATCCTGAAGAACGCGCTTTCGGGCAACCGCCACTGGAAGCCGGCCTGGCGCAAGCCGGACCCGAAGCCGTCCTATGACGTCATCGTCATCGGTGGTGGCGGCCACGGGCTGTCGACCGCCTACTATCTCGCCAAGGAGCACGGCATCACCAACGTCGCCGTGCTGGAGAAGGGCTATCTCGGCTCCGGCAATGTCGGACGCAACACCACGGCCGTGCGCTCCAACTACCTGCTGCCGGAAAACATCCGCTTCTACGAGCAGTCGATGAAGCTGTGGGAGAATCTTTCCCACGACCTCAACTACAACGTCATGTTCTCGCAGCGCGGCGTGCTCAACCTGGCCCACACGCCGGCACAGCTCGACGATTATGCCCGCCGCGGCAACGCCATGCGCCATCTCGATGCCGACGCAGAGCTCATGACGCCGGAGCAGATCGCCCGCCTCGTGCCCGGCATCGACATGTCGCGCTCCGCCCGCTTCCCGATCGTCGGCGGGCTGATGCAGCGGCGCGCCGGCACCGCCCGCCACGACGCCGTCGCCTGGGGCTATGCGCGCGGCGCCGACCGCCGCGGCGTCGACATTCTTGAGAACTGCGCGGTCACCGGCTTCCTCAGGGAAGGCGATCGCGTGGTCGGCGTCGCCACGACGCGCGGCGAGATCAGGGCGAAGAAGGTGGCGGTGGCGGTCGCCGGCTCCACCGGCCACGTGCTCCGCATGGCCGGCATCGAGCGCCTGCCGATCGAGAGCCACGTGCTGCAGGCCTTCGTCTCGGAATCGCTGAAACCCTTCCTCGATACCGTGGTCACCTTCGGCATGGGCCATTTCTACATGGGCCAGTCCGACAAGGGCGGGCTCGTCTATGGCGGCGACCTCGACGGCTACAACTCCTACGCCCAGCGCGGCGGTCTGCCGATCGTCGAGGAGGTGATGAGCGAGATGCTGGCGCTGTTCCCGTCGCTGGCGCCGGTGCGCGTGCTGCGCTCCTGGGGCGGCGTGTGCGACATGTCGATGGACGGCTCGCCGATCATCACCACCGGCCCGCTGCCCGGCATGTATCTCAATTGCGGCTGGTGCTATGGCGGCTTCAAGGCGACGCCGATCTCCGGCTGGTGTTTCGCCTGGACCATCGCCAAGAACGCCCCGCACGAGCTCAACGCCCCCTTCACCCTCGACCGGTTCCACCGCGGCCTCGTCATCGACGACAAGGGCCAGGGCGCGACGCCAAGGCTGCATTGAAGCTGTGTTGATGGAAACCATGTCGGCACTCCACGTTGCCCCCCTCTGTCCTGCCGGACATCTCCCCCACAAGGGGGGAGATTGGCTGTCACGCCGGTTTTCGCCAATCACCAGCGTTGCAGAATGGGCGCCAAGGAAGCGGCCGGCCAATCTCCGCCCTTGTGTGGGAGATGTCCGGCAGGACAGAGGGGGGTGCGAAGGAGCGCCGACCCCACAATCAAATCTGGGGCATTTCGAACCATGCTGATCCCCTGCCCCTATTGCGGCGCGCGCGACGTGTCCGAGTTCACCTACCAAGGCGACGCCAACCGCGTGCGTCCGGATCCCGCCTCGACCGACCAGGCGGCATGGAACGCCTATGTCTATGACCGGACCAACCCGGCCGGCGACCATCATGAGTATTGGCAGCACTCCGGCGGCTGCCGCTCGCACCTCAAGGTGACCCGCAACACGCTCACCCACCGCATCCTCGACGTCGTCTTCGCCCGGCCGTCGACCGCGCATGCCTCGTCCCGCAGACAGGGGCCTCGCCCATGAGCCCGCGCCGCGGCAATGGCGGGCGCATCGACCGCGCCCGCACGATCCGCTTCACCTTCGACGGCAGGCCGATGACCGGACATGCCGGCGACACGCTCGCCTCGGCGCTGCTCGCCGGCGGCGTGTCGCTTTTCGGCCGCTCCTTCAAGTACCACCGCCCGCGCGGCCTCCTGTCGGCCGGCGTCGAGGAGCCAAACGCGCTGGTCACGGTGCTGCGCGGCGAGGTGCGCGAGCCCAACATCCCGGCCACCACCATCGAAATCCACGACGGCTTTACCGCCGTCAGCCAGAACCGCTTTCCCTCACTGGATTTCGACGTCGGTGCCGTCAACGGGCTCGCCGGTCCGCTGATCTCGGCCGGCTTCTACTACAAGACCTTCATGGGCCCGGTGCTCGGCCCGCTGAAGGGCACGCGCTTCTGGATGATATGCGAGCGCTTCATCCGCCGCGCCGCCGGCCTCGGCCGCGCCGGGCTGGCACCTGATACGGCGCGTTATGAGCGCATGAACGCCTTCTGCGACGTGCTGGTCGTCGGCTCGGGTCCGGCCGGGCTGATGGCCGCCAGCACCGCGGCCGACAGCGGTGCGCGCGTCATCCTGGCCGAGTTCGAGCCGCGCCTCGGCGGCTCGGCCAACTGGTCGGCCGAGACCATCGACGGCACGCCGGCTTCCGAATGGGCTGCTGAAGCCGTCCGCGACCTTGCCGGGCGCGACAATGTCCGGCTGCTGCCGCGCACTACCGTTTGGGGTTACTACGACGACAACACCATCGCGGCGCTGGAGCGCGTCGCAGACCACAAGCCGGCACCGGCCAAGGGCGAGCCGCGCCATCGCCACTGGACCATTCGCGCCAGAAAGGTCGTGCTCGCCACGGGAGCCTTGGAGCGGCCGCTGGTGTTCCCCGGCAACGACCGCCCGGGCGTGATGCTCGCCTCCGCCGCCGAGCGCTATGCGCGGGAATTCGGCATCGTTGCCGGCGACAAGGCCGTTCTGTTCGTCAACAACGACGGCGCCTATGCTGCAGCCGCCGCACTGCGCGAGGCAGGCGGCACGATCGCCGCCATCGTCGACATGCGCGCGGAAATCTCCGCCGAGGCACAAGCCATCGCCGCCGCGGCGGGCTGCGAGCATCTCACCGGCCATGCCGTCGTCGGCACCGAGGGCGGCAAGGCGCTTTCCGGCGTGAAGGTGCAGCGCTTCGATGTTGCCACGCGGCAGCTCTCCGGTGAGCCGCGCCATCTCGATGCCGACTGCCTGCTCGTCTCCGGCGGCTGGTCGCCGGCCATCCACCTCGCCAGCCAGGCCGGCACCACGCCGCGCTGGGACGAAGGCCTGCAGGCCTTCCTGCCGCCTGAGCCGACACAGGCCTGGCTCGGCGCCGGCGCCTTCAACGGCCGTTTCTCCACCGCGCAGGCGTTGGCGGAAGGCATTTCCGCCGGCCTAAGCGCGGCCAATGGCAGGGGCCGCCCGATCGCAGCACCGGAGGTCGGCAATGCCGCTCCCTTTTCCGAGCCGGCACCTGTGTTCGAGATTCCGGCGAAGGGAAAAGCCTTCGTCGATTTCCAGCATGACGTGACGGCCGAGGACGTCCGTCTGGCGCATCGCGAGGGTTTCGTCTCGGTCGAGCACCTGAAGCGCTACACCACGCTCGGCATGGCGACCGACCAGGGCAAGACCTCAAACGTGCCCGGCCTCGCCATCATGGCCGACACGCTGGGCAAGCCGATCCCCGAGGTCGGCACGACGCGCTTCCGCCCGCCCTTCGCGCCCGTGTCGATCGGCGCGCTGGCGGCCGAGCGTTTCGGCGACATCAAACCGGAGCGGCTGACGCCGATGCACGACTGGCATGCCGACAACGGCGCCACGCTCTATGCCGCCGGCCTGTGGCTGCGTCCGCAGATCTACGGCCTGTCGGGCGAGACCGTCGATCAGGCCTATGTGCGCGAGGCGCGCATCGTGCGCGAGGCCGCCGGCATCGTCGACGTGTCGACGCTCGGCAAGATCGCCGTGCAGGGGCCGGACGCGGCCGAATTCCTCGACCGGGTCTATACCAACATGTTCTCCACCCTGCCGGTGAACAAGGCGCGCTACGGCCTGATGCTGCGCGAGGACGGTTTCGTCATGGACGACGGCACGACCTGGCGGCTCGGCGAGCACGACTTCCTGATGACCACGACCACGGCCAATGCCGGCAAGGTCATGCAGCATCTCGAGTATTTCCTCGACGTGGTGTGGCCGGACCTCAGGGTGCACGTCACTTCCGTCACCGACCAGTGGGCGGGTGCTGCGATCGGCGGGCCGAAGGCGCGGGAAATTCTCGCCGCCTGCGTCACCGGCACGGCGGTCGACAATGCCGCCATGCCCTTCATGGGCATCGTCAAAGGCGAGATCGCCGGCGCGCCGGTGACGATCTGCCGCCTCTCCTTCTCCGGCGAAATGGCCTTCGAAGTCTATTGCGGCGCCGGCCACGGCACGCATGTCTGGGAGGAATTGATCGAGGCTGGCAAGCCATACGGCCTCGTCCCCTACGGGCTGGAGGCGCTGGGCACACTGCGCATCGAGAAGGGCCATGTCACCGGCGCCGAGATCGACGGCCGCACCACCGCGCACGACCTGCATCTGGACTGGATGCTGTCGAAGAAGAAGCCGTTCATCGGCTCCGCCATGCTGGGGCGCGAGGGTCTTGTCTCGGACGAACGCCTGAGCCTTGTCGGCCTGATCGCCCGCGACAACCGGCCGCTCAATGGCGGCGCGCATGTCGTCGACTACCCCGACGAGGAGCGTCCGCGCCATTCGCTCGGCCATCTCACCGCCGCATGCTACTCGCCGGCGCTCGGCAGGCACATCGCCCTGGCGCTGATCCGCGGCGGCAAGGCGCGCCATGGCACCCGCGCCTACATCTCCGATCCGCTGCGAAAACGCTTCGGCGAGGTCGAGATCGTCAGCCATCACTTCTTCGATCCGGAAGGGACCCGCCTGCATGGTTGAGATGCTGTCGCCTCTGCAGCCGGTGTGGCGCCCCGGCTCGCATGGCAACTTCGCCGACGGCGTCGGCGTGGTGCTGTCGGAGACGCAGCCCGGCTCCATCGTGCAGGCCGCGGCCTGGCCCGGCTCGGAACGGGCCGTCATCGCAGCGATCAAGACGGCAACCGCCCTGTCGCTGCCCGACGGCGCCGGCGGCGGTGTCGCCATGGAGGCTAAGGCGGCTTTCGGCTTCGCGCCCGGCCGCTTCCTGATCGTGGCCGACGACGAGGGGTTGGCTGACACGCTGGTTCACGCAATCCCGATAAGCGATGGAACCGTCACCGATCTTTCGCATGGCCGCACGGCGATCCGTATCGCCGGGGCGAAGGCGGAGTGGGTGCTGCAGAAATTCTTCGCCGTCGACTTCTCGCTGCCGGCGCTGCCCGTCGGGTCAGGCATCTCGACCAATCATCACGACATCTTCGCGCAGATCCAGCGCACCGGCCCCGACCGTTTCGATCTCTACGTCTTCCGCTCCTTCGCCCGCAGCTTCTGGAAGATGCTCTGCCACGGCTGCGACGAGGTCGGCTACGAGGTGCGATGAGGGTCAGGCTGGCGGCGATGCGCGCGGCTCGCGAGGCCGATGCCTGCCGCGGCGTACCCGTCGGCGCCCACAACGACATCTGATCGGCAAGGCTAACCGAGACGATTGCGGCCAATGGCGATTCGGCGCCGGCCGGCGAAATCGAATAACCAGGCTGGCCTCGCCGGCGCGCGGAAAGCTACGCGGCCGCGATCGCCATCGCATGGGCGCGGGCGTTCTCGCGCAGCACGTCGACATGGATCGACTTCAGCAGGCTTGCGAGTTCTCCCGCCGGATTCGGGCCGAGTTCCCTCAACATCAGCCATGACACCTCCTGCGGGCCGGCGACGCGCTTGCCCCTCGCGACCTCGCGCCAGACCTTCAGCGCGCGGACGATCACGGCATGGGTGACGGCGCCCAGCCCCGCCCGGTTCAGCAGCGCCGAGACGGCACCGTCGCCGCCGGCGGCGAGCAGCGACTTCACGCGGTGCCCGGCCTCTCCGCTCAGGGCAATAAGGGCGGAACCGAAAAAATCCATCTTGCCGTGCGCGACCACACGGATGAGGAAGGCGGCGGTGAGGTCGCCGCGCAGACGCAGGTGCTCGATCAGCGCGCCGTGTTCGTCGGCATGCGTGCCTTCGATGAGCATGAGCGATGCCCTGACGCAGGCGTCGCGCGCCACCTTCTCGGCGCGTGCATGGCCGATCAGCGCGCGGACCAGCGGCGCCCGGCTCAGCGCGTCGCCGAGCTTGACCAGCAGCATGTGACGGCAGTCCGAGGGCAGCCGCGGATCGGCGACCATGGCTTCGCGCAGTCGCCCGACATGGCCGTGCCGCTCGGCGATGCGGCGGAAGCTGATCGAGGCGATGTCGGCGCCGGGATTGGCGAGAAGGGCCGAGCAGGCTTCGGCTTCGCCCACCTCGGCCAGCGCGGCCGAAACCGACATCGAGACGGCCGACCTGCGGGCGATCAGCTCCTGCGTGGCCACGCTTCCCGTGGCGACCCGGTCGATCAGATCGGCATCGGTGATCAGCGGCGAGCGCCCGATGATCAGGCTGGCCACCTCCGGCTGGTCGGAGGCCAGCGCGCTGATCACCTGCAAGGGGGCGTGCCGGCTCATCGACAGGGCTTCAGCAAGCGCCAGCCGCACTTTCCACGAGGGGTCGTCGAGCAGGAAGGTGAGCGCCGCTTCCGCCGCGCAGCGTTCCTCGAAGGCGAAGCGGTTCTCGATGAAGGCGCGCGCCAACGCACTCGCCGCCGCGGCCCGCTCGGCGACGCGCGCCGTGTTGACCCACCTCAGGAATTGCGACACCACCATGCGGACTGCCCACTACCCCCGGAACGACGCCCGGTCCCGTCGGCGACCCTAGGAACAAAAGGTTTACGAAGCGTTCACCATGTTCCTTAACCGGCTTGCCGGCCGGGGCGGCGGGGGCTAGCAAGGTCGGGAAACAGGAGGAGATCGCGTGGCGGGATTGTACCTGGAGGAGTGCCGGCCGGGGCTGGTCGTCCGGCACCAGCTCACCAAGACGGTGACGGAGAACGACAACATGATGTTCTCCACCATGACGCTCAACCCGCAGCCGCTGCATATCGACTTCGACTTCGCTGCCAAGAGCGAATGGGGCCGGCCGCTGGTAAACTCGCTGTTCACGCTCGGCCTGATGATCGGCATCTCCGTGCACGACACGACGCTCGGCACGCTGGTCGGCAATCTCGGCATGCGCGAGACGGTGTTTCCGCATCCGGTCTTCCATGGCGACACGATCCGGGTGGAGACGGAGATCGTCTCGGCGCGCGAATCGAAGTCGAAGCCGGATCGCGGCATCGTCGAGATGGAGCACCGCGCCTTCAACCAGGACGGCGTGCTTGTGGCGCGCTGCCTGCGCCAGGCGATGATGCTGAAGAGGCCCGCCTGATGCGCTCGCTGCTGTTCGTCCCCGGCGATTCGGAGCGCAAGCTCGAGAAGGGATTCGCGTCCGCTGCCGACGTCATCATCGTCGATCTTGAGGATTCGGTCGCAGCGGGCAACAAGGCGGCCGCCCGCACGATCGCGGCCGATTTCATCCGCGCCCGGCGGACCGCGAGGGCCGCGATCTACATCCGGGTCAACGATTTCTCTTCCGGCCTCACGGATGACGATTTGGCGGCGCTGGTACCGGCGCGGCCGGACGGCATCATGCTGCCCAAGGCATCCGGCCTGCCTGATGTCGAGCGGTTGGCCGCGAGGCTCCGCGTCCAGGAGGCGGAGAACGGCCTTGCCGACGGCGCCACCCGCATTCTGCCGATCATCACCGAGACCGCCGCCGGCGTGTTCGGCGCGGCGAGCTACGGCCAAGGCCACCAGCGTCTTGCCGGCGTCACCTGGGGCGCGGAGGACCTTTCGGCCGCCATCGGCGCGCACGCGACCCGCGACGAGCGTGGCCGCTATACCGACGTCTTTCGCCTCGCCCGCTCGGTCACGCTCCTTGCAGCCTCGGCGGCCGAGACCGCGGCGATCGACACCGTCTTCATCGACTTTCGCGATACGGCCGGCCTGAAGGCCGAATGCCTCGATGCCGAGCGCGACGGTTTTGCCGGCAAGATGGCGATCCATCCCGACCAAGTGGCGATCATCAACGAGGCGTTCAGCCCCTCACCCGAGGCGGTAGCGGAGGCGCGTGCCGTGATCGAAGCCTTTGCCGCCGCCGGCAATCCGGGCGTGGTCGGCATCGGCGGCAAGATGTACGACCGCCCGCATCTCAAGCGGGCAGAGCGCCTGCTGGCCAGGCTGCGTCCGTAACCGCGATGCAGCCTGGCCAGTCTCAATCCCGATCCCATTTCGGCGGGCGCATGGCAAAGGTGGCGTCGACCCGCGCATAGTCGAAATAGCCGAGACGGGCGACGTTGCCGGCCTTGGCCGTGTCGAACAGCCCGTCCTTGAGATAGGCCTCGTCGATATGGACGCCGACGACCTCGCCGATCGCGATCGTGGCGGGCGACGACCCGTCGAGCGCCTTCGGGTGGATGATTTCGGTCACCTTGCATTCAAGTGCTGCCGGAGCCTCGGCGACGCGCGGCGGCGCCACCAGCTGCGAGGGTGCGGCCGCCAGCCCCGCATAGTCGAATTCGTTGACGCCGCGTGGCGCCTCCACGGAGGTCCTGACCATCCGCTCGGCAAGCTCGCGGCCGACCAGGTTGACGACGAATTCGCCGGTCTCCTCGGCGAAGGTCACGCTGTCCTTGCCGTTGTCGGAGGAGAACCAGACGAGGGGCGGCTTCGACGAAAGCGCGTTGAAGAACGAATAAGGCGCGAGATTGACCTGCCCTGCCCTGCTCATCGTCGAGATCCAGCCGATCGGCCGCGGCGCCACGATCGCCTTGAACGGATCATGCCGCAATCCGTGGCCTTTCGCCGGCTCGAAGAACATCGTCTATTCCTTCCACGGCCCGGAGTAGTCGGAATAGAGCGCCGGGACATCCGGGCGCGGCCGCTCCGGCGGCTGGCCTTCATAATTGCCGATGTGGACGAAGCCGACGACGCGCTCGTGCGGCGCCAGACCGAGCAGCCGGCGCCCCTCCTCCACGTCAGAGTACCAGTTGGTGATCCAGTTCGCCCCATAGCCGAGCCCGTTCGCAGCAATCAAAAGGCTCATGGCGGCGGCTCCGCCTGACAGGAACATCTCCCATCCCGGGATCTTCAGGTTCGGTTTCGGGCTCGAAATCACACCGATCACCAGCGGCGCGCGGGAAAACCGCTCGCGCTCCTTCTGCTTGCGGCCTTCCGGCTGTGGCCCCTCGACCGCGTCGACCAGGTCCGCCAGCTTCTCGCCGATCTCCTCGCGTGCCTTGCCGCGGTAGAGGATGAAGCGCCAGGGCTCCAGCCGCCCGTGATCCGGCACGCGGGTCGCGATCTTCAGCATCAGGGCGATCTCGTCGTCCGTCGGACCGGGCCCCTTGAGATCCTGGATCGGCGCGGAGCCGCGGGCAAGCATGAAGTCGATGATGGGCGACGCCATTTTATTCTGGTTCCTCGAGTTTTCGGCTGAAGCACGCTGCGCGGCGGCTTGGGCCGCGCCCTGGCGCGCGCGGTCTTGAAATTGCCACCGCCTTGCGCTTCAAGGCAAGTCATGATCGCGCGAAAATTCCTGCTGGTGGCCGTCGGCCTTGTCGCACTCCCGGCTGCCGCATCCGCGCAGGACCGCGGCGATCGCCTGCACATCGACATGCCCGGTCTGTCCACCTACGCCCCGGCCCAAGCCACCTCGCCCTTGGCGACCGCCGGGCTCGGCCGCATCACGCTGGCGGCGCAACTGGTGGGCGATGGCGCCGAGATCACGCGCGGCCTGGTCTGGCGGGTGTTCGATACCGAGGCAGGCCCGGACGGTAAGCTGAAGCTCGTCGCCTCGGCCAAGGGCGGCACGCAGTCCTTCGACCTGATGCCGGGGCAATATCTCGTGCACGCCTCCTACGGGCGCGCCGGCGCGACCAAGCGCGTGTCGGTCGGCAGCGACGCCAAGCGCGAGGCCTTCGTGCTGGATGCCGGCGGGCTGAAGCTCAATGCGGAGAATTCCGGCGGCTTGCGCATTCCCGGCAACAAATTGAGCTTCTCGGTCTACCAGGGCGACGACAAGCCGGGGGCCGAGCGCGCGCTGATCCTGCCCGACATCAGCCCGGACACGGTGATCCGGCTCAACGCCGGCACCTATCACGTCGTATCGACCTACGGGAACGTCAACGCCGTCGTGCGCTCCGACATCAAGGTCGAGGCGGGCAAGCTGACCGAGGCTACCGTGGAGCACAGGGCGGCCGAGCTGACGATGAAGCTGGTGCGCGAGGCCGGCGGCGAGGCCATCGCCGACACGTCCTGGTCGGTTCTCACCAATTCGGGCGATCCGGTGCGCGAAAGCGTCGGCGCCTACGCCTCCATGGTGCTGGCCGAAGGCGACTACACCATCGTCGCCAAGAACCGCGACCACATCTACCAGCGCGACTTCACGGTCGAGGCCGGCCGCAACGAGGAGGTCGAGGTGATCGCCGACGAGAATGTTCCGCCGGCCGTGGAGGGCGCGGACTGAGCGCGTTCCCGCCAGCCGTCTAAAACTCGATTCCCTGCTGCGCCTTCACGCCGGCCGCGAAGTGGTGCTTGGTCGCGCCCATCTCGGTGACCAGGTCCGCGGCCTCGACCAGCGCCGGCTTGGCGTTGCGGCCGGTCACCACCACATGCAGCCCGCCGCGCCGCGCCTTAAGCGCCGCGACGACCGAGTCGAGATCGAGATAATCGTAGCGCAGTGCGATGTTGAGTTCGTCGAGCACGACGAGGCCGATCGTCGGATCGGCCATGAGTTCCCGTGCCTTCGCCCAGGCGGCTTCGGCCGCTGTCACATCGCGCCGAAGATCCTGCGTTTCCCAGGTGAAGCCTTCGCCCATCGAATGCCACACCACCTTGTCGCCGAAGGCCGCGAAAGCGGCCCGCTCGCCGGTGTGCCAGGCGCCCTTGACGAATTGCACGATGCCGACGCGGCGGCCGTGGCCCAGCATGCGCAACGCCAGACCGAAGGCGGCCGTGGTCTTGCCCTTGCCCGGCCCGGTGTTGACGATGAGCAGCCCCTTCTCGACCGTCTTGGTCGCGACCTCCGCGTCCTGAACGGCCTTGCGCTTGGTCATCTTGGCCTTGTGGCGCTCGGCCTGCGCGTCGTCGATCGCCTTCATCTCACTTCACCCGCATCGGCAGCCCGGCCGCCATGAACAGCACCTCGTCGGCCACGGCTGCCACCTTCTGATTGAGCCGCCCGGCCGCATCGCGAAAGCGCCGGGCGAGCGCGTTGTCCGGCACGATGCCGAGGCCGACCTCGTTGGAGACGACGAACCAGGGGCCGCGGGGCCGCGCCAGCAGGTCCGCCAGGCGGCGGCTTTCGCCCTCGACGTCATGATCGGCGAGCATATGGTTCGACAGCCACAGCGTCAGGCAGTCGACCAGCACGGGCCGCCCATCCGTAACCGCCTCGAGGGCTCCGGCCAGATCGAGCGGCGCGTCGACCGTTTCCCATCCGGCCTCGCGGCGGGCGCGGTGCCGCGCGATGCGCTCCGCCATCTCGTCGTCGAAGGCCTGCGCCGTGGCGATATAGGTCCACGGCGCCGGAAGCGCCGTGACCCGCGCCTCGGCGTGGCTGCTCTTGCCGGAGCGCGCCCCGCCGAGGACGAAGGTCAGCCGGCCGCGTTCAGGCAAGCTGGCCGCGCGCCTCACTGGCCGAGCCGAAAAAGCGCGAGCGCACGGCGCCGACCAGGCCGCCGAGCAGCGCCCAGAAGATCAGGTTGGTCACCGTGGTGGCGACCACGAACTGGTGGTGCAGGTCGGCGGGAATGGGTGAATCGTGGCTTTCCGGCTGCGGCGCGCCGATGACATGCGGGGCGACGATCAGCGCCACGCCGAGGATCGACAGCGCGACCGTGCCGCGAAAGGCGATCAGGGCGAGGCCGGCCGCCGTCGCCAACACCGTGCCGATCCACCAGACCTGGCGCGCGGCGAGATCGGCCGCCGGCATGGCCGGCAGTTCCGGCGGCAGGCCAAGGCCGGGCGCCAATGTGAACACGGCGAAGCCGGCAAAGCCCCAGAGAATTCCCGAGCGCCAGCCCGAAATGCCGCCGGCGAACTCCGACGCGGCCACCAGGATCAGCGCGAAGCCGATGCCGCTCAGCACGTTTGCAAGGAAGTTGAAGAAGAAGCGCTCGAAACCGTCGGCCGGAGCCCACGCCTCCTCGCCATGGGAATGCGCCTCGGCGGCGGCCGGCACGGCTTCGGTGCCGGTAGCTTCCGCAGCAGCGGGCGCGCCGTGATCGTGGCCTGTGACCTCGCCGGCGCTCTCGAAGGTTTCCGCCTTCAGGATCAGCGGCACGGTGGAATAGGCCTGGAGCGCGGTCATGACGAGGCTTGCCAAAAGCCCTGCCGCCGCCGCGACCAGCACGACGTTGCGAAGAAAGGTCATGTCACGCTCCCGTCAGTGGCAGGGAAAGGCCATCGAGTGACGGTAGTCATGCGCCGCGTTGTGCGCCGCCTCCATATGCGAGAAGCCGACGAAGCCGACGATGAAGATGCCGAGAAACCCGGCAAGCGCGAGCTGAATGGCGCGCGAGGAAGCCGAGACCGGAACGCCCAGCGAAGTCGAAACCGTATTCATTTGCAAGTCCCTTCCGCCCTCCACCCGAGGGCCCTTGATGCACGAATGTCGCCGGCAGGTCTCCTGGCTCGCGGGTTCTCGCCTTGCCCCGCCTTCCCGAGACAAAAGCCTCAGTGGCATTCGGGGTAGGCTCGCCGCTTACAGTTGCGGGGGCAGCCGCGGCCTTGGGCGAGACGCCCGCACCGCATTCCCTTTTGGTTCCTCGCGGAACCGACGACGGCCGCGACAATAGGCGCAAACCAGCGCCGCTGCAAATCCGAATCCGACATCGCACAGCCGGCCCGGTCGCGGAATCGCTATCGGACGGCCGCGAGTTCGGCTGCCACCAACTCCTGCAGCCGCCACAGGCGGCGGTCATGGATGCCGCGCGTTTCGAGGTTGCGCACGGTGTGGAACAGATAGTCGGCGCCGGAGCCGAGATGGCCGCAGGCCCGGGCCAGGATGCGCGCCACTTCCGCGTCGCTTCGCTTGCCGGCAAACGTCCGGCCCTTCGGGTTGACGGCGAAGCCAAGCGCGGCAAGCGGCCCGCCGGCGGTATGGAGCTTCAGCCAGGTCGGCAGGTAGGTGGAAGGCTTTGCGGTCATCTCGCGGCGGATCAGCCTGGAGACCATCTCCGCCGGATCGCCATCCGGCAGCCTGAAGGCGACGCCTCCGCATTGGCCGCCGGGCATGAGACCCATCATCAATCCCGGCTGCTCCAGCGTGCCGCGCCAGCGGGTCTGGTGAATGCAGAAGGCGCGGTGATAACCGCGCGCGGTGGCGACGCACTCCTCCACATGCTCGATCTCCGGCTTCCAGATCAGCGAGCCATAGGCGAACAGCCACAGCGGTCCGGCCGGCCGCTCCGCCATCGTGGCACCGAGGAGTTGCGCATAGTCGTCCTCGTCGAGATAGCCGAGGCCCGGCTCCTGACCGGAATCGGCGATATCTCGGTGGCAGCGCGCCACCATTTCCTCGGTCAACGCCATCAAGCGGGGCTTCATGCGACCGTACTCCGCGATAGGACACCCTGGCGCCCTTCGCGGCACAATCGCCCGGCGCTGCCTGGAAAAGCAAGTCGCCCCGGCACGGTTGACAAAGCCCGATGCGAAGTGTCCGCTCATGCAAATGGAGTGCGCGATGACCCCTGAATCGGTGAAGAGCGATCCTTACAACGGCCTGCCGTCGGCCGAGCCGACCCTGCCGTCCTCCGCCTACTGGGACCCCGCGGAATACCAGCGCGACCTCGAAGCGATCTGGTACCGCGACTGGATAATGGTCTGCCGCGAAGCTGACCTGTCGCAGCCGCTTGCCTACCGGGTCTTCACCATCGGCTCGCAGCAGGTGCTGGTGCTGCGCGACGAGCACGGCGAGTTGCAGGCCTTCCACAACACCTGCCGCCACCGCGGCTCGCAGCTCTGCCGCGGAAGCGAAGGTCGGCTCAAGGCGCGGCTGCTCACCTGTCCCTACCACGCCTGGTCCTATTCGCTGCGCGGCGATCTGGTGCGCGTGCCGTCGAAGTCGCTGCCCGAAGGCTTCGACAAGGCCGACTATCCGCTCTACCCGGTGGCGCTGTCGCTGTGGCGCGGCTTCGTCTTCGTCAATCTCTCGCCCGAGCCCGCCGGCACGGCCGCTTCCGCATTCGACCGCGATTCGGGCGATTTGACCAACTGGCCGCTGGAAGGTCTGGTGACCGGCCATGTCTTCACCAAGGTGATGGCCTGCAACTGGAAGATATTCTGGGAGAACTTCAACGAATGCCTGCACTGCCCCGGCGTGCACAAGCACCTGTCGGCGCTGGTGCCGATCTACGGCCGCGGGCTGATGGCGCGCCATGACGATCCGCAATGGGCGCTGCATGCCGACAATGACGAGCCGCAATATGCCGGGGGCCTGCGCGCCGGCGCCGAGACCTGGTCGCATGACGGGCGGGCGCTGCGCCACACCTTCGCAGGGCTGTCGGAGCGCGAGCGCACCGCCGGCCAGAGCTATGCCATGAACCTGCCGTCCATGTTCGTCGTCGGCCATGTCGACTATGTGCGCACGGTGCGGCTGGTGCCGCTCGGCCCGGAACTGACCGAGCTCACCGCCGAATGGCTGTTCCTGCCGGAAGCGCTCGAAGAGCCCGGTGCCGACCTCGACAACATCGTCGCCTTCGGTACCACCGTGCTCGAGGAGGACGCGGCCGTCTGCGAGATCAACCAGCGCGGGCTGCGCGCCCGGCCGCACCTGGCCGGCGTGCTGATGCCGGAGGAATACGACCTCCACCGCTTCCACGAATGGGTGCGCGAGGCACACCGGCGCGCCGCCGCCTCGCCCTGAAGCTCCCCGCCTCCGACCGGGAAAACCGATTCAGCCCGCGGCCCAGTCGATCGGAAATTCATCGTGGTCGCAGAGCCGCCGGCCGGCCTGCGTGAGCGCCGTGATCGCCTCCATCTCCGGCTCGCTCAAGGCGAAATCGAAGACGGCGATGTTCTCGGCCAGCCGCTCCTTCCTGGTCGTGCGCGGGATGGCCACCACGCCGGCCTGCTGCACGTGCCAGCGCAGGATCACCTGACCCGGCGTCTTGCCGTGGCGCTCGGCGGCGGCGCGCACCGCCGGCTCCGAAAACAGCCCGCCGTCACGGAACAGCGGACAGTAGGAGACCAGCGCCATGTCAGCCGCGCGGCATGCGGCGACGAGCTTCGACTGGTCGAGATAGGGATGGTACTCGACCTGGTCGCAGACCAGCGGCGCTTCCGACAGCGCCACCGCCTCGGCGAGCAGTCTCGGCGGAAAGTTCGAGACTCCGATGTGCCGGGTCAGGCCGCCACGGCGCGCCGCGTTGAGGGCGCCGATCGTTTCCTTCAGCGGGATGGTGGGGTTCGGCCAATGGATAAGCAGGAGGTCGACATGGTGGAGGCCGAGCCTCCGCAGGCTCGCTTCGGCCGCGCGCTCCAGCTTGCCGGCGGCAATGTCGGTGTACCAGACCTTGGTCGTAACGAAAACCGCGTCGCGGCCAATATCGCTCGCAGCAAGCCCGCGCCCGACGTCGGCCTCGTTGTCATATCGCGCGGCGGTGTCGACGTGCCGGTAGCCGAGCGCCAGCGCCGACGCCACGAGATCCGCGCAGGCATCGCCGCGCAGGGTCCAGGTGCCGAGCCCGAGCGCGGGAATGGCGGCGCCATTGGCGTTGACGACATGCATGATAGCCTCCAGGTGCTTTCGTTGGCGCTGCCGGACGTGATAGCCGTGGCGCCGCAGCCGGCACCGGAACCCGCCCCCAAATGCATCCTGACCCGAAAACCCAGCGAGAGCCAGCCGCGAAGCGGCGAATCGAGGCGCTCGACATCGCCCGCGGCCTCGCCCTCCTCGCCATGGCGATCTACCATTTCGCCTGGGATCTCGAATTCTTCGGCTATGCGCCGCCAGGCATGACGGCCGTCGGCGGCTGGAAGCTGTTCGCCCGCTGCATCGCCTCCAGCTTCCTGTTCCTGGTCGGCGTCAGCCTGGTGGTGGCGCATGGCCGCGGGATACGCTGGCCGGGTTTCCTGCGCAGGCTGGCGATGATCGTCGCCGCCGCGGCTGCGATCTCCGCCGTCACCTATGTCGCCGTGCCGGACGCCTTCATCTTCTTCGGCATCCTGCACCAGATCGCCCTGGCCAGCCTGCTCGGCCTCGCCTTCCTGCGTCTGCCGCCGCTCCTGACGCTTGCGGCAGCCGCCTTCGTCATCGCCCTGCCGCTCTTGTTCCGCTCCGCAATCTTCGACCATCCGGCCTTGCTGTGGCTGGGGCTGTTCGAGAGCAGGCCGCGCTCCAACGACTACGTCCCGCTGTTCCCCTGGTTCGGCGCGGTGCTCGCCGGCATCGCCCTGGCGGGAATGGCGGCCGCCGCCGGCCTGTTCGACCAGCTCGCAACAATCCGGTTCGGCCGCTGGTCGACCCCGCTGCAGTTCATCGGCCGCCACAGCCTCGCCTTCTACCTGATCCACCAGCCGGTGCTGATCGGCGCCGTCTGGCTGTTCTCCCAGATGCTTCCGCCTGCGATACAGCCTCCGGAGGTACGCTTCCGCGCCTCCTGCGAGGCGACATGCGCGCAAGAACGCGACGCGGCGTTCTGCACGCGCTATTGTGCGTGCGTGCTCGGCGAACTGGAGACTACGGGCGACCTGCCCAGCATCTTCGCCGGACGACAGGATGAGGATCTGCGCGAACGCGTCTCGGGCATGGCCGGACTGTGCACGGCGCGCGCCGAGGACAACGAGCTGGAGGATACCGCGCCGTGACGCCACCCAACCGCTTTCCCTGGCCGCCGGTGATCTATCTCGCGGCGATCGCCGTCAGCATCGTGCTCGGCATCGTCTATCCCCTGCCGTGGATCACCGGACCGCTGTCCGACCTGCTGTTCGCCGCCGGCTGGCTGGTGGTCGCCGCCGCGGTCGCCGTCGAGGTCGCGGCCTTCCGCGCCTTCTCGCGCGCCAGGACGACGGTCATGCCGACACGCGTGTCGGAACATCTGGTGACCACCGGACCGTTCGCCTTCACCCGCAACCCGATCTATCTCGGCAACACCGCGCTCACCATCGGCATCGGGCTGATCGTCGGCAGTCTATGGTTCCTGCTCTTCGCTGTGCTCGCAGCGGTGACCACGCAGAAGCTGACGATCGAACCGGAGGAAAGACATCTGGAGGCGCGCTTCGGCAAGAAGTACCGCGACTATCGCGCCCGCGTCCGCCGCTGGCTGTAGAGGCGGCGAGCTGCGCCGCCGTCAGGGAATCGCGAAAATCCTCACCTCGCGCTCGATGCCGCGCAGCGCCAGATCCTGTGAGACCGGCGTCAGCCTGTTGGCGGCGAGCACGCCAGCCGAATGCTCGTCCTCGACCACCGCGCTTGTGACGAAGATCGCCTGCGAGGTGGCGAGCCCCTGCACCCTGGACGCGATGTTGACGGTCTGGCCGAAATAGTCCTGCCGGTCGTTCATGGTGACGGCGATGCAGGGGCCCTCATGGACGCCGATCTTCAAGAGCAGATCCTCGCGGCCGCTGTTCTCGTTCAGCGAGCGCATCGCGTCCCGCATCCTGATCGCCGCCGCGACGGCCCGATCCGGCGTCGGAAAGGTCGCCATCACCGCGTCGCCGATCGTCTTGACCACCGCGCCGGCTTCCGAGGCGACGATCTCCTGCAGCACGCGGAAATGCGCCTGCACCATGTCGAAGGCGTTCAGGTCGCCGACCCGCTCGTAAAGCTCGGTCGAGCCGCGCAGGTCGGTGAACAGGAATGTCAGGCTGGTGATCTTCAGCCGCTGGTCGACCGCCACCGTATCGGTGCGGTAGAGATCGCGAAACGTCTGGTTGGTCAGCAACTGCTTGGCGGTCAGGAACGGCCGCCGCCGCCCGAGCATGTCGTGCAAGGCATGGCCGGCGATGAAGACCGCCGGCAGGACGCGTATGTCGGTGCGGTTGTCGATCGCAATGCGAAGCGGTCCGGGCTGCATCTGCAAGGTCTGGTTCTGCGAATGCTCGCGGTCGTAGATCAGCGCTAGATTCTGCCGCTCGCGCGTCGGCTCGCCCTTCACGTCGATGAACTGCACGCTGTGCGTCACCGGTTCGAAGACGATGATGAACTCGGCCGGCAATTGCAGCGCCAGCACCATCTTCTCGCCCGCCGGAACCTCGACGGCTTCGATGACCATCTCGTCGATCGCTTCGGCGTAACCATCCTCCGGCAGGTCGACGCCGGAGCCCCAGTAAAGCTGCCTGAGATATTCGAGCATCGGCAGCGTTTCGGGATTGTGGGCGGCGATGCGGCGCACCCTCGGGCTCACGGTGAACGTCACCTCGACCATCTCGTCGAGCGTCGGTGAATACCCTTCGGCGCAGAGGGTGCAGACATATTCTTCCTTGGTGACGGTCTTCAGGGTGGCACCGCTCTCCAGCACGCCACCGCAGCCGGGGCAGAGCACGTTCCACGCTATGTCGAACACGCCGAGCGACGCGCCATGCAGGAAGCCGGCGACGGTCCGCTCCGGGTCGAGGCCGTTGCGGTCCGCGAAGGCCAGCGGGTTGATTCTGCACAGCGCGCGGTCGGTGCCGTCGGCGACAAGCGTTTCGATGGCGCCCGCCACCGCAGGGTCCGCGGAATTCCGCAACATCGCAAAGAGAGCGCTTGTTTCACTCATGATCCGCCTCCGCAGCTGCTGGAGCGTCGTTCAAGGCGATTCATACACCCGGCGAAGCGGTCCGTCACTTGCGACATGGGCACCTGCTGACACCGCAGTGCCGGCAGGGCCGAGGCAAGTCAGGTGTTGACGCCGAGCTCGACCAGCCGCTCGACGCAGGATTCCTCCGCCTGGTCCAGTTCCGCCAGCGTCTCTTCCAGATCCCGGCGCTTCTGGCGAAGGTCTTCCTTCTTCTCGTTGATGCGCGTGATGAGCAGCTTCAGCTGTCCGACCTCGCCGGGCGGCTCCCGGTACATCTGGATGATCTCGCGGATCTCGTTGATGGAGAAGCCGAGCCTTTTTCCGCGCAGGATCTGTCGCACCAGATGGCGGTCGGAGGGCCGGAACAGCCGGGTGCGGCCGCGCCGGACCGGCTGGATCAGTCCCTCGTCCTCGTAGAAGCGCAGGGTGCGCGTCGATATGTCGAACTCCCTGGTGAGTTCGGTGATCGAATAGTATTCGCGCATGCCCAGTCCTGCCGGCCGATTCCAGTTCGGCAGGATCGCACGGCGTTTACGTAAAAGTCAATTCAGGCCTCACCCGAGATGCATCCACCACGTGGCCAGCCCGAGAAAGGCCAGAAACCCGATGACGTCGGTGATCATCGTGGTGAAGATCGATGACGAGATCGCCGGGTCGGCGCCGAGCTTGTCGAGCAGCAGCGGGATGAGGATGCCGCCAAGTGCTGCCGCCAGCATGTTGATGACCATGGCGGCGGCGATCACGATGCCGAGGTCGTGGTTCTGGAACCACAGGGCGGCGACGACGCCGATGATGATGGCGATGATGGCGCCGTTGGTGAGGCCGACCAGCACCTCGCGGCGGATGACGCGGCCGGCATTGTAGATATCGAGGTCCTTGGTGGCGAGCGCCCGCACCGTCACCGTCATCGTCTGGGTGCCGGCATTGCCGCCGAGCGAGGCGACGATCGGCATCAGCGCGGCAAGCGCCACCATCTCCTCGATCGTGGCGCCGAACAGGCTGATAACGGAGGCCGACAGAAAGGCGGTCGCCAGATTGACCAGCAGCCAGGGCACGCGCGAGCGCGAGGTCGCAATGACAGTGTCGGAGAGCTCCTCGTCGCCGACGCCGCCCATGCGCAGGAGATCCTCCTCGGCCTCCTGCTGGATGACGTCGACGACGTCATCGATGGTGAGCACGCCGACCAGCCGCTCGTTCTCGTCGACGACGGCGGCCGACAGCAGGTTGTACTGCTCGAACTCCCGCGCCGCCTCCTCCTGGTCCATCGTGGCCGGGATCGCGTGGCGCGTCTCGTGCATGATGTCTTCGATCTTGACCGAGCGCTTGGCGCGCAGGATCTGGTCGAGATCGATGGCGCCGAGCAGCTTGAAGGACGGATCGATGACGAAGACCTGGCTGAAGCGGTCGGGCAGGTTGTTGTCCTCGCGCATGTAGTCGATGGTCTGGCCGACCGTCCAGAACGGCGGCACCGCGACGAACTCGGTCTGCATGCGCCGGCCGGCCGATTCTTCCGGATAGTCGAGCGAGCGGCGCAGCCGGATGCGCTCGGTGAACGGAAGCTGGGCGAGGATCTCGTCCTGGTCGGCCTGGTCGAGATCCTCGAGAATGTAGACCGCATCGTCGGAGTCGAGTTCCTGGACGGCCTTGGCGATCTGCGCGTTGGGCAGGTTCTCGACGATTTCCAGGCGGATCGCCTCGTCGACCTCGGTCAGCGCCGAAAAATCGAAATCGGCGCCGAGCAGGTCGACCAGCGTGCGCCGCTGCTCCGGCAGCAGCGCTTCCAGCAGGTCGCCGACCTCCGACTGGTGCAGGTCGCCGACATCCTTGCGCAGCGTGAGCGTGTCGCGGTCGGCGATCGCCGCGCCGATATGCACGACGAAAGCCGGCCGGATGACGCCGTCCTCGCCATAGATGTCGGCATGCGCCGCCTCGTGACCGGCGTCGCCCGGGGTCGTTTCCTCGTGGCCTTCCAATTGCGCCGCCTTGCGATGTCCGGTGTCGTTGTGCCGCAGCTTTAGCCCGGCAGGGAACGGAATTTCAAACGAAATGCAGCCGCGCCGAACAGCGTCTCCGGCGGGCAACGCACTGAGGACCCCGCTGCGTTAAGTGCGGCATCCACGAACGGCTTGGACAGAAGCCGCGCCGGCCGCCCCGGCAACAGGTGCCGCCGTCGCGATGGCGTTGTACACTCTACCAGAATCGACGGGTTTCCGGCTGGCGGGAGATGCAATGCAGCAGAACGAAACCACCGATGGGTGCGCGGTCACCGGCCGGCCGGCCGTACAAGGCTTCTTCGATCCGCGAACATCGAGCATCCAGTACATCGTCACCGATCCCGCGACGAAGCGCTGCGCCATCGTCGATCCCGTGCTCGATTTCGACGAGAAGTCGGGCGCGACCTGCACCGCCAGCGCCGACGCCCTGCTCGCCCATGTGACGGCACAAGGGCTCGCGGTGGACTGGATCCTCGACACCCATCCGCATGCCGATCACTTTTCCGCCGCGCACTACCTGAAGGGCAGGACCGGCGCTCCCACCGCGATCGGCGCCCATGTCGTCGACGTCCAGCGGCTGTGGAAGGATATCTACAACTGGCCGTCGCTCGCCACCGACGGTTCGCAATGGGACCGGCTCTTTGCCGAGGACGACCACTTCAACATCGGCTCGATCGAGGCCCGGGTGATGTTTTCACCAGGCCACACGATGGCTTCGGTCACCTATGTCGTCGGCGACGCCGCCTTCATCCACGACACGCTGTTCATGCCCGACGGCGGCACCGCCCGGACCGATTTCCCTGGAGGCAGCGCGTGCAGCCTGTGGGCGTCGATCCAGGACATCCTCGCCTTGCCGGACGACACCCGGCTGTTCACCGGCCACGATTACCAGCCCGGCGGACGCGAGCCCTCTTGGGAAAGCACGGTGGCCGAGCAGAAGCGCTCCAACATCCACGTCGCCGGCTCCGATGAAGCCGCCTTCGTCGCCATGCGCGAGGCGCGCGACCGCACCTTGCCGATGCCGAAGCTGATCCTGCACGCCCTGCAGGTCAACATCTGCGGCGGCCGCCTGCCCGAGCCGGAGGACAATGGCCGCCGCTACCTCAAATTTCCGCTCGATGCGCTGAAAGGCGCCTGCTGGTGATTTTTCCGACCTCCGCCGCCCGATGGTCACCTGACACAGCAGCCTTGCGCCGTGGCCACCCTGCCCTACCTGTCGGCCACACCCTGCGAAACGGAGCAGCCGATTGAAAACTGTTGTGATTGTCTTGCTGGCCGTCCTGCTGTCGGCCTGCGGCGCGGCCAAGGCTGCACGCGAGACCGGGCACCTCTTCGACAAGTATGGCTGCATGAGCCGCGATCTGAAGGGCGAGAAACCTTGCGGCGTGGAGAACTGAAGTGCCGCCCTACTGGATTTCGGGCGCCGCTTTGGCATGGGCGAAAGCCGCGAAATCAGCCGAAAACCGCAACTCGCGCATCGGCCTGACCTTGCGCGTCGTCTCGGCATAGAGCGGATGCGCCTTGTAGGCGGCCAGCGCCGCCTCGTCGGCGAACTCCGCATAGACGACGACGTCGATGGCGCCGCACAGCGGATCGACCTTGCTGTTGCGCGCAACCTCGAAATGGCTGGAATGCGGGATTTCGGCGAGCTTCCACAGCCCCGCCTCGACAGCGTCCACCTGGCCGGGGCGCTTTGCGCTGAAGAATACGATATGCCGGATCAACACCGCCTCCGCACGACGATCGTGCGGTGCTTTTGCTGCGCCGGGCGCCGATCGTCAATGCGACGACTTCGCCCTCCGGCGCCCGGGCAGGCCGTCAGCCGGTGACGCTCTTCACCATCGCGTCGACCGTCTTCATGACCTGCGCCAGATAGCGGCCGTCGTAGCGGGCGCCGTCCCATATGATGAGGCCGGTCAGAATGCAGATGCCGATGACGTAGCGCATGTCCGTTCCCGCCTCAAATCCATCATCCGCAGCATAAAGCGCAGGGGTAAATCATCCGTCATCGGCGGCGAACAGGCTTCTGTCGGCGGTCCGCCCGTCTCGAACGTGATCTCGGAAAGGCATGAAACAAATGCGGGCGGGCGGCGTTGCGGATGCGAACCGCGCGGATTCTCGCCACGCGGTGCATGACGAAAGGATGCAGTCATGAAGCGCATTTCGTTTCTAGCAGCGGCGGTTCTGCTCGGCGGCGCCCCAGCAGGTTTGGCGCAATCGAATGAACCTTGCGTCGAGGATCTTGCAGGCATTGCCGGGTCGGGCGCATGCATCGCCACCCCGAGTTTCGATTCGACGCTGGACTCGTCAGGAACACTTGACGAGGGCACGACCTCGGCGATCCCCTCGGTTCCGCAACCGCAAGGCATGGCGCCGCTGGTGGTGCCGAGCACGCCGCAGGAACAGGGGCTCGGCCAATCAGGCGGCAGCAGGAATTTGCTGGACGGTTCAGGCAACGGCCTGGGCAGCAACCGGATTCCCTCGCCGGAAATCCGCTGACGGTGAAGCCGCTCACAGCGTGATGCGGTACTTCGCGAAGCCGTTCTCGCCCTCGCCCGCCGGCTCGATCTTCACCGCCTTGACGTCGGCGATGAAATCCTTCGCCTTCGGCCCGGTCTCGAAGATCACGGTGGCGCCTTCGACCGGTACGAACGACCAGTTGGCATCGGCGGTCGGGTTGATCGTCTTCTGCTCCATGATGTAGCGCACGATCACGTCGCGGTTGGTGTCGGGCGCCTCGAAGATCACCTTGCTGTCGTTGATCTCCGGGAAATTGCCCCCGCCGCCGGCCCGGTAGTTGTTGGTGGCGACCACGAATTTCTGCGCGGGATCAACCGGTTTTCCGTCGAACATCAAGTCCTTTATGCGATCCGCGGAGGCATCGAGCACGGCGCCCTTCGGGTCGTATTTCGACGGCTGCGACAGGTCGATGCGATAGGTCACGCCGTCGATCACGTCGAAATTGTAGGACGGGAAGTCCGTGTTGATGAGCTTCTGGTCGGCCTTGCCCGGTCCGATCCGGTTGAAGATGCCGGCCGACATCTCCAGCCATTCCTTGACCTGCGCGCCGGTGACGGCCACCGCCCGCACCGTGTTCGGGTAGAGATAGAGGTCGGCGACGTTCTTGATGGCGACGTCGCCGGCCGGAACGTCGGTGTAGTAGTCCGGTCCGCCGCGCCCTCCGGACTTGAACGGAGCGGCCGCCGACAGGACCGGAAGATCCTTCCATTCAGTGTCTTTCAGCAGATCCTTGACGTACCAGGTCTGCGCCTGGCTGACGATCTGCACGGACGGGTCGTCGGCGACCAGCGCGAAATAGGAGTAGAGCGGCGCCGACGTCTTGCCGACGGGCCGGCGGACATAGGCAAGCGTCGCCTCGTGGTCGGCCTCGAGCGCTTCGACCAGGCGCTTGTCGTCCTCGACCGTCGCCTTGTTCCTGTTGTCGACGCGCTCGTAGATCGGCCGCGCCTCCGATGTCGCCGAGACGACCTCCCATTTCGAGCCGTCGCGCTCGAGCAGGAGGTCGATCAGCCCCATATGCGAGCCCCAGAAGCCGCCCATGACAGCCGGTTTGCCCAGCAGCGTCCCGGCCTTGGCGTCGACGCCCTCCAGGTCCTGGAAATCCTTCCTGCCGGGGAAGACGAGGTGCTGGTGCCCGGTGAACACCGCATCGATGCCGTCCACGCCGGCCAGGAAGAAGGAGGCGTTCTCCATCATATCGCCCTGCTTGACGTCGATGCCGGAATGCGAGAGGGCAATAACGACGTCGGCGCCCTCCTCCTTCATCTGCGGTACCCAGGCTTTCGCCGCCTGCACGATGTCGCGCGTGGCGACGTTGCCGGACAGGTTCTTGGCGTCCCACAGCATGATCTGCGGCGGCACGAAGCCGATGACGCCCACCTTGACCGGGTGCTCGGTGCCGGCGCCGTCCTTGATGGTCTTGTCGAGGATCAGATACGGCTTGAGATAGAGCTTGTCGTCGCGCGGGTTGGCGGCGAGTTCGGTGCCGCGCACCAGGTTGGCGCAGACGAAGGGGAAATTCGCACCGGCCAGCACCTTGTCCATGAAGGACAGGCCATAGTTGAACTCGTGGTTGCCGAGCGTCGAGGCCTCGTAGCCGAGCAGGTTCATGCCCTTCATCACCGGGTGGACGTCGCCGTCCTTCATGCCCTTCTCATAGGCGATGTAGTCGCCCATCGGGTTGCCCTGCAGGAAGTCGCCATTGTCGACCAGCATGGCGTTGGTCGCTTCCTTGCGCACCGCCTCGATCAGCGACGCCGTGCGCGACAGGCCCATCGTGTCGTTCGCCTTGTCGGCATAGTAGTCGTAGGGCAGCACGTTCACATGGATGTCGGTCGTCTCCATGATCCTCAGATGTGCCTGGTTGGCCTGGGCGCGCGCCGAGAACGGATGCAGCATGACGAAGGCGGCAGCGGTGCTGCCGGCCAGAAAGGAACGACGCGAAACAGGCCGAACGAGACGGGACATGCTCTCCTCCCCAGGATGTGCCGCGGCAACTGTCGCGCCGAATCCCGCGCAAGTCCAGCAGCTGTCCGCGCTCAGGACATATGAGACGGGTGGGTGATCCGGTCTCGGCAGATTTTGAGATACTCGTTTGGAGTTAGTCCGTCGAGAGCGCCGTGGGGTCGGTGATGGTTGTAGAGATGCTGGAAGGCATCGACGTGCTCGGCGATGCTGTCGATGTTGGTCGGCAGGTCGACGGTTGCGTAGAACTCGTATCGCCATGCGCCGTTGCATCGTTCGACGGCGCCGTTGAGTTTTGGCGATCTCGGCGGCAGGACATAGAGGGGGATGGCTTTGGCGGCGCAGGCAGTCTCGAACTCGGCCATGAACTCGGAGCCGCCGTCGATCTGGATGGCCTTGACGGGCCAGGGCATCTCGGCGGTTACCTTGTCGAGGAAGTCGGCGGCGTTCTTGGCGGTGGCGCTGCGATAGGGCTTGGCGATGGTCCACTTGGCATGGACGTCATAGGCGTCGAAGTGCTTGACGGCGAGATTGGGGGCCAGCGACACCGTCAGCGTGTCGATCTGGACGATGTCGCCGGGTCTTTCGAAGACCACGTCCTTCGGCTTGCGGACGGCGTGGGGCCGGGCTTTGGCAGCGCATTTGCGGCCGATCTTACGGATCAGCTGCGGAACCGGCGTGACCCGGCCGCGCTCGACCAGGCTCTTGAGGATGCGGCCGACCGTGGCGTTGGAGACGACCTGGCCTGCCTTGCGCAACAGCGGACCGAGCTTGTCCTTGCCCCAGAACGGAAAATCGCATCTCAGCCGCTCGACCTCGGCGCGCAGTTCCCGGCTCCAGCCGTTGGCGCGCATCCGGTGCGGCCGCCGGCTCTTCGGCGCCGGTTGCGCCTCCCAGCGATACAGCGTCGAGCGCGGCACGCCCACCGCATGCGCCGCCTGATCGGCGCTCAGCCCATCCTTCATCGCGCGCCGCCATCGCGCCACCGCGTCGCGTCTTCTCGTCGCTTCGATAGTTGAGGTCTGCGCGCCGAGAAGACGCGACGCCCGGCCAGCATTGCGTATAACATGGCCGGGCAGGCCAAAAACCTGCATGGGGTTCTCCTGGGATTCGAGCTTCGCAACCCGAGTTACGGAGAACCCCTCACTCAATGCAAGAATCTCATATCTGTCTGAGCGCGGTCAGCAGCCGGATCACCGCCAGGATCAAACTGCCGGCCGGGAGCTATGCGCGGCCGTCGTTTCCTCCGTCCGCGTCGCCTTGCGTGATGAGCCGCGCGCTGCGCTGGCCGGTGGCATAGATCCACAGCCAGCTCAGCGCCACCGCCAGCCTGTAGCGCAGGCCGATGAGGAAATAGATGTGGGCGACCCCCCAGAGCCACCAGGCAGGCCGGCCGGTCAGCCTGATCCAGCCGAAATCGGTGACGGCGGCCCGCTTGCCGATGGTGGCGAGGTCGCCGCCGTGGCGGTATCGGAAAGGCCGGGCCTCGCCCTCTCCCGCAAGCCTCGCCTTGATCGCCGCGGCGACATGCCGTCCCTGCTGCTTTGCCGCGGGCGCCACGCCCGGCACGAGTGAGCCGTCCGCGTTTTCGACATGCGCCGTGTCGCCGACGACGAAGATGTCCGGATTGCCCGGCAGCGTCAGGTCCGGCGCGACCTTGACCCGTCCCGCCCGATCGGCCTCGGCGCCGAGCCATTCCGCCGCCGGCGAAGCCGCCACGCCGGCCGCCCAGATGATGGTGGCCGCCGGCAGGACCACGCCGCCGAACGTCACCCCTTCCACGCCGCAGCCGGTGACCGGCCGGCCGAGTTCCACCGTCGCGCCGAGCTTTTCCAGCGCCCCCTTCGCATAGGCCGAAAGTTCGGGCTTGAAGGCAGGAAGTATGCGCTCTCCGGCTTCGACCAGCACGACACGCGCCTCGCGCGGATCGATCGAGCGGAACTCGCCGGCAAGCGTGTCGCGCGCCAGCTCGGCGATCGTGCCGGCGAGCTCGACGCCGGTCGGGCCTCCGCCGATGATGACGAAAGTGAGCAATGCCCTGCGGCGTTCCGGATCGGGCTCGGTCTCGGCCTTCTCGAAGGCGAGCAGCAGGCGGCGCCTGATCGTCGTCGCGTCCTCGAGCGTCTTCAGGCCGGGCGCATAGGGCTCCCACTCGTCATGGCCGAAATAGGCGTGGCGCGCCCCCGTGGCGACGACGAGCGTGTCGTAGGGAATGCCGCCGCCGTCGTCCAGCAGGACGCGCTTGCCGGCCCTGTCGACGCCGGCCGCCGACGCGAGCAGCGTTCGCACGTCCTTGCGCCGGCGCAGGAGATGGCGGATCGGCCAGGCGATTTCGGAGGTCGCCAGAGACGTCGTTGCTACCTGGTAGAGCAGCGGCTGGAAGAGATGGTGATTTCGCCGGTCGATCAGCGTGACCTCGACATCGGCACCTTTGAGTTCCTTGACGAGCTCCAGTCCGGCAAAGCCGGCACCGACGACGACGACATGGTGTCTGGCCTTCGCCATTCGTTCACCTTTCGCAGGCCGCCCCGGTAGATGTAGGGAAATTTGTGCATTGCAGCAAGACAATGCCTGCCGATTGCCCATGAATGCCGGTGCCATGTCGCAAATGCGCCTGCCGCATTCCCGCGCGGGGACTAGCTTTTCCTGGCAGGAGAGCATGGAGGACACGCATGGCCGATGACGCCGACGACCGACGCGGAGCGCAGCATTCCTCCCCGCCCTGCTTCATGCATGAACTGGAAGGACATGCCGACCGGGAGACACCCGCGGATCCGGCGCAGTGGGCTGACGTCCGGCGCTGGCGCAAGGCCGAACGCGAGCGCCTGATCGAGGCGCGTCTGGCGATCTCGGCCGAGGCGCGCGGAAATATGTCGGCGGCAATCGCGGCCGCACTCGACACCGCGATCGGCGGCGTGCGCGGGAGGACGATCAGCCTCTACTGGCCGTTTCGCGGCGAGCCGGACCTGCGGGGCTGGGCCGCCGGCGTGGTCGAGCGCGGCGGCGGCATCGCGCTGCCGGTGGTGATCGAGAAGGCGCGGCCGCTGGTGTTCCGCAGCTACCGGCCAGGCGACAGGCTGGAAAAAGGCGTCTGGAACATCCCGGTCCCGGCGGACGGCGCCGAGGTGCTGCCGGACGTCGTCATCGCGCCGCTGGTCGGTTTCGACGCCAAAAACTTCCGGCTCGGTTATGGCGGCGGCTTCTTCGACCGCACGCTGGCGGCCCTGCCGCGTAAACCGCTGGTGATCGGTGTCGGCTATTCCATGCAGAGCATCGCGACCATCTACCCGCAACCGCACGACATTCCCATGGACCTCGTCGTGACGGAGATACCCGGATAGTCGTTCCAGGCTACCCGAACTGTCGGTTCTGACGGCATATCAGGCCACGGCTGCCGCCAGGCGGCCCGCCTCTCTCGAATTGTCACCGTCCCGGATCATCTTCCTTAACTTGCATCGACTAACCTTGGCCGGTCGAACAGGCGAGGTCGAGATGCGCCGTGTTGAAGCCCTACTTGCAGGCGCCCTGCTGCTCCTTGCCGGCCTGTCCGGCACCCTTCCAGCCACGGCGGCCGAGGCATGCATGGGCGAGAACTGCCTGTCGCAAGAGGCTGCACCGCAGACGGACTGCGTCGGCGAGCAATGCAGCGCTCCCGTCGAGCAGGCCGACCCTCCCGCGATGGAATGTCTGGGCGATGGCTGCGCCCAGCGGGCAGGCGGCCCTGTCGAGGAGTGCTCCGGACAGGATTGCGTCCTGAAGCCGGTGGAGCCAAATGCGGACTAAGAGTCTGTCAGGCCATATCGACTCATGGTGAGCCCTGAATCCGGCTGTGAAAGCAGTCCGCCGGCAAACGACCCCTTCGAAGACGTTGACGACGCCATCACACGTACCAAAGCAGCCGTTGCCACAGAGGCTCGCAGCAGCGGATGGCGTGAACGAGGCCATCACGCCTCGTCGACGCACCCCCAGTGCAGAGAAAGGCGGACAACTTCCCGACCAGCTTAGCGGAACATGCGAATGCCTGGAAAGTTGGGAAGGCCGTCGAAACCCCTGCCAGGAGCGTCATCAATGTTTATGCACAACAAGCGGCTTCAATACACAGTGCGCGTCTCTGAGCCGAACCCGCAACTCGCATGCATGATAATGGAGCAGTTCGGCGGTGCGGACGGCGAGCTTGCCGCTGCGATGCGCTATTTCACGCAAGGGCTTGGTGAGGACGATCCCGGCCGAAAGGATATGCTGCTTGACATTGCGACCGAGGAGCTGAGCCACCTTGAGGTGGTCGGTTCCATCGTCACCATGCTCAACAAGAGCCTCAAGGCACAGCTCGCCGAAGGTCAGATGAAGGAGGCCGAGCTTTACAGGATGGTCGGCGCCAGCGGCACCAGCGCAAAGGAGTCGATCCTCTTCGGCGGCGCTCCGGCCTTGTGCGATTCTGCCGGTGTTCCGTGGACCGCCGCCTATGTCGATTCGCGCGGCGAGCCTACGGTGGACATGCGCTCCAACATCGCTGCCGAAGCACGCGCCAAGATTGTCTATGAGCGCCTGATCAACATCACCGACGATCCCGGCATCAAGGACGCGCTCGCCTTCCTGATGACGCGCGAGGTCGCTCACCAGAAGTCGTTCGAAAAGGCGCTCTATGCGATCGAGAACAACTTCCCGACGGGCAAGCTGCCGGGCATCGAGAAGTATGCCAGCATATACGTCAACGCCTCGCAGGGCGAGGGCGACGCGACTGGCCCGTGGAATTCCGGCGATGAATGGGACCGCATCGACAATCTCGAGGAGGTGATGCCGATCGACGGCGGCGACGGTCTCGCGACGGTCAAGCTCGACGCAAAGGACAAGAAGGTTGCGATCAAAATGGCCCAGCGCACCATGTCGGATCCGTCGTCCGACCCCACCACCGGTGCCGATCTCGGTGCGGGCCCGGGAGCGGGCCGTACCAAGAATGGCGATATGGGCGGGGCCGCCAACATCCAGAAGGCCCCCGCCATGGCGGAAGCGACCGCTCGCAAGTGAGCGACGTTAGTCAGCCGCGAATCTTCTTTCGACCGCGGCTGATTTTGCCCCGACGGAATCTCCGGGTCTGCGTGGATGGCCCTGCTTCCCGCGTGCCCTCTGGGAAGCAGACGGACCGCTTCCCACTCCATCTCAGCGTTTCGCGTTTATGGTTTCACCGCCCAGACGGGCTCGCGAGCGAACGTTTTCGCCTTCAAGGCTGGAGCGCGCGAAAACTTCACTCCGATGAATTTAGTTTGACATCCATGCAAGGATCGTTTCAGATCGCCTGATCGAAGGCTGCGAGCTGCAGCCCTTCGAAATCGGAAACCAGCCCGCTCGCGCAAGCGATGACGATCCGGAGCGCACACCTCCAGGGACAGGGCTCACAACGCACCGCCAGGTATCGGCGCTGCATGGTGAGATTGCCTTGGAGGACTGCCGATGATCGTCGACCTTCTCGTCCGTGACGCCTACGCCTATGTCGATCGCGACTGGGAAGTGGATGGCGGCTGGATTGCCATCGAGAACGGGCGTGTGCACTCGATCGGCAAGGCCGGTCAGGAACGTCCCCCGGCTGCGCGCACGATCTCGGCCCCCGGCCGGCTGGTGACGCCGGGGCTGATCAATGCCCACCACCACATGTATCAGAACCTCACCCGCTCCTACGCGCCGGTGACCAACGGCTCGCTGTTCGAGTGGCTCACCGGCCTTTACCCGCTGTGGGCGAAGCTCGACGAGGAATCCCTCTATCTCTCGACCTTCGTCGCCATGACCGAGCTGCTGATGGGCGGCTGCACCACCTCGATGGACCACATGTACGTCCATCCGAAGCCGGACCTGATCGACGCGCAGATCAAGGCCGGCACCGATATCGGCTTCCGCTTCTACGCCACGCGCGGCTCGATGACCCGCTCCGTCGAGGACGGCGGCCTGCCGCCGACCTCCGTCGTGCAGACGGAGGAGGAGATTCTGGCCGACAGCATCCGCCTGGTCGAGCGCTATCACGACGCCTCCCCGGGGGCGATGACACGCGTTGCGCTCGCCCCCTGCTCGCTGTTCTCGGTGACCGAACGGCTGATGTCGGAGACGGCCAGGCTGGCCGACCGCTACGACCTGCGGCTGCACACGCATCTGGCCGAGGATCCCGACGAGGACGACTATTGCGCCCGGGTCTACGGCTGCACGCCCACGGAATATTTCGAGCGGGTCGGCTGGGCGAGCAAGCGCTCCTGGGTGGCGCATTACATCTACCCGTCGCATGACGAGATCGGCCGCCTCGCCCAGGCGGGCGTGTGCGCAACCCAATGCCCGTGCTCCAACATGCTCATCGGCGGCGGCTCTGCCGACGCCATGGCGCTGCGCGCCCGCGGCATGCCTGTCGGACTGGGCTGCGACGGCTCGGCGTCGACCGACCATGCCTCGCTGTGGCTGGAGGCCCGCACCGCCCTGCTGCTCGGGCGCTATCGCAACGGGCCGAGATCGATGACGGCGCGCGACGCGCTCGACATGGCCACGCGCGGCGGCGCCGCGTGCCTCGGCTGGGAGGACGAGATCGGCCATTTGCGGCCCGGCGCCTGCGCGGACCTGGTCATCTGGAAGATGTCGGACGTGGCCCTTGCCGGCGCGCATACCGATCCAGTCGAAGCCTGGCTGCGCTGCGGCCCGGCGGTGGCGGGGACGACCATCGTCAACGGCAAGGTGCTGGTCGAGGACGGCGAGCCGGTCATGCCGCAGCTCGGCGACGTGCTGACGCGCCACGCCAGGCACGCCCGGCGCATTCAATGCCTGGAAGCCTGACGCTTGGACCGTCGGGATGACCCCACTGGACCTCGTTCCGCGGCAAGACAGAGTTCATGCCATCTCCGGCTTCAGCCCCAGCGCGGTGCGGTCGACGATCTCGCGCAGGGCGAAACTCGAATTGATCTTGGTCACATGCGGCATCGCCGACAGCCATTCCTTGTGGATGCGCTCGTAGTCGGCGAGATCCTTGGCGGCGATGCGCAGGATGTAATCGTATTCGCCCGACATCAGATGGCAGGAGAGCACGTTGGGGCAGCGCTTGATCGCCGCCTCGAAATCCGAAAGCGTCTTCTCGAACTGTCCCGACAGCGATATGTGGACGATCGCCGTCATCTGGTGGCCGAGCGCGGCATTCGACAGCCGGGCGTGATAACCGCGCACCACGCCGCTCTTTTCCAGATTGTCCAGCCGCCGCGAACAGGCCGACTGCGACAGCCCGACCTTCTCGGCCAGCGCCGCGTTGGAGATGCGGCCGTCCTTCTGCAGCGTATCCAGAATCGCAATATCAATCCTGTCCAGCGACATTCCTGCCAGTTCCTTCGATATTTTCGGCACTTAGCGCAAGGAATAACGAAACCAGCAGTGATAGACAACCGACTTCGCAAGGACGTTCCGCCCGCTCCGTGGTTCAATCCATCCTCAGCAGGAGACAAGGCCGCAAAAGGCCGGTGAGGAGAACGAAGATGCGCGTCGGCTGCCCGAAGGAAATCAAGAATCACGAATACCGCGTCGGCCTGACCCCGGGCTCGGTACGCGAATACGTGGCGCATGGCCACGACGTTCTGGTCGAGACCGGCGCGGGCGCCGGCATCGGCGCCGGCGACGATGCGTATCGCGCCGCCGGCGCGACGATCGCCAGGACGGCGGCGGACGTGTTCGCCAGGTCCGACATGATCGTCAAGGTGAAGGAGCCGCAGCCCGGCGAATGGGCGCAGCTGCGCGAAGGCCAGATCCTCTACACCTACCTGCATCTCGCGCCGGATCCGGAGCAGACCAAGGGCCTGCTCGCCTCCGGCGTCACCGCCGTCGCCTACGAGACCGTCACCGACGAGCGCGGCGGCCTGCCGCTGCTGGCGCCGATGTCGGAAGTCGCCGGCAGGCTGTCCATCCAGGCCGGCGCAACGGCCCTGCAGAAGGCCAATGGCGGCCGCGGCGTACTGCTTGGCGGCGTGCCGGGCGTGCTTCCCGGCAAGGTCGCGGTGATCGGGGGCGGCGTCGTCGGCCTGCACGCGGCCAAGATGGCCGCCGGGCTGGGTGCCGACGTCACCATCATCGACCGCTCGATCCCGCGCCTGCGCCAGCTCGACGACATCTTCAACGGCCGCGTCCACACGCGCTACTCGACCGTCGAGGCGCTGGAGGAGGAATGCTTCTCAGCCGACATCGTGATCGGCGCCGTGCTCATCCCGGGCGCGGCGGCGCCCAAGCTGGTTAGCCGCGAGATGCTGTCCGGCATGAAGAAGGGCGCGGTACTGGTCGACGTCGCCATCGACCAGGGCGGCTGCTTCGAGACCTCGCATGCCACTACCCATGCCGAGCCGACCTACGAGGTCGACGGCATCATCCACTATTGCGTCGCCAACATGCCTGGCGCCGTGCCGGTGACGTCGGCGCATGCGCTGAACAACGCGACGCTGCACTACGGCCTGCAACTCGCCGACAAGGGTCTGAAGGCGCTGGTCGACGACCCGCATCTGCGCAACGGCCTCAACGTCCACAAGGGCCGGGTCGCCAACCGCGCCGTCGCCGAGGCGCTGGGCTACGAGATGGTGGAACCGAAGCAGGTGCTGGCCGCTTGACCAGTTTCCCTACCCTGAACGCAAAATCCCGCCGCGAAGGCGGGACTTTTTTTCAAGCAGGCAACAAAAAAGCGGGACAAAACCCGCTTTTTTGCAATCGGCTTTCCGCCAGTCCATCCGTGGTCGGAAGCCGATCAGCATTGCCAAGCGTAAGCCGTGGAAGGTTAACGAAAGGTAATGACAGGCGACCGACCCTACGCCCGCTCGACACGGCACTGGTAACAGTTGTTCCTGGCCGAGCGCACGTGAACATAGGCGACGTCGTCGCGCTCGAACAATTCGTGTGCCCGGCCGCAGATGCTTTGCGTCGGCGTGACCGCGCCGGTGCCGTAGACGATGCGGTCGTCGGCGCCATAGCCTCGGACGATGTAGTCCGGGGTCGGGCGAAAAATGTCCGGCAGCACGTCGCTTTCCGGCGCGCGGTCGCACTCGTCGGCGCACAGGAAGATCGGCCCGGTCTCGGCATAGGGCTGCAGCGCGGGGAACGGCCGGTAGGCCAGGACGAGATACGGTTTGCCGGCCGGAACGGTCCGCAGGCAGTGGCGGCAGGGAACACCGTCGCCGTCGGAGACCTTGCGCTCGGGCGCAAAACCGTAGGCGTCCTTGCCGCCGCGCTGCAAGGCGCGGACGGCATCGGTCGGCAGGGCGATGAAGCGGATCAGCATGGGAGGCCTCCTCGTCATTGATCGACGAGGACGCTACGCTCGCGGACGGCGCCCCTCCACCCGAAACCTGGGTTCGGCCAGTCGGCCCGGCGCCTTCGTCAGGTCAGAACTTGTAGGAGAAGCCAGCCGTCACGGTGTGGGTGTTCAGCTCGACGTCGCTGAAGCCGAGGATGTCCTCCTTGCCGAAGTCGTAGTAGCGGTACTCCAGGCGGCCGATCAGGTTGTCGGTGAAGGCGTATTCGGCACCGCCGCCAACGGTCCAGCCCGTATAGCTCTGGTCTTCACTGAAGGTCGCGCCGCCGGCACTCGCATCCACCGAAGCCCTTGTGAAGGCGACACCGCCGGTACCGAAGATCAATGTCCGATCCCAGGCATAGCCGACACGTCCGCGGATCGACGCCAGATAGTCCGTTCCGACCTCGACCTCCACGCCCGGAAACGCGAAGGTCTCGTCGTTCCAGGTCGCGTTGATGTCGCCTTCGACGCCGAACACGAACGATCCGACCTGCCAGTTGTAGCCGATAAAGCCGCCGAGCAGGCCGCCGTCGAAATCCCGGGAGCCGCTGCCGAATACCGCGTCGAACTCGGCTTCGTTCCAAGCATAGCCGCCCTGGATGCCGACATAGCCGCCGGTCCATGTGAACACGGGCGCTTCGGCGATCGGCACGGGTTCCTGCACGATCGCGTCGGCCGCCATCGCGCCGGACGTGGCAATGAGGGAAAGAGCGGTCGCGACGAAGATGGAACCAAGGCGCACAGCGGCCTCCACGTTAACGAATATCAAGCCTGTCTACCCCTAGGCTTCTATCTAGCACACACAACCGGAGATAGCTGTAGCAAAACGGCATCAGCTATCTCCAACCAGCCCATTCACCGCAGAAAATCGTCGATGCGCCGCAGCGTCACGCGGCGGTTCTGCCAGTTCTCGTTCTGGGTTGGGACCAGCAGGAACTCTTCGCCATAGCCGACGGTCTCGAGCGCCCGGCCGGGAATGCCGAACTCGCGCATCAGCACGCGACGCAGCGATTCGGCACGGCGCTCGGACAGGATCTGGTTGGAGGCGGCCGAGCCGACCGCGTCGGTGTGGCCCTCGATCAGCACGGTGGTGCCCGGCCGCCGGCGCAGCAGGCGCTCCAGCGCCGTCGCGATGGCCTCGACCTTTCGGTACTGCGAGACGGGGATCTCGGCCGAGCCGAAGGCGAAGTTGATCGCCTGGATGTCGATCGACGGCGCGGCGCGGCGCAGGTCGGGCCGGCGCTTGAACTCGCGTGCGGTCACCCGCTGGTCGGGCCTTATCCGGCGCTCCGCCGGCGCTTCCAGGCGCCGCTCGATCTGGGCGGCGGACGGCATCGACTGCGCCGCGGCGACAGTCGGGAAAGCGAGCAGCGCGAGCGCAAGGGCGGCGAACTGGCGGCGGGTGGGCATGGATATCTCCTTCGGTGGTCGTCGTGCGGCGGATCGCCGATCGGCACCACTTCTGGACGGTGGAAGCTGAATCGTTGCTGAACGGCGTGTTCAGGCAGTAGGCAATGGGCAGTCGGCGATAGAGGCCCTTTAGCTACTGCCCTGCTGCCCTGCTGCCCTGCTGCCCTGCTGCCCTACTGCCCTCTTACCGCATCACCACGGCAGAGCGCTCCGCAAGCGTCATCGGATGGACGACCTCGCGCTTCTGGCCGATCGGCGAGAAGCCGATCTTCTGGTAGAGCGGCAGGGCGGCCGGATGGTCGAGCGTGCAGGTCTGCACCGACACCTTCTGCGGCTCGTAGGACCACGCCGCCGCGACGGCGGAGCCGAGGAACCAGCGGCCGAGCCCCTGGCCTGTCGCGTGCTCCATCAGGCCGAAATAGGCGAGCTCGACCTCCTCAGGCAGGTCGGTCTTGAGGTCGAAGAAGCCCGCCGGCGCGCCGTCGACATAAAGCACCCGGATATCGCGCTCGGGCTTGCGCAGCCCCTCCTCCATTTCTTCATCGGAGAGCCGCAAGGCATTGACCCAATGCCACTTCCGCCCGACTCGGTCGATCAGATAGCGATAGTAGTGGACCGGAATGTCGCGGACCCTGAGCAGCGCGATCTGCCGGTTGTACGGCAAGGGCGCGTACTGCGCCGGCGGCCGCGCCATTTCGAGGAACGTCACGGTCACGTCTATCGTCTCGGGCAACTTCGTGTCGGCCATGTCAGTCCTTGCCTGTGACGACGGGCGTATCGGAGTTCCCGCCCCATTCGGTCCACGACCCGTCATAGAGCCGGTTGTCGCCGTGTCCGACGCTCTGCAGCGCCAGCGTGATGACGGCCGCAGTAACACCGGAGCCGCAGGAGGTGACGACCGGCTTCGACAGGTCGAGCCCTGCCTCCGCCAGTTTGCGACGCAGTGCCTCGACCGGCAGCAAATGGCCGTTTTCCGACAGCGAGACGGCGGGCACGTTCTTCGCGCCCGGCATGTGGCCGGAACGCACGCCCTTGCGCGGCTCCGGGTCGGTTCCGGCAAAGCGGCCCGGCGGGCGCGCATCGGCGATCTGCGCCGTGCCCGCCTCGACCACCTCGCGCATGTCGGCGAGGTTCGCCACCCGCTTCGCGTCGAAATCGGTGAAGAACACGTTGGGCGCCGTGCGTGTCGCCTCGGCCGTGACCGGACGTCCGGCCGCCTTCCAGTTGTCGAAGCCGCCGTCGAGGACAAAAACCTCCGGCGCCCCCATGACGCGGAACATCCACCAGACGCGCGGCGCCGAAAACATGCCGGGGCCGTCATAGACGACAATGGTGTCGTCGGCCGAAATCCCCATCGAGCCGACATGCTGGGCAAAGACCGCCGGCCGCGGCAGCGTGTGCGGCAGACCCGAATCGGGATCGACGACCAGGTCCTGATCGAAAAAGATCGCGCCCGGTATGTGGGCCGCGTCATATTCGGCCTTGGCATCGCGGCCCTGCGCCGGCAAGTACCAGGAGGCATCGACGATCGACAGGCCGGGGCGGCCGAGTTGGCCCTGCAGCCAGTCGGCGTCGACGACGAACGGGCTTTTCTCCGGCATGCGCGCCTCCATCGCAACGGCCACTGCTTCTCGCATATCGCGGCCCCGGCAAAAAGGGGCAGCGCTGCTTTCCTGCACGGGCACCACGGCTCCGCCGGTCTTGATCCCGGATCGTGCCATTCTCGCCATTCTTGCGGTCGTTCGGCCACGTCATGGGTGGAAGGCCATCCTTCCCGGCACAAATAGCAGAGACACGCCCTCGCCCGCCATGCGAGGAATCACGAAGGAGAGCCTGCCATGATCAAGCGCATCTGGAACGGTTTCACGACCCGCGAAAATGCCGACGCCTATGAGCGGCTGCTCGACAGCTTCGTTTTTCCGGGCATCGAAGCGAAGAGGATCCCGGGCTACCGCTCGATCGAACTGTTGCGGCGCGAAGTGGGCGACGAGGTGCAGTTCACCACGGTGATGTGCTTCGATTCGCTTGCCAACGTCGTCGCCTTCCAGGGCGCCGACTATGAGATAGCCTATGTGCCGGAAGAAGCCCGAAGGATTTTGAAGCGCTGGGATGAGCGCTCGACACATCATGAGGTGCGGCAGACGCGGATTTATGGCTGATCCGGCGGTTAGCTCGGCAATTCGCCGAAGCGTATGCGGAAGCGGCGGTTCTCCCGACCCTTCTTCTCGATCTTGCCGATATGGATCGCGCCGACTTCGCCGGTCGAGCGCACATGCGTGCCGCCGCAGGGCTGGCTGTCGATCGCCCCGTCGTCGCCGATGCAGACCAGCCGGATACGGCCGGTGCCCGAGGGCGGGCGGACGTTCTTCGACTTCACCAGCCCGGGATTGGCGGCGAGATCTGCATCGGTGATCCAGCGGGTGAACACCGGCTGCTCCGCCGAGACGAGTTGCATCAGCTTTTCGCTGACCAGTTCCTTGGTGTAGCCCGCGTCGGGAATGTCGAAATCGACGCGGCTCTCCTCCTCGCCGACCGACGCGCCGGTGATCGGGAACGGACAGACCACGGTGAGCAGGTGGCAGGCCGTATGCATGCGCATCAGCAGATGCCGGCGCGGCCAATCGATGAACAGGCCGACCACTTCGCCGGCGACCGGCAGCGGCTGATCCGGCGCCGGCAGATGGATGATCTCGTCCTTGCTCTCGCCGGTGATGGTGGCGGCGATGGCGATGCGGCTGCCATCGGGTCGCAGGAGATGGCCGGTGTCGCCCGGCTGGCCGCCCGACGTGGCGTAGAAGATGGTCTTGTCGAGCACGACGCCGCCGCGCTCGTTGACGCCGAGGACCGTCGCATACGCTTCGGCGAGATAGGCATCGTCGCGGAACAGTGCCTCGGTCGGCATCACGGCACCGGCTCGTACGGCATGGGAATGTCGGCCGTCCGGTCCATCCAGTCGGGGATCGGCAGGTTCTTGGTGCGCAGGAAATCCGGATTGAACAGCTTCGACTGGTAGCGCGTACCGTAGTCGGCGAGCACCGTCACGATGGTGTGGCCGGGGCCAAGCTCGCGCGCCAGGTGGATGGTGCCGGCGATGTTGATGCCGGTCGAGCCGCCAAGGCAGAGCCCCTCCTCCTGCACGAGGTCGAAAATGATCGGCAGGGCCTCCTCGTCCGGGATCTGGTAGGAAAAGTCGGGCGCGAAACGTTCGAGATTGGCGGTGATGCGCCCCTGCCCTATGCCTTCGGTGATCGAGCTGCCTTCTGCCTTCAGCGCGCCGGTCGTGTAATAGCTGTGCAGTGCCGCCCCCAACGGATCGGCGATGGCTATCTTGACGTCCTTGCGCTTGGCCCTCAGCCCGATGGCGACCCCGGCCAGCGTGCCGCCGGTGCCGACCGCCGACACGAAGCCGTCGACCTTGCCGTTAGTCTGCGCCCAGATCTCCTCGGCGGTGGTGGCGATATGGCCGTCGCGGTTGGCGACGTTGTCGAACTGATTGGCCCAGATGGCGCCGCTGTTGTCGCTGCGGGCGAGCTGCTCGGCGAGCCGCCCGGATACCTTCACGTAGTTGTTCGGATTCTTGTACGGCACCGCCGGCACTTCGATGAGCTCGGCGCCGAGCAGTCGCAGCGCGTCCTTCTTCTCCTGGCTCTGGGTGTCGGGAATGACGATCACCGTGCGATAGCCGAGCGCCTTGGCGACCACGGTCAGCCCGATGCCGGTATTGCCCGCCGTACCTTCCACGATCACGCCGCCGGGCCGCAGCAGGCCGCGCTTCTCCGCGTCGCGAATGATGAACAGGCCGGCGCGGTCCTTCACCGACTGGCCCGGGTTCATGAACTCGGCCTTGCCGAGGATCTCGCATCCGGTTTCCTCCGAAGCGCGGCGCAGCCGGATGAGCGGCGTGTTGCCGATCGCGTCGATGACCGAACCAAGCATGAGGCAGTTCCCGTTGCGCAGGCGGCACCGGCGAAGCGCTGCCGCTGTTGAAGGACGTGGCGGCGCCTGCCGCCATTTCGACCGCCTTCCTGCCAGAGACCGCCCCGACATTCAACGCCGGTCGGGATAGAAGAACGCTGGTCCATGGGAAATACCGGCGCGGCGTGATCCTGCAACGGCGTGTCATGCCGCATGGGCCGGCTTGGCGTCGCGAGCGGCGAGATAGACGACAAGGGCCAGTCCGAGCACCAGCGCGATGAACAGGAACAGCGCCGAATAGGCGGCGGCCGGCTCGCCGGGGACGGTGCCGGCGGTCACCACCGCGCCGGTGGCGAACTGCAGAAGCCCGGCACCGCCGATGACGAAAAAATTCATCAGGGTGACGCCGCGCCCGATCAGGTGCGGTGGCATAAAGGCCCGCGCATGCGCCATCAGCAGGCCGTAGCTGCCGCCGGCGACCCCGATCAGCACCAGCAGCGCCGTAGCCGACCCGAGCGAACTCTGTGGATGAAGGCCGAGCGCGAGCAGCGCCGAGAGGCTGATCGTTGTCCCCACGACCGCCACCCATTTGCGCGTGCCGAAGAACTGGTCGAGCGGGCCATAGATGAAGGCGCCCGCCGCCATGGCCAGCGCCATCAGGACCGTGGCGTTGCCGATCGCCAGCATGTCGGCGGCATGGACATCGGCGAGATAGGGACCTGCCCACAGGCCGCGAATGCAGGCGGACGGCGCGTAGGCGACCATGGTCAGCGGGATGATCGGCCACAGCACGCGCAGCCGCAGCAGCTCGGCGAACCCGGCAAATCCCGTGGGGCCGCTGCCGGCATGCGGATTTTCCGGATCGCGCACGAGCGCAAAGACCAGCGCCGCGATCAGCAGGGTGAACACGCCGAGCCCGGCCATGACCGGGCGCCAGCCGAACGCCTCGGCGGCATAGGCCAGCGGCGAGGCGCCGAGGACGTTGCCGGCCGTGCCGAAGGCGACGATCCACGACGACAGCATGGCGAATTTGGCCGGCGTGTAGCGGCGCGCAAAGATGAACAGCGCCGCCATCAGGACCGGGGCGCAGCCGATCCCCATCAGCCCGGTGGCGAAAATGACCATCCAGGGTGCCGTAGCGGCGGAAAACAGGAAGGTTCCGCCGCCCGCGCCGAATATCATCAATGTCACCGCGGTATAGCGCGGCCCGATGCGGTCGAGCGCAACGCCGACCGGGAACTGCGACAGCGCGAAGGTCAGGAAGAACACGCCGGAGGCGATGGAGAAGTCGGCCTTGGTCATGCCGAGCTCGCTGCCGAGCACCGGCGTGAGCACGGCCAGGAATGAGCGGTAGAACTGGGAAAGCACGTAGGCGACTGCGAGTGCCGCGATGCCGGCCATGTCCTCTCCCGTCTTCCCGAAAATGCAAGTGGCGGCCGAAGCACTCGCTGCGGCCGCCACCTTGTTTCATCATCGAGTGCCGCGCAATTGGACCAAACGCGGCTTCGTTCGGCCCAACCGCAGGTCAGGCCGCGCGCGGGGCGTTGCGGCGGCCGCGGAACGGCCGCTTCTTGCCGGCGAAGCGCTTCTCGCCGGCCGGCTGGCCGCCGGGGCGTCCCTCGCCCGCGGGCTTGCCGCCAAAGCGCTGCTCGCCGCCCGACGGCTGGCCGCCGAAGCGCTGGCCGCCAGCGGGCTTGCCGGAGAACGGCTTCTTGCCAAAACCCTGGCGCGGCTTGTCGCCGCCGGGCCGGCCGGCGCGGTGATGCTCGCGCGGCTGTCCGCTATCCCTGCTGTCCGCAGGACGGTCGGCACGCGGCTCGCGCGCCTCGGCCTGCGGATCCGGCTCGCCGAGATGGTCGGCAGCGACCGGCAGCTTCATGCGGATGATGCGTTCCACCGAGCGCAGCTTTGCGTTCTCGTTGGGATCGCACAGCGTGATGGCGACGCCGTCGGCGCCGTTGCGGCCGGTGCGGCCGATGCGGTGGACGTAGCTCTCGGCCTCGTCCGGCAGGTCGAAGTTGACGACGTGCGAGATGCCGGGCACGTCGATGCCGCGCGCCGCGATATCGGTGGCGACGAGGATACGCACGGAGCCGTCGCGAAAGCCATTGAGCGCCTTCTGGCGGGCGTTCTGCGACTTGTTGCCGTGGATGACGGCGGCATTGAAGCCGTCGCGCTCGAGGTCGCGCACCACCCGGTCGGCGCCGTGCTTGGTGCGGGCGAAGACCATCACCGAGGACATGGCGGGATCGGCGAGCATCGCCGACAGCACCTTGCGCTTCTGCTTCAGCCTGGCCAGCACGACGCTCTGCCTGATCTCGGCGGCAGTGGTGCCCTGCGGGGTGACCTCGACATGCACGGGATCCTTCAGGATGCCGCGCGCCAGCTGCTCGATCTCGCTCGGCATGGTGGCCGAGAACAGCGCCGTCTGGCGCTCGCGATGGGTGGCATTCGCCAGCCGCCGGACGTCGTGGATGAAGCCCATGTCGAGCATGCGGTCGGCCTCGTCGAGCACCAGCCAGCGGGTCTCGCCGAGCTTGACCTCGCCTTCGCGGACCAGGTCGGTGAGCCGGCCCGGTGTCGCGATCAGGATGTCGACGCCGGGAGCCATGCGCTTGACCTGGCTGTGGCGCGACACGCCGCCCAGCACCAGGGCGGTCGAGATGTGCATGCCCTTGGCGAGCACCTTGATCGTGTCCTCGATCTGCACCGCGAGCTCGCGGGTCGGGGCGAGGATCAGGGCGCGGGCGGTGCGCGGCAGCCGCTTGCTGCCGAGTGTGGCGATCTTGGCCAGAATCGGCAGGCTGAAGGCTGCGGTCTTGCCCGACCCGGTCTGGGCGACGCCGAGGATGTCGCGGCCTTCGAGCTGCGCGGGAATGGCCTGGGCCTGGATCGGCTTCGGCGTGTCGAAACCCGCGGTTTCGGTCGCCTTGAGCAGCGCACCTGTGATGCCGAGGGCGGCGAAGCCTTCGGGCTTCGCGGAAAGTTCAGTGTTCAAAATTGTCTCTTTCAGGCGGCATCGGCCGCCAACTATCTGCCGCGGCAGGGCGCAACCTGCCGTCGAGCATCATTACGTGAAACGACAAGGCGGCAGGCTGGTTGGCCCGCGCGGCTGCGCTGTCGTGCCCGCGCTTCAGAATACGCGGGGCTTCGTCTCCATGCCGGGATAAGCGGGGAAGGAGAACACGAGACGCAACCAGTCCCATCCGATCGGGAAAGCCGCATCATTCGCGGCCCAAGCGCCTGTTGGCTGCGCATATGGCCCATTCGCCGGGCAATTGCAAGGTGCTGTCCGCGCTCAGGACATATGAGACGGGTGGGTGATCCGGTCTCGGCAGATTTTGAGATACTCGTTTGGAGTTAGTCCGTCGAGAGCGCCGTGGGGTCGGTGATGGTTGTAGAGATGCTGGAAGGCATCGACGTGCTCGGCGATGCTGTCGATGTTGGTCGGCAGGTCGACGGTTGCGTAGAACTCGTATCGCCATGCGCCGTTGCATCGTTCGACGGCGCCGTTGAGTTTTGGCGATCTCGGCGGCAGGACATAGAGGGGGATGGCTTTGGCGGCGCAGGCAGTCTCGAACTCGGCCATGAACTCGGAGCCGCCGTCGATCTGGATGGCCTTGACGGGCCAGGGCATCTCGGCGGTTACCTTGTCGAGGAAGTCGGCGGCGTTCTTGGCGGTGGCGCTGCGATAGGGCTTGGCGATGGTCCACTTGGCATGGACGTCATAGGCGTCGAAGTGCTTGACGGCGAGATTGGGGGCCAGCGACACCGTCAGCGTGTCGATCTGGACGATGTCGCCGGGTCTTTCGAAGACCACGTCCTTCGGCTTGCGGACGGCGTGGGGCCGGGCTTTGGCAGCGCATTTGCGGCCGATCTTACGGATCAGCTGCGGAACCGGCGTGACCCGGCCGCGCTCGACCAGGCTCTTGAGGATGCGGCCGACCGTGGCGTTGGAGACGACCTGGCCTGCCTTGCGCAACAGCGGACCGAGCTTGTCCTTGCCCCAGAACGGAAAATCGCATCTCAGCCGCTCGACCTCGGCGCGCAGTTCCCGGCTCCAGCCGTTGGCGCGCATCCGGTGCGGCCGCCGGCTCTTCGGCGCCGGTTGCGCCTCCCAGCGATACAGCGTCGAGCGCGGCACGCCCACCGCATGCGCCGCCTGATCGGCGCTCAGCCCATCCTTCATCGCGCGCCGCCATCGCGCCACCGCGTCGCGTCTTCTCGTCGCTTCGATAGTTGAGGTCTGCGCGCCGAGAAGACGCGACGCCCGGCCAGCATTGCGTATAACATGGCCGGGCAGGCCAAAAACCTGCATGGGGTTCTCCTGGGATTCGAGCTTCGCAACCCGAGTTACGGAGAACCCCTCACTCAATGCAAGAATCTCATATCTGTCTGAGCGCGGTCAGGTGCCATTGTGCATCGCAGCAATGCAGCAGGGGTGGCGGGGGGTAGAAGCGACGTGGATCGCATGCCCTCTTTGCGTCCATACCTGGCATCGGTTGCTGCGTCGGCTTGACAGGAAAAACGCTGTCGTCCTTTGTCACGCTGCAAATTCGGGGGGACAAGATGAGACCATTCGCCATAACTCTGTTGGTGGCGTCGGCCGCGCTGGGCGGCTGTTCGACGGTTCAGGACGATGTGAGGAACGACCGCGAGGCTGCCATCGCTCGCTGCGTCAGACAGGTCGATCTGTCTGGTCCGCGCTTCAAGGCGCATGCCATGACCTATATGGGCGTATCACGCGAGAGCCTGGCAACGACGATGTGCGATCGGCTGGCCGACGGCGTTGCCGAGGGCCGCATCGACCAGAGCGACATCAATCGCCTGATAAGAACCGGCCAACTGACGAGCAAATTCAATTTCCTCAGGGGATAGAATCCAAGCGTCATCCTCGCCACGCCCTGCTTTTGCAGTCTGGCCATTGAAGGAAAGTGCGGGAAGCGGGGCGCGGGGCCGAGCCTCTCTAAGTAAAATACGTGGCGCGGTGATCCGCGCCCCGCCGGCGTTCTTGCCCGTCCGCTAGCCCGCATTCGCGCGACCTTCGCGGCTGGGGCCCGGGTCTCCAGCTCACGCCAGCCGCGCTACCGTTTGCACGACCGACCCGGCGCCGACACTTCCTCCTGATACCCGGTGCGCACCAAGTTCCCGCAGGAAGCGGCTTTCACGGCGAAATATAGGTGAGGCGGAAAGGGAGGGGATAGAATCGCGTTTCCCGAACCTGCCGCTCGACGCGGGGAAACAGGCAAGTGACGGCGACGGTTCACTTTTCCCGCGCACAGCGCGAGACGATGCCGCCTCAGACTTCCCTCGCTTGCCCCACCGTCGGCAGCACCAGCTCGGTGCCGCTGCCTTCCATGCCGGAGACGAATTTGTCGGCGCTCTGGTCGAGCACTCCGAACGTGCCATAGTGGCAGGGCACCACGGCCTCGAACTGGAAGAAGCGCCGGCAGGCCAGAGCCGCAACGGCGCCGCCCATGGTGAAGCGATCGCCCACCGGCACCAGGCCGATCTGCGGCTGATGCAACTCGTTGATCAGCGCCATGTCGGAAAAGATGTCGGTGTCGCCCATGTGGTAGAGCGTCCTGTCGTCGGGGAAGTGCAGCACCAGCCCGTTGGGGTTGCCGAGATAGACCGCCTGGCCGTTCTCCTGCGTCAAGGCCGAGGAGTGCACGGCGTTGACGAAGGTCACGGTGAAGCCGCCGCAATCGACGGTACCGCCGTGATTGCCGGGATTGACGTTTTCGATGCCCTTGCCGGCGACGAAGTCCGATATTTCCGCATTGGCGACCAGCATCGCCCCCGTCTTCTTCAGAATCGCTATGGTGTCGCCGAAATGATCGTTGTGCCCGTGGGTGAGCAGCACATGGGTGATGCCTTCGGCCGGCTCTTCCCAGCCGCCGGGCCACGACGGATTGCCGGAGAGGAACGGATCGATCAGGATTTTCGCGTCGCCGGCTTCGGCGCGAAAGGCCGAATGGCCGTACCAGGTGAGTTTCATGGCGCACTCCTCGATTTCGGTTGCGGGCGAGGATAGAACGCGCGACGGCGAGGGCAAGCGCGGAGCGCCCGGAAGCGGACCGAAAAGGACAGCCAATGACCGTGGTTGCGATCGAATCGCTCGCCGATCATCTGAGCGGCGGCAGGACGCTTGCCGGGCTGGATCTCGGCGAGAAGACCATCGGCGTCGCCGTCTCCGACCGCGGCTTCTCCTTCGCCCATCCCCGCCCGGTGATCCTGCGGAAAAAATTCACCGCCGATGCCGAGGCGCTGCTCACGCGGCTGAAGGCCGAGGACGTCGGCGCGATCGTCATCGGCCTGCCGGTCAACATGGACGGCAGCGAGGGACCCCGCGCCCAGGCGACACGCGCCTTCGTGCGCAACATGGCGCGGCTGACCGCGCTTCCCTTCGCATTCTGGGACGAGCGGCTGTCGACGGTCGCGGCGGAGCGCACGCTGATCGAGATGGATTTTTCGCGAGCCAGGCGCAAGGAGAAGATCGATTCGGCGGCGGCCGCCTTCATCCTGCAAGGAGTGCTGGACCGGCTTCAGGTGCTGCGGGCCGGCTCCACGCCGGAATAGCGCTCGCGCCGCCGCTGTATCCAGGCGGCGATGGCGCGGCGGCGCCGGAACGCCAGGATGCCGAACAGGATCAGCGTATCGATGACGAAAGCCTTTGCCAGCAGCCAGGGGATCGCGGCCGGTTCGAGCCCGAGCAGTTCCCCGTAGAGCTCGAAGACGAGGTCGTGCAGCCCGCGCGACAGCATCACGTAGCCGAAATTCATGTCGTAGTAGGACAGCCCGAACCAGCCCCAGAAGACGGCGAGCGGCAGGGCCCAGAGGATAAGGATCCAACGCATCAGCGCTCAAAACTCCTCTGCCCGTCATGCGCGCCGGCGAAGCGCGACAGTTTTACCGTCTGCGAGGCGCCGATCGCCCTGGCGCGCGCCGCCAGGCGCAGTCGCTCGTCGACCAGAGCCTCGGCCCGTTGCACGGCGCTCTGCTGTTCGCTGCGGATCGCCACATAGGATGCGATCAGCGCGGCGAAATGCGCCGCCATCGCCGGAAACAGCCCGGCGGAGGACCTGAACGTGCCGACCACCAGCAGCAGGGTCATCAAGCCTGCCGCCGCGGCGAAGGCGACGCGCAAGACCTCCTCGCCGATCGTTCCGTCGTCATTGCCGGCAAACAGCGCCACCAGCGCCCACCAGAACAGCACCGCGCAGGTCGCGAATCCCATGGCCACGCTGGCGGCGACCACCGGAACGGAAACGACGAGGTAGTCGGCGCCCGGCAGGTCGATGCCGAAGAAGCGCAACCCGCCGCCATCGCTCCCGAGGACGCTGAGCGTCGCCAACAGCGAGAACACGACCGCCCAATGCACCACCAGAAAGAATGTCAGAATCCGCGCCATGTCGCCCCTGCTCCCTGGCTAAATTGGAGCGGCGGCCGTCGCCGTGCAACGTAAACCAATTGTTAAGGTTAACGACGGCCGGAAACCGTGCCGGTGCGCTGTGCCGGTCCATAGCCAATTGCCTGGGAATGCCGCAGCCGTCCCCCTTCCCGCGGAAGCAGGAAAGCACCGGCCGGCGGCGTGAAAGATGCTTCAGACCGCCGGATACAGCGTGTCGAGGATGAGGAGCGGGTCGTGGCGCGGCGCCAGCATGCCGTAGGTGGAGCGCCACTGGCCGGCAAGCCGCGTCTCGACGAAGGCGTCGGCAATGCGGCCGGCGCCGATGCGCCGCAGTTCCGCCGCCGCCGCCGACAAAGCGAGCTGCTCGGTCAGGACGCGCGCCGAGCCCTCGTCCGACGAGGCTATCTGCATGGCGGCGCGCAGCACGCCGGTCGTTCCGGCGCCGCCCGCGCCGAGGTCGCGCTCGATCCCCGCCAGCACCTCGTCGAACAGCGCCGAGCCGCGGCCGAGCACACGCAGCACGTCCAGCGCCATGACGTTGCCGGAACCTTCCCAGATGGCGTTGACCGGCGCCTCGCGATAGTAGCGGGCGAGCGGTCCTTCCTCGACATAGCCGTTGCCGCCGAGGCACTCCATCGCCTCCGCCAGCAGCGGCGGCGCCACCTTGCACACCCAGTACTTCACCACCGGCGTCATCACGCGGGCAAAGGCCGCCTCGCCGCGGTCCCTGGCCGCCTCGTCGAAGGAGCGCGCCAGCCGGAACGACAGCGCCGTGGCGCCGGCGACGTCGAGCGCCATGTCGGCAAGCACGCGCTGCATCAGCGGCTTGTCGATCAGGTTCGCCCCGAACACTTTTCGATGCCGTGCATGGTGGACGGCTTCTGCCAGTCCGGCGCGCATGATCGCGGCCGATGCGACGGCGCAGTCGAGCCGGGTCAGCGTCACCATGTCCATGATCGTCTTGACGCCGGCGCCGAGCTCGCCCACCGGCTCGCCGATGGCGCCCTCGAACTCGACCTCGGAGGACGCGTTGGAGCGGTTGCCGAGCTTGTCCTTGAGGCGCTGGAAGCGAAAGCCGTTGCCGCTGCCGTCACCGAGGATGCGCGGCACGAGGAAGCAGGACAGCCCCTCCCCGGCCTGCGCAAGCACGAGAAAGGCGTCCGACATTGGTGCCGACATGAACCATTTGTGACCGGTGAGGCGATAGAAGCCGTTGCCGGCCCGCTCGGCGCGGGTGGTGTTGGCGCGCACGTCGGTGCCGCCCTGCTTCTCGGTCATGCCCATGCCGAGCGTCAGCCCGGCCTTCTGCACCGGCGGCTTCTGCGTCTGGTCGTATTTGCGGCTGGTGACGCGCGGCGCCCATTCGCGGAACAGTTTCGGGTTGGCCATCAGCGCGGCGAGCGAGGCGCTGGTCATGGTGACGGGGCACAGATGCCCGGCCTCCAGCTCGGCGGTGAGATAGAAGCGCGCCGCCCGCACCTGGTGGCGGCGGCCGGTCTCCTGCTCCCCATTCTCCCATACAGAGGAATGCAGCCCGCCGGCGATGCTGCGGCGCAGCAGTGCATGATAGGCCGGATGGAAGTCGACGACGTCGAGCCGCCGGCCTTGGCGGTCGTGCGTTTTTAGCCGCGGCGTCTCGGTGTTGGCGAGCCGCGCTAGCTCCTGCGCCTCCTGGCTCATCACGAAACGGCCGTGCTGGTCGAGTTCCTTGCGCACCGGCTCGGAAAAGTCTTCCGCGAGCTGCACCAGCAGCGGGTCGCCCCGCCATGCATTCGTGCCCGTCAGCGGTGGCGGCTGGTTGGTAACCTCGTGCGTCACGCCGGATCTCTTGCTCGCGCCCTGCGCTATCGAATCCGTAGCGCCTGCGGCGCTTATAGCCGAAGCCGCGGAAGCCGCGCGACGAAAAATCCGAAGGGCCGATGCGCATCGCGATCGTGCCGGCGGCTTCGCCGGCCGGCCGGACTGCCGCAGGGACGTAGCACAGCGCGGTGCTTCGCCGCCGCGGACGAGCGCGGCCGCCCGTCTGCCCACCGGTGCGACGGGACCATTTCCTCACGAAAATGTTAGCCGGCTGGAATAGACCGCAGCCGTCGCCGTTTGCTCCCGCATCGCACAGACAAGCGCAACCAGCCTGGGCGTGCGTTCGGAGAGATGCCCAAAGATGTCAGACATCAGCACCTTGCCAGGCGCTGCCGCGTCAACACTTCAACTGCCCGGCGGTACCGCAAAAATCTCGCGGCCTGTCGGCAGGCTCGTGACCGGCACCCTGCTCGCAGGTCTGGCCGTCCTCGCCATATTCGCCGGCGGCGGCGACCTGACGCATCCGATGCGCGTGGCCCTGTCGGTTTTCGCCGCCACGCTGATCGCCTGGACGGTCATGGACCTGCCGGAGACGCCGGTGGCGCTGGCCGGCGCCCTGGCGCTGGTCTTTGCCGGCGCGGTGGAGCAACGCGCCCTTTTCGACGCGCTCGGCAGCGGCATCGTCGCCCTAATGCTGGCCGCTTTCGTCATCGGCGCGGTGCTGAAGGAAACCGGCCTCGCCAACCGCCTTGCCTTGCGCATGCTGGCGCCGTTCCGCACCGTCTCCGGCATCTTCTGGGGGATCACCGGCGCCATCTTCCTGACGGCATTCTTCATACCGTCGACGTCGGCGCGGGCAGCGATCCTGATGCCGGTCTTTCTCGCGCTTTCCCGGACGATCGCCAGGCCCCGGGTGACAAGGGCGCTTGCCCTGCTGTTTCCGTCGGTGATCCTGCTCTCGGCCGCCGCTTCCCTGACCGGCGCCGGCGCGCATCTGGTGGCGGCCGATGCGATCCGGCGCATCTCCGGTGAGACGCTGGGTTTCGCCGCTTGGGCAATGCTCGCCGCGCCGTTCGCGCTGCTGTGCAGCCTTGCCGCCTGCGGCCTGATCCTCGGCACGTTCCTTGGCGCCGACGACCGCAGGGCGCGTGTCGCCGCGCTCGACGCTGCAACGCAACCGCTGTCCAGCCGCGACCGGGTCGTCGCCGGCATCGTGCTTGCGGTCGTCGGGCTGTGGGCCACGGCCGGCCTGCATGGGATCGACCTGGCGCTGGTCGCGCTTGCCGGAGCGCTTGTCGCCGCGTCGAAATCCGTGTCGGGCGTCTCGTTCAAGGCCGCGCTCAAGGGCGTCGAATGGAACCTGCTGCTGTTTCTGGCCGCCACGCTCGTCATCGGCGAAGCGCTGCTCGACACCGGAGCCGCCAGGCTGATCGTCGACCGGCTGCTGCTTTCGTTTGCCGGCACCGGCACGACGCCGGCCTGGCTTGTCGTCACCCTTGCCGCGACCGCGTCGGCGTTGGCGCATGTCGTGATCAACTCGCGCACCGCCCGTGCGACCGTCCTGATCCCTGCCCTGGCCCTTCCGCTCGCCGGGTTCGGCATCGACCCGGCCTCGCTGATCCTGCTGGTCACGCTGGGCAGCGGCTTCTGTCAGACGCTGATGGTCTCGGCGAAACCGGTCACGCTGTTCGGCGGCATGGAACCGCCGGCCTTCACCTCGGGCGATCTGCTGCGCCTGTCGGCGATGCTTCTGCCGCTGTTCGTAGCGCTGCTCTGCCTGTTCGCCCTGCTCGTCTGGCCAAGTTTTGGGCTTTTTCCCACGCCGGCCGAATATCGGAACCTCTAGACCAGGCAGCTCGATGAGCTCCTAAAAAATTAGGCCAAGCTATTCTCATAAGATACTGAAATAATACGGAATAAACTCGAGTTCGCTCCGTTTCTCCTTGGTCCTTCCAATGCACGAGACAAGGAGTTTACCATGCCTTTCACCGTTCTCGTCGCGCCGTCCGGCTTCAAGGAAAGCCTGTCGGCCAATGAGGTGGCCGACTGCATCGGCGAAGGCGTTCTGCGTGCCGTGCCCCGCGCCAGGATATTGAAGGCGCCGCTGGTCGACGGCGGCGAGGGTTTTACCGAGGCGCTCGTCGCCGCCACCGACGGCGAGATGCACCGCTTGACCGTCACCGGCCCGGTCGGTGATCCCGTCCCCTCCTTCTTCGGTTTTCTCGGCGGCGCGCCGGTGCGCACCGCGGTCATCGAGATGGCCGCGGCCGCCGGCCTGCGGCTCGTGCCGCGCGACCGCCGCGATCCCTGCCGCACGACCAGCCGCGGCGTCGGCGAACTGATCAAGGCAGCGCTCGACGCCGGCGCCGAGCACATCCTGCTCGGCTGCGGCGACAGCGGTATCAACGACGGCGGCGCCGGCATGGCCGAGGCGCTGGGCGTGCGCTTCCTCGATCGCAGCGGCGAACCTCTCGCGGCAGGCGGCGGTGCCCTGGCGCAACTCGCCCGGATCGATCTCTCCGGCCGCGACCCGCGTCTCGATACGGTGCGGATCGACGCCGCGGTCAACTGGCACAACATGCTCACCGGCCCGCGCGGCGTCGCCCGGGTGTTCGGGCCGCAGAAGGGAGCGACGGCTGAGCAGGTCGAACTGCTCGATCGGGCCATGGAGACCTATGCCGGGCAAATCCTGGCCGCCGCCGGGGTCGACGTCGCCACGGCCGAAGGCGCCGGCGCCTCGGGCGGACTCGGCGCAGGCGTGCTCGGGTTGCTCTCCGGCCGGCTGCATCCGCGCTACGACATCGTCATGCGCTATCTCGATCTCGACCGGATGATCGCCAAGGCCGATCTCGTCATCACCGCCGAAGGCAGCCTCGACGGCCAGACCCCGTTCGGAAAAGTGCCGGCGGAGGTGGGGCGCCGCGCCAGGGCGGCGGGCCTGCCGGTGATCGCGCTCGCCGGCACCATCGGCAAGGGCGTGACGCTCAATTTCGAGCATGGCATCGACGCCTTCGCCTCGATCCTCAAGCGGCCGTGCAGCCTCGACGAAGCGATCGCGGCGACGTCCAAGCTGCTGGTGCGTGCCGCCGAGGACGCGGCGCGCATGATCCTGGTCGGCATGCGCCTGAAACGGACGGGCGTCGTCGCACACCGCGTCCGCGGCCGGCATGGGCGGGCCGGATCACGAGCCGCGGCGTGACCCGGACGGCGAGCGGGCTGCCTGCCCGGGGTGGACAGGGCAATAGCATATGGCAAACGACGGGGACTTTCGCCGGTTCGCACCCTCACCCCTAACCGCTCCCCACAAGGGGGAGGGGGACTTTGCGGCGGCCATGCCACGCGAAACCATTGACGATTGGCGCCTTGGGGAGGTGCCAGTCGGTTCCCCTCCCCCTTGTGCAGAGGGGTTAGGGGTGGGGTGAACTCATTGCCCTGCCCCGAGGTGGACAGGCTGCCGTCTCGCTGCGAACGCCAAGGCGCATGCCCCTAGCCGGGGCGCGCGCCGTCAGGCCGCCTGAACGGAGACGATCTTCCCGTCGGCGTCGACGACGCAGGTCGTCGGCTTGCCGCCGGCATTGAGGTCCACGTGATAGTTCCTGGCGTCCAGCTTGCGCGAGCCCACGGGCAGCACCTTGCTGCTTTCCACCCCGGTGGTCTTCGCCACCTCGTTGGCGCAAAGCAGTTGCAGATCCGCCGGCGCCGTCTCCACCGTCGTCCGCGACATCTGGTCGGGGGTCGGACCGCTGGTGCTGCAGGCGCCGATCGCCGCGAGGGCGAGGGCGACGAGCGCCCATCCGCCAGGGCGAGCCCATCCGCCGCCCGCCTGCCTTGCCGGTAAAGTCATGTCCCCTCCGTCGGCGCTCAGACGCCCTTGTACAGTGCAGCCCCCTGCATCAGCACGATCACCTTCGCACCGACCTCGATGCGGGAATGAAGGTCGACGATGTCGTCGTTGTTCATTCTTATGCAGCCGGACGAGACATCGAGGCCGATCGTCCATGGCTCGGGCGTGCCGTGAATGCGGTAGATCGTGTCCTGATCGCCTTCGTAGAGGTAGAGCGCCCGGGCGCCGAGCGGATTGTCGGGACCGCCCGGCTGGCCGCCCGCCCATTTGCGGGCGTTGGGGTCGCGGGCGACCATCTCGGCGGGCGGCGTCCAGGTCGGCCATTCGGCGGTCCGGCCGATGCGCACGATGCCGGCCCAGCCGAACCCTTCGCGGCCGACGCCGATGCCGTAGCGGATCGCCTTCTGGCCGGGCTGGACGAGGTAGAGAAAATGCTGGTTGCCGTCGATGATGATGGTGCCCGGCTTCTCGGCGGTGCGGAACTTGACCACCTGCGGACGAAAGGCCTCGGGCACCTGCTTGTGCTGCTTCCAGTGCCGGTAGGCCTTGGTGCGGTCGTAATTGACCCATTTCCGCGTCTTGGAATCGTAGACCTGGGTTCCCGCCGCGAGCGCGGTCGCCGTGGCGACGGCAAGCCCGGCGGCGAGCAGGATCGCGAACCTCGCGAACCGCCGGCGGCCTGGTTCAGTCCTGTTGCGGGCGAAAAACTTGGTCATGGCTTGGCCCACCCATCGACCCGCGCCTCGTTTTTGGCCACCCACTGCTCGGCGAATTTATAGGGATCCTGCCTTTCCACCTGCAGCGCATAGCTCATGTCGATCGCTTCCTCCGGCTTGAGATCCATGCGCTCGAGAAAACGCACGACATCCGGATGCTTTTCGCGCAGCGAGGTTGCATAGGCGACATGGTAGTGGGCGGCGTCCCAGCCGACGCTGGCCTCCGATTTCGACAGCCACTCGGCATCTTCCGACGGCAGCACCACCTTCCATTTCGCCGGATCGTAGGGAGGCTCGGAGAGGCGCGCGATGTCGTGCAGCTTGAACACGGCGTGCGGCGCGTAACAGGCGAAGACCACGGGACGGGCCGTCGCCTCGGCGGCATCCACGGCGGCCATGCCGACGTCCTCGGGCATTTCCAGCAGCGTCAGCGTCGCCGCATAGCCGTAGCTGTTGGCTCTGATCCGCTCGATCGTCGTGGACGACCAGGTCGACGCCCCGATCCACATTTCGCCCTGGCCGTCGCCGTCGGTGTCGAGCGCGGCGGTCTTCTTCTGGTCCTGCAAATCCGAGATGTCGCGAATCCCCGCCTCGTCGGCGGCGGCGCGATTCGCACAGATGCCTTGCCAGGCCGGCACGCCCGTCGGGCTGATGGCGACGGTGCCGGCATCGGTGACGTAGCGTTTGACGAGATTGTCGAGATTGGGCAACCACACTTCCGGATGGATGTCCACCTGCCCGGAATCCAGTCCGGTGAAGGCGATCAGCGTGCCCATCTCGACCACGTCCGCGTCGAGACCGAGCTCCTTTTTCAGTCCGACTTTGATGATGTTGGCCGTCGCCTGCCCGGACGACCAATTCGGCATGGCGATCACGAGATCGGCGGCACCGGCATATCCGTGGGACACAACGACCGCCGCCGCGGCCAATGCCCCCCTCAACCACGGCCACGCAAAAGTCATCAAGCGAGCCTCTCTTTCGAGCGTCCCCCGTCCCGCGCGACCAATGTTGCACGGTCGCCGGCCGTGCGCAATTGCCGCAGCCGCGCTAAAAGCGACAGCGTTCGACTTTTGGTTGCAGAAGGGTTTCCGCTCCGGGCAAACAGACGCCTCGCGTCGATCTTGCGGCAGCAGCTCCGACCTGCCGAAAATCCCGCCTCCGCTCGCAGGGTGCCTCCGAGGGTCTCCAGGCAGCGAGAGGTGTTGATGACCCGCCTCGCGCCTTGCGGCGCGGCTGGCCCGGCCCTATAGCACCGTCTCGACATGATCGACGCCGCGCCCCCGCCCCTGTTTCCGCACCGCCATCTGCTTGGCATCCGCGATCTTTCCCCCGCCGACATCAAATCCCTGCTCGACCGCGCCGACGCGGCCGTGGCGATCTCGCGTCGCCACGAGAAGAAGACGTCGGCGCTGCGCGGGCGCACGCAGATCAACCTGTTCTACGAGGCCTCGACCCGCACCCAGTCCTCCTTCGAGCTGGCGGGCAAACGGCTCGGCGCCGACGTCATGAACATGAGCGTCGCCTCGTCCTCGGTGAAGAAGGGCGAGACGCTGATCGACACCGCGATGACGCTCAACGCCATGCGCCCCGACATCCTGATCATCCGCCACGCCTCGGCGGGAGCGGCCGCGCTGCTTGCCCAGAAGGTCGGCTGCTCGGTGGTGAACGCCGGCGACGGCACGCACGAGCACCCGACCCAGGCGCTGCTCGACGCCCTCACCATCCGCCGCGCCAAGGGGCGGCTGGCCGGGCTCACGGTCGCCATCTGCGGCGACATCCTGCATTCGCGGGTGGCGCGCTCCAACATCCTGCTGCTCAACGCCATGGGCGCCTTCGTGCGCGTCGCCGCGCCCTCGACGCTGCTGCCCGCCGGCATCCGGCAGATGTCGGTCGAGGTCTTCCCGACAATGGCCGACGCGCTGCGCGGTGCCGACGTGGTGATGATGCTGCGCCTCCAGCGCGAGCGCATGGCCGGCGCTTTTGTCCCGTCGGTGCGCGAATATTTCCGCTATTTCGGCCTCGACGCGGAAAAACTGAAGGTTGCCAGGGAGGATGCGCTGGTCATGCATCCCGGACCGATGAACCGCGGCGTCGAGATCGCCTCCGAGATCGCCGACGGCCCGCAAAGCGCCATCCAGGAACAGGTGGAGATGGGCGTCGCCGTGCGCATGGCGGTCATGGAGGCGCTGCTCGATCCGCGCCGCAACCCGGCCGACGGGGTCGCGGCATGAGTGTCACCGTCTTCCAGAACGCCCGCATCGTCGACCCGTCGCGCGGCCTCGACGAAGTCGGCGCGATCGTCGTCGAAGGCAAAAAAATCGCCGCCGCCGGCGCGGCCGCCCACAATCAGGGCACGCCGGAGGGCGCCAAGGTCATCGACTGCGGCGGCAAGACGATCGTGCCAGGCCTGGTCGATGGCCGCGTCTTCATCGGCGAGCCGGGGGCGGAGCACCGCGAGACCATCGCCTCCGCAAGCCGTGCGGCCGCCGCCGGCGGCGTCACCTCGCTGGTCATGATGCCCGACACCGATCCGGTCATCGACGACATCGCGCTGGTCGAGTTCGTGCTGCGCACGGCGCGCGACACGGCGCTGGTCAACGTCTTTCCGGCCGCCGCCATCACCAAGGGGCTGGAAGGCCGCGAGATGACCGAGTTCGGCCTCTTGCGCGAGGCCGGCGCGGTCGCCTTCACCGACGGCCGCCATTCGATCGCCAACGCCCTGGTCATGCGGCGCGCCCTCACCTATGCCCGCGACTTCGGTGCCGTGGTGGCGCACGAGACGCTCGACCGCGACCTCGGCGCCGGCGGGGTGATGAACGAGGGCCTGTTCGCGAGCTGGCTCGGCCTGCCCGGCATGCCGCGCGAGGCGGAGACCATCCCGCTGGAGCGCGACCTGGCGCTGGCGCGGCTGACCGGTGGCGCCTACCACGCCGCGAAAATCTCGACCGGGCTCGCCGCCGCCGCGGTGGCGCGCGCCAAGGCCGACGGCGCCGACGTCACGGCCGGCGTATCGATCAACCACCTGTCGCTCAACGAGAACGACGTCGGCGAATACCGCACCTTCTTCAAGCTGTCGCCGCCGCTGCGCGCCGAGGACGACCGGCTCGCCATGATCGAGGCGCTGCGCGACGGCACTATCGACATCGTCGTGTCCTCGCACGATCCGCAGGACGTCGATACCAAGCGCCTGCCCTTCGCCGACGCGGCCGACGGCGCAATCGGCCTGGAGACGCTGCTCGGCGCGGCGCTCAGGCTCCATCACAATGGCGACGTGCCGCTGATACGGCTGATCGAGGTGCTCTCCACCGCCCCGGCAAGACTGTTCGGCCTGCCGGGCGGCACGCTGAAGCCCGGCGCGCCGGCCGATCTGGCGGTGCTCGACCTCGACGAGCCGTGGATCGTCCGCGAGGCGGACATCCGCTCCCGCTCCAAGAACACCTGCTTCGAAGGCGCGCGCCTGCAGGGCCGCGTCTTGCGCACGCTGGTTGCCGGCAGGACGGTTTTCGAGGCATAGTCCGAACGGGACGGCGCAGGCCGTCGCGGGGGAGGCTCATGGTACTTCATCTCATCGCCGCGCTCGCTTTCGGCTATCTGCTCGGCTCGATTCCCTTCGGCCTGCTGATCACCCGAGCCGCCGGCCTGGGCGACGTGCGCAAGATCGGCTCGGGCAATATCGGCGCAACCAACGTGCTGAGGACCGGCAACAAGGGGCTGGCGGCGCTGACGCTCGTCTGCGACGCCCTCAAGGGCACCGCGGCGGCGCTGATCGCCGGCAGCTTCGCCCCGGAACTCGGCATCGCCGCCGGCTTCGCCGCCTTCATCGGCCACATCTTCCCGGTCTGGCTCGGCTTCAAGGGCGGCAAGGGTGTTGCCACCTATCTCGGCGTACTGCTCGGCCTCGCCTGGAAGGCCGTGCTCGCCTTCGCCGTGATCTGGCTGGCGATCGCCCTCCTGCTGCGCTACTCCTCGCTCGCCGCGCTCATCGCCACGCTCGCCGTGCCGGTGGCGCTCTTCTTCATGGGACAGACCGATCTCGCCCTGGTCTTCGCCGTCATGTCCGCGATCGTCTGGCTGAAGCACCGCGCCAATATCGGGCGGCTGCTCGCCGGCACCGAATCGCGCATCGGCTCCAAAGGATGACCGAGGCGCGGCCGCGGCTCTCCGAGCGCCAGCGGCTCGCCTGGCTGAGGCTGATCCGCACGCCCAATGTCGGCCCGGCCACCTTCCGCGACCTGATCAACCGCTTCGGCTCGGCCGAGACTGCGATCGAGCACCTGCCGGAGCTGATGCGCAATGCCGGCTCGACCGCCGTCCCGCGCGTGCCGAGCGTGTCGGCGGCGGAAGCCGAGATGGAGAAGGCGGAGCGCTTCGGCGCCCGCTTCATCGGCATCGGCGAGCCCGACTACCCGCCGCAGCTCCGGCGCATGGACTATCCGCCGCCGCTGATCGCCGTGAAGGGCAACGACGCGGTGTTCAGGCTGCCGGCGGTTTCCATCGTCGGCGCCCGCAACGCCTCGCTGGCCGGGCTGAAGATGGCGCGCATGCTGGCAGGCGCCGTCGGCAGGGAGGGTTATGCCGTCATCTCAGGGCTGGCGCGCGGCATCGACACGGCGGCCCACGAAGGCAGCCTCGCCACCGGAACGGTCGGCGTGCTGGCAGGCGGCCTCGATCGCCCCTACCCGCCGGAAAACGTCGGGCTGTGCGAGCGCATCACCGAGGCCGGTGCGGTCGTCTCCGAAATGCCGTTCGGCTGGGAACCGCGGGCGCAGGATTTTCCGCGCCGCAACCGCGTGGTCGCCGGGCTCGGCCTAGGACTGGTCGTGGTCGAAGCGGCGCGGCGCTCGGGCTCGCTGATCAGCGCGAGGCTCGCCGGCGAGATGGGCCGCATCGTCTTCTCGGTGCCGGGCTCGCCGCTCGACCCGCGGGCCGAAGGCGCCAACCGCCTGCTCAAGGACGGCGCCATCCTGGTCACCGGGCCGGAGGACATCCTCGACGCGCTGGCGCCGCTCACACTGACGGAGGGGCCTCCGGACATCTCGGCGGAGGAGCCGCCCGACTATTCCGACGTGCCGCCGCCGGCGGCGACCGACCGCCAGAAGGTGCTGGAGGCGCTGAGCCCGGTGCCGACCGGCATCGACGAGCTGATCTGGCACACCGGCCTGCATCCGGCGCAGGTCTTCCTCATCCTGCTGGAGCTCGACCTCGCCGGCCGGCTGGAGCGCCATTCAGGCGGTGCGGTTTCGCTTGTGCTCCCGGACGCTTGACGGTCGTTCGCCGCGGGCGAGGTCGCCGACTTCGAGATAGGCCATCTCGATGAGATAGGCGAGCATGTCGCAGCGCTCGGCCTCGGCCATGGTGCGCAACTGCGCGAGCATGCTTTGCATATACTCCAGCGTCTCGCTGCGGCGCCTTCCATGATGAGCATTCATGATCAGACCTTTTGCCGGGCAGAGGCCGTCCCGAAGCCTTCGCCTGCGATTGTGATCGTCACTGCAACCGATGGTCGTCCTTTATTTACCATAGTAACTTAAAATTGCAAGGAATATTTGCCTATCCTGCAAGTTGCAGGAGGTGGTATCGGACCGACAATCAGCGTCTGCCCTTGACCGGACGGTTTTCCGCAGCCATTTGACGACACCGACCGGCGTTCGCGGATACTGTCGCCGGCCCATTTAGATACGGAATTGCGAAATCCAATGGACGTTGTCGTCGTCGAGTCGCCCAACAAGGTCAAAACGATCAACAAGTATTTGGGCAAGAACTACAAGGTTCTGGCTTCCTTCGGCCATGTCCGCGACTTGCCGGCCAAGGATGGCTCCGTACGGCCGGACGACGATTTCTCCATGTCATGGGAAGTCGACGGCCCGTCGTCGAAGCGGCTGGCCGACATCGCCAAGGCCGTCAAGGAGGCCGACGGGCTGATTCTGGCGACCGACCCCGACCGCGAGGGCGAGGCGATCTCCTGGCATGTGCTGGAGGTGCTGCGGCAGAAGCGCGCGCTCAAGGACAAGCGGGTGCAGCGCGTCGTCTTCAACTCGATCACCAAGCAGGCCGTGCTCGACGCCATGGCCAATCCGCGCCAGATCGATCCGCCGCTGGTCGACGCCTATCTCGCCCGCCGCGCGCTCGACTACCTCGTCGGCTTCACGCTGTCGCCGGTGCTGTGGCGCAAGCTGCCGGGTGCCCGCTCCGCCGGCCGCGTGCAGTCGGTGGCGCTGCGCTTCGTCTGCGACCGCGAGGCCGAGATCGAGCGCTTCGTGCGCGAGGACTACTGGCTGATCGCCGCTATCCTCGGCACGCCGCGCAACGAAAGCTTCGAGGCGCGGCTGACCACGGTCGACGGCAAGAAGCTCGAAAAGCTCGACATCAAGACCCAGGAGCAGGCCGACGGCATCAAGGCCATGCTCGACGGCGCCGTCTTCAGGGCCCTGTCGGTCGAGGCCAAGCCGACCAAGCGCAACCCGGCGGCGCCCTTCACCACCTCGACGCTGCAGCAGGCCGCCTCTTCGCGGCTCTCCTTTTCGGCACAGCGCACCATGCAGGTGGCGCAGCGTCTCTACGAAGGCCTCGAGATCGGCGGCGAGACGGCGGGCCTGATCACCTATATGCGTACCGACGGCGTGCAGATGGCGCCGGAGGCGATCACCGCCGCTCGCGAAGCCATCGCCAGGGAGTTCGGCCAGAAATACGTGCCGGAGAAGCCGCGCTACTATTCGGCCAAGGCCAAGAACGCCCAGGAGGCGCACGAGGCCATCCGCCCCACCGATTTCTCCCGCACGCCGGCCGAGATGAAAAAATATCTCGATGCCGACCAGGCGCGGCTCTACGAGATGATCTGGAAGCGGGCGATCGCCAGCCAGATGCTGCCGGCCGAGATCGAGCGGACCACGGTCGAGATCGAAGCTCGCAACGGCGCGCAGACCGCCGGCCTGCGCGCCGTCGGCTCGGTGGTGCGCTTCGACGGCTTCATCGCCGCCTATACCGAGCAGAAGGACGAGGACGCCGAGGACGAGGAAAGCAAGCGCCTGCCGGAGATCCGTGCCGGCGAGACGCTCGACCGCAAGACGGTGAACGTGACCGCCCACACTACCGAGCCGCCGCCGCGCTATTCGGAAGCGTCCTTCATCAAGAAGATGGAGGAGCTCGGCATCGGCCGCCCGTCGACCTATGTCGCGACGCTGAAGACGCTGGAGGACCGCGACTACGTCAAGATCGAGAACCGCAAGCTGATCCCGCAGCCCAAGGGCCGGTTGGTGACGGCCTTCATGGAAAGCTTCTTCGAGCACTATGTCGAATACGACTTCACCGCCTCGCTGGAGGAGAAGCTCGACGAGATCTCCGACGGAAAGCTCGCCTGGAAGGACGTGCTGCGCGATTTCTGGCGCGATTTTTCCGGCGCCGTCGGCGGCATCAAGGAGCTGCGCGTCACCGACGTGCTGGATGCGCTCAACGAGGAACTGGCGCCGCTGGTGTTCCCGGCGCGCGAGGACGGCTCCAACCCGCGCATCTGCCCGCGCTGCGGCAGCGGCAACCTGTCGCTGAAGCTCGGCAAGTTCGGCGCCTTCGTCGGCTGCTCCAACTATCCCGAATGCGGCTACACCCGCCAGCTCGGCGACGCCGCGAACGGCAATGGCGAGGCCGCCAACGGCGATTCCGGCGACAAGGTGCTGGGCAAGGATCCCTATACGGCCGAGGAGATCACGCTGCGCAACGGCCGTTTCGGCCCCTATGTGCAGCGCGGCGAAGGCAAGGAGGCCAAGCGCTCCAGCCTGCCCAAGGGCTGGACGGTCGACACGGTCGACCACGAGAAGGCGCTGGCGCTGCTGGCGCTGCCGCGCGACGTCGGAAAGCACCCGGAAAGCGGCAAGATGATCTCCGCCGGCCTCGGCCGCTACGGGCCGTTCGTGCTGCACGACGGAACCTATGCCAATCTGGAGAGTATCGAGGACGTGTTCTCGATCGGCCTCAATCGCGCGGTCTCGGTGATCGCCGAGAAGCACTCGAAGGGCAAGGCCGCCCGCGGCGGTGCGCCGGCGGCGCTGAAGACGCTGGGCGACCATCCGGACGGCGGCGCCGTCACCGTGCGCGACGGTCGTTATGGTCCCTATGTGAACCACGGCAAGGTCAACGCGACGCTGCCGAAGGGCAAGGACCCGATGACGGTGACGCTGGAGGAGGCTCTGGCGCTGGTCGCCGAACGCGCGGGCAAGGGTGGCGGCAATGGCAAGGGCAATGGCGCCCGGCGAACGGCGAAGCCCGCCAGGAAGACCGCGGCCAAGAAAAAGAAGGAATGAGGCCTTTTGGCCAGAAAACCGTCTCCGCCGAGGATTGAACGAGGCAGCCCCGCTTTCGGGCCCGGCGCGCACCCGCGGACGGCCGGCGATTTCCGACCGAGCCGCGAGGAGCTCCTCACCTATATCGAGGAGAATCCCGACCGGAGCGGCAAGCGCGATCTGGCCAAGGCCTTCTCGCTCAAGGGCGCCGACCGCGTCTGGCTTAAGGAGACGCTCGCCGGCCTGCATGACGAGGGACTGATCGAGAAGGAGCGCAAGCGGCTGCGGCGCCCCGGCACCCTGCCCCCGGTCGCCGTGCTCGACATTTTTTCGCGCGACGCCGACGGCACGCTGCTGGCGAGGCCTGCCGAGCGCGACGGCGCCGACAGCCCGATCGTCGTGGCGATCAAGACGACCAAGGGTGGCCGCGGATCCGCGCCCGGCGTCGGCGACCGGGTGCTGGCAAAGACCTTCCGCAACGACGACAAGGCCGGCCCTGCCTACACCGCTCGCGTGATGAAGGTGTTCGAGAAGCGCGCCGACACCGCGCTCGGCGTGTTCCGCACGCTGGCCGACGGCCGTTTGCGCATCATCCCGGTCGAGCGTGGAAAGTCCGAGTTCGAGGTGGCGGAGGAGAACCGCAACGGCGCCCGCGACGGCGATCTGGTCGAGATCGAGACCGGCCGTTCCGTCCGCTACGGCCTGCCGCAGGCGAAGGTGCTTTCCGTCGTCGGCTCGCTGACCAGCGAGAAGGCGGTCTCGATGATCGCCATCCACGCCCACGGCATCCCGCATATTTTCCCGCGGGAAGTGCTCGCCGAGGCGGACGCTGCGGCGCCCGTCGGCATGGATGGCCGCGAGGACTGGCGCGACCTGCCGCTGGTCACCATCGATCCGGCCGACGCCAAGGACCATGACGACGCCGTGCTCGCCGTGCCGGACACCGATCCGGCCAATCCCGGCGGGGTGGTCGCCACCGTCGCCATCGCCGACGTCGCCGCCTATGTGCTGACCGGCAGCGCACTCGACCGCGAGGCGCTCAACCGCGGCAACTCGGTCTACTTCCCGGACCGGGTGGTGCCGATGCTGCCGGAGCGCATCTCCAACGACCTCTGCTCCCTGAAGGAAGGCGTCGACCGCCCGGCGCTCGCCGTGCGCATGACGTTTGCGGCCGACGGCCGAAAACTGCGCCATTCCTTCCATCGCGTCATGATGCGCTCCATCGCCCGCCTCGCCTACCCGCAGGCCCAGGCCGCGATCGACGGCACGCCCGATGAGCGCACGGCGCCGATCCTGGATACGGTGCTGAAGCCGCTGTGGGATGGCTACGCAGTGCTGAAGCGCGGCCGCGACAAGCGTCAGCCGCTCGACCTCGACCTGCCGGAGCGAAAAATCCTGCTGAAGCCCGACGGCACCGTCGACCGGGTCATCGTGCCGGAACGGCTCGACGCCCACCGGCTGATCGAGGAGTTCATGATCCAGGCCAATGTCGCGGCTGCCGAGACCCTGGAGGGCAAGCGGCAGAAGCTGGTCTATCGCGTCCACGACGCACCGTCGCTGGCCAAGCAGGAAGCGCTGCGCGAGTTCCTGCACTCGATCGGCATCTCGCTGGCGCGCGGCGCCGATCTGCGCACCGCGCAGTTCAACCACATCCTCGAGCGCGTCCGCGACGGCGAGCATGAGGCGCTGGTCAACGAAGTTGTGCTGCGCACGCAGATGCAGGCCATCTATTCGCCCGACAATCTCGGCCATTTCGGCCTCAACCTCAGGCGTTATGCGCATTTCACCTCGCCGATCCGCCGCTATGCCGACCTGATCGTGCACCGCGCGCTGATCGCCGCGCTCGGCCTCGGCAAGGACGGGCTGACGGCGGGCCAGGAGGAGCGGCTGGACGACATTTCCGGGCTGATCTCTACCACCGAGCGGCGCGCCATGGCGGCCGAGCGCGAGACCGTCGACCGGCTGATCGCCGCCCATCTTGCCGAGCGCATCGACGGCGAGTTCGACGGCCGCGTGTCGGGCGTCACCAGGGCGGGACTTTTTGTCCAATTGCCGCAGTTCGGCACCGATGGCTTTGTCCCTGTGGCAACGCTCGGCGGCGATTACTATGTCTTCGACGAGACGACGCGGGCGCTGGTCGGCGAACGCACCGGCAAGGGTTTTCAGCTTGCCGACGCCGTTTCGGTCAAGCTGGTCGAGGTCGCGCCGCTCGCAGGGGCGCTGCGCTTCGAGATGCTGAGCGAGCCGAAGCCGATGGGCAGCGCCACGCGCTCGTTCCACAAGGCCAAGGCCCGGCAGAAGCGCGCCCGCGCGTCGCAGCCGCGACGCGGGGCCCGCGGCAGGAGATGAGCATGGAAGAACAGGTTTTCGGCGGCGAGCACCATGCCGGCAGGCCCACGCGGCCGCTGTGGATGGCGATGAAGCGCGGCTTCCTCGGCCGCTGCCCGCATTGCGGCGAGGGAAAGCTGTTCCGCTCCTTCCTGAAGACCGTCGACCGTTGCGAGCACTGCGGCGAGGAGATGCACCACCACCGCGCCGACGACCTGCCGGCCTATCTCGTCGTCGTCATCGTCGGGCACATCATCGTCGGCGCCTTCATGGGCGTCGAGGCGACCAGCACGCTGTCGACCTGGCAGCATCTGGCGATCTGGGTGCCGCTGACGATCGTCTCGGCGCTGGCCCTGCTCCGGCCGGTCAAGGGCGCCGTCGTCGGACTGCAATGGGCCTTCTATATGCACGGCTTCGGCGGCGAATCGGACCTGGTCGAGCAGCATCCCGAGGCGTGACGCCACGGCGCTGGCCCAAGACTGCGCCGCGACGCGGCGGTTTTCTCACAGGCCGCGCTCCGCTATGGGAGGCTCCATGGACGGCATGACTCGCACAGAGGTCGACAAGGCCGAGGCCAAGGATTTCGCGCTCGGCAAGGGTCCGCTGCGGCCGCGCGACGCCGCCACGCTCATCCTGCTCGAGCGCAGGGATGGCGAGGTCCGCGTCCTGATGGGCCGCCGCCATGCCCGCCACGCCTTCATGCCTGGCAAGTTCGTGTTTCCGGGCGGCCGCACCGACCCCGAGGATGGCCGCATTCCGGTGGCGCAGGACCTGCATCCCGACGAGCAGGCCAAGCTGACCAGCGCAGCGCGAATCGCGCCGGCGCGTGCCCGCGCCATCGCGCTGTCGGCCGTGCGCGAGACCTATGAGGAGGCGGGCCTTCTGATCGGCCGCGCCGCATCGTTCCAGACGCGCCAGGCCGGATGGCTCGGTTTCGCCGAGCACAATGTGGCGCCCGCTCTCGACGGCTTGCGCTATATCGCACGCGCCATCACCCCGCCCGGCCGCGTGCGCCGCTTCGACACCCGCTTCCTCGCCGCCTGGCGCGACAGCGTGGCGGTGGAGCTGCCGCAAGGCGGCCCGACCGGGGAACTGGAAGAGCTCGCCTGGCTGCCGCTCGCCGAGGCCCGGCAGGCCGACATTCCCGCCATCACCGGGACCGTCCTGGGCGAGCTCGAGCAGCGTCTGACCGAAGACCCGCTGCTGCGTCCCGGCGGGCCCGTGCCGTTCTACCGCATGGTCCGCAATCGCTTCGTCCGCGAACTCCTGTAGCCACAAGCCAAGCAGTTTCGACATGACCGGCAGCGTTGACACCGAAGACGATCCCGCGCGCGTGCGCTGGCTGGCGATCACGGCGGCAATCGCCTCGATCAGCGTGGTCGGCATCGCCATCGGGCTGGGCATGCCGCTGCTCAGCATCATTTTGGAGAATCGCGGCTACTCCGCCAGCATGATCGGCCTCAACACCGCCGTGGCCGGGCTCGCCTCGATCGCCGGCGCGCCGCTCGCCACGCCGCTCGCCGTGCGCTTCGGCACGGTGCCGGTGATGGTCACCATGATCCTGCTCGGCGCCTTCGCCTTCATGGGCTTCTATTTCGCGCCGGCCTTCTGGATGTGGTTTCCGTTGCGCGTGGTGCTGCACATCGCGCTCACCGTGCTGTTCATCCTGTCGGAATTCTGGATATCGTCCTCGGCGCCGCCGCACCGGCGCGGCTTCGTGCTCGGCATCTACGCCACGGTGCTGTCGCTCGGCTTCGCGCTCGGCCCCTGGCTGTTCTCGCAGCTCGGCAGCGGCGGCTTCGAGCCCTTCGGCGCCGTCTTCGTCCTGGTGATGATCGCCCTGGTGCCGGTGATCGCCGCCTGGCGCGAGAGCCCGCGCATCCATGCCAGGGAGGACGAGAGCGGTCACTTCCTGCGCTATATCTGGCTGGTGCCGACGGCGACCGCGGCGGTGCTGGTGTTCGGCGCCGTCGAGACCGGCGGCTTCGCCCTCTTCCCGATCTATGGCGCCCGCAGCGGCTATTCGGAGGCCGACGCCGCACTGCTGCTCACCATGATCGGCCTCGGCAACGTGCTCTTGCAGATCCCGATCGGCATGCTGAGCGACCGGGTGCCGGACCGCCGCTATCTGCTGCTCGGCTGCGCCACGGTCGGGCTGGCCGGCATGATCGTCCTGCCCAGCGTTTCGATCAGCTGGCACATGCTGGCGGCCGTGCTGTTCGTCTGGGGCGGCGTGGTGGCGGCGCTCTACACCATCGGCCTCGCCCATCTCGGCGCAAGACTCTCCGGTCACGAGCTCGCCAACGCCAATGCCGCCTTCGTGCTCTGCTACGGCCTCGGCATGGTCATCGGCCCGCAGGCGATCGGCATCGGCATGGACCTGTTCGGCAAGGAAGGTTTTCCCGGGGCGCTTGCCCTGTTCTTCCTGTTCTACATCGTTCTCGCCGTCAGCCGCATCGCTGCCTCGCGCCGCCGCTCTTGACTTTCCGGCACCGATCTTTATGTGTCGCGCCTGATTTCCGCGCCGGGGCCACCGCCCTTCGAGAAGCGGTCAGGCCCCAGACAGTCGAACGGAACGCATCATGGCAAAAGCCGCCAACATCAAGATCAAGCTGCTCTCCACCGCCGACACCGGCTATTTCTACGTGACCAGCAAGAACAGCCGCACCAAGACCGACAAGCTGTCCTTCCGCAAATACGACCCGGTCGCCAAGAAGCACGTCGAGTTCAAGGAAACGAAGATCAAGTAATCTTCGCTTTCCGCGTTGCCGCCAAAGCCGCCGCGAGGCGGCTTTTTGCGTTTGGGCGGCATGCCCTCGCGACCGCGGACGGCCCGCGACTGCACACCCGGACGAAGCCGCAAGAGGCCACAACCGGAGCCTGCGACAATTTGCATGACAGATATGCATGCGCCGAGGCTTGCCGAAAGAGCAGGCAGCGATTAGGTCAATGGTGTTGACGCTCTTCCTCCTCCCTGAGCGTCGGCACAGAGAGCGGCGCACATCCTCCCGCGCCGCGATCAAATCAAGCCCGCCGGACCTCCTCCCCCGGCGGGCTTTCTTTTTGCGCGCCGACGGCATGCATTTGCCCGCGAGGACCACCTGCCTGAAAAGGAGCCCGGAGGTCGGGGCTCAACCCTCTGGCGATACAGGAGCAGGACGGGACGCTGCATCGCAGCGGCTCTTTTTTTATTGAGGATTTTGCGGAAGAGGAGAAAAGGGGGCCGGCCGACATGCTGGCAGCGGTACGAGGAGGCCACTGTGTGCCAGTTGCCGGCCGGCCGACCCCACGGACCCAGGAGATGCGGCGGACCTGAGCATCATGGGGCATCTTCGGAAAACATCGGCATGCCGAAGCATTATGACGTTTTCTTGTTCTTGATTTTGATCGTTGCTCAGGAACACTTGAAAATCAACAGTTTCTTAACCAAACCGCGACGGATTGCGGTGTTAAGGTAAACTGGAAACCATCTTTTTCGCCGGCAAACGGTCAGAAAACCGCGTAAACGGACGCGTTTCCACCGTTTTCGCGCGCGCTTTCAAAAGCATGCCGGCTCAACTTCACGTTTGCTTGAGCGTTGCAAGATTTGGCGTTCATGCCGCCTTGGCGACCACCCGGTTGCGTCCGCCGGACTTGGCTTCGTAGAGGGCAAGGTCCGCGCGCTTGATCAGGTCCTCGACCGCATCGGGGCCGCGCAGCACCGAGGAGACGCCGACGCTGATGGTGAGCGCGATGGTCTGCCCCGTCTTGCCGACCGGGAACGGATGGCGCTCGATCTCGGCGCGGATGCGCTCGGCGACCTTCTCGGCGACCGAAGCCTCGGTGTCCGGCATGACGATCACGAACTCCTCGCCGCCGTAGCGGCAGGCGAGGTCGATGCCGCGGACGTTCTTGCGCAGCCGGCGCGCGAATTCGCGCAGCACGTCGTCGCCGCCGTCATGGCCATGGGTGTCGTTGATCGACTTGAAGCGGTCGAGGTCGGTGATCATCATCGACAGCGGCCGGCGCCGCGACACGGCCCGGTCGAACAGCGTCTTCAGGTGGCTGTCGAGATAGCGCCGGTTGTGCAGGCCGGTCAGCGCGTCGGTCACCGCCATCTCGATGGTCTGGGCGACGCTGGCGCGCAGCTCGTCGTTGTAGCGCTTTCGCTTCACCTGGGTGCGCAGCCGCGCCGTCAGCTCCTGCCGGTCGATCGGCCGCACCAGATAGTCGTTGATACCGAGTTCCAGCCCGCGCACGATCCGGTTCTCCTCGCCGGTGTCGGCAAGCAGGATGATCGGAAGGAAGCGCGTGCGGTCGAGCGACCGTATCTGCGAGCACAGCCTGAGCGGGTCGTAATTGGCGAAGGCCGTCGAGATCAGCATGCATTCATACGGCGCCTCGGCCGCCTGGAAGAAGCCGGCCTGCGGATCGCTCACCACGTCGAGCTCGGCCTGTCCCGCGAGGAAGCGGCCGATGCGTTCGGACGAGGACGGCCGCTCGTCGACCAGCAGCACCCTGGGCAGCGTCTCGTCGTCCGGCACGCGACGGGCGAGCAGTTCCTCGATGCCTATGTTGCGGGTTGTCGCGGCCCGCAACCGCAGCTCGTCGGTGAGCGTCTTCAGCCGCACCAGGCTTTTCACCCGTGTCATCAGCTGCAGGTCGTTGACCGGCTTGGTCAGAAAATCGTCGGCGCCCGCCTCCAGGCCGCGCACCCGGTCGACCACCTGGTCGAGCGCCGTGACCATGATCACAGGGATATGCTGGGTCGCGGGGTCGGCCTTCAGCCGGCGGCAGACCTCGAAGCCGTCCATGCCCGGCATCATCACGTCGAGCAGCACCACGTCGACCTTGCCGTTCTCGCAGGCCTCGATGGCGTCCTCGCCATTGCCGGCAGTGAGCACCTCGAAATATTCGGCGAGCAGCCGCACTTCGAGCAGCTTCACATTGGCCGGAATGTCGTCGACGACGAGGATGCGCGCGGTCATCGGCTGCAAGGGCTCCGGAGGGGCGGGCGGGCGGGCCTCATGCGTCGCCCAGATATGACTTGATGGTCTCGATGAAGCGCGGCACCGAGATCGGCTTGGAGATGTAGGCCTCGCAGCCGCCCTGGCGGATACGCTCCTCGTCGCCCTTCATGGCGAAGGCGGTGACGGCGATGACCGGGATCGTGTGCAGGTCGTCGTCCTGCTTCAGCCATTTCGTCACTTCGAGGCCGGAGACTTCCGGCAGCTGGATGTCCATGAGGATGAGGTCCGGCCGGTGCGAGCGCGCCAGTTCCAGCGCCTCGAGGCCGTTGCGGGTGCGCACCGTCTCGTAGCCGCTCGCCTCGATCAGGTCGCGGAAGAGCTTCATGTTGAGCTCGTTGTCCTCGACGATCATCACCTTTTTGGCCATTTCGCCTTCAACCCCGGACCGGGACGTCATGCCCCCAGCCTCTCCGCGCCACGCTCATAGCGCCGAGTCCAGCCGGACCTTATCTCCAGAACATTGACGAAACGGAAACTGTTCCGCCCGCTGAGGCGATCGTGAACACAACGATCGCCCGGCTCGCTTGCCCGGCCGGCACTACCCGGCTACTGGCAGATAGGAATTTGTTGCGGGAGTCGCCAGAAAGCCATGCCGGCGCACAAGACCACAGCGGCGGATGCCGAGGCCCTGGCCGTGTCGGCGCTGGCGTTCATCGCCGGCGACCCGGTGCTGTTGCCGCGCTTCCTGGCGCTGACCGGCATCGAGGCGCAGGCGATCCGCCTGGCGGCGCGTGAGCCGGGCTTTCTGGCCGGCGTGCTGCGCTTCATCCTGGCACACGAGCCGACCCTGCTTTCCTTCGCCGAGCATGCCGGGATCGACCCGGCCTCGGTCGGCGCGGCGCTCAGGGCGCTGCCCGACGGCGACGAACTTTATGAGGCATCGACATGAGCGACGATCCCGAAACAGTGCGCCAGATCGCCGAGCTGGCGCCCGGCACGCGGCCGCTGCTGGTGCTCGACGTCGACGACGTGCTGATGGAGTTCATCGCGCCGTTCATGCGCTTCCTCGACGCCCAGGGGCTGCATCTGTCGCTGGAGACTTTTCGGCTGCACGGCAACATCACGCGGCGCGAGACAGGGGAAGCGCTCGACTACGAGGCCGTCTCGACGCTCATCGATGATTTCTTCGCCGCGCAGGATCGCTGGCAGTCGCCGCTCGCCGGGGCGGTCGAGGCGGTGGCGGAGCTTTCCGACCAGGCCGACATCGTGCTGCTCACGGCGATGCCGCACCGGCACCGGGCGGTGCGCCGCATCCATCTCGACAGCCTCGGCTTCCCCTACCCGCTGCTGACCACCGAAGCGGCCAAGGGGCCGGCGCTGCGCCGGCTGCTCGGCGCCACGCCGCGTCCCATCGCCTTCGTCGACGACACGCCGCACAATCTCGTCTCGGCCCGCCAGACGCTCGCCGACGTGCATCTGTTCCACCTGATGGGCATGCCGGCCTTGCGTCCGCTGCTGTCGCCCTTGCCCGAGCGCGTGGAGATCGTCGACGAGTGGCACGAGGCCGGCCCGCGGATCGCCGCCGCGCTGGGCATCTGACGCAGGGCCTTTGCCGTTCTTCCCTGCGCCGCACTGCGGGACCGCGGCCTCAAGCCACTGAAAAATCCAGGTTCGTCATAGCCAGGCCGGCGTCGGCGACGGCGAACAGGACACCGCCGCCGGCCGCGTCACCGTTGAAGTCGTAATAAACCTCGCCCGTGTCCATCTCGTAGATGATGCGGTCGCTGGCGTCCTCGGCGAGACCATCGTCATTGGCGCGGAAGGCGGCGGCGGCCAGCGTGCCCGGCGTCAGCGCCGTGAAGATCGCGTCGGACAGGAGGAAGCGGTCGTCGGCCACGATGAAGTCGATGATGGTGTCGACATTGCCGCCCCCCAGCGCCGTGGCGAAGACGAAGGTGTCGTCGCCGCCGAAGCCGCGCAGCGTGTCGGCCCCGCCTTTGCCCTCCAGCCGGTTGTCGCCGGCATTGCCGACGATTTCCTGCGCGATCTCATTGCCGGTGAGCCATATGTCCGAGGTCCCGCCGGAGCCGTTGGTGGTCATGATCTCGACATGGACGTCCGCGTCGAGCGTGTAGCTGACGGCGGCGACCACCCGGTCGGCGGCACCTTGCACCGCGCTCTCCTCGATCACGTCGGCGGAATTGAACACGCGGTAGGTGTCGTCGCCATCGAGCCCGCGCAGCGTGTCGGCCGCGCCCTTGCCGCCGTCATGCAGGACATTGTCGCCGGCATTGCCGATGATCTCCTGGGCCAGCACGTTGCCGGTGAGGTTTATATCGGCCAGCCCTGCCGATGAGGTCGTGCCCAGGATTTCGACCTGCACGCCGGCGCCGAGCGCATAGTCCACCGCCGCCGCGACCTTGTCGGCCGTGCCCTGCGACACGCCTTCGGAAACCGTCGTGGCGGAATTGTAGACGAGATAGGTGTCGTTGCCGGCAAACCCCTTCATCGCGTCGGCGGCGCCGCCGCCATCCTTCAGCGTATTGCCGGCCGCATTGCCCTCGATCGTCTGCGCGAAGGTGTTGCCGGTCAGGTCGATCGCCGCCATACCGGTCGAGCCGTTGGTGGTGAGGCGCTCGATCGAGGCCCCTGCAGTCAGTTGATAGCTGGTCGTGGCGATGACGCGGTCCTCGCCATTGCCGATGATCTCATCGATGACGTCGCCGGCCTGGCCGACGCGGAAGACATCGTCACCCTTTCCCCCGGCCATGGTGTCGTTGCCGTCCTTGCCGTCGATCGTGTCGTTTTCGACCGTACCGATGATGATCTCGCCGGCGTTGGTGCCGTTGACCTTGATGATGTCCGTGCCGTTCGTCCAGTTCGAGAAGGCCAGGCCTGCGAGGTCGAATAGGCCGGCGCCGGTGCGGTCGACGGTGAGCGTGTCCACCGCGGCGCTGCCGGTGACCTTGTCGAAATCGATGATCGCCTCGGAGCCGAACCGCGCGCTGCTGACGCCGGACTGGTAGGTGAGTTGCTCGACGCCGTTGAACACCACCTCGAAGAAGTCGATCGCGCCGGCGTCGGCGAGTTGCACGGTGTCGGTGCCGGCGGCGCCGATCACCCCCTCCGCCTCGCCCTTCACCAGGTCGCTGCCGGCGCGGTAGACGAACTTGTCGGCGCCGTCGTTGCCAAACAGGAGATCGGTGCCGCCGCCGCCCTCCAGCGTGTCGCCGGCGGAGCCGCCATTGATCGTGTCGTCCTCGCTTGATCCGACGAGGTCGTTGGCGACGAAGATTTCGCCCTCGATCGAGATCGTCTGGTCGGGCCTGCCCCAGGTCAGAAAACTGACGCCGCTCAGGTCGGTATCGGCACCCTCCACGACGACCACGTTCTGCTCGGACTTGGTGCCGATGACCTGCTTGATCGCATCGGCGCCTAACTGGTCGTCATTGAAGGTGGCGGTGATGATCTGCGCGAACTGCACCTGCTCGACGTCGACGATCGTGGTCCCGGTGAAATCGTAGTCGGCAACCTGGGTGAGCAGCAGCCCGTCGGTGCCGTCGCCGCCGTCGAAGATCGAGCCCGCCACCGCTCCGAACGGAAGCCGCAGGATGTCGTTGCCGCCATAGGCGAACAGCTTGTCGATGCCGCCGCCATTGTTGAGCGCGCCGATCTGGTCCTTGCCGTCGGTGCCGTGGATCTCGTCGTTGCCCACCGTCCCGAATATCTGGACCTGGTCGAAGCCCGTCCAGTTCGACAGCGTCCAGTCCTTGGCCGAAAAGAAACCGGCCGCGGACATGTCGACCCGCAGGAAATTGTTGCCGGCGCCGCCGGTCAGCGTGACGGTCTCGGAGACCTGCCCGCCGCCGAACTGGCTGCTGTCGAAGGTGGCGGAGATCGAGATGTCGTCGCCATAGACGATCTCGTCGATGTCGACGAGGTCGTCGGCCGAGAAGTCGGTGGAAACATCTACGTTGAGCGTGGGCATGATTCCTCCTTGAAATGAGACGTCATTTCAATGCGAAGATGTCTGCCCCGTCGGAAGGTCGGACGCGCGGGACGCGTCCAGAATTGTCAAAGCCTGCAGCCGGCCCCTAATGTGGGCTCAGGACAATCTTGCAGGCAACATGCTTCCAGATGTTTGCACTATACTCGCACAAGGCCCGCAAAGCCAGCCGCGACAACAAACACGCTGTATTTTACCGTCCTGTCACCCCTGTGACTATCGCCATATCGCCCAATTCTCGTCACGGCGTCGGGCGGCCGCTCGCCGGCTGTCGCCGACCCGGCAATTCACATTTTGGCGGCGGCGTTTACGCAAACTATCGGACGGCCCGGCAAGCGCCTGTTGGGGCACCGAGTGCGGCGCATGGCCGGGCCGCCGACGCTGCGATTGTGACGCGGGCCCTATGACGGCGCCAGTCGGCATATGCCGACTGCCTGCCTTGGCTCGCGTCACCGCAGCTCCTGGTCCCGACGTCCGGTGCCGGCTTCGAAGGGCCGGTCCCGGGCGGCGGGTTGTTCCCGCAAGGCGCATACCGCAGTGGCGGCACGCCTGTTCACGGCATGAATTGAGGACGGCGGGAGGAAGCGGGCCGATCACCTCATCGTCGGTTGCGGGCTTCCGGCCGGGCGCACGGTAGTCTTTCCACCGCGCGCCGCCGCCCTATCTTAGTCGGCTATGAAAGATCTGCCGGCCGACATCGACGCCGATGCCGTCATCACGATCGGGCGCTATCTCGACGACCACGGCCGCTCGGCGCCGGTGTCGCTCGGCATCGCCATCCCGGAGGTCCGCGCGCTCGTCAGCACCCGGCTCTCCAACAAGGCGATCGAGGAGCTGCTCGTCCAGATGGCGGCGACACGCGGCATGGCGGTCCTGCTCGACAATCACGGTTGACTGTGTGGTCCCGGCCGGAACACGTCCGGCCGGGACCTGATGGTTTTGCCTATGCGATGCTGAAGTCCGCATTGGTCAGGCTGAGGCCGGTATCGAGTTTTGCGAACAGCACGCTGGCGCCGGCGCCATTGCCGTCGGCGTCGTAGTACAGCTCGCCGGTGTCAGTCTCGTAGATGATGCGGTCGCTGGCGTCCGCCGCAAGACCCGTCGTGTTCGCCCGGAAGGCGGCAGCGGCAAGCGTGCCGGGGGCGTTGAGGACGGTGAAGACCGCGTTCTCCAGCTCGATCGTGTCGGCCGCCACGTTGAAATCGACGATGGTGTCGACATTGCCGGCACCCAGCGCCGAGGAAAACACGAAAGTGTCGGCCCCGCCGCCGCCTTGCAGGGTGTCGATGCCACCCTTGCCGTCGATGCGGTTCACCCCTGCATTGCCGGTGATCGTCTGCGCGATTTCGTTCCCGGTAAGATCGATGCTCGCCTTGCCGGCCGAACCGTTGGTCTGCACGATCTCGACATGGACGCCGGCGCCGAGCTTGTAGTCGACCGCCGTGACGACCTTGTCGGCGCTGCCCTGCGAGGCAGCCTCGACGATGAGGTCGCCGGAGTTGAAGATGCGGTAGGTGTCGTTGCCGCCAAGCCCCTTCATGGTGTCCGCCGAGCCAGCGCCGCCATCGTGCAGGATGTTGTCGCCGGCATTGCCGGTGATCTCCTGCTTCAACGCGTTGCCGGTGAGGTCGATCGCCGCCTTGCCGGCAGAGCCGTTGGTCGTCATGATTTCGACTTCCACGCCGGCACCGAGCTTGTAGTCGACCGCGGCGGCGACCTTGTCGGCGGTGCCTTGCCCGGCGGCCTCGGCGATGAGGTCGCCGGAATTGTAGACGCGGTAGGTGTCGTTGCCGCCAAGCCCCTTCATGGTATCCGCCGCGCCGGCGCCGCCGTCATGCAGGATGTTGTCGCCGGCATTGCCGGTGATCGTCTGCGCCAGCGCATTGCCGGTCAGGTCGATCGCCGCCTTGCCTGCGTTGGAGGTGGTCGAGAGGATCTCGACCTCGACGCCGGCCCCGAGCACGAAATCCACCGCCGCCGCGACCTTGTCGGCGCTGCCCTTGCCGGCCTCTTCGAGAACCACGGTGCCGGCGGCATAGACCAGGTAGGTGTCGTTGCCGTCGAGCCCCTGCAGCGTGTCGGCCGCGCCGCCGCCGTCCTTCAGCAGGTTGACGCCGTTGTTGCCATAAATTTCCTGCGACAGCGCGTTTCCGGCCAGGTCGATCGCCAAGGTGCCCTTGTAGTTGGCCGTGCTCAGAGTCTCGATGTCATCGTCGGCCGCGAGCGCGAAGCTGTCCCTGGCCGCCACCAGATCGGTGCCGTTCCCGGCTGTTTCGATGATCACGTCGCCGGTGCCATCGACAAAGTACCGGTCGTCGCCGCTGCCGCCATCCAGCGTGTCGTTGCCCTCGCCGCCGTCCAGCCGGTCGTTACCACCCTCGCCGATGAGCGTGTCGTCACCGCCGTTGCCGTTGATCTGGTCGTCGCCTCCCTGGCCGTCATACACATCGTTGCCCAAATGGCCGAAGATGTTGTCGACCAGCTCGTCGCCGGTGAAGACCGTGTCGGAAGCCAGCCCCGCCGTCGTGGTGCGCACGATCTCCGTGACCGTCGAGCTGATCCGGCCGCTGCTGGAGTCGGCCGTGTTGTCCTGCCACACCGTCATGAACTTGCCGGCGAGCAGGCCGGCGATGGAAGGATCCGTATCGGAGCCGCCCGAAACGTTGAGCGTGAACTCGTCGGTCACCGGCGTGCCGTCCGGCATGAACACCCGCGCCAGCACGTCGTTGTCGATGATGTCGAAATTCTTGCGCCAGGTCACCGCGATGAAGCCGTTTTCGAGCATCGTGACGTCGGGCTCGGATTCGTACTGGCTGGACGGCGCGTTGACGCGGATGAAGCCGGTGACGCCGTCGCCGTTGCCGTCGAACACTTTCAGCGTGATCGCCAGATTGCCGGCATCGTCCGATCCCCAGCCGCTGTCCGTATAGACGACCGCCCAGTTGCCGCCCTCCAGTCCGACCACCTTGGAGGCGGTGTTGTCGCCGAAGCTGTCGATGACGAAGTCGTTGACCTTGGTCGTACCGTCGGCGTTGTAGATGCGGGCACGCAGCACCTGGTCGGACGGAGCGGTGTCGGTATAGGTCACGACGTAGCCGCCGGTGCTCAGGCCCGCGACGGCTCCCAGGCCCTGGTTTCCCGGCAGGGCGGAATTCACCTGGAAGAAGCCGCCGTCGAGAATGCCGGTGCCGGCGAAACGCCCTTGCATCACGTTGCCGCCTTGGGTGAAGGTCATGACGACCTCGCCATTGTCGAGGGCGGTCAGCTTCAGGTCGGTGAAGTCGGTGCCGGTATAGAACGTCAGCTCGTCAGGATATTGTTGGCCATTGATGTCGTAGAGGCGCGCCTTGATCCCGGCATCGTTGTCGCCCTCGTCCTTCCAGGCGACCAGGACGGTGCCGTTGGTGAGCTGGATCACCTGCGGCTGGCCGGCTGCCTCGGTGGCGCCGTCATGCGGTATCCTGTAGTTGCCGATGAGATTGTGGTCGGCATCGTAGAAATCGACCAGGATCTGGCCGCCGGCGGCGGCGCTGTTGTTGTAGGCGACGACGGAGTTGCCGTTCGTCAGGCCCGTGATGTGCGGGGCGAACTGGTTGCCGGCTTCGAAGCTGTTCGCCTGGAACTCGGCTTCGACGACCGAGCGGCTGTAGTTGGTGCTAAAGGCCATTGGTGCATTCCTTCTGACAATAGGGTTCCCGCCGCGGCCGTGTGGCGCGGGGATGGATTTTCCTGATGGATGTGCGAAGGTTTCAGCCGGTCTGCCGCGCAGCCTCAGCGGGTGTGGCGGCGCCGGAAGTCCTTTCGCGATTTTCGACGCCAGATAGACGACGCTCGCAGCCTCGTCTTGCACCCACGGGCACCAGGCTTGACCACGGAGGAACTCGTGTCGGCCAGGCGCGAAAAAGATGGTGTTTCAACCGGCATGGCAGCGGGTTTCACCGCCGCGGCCGGCATCCCGTGTTGCCGGAGACCTCCCTCCCCGCGGCGGAAGGAATTTCGATCGTGAGCGACAAGCTCGTGCTCTCGACCCGCGACATGCCGGCGGCGCTCGACGACCAGGCCCGCTTCCAGACCTGGCACGACATGTATGTGGCGGCCTATTGCGAGTTCGACCTCAGCCGGGTCGGCGACAAACCATTCGCCGCGACGACCGAGGCCCGGCAGATCGGCAGCGTCAACGTGGCCGAGACGACGGCGGCGGTCGAACGGCTGGTGCGCGATCGGCGTCAGGTCGCCACCGCCGTGCGTTCCAATTTCTGCCTTGCCTTCAGCCGCGGCAGCAACCCCATCGTCCAGACGCAGCTCGGGCGCGAGACCATCCACCGCCTGGACAGTCCGGTCCTGGTGACGGAGAGCGAGACCGGCGACATCCGCCAGCCCGGCGGCTTCGATTTCTTTCTCATCGACCTGCCCGCCAGGCTGCTGCTGGAGCGCGTGGCGCATGCCTTCGACCTGGTATCGCGACCGCTCGACGCAGCTCCGCAGGCCTCGGCGCACCTCAAGCGCTACCTTGCCATCCTGCCGCAACTGGCGGCGGACAAGGCGGAATCGGCGCTGACCACCCATGTCGAATCGACCCTGATCGACCTGGTGTCGCTTGTCCTGGGGGCCAACGGCGATTCGGCCGAGCTGGCGCGGATGCGCGGCCTGCGTGCCGCCCGGCTGGAGGAGATTTTTGCCCTGATCCGCAAGCACTATGCCGATCCCGAGTTCTCGACGGCGCATGTGGCGCGCCGGCTCGGTCTGACGCCGCGCTACGTCAACGACCTCCTGCAGGAGACCGGCACCGGATTTTCCGAGCGTGTCACCGAACTGCGGCTGCAGGCGGCGCGAAAGATGCTGGCCGACCGCGGCAAGGACCGGCTGAAGGTCATCGACATCGCCTACGCCGTCGGCTTCAACGAGGTGTCCTACTTCAACCGCCGCTTCCGCCAGCGCTTTGGCGAGAAGCCGACGGAAGTGCGCGGCGACGGCTGACCGATTTCGTCCATACCGGAGATGCGGACGGGCGGCCCAATGACGTGGAATGGCGCTTTTGTCGCCGTCCGCCGAGGCCTGGCTCAGACGACGGAAAAATCGGCGCTGGTGAGGGCTAGCCCGGCCGTGATCGTGGCGAAATGGATGCCGGCTGCGGTGCCGGTGCCGTCCGCGTCGTAAAAGATGCTTCCCGTGTCGGTCCGGTAGACGATGCGGTCGTCGGCGTCCCCGGCAAGCCCGGTGGCGTTGGCAAGGAAGGCGGCCGCGGCGAGCGCGCCTTGCGCCAGTGCGGCAAAGATCGACGCCGACAGAAGAAGAACGTCCTCGCCGACGCCGAAATCGGTGATCGTGTCGACATTGTCGGGCCCGAGCGCGCTGGCGAAGACGAAGCTGTCGGCACCGCCGAGCCCGCTCAGCCTGTCCGTCCCGCCCTGCCCCTCCAGCCGGTTGTCGCCGGCATTGCCGTAGATACGCTGGCCGAGCTCGTTGCCGGTCAGGTCGATTGCCGCGTGTCCGGCCGCCGAGATGGTGGTCATCACCTCGACATCGGCGCCAGCGCCGAGCACATAATCCACCGCCGCGGCCACACGGTCGGTGCCCCGTCCGGCCACCTCGACGATCGTGGTCGCCGCGGAACGGACGATATAGGTGTCGTCGCCCAGGAACCCGCTGAGCACATCGCCTGCCCCACCGCCGTCCCCCAGAACATTGTCGCCGGCATTGCCGGTGATCGCCTGCGCAAGCTCGTTACCGGTGAGTTTGACGGCCGCCGTGCCGCCTGCCGACAGGGTGCTCATCGCCTCGACATGGACGCCGGCCGCCAGCGCATAGTCGACCGCCGCGGCGACCTTGTCGGAAGCGCCCTGGGCGGCGCCCTCGACGATGGTCGTGCCCGAAGTGTAGATGCGATAGGTGTCGTTGCCGGACAGGCCGCGCAGGTGATCGGCGGCGCCGGCGCCGTCGGTCAGCACGTTGTCGCCGGCATTGCCGACGATCTCCTGCGCGAAGCCGTTGCCGGTCAGGTCGATGGCGGCGGTGCCGACTGAACCGTTGGTAGTCAGGCGCTCGACATGCACGCCGGCGCCGAGCCTGTAGTCGACTGCCGCCATCACCCGGTCGGCCTCGCCCTGCGCCGCGCCCTCGGCAATGAGGTCGGCGGCGTTGAAGACCCGGTAGACGTCGTTGCCGCCGAGCCCTTTCATGACGTCCGCCGCGCCCTTGCCGCCATCATGCAGGACATTGTCGCCGGCATTGCCGATGATCGCCTGGGCCAGCCTGTTGCCGGTGAGATCGAGGGCCGTCAGGCCGCCATTCACGGTGGTGCGCAGCGTCTCCACCGCGGAGTCCGCGGCAAGCGTGTAGTCGATGTTGGCGGCGACCAGGTCGGTGCCCTGCCCCGCCTTCTCGAACACGCCGTCGCCCGCGCCGTTCACGTAATAAATGTCGTTGCCGCGTCCGCCGTGCAGGGCGTTGTCGGCGCTATTGCCGAAGATGACGTCGTCGCCGTCGCCGGTCACCGCGTTCTCGATCACCGTTCCGGCGGCGATCTCGATAAATTGCCCGCCCTCCAGCGTCGAAAACGCGCCTTCCCGCAGATCGAGGCGGATGTCGCCGCGTACCGCCGCCATGTTCAGCCAGTCGAGACCGGCATCGCCGTCGTCGACGAGCCGGCGCGCCGGATCGAGCGCGGCCATCGCCGAAAACTCGTCGGTGAAGTGGTAGACGTCGTCGGCGCCTTCGGCGCGGCCGTGGATGCGGAACTGGACGTCAGTGAGTTGGCCCGACGATCCGCCGGCTCGCGAGACCCGGATCGACCATTCGCCTTCCGCCGCGACGTTGCGCAGTCCCTCGACGCTGAACCGCCAGATCACGTCGGCATAGGTGATCGACGGCGTGTCGTAATAAAGCAGCGGATGGACGCTGCCGTCGGGCGCGATCAGCTCGGCGCTCAGCACCGGGAAAGTGGAATTGACGAAGCGCAGCGTGACGTCGACCTGCTCGACCACCAGGTCCGAGGCCAGCGACAGCGTATAGATGGCGGGCTGCTCGGTGATCGCCAGGTTCGCCTTGCCCGACAGGTCGACGAAACTCTCGTTCGTCGAGGTGCGGGGCGCGCCGAACAGCCCCCAGGCCTCGGCCATGCGCACCGCGTTGTAGCCGTTGACCACGCCGTAGCCGTAGTTGACGTGGTAATGCAGGCCGCCGCCGTTCCAGCTGTCGGCGCCGTTCACCACCCAGGTGCCGTTCTCGAACCCGGTGCTTGCAGCGCCGATGGCGCTTCCCGTATGGGTGGCCGACAGCGCAAGAATGTCGCGCACGTCGCGCCAGCCGAGATTTTCGTTCGCCTCCAGCATGAGCGCCGCGACGCCGGACACGACGGGCGCTGCCCCGGAGGTGCCGCCGAACTGGTTGGTGTAGTCGTTGTCCCCACCGCCGTTCCAGTTCCATCCCTCTTCGCCGAGGATGTCGACAGTGACCATGTTGTAGCCGGCCGGTGCCGAGACCAGGACATTGGCGCCGTGGTTGGAATAGTCGGCCGCCAGACCGTCCTCCGTCACCGATCCCACCACGACCGCGTGCCGCGAGACGTTCAGCCCGATGCTCTGGGCGTTCCAGTAGTCGTTGCCAGCCCCCTTGACGACAATCGTCCCGAGCCCACCGCGGCCGTTCTCGGCTAAATCTTCCCAGATGCCGGCGATCTGAAAATCGACGGTGTCGGGGCGGATGACGTTGTGGCTGTAGTAAAAGGACGACCTGAAACTCCAACTGTTGTTGACCACGTCGAGCAGCGCGCCCTGGGCCAGCGCCGCATACAGGCCGGTCAGCGTGCCCATGTTGACGTAGAGCGGCGTGGCGGGGTTGAAGATGTCGAAGCCGGTCAGCCCGGCGCCCGGCGCCACGCCCACCGAGCCCTTGCCGTCCAGCGCCGCGGCGATGACGCCGGCGACATGCGTGCCGTGCTCGGTGCCGTGCGGGTTGCCGTCCTTGGCCGGGCCGGTATAGGCGGCGTCGTAGACCGTGCCCTCGAAGACGAGATGTTTGGTCGCGTCATAGTTCGCCGCGAGCTCGGGATGGGCGTACTGGATGGCGCTGTCGTAGATGCCGACCGAGACGCCCGCGCCGGTATAGTCGTCCCAGACCGTCGGCATGTCGCCGATCAGCGCGAGATGCCACTGCGCATCGTAGAGCGGATCGCTTGGATGCGGCATGCCCCCTTGCACCCCACATGGCGCCGGCGGCCCGCAATGGCCGTCCGCTGCCGGTGAATTAGGCACATGCCGGCGGATTGTTCAACGGGAATCTGACGCGTATCTCCGCGGCCGGCGATCTTCTTCCTTCGCGATCGATGTCCGGCCGGGTGAGACGCGTGTGAAATCCCCTTGGACGCGTCGCGAATCCCGGCTACGCCACCGAAAAATCCGCATTGGTGAGCGCCAGCCCGGCGGTGATCGTGGCGAAGTGGACACCGGCCACCCCGCCCACGCCGTCCTCGTCATAGAACAGCTTGCCCGTGTCGCTCTCGTAGACGATGCGGTCGGTCGCATCCTGGGCGAGCCCTGTGGTGTTGGCCCGGAACGCCGCGGCCGCAAGCGTGCCGGTGTTCAGTTCGGTGAAGATCGCATCCGACAGCAGGAAGCGGTCGTCGGCGACGTTGAAGTCGGTGACGATGTCGACATTGCCGGCGCCGAGCGCGGTGGCAAAGACGAAGGTGTCCTTGCCGCCAAGGCCGCTGAGCACGTCGAGCCCGCCCTTGCCTTCCAGCCGGTTGTCGCCGGCGTTGCCGACGATCTCCTGCGCCAATTCGTTGCCGGAAAGATCGATGGCGGACGTGCCGCCCGAGCCGTTGGTGGTCATGATCTCGACATGCACGCCGGCGCCGAGCGTGTAATCCACGGCGGCTACGACGCGGTCGGCATTGCCCTGCGCCGCCGCCTCGACGATGACGTCGCCGGAATTGAAGATGCGGTAGGTATCGTTGCCGCCGAGCCCGCGCAGGATGTCCGCCGCGCCCTGGCCGCCGTCATGCAGCACGTTGTCGCCGGCATTGCCGGTGATGTCCTGCTTCAGCGCGTTGCCGGTGAGGTCGATACCCGCCGTGCCGCCGCTGCTGCTGGTGGTCAAGATCTCGACGTGCACGCCGGTGCCGAGCTTGTAGTCGATTCCGGCGGCCACGCGGTCGGCGCTGCCCTGGGTCGCGCCCTCGACGACCACGGTGTCGGCGCTGTAGATGAGATAAGTGTCGTTTCCGCTCAGACCGCGCAGCAGGTCTCCGGCGCCGACACCGTCCTTCAGAACGTTCTGCCCGGCATTGCCGATGATTTCCTGCTTCAGTGCATTGCCGGTAAGGTCGATGGCTGTCGTGCCGGTCGAGGATGTCGTGGTGAGCAGTTCGATGTCGGCGCCGGCCGCCAGCGCATAGCTCGCCCGCGCCGCCACCCGGTCCGCCGTGCCGTTGCCGGCGATCTCGATGACGACGTCGGCCTGCGTGTCGACGAAGTAGGTGTCGTTGCCGGCATTGCCTTCAAGCCGGTCGACGCCGCTGCCGCCGTCGAGGATGTCGTCCCCGTCCGCCGCCGTGATCGTGTCGTCGCCTGCGCCGCCCTTGACGGTGATCTTTGCCAGCGCGCCCAAAGCGCCGCTCATGCTGATGACATCGTCGCCGCCGCCGGCGTCGAGCACCAGGTTCTCCACCGTACCGACATCGAGCGCAAACGGCACGGGATTGGTCCGCTGCAGCAGCACCCGGCCGATGTTCTCGGCGATGGTGAATATCTCGGCGCCGGCGCCGCCGTTGATCTCGGCGGTGTCGGTGCCCTCGCCACCCTCCATCACGTCGCTGCCGTCGCCATCGTTCCAGATCATGCGGTCGTCACCGGCCTCGCCCAGCAAGATGTCGCCGCCGATCCCGCCGACAAGCGTGTCGTTGCCGTCGCCGCCTTTCAGCACGTCCTGCCCGCCGCCGCCCTTGAGCGTATCGTTGCCGGTGCCGCCTTCGATCGACACCGCCCGCAAATGGCTCGAGGCATCGATGCTGTCGTTGCCGCCGAGCGCCCGCACGACGATGGCGTCACCCGATTCCACCCTGGTTATCTCCACCGTCGCGGCAAGGCCGGAGACGGTCGTCTTGGCACTGCCGCCCGAGATCACCACGGCATTGGCGCCGTTGGTGCCGTTGACGGTGACCTTGTCGGCGGCTGCGTCGCCGACGCTGCCGCCCGCCGCGGCCAGGTTGATCTTCACCAGGTCGACGTCGGTTCCGGAGAGGTCGTTGACGACGATATTATCGGTCCCGGCCAGGGCGTTGAGTTCGATCTGCTCGATATCGTCGAGGTCCATGACGATGTTGGCGATGTCGCGGAAGAAGCGGACCCGCCCGCCATTCGCGGCGATGTCGAAAGTCTCGTTGGCGCCGCTGCCGTTGAACAGCAGCGCATCGAAGCCGGCCTGGCCTTCGACCACGTCGCTGCCGTCGCCCGGGTCCCACTGGAACACGTCGTTGCCGGCCCCAAGGAAGGCCACGTCGTTGCCCTGCTGGCCGTCCACGAAATCGTCGCCCTCGCCGCCGAGCAGAAGATCGATGCCGTTGCTGCCCAAAATCGTGTCGTTGCCGGCGCCGCCGTCGATGGTGATCCTGATCAGCGCCGCCAGATTGCCGGTCGTCGAGATGAAATCGTCGCCGCTGCCGGCGTTCAGCACCAGGTTCTCGGTCGTGCCGATGTCGAGCGAGGAAGGCGCCGGATCGAGCCGATCGAAGCGCACCCTTGCGCCGTTGGCGGTGATCGTGAACTCCTCCGCGCCGGCGCCGCCATTGACCTCGGCCGTGTCGGTGCCCTCGCCGCCCTCCATCAGGTCGGTACCGTCTCCGGAATTCCAGATCATGCGGTCGTCGCCGGCCTCGCCCAGCATCTGGTCGTCGCCGATGCCGCCGGAAAGCGTGTCCTTGTCCGCTCCGCCGACCAGCACGTCGTTGCCGCCGCCGCCCTTCAGCGTGTCGTTCCCGACGCCGCCATTCAGCGTCACCGCATGCAGCGCCGCGGATGCGTCGATGCCGTCGTCGCCGTCGAGCCCGTTCACCGCCACGACGTCGGTCGCCTCCAGCGTCGCTATCGACACCACGGCCTGCAGCCCCGCGATCTTGGCGTCGGTCGCGCCGCCGGACACAACGATGGCATCGCCAGCCCCCGTGCCGTTGACCGCGACCGTATCGATCTGCGCATCCCCGGCGGTTCCGCCGATCACGCCGGCCAGGTTGACCGCGACCTGCGTGACGTCTGTCCCGGAGAGATCGTTGACGGTGATCGTATCGGCGCCGCCGAGGGCGTTGTGCTCGAGCCGCTCGACGTCGTTCAGGTCCATGACGATGTTGCCAACGTCGCGGAAGAATCTCACCCGCCCGCCATTGGCCGCGATGTCGATATTCTCGTTGGCGCCGCTGCTGTTGAACAGCATGCGATCGAAGCCGGCCTGGCCTTCGACCACGTCGCTGCCGTCGCCCGGGTCCCACTGGAAGACGTCGTCGCCGGTACCGAGGAAGGCGACATCGTTGCCCTGCTGGCCGTCGATGAAATCGTTGCCGATGCCGCCCAGCAGGACATCCGCGCCGTTGCTGCCGAGGATCGTGTCGTTGCCCGAGCCGCCGTCGACGGTGATCTTGATCAGGGCGGCGAGATTGCCGGTGGCGGAGATCTTGTCGTCGCCGCCGCCGGCATTGAGCACGAGGTTTTCCGTCGTGCCGATGTCGAGCGCCGACGGTGCCGGATCGAGGCGGTCGAACCGCACCCGCGTTCCGTTGGCGGTGATGGTGAAGACCTCGCCGGCGGCACCGCCATTGGCTTCGGCCATGTCGACGCCGTCACCGCCTTCCATCAGGTCGGTGCCGTCGCCGGAATTCCAGATCATGGTGTCGTCGCCGGCCTCGCCGAATATCTGATCGTCGCCGCCGCCGCCCTCAAGCGTGTCGTTGCCGCCGCCGCCGCTCAGGATGTCGTCTGCCGCGCCGGGGACTGATCCGCCCGATGTCGCGACAGTCGCAGAGACGAGATCCGGCGTGATGGTCTCGTTGGCATCGGTGCCCGTGAAGGTAGCCATGACTGCTCCCGATCGGTGTCTTCCGCACGGAGGGAAGGCGAAAACTATCGACGCGACCGCGAGAATATCCGATGGCAGCCGCCGGCCGGCAAGACAAGGCCTTCGGCACCTTGGCGAGCCACTGCAACGGGTCGATGTCGCTTGGCGATGCCGAACGATACCGATCCGTTACCCGTGGCCCATTGATTGAACGAGACTGCAAAGGCTGCCGGACATCGGAGCGCCTGCTCCCTGCCGCGCGCCGCCGGAGCGGGCGCCGCGAGGATCAGGCCCCGCGGCGCATGAAATTCACACCACCACGAAGTCGGCGTTGGTCAGTGCCGGCAATCCCGTGAGCGTGGCAAAGTGGATGCGCGCGCCGGCGCCGTTGGCGTCGGCGTCGTAGTAGAGCCGGCCGGTGTCGGTCTCGTAGATGATGCGGTCGTTGCTGTCCTGCGCCTCTCCGGTGGTGTTGGCCCGGAAATTGGCCAGGCTCAGCGTTCCGGTCGTGGTCAGCGCGGCAAAGATCGCATTTTCCAGCCGTATCGTATCGTCGACGACGCTGAAGTCGGCGATCGTGTCGATATTGGTCGCGCCGAGGGTGGAGGAGAACAGGAAGAAATCCTTGCCGGCTCCTCCCGTCAGCACGTCGTCGCCCGCCTTGCCGTCGAGGATGTTGGCGCCGGCATTGCCGGTGATCGACTGCGCGATCTCATTGCCGGTGATATCGATGCCAGAGGTTCCAGAGGCGCCATTGGTCTGCATGATCTCCACATGCACACCGGCGCCGAGCGTGTAGTCGATCGCCGACACCACCCTGTCGGCCGTCCCCTGCGTCGACGACTCGACGATGATGTCGCCGGCGTTGTAGACGCGGTAGGTGTCGTTGCCGCCGAGCCCGGTCATCGTATCGGCGGCGCCCGCCGCGCCGGAGCTCAGGATGTTGTCGCCGGCATTGCCGGTGATCTGCTGCGCCAGCGCATTGCCGGTCAGATCGATGGCCGATGTCCCGGCAGCGCCGTTGGTCTGCATGATCTCGACCTCGATCCCGGCCTTGAGCACGTAGTCGACGGCGGCCAGCACGCGGTCCGCGGTGCCCTGCCCGGCGCCTTCGACGATCACGTCGCCGGCATTGTAGACGCGGTAGGTGTCGTTGCCGCCGAGCCCGGTCATCGTATCGGCGGCGCCCGCCGCGCCGGAGCTCAGGATATTGTCTCCGGCATTGCCGGTGATCTGCTGCGCCAGCGCATTGCCGGTGAGGTTGATCGCCGTCGTGCCGGCAGCGCTGGTGGTGGTGAGCAGCTCGATCTGGACCCCCGCCTTCAGCACATAGCTCACGCCGGCTGCCACCTTGTCCGCCGTGCCCTGGCCCGCCCCCTCGACGACGACGGTCCCGCTATTGCGGACGATGTAGGTGTCGTTGCCGCCGAGCCCGGTCATCGTGTCGACGCCGGCGCCACCGCCGTCGGAGAGGATGTTGGCGCCGGCATTGCCGGTGATGTCCTGCACCAGCGCGTTGCCGGTAAGGTCGATGGCCGCCGTCCCGGCCGCGTCGTCGGTCGCCATGATCTCGACCTCGACGCCCGATTTCAGCACGTAGTCCAAGCCTGCGATCACCCGGTCGGCTGTGCCCTGCCCGGTCGCCTCGACGATCACGTCGCCGGCGTTGAAGACCCGGTAGGTGTCGTTGCCGCCGAGGCCCCTCAGCGTATCCGCAGCACCCGCCGCACCGGCGCTCAGGATGTTGTCGCCGGCATTGCCGGTGATGTCCTGCGCCAGCGCGTTGCCGGTGAGGTCGATCGCCGCCGTGCCGGCCGCGTCGTCGGTCGCCATGATCTCGACCTCGACGCCGGCCTGCAGCACATAGTCCAAGGCCGCCGCCACTTTGTCGGCCGTGCCCTGCCCGGCGCTTTCGACGATCACGTCGCCGGCGTTGAACACCTTGTAGGTGTCGTTGCCGCCGAGGCCGGTCATCGTGTCGGCCGCACCCGCCGCGCCGGAGCTCAGGATGTTGTCGCCGGCATTGCCGGTGATCTGCTGCGCCAACGCATTGCCGGTCAGATCGATGGCCGACGTGCCGGCCGCATCCTCCGTTTCGAGCAATTCGACATGGACGCCGGCGGCCAGCGCATAATCCACGGACGCCATCACGCGGTCGGCCGCGCCTTCGGCGGCGCCCTCGATGATGATCGCGGCGGAGTTGCCGACCTTGTAGGTATCGTTGCCGCCGAGACCCCGCAGCGTGTCGATGCCGGCGCCGCCGCCGTCTGCCAGAATGTTGTCGCCGGCATTGCCGGTGATCTTCTGGGCGAACGTGTTGCCGGTGATGTTGATGGCGCTTGTTCCACCCGAGGAACTGGTGGTCATCACCTCGACTTCGCTGCCGGCCGTCAGGACATAGGACGCCTTCACCACGACCTTGTCGTTGGCGCCCTCGCCCACCGCCTCGGTGACGACATCGCCGGCGTTGTCGACGTAGAAGGTATCGTCACCCTTTCCGCCGGCCAGGGTGTCGGCGCCGCCGGCGCCATCCAGGACGTCGTCGCCGTCGAGGCCCTCGAGCTTGTTGGCCGAGCCGTTGCCGGTCAGCTTGTCGATGAAGTTGGAGCCGCGCAGGTTCTCGAAGCCGATGAAGGTGTCGCCCTCCGCATGCCCGCCGGTGGCGACGCCGGTCGCGAGGCTGACGGTCACCCCGGCGTCCGATCCGGCATAGCTCAGCGTATCGCTGCCCGTGCCGCCGTCGACATTGTCGTAGCCGACATGGCCGGTATAGGTGTCGGCGCCGCCGTTGAGGAGTATCTGGCTGCCGTAAAGGGTTGTGATGCCGCTGAGGTCGAAGACGTCGGCGCCTGTGGTACCGAACAGCGCCGCGCCGTTGAGGTTGAGCTCCTCCACCCCGGCCGCCGCATTCAGGATGAGGCTCGACAGTGTTGTATTGTCGGTCAGGAAGACGCGGTCGTACTCCGTGCCGCCGATGAAGCTGTCCTTGCCGGCCTCGTTTCCGCCGATGTAGAAGTAGTCGTCGCCCGCTCCGCCATCGAGCGTGTCGTCGCCCTTGCCGCCGGTGAGCTCGTCATTGCCGTCGCCGCCCGACAGCGTGTCGTTGCCGTCGCCGCCATCGACCAGATCCGTGCCGACATGGCCGGTATAACTGTCGACGCCGAGGCCGAGCTGGATGAGGGAATAGGGGAGCGACGTCAGGCCGCTGAGGTCGAAGACGTCGGCCCCATCCGTCCCGGAAAGCGTCCAGCCGTTGAGGGTCAGTTCCTCGACGCTGCCGGCCTTGAGCGAAAGATAGGATACCGAGACGTCGGCGATGAGATAGACGCGGTCATAGTCGTCGCCGCCGACGAAGCTGTCCTTGCCGGTCTCGTTGCCGCCTATGTAGAAATAGTCGTCGCCGGCGCCGCCGTTAAGATTGTCGTCGCCCTTGCCGCCGGTGAGTTCGTCATTGCCGTCGCCGCCCGACAGGGTGTCGTTGCCGTCGCCGCCGTCGACCAGGTCCGTGCCGATGTGCCCGGCATAGCTGTCGGCGCCGCCGTTGAGATTGATCGTCGCATAATCGATGGAAGACAGGCCGCTGACGTCGAAGACATCGTCTCCGCTGGTTCCCGACAGCGTCCAGCCGTTGAGGCTCAGATGTTCGACGCTGCCGGCCTTGAGGGTCAGGCTCGACAGCGCGGTATCGGCGGTGAGCGACAGGTAGTCGAAACCCGCGCCACCGACATAACTGTCCTTGCCCACTTCGCTGCCGCCGATATAGAAGGTGTCGTCCCCCTCGCCACCTTCCAGCGTGTCGTCGCCCTTGCCGCCGGTGAGCAGGTCGTTGCCCTTGCCGCCGGAAAGCTTGTCGTTGCCGTCGCCGCCGTCGACGAGGTCGCTGCCGACATGGCCCACATAGCCGTCGGCGCCGGCGTTGAGATTGATGGTGACATAGTCGATGGACAAGACGCCGCTGACGTCGAAGGCGTCGTTGCCGCCCGTTCCCGACAGCGTCCAGCCGTTGAGGCTCAGATAGTCGACGCTGCCGGCCTTGAGCGTCAGGCTCGACAGAACGGTATCGGCGGTCAGGAACAGATAGTCGTTTCCGGCACCCCCGACGAAGCTGTCCTTTCCGCTATCGGTTCCGCCGATAAAGAAATAGTCGTCGCCGCCGCCGCCATTGAGGCTGTCGTCGCCCTTGCCGCCGGTGAGTTGGTCGTGGCCGTCGCCGCCCGACAGCGTGTCGTTGCCGTCGCCGCCGTCGACCATGTCCGTTCCGACATGGCCGACATAGCTGTCGGCTTCGGCGCCGAGATTGATCGTGACCGCGTCGAGCGCCGCCAGGCCGCTGACGTCGAAGACGTCCTTGCCGCTCGTTCCCGACAGCGCCCAGCCGTTGAAGCTCAGCTGCTCGACGCTGCCGGCCTTGAGCGTCAGGCTCGACAACGACGTATCGGCCGTGAGCTGGACGTAGTCGTAGTCGGCTCCGCCGACATAGCTGTCCTTGCCGACGTCGTTGCCGCCGATATAAAAAACGTCGTCGCCGCTTCCGCCGTTGAGCACGTCGTCGCCCTTGCCGCCGGTCAGCTGGTCGTAGCCACCGCCGCCCGACAGCGTGTCGTTGCCGTCGCCGCCGTCGACGATGTCGGTGCCGGCATGGCCGGTAAAGCTGTCGACGCCGTTGCCGAGATTGATGGCACCGCCATAGAAATTGGTCAGCCCGCTCAGGTCGAACGTGTCGTTGCCGCCGGTTCCCGACAGCGAATAGCCTTGGGAGTTGAAATCCTCGACGCTGCCGGCCTTGAGCAGGAGGCTGGACAGCGATGTGTCGGCGAAGAGCGCGAGAACGTCGTAATTGGCTCCGCCGTTGAACGTGTCGGAGCCCGCATCGGTGCCGCCGATGTAGAAGATGTCGTCTCCGGCGCCGCCGTTCAGCGTGTCGTCGCCGGTGTCGCCATAGAGAACGTCGTTGTCATTGCCGCCGTCGAGCGTGTCGTTGCCGCCGCCGCCACGGATTTCGTCGTTGCCTTCGAGACCGTTCAGCGTGTCGTTGCCGGTGTCGAGAAGAGGGTCGCCGCCGTCGGGATAGCCATAGATGAAATCCCCGTCCACCGTGCCGTTCTTGGTGTCAGCGCCATTCGTTCCGAAGATGGTAGCCATCCGGATTCCCCCCGCCAAAGATGTCGATATGCTTGAGCGCCTTCGCAGGTCACCCGGCCCCGCCTGATTTGTAGATTTTCTTAAGGAAATAATCAACTGTCAACTTGCGAGTATTCTTTGGCTTCTTCCAAGGCCCGCAAAGACATCGACAACCGAAACATGATCACCGATCGGCATGTAGTTAGCCGGAGCTGATCTCGCATTGTGCTCGGAAGCTGCGGAACGAAGGTCAAATCCACTCGACTTCGACCTGGATCGAAGTCGAACGACCGACGATGCGCGAGGCTCCTCTGCCCGTCCCCCCCACTCGCATCCATGCCGGCATGATGCGTTCCCCATCCCCGCTATCCACATGCCCACCCACAAGATGTTGAGGCTGCGGGATTGCCGCAAACGAATCCTTGACGGCCCCGGACGAGTCGCCTTTTATGGATGACGCGCCTCTGTTGCGGGCGCGGCCGGCGGGCCTTCCCGCAGGCCCTGTGAAGTGAACCTTCAAGTGTTTTCGGGCATTTCGCCGCCCCTTCCGGGCGGGCGGAGGCCTGTTGCGTCACGCGTGGCTTTTTTCGCGCCGGAAAGCGTCGAAAGGGTGGCGAGAAAGGTGTGGTTAACCTATATTTAGTGTTTACCGACGACGATGGACGCTAGATGAAGTGGTTAGTCGACTTCGGGATCAAGCGGCGGCCGGAACGCAGGGGCCGCCTCGAGGGCTCGATCCGAGGCGTCGACGCAGTGCTCCACGGGGCGGCCTTCCCGGACGAGGCGGAAGGTTTCGGGGCAAAGGTGCCGCGGCCATGACGGCGGCGGCGGACGGTGGATCTAGCCCTGCCGATGAGAGCCGGTGGCAGCCGGCGGGCAGGCGCTATATATAGACATGAAGGACTGAGCATCATGCGGATCGAGCGGCGTTTCACCAAGTCCGGACAGAGCCCCTATGCGGAGATCGAGTTCCGCAAGGCGGTGAGCGAGATCAAGAACCCGGACGGCTCCGTCGTCTTCCGGCTGGCCGACATCGACGTGCCCCAGCAGTTCTCGCAGGTCGCCGCCGACATTCTGGCGCAAAAGTACTTCCGCAAGGCCGGCGTGCCGGCGCGGCTGAAGAAGGTCGAGGAGACCTCCGTCCCGTCCTTCCTGTGGCGCTCGGTGCCCGACACCGAGGCGCTCGCCGCGCTGCCCGAGGCCGAGCGCTACGGCTCCGAGACCGACGCCCGCCAGGTCTTCGACCGGCTGGCCGGCACCTGGGCCTATTGGGGCTGGAAGGGCGGCTACTTCGCATCGGAAGAGGATGCGAGGACGTTCCGCGACGAGCTCGCCTACATGCTCGCCACCCAGCGCGTCGCCCCCAACTCGCCGCAATGGTTCAACACCGGCCTGCACTGGGCCTACGGGATCGACGGCCCCGGCCAGGGCCATTTCTACGTCGACCCGTTCACCGGCAAACTCACCAAGTCGAAATCCGCCTACGAGCATCCGCAGCCGCATGCCTGCTTCATCCAGGGCGTGCAGGACGACCTCGTCAACGAGGGCGGCATCATGGACCTGTGGGTGCGCGAGGCGCGCCTGTTCAAATACGGCTCCGGCACCGGCTCCAATTTTTCCATGCTGCGCGGCGAGGGCGAAAAGCTTTCCGGCGGCGGAAAATCGTCGGGCCTGATGAGCTTTCTGAAGATCGGCGACCGCGCCGCCGGCGCCATCAAGTCGGGCGGCACGACGCGCCGCGCCGCCAAGATGGTGATCGTCGACGCCGACCATCCCGACATCGAGGCCTTCATCGACTGGAAGGTGAAGGAGGAGGAAAAGGTCGCCTCGCTCGTCACCGGCTCCAAGATCGTGAAAAAACACCTCGCCGCGATCATGAAGGCCTGCGTCAACTGCGAAGGCAGCGACGACGACTGTTTCGACCCGTCGGTCAACACCGCGCTGAAGCGCGCCATCAAGGACGCCAAGAAGAGCGCCGTGCCGGAGAACTACGTCAAGCGCGTCATCCAGTTCGCGCGCCAGGGCTACACCGCGCTCGACTTCAGGACCTACGACACCGACTGGGATTCCGAGGCCTATCTCACCGTCTCCGGCCAGAACTCCAACAACTCGATCTCGCTCAGGGACGATTTCCTGCGCGCCGTCGAGACCGACGGAGTGTGGAACCTGATCCGCCGCATGGACGGAAAGGTCCACAAGACCCTCCCCGCCCGCGACCTTTGGGAGAAGATCGGCTACGCCGCCTGGGCCTCGGCCGATCCGGGCCTGCATTTCAACACCACCATGAACGACTGGCACACCTGTGTGTCGGCCGGCGCCATCCGCGCCTCCAATCCGTGCTCGGAATACATGTTTTTGGACGACACGGCCTGCAACCTGGCGTCCATCAACCTGCTGCCCTACCGCAACGCCGACGGCAGCATCGACATCGCCGCCTACGAGCACACCGTGCGCCTGTGGACCATCGTGCTGGAAATCTCCGTCATGATGGCGCAGTTCCCGTCCAGGGAGATCGCAAAGCTCTCCTACGACTACCGCACGCTCGGCCTCGGCTACGCCAATATCGGCGGCCTGTTGATGACCTCCGGCATCCCCTATGATTCGGCCGAGGGCCGCGCCATCTGCGCCGCGCTCACCGCCATCATGACCGGCGTCGCCTATGCCACCTCGGCCGAGATGGCGGCCGAGCTCGGCGCCTTCCCCGACTACGACCGCAACAGCGTCCACATGCTGCGCGTCATGCGCAACCATCGCCGCGCCGCCTATGGCGAGAAGGACGGCTACGAGAAGCTGGCGGTCAACCCGGTGCCGCTGGTGCATGCCGACCTCGTCCAGAGCGAGCTCGGCGAGCATGCGAAAACCGCATGGGACCGCGCCATCGAGCTCGGCGAGGAGCACGGTTTTCGCAACGCCCAGGCGACGGTGATCGCGCCGACCGGCACGATCGGCCTGGTCATGGACTGCGACACCACCGGCATCGAGCCCGACTTCGCCCTGGTGAAGTTCAAGAAGCTGGCCGGCGGCGGCTACTTCAAGATCATCAACCGCGCCGTGCCCGAGGCGCTGCGCACGCTCGGCTATTCGGAAAGCCAGATCGCCGAGATCGAGGCCTATGCGGTCGGCCACGGCAATTTGAACCAGGCGCCCGGCGTCAACCTGACCACGCTCAGGACGAAGGGATTCACCGACGACAAGATCGAGGCGCTCAACGCCGCGCTGAAGTCGGCCTTCGACATAAAGTTCGTCTTCAACCAGTGGACGCTCGGCGCCGACTGGCTGAAGCAGACGTTCGGCTTCACCGACGAGCAGCTCAACGATTTCTCCTTCGAGATGCTGCCGTCGCTCGGCTTCACCAGGAAGGAGATCGAGGCCGCCAACATCCATGTCTGCGGCGCCATGACGCTGGAGGGCGCGCCCTTCCTGAAAGCCGAACACCTGCCGGTGTTCGACTGCGCCAATCCCTGCGGCAAGATCGGCAAGCGCTACCTGTCGGTCGAGAGCCACATCCGCATGATGGCGGCGGCGCAGCCCTTCATCTCCGGCGCCATCTCCAAAACCATCAACATGCCGAACGAGGCGACCGTCGAGGACTGCAAGAACGCCTACATGCTGTCGTGGAAGCTGGCGCTGAAGGCCAACGCGCTCTACCGCGACGGCTCGAAGCTGTCGCAGCCGCTGAACGCCTCCCTCATCGCCGACGAGGATGAGGACGAGGACGACGCGGTCGAGGCGCTGGTCGCGGCCCCCGCAGCCGCCAAGGCCGTGCAGGTGACGGAAAAGATCGTCGAGCGCGTGGTCGAGCGCCTCTACCGCGACCGCGAAAAGCTGCCGAACCGCCGCCAGGGTTATACGCAGAAGGCGGTCGTCGGCGGCCACAAGGTGTACCTGCGCACCGGCGAGTTCGGCGACGGGCGGATCGGCGAGATTTTCATCGACATGCACAAAGAAGGCGCGGCCTTCCGCGCCATGATGAACAATTTCGCCATCGCCATTTCGCTCGGCCTGCAATACGGCGTGCCGCTCGAGGAATATGTGGAGGCCTTCACCTTCACCAAGTTCGAGCCGGCGGGCGTGGTCATCGGCAACGATGCCATCAAGAACGCCACCTCGATCCTCGACTACGTCTTCCGCGAGCTCGCCGTCTCCTATCTCGGCCGCCACGACCTCGCCCATGTCGACGTGTCGGATTTTTCCAACACCTCGCTGGGAAAAGGCATCCAGGAGGGCAAGACCAATCTGGTCTCGACCGGCTGGACGCGCGGCCACAAGCCGACGCTGGTCGGCAAGTCGAACGAGGCCAAGGGGTTTGCCGGCGCCGGTGCAGGTGGCTCCAGCCCCTCCCCCGCCGCCGCTCCCGTCCGCGCCGCGCCGACCGCTTCCGGCGGTTCCAACGTGCGCGCCTTCACCGGCAGCACCGTGACCGCGCTGAAGCCGCTCGCCTCCGAACTGCGCGACGAGGTCACCGCCTTCAAGCGCGACTACGAGGAGCGGGCGAAGGAGCTGGCGGAAGACATCGCCTTCGACGAGGAATGGGCACCCGAGGCCGACGCCTCCCCCACGCCCGCCGCCTCCGCCGCGCCGACCTCCCGCGCCGCCGCCTCGTCCGGCGCTTCGGCGACGGCCGACCTCTTCACCGACGCGGCGGCGCGCGAAGCGTCCGACGCCAAGGCGATCGCCGCCGAGCGGCGCAGCCAGGCCATCATGCGCGGCTACACCGGCAACATGTGCTCGGAGTGCCAGAATTTCACGATGGTGCGCAATGGCACGTGCGAGAAGTGCGATACCTGCGGGGCGACCAGCGGGTGTAGTTGAGATTCGCTTAGCAGCAGAAGAAGACGATAATAACTCGTGCGTGCAAGGGCTTGCCCTTGCACGCAATTTCTGCTTAGGAACATATGGGGAACCAAGGGGAGACTTAGATGCCAAAAGTAATATCGCTCTTCAACCACAAGGGCGGTGTAAGTAAGACGACAACGACATTTAATTTGGGTTGGGCACTCGCTGATCGAGGCCATCGCGTCATGATTGTCGATGCAGATCCTCAATGCAATTTGACAGGAATGACTCTAGGGTTCACGGGACAAGCCGACCTCGATAAATTCTATACTGACAATCCCGCTGCAAACTTTAGCGCAGGGCTCGCCCCGGCACTGCAGGGTACCGGAGCTGCGATCAAATCAGTCCAACTTACTAATACTCAGAATGGCCGCCTGAAGATTTTGGCAGGGAACATAGATCTAGCCGAAGCTGAAACTCAACTTTCTGTGGCAATGACTACTGCGACAGCCCTTCCGGCACTACAAAACCTTCCCGGCGCACCTGGTTCTCTCCTAAGAAAGACAGCAGAAGAGAACGGAGTAGACTATGTTTTAGTTGATATGAGCCCTAGCGTTGGCGCACTTAACGCCTGCCTCTTAATGGCCAGCGACAACTTTATTGTTCCAACTTCGCCAGATTATTTTTGCTTTCAGGCGATCGAATCGTTATCACGTGTACTTCCGCGCTGGAACCAGCAATTAGCAATGTTTCGGCAATCTAGCTTGGTCTATGCGCTTCCAAAAGACCCACCCAGAATGCTGGGCATGATCTCTCAACGATATCGGCCCAGAAGCGGCAATCCGGCATCCAGCTTTCAGGAATGGATCGACAGAATAAAGAAGAATGTTGATGATAAACTCGTCCCCGAATTAGAAAAAATTGACATGGTTATAAAGAAATCAGAATTTGACAGTGCTGGCGCACAGGATTCAGCATACAATCTCGTCAACATTGCTGACTTCAACACTCTTATTGCTCAATCACAAAGCCACAGCACCCCTATATTTGCCCTTACAGACGCTCAGATTAATAGGGTGGGAGTTATCCTAGAAACGATGCAAAAGAGCAGAGATAATTTTGGAGAGGTATTTAATGGTTTTGCAAAAACTATTGAAGCTCTTGTTCCAAAATAAACAAAAGTCATGTAGCATCGTGTTGAAGCCGTGAAATTTGGGCTGCGCATCGACATTCATGCTGAATATTGTCGAAGCGTAAAATACAAACTTTATCTTTTTTAGACCAAGCAGCACGCGAGTAGGATCGCTTGGTCGGATGAGGGGTGTTGGAAGGATCGCCAACGACTCACTCCGTCCAGCACCCCTCATCCGTCTCGGCCTTCGGCCGATCCACCTTCTCCCACAAGGGGAGAAGGTGGCGCTCACCGCCACGGCTGCAAACTCTGATCCCGCACATAGGCGATGATCGTGTCGCAGACGGAGTCCAATTCCCTAAGCACCTCGTCGTTCCAGAACCGCAGCACCCGAAATCCCCTCGCCTGCAGGTCGGCCTTGCGAAGATCGTCGTGAGCGGATTCGGCATGCTGGCTGCCGTCGATCTCGACGATCAGTTTTGCCTCGAGGCAGGCGAAGTCGGCCACGTATCGGCCGATCGGCACCTGCCGGCGGAACTTGATGTGGTCGAGCCGCCGGCCGCGCAATTCGCGCCACAGCCTGTCCTCGGCCTCGGTCATGTCGCGGCGCAGGGTTTTGGCGAAACGACGTTTGGTCGGTGGCACGGGCTGGTGCGGCATGACGTCAGACTATGCCCGCGTCGCGATCCTTCCAACACCCTTATAGGTCCCGTTTCGTCCAACACCTCCCATTCGACCTTTCTTTTGCCTCGCTCGCTGCGCTCGCGGCTCAGGATCTGGCCCCTTCTCCCACAAGAAGGGGCGTTTCGCGTCGGCCTCGTCGCCAATCGCCGACGTCGATGATTGGCGGAGCCGCAAAAGCAGCGCGCCCCTTCTCCCCTTGTGGGAGAAGGTGTCGCCATCGGCCTTGGCTACAGCCAAGGCCGAGATCAGGCGACGGATGAGGGGTGTTGGACGGAGCGCAACGGCTGCGGCCTCAGGGGACAGTTTTATTTTCCTTCCGCGGAGAAGCGGCGGCACTCCAAGGCTGACGCGAACGAAAAAGCCAATCTTTCCGGTTCTTACCCGTCCTCTTCGGAAGGCGTTGCGGAGAAATTGCGGCGTCTCCCACCGATTCTTATCCCCTCCCTTCGGCCTCCCTTATACTTCCACCCAGCCTCTCCTGCGGGAACGCCGATCATGACGGTGGTCTGCGGGGAGGGGCCGGTGTCCGGAAGGTAGCGGCTAACGTGGCTGCGAGGTCCGGCGCTGCTTCAGAGTTTCCAACGATCCCGTCTTTGAGCGGGACGGGGCTCCGGTATGGCCTCAGGAGCCGTCATGAGCGGGATATCGCCGGCGTCACTTGAGCCGGAGTAGCGAGTACGATCCCATGACCCGGAAATGAAGCGGCGAAGAAGCACCGGACGGGCGGCCGAAAGGTCGCATATAAAATTTAGATGAGCGATCCTGCGGCCGCCCGTCTTCCCGACTTCTTCAATGGCCAGACTGCGATGCAGGGCGTGGCGAGGATGACGTATGCTCAGGGGACAGTTTACTTTCTTTCGGCAGAAAGGCCGCAGCAGTTCAGAGGTCGCGCGGGCCGAAAAAAGTAAACTGTCCCCGGCGCTTCCTCTCCCGGCGCTTCCCCCTCTCCGTCTCGCCCTTCGCCCTCGAACACCTCTCCCCCTGCGGGGGCGAGGAACCGCTGCCGCGATGCCGGCGCTCCTCCAGCCTGGGTTCCTCGCCCCCACGCATGTGGGGGAGAGGTGTCGAGGGCGGGGCCCGAGACGGAGAGGGGGAGATTTGCGCCGGCGCGCCCGGGCGCGGTAGATATCGGGCCTCGCGCAAGCACCACGTCCCGAAAACTGCCCGGTTGAGAAAATGGCCCCCGTCCCCGTCGATCCCGCCAAGGTGCATGAATTCGCCGATGCCGACGCCTTCCACGCCTGGCTCGGCAGGCACCACGACAGCGCCGACGAGGTCTGGATAAAGATCCACAAGGTCGGCTCGGGCCTGCCCTCGATCACGCCCAAGGAGGCGATCGACGTCTGCCTGTGCTGGGGCTGGATCGACGCCATCCGCAAAGGGTTCGACGAGCGCAGCTTTTTGCAGCGCTACACGCCGCGCGGGAAAAGGAGCAGCTGGAGCAAGATCAACGTCGACAACGTCGCCCGGCTGATCGGCGAGGGCCGCATGACCGGGCACGGGCTGAGGCAGGTGGATATGGCCAAGGCCGACGGGCGCTGGCAGCGCGCCTATGGTCCGGCCAGCGAGATGACCATCCCCGCCGACCTGCAGGCGGCCATCGACGCCGAGCCGCGGGCCAAGGCGATGCTGGAAAAACTCAGCGCGCAGAACCGCTTCGCGCTCGCCTTCCGCCTGCACAATCTGAAAACCGAGGCGGCACGCCTGAAGAAGATCGAAACCTTCGTCGCCATGCTGAAGCGCGGCGAGACGATCTATCCGCAGGGCGGCAAGCGCGGCGCGGGGGGCGGCACGCCATGAGCAGGCGGGCGGTAAAACTCCGCATCCGCGGCCGCGTGCAAGGCGTCGGCTTCCGCTACTGGACGCAGGAGGAGGCGCAGGCGCTCGGCCTCGACGGCTGGGTGCGCAACGAGCCGGACGGCTCCGTCTCCGCCCTGATCGCCGGGCCGGAGGAGGAGGTGGACAAGATGCTGAAAAGGCTGCGCGTCGGCCCGCCCGGCGCGGAGGTCACCGGGATCGCGCACGATCCGGCCGACGAGCCGGCTCCGGGCGGCTTCCGCATCCTGCGCTGAGGCCGCCGCCATGTGCAACGACTACGAGCAATATGTCGACTGGGACGAATATCGCAAAGCCATGGCGCAGGCGGCGCTCAAAATCCCGGAGCATCAGGGCCCGTCGGACCTGCCGCAGGCGGCCGACATCCGCATCAGGGATGTCGGGCCGGTGATGCGCACCGCCGGCGAGGCCGTCGAGCTGGCGCCGATGGCCTTCGGCCTGCCGCCCAAAGGCAAGGGCGGGCCGGTGTTCAACTTCCGCTCGGAAGGCCGCGGCTTTGCCGGAAGCCGGCGCTGCCTCGTGCCGACCTCCGGCTTCTTCGAGTTCACCGGAAAAAGATCGCCGAAAGCGAAACATCGCTTCCGGCTGGCGGGCTGCGCCGTCACCGCGATCGCCGCTCTCTGGCGGGAAGGTGCCGGCAACCAGCCGCCGGCCTTCGCCATGCTCACCACCGCGCCCGGACCCGACATCAAACCCTATCACGACCGCCAGGTGGCGGTGCTGGCACCGCAGGACTGGGCGCATTGGCTGCATCTCACCCGTCCGGAAGCCGAGCTGCTCACGCCGCTTGCCGCTGGCTTCCTGTCGGTGGAGACGGTGCGGCCAGGCAGCGACTAGCCGCGGCGCGCATGGAACACCTCCCGCCCCTCTCCGTTGGGCCGATGTCCCCCGAAAGCAAGGAGAGAACAATGCCGGAGATTTCAGGAAAGCGCGTCGCCATCCTCGCCACCCACGGTTTCGAGCAGTCCGAGCTGGAGGTGCCGCTGAAGAAGCTGCGCGAGGCCGGCGCAAAGGTCGATGTCGTGTCGCTTGAGCCGGGCGAGATCAAGGGCTGGGAGAAGAAGGACTGGGGCCGGCCGGTGCCGGTCGACCGGACGCTGGACGCGGCTAGCCCGCAGGATTACGACGCCCTGGTGCTGCCCGGCGGCCAGATCAATCCTGACCTCTTGCGCATCGAAGACCAGGCGCTGGACTTCATCAAGGGCTTCTGGACCGAGCGCAAGGTGATCGGCGCCATCTGCCACGCGCCCTGGCTGCTGGTCGAGGTCGGCATCCTCAAAGGCCGCCGCGTCACCTCCTACAAGTCGATCAGGACCGACGTCGTCAATGCCGGCGGCAAGTGGGAGGATTCTAAGGTGGTCACCGACCAGGGGCTGGTCACCAGCCGCAATCCCGGCGACCTCGACGCCTTCTGCGGCAAGCTGGTCGAGGAGATCCGCGAGGGCCGGCACGAGCGCCGCGCCGCGTGAGCGCACGATATCGCAAAAGACCCCGTCCGGCCGGTCGCCGGGCGGGTCTTTCGTAGTGTCCTGCCGTTCCCGACCCCGTCCCGCAAATCTGAAAAAAACCTTGCCCGGACCTCCTGTCCGCGCGCGCTGCCTGCGCTACCTTTCCATTGATCTCATCAAAGTTGGAGGTTGCCATGAAGCACCAGATCCCTGACGAGATCATTTCGACCGCCGAACTCATCCCGCTGATCGGCAACCCGGCGAAGCTCTCCGCCGGCGAGCGTATCGAGCTGTGGGCGAAGGCGCTCGAACGCCACGGCGGGCCGCTCAGCGCGCTCAGGCGCCTCGAGCACCTGTCCTCCGACGAGCTTCGCGCCTACCGCGGCGGCAACACGCCGCTCACCGTCGCCTTCAGCGACCCGGTGCTGCGTGCGCATGGGCTCAAGGGCGACAGCCTGGGCGACGCGATGGACTTCTTCGCGCTCAGCGACCGCGACGCCCACTGGCTGCTCTGCGACTGCCACCATGTCGGCACGATGACCGGCGCCGGACTTGCCAAACGGCTGCGCCACCATGCACGCTGGAGCGAGCGCCGGGCCCGCTGGTCCGGGGCGGTCATGCGGTTCTTCGGCCTCGCCCGCTGAGGGCGAGGCTCAGGACCCTGCGATCCATGGCCGGCCGCCTCGGCGGCACGGCCCGGATCATTTGCGGCCTTCAGCTCCAGGGGCCTGCCGCTCCGGCTGGCTCGTCCCTGCGACGCGCGACCGCATCACCCGGCATTGTCGCCCAGCCAGCGGCGCCATTCGCGCTCGCTGCCATGGAAGACGTTGAGGTCGATCTGGCCCCTGACTCCGTGCGACAGGCCGGAGCCGGAATATTGCCAGAACACCCATTCGCGGCCGGGATAGACCTTTGACGGATGCGCCGCCACCGAGCGCAGCCAGAAGGGATAGTCGCGGAAGTGGCCCTTGAGGTTGTCGCGATAAAAATCCGGCGGCGTGTAGATGACCGGGCGCTGGCCGTAATGCGCCTCGAGCTTGTCCATGAACACCTGCATCTTCTCGCGGTAGCGCTCCGGCGACAGCCGGCGCTTGCAGCGGGATTCGGCATTGTATTCGACGTCGATCACCGGCGGCAGCGCACCGGGGACCTTCGGCACGTTGCGGATGAACCAGTCGGCCTGCTCGCTGGCGACGCGGCACCAGTAGAAGAAATGGTAGGCGCCGCGCCGCAGCCCCGCCTCGCCCGCCCCGCGCCAGTTCTTGCGGAACATCGGGTCGAGATGGTCGCCGCCGTCGGTCGCCTTGATGTAGGCGAAGTTGGCGCCCTGGCTGCGCAGCCGCGGCCAGTCGATCTCGCCCTGCCAGCGCGACACGTCGACGCCGTGCACGGCGAGCCTGCTCGGTGAGGCCGAGCCGAAATTGATCGGTTTCGCGTCGCGGAAGCGGTGGCGCGTCACGGCGCCGTCGAAGCTCGGCGCGGAGCGCGCCCGCGGCCTCGCCTGCGGGATCATCGCCACCGCCGGTTTCGCCGGAGCGACCAGGGCGGCGGGCTCGACCGGCGCCCCCAGAGGTTCGGCGGACTCGGGAACGACCATCGCGACCGTCTCCTCCTGCCGGATGATCGTTTCGACATCGGCCGGCGGCACCGGTCGCGGCATGCCGGCGACCGAACTCGTCGTTTCGGCCGAAGGGCCCGGCACTTGCAGAACGTCGATGCCGGAGCGCGACGTGCAGCCGCTCAGGGCAAGACACGCAATGAGAGCGAGGACGACGCTTGGCGACCGCATTGGCACCTGTACGCAAAACAACACAGACCGTCGGCAACCCAGCGCCACCCGCCAGAGCCTGGGAAAGTTCCTAACGAGAAATTACCAACAAAGTTTGAATCCGATTCGCATTCGACCGATTCGCCCATGTCGCATCGTGCTGGCGTCCGGTGTCAGCAGACCCTCCGTGGACCAGCAGGCAGGACTTGCAGGCCGATCCCGCCGAAGCGCATTCTGGCGCGCTTCCGGAGACTTTCTTCATGATCCTCATCGGCCAGTACGACTCCTCCTTCGTCCGCCGCGTCGGCATTGCGCTCAGGCTTTACGGCCTGCCCTTCGAGCACCGGCCGTGGTCAACTTTCGGTGAGGCGGACAAGATCCGCCCCTACAACCCGCTCACCCGCGTGCCGACGCTGGTGCTCGATGACGGTGACGTGCTGGTCGAGAGCCACGTCATCCTCGACTACGTCGACAGCCTCGTTGCGCCCGAGCGACGCATGTACCCTACCACCGAGCCGGAGCGGCACCGGGCGATGAAGGTCGCCGCGCTCGCCACCGGGCTCGCCGACAAGGGGGTGAGCCTGTTCTACGAGAAGCGGCTGCACGGCGAGGTCTCCGACCTGTGGGTGGAGCGCTGCGGCACCCAGATCGGCACCGTCCTCGACGTGTTGGAGAAGGACCGGGCCGGCCGGCCGACGCCTTACTGGTTCGGCGAGGCGATCGGCCATGCCGACATCGCCGTGGCGGCGGCGCTGCGCCACGTCATGGACTCGCATCCCGGCATGATCGCGCTCGACGCCTATCCGGCACTTGCCGCGCATGCGGCGAAGCTCGAGGCGCTGCCGGTCTTCCAGGAAATCCAGCAGCCCTTCATCCCGCCGGAGTGATCGCCCTACTCGCCGGTATATTCCCTGATCTGTGCCGGCGTGTTGTTGACCCCGGTCGACATCGCGAGGATGCGTGAGATGTGCTTGCGCGGCAGGCCGGTCTCCTCGACCCATCCGTTGATGCGATCCTGGATTTTCTGCAGATCTTTCTTCGAGGTCGGGTTGTCCGGAATGTCGAGCCCGGCGTCGCGCAGCGCCGCCGTCATGTCGCTGGAGACGATGAAGGTGTCCCAGCCGATCCAGCGCAGGAAATACTGCCCCGTATTGCCGCCGAGCCGGCTGCCATGCTTGCCGAGAAAGGCCATGAGGCCGACCTGATCGCCGGCCGGCCAGGCGGCGAGGAACTTTCCGAAGCCGCCATGCTCCTGCGACATGCGCTCGACGAAGGCGGCATTGTCGCGCATCGAGCGTATCTTCTGCGGGTTGCGCACGATGCGGCTGTCGGAGGCGAGCTCGTGCCAGAAGTCGTCGGGCTGGAACAGCAGGCGCTTCGGCTCGAAGCCGAGAAAGGCGGCCTCGAAGCCTGGCCATTTCTGCTCGATCACCCGCCAGACGAAACCGGCGGCAAAAACCCGCTCGGCGATGGTCGACAGCAGACGGTCGTCGGAAAGCTTCGCCACGTCGCGATTGTCGGGCGCCAGGCCGAGCAGCGAGACCAGCACCCGCTCGCCGCCCTTGCGTTCGGCCGCGCGGGCGCGAATTGCGGCGAAATTGGCCATTCTGCTATTCCTTCCCTGGCCGCGGCCCTTTCAGCGGCGCCGCAGTGCCCCCAACCCAGAAGCCGGAGCGCTTCCCATGCACAAGACCCTCCCCGACCTCGCCAAGCGGTGGCTGACGCGCAAGCCGGAGCACCTGACCGAAACGGAGAGCCGTGTGCTGCAAAGCGCGCTCGACCACAGCACGATATCGCGCGACGTCAATGACGTCCATGCGAGCCGCCAGTCACGCGGCGACCGCATAGCCGACGGCATGGCGCGGGTCGGCGGCTCGTGGAGCTTCATCATATCCTTCCTGGTCTTCCTGGTGCTGTGGGCCGTCGCCAACACGCTGCTGCTGACCAGGGAGGCGTTCGATCCCTATCCCTTCATCTTCCTCAACCTGGTGCTGTCCATGCTCGCCGCCATCCAGGCACCGATCATCATGATGTCGCAGAACCGCCAGACCGAGCGCGATCGCGTCGACGCCGCGCATGACTACGCGGTCAATCTCAAGGCGGAGATCGAGATCATGGCGCTGCACGAGAAATTCGACGAAATCCGCCACATGGACATTTTGAAGCTGCGCGACGAGATGGCGGAACTGCGGGCGATGCTGGCCCGCATCGAAAGCCGGCTTGCAGAGACCGGCCGCCCGGCATGAGCGAAACGATCCACGCGCTGATCGAACAATACGGCCTCGTCGCCGTCTTCGCCGGCTGCCTGTTCGAAGGCGAGACGGCCGCCATCCTCGGCGGCTTCTTCGGCCACCAGGGCGTGTTCGTGCCGTGGCAGGCCTTCGCCGCCGCCTCCGCCGGAGCCTTCCTTGGCGACGCCAGCTTCTTCCTCGCCGGCCGCCGCTTCGCCGAACACCGTCTGGTGCGGCGCCTGCGCAAAAAGCCCGGTTTCAGCCATGCCTATGAGCTGGTGCGGGCGCATCCCAACCTGTTCGTGCTCACCAACCGCTACGTCTACGGCATGCGGCTGCTCGGAGGCGTCGTCGCCGGGCTGTCCGACATTCCGCCGCTGCGCTTTCTGCTGCTGAATGCGCTTTCGTCGCTGAGCTGGGCCGCCTTGTTCACGGGCCTCGGCTACTTCTTCGGGCTCGGCGCCGAACAGCTGCTCGGGGAGACCCTGCACAAGCACCACAGGCTGCTGATCGCCTTGGGGATCGGCGTCGTCGTGCTGCTGCTCGGCCATTTCGCGGCGCGCCGGCTGTCCCGCCGCCGGAAGGACGGCGAGCCTGCCGACGGCGCATAAGCAACCGCTCAGGCCGGCATGCCGCCAAGGCGCTCGACGATGGCGAAACCCCAGACGCCGAGGACCAGGATGATGGCGATCAGCACGGCAAGCGAGCCGCAATCCTTGGCGAGCTGGATCTCGACGTTGAACTCGCGCGAGAAGGCGTCGCAAGCCGCCTCGATCCCGGTGTTCAGCACCTCCACCATGATCAGCACCAGAATGGCGCCGATCAAGAGCGCATAGCCCGACCATGTGGTGGCGAGGAACCAGCCGGCGGGGATCGCCAGAACCAGAAGGGCGAGTTCCTGCTGGAAAGCCTTTTCGGTCAGGGTCAGGCGCCGAAGCGCCCGCATGGAATTCCAGAAGGCGCTGACGATACGGTCCATGGACGACGAGAATCCGCTTGCTGGCTTGTGCAGGCAGATCGTTTAGAGCAATTCCAGCAAAAGTGTGAGCGGTTTTGCGTTCGGAATTGCGAAAAAACAAGGAGTTAGAGCAGTTCCGATGATCGAGGAGAACCGGAAATTCTCTAGCGAAAAGCCGCGCCTGCGGGAACAGGCAGCAGTCGCCGCCGACGAGACGGTGCGATGCGGGCTTGTGGAATGCGCCTGCCGCGCCGGCAGGCTCAATCGCCCGCGACCTTGATCGACGGCGTCGACTGTTCGAACCGCGGCAGCCCGTCCGTCAGCTCGTAATAGTCGCCCTTGTCGGAGACGAAGATGTGACACGTTCCGGAGAGGCCGGTGGGGTGGTCGAAGAGCCCGGCCATCACCGAGATTGTCGGATCGCCGTCCAGCTTCCAGAACAGCGCCGAGCCACAGGTCCGGCAGAATCCGCGTTTGGCGGCGGAAGAAGACTGGAACCAGGTGATGTTGTCCGTCCCCTCAACCAGAAGATCGGCATCGGTGACATTGGTCGCCGCATAGAAATGCCCGGTCTGCTTCCGGCATTGCGAGCAGTGGCAGTAGATGACATCGCGCAGCCTGCCGGTGGTTCGGAACCTGATCGCGCCACAGTTGCAGGATCCGGTGTGGACTTCGCTCATTGGCTCGCCATCTCCCTTCGCATCTGCCCACGAGGGTGACAGGCTGCTCGGGATGGCGCCGCCCCGGATACGGCATCGGATGCCGCCTTCGCGAAACTCGACGCGCTCCCGGAAAACCCATCGCAAGGCCGCGAGCAAGGTTTGCAAGTAAAGTTTTTGCGATGGCGCCGATGATTTAAGGAAACTTTAGAGTCAAGTGTTGCATTGTCGAGCCGTCAACGGACGAAACAAGGCCTCCCCGATCGAGCACCCACGTCGGGTGACGGCGGCGAGCACCGTTATCGCCAGTGCGGGAGTGTTTTGCAGATGCAACCAGCGGTGGCTCCCGCGGAACGCGCGAACGACATCGCCCTTAGTGTCGTAACCACCATGCGGCAGATGGGTGTGGTCGGCCTGCCCCGCAACTACGAGATTTTCTACGAGGCGCTGACCGGCTCCAGGCCCGAGCTGACGCTGGAGGTCGTGGCGCTCGGCAACCGGCCGTCGCAGCAGGAACTGGACCGGATCGGCCGGAAATACTTCGCGCACAATCATGAGCAGACGATCGTCGAGACGGCGCGCGAGACGCTGGCGCGCGAGTTGGAGAGCGTCGCCCGCCTGCTCAGGGCCGAGCGCGTCCATATCGAGAAATATGGGGCGATCCTCAACGAGACGTCGGACGGATTGAAGAACCGTCACGCCCTGAGCCGCGAGCTGCTGCAGAAGATTGTCGGGGTCATGTCGAGCGCCACGAGCTCGACCATCGACCACGGCCGGCAGGTGGCCGAGACGCTGGACGAGAAGTCGGCCGAGCTCGAAAGCGTCAAGTCGGCGCTCGAGGAATACAAGATCCTCGCCGAGACCGACCCCTTGACCCACATCTGGAACCGCCGCGCCTTCGACCGCCGCATCGCCGAAATCTACAACGACAGGACGGGCATCCTGTTCGGCGCGCTCGTGCTTGCCGACATCGACCGCTTCAAGGCGATCAACGATCGTTTCGGCCACCCCGCCGGCGACAAGATCATCCGCCAGGTCGCCGACATACTGCGCGGCAGTCTCGGCACCGGCATGTTCGTCGCCCGCACCGGCGGCGAGGAATTCGCGATCATCATCGAAGGCGTCTCCGAGCACGCCACCTTCGATCTCGCCGACGGATTACGCGCGGCGATCGAGCAGACCCATTTCCTGTCGCCTTCCAGCGCCGCCTGCGGACCCGTAACCGTGTCGATGGGCGTCTGCATGGCGTCCGAAGCGGACGGGCCGGAAGACCTCTACGCCAAGGCGGACCGGGCGCTCTACCGCTCCAAGATCAGCGGCCGCAACCGGGTAACGGCCTTCTCGACCGTGCGCGACCGCCCGCTGAAGAGCTGGATGCTGTACAAGCGCGATTGAGCGCGGAGGCAGTTGGCCGGCCGATCTTTCGCCCGGTCACCGGCAATCGGCTCAGTCGCCGCCCGATCGCTCCGCCCTGAGCTTCGCCCAGTAGTCGAGACGCTTGCGGATCTCGCGCTCGAAACCCCGTTCCGGCGGATCGTAAAAACTTTGCCGGCCCATCTTCTCCGGAAAATAGTCCTGCCCGGAAAAAGCTTCCGGCTCGTCATGGTCGTAGCGATAGCCGGAGCCGTAGCTCTCGTCCTTCATCAGCTTGGTCGGTGCGTTGAGAATGTGTTTTGGCGGCAGCAGCGAGCCGAACTCCTTGGCCGCGCGCGTCGCCGCCTTGAACGCGGTGTAGACGGCGTTGGATTTCGGCGCGGTTGCCAGATAGACGGCCGCCTCGGCGAACGCCAATTCCCCTTCGGGCGAGCCGAGATAGTCGTAGGCGTCCTTGGCGGCGTTGGCGATCACCAGCGCCTGCGGGTCGGCCATGCCGATGTCCTCGACCGCCATGCGCACAAGGCGGCGGCCGAGATAGAGCGGATCCTCGCCGGCATCGAACATGCGCGCGAGATAATAGAGCGCCGCATCTGGATCGGAGCCGCGCACCGATTTGTGCAGGGCCGAGATCAGATTGTAGTGGCCGTCCTGGCCCTTGTCATAGACGGGCGCCCGGCGCTGCACGACGCGCTGAATTCCTTCCGCGTCGAACACCTCGCCCGGCTTGGCGGCGCGCCAAATCTCCTCGGCAAGTGTCAGCGCGGCGCGGCCGTCGCCGTCGGCCATGCGCAGCAGCACCGCCCTCGCATCCTCGTCGAGCGGCAGCGGCTTGCCTTCGACCGCCTCGGCGCGCTCCAGGAGCCGCGACAGGCTGTCCTCGGCAAGGGTCTGGAAGACGAGCACACGGGCGCGCGACAAGAGCGCGGCGTTGAGCTCGAAGGAGGGATTTTCGGTCGTGGCGCCGACCAGTATGACGGTGCCGTCCTCCATCACCGGCAGGAAAGAATCCTGCTGGGCGCGGTTGAAGCGATGGATCTCGTCGACGAACAGCAGCGTCTGGCGGCCGTTGGTTCGGCGCAGCCGCGCCGTTTCGAATACCTTCTTCAGGTCGGCGACGCCGGAGAAGATCGCCGATATCTGCTCGAAAGCCAGATTGGTCTCGCCGGCGAGCAGCCGCGCCACCGTCGTCTTGCCGGTGCCCGGCGGTCCCCAGAAGATCATCGAACCGAGCGATCCGGAGCGGATCATGCGCGACAGCACGCCATCCTCGCCGGTCAGATGCTCCTGGCCGACGACCTCGCCGAGGCTTTTCGGCCTCAGCCGGTCGGCTAGCGGCCGGCCGGTTTCGACCTTTTGCGGCTCGTCCTTTGAGAAGAGATCGGCCATCGCCTTCAGTAACGCAGCATCTGCCGCATCAGTTGCCCGTCGCGCTCGACGGTGAAGCGCCACCAGCGCGTATCCTGGGCGGCCACCTCCTCGAGCTGGGCGGTCGTGCTGATCGCCTCGCCATTGACCTCGCGCACGATGTCGCGCGGCCGCAGCCCGAAGCCGGCGGCCGGCGAATTGCGGTCGATGTCGACCACCGTCACGCCGGTGACGTCGGCCGGCATGCGCAGCCGCTGCGCCAGCCGGGGCGACAGTTCGGCCACCTTGGCGCCGGCGAACGGGCTGCGTCCGCGGATGGTGACCGGCCCGGTGGTGGTGCCTTCCGGAGCACGCTCCAGGCCGACCTCGACAGTCTTCTCCTCGCCGTTGCTGAGCAGCTGCAGGCTGGCCTTGGCGCCGATCGGCTGCGTCGACAGGCGGTAGCCGAGCGCATCCACATGCTCGATGGCGACGCCGTTCATCGACAGCACCACGTCGCCGGGTTTCAGTCCGGCCTTCGCCGCCGGACCGTTTTCGGCCACGTTGGCGACCAGCGCGCCGGTCGGCGTCTTCATGCCGAGCGCCTCCGCCACCTGCGCCGTGACCGGTTCGAAGCTTGCCCCGATGAAGGGTCGCTCGAAGAAGTCCTGGCCGTTCTTGGCCGCGTTCACCACGGCGCGCACGATGTTCGACGGGATGGCGAAGCCGATGCCGATCGAGCCGCCGCTGCGGCTGTAGATGGCGGTGTTGATGCCGACCAGCTGGCCGGTCATGTTGATCAGCCCGCCGCCGGAATTGCCGGGGTTGATCGCCGCATCCGTCTGGATGAAGAAGCCGAAGTCGGAGACGCCGATATGCGAACGGGCGAGCGCAGAGACGATGCCGCTGGTGGTGGTCTGGCCGACGCCGAACGGGTTGCCGATCGCCAGCACCAGGTCGCCGATCTCCAGCGCGTCGGAATCGCCGATCTGCACCACCGGGAAGTCTGCATCGCCTTCGATCTTGAGCACGGCGAGGTCGATGGTCTCGTCCTTGAGCAGCACCTTGCTCTCGAATTCGCGCCCGTCGGAAGTGGCGACCTTCACCTCGTCGGCATCGCGGATGACGTGGAAGTTGGTGACGACAATGCCGCTCTTGTCGACGAGCACGCCGGAGCCGAGCGACTGGGAGCGGCGCAGCGGTCCGCCGCCGCCGCCGCCGAAGAAGCGCTCGAAGAACGGGTCGCCCTCGAAGGGCGAGCGCACCCGGACCTGCTGCGAGGCGTAGACGTTGACCACGGCCGGCGCCGTCTCCTTGACCAGCGGCGCGAAGGAGAGCTGGATTTCGGCACGCCCGAACGGCAGCCGCCGGCCGGGCGGCGCCGGCGGAGGCGGCGGCTCCTCCATGCTCTTCATCAGGTCGTTGAGCACATCCTTCAGGCCGGGCTCCGCCGGCTGCTCGGCGGCCGGCTTTTCGGTAGGCGCGGGCTGCGCGCCGGCCGGCTTCTCCTGCGCGAAGGCAGGGCCGGCGAGCGTCAGCGACAGGGAGACCAGAAGGGCCAGCAAGCCGTTCGGCAACATGCGAATCCTCCAGCGGGACATCCGCCTATAGATGCGATGATTGTGCAAATTGGAAGGCGTGCGTGACCGACGAGCCACATCCCGTGCTCCGCCGGCGCGGAATCATGCCACCGGTCGCAAGTTTTGACCGATGAAACACCCTCACCGGCTCTTCGCGCCACCTTTCCCCGAAGGTCTGGGTTCAGCCTGTCTTCACGTAGTTGCCGACGTTCTCGTCGAGATATTTGTTGTTGGCTTCCCGCAGCGCTGCGGCAGCATCGTCGTAGAGGAACGGCAGAAAGGCGTAGCGCTTGCCGCGTGTCACCGGCGAGACGGCATGCAGCAGCGAACAGGAAAAGACAACGGCACCGCCCGGCGTCGGCTTGAACGAGCGCGGACCGTATTCGGGAAAACTCACCTCGCCGCCGTCGAACTCGGCATTGAGGTTGATCGACACGGCAAAGCGGCGGTGCGCCGTACCCTTGGTGGTGTTGTCGCGATGCGCGCGGAAGTGCCCGCCATTGGCGCTGTCGTAGCAGGCGACGATATAGCGCTCCATGCGGGTCACCGTATACTGATGCACCTTCTGGATCTCCGGAACCACCCGGCGGATGATCTTCTGGCGGATGGTGAGCCGCAGCTTCTCGTCCTCGATGGTGAAGTCGGACCGGCGCTTGTGCCGGGCATCGACGACCTCGACCGTCTTGCCGTCGACCTCCCGCATGAAACCGGAATCGGTACCGCCATCGGCATCGTAGAGATCGATAAGGTGACGGCAGAAGGCCTGATCGAAGACGTTGGGCAGGACGATGATCGGCGCCTGCACGGCAAAGCCGGCATAGGCATCGACCGCCGGCAGCGCCTCCAGATAGGCGGCGAGCTCCCGGCGCTCGCTGCCGTCGGGTTTTGCGTTGAAGATGGCGCGCACCCGCATGGTCGGGTCGACGACCATCCAGAAGCGGCGGATCGACACCTGTCCGGTCGAATTGAGCGGCAGGCTTCCATAGAGCTGGCCGATCTTGCCGTCGAAATCGTAGAAATGCCGCACGCCCGGAAGCGCCTCCGGCAGGCGTCCCTGCTCCTCGTCGCTGCGGTCGTGGCTGATGCCGAAGAAGGCGAGCTTCCGGTCGTCAAAGAAGCGCCGGTGCTCATCCGCGAAGCCGAGCATGGCGCGCCCGGCCTGGTCGGCTGCGGAGCCGAAGAAGCACAGGACCAGATAGCGTCCCGCTACCGTGTCGAAATGGAAACTCGGGTTCGAGGCAGTGCGCTGCGTGAACCATGGCGCGGGGTCTCCCACCTCCAGCAGACGATATTCCGGCATGGCTCCCCCCATTCAAGAGACCGCCAAGAATGCTGCGCAAAACGTCGCAGCGCAAGCCGGTCGCCGCGCTCAGCCCCTTCCCTGCCCTTCGAGGATGGCGGCGATCTCGCCGAAACCGAGCGACCGTGCGTGGTCGAGCGGCGTCCTCCCGCCGCGATCGGCGATCGGCTTCGCGCCGGCGTCGGTGAGCAGCCGCACGATTTCCTGGTAGACCGGCCCGCCGTCGCCCAGGATCACGGCTTCCAGCAGCGCCGTCCAGCCGAGATCGTTGACGTGGTCGATGTCGATCGCCGTCTCCAGCAGGATACGCACCGTCTCGGGATGGCCGTGATGCGCCGCCGGGATCAGCGCGACGCCGCCATAACGGTTGGTGTCCTTCAGATCGGCCTTGCCGGTCGCAAGGATGTGACGGAGAATTCCGTTCCGCCCTTCCGCGCCGGCATAGAGGAAGGGCGTGTCCTCGATGGCATCCTTGGCGTTGACGTCCGCACCCGCCTCGATCAGCAGTCGCGCCACTTCCGCCTGATCGGCCTGAACCGCGATGAGAAGCGGCGTCCGCCGCGCCCCGTCGCGCATGTCGACGGCAGCGCCCGACGCCAGCAATTGCCGCGTCCGCTCGACATCGCCGTCCGCGGCCGCCTCGTGCAGCATGACCTCTTCCCCGCTTTCGGCCGGCGCCAGCGATGCTGCCGAAACCATCGCCACCAGCACCATCGTCAACAGCCGTGTCAGAACCAGCATGCGCAGCATCTCCCGAATTCTGGCGCGCCGCCGCGCCGGACATGCAAAAGGGGCCCGCAGGCCCCTTGAGCGTTTCAGAAAAATGCGACGCTTATGCGGCTTCGGCCGTCTCGGCGGTCTCCGCCTCGACGCGGGCGCGGTCGCCTGCGCCCTTGGCCGAGGTATCGCGGTCGACGAACTCGATCACCGCCAGCGGGGCGTTGTCGCCGTGGCGGAAGCCCGCCTTCATGATGCGCAGGTAGCCGCCGTTGCGGGTGGCGTAGCGCGGCGCGATCGTGTCGAACAGGCGCTTGACGACCTTCTCGTTGCCGATCTGGGCGATCACCTGGCGGCGGGCGTGCAGGTCGCCGCGCTTGCCCAGCGTGATCAGCTTCTCGACGATCGGACGCAGGTCCTTCGCCTTCGGCAGGGTGGTGACGATCTGCTCATGCTCGATGAGCGAGACGGCGAGGTTTGCGAACATCGCCTTGCGGTGGCTTGCGCTGCGGGCGAAGCGGCGGCCGGCAAATCCATGGCGCATGGCTCTTCTCCGTGGGTTCTATGGGCCGGAGCCCGGTGTCTTATCGAGGGAGTAGCGAATAGCGAATAGCGAATAGTAGTACGCCTGCTATTTTCCTATTCGCTACTTCCCTATTCGCTGTTTCAGTACTGGTCTTCGTAACGCTTGGCGAGGTCTTCGATGTTCTCCGGCGGCCAGTCGGCCACCTCCATGCCGAGATGGAGACCCATCGCGGCGAGAACTTCCTTGATCTCGTTGAGTGACTTGCGGCCGAAATTCGGCGTGCGCAGCATCTCGGCTTCCGTCTTCTGGATCAGGTCGCCGATGTAGACGATGTTGTCGTTCTTCAGGCAGTTGGCCGAACGCACCGACAGTTCGAGCTCGTCGACCTTCTTGAGCAGCGCCGGGTTGAAGGCGAGCTCGGTGACGGCCTCGGCAGCGGTCTCCTTCTGCGGCTCCTCGAAGTTGACGAAGAGGCCGAGCTGGTCCTGCAGGATGCGCGCCGCGAAGGCGACGGCGTCCTCGCCGGTGACCGAGCCGTTGGTCTCGATGGTCATGGTCAGCTTGTCGTAGTCGAGCACCTGGCCCTCGCGGGTGTTCTCGACCTTGTAAGAGACCTTCTTGACCGGCGAATAGAGGCTGTCGACCGGGATCAGCCCGATCGGCGCATCCTCGGCGCGGTTACGCTCGGCCGGCACATAGCCCTTGCCGGTGTCGACGGTGAACTCCATGCGGATCTCGGCGCCCTCGTCGAGGGTGCAGATCACGTGGTCGGGATTGAGGATCTCGACGTCGCCGACCGTCTGGATGTCGCCGGCGAGCACGGCGCCCGGGCCCTGCTTGCGCACGACCATGCGCTTCGGCCCGTCGCCTTCCATCTTGATGGCGATTTCCTTGATGTTGAGCACGATGTCGGTCACGTCCTCGCGCACGCCGGCGATGGACGAGAACTCATGCAGCACGCCGTCGATCTGCACGGAGGTGACGGCCGCACCACGCAGCGAGGACAGGAGCACGCGGCGCAGCGCGTTGCCGAGCGTCAGGCCGAAGCCGCGCTCCAGCGGCTCGGCTATGAGCGTGGTCAGCGTCTTGCCCTTCGAGGAAAACTCGATCTTGTTAGGCTTGATCAGTTCCTGCCAGTTTTTCTGGATCATTTTACGGTCCTTCCGATACCCCGCCACCATCCAATCGTGACGGGCGATCTGGAAATGCCGCGCAGGCGCCTGATGGCGCTTGCGCGGCGGTTAAGCCTAAAGATCAGACGCGACGCTTCTTGCGCGGGCGGCAGCCATTGTGCGGGATCGGCGTGACGTCACGGATCGAGGTGATCGTGAAGCCGCCGGCCTGCAGGGCGCGCAGCGCCGACTCACGGCCGGAGCCGGGACCGCAGACCTCGACCTCGAGGGTGCGCATGCCGTGTTCCTGCGCCTTCTTGGCGACGTCTTCCGCGGCCATCTGGGCGGCGAACGGCGTCGACTTGCGCGAGCCCTTGAAGCCCTGGGCACCGGCCGACGACCAGGCGATCGCATTGCCCTGAGCGTCGGTGATGGTGATCATCGTGTTGTTGAAGGTCGAGTTCACGTGGGCGACGCCCGACGAGATGTTCTTGCGTTCGCGACGCTTTACGCGCCCGGCTTCCTTGGCCATGTCAGTCCTTTCAGTCGATCTCGACGCCGCCGTAATGCCAGCGGCTACACCAGGGTGAATGGGAAAATGGTGAATGGTCGGTCGGCATTCTGCCGCTATCGTCCATTCACCATTCACCATTCACTATTCACCAATTACTTCTTCTTACCAGCAATCGCCTTCGCCGGGCCCTTGCGGGTGCGGGCGTTGGTGTGCGTGCGCTGGCCGCGCACCGGCAGCGAGCGGCGGTGGCGCAGGCCGCGGTAGCAGCCGAGGTCCATCAGCCGCTTGATGTTCATCGACACTTCGCGGCGCAGGTCGCCCTCGACGCGGTAGTCGCGGTCGATCGCCTCGCGGATCGCCAGCACCTCGGCGTCGGTGAGCTGGTTGACGCGGCGCTCCGCCGGGATGCCGACCTTGTCGACGATCTCCTGGGCGAACTTCTTGCCGATCCCGTGAATGTACTGCAGCGCGATCACGACGCGCTTATTGGTCGGTATGTTGACGCCGGCTATACGGGCCATATTCTCTCACTCCATGTGGGCCGGCAAAAGCCGGCGCTCCGATTGACCCGCGTCCGGTGGAGGCCGGCCCATGCGGGTGTTCCTTCTCAAGCGACAAAAGGGTCCGAAAGGACCCGGACGCCTCGTTCCTTGATGGGAGACGGGCCGCCATAGTCCAGAATGGCGGCATTGTCAACAGCCGATCAGCCGTTGACGCTCGCCTTCAGCAAGTCCTCGATCTCGGCGGTCACCGCATCCATGTCCGCCATGCCGTCGATCGTGCGCAATTCCCCGGTGCCGGCATAATAGGCCGACAGCGGCGCCGTCTTCTGACGGTACTCGTCGAGGCGCTTCTTGAACGATTCCGGATTGTCGTCGGCGCGGATCTGGCCGCCCGCCGCCAGGGTGTCGGCGACACGCTTTTCCATACGCTTCAGCAGCGCCGATTCGTCGACCTTGAGCTCGATCACCGCGTCGAGCTTCTGGCCCTTCTCGGCCAGCATGCTGGTCAGGGCCTCTGCCTGCGGCACCGTGCGCGGAAAGCCGTCGAGGATGAAGCCTTTGCGGCAGTCCGGCTCGTCGATGCGCTCGGACACGATCTGGTTGACGATCTCGTCGGAGACGAGCTGGCCGGAATCCATCACCGCCTTGGCGCGCTTGCCGACCTCTGTGCCGGCCTTGACGGCGGCGCGCAGCATGTCGCCGGTGGAAAGCTGCGGGATGCCATGCTTCTCGACCAGCCGCTGCGCCTGCGTCCCCTTGCCCGCTCCGGGCGGTCCGAGCAGAATCAGCCTCATTTGCCTCTCTTCCCCCCACGCAGCTTGGACTTCTTGATCAGACCTTCATACTGGTGGGCGATCAGGTGACCCTGGATCTGCGCCACCGTGTCGAGCGTCACGCTCACTACGATCAGCAGCGAGGTGCCGCCGAGATAGAAGGGCACGCCGGTCGCCGAGATCAGGAACTCGGGCATCAGGCAGATGACCACCAGGTAGATCGCGCCGACGACCGTGATGCGCGTCAGCACGTAGTCGATGTATTCCGCCGTGCGCTCGCCCGGCCGATAGCCGGGGATGAAGCCGGAATGCTTCTTCAGCTGGTCCGCGGTGTCCTTCGGGTTGAAGACGATCGCCGTGTAGAAGAAGGCGAAGAAGGCGATCATCGCCGCATAGAGCGCCATGTAGAGTGGCTGGCCATGGCCGAGCGTCGCCAGGATGCCGCCCGCCCAGGCCGGCAGTTCCGCCGTATTGGTGAAACCCGCGACGGTCGCCGGCAGGAGCAGCAGCGACGAGGCGAAGATCGGCGGGATGACGCCGGCGGTGTTGAGCTTCAGCGGCAGGTGCGAGGTGTCGCCCTGGAACATGCGGTTGCCGACCTGCCGCTTCGGATACTGGATCAGCAGGCGCCGCTGGGCACGCTCGAAGAAGACGATGACGGCGATCACCACGATCGCCAGCACGATGATCGCCAGGATGAGGCCGGTCGACAGCGCGCCGGTGCGCCCCAGCTCCAGCGTGCCGCTGATGGCGCTGGGCAGGCCGGCGACGATGCCGGCGAAGATGATCAGCGAGATGCCGTTGCCGATGCCGCGCGCCGTGATCTGCTCGCCCAGCCACATCAGGAACATGGTGCCGCCGACCAGCGTGATGACGGCGGAGATGCGGAAGAACCAGCCCGGATCGGTGACGATGCCGCTGCCGCTCTCCAGTCCGACGGCGATGCCGTAGGCCTGCACGAGCGCCAGAAGCACGGTGCCGTAGCGGGTGTACTGGTTGATGATCTTGCGGCCCTGCTCGCCTTCCTTCTTCAGCGCTTCGAGCGACGGCACGACCGACGTCATAAGCTGCATGATGATGGAGGCGGAGATGTAGGGCATGATGCCGAGCGCGAAGATCGCCATGCGCTCGACCGCGCCGCCCGCGAACATGTTGAAGACGCCGAGCACGCCCCGGCTCTGCTGCGTAAAGGCCTGGGCGAAGGCGTCGGGATTGATGCCGGGAAGCGGGATGTAGGTGCCGAGGCGGTAGACCAGCAGCGCGCCCAGGGTGAACCAGATGCGCTTCTTCAGGTCCTCGGCCTTTGCGAAGGCCGCGAAATTCAGGTTGGAGGCTAGTTGCTCGGCGGCCGATGCCATAAAGTATTCTCCGCTTCGTCACGCTGGGATGGCCGCAGCGGCGCCACGAGTCGACGAAGCTCCGAAATAGGCGCCGGGCGTCGAAGTTGCAAGCGGCCGACTATGCCGTCGGCCGCTTGCGACGAAGGGTCACTTGGTCTTTTTGACCATCTTCTTGACCGGCACGACCGGCTCGGGAAGCTTCACCGAGCCGCCGGCCTTTTCGATCTTCTCGACGGCCGCCTTGGAGGCGCCGGCCACGTCGAAGGAGAGCTTCGCCTTCAATTCGCCGTCCGACAGCACGCGCACGCCGTCCAGCGGACGGCGGATGACGCCGGCCTTGATCAGCGCTTCGGCCGTCACGACCTCCTTCGCGTCGAGCTTGCCGGCGTCGACGGCCGTCTGGATGCGGCCCAGCGACACGGCGTTGAAGCTCTTCGAGAACGGGTTCTTGAAGCCACGCTTGGGCAGACGGCGATAGAGCGGCATCTGGCCACCCTCGAAGCCGTTGATGGCGACGCCGGAGCGCGCCTTCTGGCCCTTCACGCCGCGGCCGGCAGTCTTGCCGGAGCCGGAGCCGATGCCGCGGCCGAGGCGCTTGCGCGAGTGCGTCGCGCCTTCCTTGTCACGCAGTTCGTTCAGTTTCATCGTCTTTCTCCTGGCGCGCGGCTTACTTCTCGTCGACGACGCGGACGAGGTGCTGCACGGTCGCGATCATGCCGCGCACCGCCGGCGTATCCTCCAGCGTGCGCTGCTTGTGCATCTTGTTCAGGCCGAGGCCGACGAGCGTTGCCCGCTGTTCCTTCGGACGGCGGATCGGGCTGCCGATCTGCTCGACCGTGATGGTCTTGGTCGCTTTCTTTGCCATGGTCGTACTCCTCAGCGCCCGCGACTATTCTTCCGCGGCGACCGCGTTGCCGCGGCGAGCCTGGAGGGTCGAATACTTGATGCCGCGCTGGGCGGCGACGTCCTTCGGGTGCACCTGGTTCTTCAGGGCGTCGAAGGTGGCGCGCACCATGTTGTAGGGGTTCGACGAACCCATCGACTTGGCGACGACATCGTGCATGCCGAGCGTCTCGAACACGGCGCGCATCGGGCCGCCGGCGATGATGCCGGTGCCGGGCTTGGCGGCGCGCAGGAGAACCTTGCCCGCTCCGTGGCGGCCCGCCACGTCGTGGTGCAGGGTGCGACCGGAGCGCAGCGGCACGAAGATCAGGTCGCGCTTGGCGGCCTCGGTGGCCTTGCGGATCGCCTCCGGCACCTCGCGCGCCTTGCCGTGGCCGAAGCCGACGCGGCCCTTCTGGTCGCCGACCACGACGAGCGCGGCGAAACCGAAGCGACGGCCGCCCTTCACCACCTTGGCGACGCGGTTGATGTGGACGAGCTTGTCGACGAATTCGCTGTCGCGCTCGTCGCGGTCGCGCTCGCGGCGACCTTCCCTACGTTCCTGTGCCATGTCCTGTCCTTGTTCTTTTCCGGAAGCACGGGTTGCTGTGATGCGCCCGGCTGTGCCGGTGCGCGGTGGATTCACTTCGGTGAATGGTGAATGGAAAAATGGTGAATGGTATCAAGGCTTTGAAAGCCGCTCCTACCAGACTGCCATTTCACCATTCACCATTCACCATTCACTTAGAAGCTCAGGCCGCCCTCGCGCGCGGCTTCGGCCAGCGCCTTGACGCGGCCGTGATAGATGTAGGCGCCGCGGTCGAACACGACCTCCTGGACGCCGGCCTTGCCGGCCCGCTCGGCGATCAGCTTGCCGATGGCGGTCGCGGCGGCGATGTCGGCGCCCGTCTTGAGCGAGCCTTTCAGATCCTTCTCGAGCGTCGAGGCGGCTGCCAGCGTCTGGCCCTTCCCGTCGTCGATGATCTGCGCGTAGATATGCTTCGACGAGCGATGCACGGACAGGCGCGGCCGATCGCCGGCGACCTTCCTGATCTGACGGCGGATGCGCTGCGCGCGCTTTTGCGTTGCTGCCTTGACGGCCATGGTCTGCTCCTGCCTTGTAAGACGGTGGCGGCCCTGTGCGGTAAGCCGATAGGCGCTTCCCGCGGCCGCCCTCCGTGGCGTTGCTTCGGTGAATGGTGAATGGTGAAATGGTGAATGGCACGATCCGCTGCGATGCAGTCGCTCGGACCTACCCTACTTCCATTTCACCATTCACCATTCACCATTCACAGTCTTACTTCTTCTTGCCTTCCTTGCGGACGATCCGCTCTCCGGCATACTTCACGCCCTTGCCCTTGTAGGGCTCGGGACCACGATACTCGCGGATCTCGGCGGCAGCCTGGCCGACCGCCTGCTTGTCGATGCCCGACACGACGATCTCGGTCGGCTTCGGCACGGCGAGCGTGATACCCTGCGGCGCCTCGTAGACGACGTCGTGGCTGAAGCCAAGCGCCAATTGCAGGTTCTTGCCCTGCATGGCGGCGCGATAGCCGACGCCGTTGATCTCGAGCTTCTTCTCGAAGCCCTTGGTCACGCCGTCCAGGATGTTGACGATCTGGGTGCGCGACATGCCCCACTTGGAGCGGGCGGTCTTGGTCTGGTCGCGCGGCTCGACGGCGATCTCGCCGTCCTCCATCTTGACCAGCACCTCGTCGTTGACGACGAACTTCAGCTCGCCCTTCGGACCTTTCGCGGTGACGATCTGGCCGTCGACCGAAGCGGTCACGCCGGCCGGCACCTTCACCGGCTTCTTGCCAATACGAGACATCTGGTTGTCTCCTCTTTCCTATCCGGTGAATGGTGAAGGGAGGAATGGTGAAGGGTAGACGACCACCAACCGCTCGCTATTCACCATTCACGATTCACCCTTAGAACACCTTGCAGAGAATCTCGCCGCCGACGTTCTGCTCGCGCGCCTCGTGGTCGGCCATCACGCCCTTCGGCGTGGAGAGGATCGAGATCCCCAGCCCGTTGGCGACCGACGGAATCGACTTGACCGAGACGTAGACGCGGCGGCCCGGCTTGGACACGCGGGCGATCTCGCGGATGACCGGCACGCCGTCGAAATATTTCAGCTCGATCTCGATCTCGGACTTGCCGTTGTCGAAATCGGTCTGGCTGAAGTCGCGGATGTAACCTTCCGTCTTCAGAACCTCAAGCACGCGGGTGCGCAGACGCGAGGCCGGGGTCGACACCTTGGTCTTCTTGCGGCCGTAGGCGTTGCGGATGCGGGTCAGCATATCGCCGAGGGGATCGTTCAGTGACATGTCATGCCCTCCTTACCAGCTCGACTTGACCAGGCCCGGAACGGCGCCCAGCGAGCCCAGTTCGCGCAGCGCGATACGCGACATCTTCAGCTTGCGATAATAGGCGCGCGGACGTCCCGTCACCTCGCAGCGGTTGCGGATGCGCACCTTGGCGGAATTGCGCGGCATCGCGGCGAGCTTGAGCTGCGCGCGGAAGCGCTCCTCGATCGGCAGGTCCTTGCTCATGATGACCGCCTTCAGCGCCTTGCGCTTGGCTGCCTTCTGCTCCACGAGCCTGCGGCGCCGGTTGTTCTTCTCGACTGAGCTGGTCTTTGCCATTTCAGATCTTTCCTTTTCTCGCTGCCGTTACTGCCGGAACGGGAAGTTGAAGGCCTTGAGCAGCGCCCGGGCTTCGTCATCCGTCTTGGCGGTCGTACAAACGATGATGTCCATTCCCCAGATCTGGTCGACCTTGTCGTAGTTGATCTCGGGGAACACGATGTGCTCCTTGATGCCCATGGCATAGTTGCCACGCCCGTCGAAGCTCTTCGGGTTGAGGCCGCGGAAGTCGCGCACGCGCGGCAGCGCGATATTCACCAGGCGGTCGAGGAACTCGTACATGCGTTCCTTGCGCAGCGTCACCTTGGCGCCGATCGGCATCTTCTCGCGCACCTTGAAGGAGGCGATCGACTTGCGCGCATGGGTGACGATCGCCTTCTGGCCGGCGATCAGCGCCAGGTCGGCGGCGGCCACCGACGGCTTCTTGGAATCGCCCGTCGCCTCGCCGACGCCCATGTTCAGCACGATCTTGTCGAGACGGGGGATCTCCATCTCGTTGTCGTACTTGAACTGCTCGAGCAGCGCCTTGCGGATGGTCTCTTCGTAGACCTTCTTAAGGCGTGGCTGAATTGCTGCCTTAGCCATTGATCGTTTCTCCCGAGCGCTTCGCGAAGCGCACCTTCTTGTCGCCTTCTGTTCTGAAGCCGACGCGGGTGGGCTTGCCGTCCTTCGGGTCGGCCAGCGCGATATTGGACAGATGGATGGGCGCCTCCTTGCGGATCAGCCCGCCCTGCTGGGACTGCGACTGACGCTGGTGGCGCACCACGATGTTGATGCCGCGCACGATCGCCGTGTCGTCCTTCGGCTGGACGGACAGCACCTCGCCGGAGCGGCCCTTGTCCTTGCCGGCGAGCACGACGACCTTGTCGCCCTTGCGGATATTCTGCATTTTTCCGGCTCCTTACAGAACTTCGGGCGCGAGCGAGATGATCTTCATGTGGTTCTTGGCGCGAAGCTCGCGCGGAACCGGCCCGAAGATACGCGTGCCGATCGGCTCTTTCTTGTTGTCGACGAGAACCGCCGCGTTCTTGTCGAAACGGATCACGCTGCCGTCCGGGCGACGGATGTCCTTGGCGGTGCGCACCACGACCGCCTTCATCACATCGCCCTTCTTCACGCGGCCGCGCGGGATGGCTTCCTTGATCGACACCACGATGATGTCGCCGACGGAGGCGTATTTCCGCTTCGAGCCGCCCAGCACCTTGATGCACATGACACGACGTGCGCCGGAATTATCCGCGACGTCGAGGTTTGTTTGCATCTGAATCATGACTGGCCGCCTTCTTCATGTCTGGGGATGAGCAGCGCCCTCCCCGGCTTGTCCAAATTCTTGTTACTGCGAGGCCTGCGCCTCGGTCACGACGACCCAGCGCTTGTCCTTCGAGATCGGCTTCGACTCCTGGATGAACACGGTGTCGCCGACCTTGTGGGCGTTGTTCTCGTCATGCGCCTTGTACTTCTTCGACAGACGCACGGTCTTCTTCATCACCGGATGGGTGAAGCGGCGCTCGACCTTGACCACCACGGTCTTCTCGTTCTTGTCGCTGACGACGACGCCCTGCAGGATGCGCTTCGGCATTTTCTTCGTCCTTAAGCCTTCTTAGCCGCTTGTTGGGCGGCAATGGTCTTGATGCGGGCAATGTCCTTGCGGACCTGCTTGACCCGAGCAGTCTTCTCGAGCTGGCCGGTCGCCTTCTGGAAGCGCAGGTTGAACTGCTCCTTCTTCAGCGCCGCCAGGTCGTCGTCGAGCTGGTCGGGGGTCTTCGCCCTGATTTCGCTAGCCTTCATGTCCCAGCCCTTTCCTATTCCGCGATGCGCTGCACGAAGCGCGTCTTGACCGACAGCTTGGCGGCGCCGAGGCGCAGCGCCTCGCGCGCCGTCTCTTCCGGCACGCCGTCGATCTCGAACATGATGCGGCCGGGCTTGACGCGGCAGGCCCAGTAGTCGACCGCGCCCTTGCCCTTGCCCATGCGCACCTCGGTCGGCTTCGAGGTCACCGGAACGTCCGGGAACACCCGGATCCAGACACGCCCGGCACGCTTCATCTCGCGGGTGATCGCGCGGCGGGCCGCCTCGATCTCGCGCGCGGTGACGCGGTTCGGCTCAAGCGCCTTCAGCCCGAAACCGCCGAAGTCCAGGTTGGTGCCGCCCTTGGCGACGCCGTGGATGCGGCCTTTGAACTGCTTGCGGAACTTTGTGCGCTTTGGCTGCAGCATCGTTCTTACTCCAGATTCCTATGCTCTCAGGCGTTCTCGCGCCGCCGGCCGCGCTCGGCCCGCTCGCTGCGCTCGCCCGCATGGCTGTGATCGGTCTCGCTCGCCCGGCGCTCGGAGGCCATCGGGTCGTGCTCGAGGATCTCGCCCTTGAATACCCACACCTTGACGCCGCAGGTGCCGTAGGCGGTCTGCGCCTCGGCGGTGCCGTAATCGACGTCGGCGCGCAGCGTGTGCAGCGGCACGCGGCCCTCGCGGTACCATTCCATGCGCGCGATCTCGGCGCCGCCGAGACGGCCCGCGCAGTTGATGCGGATGCCCTCGGCGCCGAGACGCATGGCCGACTGCACGGCGCGCTTCATGGCGCGGCGGAAGGCGATGCGGCGCTCGAGCTGCTGGGCGATCGACTGGGCGACCAGGGTCGCGTCGATCTCCGGCTTGCGCACCTCGACGATGTTCAAATGCGTCTCGGACTTCGTCATCTCGGTCAGCTTCTTGCGCAGCTTCTCGATGTCGGCGCCCTTCTTGCCGATGATCAGGCCCGGACGCGCCGCATGGATGGTGACGCGGCACTTCTTGTGCGGACGCTCGATCACGACCTTGGAGATCGCGGCCTGCTTGAGCTCGCTCTTCAGGTACTCGCGGATCTTGATGTCCTCGTGCAGCAGCTTACCGTACTCGCCGGTGTTCGCGTACCAGCGCGAATCCCAGGTGCGGTTGATGCCGAGGCGAAGGCCGATCGGATTGATTTTCTGACCCATCAGGCGGCTTCCTTCTCTTCCACTTCACGCACCACGATGGTCAGGTGCGAGAACGGCTTCTCGATGCGGCTGGCGCGGCCGCGGCCACGGGCATGGAAGCGCTTCATGACGATCGACTTGCCGACATAGGCCTCGGCCACGATCAGCGCGTCGACGTCGAGGTCGTGGTTGTTCTCCGCGTTGGCGATCGCCGACTCCAGCGTCTTCTTGACGGTGCCGGCAATGCGCTTGCGCGAGAATTCGAGATCCGAAAGCGCGGACTGCACCTTCTTGCCGCGAATGAGCGCGGCAACCAGGTTCAGCTTCTGCGGGCTGATACGGATGGTGCGGAGGACCGCACGCGCCTCGTTGTCAGCAAGCCTGCGCGGAGCTTTGGCCTTGCCCATGTTACTTCCTCTTCGCCTTCTTGTCCGCGCCGTGACCGTAATAGGTCCGGGTCGGAGCGAACTCGCCGAACTTGTGGCCGACCATGTCTTCCGACACGTTGACCGGAATGTGCTTCTGGCCGTTGTAGACGCCAAAGGTGAGGCCGACGAACTGCGGCAGGATGGTGGAGCGGCGGCTCCACATCTTGATCACCTCGTTGCGGCCGCCATCGCGCACCTTGTCCGCCTTCTTGAGAAGAAAGCCGTCGACGAACGGACCTTTCCAGACTGAACGGGTCACTTCGCGTTACCTCTTCTTAGCTCTTGCGCTGATGGCGCGAACGCACGATGAACTTGTCGGTCGACTTGTTCGACCGCGTCTTCTTGCCCTTGGTCGGCTTGCCCCACGGGGTCACCGGATGGCGGCCGCCCGAGGTGCGGCCTTCGCCGCCGCCGTGCGGGTGATCGACGGGGTTCATGGTGACGCCGCGGTTGTGCGGGCGCTTGCCGCGCCAGCGCGAGCGGCCGGCCTTGCCGTCGTTGATGTTGGCGTGGTCAGGATTGGAGACCGCACCGACGGTGGCGAAGCACGAGCCGTGCACGACGCGCTGCTCGCCCGAGTTGAGGCGCAGGATCGCCATGCCCTGGTCACGGCCGACGAGCTGGGCGTAGGAGCCGGCCGAACGGGCGACCTGGCCGCCCTTGCCGGGCTTCAGCTCGACATTGTGAACGATCGTGCCGACCGGCATGGCCGACAGCGGCATCGCATTGCCCGGCTTCACGTCGACCGCCTCGCCCGAGACGATCTTGTCGCCGGCTGCGAGACGCTGCGGCGCCAGGATATAGTTGAGCTCGCCGTCCTCGTACCTGATCAGCGCGATGAAGGCGCTGCGGTTCGGATCGTACTCCAGCCGCTCGACCGTCGCCGACATGTCGAACTTGCGGCGCTTGAAGTCGATAATGCGGTAGGCGCGCTTGTGGCCGCCACCGATGAAGCGGGCGGTCACGCGGCCGTGATTATTGCGGCCGCCCGAGGACTTCAGCCCTTCGGTCAGGCCCTTCACCGGCTTGCCCTTGTAGAGCGCCGAGCGGTCGACGATGACCAGCTGGCGCAGGCTCGGCGTTACGGGCTTGTAATTCTTGAGTGCCATTGTTCTGTCCTCGCGCCCCTCAGAGACCCGTGGCGACGTCGATCGACTGGCCGTCGGCCAGCGTGACCACCGCCTTCTTCACGTCGCCCTGCCGGCCGATCGTCCCGCGGAACCGCTTCACCTTGCCCTTGCGGACGAGCGTGTTCACGCCCGTCACCTTGACGCTGAACAGCGCCTCGACGGCGGCCTTGATTTCCGGCTTCGTCGCCTTCTTGGCGACGTTGAAGACGACCTGGTTGTGCTCGGAAGCGGTCGTCGACTTTTCCGTGATCACCGGGCTGACGATCACGTCGTAGTGGCGAAGATCCGTCATTTGAAGCGCTCCTCGAGGGCCTCGACGGCGGCCTTCGAAAGGACCAGCGTGCCGCGGCGAAGAATGTCGTAGACGTTGATGCCCTGGATCGGCAGCACGTCGATGTTCGGAATGTTGGCGGCGGCGCGCTTGAAGTTCACGTCGAGCTCAGCCCCGCCGATCACCAGCGCGTTCTTCAGGCCGAGCGCCGCGAAATTCGCGACCAGCGCCTTGGTCTTGGCCTCGGCCAGCGTCAGCTCGTCGACGACGATGATCGAAGCGCTCTTCGCCTTGGCCGACAGCGCATGCTTCAGGCCGAGGGCGCGCACCTTCTTCGGCAAATCGTGCTCGTGGCTGCGCGCCACCGGGCCGTGCGCCTTGCCGCCGCCGCGGAACTGCGGAGCGCGAGCCGAGGAGTGACGGGCGCGGCCCGTGCCCTTCTGCTTGTACATCTTGGCGCCGGTGCGGGCGATGTCCGCGCGGCCCTTCGCCTGATGCGTGCCCTGCTGCTTCTTGGCGAGCTGCCAGCGCACGACGCGCTGCAGGATGTCCTCGCGCGGATCGAGACCGAAGATCGCGTCCGAAAGCTCGACCTTGCCGGCGTCCTTGCCGCCGAGTGTTGAAATCTTGATGTCCATTATTCCGCACCCTCAGTGGCCGGAGCTTCGGTCTTGGCCGCAGCCGCTGCGCGCAGGCCGGCCGGCTTCGGCGCATTGTCCGGCAGCGCCACCTTGACGGCATCGCGCACCAGTATCCAGGCGCCCTTGGTGCCCGGAACCGCGCCGCGGATCAGGATCAGGCCGCGATCCGCATCGGTCGAGACGACCTCGACGTTCTGCGTGGTGACGCGGGTCGCGCCCATATGGCCGGCCATCTTCTTGCCCTTGAACACCTTGCCGGGGTCCTGGCGCTGACCAGTCGAGCCATGCGTGCGGTGCGACACCGAGTTGCCGTGGGTGGCACGGCCGCCGCCGAAATTGTGGCGCTTGATGACGCCCTGAAAACCCTTGCCGGTCGAGGTGCCGGTGACGTCCACCTTCTGGCCCGGGACGAAATGGTCGACCGTGATCTCGGCGCCGACATCGAGCAAGTTGTCGTCGGAGACGCGGAACTCGGCGAGCTTCGCCTTCGGCTCGACGGAAGCGCCGGCGAAATGGCCGCGCAACGCCTTCGAGGTGTTCTTGACCTTGGCCAGGCCAACGCCGAGCTGGACGGCGGTGTAGCCGTTCTTCTCCTTCGTGCGCTGCGCCACGACCTGGCAGCTCTCCATGCGGAGAACGGTAACCGGGACATGCTCGCCGGCGTCGTTGTAGACGCGGGTCATTCCCAACTTCTGTGCGATTACACCTGAACGCATCGGTTCGATTTCCTTCAGAGGAGCCTTTCGGATTTCACTCCGGCCGGCTCATGGTCCAGCTCTCAGAGCTTGATTTCGACGTCGACGCCGGCGGCCAGATCGAGCTTCATCAGCGCGTCGACCGTCTGCGGGGTCGGGTCAACGATGTCGAGAAGCCGCTTGTGCGTGCGCATCTCGAACTGCTCGCGGCTCTTCTTGTCGATGTGCGGCGAGCGGTTGACCGTGAACTTCTCGATCCGCGTCGGCAGCGGGATCGGCCCGCGGACGTTGGCGCCGGTGCGCTTGGCGGTGGACACGATCTCGCGCGTCGAGGCGTCAAGCACCCGATGGTCGAACGCTTTGAGGCGGATACGGATATTTTGGCCGTTCATGCGTCAATTCCTTGTTCTGGCGCGGCGCGGGCGAATTCCCGCCCGCGACAGATCGGTTGCTTCTTATTCAGTGATCGACACGACGACGCCGGCACCGACGGTGCGGCCGCCCTCGCGGATGGCGAAGCGCAGCTTCTCCTCCATGGCGATCGGCACGATCAGCTCGACGTCGACCGTCACGTTGTCGC